>BNJT01001646.1_pt1 | contig 218777 bp, 294 predicted proteins | sample 8540491 | NCBI WGS metagenome assembly BNJT01 (sample SAMD00202455, study PRJDB9452) | human saliva metagenome | host: Homo sapiens
ATAATAAACTATTGTCTTGATTAATAATCAAGGTTTACATTCTTTCCTTTATAATGGTTTATCTAGCCCAGAAAGAATTATATTTTTAAAGAAAAAGTATCCGTGTAACCCTATATGGGGTAGCGGTAGTGGAGAGAACATCCCTTGTGGTAGTTAGGTTTATCCTAATGACACATAAAGCTCTTATAAAAAAATATAGGATGCTTGGTTATTTAATAGCTGAGTAGCTCATAGAAGCAATAGTAGAATCTATGTTAAGCCTTATTGAATTTAAAATTGATTTCAATTAAGCTGCCTTATAAGAGAAAAGAGAAACCTTTTGGTTTCTTTTTCTTTTATTTCTTATATTACTATTGACAAAAATATTTTTTTATGATATAATATAACTGTAGATATACGGAGAGGTACTCAAGCGGTTTAAGAAGATCTCTTGCTACGGGATTAGGCTGGGTGAAACTGGTGCGTGGGTTCGAATCCCACTCTCTCCGCCAAATAAAAAAAAAGAGAAAAGGATGGGTGTATTATGCCTTATAATGCTTTAGATATTTCAAGGTATATAATCAATTATTGTAACGACCACGATATTGAAATATCAAATTTAAAAATTGCAAAATTTATTATATTTCGTTCAAGCAGCCTTTTTAATGGAACACAACATGCCAGCATTTTCTCAAGATATAATAGCATGGCAATATGGAGTGCTTATAGAAGATGTAAATCAAGAATACAGAAGATTTAGTTCTATGAGTATACCAAAAAAATGAACACTATTTAGATTTTTTTCTCTAAATACTATGAACTTTGAAGAAATAAAGTTTGATGAGAATATTATTATTGATGAACATAAAGAAATAATAAATGCAGTTTTTATATGTTATGATCAATGAAAATGTTTTTTTAAGATAATTGATATCATCCAATCACAAGAACCATGGATAGAAACATATAAAGAAAATTCTCAAAATATAATATCAAATAAATTAATTGATGAATACTTTTCAAAGTTTTATATATAACCATAACCTAGGGTAAGTAGTTACCTATTCTTGGAAGGTACGCTTAGATTAAAACGTTGCATATATAAGTAATGCAAGAAACTTAAATGTAAAAAGAGATGAGTGGTGCTCATTGTGATTACATTATGCTACGCAATCATTTATTTGTTGGTGTAACACAATTGGTAGTGTAACTGACTTGTAATCAGTAGGTTGTGAGTTCAAGTCTCACCACCAGCTTTAGAATCTGGGGTTTTATTCGATATTCTTCCTTCAAAGTATAATATAATTGCAAATTTATAAATTAGTTTATTACCATTTTTTGATTATAAAATTATCAAAAAAATATAAAAACCTCAGATTTTTTTAGGCATTGATAAAAAAATCAATGTCTTTTTTTATGTTATTTAATTTAGGTTGTTATTTTTTTATGCGTATTGACAAATAACCATTTTTTTGTGATATAATATAAGAGTAATAAGGAAGGGAGAAATATATGAAAAAAATACAAAGAAAGTGTTTTTCGCTTGATTTAATTGTTGAAAATAATGGTAAAAAGTGAAGAATATTATAAGTTAGATAACAAGGAAAATCTAATGAAGTTTATTAAGAATTTTTAAGAATAAGGAATTGAGGAAAAAAACCTAAGTAGCTTATTGGATAACCCCTATATAATGAGAATTAATTATCTTGATACTTACAATGAAACTTTATATAAAATGAGTAAAGTTGAATATTTAAAAGTAGAAAAAAATTGATCCCAATAGGGAGAATGAAAGAGGAGAGAAAGTAGAAAAGAAGAGGCTTATTCAATCTGGTAGAAGTGAAGAGATTATAAGTAACATCTTAAAGACAACACTAACTCCCCTACTTTTTTTCTAAAAAAAGCTTTGAGAATGATATTTTTGGATATGGGCTTTGAAAAATAAAACTACTTATGAAAAAGAGATAATGGATAATAATGGAGATGTAATTGCTACGCTAAAAATTACAGCTACTAATTCCAATATAAAAGATATTGAATTTTTTTATATGGTGATTATATAAAATTTTTCCGCATCTTATAAAAAAACCTTTTACTCATTTTTAATAAAAAAAGTTTACCCTTCATTTACAAAACTAAGTAATGGAAAAAAATATTTAAGGCAATTGAGGAAATGGAAAGTATATGTGAAAATTTGATAGATGAATATGTTTGGTAGCTATGTAATCCCATATGGTAGTAAAACAAGATATTTCTGGAAATCCTAAGTTATACAGTTTGGTAGCCATGTAATCCCATATGGTAGTAAAACCTCAAAATTACATGGTTGATTACTACTTTAACAGTAGTAAACAGGGTATGCTAGACATACTACTGTAGTCCAAATAAGGTAATGGGTATAATGTACCTAGAAACCGAAACGTTTTTTTATTGTTACTATTCAAATAGTAAAGAAGGAACTAGTTGTATAAACTAGAAATCTCAGCAGTGGTGGGTGGGTTGGACCTGTTGGGATTATAAATACCTATTGACAAAAGTGCGTTTTTGTGATATAATATAAATATAAAGAAAGAAAGGTAAAAGTAATTAAAAATGAGATTGGGATTAGTTATAAAGGAAGGTAAAAATATTGTATCACGGTGATACAGTTGAAATAAAAGAAAATTTATCAAAAAGAGGTGAAAGTTCACTTATTTCCCTTTGTGCATCAAGGTTGTGATTACATAGAAGTGGCTACGCCACATAACGAAGATGATAAGGTGAAATTTATGGAATTTATAGAAAGGAAAAAAATCTTAGGGGGTTAATAAAGTTTTTATTTGCCACATCTTAGATTTTTTTAATAAAAATAAAAAAAGAGGTGAAATATTATGAAAGGTTTACTTAGACTCCCTTTGGATATAGGAACTTTAGTTTTACTAATGATGGCTATTACTTATTCTATATTCTTGTATCCAATTTTTTTAAAATTTGGTGGGGATCTGCTTATAAGGTTAATTAATTTTTTTGTGAAGAGGTTGATATGAAAAAAATATAGTTACACAATAGATAAAGGGAATTGTTATTAAAAGACAACTCCCTTTATTTTTTTATGGCAACTCTGTTAAAGTTAAATTCCTAAAAAAAGATAATTAAGTTTATTAAAAAAATTTTTATCAATATCATCATCAAAATTATCATCTTCCCATGTTTCAAATTGAATTAAAAATGTATCTCCACTTTCTATTTCACGCTTCGCTTTTTATTATTAAAGGTGTGTGAAAAATTTTTTTATCAAAAAGGAAACATTGTAATACTTTTTGTTTTTTTATTGAAGTTTATATCATATTCTTCCTTTAGTTCATTTTTTTAAAGAATAAAAATCTACTAAAGTAAATTCAAAAGGGGAATTACCTCTATTTGAAATGATTTCTTGTTTACTATCTCCATATTTAAACTCTCCTTTTTTTATAATTATATATAAATTATATCAAAAATAATGTGAAAAAAATAAATATCCCTTTTTAATACAAAGGAAGACCCTTATATTTTTTTACCAATGGTTAATACATAAAGTGATCTCCTTGTTTTTTTCCCTTGTGATACATTTACCATTTGTTAATATAGATTACCATTTATTAAAAGGGAACGCTAAAAACAAAAAGCTACGCAATAGCAATGTTAATTTAATTTAACAAATGTTTATTTGCATAAAGTATATTTTTTTAATGTAGGATGCTACGCTATTTTTTTATAATAATTACCAATGGTTAATGTAAACATATGTGGGGAAATATATAAATTGAATTAAAAATTTAATAAATAGATGGGGTGGATTAAAAGGTAAGAATAGGGGAAAAGGAATGAAAAGTGAAGTTGATTATCTAAGGGGTGTAAAGGGGGCTATTGTGGTAGTGGTTATCTGTATATAAAGGGGGAGTTTTTTTGTGTATAGGGGAATATAAAAAAAGAGATTTTTCTGGGGCAATAGGTAAACTTTATTTACTGAGCTATTTAGCCTATAGTGGATTGAGAGGGGGCGAATTTTTATATAAAAGATTACTTTATATAAAAAGGTTATTTTTATTATAGAAGAATGCAACTAGTAAACCCCTCTCCAAGTTGTTTTTTAGGTTTCATAAAATGGCTAAAAAAATAAATCTTTTAGAATAATAAAAAGTGGTGCTTTTTATGTATAAATAAAAAAACATAAAAAAAGACACCTGTTTTTTTATACTAGAAAAAAATAAGATTTTTTTAAAATAAATAATTGATTTTTTTATACAATTAATAAAAATTAAAAAAAGTTAGTCTATTTACTAATTGCAAAAAATAAAAATTATGATATAATAAAAGTAGAAAAAAATAAAGAGAGGTGATTTTAATGTGATTAATGAAAATATAAATTTACTTAATTGTATTAAAAAAATAAAAGCCAGTGATACAGGATTAACCATAAGAGAAATAGAAAAAAAGAGCAAATCTTGGCAAAAAAATACTATAAGTAGTTGGAAGAATAAAAAAATCCATCATTCGAAAAAAAGTAATAAAGGTTTGTAATGTTTTTGAATTGTGGAATTGATGATCTACTTAATGGTGATACTATTTATATTGGTGATTTAAATGATAATAACAAAAAAAGTTATAAAAAGAAATAAGTAAAAATTTTTAAAAGAAGGGCAAGATGATAAAATCTTGAAAAAGGTGAAAAAAAATGTTAGTAGATATTGTTAGAAAAAAAGAAATAAATGGAAAGCACAGAATTGCCTCAAACGAAGTTATAATTATACCAAAAAGAAGTTTTTTTATAGAAGAGTATGATATTAACAAGGAAGAATTGATGCATTTATTCTATACTACTGTTAATTATATTTTTTTGGATACTGTTTTAAATCAGAAAAAGATCAGTTTTTACAGTTAGATAAAAGATATTATAGAAAATATCTATAATGAAATAGTTAAGTTGGAAGAAAAATGAAGAAGATGATAGGGCTGTTGCAATTATCTTATATGGGGCTATCTTTGTAAATAAGAATGATAAGAATAGTGAAAAAAACATTTTCATGGTTAATTATCTAGTTGCAAAGAAAGAAGATTTTTAATGAAAGTTATTCATTAATTGGAGAATAAATGTTAAGATTTACTGAAGATGAATATCATGAATATATATTAAAAAAAAGAAAAAAATCTAATAAAAATAAAAAAATAAATATGGAGCTAAAAAAAGATTGAGTATGACAATATAGTCTTTCATTCAGAAGGAGAAATGAGGAGATATTCTGAACTTAAAATCTTGGAGAAAAAAAGGTTTAATAAAAGATCTTGTTTTACAGCCACGCTTTTTTTGCTTCAAGAATCTTTTGTATATGAAGGTAAAAAAATACAGAAGAATAGAGTATGTTGCTGACTTTCAATATTATGACAATATAATTAATAAAATTGTAGTTGAAGATTTTTAAAGGGTTTTAAAACAAAAGAATATAATATAAAAAGAAGATATTTTTTTATAAATATAAAAAAATTATAAATTTATAGAATCAAATGAGTAGGATTAATCTCCTGCTCATTTTTTTATTAATAAGTAATAAATATTACGAAAAAGATGTAATAAATATTACGAAAAAAATGTTGACAAAAAAAGTTATTTTTTTATGATATAATTAATATATAAGATAAAGAAAGAGGGGATAGATATGAACTGTAAAGATATAATACTTACAATTAATGGTATAGATAATGTAAGTAATTTTTTTATTTAATAATAGAAAGAAGAATATAAAAAAATAAGAATATATACAAGTACAAGAAGCTATGCTGGTAAATGGTTTGATATAGATAGAAATTTTTTTACTGGTTGAAGAATCTGACATGAAATATAGAAGAATAAAAAAATAAATTCAATAAATAAAATAAAACAATATATAAATAAGTAAAGTTGAAAGGATAATCTTGATATGAGAAATACAAAGAAAATAGTAAGAGAAATTTTAAACTTAGAATATAAATTTAGAGAAATGACTAATGAAGATCTAAAAAGATATAGTTTAGATTTGAAGAAAAAAATAGAATGTGATAACAATTTAATTAATAAAACTAATATAATATGTGAAATTTTTTTGCATTAGTTAGAGAATCTGCATATAGGGTTTTAGGAATGAAGCCTTATCCTGTACAGATTAGAGGTGGGTTAGAAATGCATTACGGAAAAATTGTTGAAATGTGTACAGGTGAAGGAAAGTCTTTAACTATAACAATGCCTGTTGTTTTAAATGCATATTCAGGTAAAGGAGTTCATGTTATTACAGTTAATGATTACCTTGCAAAAAAAGAGACTGTGAGGAGTTTATGCCTCTTTATGATTTTTTTAGGGCTAACTTCTAATTATGTTATTTCTGAAATGTCTCCTATTGAAAGAAAAGTTGCTTACTTTGCTGATATAACTTATGGAACAAATAAAGAATTTGGTTTTGATTATTTAAGAGATAATATGGCTAAGAGCAAAAATAATATAGTTCAAAGAGAATTAAATTTTTGCTATAATAGATGAGGTTGATTCTATATTAATAGATGAAGCTAGAACTCCACTTATTATATCAAATGTAGCAGAAGATAATAATAAAATATATGTTTATGTTGATATGTTTGTAAAAAGAGTTGGTTAGAGGAAAAGATAAGGATGTAAAAAAATAGAAGGTGATGAATTATTCCTTAGACAGTATGCTGAAAAAAATTAAGTGATAAAGATAGGGATATGCTTGGAGATTACACTATTGATGAAAAGAAAAAAGCTATCACATTAACATCAAGAGGAATAGAAAAAAAGCCAATCTTTATTTTTTTCAAAAAAATATAAATGAAGAACCTTTATTGGCTCATTATATTCAAAAACTCATTAAGAGCTAATTATCTAATGAAGAACAATGATGATTATATTGTAAAAAAATAATAAAAATACAATTAATAGATTCTTCTACAAATAGAATAATGGATGGTAGACAGTATTCTGATGGATTGCATCAGGCGATACAGGCAAAAGAAAGAGTTGAAATAGAAGGAACTAGTGAGTCTCTAGCAAGTATTACATTGCAGAATTATTTCAGATTGTATAATAAGATGTGTGGAACATCTGGAACAGTTAAGACAGAAAGAAAAAGAATTTAAAAAGATATATAACCTTGATACAGTTGTGATACCAACAAATAAGCCTGTTATTAGAAAAAGATAGAGAAGATTTGATATTTCTGAATGAGGCTGAAAAAGATGGATTACCTTGTTAAAATAATAAGAAAACAACATACATTAAGGCCAATATTAATAGGGACTTCTTCTGTTGAAAAATCTGAAAAGGTATTTAAGTATCTAATAGATTCAGGCGTTGTGGAAAATGGAAGAAGTATATCTATATTAAATGCTAAGTTTGATAAGGAAGAAGCTTCTATAGTTGCACAGGCTGGATTACCTGGTAGAATAACAGTTGCTACAAATATGGCTGGTAGAGGTACAGATATACTTCTTGGTGGAAATCCAAAAGAATTATCAATAGATAAGCTAAAGACTGGTTACACAAAAGAAGAAGTTGATGCTGTTAGTGATGGTTTCTTGAATAATGCAGCAGGTTCTGATTTTAAGAGATATTATGAAGAAGAAAAGAAAATTGCAAATATTAATAAGGAAAAAGTAAAAAAACTTGGTGGACTTTTGGTTATTGGTATGGAAAAGCATGAAAGTGTAAGAATAGATAATCAGCTAAGAGGACGTGCTGGTAGACAAGGGGATCCAGGTGAATCTATTTTTTTCTTGTTTCAAATGAAGATAATATAATAAAATCTTTTTGGAGTTATAGTTGGACCATTAACTAAAAGATTGGTTAGAACAGCACAAAAAAACTCTTGAATATAAAAAAATTACGAACAGAGAAAAAAATATACTTGAATATGATGATGTAATATCTAATCAAAGAAAAAGCTGTTTATATTATGAGAAAAGAAATATTAGAAAAATAATACTTTAGATTTAACTAGACTTGTTGATTCTAATGATATATCTTATCTTGATATTAAGAAAATAGCTAAGTATTGTGAATTAAACAATATAGACTATAATAATATAAAATGTCAAGCAGCACTTCATTCTATAGATAAAAAAATTGGGTATCTTTCCTTGTTGATGCACAAAATTTAAGAGATGCTGTGTCTCTTTGTGGATTTGGTTCAGTTAAACCAATAGATGTATACAAAAAAAGAAGCCTATATATTATATAATGATTTCTTAAATGATGTTAAGAATGATATAGTTGAAAAATATACTTTCTATTAAGGTTGATTTGCCAGTAACTTATGATTTGAATAATGTAGCAATATAATATAAAAAAAAATACTCATGATATTTGATGTCATGAGTATTTTTTTATGTAAAAAAAATATTTAATAATTTTTTTAGTTTTACTTTCCTGTAGATCCAAAGCCACCATCTCTTGAAATATTTACTTTATCTTCATCAACAGTTAAATACTTCATAAAGATTCCTTGCACAACTTTTTTCACCTGCTTTAATAAAAAAATTTGGTCATTTGAATAATTGGCAAGCTTAAAACCAATATTACCATCATTATCAGGATTATTAGCATAATCTGAATCAATTATTCCTACTGTATTAGCTAACATTAATCCTTTCTTTACTCCAAGACTACTCCTAATATGCAACTGCATAAATTCATCTGGATTCATTATAGCTTTAATGTCTGTAAATATTAAATCACTTGTACAATGTGCACCAATTCTTATATCGACAGGTGTTACAAAAATCATACCCAGCAGATCCAGATGTTGATCTTTCAGGTAAAAACAATATTAACATGTCTTATGCTTTCTACAGTCCTCTTTTACTATTTTTAAATTCTCTCATTTTTACCTCTTTTCTTTTTTTATAAATACTTATAACGCACCTATATTATATCAAAAAAAGATAAAAAAAGTCAATAAATATAACGATTGGCAACTTGACATATTTTTGTATTTTTATGATACAATATATTAAGATAATAAATAAAAAAGAGGGGGATACTAATGTTTAAAAAAATAAAAAAAATTAAAAAGTGAATGAAGATATAAAAAAAACATAGTTGATGACATGCAATTAAAAGTTATTGAATCCCCAGTTAAAAACACTTGTGTTTTTTTGCTGTTGCTGGAAGTGGAAAAAAACAACAACTTTGAAATATAGAATACAGACAATGATTGAAAAATGGTATTCCAGAAAATGAAATGTTATTATTAACATTTACAAATAAAAGCTGCAAATGAAATGACAGAAAGAATAAAGGATGCATTAAAAAGATACATTGGATTTAACATCTGGAACATTTCATTCCGTTGCAAGTAAAATAATAAGATCTTATATGGCAAGAATGAAAATTGGTAGAGTTAAAATCTTAGATGAAAAAAAGGTGCATATGCTATTTTTTTGCAGAATCTGTAGAAAATATATGTTTAGAAAATGAAAATCAAATATCAACAATTTACATTAGAGAAATAATGGATTTTAAGATTTTATATGGATTATATTCAAAAAAATTAAAAAAATTTTTAGATTAAATCCAGATGAAATCTTTGAAGAATTTTATAAAACAATAAAAAAGAATACAACAAAAAGATAGATTTGAAAATAAAAAAATGGTGAAATATTATATCAAAATGATATATTAGAAGATTTTTAATAGTAACAAAATAGAATATTTTTAATAAGTTTAAAGATATAATAAAAAAATATGGAGAAGAAAAAAAGAAAAAGATTTTTTTATTTGACTTTGATGATCTTATTGAAACATGGATAAAGATATTAAGAAATCCTGAATTTTTGTGCTGAAATAAATAGTCAATATAAATATATATTCGTTGATGAATATCAAGATATAAATGAGTATCAATATGAAATATTAAAAAAAGATTAACTGGACCAAATTGTGTTATATTTGTAATTGGAGATTCAAATCAATGTATTTATCAATTTAGAGGATCTAATGATAAATATATAGATACATTTAAGAAAGATTATAATAATGTTCAGGAATTTGAATTAAACTATAATTATAGGTCTATATCTTCAATTTTTAGAATGTGCAGAAATTGAAATAAATAAAAATGAACGAAACCAAAAAAAGAAAGGTTAATTTAATTTCAAAAAAAGCACTAATCAAGATGGTATAGTTAAGTTTATTGATATTAAAAAAATGATACTGAAATGCAAAATAAAAATTATATCTTTATTGAATAAAGAAATAAAAAGCTAACACACTAGAGAATAATGTTATTTTTAACTAGAGTTAAAAAGGGAACAAAAAGAAATGGAAAAAAATTATGATTAAAAAAATCAAATCCCTTATTATATAGTTGGATCACAGGGTTTTTTTACGAGTACAGAAGAACAAGAATGATTGTAAATGTTGTATATTCTGTTTTTAACTGGTAATTCAAGTAGTTTGATATATATATCTGCTTTATATGAAAATGTAAGTTCTACAGCAGCAAAAAGAAGCTTCTGTGTATTTTTAAGCAATTTAAAACATATAAAGGATTATCAGATACAGCTAAAAAAACAAAATATAAAAAAATATTTTTTTAGTGAACTTGAAAAAAATGGAAAGCATTAAAGATCCAATTGAGATTATCAAATATTCAGCACCTCATATTTTTAGAAAATTTAAAATATGAGATAGAAAAAAATAAAAAAAATTAAAAAAAGGCAAATGAAAGAAGATCAAATAAAAGATTTAGAATCAACATTTTTATAATGATGTTGATTTCATAATCAGTGATATAAATACATTTGAAAAACTTTAATGAATTTTTATGAATCAAGAATTATAAACATAGCTTTAAATAAAGATATAAAAAAATTGATACAAAAAAACAAGGTTGGCATAATGACAATTCATGCATCAAAAAGGACTTGAGTGGGAAAGAGTTATTATTCCATATGTATCAGATGGTGTTATACCACATCAGTTAACCTTAGAAGATAGTTTTAGGGGTAATGGATTAGAAGATGAAAGAAAACTGTTCTATGTTGCTTTAACAAGGGCAAAAAAAGAACTATATTTAATACATCAGCAGTCTTGTCCTATAGCTGGATATAGATACAAAGAACCTTCACCTTTTGTTATTAACTTAATAGAAAGTGGAAAAAAATAGAAACTGATAATCCTAATAAATATAATCAACAAGCTGTAGAAGATTTTTGAATATGGATTAGATTATTTCTAAAAAAAGAGGAGACTATATATAGTCTCCTTTTTAAAAAAACTCAAAAATTTATTTCCATGAATTGTTTCCATTAATATCATTATCACCAAGTCCAGTTGCAAACTGAACTATTGCTGTGATGATCCAAACACCACAAACAAGTAAAACTACTGTTTTAATAATTTTAATCATACCAGCTCTACCTTCGGCACCAGAACCTCTTTCGGAACCAACACCAAATTTAAGTGCGTTTATAGCAAAAAAACCACAGCAGCAACACCTAAACCAATAATAGTAACCCATTTTTCTTAGTTCTTTTTAGTGCTGTAAGAATTTTTAATACCCTGTGAATCAAAGCCCGCTGCAAAAAGCTGGAGCTAGACCTAACGCTCCAAGGAAAGAAAGCGACATCATTAATGCAGTTATATAGTTTTGAGTTTTTTTCTTTTTTTGTCGATAAATTGTTCTTTAACATTTACCTTTGTTATTTTTTTCCATAACAATTACTCCTTTCAAAAAAATATATTTTTTTCTTATATAATTTCTATTTTTTTATTTTTACCATAAAAAGCAAAAAAACAAGGTAAAACCCTGTTTTTTTATTCTTTTTACTTATTTTGTTTTGTTAGTTTATACAAAGCAAAATCATCCATACCTTTGTAATTTCTATTCCAAGATATAGAAATTGCATCAATCCCAAGTTCCTCTGCCATTTCTATAACTTTAGATTCAGCATTTAAAAACATTATTGTTTTTCATATTTATCTGAATCAAAAAGCTACTATTATTTTTTTCAGACCTCTTTTTTTAGCTTTTTTTAAAAAGGTTTAAAATGAGAAGTAGCAGAAACTCCTGGTAAAGCCATAATATTCACCTTTTTCCTCTATACAATTATTAAAGTTTAAGCTATAAGCAATATCACTTTTTTAAAACACCCTCAGTTAAATACATTGTAGGTGTAATATCACTTCTTACCAAATGTACATAAGCTAAAGCTTTTTTGCCATTTGGCTTATCTGTTGAAGAAAAAGTATAAATACTTAGTACCATTTTCAAAAAGGAACATCAAGCCTTATTTGAACTGATATTATATCCCTGTTTGAGTTTCTAATTGGAATTAATATACCATTCCCAACACGATTTAAAGAATACCTCTTCTTCCTTTCGTCATAATAAAAACCAGGAACACCATCAAGAGATAGTCCAGCATTAATAATGTTGCTTAAAATACGTGGGATATCCTTATGTTCAGGCATTGATTTATAACCAAAAATATTTAATATGTTTTTTTCATTAAGTCCTCTATTTAAAAGATTTTTGTTTATGCTTATCTAATAAATAAAGTTGTTTTAAAAAAACATATTATAAACCTTTATTATATTAAGAAAATTATATTTTTTTCTTCTTCATAAGAAGGTTTATTATTAAGATTATATCTCTTATTAGCTGGAATAATCTGATTTTTGACCAAGATCATCCATTAAAGATTTGAATATTTCCTTTTTTTCTTTCTTGGTTTTTGTATTTTATATTCTTCATTAAATTTTAACAAAGAATATAAACCTACAGCATTACCATTTGTTTCACATTTGGGACAATTAAATAAATTCTTATTAGTATTAACTCCCATTTTTCTTCTTTGTCCCACAAAAAGGGCAAGTTATAAGAACTTCTTTTTTTATTTGAAGTAATACCAAATAGTAGTAAAAACTTCACTAATAGATATTTCCTTATACGCCATAACAATCTCTCCTTTACTTTTTATAATTGGGTTAATTTTATATATAAATACTTAATACATACTTATATTATATCATATAAAAAAAATAAAGAAAGAGTCCAAACAACTCTTTCTTTATAAACTTATATTTTATTTATATATTTATTAATATGATCCCTATCTATTAATTCTACATTATTAGTTTTTTTGCTAACTTAATAGCCGCCTTTGTAAAATAAGAATTTGTAACAACAAATGCTTTATCACAATTATAATGTATTTTACCTGAAACAATTTCTTGAACAGCCTTTATTCCAACATTATTTTTTTCCAACGCTTTGCCTGTATAGCTATCTTTTTCTCCATTTGGACTAATCAAAAATTAAATCAACGCCAAAAATCACCAGTTCTTGGTGTTTTTCTTAACTTTATATCCAGCATCTTTATATATGTAGTATAAATAATCTTCAAATTCTTCTCCTGTGAATTTATCTATTTTACTTAATGGAGAATTTAGAAAAATATCTTTTTGTTATTATTTTTCTTTAAAAAGAAAAATAAACAAAGCAAAAAAACGCAAAGCACAATAAATAAAATAATCATATTTTTTTAAAAATAACATCAGATAAATTATTCTCCATCATCATTATTGTCACCTACTTTTTTTATTAAATATACTTTTTTTATTTTTATCTATTATAGTTTTTATTTTTCTTCTTGAAATTTCTTCAATTCTTCTTCTGTTGCAACAGGACCTTCTATTAATTTAATTTCATCATTATTGATTTTTTTACTTAAATAATAATAGTAACCTGCTAATCCTAAAAAGTGTGCATAAAACAATGAATAAACCTAATAAAATAATTGTTCTTTTTAGATATTTTTTTCTTTGTTTTTTATATCTTTTTTTCATTAAAAAAATTTAAATGGTTCTTTTTGAATTTGAGTAATTTTTTTATCTATTGTAACAGTATATTCCTTCATACTAACTTTACCAGAAGAACCAGTTTGTTTAATAACATATTCTCCATAACCAAGATTTTTTTAAAAATCAACAATACCATTTATATCGGTTGATTTAACTTCAAATTTAGAACCATCTTTATATAAAGTAAATTCTTCTCCTTGTATATTAGATCCAACGCTAGCAGAAATAGTAGCTTGTTCTATATTTATATCTTGTTTATTTAACTTATTTGATGACATATTAACATGAATTTCTTCATTTGGTAAAGAATATCTTTCTGGTACACTAACTATTTGAATATAATAATCCCCATCTCCACTTAATCCTGTTATTGGAGAACCATCACTTACACCCTCTTTAATTAATGTATTTTTGTTGATCCTTTATTCTGTAAGAAACACCTTTTTAAATCATCTTTGCTTTCCTTATCTTTTTTATATAATACATTTCTCATTTTTTTCAGAAGATGATGTGTAATTAGTTTTATTATTAGGAATAATATTTTTTTCAACACTACCTGCTATCAACCTATAACCAGAAGGACCAGATTTTTTTCAATAATCTTAACATTACCAGAAGGTATTTTTTTGAATGTCTATTTTTACCTAAACTGTCTGTTTTTTTAATTCTTTTTATCGTACCATCTTTATCATAATAATATTTACCCTTATCTTCTTTAAATGATAGATCCCCAGAGGAATTACTTAATGTAAAAAAACAAAATCTTTAATACCTTTTTTTGTTTCACTATCATTTTTCATTATTTCAAGTGAACCAGTAGAATGTTTTTTTCTTTATTGAAATGGTTGTAGTTTCATTCTTCTTTATAGAAAAAAACTCTTTTTTTAGAAAGTTTATCATATCCATCAAGACTTTTTTTATTTCCTCAATATTATATTCACCTTCACTAAAAAGATTGTTTTTACAGAACCATTTGAAACAGTTAATTCTTTTGATTCACCAGAATTATTTGTAACTTTAAATACTATATTAGATAATAGGTTATCTTTTTTTCATCTTTAACATTAATTAATAAATCACCACTAGATTTATTTTTCAGAATTAGAATTGCCATCTTTATAATTTATAGCACTTAAACTAATAGGACCATCTACATATATATCACTTGAATATAAAGACTTATAACCATTAGCTGTATCTTTTTTTGCTCAACAACATAATTACCATTTGGAAGTGATGATAAATAGAATTTACCATTTGAATTAGTCTTTATATTAGTTATTGAACCATTACTATTATAAGTATAATTACCATCAGAATCTTTATTAAATTTAATCAAGCCAGAACTATTACTTATTGTAAAAAGTAGAATTAGAAATAGACTTACCATCAGAATCTGTCAATTTTTAAAGAAACTGATCCATTGTTTTTTTCAAAATTCATAGTTGCTTGTCCTTGAACTGAATCATTTGAAATATTTATTAATTGAGTTTGAGAATTTAATATATTATTTGAAGTGGGTTCAATATAATATTTCCCTGCTGGTAATTCACCTATATTTAATTCTCCATTTTTCATTTGTCTTTATAGCTTGTGTTGAACCATTATTTGAATATGTATAATTACCATTATTAGATTCATTAAAAAGCTATAAAAAAATTATTATTAACATTTTTTTATTTTTAAATTCAGCATTAGATAAAAATCTTACCTTCACTTGTTGAATTTATAGTTAATGTAGCTGCATCTGTTGTAATAATAGAACCACATATTATAGATAAAGTGAGTAAAAAAACTGAAATTTTACTCTTTAATTTATTTGATATTTTTCAAAAATTACCCCCTTTTTTTATATTTTTATAATAAGATTATATCACAAAAAAATGTTATGTTGTCAATAGTAACTAAAATCTTGCAAAAAAAGGCAATTTTTGTGATATAATAAATAGAGAAATTGAAAAGAGGTGTTTAAAAAAAGATGAAAAATAAACAAAAAAATAATGTCAAGTTTACTAATAACATCAATGTTTTTTTATCAATGCCAATTTTTTTCGAACAATGTAAAAAGCTGATGTTATAAAAAGAAAAAAATCAACAAATATTCAAAACAATAACAACAATTTTTAGTAAACAAGTAGAAAAAAACACTTTTTATTAAAAAAAGAAGCTGAACTACTTGATAATGTAAGAAAAAAAGAACAGAACCAAAAGATAATTCAAAGTATAATGGTACGGAAGATAAACAATCAGAAATTTTTAGTTATTGGTGAATATGGTGATTGGTTTAAAGTAGCAAGAAATAATAATGAATTTTTTTGTAAAAAAAGAGTTTGTTAAAATTAAAAAAAGATAATATTAAATTAATTGAAAGAAAAAGACAAAAAAAGACAATGATTCAATAAAAAAATATAGAAAATGAATCAAAAAAATAAAATATCGTTAGCTAATTCTGGAACATCAATAAAAAGAAGCTGATGCTTATAATGAGACATCAATAACAAACAATGAAAGTAATTCTTTATCATCAATAGGTAATGAAAGTTCTAATGAGATAATGGAATTTAATAATGCTGTTGTGACTGGATTTAATGATTCATACCTTGTTATGGGTCCAGCACAAGGTAAAAATGCTGTAGCAGCCCATAATATGCCATATGGCACTATAGTTGAGATACCTCAATTAAAGGGACAAATGGGTGGTGGAACATTTAGATCTAGTAAAACTGGAAAGACATATAATTTAGGTGAAAAAAATAATGGTAGGTTTATTGTAGCTGATACTGGTGGTCCATTCTTTGATTTTGACATATTGGGATATACTGGTGGTAAAAAGAACATGGATGTAAAAGTTATCTCATGGGGTGAAGGTGAAGGAACAGCATGGTCCATTACAGAGGCTATACAGGATGCTCAAAGAAGAGGTACATGGAATAAACTACAAAGAGCTTTTAATAACACAAACACAACATATGGTGGATTTAAAACTAAAAAACTTTCTAAATTTAAAAACCATGATATAAATAACTCAATAATTAAATAATATTATTTTTTTAAAAGAGCTAAAAGCTCTTTTTTTAACAATAAATATGATATAATATTAGTACATACATTAATAGTGTTTTTATATAGATTTGTATTTTTTTAAAAAAACAATTATTCTAATTAAAAAAAGGCTTTAAATGCCTGAAGATGAATTGGGCTTGAGTTTATGTAAAAGAATAAGTCCAAAAAAAATAAGATCACTATACCCTCTCTTATTTTTTTAAATAAAAGATTGGAAATGTGATCTTTTTTATATAATAAATTTACACAATAATAAAAAGAGCCTTTATTAGACTCTTTTATATTTCATAACTATTCTTTTTTTAAAAAAATTTTTCTACTTGGCTTTAATTTTTGAGAAATTAGATAATATTAATATATTATTTTTTTAATTTTAACATCTTTCATTCTATCTATAACTATCAAATTAAAATCACTAAGAGTTTTATTATCTAAAAACAGCAGATAAAACCTCTGCATTTTTCATCTTTTTAAAAATATATATTTTTTTAAATTATTACTGTTATCTGATAAAACTGAAAAAAATCTATTTTTATTTATCCATGATAAATCTTTACCATCAGCATAAGAATTTCCAAAATTAATAATAATATCCGATTTATTACTTTGTAAAAATTTATTAAATTCAGAGATGGTTAAATTGGCACCAACTTCATTTTTTTAACCAAATTTAATATAGCAGTATTTCCATTTTTTTAAATTAAACTTTTCCATTCTTCCATCTATATTAACATTATTTAATATACTGTTAATTCTTAAAAAGTTAAATGAAACTTCAGCACCAAGATCACCATTGTTTATTAATGTAAATAATAAAGATAAAAGCACCACTAATATTATATAAATTAAATATATTTTTTTACTGCCAATTAAATAAAAAAATACATATCTACCATTGAAACATCAATATTATTTAAATTATCAGATATAAGCTCAAACAAAAAGGATGATTCAATATTATTAGGTTCCCCATTATAAGTTGTTAAAAAAATCAGTATTCATAACATCAGTATTTGAAATAATCTTTTTGTTAAAACGTCCAATGTTTCCATAATTAATATAATCAAATACTAAGTCATTTTTTTAATTATTCGATTAGAATAAGTAGTATCTTTAGGTTGAACAGAAAATGTTAATAAATGAATATTTTCTTTTTTTCTTTTTAATCCATGCAAATTAATCAAGGAAGGATCATCTCTATTTATTAAAAGAGTTAAATTGGAAGTTATTGAATTAAATGTATCCTTTAATTTAATAACTAAATCTTCTTTGATGAATACCTATCTACTTGATCATCAAATAAATTATTTAACAGTATATAATTAGGAATAAGTCCATCTCTTACAAGATTTGGCATTGTTAACTCATCAACCTCAAGTAGTATAATAGAATTTTTCTATTTTGCCTTTTTTTGATTTAATAGTAAACAAGTTAAAATACCTTGATACATATTTGCCCCTGATACATTAGAAATAATATTCTTATTTGTTAATACCTTTAATATGTTATATAAATAATTAGTAATTGTACTTTTTTTCCATTTGTTCCCATTATAAAAAAATAACAGGAGTATTTTTCTATACATATATCAGATAATGAATTAGAATTAACTTTATAAGCTAATTTTTCCTGGAAGAGAAGTACAATTTGTAATTTTTCCCTAATACTAAGTTTGTAGACTTAGCAACTAAACTTGATATTTGTGACATAAAGTAAAAAAATCCTTTCTTATTATAATATATATAATTATATCACAAAAAAATTAACTTTTTGTCAATAAAGAGAACTCTCTGAAAGAAATTCTTCTTCAGGCATTGGAATAAAAACCTATATAACAAAAATACCTTTTTTTAAAAAGATTATTTATTATATATATAGTATATCCCTATTCCTGACATAAAAGTTAGCATACATAGTTTTTTTATTGAAATACCAATACTTTATTGTTATTTTTTTAAGATGAAAGAAAAAGCAATAAAAGATAGTTTTTTTAAAATTTGTAGCTTTATCAAGAATAATATAATTGTTTTTTTATTGATATAAATAGATATATATAATTATTTTTTTATATATATCTATTTTTTTACAGCACAAATAGAGGTAATATTTATTATTTTTTTAAAACAAATAAAACCTCTATTTATATTTTTTTACATTTTTATTTTTTTAATGATCATCATTTTAACAATTTAAAAAAATAAATACATATCTAATCTAATTTTTATCTTTAAATTCATTGTATTCTATAGAATCTATTAAGTTATTTTTTTACTTATATGTTTTTTTAACTTATATTTTTTTATTGTTTCTAGTTCCTTGAATAAAACTTTCAATTTCTATTTTTTTATTTTTATCAAATTTGTTTTTTTATTATTTCTTTTTTTGTATGTTTTTTTCTATTATTAATATAATTTCTTTTTATATATTTAAAAAAAGTTGCTTTTTAGTATTTTTTTATAATAAATAAATAAATCATTTTTTTATATTCTTTATTGCAATTTGAATTTTTTTAATAAGTGGATAAACTAATTTTGTTAAAATAATTTTTTTAACTATACTATTTATTTTTATTTCCACGATATTCTACATAATTAATTAAATCTATTATATTTTTTTGTTGTTTTTTTATTTTTTTATTTAAATATTTTTATATTTTTCTTTATTAATATATTCTTTATAATCATTTTTTTATAATCTTTTTATTTTTTTCTAATAAGTTGAAATAATGGATTTTTCAAATTTTTATATTTTTTTACAGTAATTTTTTTATTATATTATTTTTCTTTTTATTTTTTTATATCTTTTTATCTAATTTTTAAATTTATATTTCTAAGTAAAGAAATAAAATTTTTCTTTACTTATACCTGTTTCTAGTTCATATTTTTTTCAAATAAATTATTTACATTTTTTTATCACTTAATTTTTATTGATTTTTTTACAAAATCATTTGACGAACAAAAAAATCCTAGTTAATCTTCTTATTGACACACCATAATATTTTTTTGTACTAGGATCTAAGTTTACACATTTATCTTTTTAAAAAGCATTTTTGTAAACTATATTAATGGAAAGCATTTTTTTATTTCTGTTTTTATTTAAGTATCCCCTTTTTACTATTAAATAAATCAAGTTCATTATTAAGATTTAATTTGTTAATTTGTAATATTGTTTTTTTCTTTTTAAATCTGTTAATTTTGGAATATCTTCATCAAATTTTATACTTTTTTTCGTATAAAGAATCTAAAAAAACCATCTATTAAAATAAATCCATTTTCACCAAGTAAGCTGTTTACTTTCTTTATTTCTCTAAGTATACCTCTTTTTATTTAATCCACCATTTACAGCATTTCTTCCTGCATGTAGTAAAAGAGTATAGCTTTTTTTGGATCTTTTTAAATTAGGATTACTCATAAGTTTTTGCAGTAGATCTAATATCTTTTTGCTCTTTTTTTAAATGAGAAAAAAACCTATATCTTTTTGAACAATTATCAAAAATTATATCTTATAAATTTTTTTCTTTATAAGTATTTTTTTGTTGCATATATAATTTCATCAAGTGTGTACTCATTTATTTCATTAAATGTAATACCTTTTTACTCTGTATCTTGAATTATTAAACAAAAATATAAGTATTGACAATTGGTATTTCTAGTTTTATATCCTTAGCTTTTACTTTTACATGGATGAATATGTAATTTTTTTCAAATTCAGATAAAAAAAGCCATCTTGATAAATTTTTCCTTAAATTAAAATTGAAAGCATCTACAATGTTTTTCTATAGCTTTTTTTAAGATATCTTTTTTTGATTTTGAATATACTTTACCTGTTGTATAATCTTCTAATAAGACTTTATCAATTTTTAAAAACAAAAAAATAAGCCATATTACCACAATATAAAAACATTAGAAACATTTATAGGGAATATTTTTATATTTTTATTACTTTATTAATATAATTTTTCCCAGCTATAATCGTTTAATATTTTTATCTGACACAAAAGGAATTGTTATCATATTTGTACTAATATAATTATAACTATATTCTTTTTGTATAATAATCATAATTAAATTTAACATTTGAAACAGATTCATTTATTTGTACGTTATTTTTTTCAGAAATAACATTAATCTTATTAGTGTCAGTTGACAATATAGGCTTTGTATATGTATTTTTTTAAATTTTTGTATATCACTTATTAATATTTTTTTAAAATTTCTATTCATACTGTTTCACCTTCTTCTTTTTTATTACATAAGCGGGATTTTTTTGTCGTGTTTATATTATATAATAAATATAAGAAAAAAAGTAAAAGTAATAAGACTGAAAAAAATATAAAAAAATTTTTTAAAAATATTGACAAAAAGACATAAGTATGCTATTATAAACATATAGTAAGTATGTCACACTTAGGACATGCTGTTTTTACTTTTTTTCTCTTGTCTGTTGCGGGACAGACAAGAGATTTTTATGTATTATTTATTAAATAAAAAAAGACTAGAATATTCTAGTCTTTTTTTCTTATTCTTATAAATGGAGAACTCTTTCATTTATTTCTTGAGTTTTTTTCCTTTGTTCCAGTAGTTAGAACCTATGTAACCACAAGTTCTTCTAACTACCTGCATCTTATCATGATCATGATTTCCGCAATTTGGACAATACCATGTGTATTTTTTTCTGGATTTATTTTTCATTTCACCAGTGTAACCACATTCATAACATATGTCTACTTTTTGTGTTAATTTCAGCATACTGTATATTATGATACATAAAATTTACAACCTGTTCTAGAGCTTCTATATTTTTACTCATATCAGCTAATTCTATGTAAGATATACAGCCACCACTTGAAATTGCATGAAATTCTGATTCATACTGCAATTTTGTGAAAGCATCAATTTCCTCTGTTACATTTACATGATAAGAATTAGTGTAATAAAGTTTATCTGTAACATTTGGAATTTTACCAAAATTTTCTCTGTCTAACCTACAAAATCTATAAACTAATGATTCGGCAGGAGTACCATAAACACTAAATCCTAATCCTGTTTCAGCTTTCCATTCATCACATTTACTTCTCATGTAATTCATAACTTTTAAAGAAAGTTCTTTACCACGCTCAGTTGTATTACTTTCTCCTATTAAAGCCTCACACATTTCATGTATACCAACATAACCTAAAGATATTGTTGAATAACCATCCATTAAAAGCTTATCAATAGTTTCACCTTTTTCCAATCTAGCTAATGCCCCATATTGCCAATGAATTGGCGAAACATCACTAATTGTTCCTTTTAAAAGGTTATGTCTACACATTAAAGCTTCTTTACAAAGTTCAAGTCTACTATCTAGAATCTGCCAAAATAAACCTATTTTACCTTTTGCTAAAATAGCAACTTGTGGTAAATTTAAAGATACAACTCCCTGGTTAAATCTTCCATACCATTTCAAATCTCCGTTTTCGTCTTTCCATGGTGATAGATGAGATCTACAGCCCATTGGTGGGAAGGTATCTCCATAGTTTTGTCTTAAAAACTTAGCACTTTGATAATCAGGAGCCAATGTTTTATTAGAGCATTCTACAGCAATTTTTGTCAAGTAATCATATTCTCCACCTTCTAGACAATTATGTTCATCAAGAAGATAAACAAGTTTTTGGAAATGCTTCTAAAAATTCTTTGCCCTTTTTCATTTTTCATCCCAGCAATTCTCTGCTTCATTATTTCCTCACAGATCATAGCCATTTCTTTTTCAAATTCATGACCTTTTTTTACTTCAAGATATATAGTTACAAATGGTGCTTGTCCATTTGTTGTCATTAATGTTGAAAGCTGATATCTAATTGTTTGAATACCATCTTTTAATTCTTTTTTTACCATTCTTTCAACTAATGACTCTTTTTAAAGTAGAATCTTCTATATCAGAAAAATAATTTCTCATACTTTTTCTTTAGTAATCTTTAAAAAGGTGCTATATGTGCTATTGTAATACTTTGTCCACCATATTGAGAACTTGCAACCTGACTTACTATCTGAGTAGTAATTGTGCATGCTGTTTGAAAAGATTTTGGCTTTTCAACTTTCTTCTCATTAATAACTGTTCCATTTTGAAGCATATCTTCAAGGTTTATAAGGCAACAGTTATGCATTGGTTGTAAAAGATAGTCCATATCATGAATATGAATAGCTCCCTTGTCATGAGCTTGAACAACATTGGATGGAAGTAATTTTCTTCTAGCAATATCTTTTGATACTTCACCAGCTATTAGGTCTCTTTGAGTTGAAATTAAAACCCCATTTTTGTTTGAATTTTCTTCCAGTAATTCATCATTTGTTCTTTTAATTAACCCTAAAATACCTTCATCTGTGGTATTTGCTATCCTTTTGTGTTCTTGTACTGTTCTGTAAGACTCATAACATCTTGCAACATCTTGAAGTCCATATTCACAAAGTTGCTTAAATACAAACTTTTCAATCATTGCAATTGAAACTTCGTCAAATCTTGAAAATTCATCTTCAGCATCTACGCTTATAGCATGAGCTATAGCCCTATTTTTCAATGCCATTGTAAGCTATCATAGCTTTCAAGATTGCTTTTTTTCAATTTTTGTTTTTTTCAAAAAGACACTAAGTCTCCATTTCTTTTTGTTACAACTATTTTCATATCTCTCTCCTTCTGCTTGAACTATTGGGAAATCCAAGACTTCTTAAATTTTTATTTTTTTCTAAATACTTTAGTATATTTATATTATACCACAATACTTAGCCCAATAACAATAGTTATATATATTATAGTTCCAATTTCCATAGACATCTATTAAAATTGTTTAATTACATAATCCAATGAATGACCTGTAATAAGGGTAACTATATTAGCCCATCTACTCTAGAAGTGTCTATGTTTCTTCTAGGCTACTTTTTATGTTAAGGGGTATAATATCCTTCTTATTTAAAAAAATCTATTTTATCCCTATTAATAAATATTCCTGCTTTTACGCATGATATTATATGATCCATTTATATCCGCATGAATAGTTTTTATTCTCACCTTTAATCTTATATAATCCACGATTTTTGTCTATAACCACTAAATCCACAAAACCCTTTAAATGAATCTTTGTCTCCAAATGTTGGTATCATGTCATCATTTAAGAAAGATGCTTTTTGATGTATAACTTTCTTCTTGTCTATACACAAAAAAATACCCCTCTCTTTTAGCTTGTAACTTAGTTTTTTTGAACAAAAAGTTCAAATGGTATTTGGACAAAATTCTGATTATTAACTTTACCTAAAGATGTTTCTTTTTTTCCATAATTCGTTTTTTTACCAATAATAACTTGTTTAACACCTAATTCAATAAACTTATTAACTATTAAATTTATCTTATAACCTAAAAGGTTATTAATTCTAAGATTACGCTTATTAGTTATATTAGACAATAACCTACTCCACGAAACCTTTTTTTAGGTAATAAAGAGTTAACTTTAGCAATATCTCTATTGTATAACCTATTAAAACTCTTTATATCAAGATTATCTACAACAAGAGGTCTTTGATTAAAGTTGAATGTTATTGCAGCAAGTATATTAACTCCAACATCTATAGATGCGGTAGGTTTGTTTTTTTATTAAGAGCTACTGTTTCATGATCATGTATTTCTTTATCATATAAAACTTCAATAACAAGTTTTTTTATGTTTAACATTAATTCTAAAAAGACGATATATCTTTTATATTAACCCAATTAGGTAGTTTAAACCCTTCTTTCATACTAGCTGTCCCAATATAACCCTTAGTAAGAAGTTTTTTTACTTATAGTTTGATTATTAAACTCAACTAATCCATAAGATCCCTTCTTATAAGATGGAATATTAACATCCTCATCATAAGAACCTGCCTTTTTTTAACTTTAATAACTTAAAATAGGAAGTCCAGTCTGCTTTTAACCTTACGATAAACAGCTTGCACTACCTTGTTTATAAGTTTATAATTATTAACTAAAGCATATCTACATAAAAATCTGACTTAGCTTAGTTGATAAAAGATTATTTTTCCTCAACATAATCAATTAATAATTTTGTTAACTCAGGATCTTCATTTTGATATACAAAATCAAATGTATAATTACATTCATGTTTTTGAATTATAAAAAAATACATTTGTCTAATAATAAAATTACAATAGTTATACAAGAGTTTAGCCTCATGGCTATAGCTAAGTAATAAATCATAATCATAAGAATTATTTAATTGTCTAGGATATTTTTTTATTACTCTTTTTCTCTTTCATGGTTTAACTCCTTTATTATTATTAAATACAAGATTTATTACCTCAATAAAACTTATTTTTCTTTTTATTAAGATTAGACATCATTAATTCAATAAACCTAAATCCAAACCTTGTTAACCTATCTTTATGCTCAACAACTAAAATATCAAACTCTTCAGGCTTAGACAATAACTTGTTTAGCTTAGGTCTATCCTTATCCATACCAAACCCAACCTCTTTAACCTCAGCTACAATATTATAACCTTTAACATCTATGATACTCACGATAAGCTGTTCTTAATGCCATATCCATACGTCTGGTATACTCACTTATCTTAATATAGTCTTTTTCTTCCATAAAAAAATAAACCTCACTTTCTATACTTAATTGTATCATATTGGTCATAAAGGGTCAAGATTTATACTGATTGTTTGTTGAAAATAGGAAGTTTTTATAATACCACATAATATTAATTTTTTTCACCACAGAAATCTTTAATTGTCAAGATTTACTTGTTAAAAAAATTAACTTTTTGTGTTATAATTAAATAAGTAAAAAAATTAAATAGAAAGGAGAACTCTATGAAATGGTTACTTTTTAGGATTTATGTCCTTAATATCTAATTTAGTTTCATTCATATTAAATATTGTAACAAAAAAATGTTTATGACGGGTATGGAATTAAATTCAAAGATATTTACTAATGGTGGAAAAAGATACTACTTTAGATTTGTTTTTTTCAATGTATTTCCTGCCTTAAATGTATTTTTATAATACACTTATAGGATTAGCTATGGCTTTAGTTTTTTGTCATTTACATGTTTAATTTATATAAGGTTTTCTTTTTATCCCCCAACAGAAAGTGAGGATCCTATCCATTTAACTGGTAGAGCGTTTATTTTCATGTGTAGGAATAGCTTTGTCTAAGTTTTTTTATGTAAGATACTTATTGGAATTAGTTCAATAGCTTATGCTGATTTTTAGTAAGGTTGATGAAACGTATAGAAAAGCTGCATCTGTTACAGAAGGTAGTAAAATATTATCATTTGGATCTATAATGGGTAAAGATTTTACTAAAACATTAGGTGGAGATGCAACCCCTTTAATTCAGAATGTTGCTGTTTTTGCATTTGGTGAAGTTATTTTTATTTATTCTTGTACTACTTATGATAATTATGGTTATAGAATACGTTAAATTTTTTTATTTGAAGTTGTTTCACGATATGTTCTTTTTTGGAATTATGTGTGTGTTTTCACCATTAGCATTTGCTTGTGGTGCTTCAAAATCTTCATCTGGAATATTACAAGGTTGGTTTAAAGCAATTACATCTCAAACTTTACTAATATGTTTATCAGTATTTTTTATGAAGGTATTTACATCTTCATTAGGTTATGTTTTTACCAGACCTGAAACAACTGATGGTGGAACTATTTTCCAAGCTATGCTTATGCTTATCGTATGGTTAATGATAGCACAAAAGATGGACACTCATTTAAGAGATCTTGGTGCTGGTGCATTAAGAAGTGGTGATGAACTTGCAATGAATATGCTTCAATATGCTTCAGCAGGTGCTGGAACTAAAGCAGCTACTGCTACAAATATGATAGGCAAAGGTCTTGGATATACAGGATTGTCGATGGCAGGTGGTAAAGCATTAGGTCAAGCTATGAAAACGGGTGGTTCTAATGGTGGTATGACAGCTGGTAATCTTTCTAGTGATATTTTAAACCCTAAAAATCAAGCAAGACCTATTGCTGGGGCATTTGCTAGAAAATCAAGACAAAATGCAATGGGAAGAGCTTTGTTTGGTCAAAAGTCTATGTCTCCTATTATGACAGCTATGGGTCAGCACGGATTAAATTCTGATGCACCATTGTCTGCAAATACTATCAATTCTATGATAAATGGTGATTTTGGTTCAAATATTGAATCTGCTGCACATGAAAGCATAGGAAAGGGTACACAGGCTATGTTCCAAGATTCTCAAACTGCTGGTATTATAGGTGCTGGAAACACGCTAGGTCAAGCTGTTATAAATCCAAATGAAGGTTTTATAAATGCTGCTATAATGGATAAGGGTGGAAATCAAATTGGTACAGCTAAATTTAGCAAAAATCCAATAGAAGGTTTAGATCAAGCTATGATACAAGATAAATCAGGACAAAAATGGTATGCTTCAACTACTATGAGTCCATCTGCTATATCTGCTTATGGAACACCGTTACCAGACGCACCTACTGGTGCAAAGGCTGTTTATAGTAATATATCAACTGGCGTAACAAATACAGCTAGTGTTGTAAATAGTGCTATAAAAGAACATGGTGCTTTAGGTGCTATAAGTTATGGTGCTGGTAAAGTATATGAATCTGGATCTAATTATGTAGCTGGTGTTAAAACTAATATTGATAATGCAGGTGGAGTTACTAATTATGTTAAAACTCAAACTGCCCCACAAGCAATAGATGCTTTTAATACGCCTTTGCATACTCATATTGAAAATAATACTGGGGCAACAGGTTCTGTTATGTTATCAAATGATACAATAATACCAACAGCATCAAACACAGAAGTAAATAATGTATCTACTCAAGATAATTCCACATTAAATACAGAAGTTGATACAGCAGTAGCAAAATCTAACTCTGTTCCCAAACCTCAACCATTAGATTTTGAAAAAGCAAGTTTTTCATATATAGATGGAGAAGTTTATAATAGTGATGATCCATATATTGATTATATAACAACTAATAATAGTACAAATAATGTTGGTAAATTTGAAGATTATGATGATTATTATGATGATTATCCAATGCCATATGATGATTATGATAATTACGATAATTACGATAATTACGATAATTACCATGACGATTATGATAATTATGATGATTATATGGACTAAAAAGAAAGAGAGACCTTATTGGTCTCTTTTTTTATAAATTATATAAAAAAATAAAAAAATGGGTGTTGACAAATCACCAATTTTATGATATAATATAAATATAAAGAAAAGAAAGAGAGGATTAATTATGAAAGTAAGAAAGAAAATCGCAACAATTTTTAATGACAGGTATAATTTTTATTTACAGGGGCAATTGGTTCATCAAATGCATTGTGGGCTAATTATAAGCCTTATGGTGGCTTTGACGGTAGTTGGAAGAGGTTTTATGGGGTTGATAGAATAAAGACCGCTGAGTATACAGCAAACTCTTTAAATCCACATAAGAATGCCTCAGATGTATATCCATTACAGGAAGGACAGGGTGTTCCAACAGTTTTGGTTAATTCAAATAGTTTCCAAGATGGATTAAGTGCTTATAATTTGTGTAAGGCGTTTAATGCAAGATTATTACTTATAAAAGCCTAATTATGCTAATATAGGACTTATGAGAGATTATTACAAGAGTAAAGAAGTATATTTAATAGGTAGTGAAAATGAAATACATAAGTCTACAGAAAAATTATATAAAAAGATTTATGCCAAAAAGCTAGAGTTATAAGGATTGGAAATAAGAGTCCTTATGAAAGAAATATGGAGACATTAAAAATGACTGGTTTTACAAATGTCGCTGTAGCTGATGGTAGAAATTTCCCAGATGCTTTGTCTGCAAGTGGACTATGTAATTTAGAAAATTTAGGACTAAGACTTGTTGATGGTTCTAAGCCTTATTCATCAGATGGATTTAACACAGTATACACAATAGGTGGAAGTGATTCCGTTGTGCAAGAAGGCGGTACTAGATTGTCAGGTGTAGATAGATATGAAACAGCTAAAGAGGTGGCAAGGGCATCTAAAAATTATTTAAACATTTTATTTGTTGATGGAAGAAGATTCCCAGATTCAATAAGTGCAATAAATTTAGTAAAGCCTAGAACTGCTATAGTTATGCCAATATCAGATAATAGAGATAATTCAGATATGAAAGAATTTTTAACTCTTTTACCAAAGAAAGAAAACACAGATTCTTGGGATATAGAAAAGTGTGGATATGCTTTAGTTATTGGTGGGGAACCATCTGTAGCAGATGCTACAATGCAAAAGATATTATATCCATCAAGAGGTTTATAATAAATAATAAAAAAAGTAGATTGATTATTTTTTTCAATCTACTTTTTTACATTATTTACCAAGGAAAACATCAATTAATTCATTTGAATTAATATCTATTTGTTTTTTTCTTTAGCATTTGGACTATATTCAACTTCAGCAATCTTATATGATCCTAATATTAATCTAGCATTATTAAAATCATAATCACAAGTTTGTAGAAATAACATATCTGTATTATAATTGATCTCTAATCCATTTTCAGGTTTAACTCTTGAGATCTTTGCTAAAGATTGAAAAATATTTAGTTCTTTTTTTCACCATAAGCCTGTTTGTCCTGATTTACAAATTGTTTACCATCTTTATAAAAAAATATTGTATAAGGTTTAAAAATACATAAGCTTTTTTTACCATCAAAAAAACTTCTATTGGCGGGTTATTTTTTTGAAAAAAATAACTTTCTTCATATTTACCTAAAGATCCAAACATTGTTCCATCTAACATTCTATGTGCATGAATTAATGAAATATTTTTCAAAATTACCTTTTTGAGAACTTATTCATAAAAAGGTACTCCTGGTAAGAAAAAAACTGTTTATACTCATTATGATTCAAATAATATTGGTTGTTATTATTAAACATAATAGGGTAATAAGCCATAGATGGTATTGATATATAACCTATTGTATCTGGGTTTTTTTCTTTTTTTATATTAAAAAAATCTGTTGCAATTTTTTTGATTAGGAAAACTTGTGTTAACCCCAAGTTTTATTTTTTTCTAAATCAGATTCACTTGTGTTTACAGGTTTTATTATGTTACCATTTTCATCAACAGCATAAGTTATTTGATAATCTTGACTTACACCATATAAAGAAAAAAAATGATAATGTAAATATAAATAGTGAAACTAATAATGTTTTTTTATGTTTTTTTCATTTAATTATCTCCTTAAAGCATCAAAAAAATATCAATAAATATATTTGATATAAAACTTGCTATATATGAACACATTATTATAATTGGTATTGCCATTGTTTTTATCAAATAGTATAAATAAAAAAACAGTAGCTAAATTTAATAATATAAAAAAAGTATATCACTTTTTTTATATTATAACCTTTATTTATTTTATAATTATACAATAACCTTAAAAATCACAAGGGTAAAGTATATAGTAAAAAAATTATTATCTTATTTGAATTTTTGTATAAAGGTTAATTTATTTTTTTATTAATATAAAAAAATAAATATCAGAATATAAAAAAATATACTACAGATAATAAATAGAGATACTATTATGAAGTATATATGTCCATTATATTGATCTGTTAAGTTTTTTTAATCATACTTATTTTTATCTTCATTCTCTATAGTTGAATCTTTTTTTAATTTTTTTGAAATTTCTTTTTTCTATTAATATATTTTTTTATTTTTTTCTTTTTTTGTAAATGTAAAAAAATAATATTTTTTTAAAAAAATTCAAAAAAATAAAAAAATAATAAAAAGCAATTCCTATTAATTTATAATTAAAAAAATATTAATAAATAATTTTGTTACCATATTAATTCTCCATACTGAATTTTTGTATTATCATAATTCAAAGTTGCATTATTAAATATTTTTTTCTATTCTGTTTATATTAGATGAATTAGAATCACCGTTTTCTAACAATTCAATAATTATTGTTATTTCAGATAAAGTTTTTTTCACCATAATAATCAACCATATTTGTATTAGTTTTCTTTTTTTGCAATTATTCTTGCTGGTAATCTCTTTCCATTATTTGATATTAATTTAAATTTTTTTATATCTATTTTATCTGGACCAAATTGTATAAAAGCGTATATTTTTTTGTTGCATATATTTTTATTATCTTCTTTTCTAAAAATTTGTTTTTTTGCCTTTGATGTTAATTTTAATATATGATTTCTATTTATATTTCCAATAAAAACTTGCTTCTACTATATCATTATCCTTTATTTTTTTGTTATGTTTTTTTAGGTACATCTTTTTCTATAACCATATCAGTATCTTTTTGAAATTGATTTTGATATCATTTTTAATTTATAACCTTCTATATTAGTATGAACACCCTTAAATGTTATAAACATTATTAATTCATCATTATTGTTTTTTTATATCCTGAATAATTAATATCTACCTTATTTTTTTATTTTTGAGTTAGTTCTATTTTTATATATAAGAATCAATACCTTTTTCCATTTTTTTGTTTTTTTAACACTAAAAAGTGTGTCATTTGCTGTTGAACCTTTTTATATAACCTTTATTTTTCCAATCCATTTTTCACTAGGCTTTAAAGTTCCAATATACAAAGTTTCCAAAGATAAATCTTTAATATATTCTTCCTCTGTCATACCTATTCTTTCATCTTCTTTTTTTAGTTAGATCTTTAATAATCTTTAATGGTGGTTTGTTTATTATTTTAAAACTTGACATAATTTGTAAAAGCAGTAAATAATACCACAATTAAACTTAAAACGATTAATATTTTTTTAAATATTTTTATTCATTTTTATCTCCTCTTATTTAAGAAAAAAAGAGACCAATTAAGGTCTCTTGATTCTTTTACTTTCTTTTTTTCTTAGATGATTAATAGCTACTCCTAATCCACCAAGAATACTAGTTGCACCAAAACCAATTGTTGCCGCATCTCCTGTTTTTAACTACTTCACCCTTTATTGGTTCACCTTTACCTTGATTATTATTACTATTATTATTTTTGAGTATTTGTTTCTATAACAGGTTCTCTAACATTTACCTTTTTGTTGTTATCTTTATTTTTTTATCTTCTGTTTTTATCTTTTTCATTTTTCTTTGTTGTTATCTTTGTTCTTCTTTTTCTATAACACTTACAGAAACATCAACTTCAGCAGTTTCTCCCTTTTTTTATTAGTAACTTTAATTCTGGCAGTTTTATTTCCATGTGTAGATGTATCAACGGATTTTTATAACATCTATTTTTCCATGAGCTATCATATTTAGTTAAAGCCTTTGAGTAATTAATAGAATCTCCTTGAACTACATTTATAGTTACAAGCATAGACTTTTATATGATCTTGGAAATTTCCATCATTTGTATTTTTCCCCTAAAACCTTTTTTTAATTCTTCTTCATTTTTCAACAACTATAGTTTCAATTGGAACTGTTGTTTCTTTATCATCATTAAAAAAATTACTTTAACTTCCGCCTTGAAAGTGCCTAGAACACCAGGATCTGGCTGAGAAATAACTTCAATTTTTTTAATATTTGGTGTTTTGATATTATCAGAAAAAAATCAAATTTACCATGCTGAACAATTACTTCTTTTTTTAATATCTTCTGGTTTTATTCTAGTTTTCACATCATCAGACAAAGGTTTAACAACATTATCTTCTTTTTTCATCCTTTGTAATGTTTTTTTCTGTTTCCTTTGTTTGTTCTTTTTGGATTATTTCCATTCTCTCCACTCTTTTTCTTCATTAGGAGTTGACACAATAGGTGTTTCATCAGCAAATGATTCTACACTTGATAAACCACCAATTAATCCGAATGCAATTAATGCATTAATTTTTTTATTAATTTTTCATATTATTAAACTTCCTTTCTTAATTATTATATATATGTATCATATCACAAAAAAATATAGAATTGTCAACATTATTAACAAAAAGACATGAAAAAAAACATGTCTTTTATATTTATTCTACCACTCTTCTTATATCAAGAACTTTTTTTAGAACCATAATCAATGCTAGTGACTATAATTCCTGTTGATGGACTTGATGCATGAACCATTTTACCATTTCCTATATACATACCAACATGTCCACTAAAACACACAATATCACCTGGTTTAGCATCTTCTCTTGATACACTTTTACCAATAAATCTTTGTGCATAAGAAGTTCTAGGTATTGAAACACCAAACCTTTTTATAAACTTCTCTTGTAAATCCAGAGCAATCAACTCCAACACCAAGGATGTTTCCACCCCAAACGTATTTTTTCCACCAACATATTTCAATGCGAAATTTGCTATATCTACACCAGCTCCACTTCCCTGCACAGTAGTGGAATTGGTATAATTAGAATTTGTAGCAATATCTTGTTCAGAAGATTTTATTGAAAAATCTGAATTATCAGTATTATCAATATTAACTAAATCTTCTTTCTTTAAAAATATTATTAGATTTAGTATAGCCAATACTCTTATCTTTGAATTGCAGTTTTGTCCAAATATCTGTAATTCCTACAACTCTAATTTCATTACCTATCTCAGCTTTTGAAATAATTTTTTTGATGAAATATCTGGTTTTTTTCGTAAATATCAGCCTTAGATTTAAAGGACATTTTTTTGATCAATGTTTTCAAATATTAATTCTTTTTGATATGTGATCCTTTTTGGATAAAAACCTGTTAAATTTTTCATCCAGTATTATTTTTTTGAAACATTGTCAAATTCACCATTTTTCTTTGACATAAACATTAGCTATTGAACCGCTTTTTTTACAACAGCTTTTTTTCCTTTTTTTAATTCTTCATCTTCATAAACAGTAGATGTATTTGTTATAAATACAGTTTTTTTACTGTATATTTTTGAAAAAAATCTTTAGGGGTTTTTTTATATTTTTTTATTAGTGGTAGTTTTTTTGTTTCAATAACATTTGAATTATTATTTATAAAACTCTTTACTTCAATAGCACTAGCTTGTGTTTGACTAATGCTAACAAAGAAAGAAGATGAAACAAGTGCGGTTAAGACTAATGCTTTTTATTTTTATGCATTACATTATTACACCCCTTCCTTTTTAAATTATATATACATTATAATACAAAAAAAGATATTTTGTCAATAGAATAAAAGAAAAAAAGCAGGTAGATTTTTATATCTACTCTGCTTTGTTTTTTATTATTTAATTAATGGATTATTTAAATCATTGTTCTTAAACTTAGAAAGCTTCTTAGTTTTGAAACCACCATAATTATTATTACTGTTGTTAAATGCTTTTTGGTATTTACCCCATGTACCTCTTCTTTGAGCATCCTGTATAGCCTCTGTAATGGACCACGCCATTCCTTCGCCTTCACCCCATGAAATAACTTTTACATCCATATTAACTTTTCCACCTGAGAATCCCCATATGTCAAAGTCAAAGAATGGACCACCAGTATCAGCAACAATAAATCTACCATTGTTTATTGGGCCAAGATCGTAAGTTTTACCCTTACTAGATCTAAATGTTCCACCACCCATCTTTCCTTTTAATTGAGGTATCTCAACTATAGTGCCATATGGCATATTATGAGCTGCTACAGCATTTTTACCCTGTGCTGGACCTATAGCAAGTTGAGAATCATTAAAACCAGTACATATTGCACCCTTAAACTCCATTATTTCTCCACCTTGACTATCTTGACTATCTCCACTACCTTGTCCTCTTGAGTTGTCAGGAAGTAACAAGTAAGATTCTTTAACAGAAGTTTTATTTCTTCTTGCTATATAATCTTTATATTCATCTTTTTCCTGATAAATTTAATTCTCTATTTAAAGCAAATTCTTTAAATATATCCTTAGTTAATTGTCTCATTTTTTCTTGTCCAGATTTATTTTTACCATCTGGATAAAGATAGCAATAATACATTACATCACTTGCCTCATTAAGTTCTGGGCTTTTGACCAAACACTGTTTGTAAATTTAATTTTTATACCAATTCGTTTGAAATCAATTAAGTCTTTACCCCAACCTAAACCTTGTGATATAACTTCTTTTTGTGTATTTATCTTTTTATCTTTTTCATCATTAATTTTATCAACAGAATAATCTCCCGTATATTTTTTTATTATTTTTCTCTTTCTTTTTTTAGTGCATTATTATATGCAGATACAGAAGCTTTATCAGATTTATAACCTAAATGTTTTTACATAACCAAGAGTTCTATAATCTGGTCTTGGTGCATCCTTAAAGTTTTTCTGTAAAAGTATGTGTTAATTCCCAATCCAAAAAAAGCCAATTTGTGCTTCTATTGTTTTTCCAATCACGACCATATCTTTTTTTGCAAAATCCTTTAATCCATATTGACCTATAGCTCTTTCACCTTGCCAATTTAAGATACCAATACCAGAACTTGTTTTTTTCAAGTTTTTTTCTATTTCTTTAGTTAATTTTTTTCAATTTTTCGCATTATTTTTTTGTTGACTTATATTCTTTTTGATTTTTTTATTATCTTCAAGCAATTTAACTAATTCCTCTTGTTTTTTTGCTATATTCTTATCATTAGATTCATTTTTACCTCTATCAATATTTTTTTGAAAGATAATTTTCCATCTTTTCTATTGAAATCACCACCGCTTTTTAAAACCATACTTGCTAAAACAGCAGATGCAGCAGGAGCTGAATAACCTCTACTTCTTAGATACTTATAAGCTTTATCAACATCATCACCTTGTAAATATCCACTCATTGAATGAAGTGAAGAACCTGTTAAATCAAGTAAATCTTCCGTTGAAGCTGTAGTCTTATTTTTCAATCCCTTCTCCTGTTTGAGTTGAAGTAATTTCACCTGTACCACCTTCATTAGATATTTGACTTCCAACAGTACTACCACCAAGAGATGCAACTTTTTGAACCAGATCCGCCACCAGCAGCAGTTGCTATATCCATATAACCTACTATATGAGGATCTGTTAATTTATATTTATTTCTTTTTAACCATATTACTACTATTTCCTTCTATAGTAACAACAGTATCTCCTTCAACTTTTTTTCAACAACACCAATATGATCGCATGGAGACACTCTTCCAAAGAAAAACCAAATTGGGTCTCCTGGGCTTGGCTTATATTCACCAGGTTTTCTAAACCAACCATTCTTTTTTTAGCAAATGGTAATGCTTCTCTTGTACCTGCTGTTTTTTTCCATACATTTTTTTAGGTACACCAGCTTCATGCATAACTCTTGATACAAACATTGCACACCAATAGTCATTCATACCAAACCAACTTTGAGTTGGACCAGGACCTTCCCCAAGGTGAGATTTTGCCTTTTCAGCAATGGCAGCTACGCCACCACCACCACCTTGACCAAAACCAAAACCAAAGGCTCTAGCTTCGCCAGATTCAAATATTTTATTCATTATATCTAAATCTAAGCCTTCACCTTTTAAATCTTTTTTTGTTTCAAAATTAAACAAAATTAAAAAATTATGGTTATCTCTTCTAAATCCACCCCAAATTCTATCTTCTAATTCTTTTTGTATAATTATAATATTTAGAATGTCTATGTTCTTCATCAGCAGACTTTTGGATCAAGCCCAGGTGGTGGTTCTATTGAGTTGTACATACTTGTTTGAAATTGCATTATTTTTTGACGAACATTAACAGGTGCATACATCTTATCATAATTTGTTGGACCATCAGTTTTATTATTTAAATCAACATCAAACTGTGCTACGATTAATCCACGGCCATCTTCTTCTATCATTTTTTGAGTAATTGATGATTGTCCATTAAACATAGAACCTAATGCAGTACTATTATCTCCCTGTGAAGGAGAAGCTGTAGATTCAGAGTCATCCTCTGTTATACCACCATCAGCTACACCACTTGCACTGCCCCCAGATTGACCTTTTCCAAAATCAATTTGATATTGAGTTTTACCTGTTATCTTTTTCAGGAAATAATCATTAGAATGAACCCATAAAGATGAACCTTCTGCATATTTATTAACCATTTTGCTAAAATTATTTAACCCTTTTCCAACAAAATTTAAACCAATATTTCTTATTCCAGCTTCTATACCTTTTTCTTTACTTTCAAATCTTAGCCAACCACCCCTTCTCATTCCAAAAAAGTTATTATTATTTCTAGATAGCCTTGATGTTCCATTTCCTGTTTCATTCATAGAAATAGCAGCTAAAATTGCTGGGTTTACTCCGTATTTATTTCCATACTCAATAAAAATATTTTTCCTGTTCCTTTTTAAAGAACCACCAAAATAACGTTCAAGCTGTTCAGCAGTTATACCATGCCATTGACTTCTTCCTATTTCTGGATCCCCAGTAAAAGGTGGTGGTACATTTGGTAGTGGATCATTAACAAGCCTTCTAATACCAACTATTCTATGTCCACCATAGGTTACTTTTGTTTTTATTATACCAGTTGACGGACTTGATGCATGAATCATATATCCATTTCCAGCATATATCCCAACATGTCCTTTAAAAACCAATAAATCACCTGGTTTAGCTTCTGATAATGAACTAACTTTTCTGCCTGCACTTATTTGAGCATCCGATTTTCTTGGTAAATTAATGCCAAATCTTTTATAAATTTGACAAGTAAATCCAGAACAATCAATTCCACCAGTTAAGCTGTTTCCACCCCAAACATATTTTCCACCAATATATTTAGCGGCCATATCAACAACCTGCTGTCCTTTATTTGATGAGGATGAACCATTTATTGCATCAACACTAGAACTTGATGAATTATTCGATTGATTTTTTTAGATTGTTCTTCTTGCCTTTTTTTCATCTAATTTTTTTCAAGGTCTTTTTCTAAAGAATATGCATCTTTTTCTATTTTTTTGAACTTATATTTTTTTCTTTTTAGATTCACTTGAAGATTGAAATTCTGCTTTTTTTCTCTTTCAAACTCAATCAATGAAGAACCCATTCCATCAATTATAGGTAGTCCTTTATAATATTCACCTTTTACAACTTTGTCTTTATTTTTTTAATTGTATTTTTTTCTTACTTTTTTTCATGCTCATGCTATTAAATCTGGATTTTTCTTTTTTTATAATCATCATATTTAACACTAGGTTTTCCTGTTTTTATTTGCTTCTGTGTCAAGATGAGTACCTGTTATATCTATTTCATCATCTTGATCATCTAAATCAGACCAATAACCCTGTTTTGATTCTTTTTGATGTTGTTAAATCACCAGCTTCTTTAAATTTAATTGTGCCATCATTTCTCTTTCTTGCTTTTTTTCTATAACATTACCTTCTTCATCTATATCCATAGAACCTTCATTCCCCATTTTTTTCTTCTTTCAAATTGAGAATTTTTTTATAAACATCATTATTTATTCCAAAAAGACTATCAAAGCTGGCTTTACCTTTTTTTCAAAAAAATTCCTTTTTGCCTTATTCCAAAATCCATCCTTTTTTTATTCATTTTGTAAAAGAGCTTTTAGATTTATAATCATATTGACCATTATCCATTTGTTGAGTGTCATAATAATTATTTCTAACATATTTTTTTGCATTGGATTTTTTTATTATAGAAAAAAACTTTTTATTTTTTTATATCCATAAATAGACTTTTTTTCAAGAGTTGGAAAAGAAGAACCATCCTCATATTCATATTCTACATGTGATCCATAATACGGTTGTCTATAAACAAATTCAACAAATCTTTTTTTGCTAAATATTTAGCTTTCATCTGTTCTTCCCTTTGTCTAACTATATCTTCATCTTCCATCAATGTTTTTTTCCTGAAATGTTTTTTTATTTTTTTCATTTTAAAAGCTTGTTCTTGTTTTTTTCTTTACACTTTCCCAATCTTTACTTGCTTTTTTTAAAACCATTTTTTTATTCTCAGGTGCTTGATCAAACATTACTTTTTTTCTATTTTTATAATATGGACTCTCATTAAATAAATGAGCTAAAACTATTGAATCATCAAATGGGTCTAGTTCACTTTCTGTCCAATATTCTTTATATTTATGTTCTATGGTTTCAACCCAAGTTTTTACCCTTTGAATCTCTATGCGTTTTTATATTCGTATTCAACTTTATCACGACTCTTAAGAGTTGATCTATATGAATACATATCTTTATATAACTCAGTTTTTAAAAAAACTTTAGATTTTTAAATCAAGTAAATATCCGTGTTTTTGGTACCATATCTGCCATTGAAACATTATATGCTGCCAATATATAACTAATATCTACCCTTGGAGCATTTGCATTATTTGTATATTTTTTTCTCTTGATTCAACAGGCATAAAAAAACATCAGCATATCTACTTTTTTTCTATTTTTTTATATGTACCTATTTCATCAGCATACTTTTTTTAATTTCTTCTTCGTTTAAAAATTTGAGTCTTTTTTTATAGGCTCTTTCTACCATTTCACGAAGAATATAAGCACCAGCTTTATACATTTCACTTGGATCTGTTTCATCATATTTAGTTCCAAGGTCGTTAATATCTTTTTCAGCAGGTTCTTCTGCTAATTTATCAACAACATTATGTGTAAATGTACCATTAAGTTCGGAGCCAGCCATTGGTGCAGCAGCCATACCGCCTAGCACAATAGCCCCCATGATAATTGGGGATTTTTTCTTTTTTGCTAATGGATCTTCTGGGTCATCTTTATTAGAACCAGTGATTGCTTTACTAGCTGTTTTTTTTGCCATATTTTTTTAGCAAAAATTTTTTTACCCGCTTTTTTTGAGCAGCTTGTTTTTGCTAAAAGAGCTAAAGGTATTGCCATTTTTAAATCTCCTTTCTTTTTATTATTATTCTTTATCTTTATATTATATCATAAATTTAAAAATTTATACCACAAAAAAATAAGAATTTTTGCAATAGAAAAGCAAAAAAATGTTTTTTTAAATAAAAAAACAGGTTACATTTGTAACCTGTAATAATACATTAGGATATAGAACTTTCTTCGACTCTTTTTTTATTGCTTCACTTTTTTTCTTCTTCAGAAATAAGATCTTTTTGTATCAATAGTTAAATCAACTTTTTTTATCTTTAGCAACAGCTTCTATTTCAAAGCATACCATTTTTCCTTTATAGTAAATGTTACCTTTATTTTTATCTTGCATTGTAATATCATCTGGACAATCTAATGTTACTTCTCCTATTTTTATTACCACTAGATGTTGGACAAACTTTATCTGTTACAGCAGATTCCATAATTGTAATAATTACTCTATTTTTGACCTTCTTCACTAATGTTATAAAAAAATCTTCTTTTTGTTTTTTTGGTAATGTATCATTTTTTTAATATTATATTAAATAATTTTTTTCTTCTCTTTTTGAATTTAACGCTATAACACCAAAAACTTCTTGATGATACATTTTTTTATTTTTTTATCACCTTTCAAAAATTTAAGATCTTCTATTGGTATTTGAGTTTCTTCTGATAATTTATCTATTTCTTTATTTTTTTAATTTCTTTTTTTAATTTCCTTTTTCTGAGAAACCCTTCTTTTTTTACTCCATCAATAATTTTTTTCTTTATTCTTTATTTTTGTGAGCAAATATTGCTGCACCTTTTTGCCACAGATTCATCTGGGTCAAATATCGTAATATCTTTATTTATTTCAAGTAGTTTTTTTCTTAATTAAAGGTATTTTTTTGTTGAACCACCAACTAATACAACCTTGAAATTATTAAAATCATTTTTCTTTATTTTTTTGCTTCTTTTTATAGTATCTTTTTACCATAAATATTGTTCTATTAATTGTATCTTCTATTAATGATTCTAACTTTTTCTCTTGTTAATTCGCATTTAAGCCTACCATTAGTGGAATTTATCATTATTGGTGTTTTTTTCTTTTTGATGATAATAGTTTTTTTGCTTTTTTCAATAGAAATATAAACCTCTGATAAACATTCTAAATCATCCATAAAACTAGCATTATTTTTCTTTTTTTCAAATTCTGAATCTAAATAAAAGCATTATTGCCTGATCAAAAATCTTTACCACCAAGATTTTTTTATCTCCACCTGTAGCAAGAACCCTTATGTCATCATCTGTTATTCTAATTATTGTTATATCAAATGTTCCGCCACCAAGGTCATAGACCAAAACATCACCTTTTTCACGATCACTACTAAGACCATAACTAATAGCAGCCGCTGTTGGTTCATTAATTATATCTAAAACATTTAGACCAGCAATTTCACCTGCATTTTTTGTTGCAGTACGTTCAGTTGTGCCAAAATAAGCAGGACATGTAATAACAACATCCTTTATAGTGTTTCCATCTTTTATAACTCCCTCATTTATTAGAGTTTCAGTTGCATCTTTAACAACTTTTTTTAAAATGTGAGCACTCATTTCATCAGCAGATAATTCTTTACCATCAATAAAGAATCCTTGTTTTTCACCAATTGATTCTTTTATTAAAGAAAAAGATCTATCTGGGTATAATTTTGAACTTTCTTTTGCTTGTTCCCCTACAATTACTGTTTTTTCATCTTCAAAGTATACAACAGAAGGTGTAGTTAAACCCCCTTCTGAATTTTTAAGAACTACTGGGTTGCCATCTTTATTTACATAAGCAACACAAGAATAAGTTGTTCCTAAGTCAATTCCTAAACAAATATCTTTCATTTTTTTATTTCCTTTCTTTTTAAAAAAATTTAAAATTTTATTACCAAATATTAAAATTATAATTATAATATTAATAGGTAAAAATATATATAATATCTTGGATAGGATTAAATCCTGTTCTTGGAATTTTTTTAATTTTTTTAATTTATTATTCCATTTTTTTCCAAATTTATATTAATATTATCTATTTCATCACATATTTCTGAGTTTATTTTTGTTTAAATCAGCTTTTTATTTTTTTGGTAAAGATATTATATTTTTTTATTAAAGCCAAAACTTGTTGATAAATTATCTATTTTTATTTTTTTCTCAATTACAATATTTGAAGATATTATAATATTTGAATAAAAAAATCCTTTACATTAAACCATGAAACTAATCTATATGCAGTTTTAATAAAGAAAAAAATAAATTAAATAATATAACAATAGCTATTACATAAAAAAAGGTATTTCAATAAGTTCTTTATTTATTAAATAAGATGCAATAACACCAAAAACTAAGAACAATAGATATTAACATAATAAGTATTGAACCATATAAAAGGTGGATGAAATTTTTTTGATTTCTTTCTTGTTGTATATCCTCAACTTCATTTGCTATTCTTATTGTTTCTGATATTTTTTTATTTAAAATTTCCATTATTGGTTTTTATAAAATCTTCAAAAACTAATTTCTTTTTTTGTCTTTTTGTTCTTTTTTTATTTTTTTAACATAAATAGACTCTTTGGTATCATTTAATTCACTTTTTAAAATCCAAACTTATTATATAATTATGATAAGATGAATTGTATTTTAAGTATTCTTTAAATGTTGAATCGGTTAAACCATAAGCTCTTGATACTTCAAGTAAAGCTTCAAAACATAACTGTGTTTAAAACATTATTATTTGAAGATACTGAATTTTTTTACCAGCTCATTAATTTCAAGAAATCTATTCCCAAGTAAAAAAAATTATCATAAAGAGTTTGAGTTTCTGGATCTTTAAAGATAGATTTTTGCTATATCTAATATTTTTTTGGTGAATAGCATCATCATTTTTCCTTTTTCACCTTTAGTTATTATAAATCTAATTTTTTTCATCTATTGTTTTTATTTATAAAGGTTAATGTATCTGATGGTAAAAACATCTAAGTATTCATATAAAGAAAGATCCTTTATTCCTAATTGTTTAAATAAAGATATTAATTTATCTGAAATTTCTTTATTTAAATATTTTTAAATTTAAAACAGGATCTTTACTTTCAATGATTTTTAAATTTAGATAAAGATTTTTATTTTTTTCAACGCTAAATCCATATTCTTTATATTTCATATATAAATTTTTCAATATCAACATTATTTAAAAAAATCCTTTAGCACCATATATATTAATTTCTTTTTAATAAAAAAATTCTTCACGATTTTTATCCTCTTCAGCTACTTTTTATGTAGTCCTCTTTTTTTCTTTATTTAACATGATATCTTTTTATTTCTGGGACAAAAAAACTAACATTTTTTTGCATAATTTGCCTTAACAGGATTTCTTGTTAGCATTTGCCATTCTTTTTATTTTTGTTATTAATAGCTTCTTCTATTACATTTTCATTATCTTCAAATGGGTCCTGATTTAAACCTAGTAAAGAAAAAAATAATTTTTGCATAAAAATCACCTCTACTTACTTATGGACCACATACATTTTGATTCTTTTTATTACTTTGCTTGCTAAAAAAAGACTTTTTTTGTAATTATTTTTTTACTAGACATATCAGCAGGATCATTAACTAACAAATAACCATCTTTATCAATTCCTCTTATTACAATATAATGTCCAGCATCTGTGAAATAACCAACTCCCATAATTGCGATCACAGGATTATTATTATTTAAACTATCTTCAAGTTCTTTTTTTGAGTTTTTTTATAACTTTTTGATTTTTAAACCATATTCTTTTTGGAACTTCTGTCATCATAGACCATAAAGAACCTTGCCCTGAAATCATATATTTAGAATTTGTTCCACCAACATGTGAAATCATATTTGCAGGCGTTATATATTCTCCCTTTAAATAAGATATAACCATTGATAAACTTGTTGGTCCACATCCAGCTATTAAATTTGTTGTATCTCCATATCTATAATTTTTTTCCAAATTGGATCTGTTTGTCTCATTAAAGGTATATCCATTCCACCTCTTGGAAAATAAATTATCAACAAATAGAAATAATGGACTCATTTGTTGATCCTTGTATGACAACTCAATATAAACATTATTATTAGATTTACCAATAATATCCCCTTTATTTATCGTATCTCCATTTTTTTAACATTTAAGTTTTTTTATACCTTTAATTATTAATTTTTAAACTTTGAGGATAATTTATTTGTATTGTATCTTCATTTATTAATTTAACAGTTCCATTATTTGTTATAGATTTTTATTTCAGTATCAATATTTTTCTAATTCTAACCAAGGAGAATCAACTTTAAATGTTTTTCTTTATATTTTTTTATAATCTATTGAAAAAAAGGTTTTACATAATCTCTTAATACAAATAAATTATCAATATTTTTTTATAGGTATACCTTGGTTATTTTTCATATTTGTAATTTGAATTGAAAAAAATATTCTTTAAATAAAAGCTGCATAACGCTCTTCTTCTTTTTAAATCAATACTTACTTCTTCTTTTTGGGTATTATCACTATTTTTTTCTTTTGGTTTATTTTTTTATATGTTTATTTGTAACATAATTAGCTCTTGGAATTGATATTTCATCTGCAAATGCACCATATCCCATTGAATTAATTAATAAAAACTAAAGACAATGAGGTTAAAAATTTTTTTCTTTTTTTATTTTTCATTTTATTTCTTTCATATCTTTGAAATATAATATGAAATCTCCTTTCTTTACATTATAGGCTTATTATAACATAAAAAAATAAAATAAATACAAGGCTTATAGTGTTGACAAATTTTAATATTTATTATATAATTAATATAATTATTGTAATATTTTTTTATAATATAAATTTATATTTATGATATAAAAAAATATAAAATGATAAAAAAATATGAAAGGAGAAAAGTATGGAAAGAAAAAGAAGTAGTTAATCTTTTTTTATTTAATATTTAAAAAAATAAAAAAATGCATTAAATATAGTTACTCAAAGAGCTTATGGTTTAACCTTAAATGAAGTTGGAAAAAAAGGTTAATTTAACCAGAGAAAGAGTAAGACAAATTGAAAAACAACTCTTATATAAGTTTTTCTTGATTTTTGTAAATAATGTTAAACTTTTTTTCAACAATAAAAAGAAAGTGAATATATTGATATAAAAAAAGATTGAAGATTATGATTCAAATATGGGATTGATTACCTTTTTATTTTTATGAAGGAACATCCATATAATATTGTAGATGGATCTTTTTATTCTAATTTTTTTAAATTCTATAATTTATGGTAAACCTTTTTTTGGAAGTACAGTTCGAAAAATCAAATAAAAAAATATCTGATGAAGTTATAGAAGAGCATATTATTGAAAAAAATTAATAAGTATATATGGTAAAAAAATAGTTTCTGCAAATATTGAAAAATATAGATATATATATGAGAAGAATTGGATTTAATAAATATAATGGTGTTTTTTTAAAAGAAGAAGGTATTCAATAAATGATGCAATTGAAGAAATAAGTGAAAATTATTTTCAAAAATGGTATTAACCCAAATGATGATGAAGAACTTGAAATTTTTAAAAAAAATATACTTAAAGAAAAAAATATTCTATGAGTTCAAAAAGTTCTTATTCATTAAGAGCTAGAGTGCAAGATGCCCTTGTTTGTTGTGGTCCTAGCTTATTTTTGTTCTAAAAAAATCTAATTGAAGATAATGAAGATGTCTTTATTCAAATTAATCAATATTTAAATAAAAAAATTAAAAAGATGTTGATAAAATTTATTATAAAGAAATTTATGATGATCTTAATTTAGATAATGTTTTTTTAAAAAAATAAAGATGCATTACATGGTTTTTATAACAAAAATACAAAAGAAAGGTTTGATAATATAGGGTATCGTAGAGATTATGTATATATTAAAAGATTAAAAAAAGGGGGTATTCTTTTTGAATAAAAAAAGCTTTTTATGTGTATGCTTATGGTTACCACTTTAACACTTGTTGGTTGTGGTAAAAATGAAAAAAAAGCATTTCAAACTAAAGATGGTAAAATGATATCTTATTCATCTGTAAATGAATTACCTGATGACGATTATTATGTTAAGAAAAAAAATGGTGACATTAACCCAACTTTAAAACAAGGTGTTGAGCCTGACGGTTCTTTTGTGTGGTATACAGATTATGATAAGTTGGTTCCTACCTTAACAGATAAAGATGAAATTATATATGTAAGTTCATCTAATAGACCTACAGGGTTTTCTTTTCAGAGAATGGAAAACCAAGGTAAAACTCTTGGAATAAGATTTGATATTCAAGTTGAACAACATGGAGATACTGAAATTAATAAATTTAGTTTTCCAAGTTCAGATGAGGGATATAACCCAACTAGTCCTGTTGGATCTGTTGTTAAAAAAGCACTTGGTGAAAATACTCAAAATGTTGTTATTACTAGTATAAATGACAAAAAGATTAGTCCGCTTATGTTTACAGAAGAAGGATTTATGAAAGGTTTAACGCCTAATGCAATGTATAAACTTGGTTTTTTTATCAAGGGACTAAATATAAAGAAGTTGATATAAAGTCTGATACTAGAGTTTTAACTCAATTTGATACTGCTTATGCTACCAATTCATATGTTGAAACAAAGAAAGGTTATTTTAGGATTTTAATCCCTGATGAAATGCCTAGTGGTTACTATTTAGTTGGGGAGAATAGTGATGGAGAAAAATCAGGTGGTGGTCTTGGTTTGTTTAAGTATGTAAAAAAACAAAAAAAGACAGTTAATAGTAAATAAAAATTTATTAACAAAAAAAGACTATGTTTTAAAAAAATGTGTCTTTTTTTATGTTGCTCACTATTGACAAAAATTATGTTTTTTTGTGATATAATTTATATATAAATAAGAAAGAGAGGCAGTATGAAAAATGATTAATAAAAATAAAATTATTAAAAAAACTATAACATGGACTACCCCTAGGGAGTGTTTCATTTATCTTTTATATATAATATTTTTTTGTATTTATTACAACTTGTATTTTTATATGGTGTTGATAAAGTTACCTTTGAAGTATTAAGGTATTTAATGAAATTTATAATAGGAATTAGGGGGTAATTATGGAAAAATTTAGAAGCTAAAAAAATATTTAGAAAAAAATACTTATAACAGTTAGCTTAATAATATTATTTAGGTTTTTTTGACCCATGTTCCAATGCCTTTTTATTAAAGTGAGTGCCTTAAATTCCCTTAAAGAAAATCAAATAATTGCTTTTTATGTCAATGTTTTTCTGGTGGAGCTTTTAAGTGGGTTTACTTTTAATGGCAGTTGGTGTAAATTCTTATATTACAGCTAATATTGTTATTCAGCTTATGACACATTCAATAGAATCCTTATATAGGATGAGTAAGATTCCAGGTGGACAAAAAAAGAATTAAAAAAAATACAGATGGTATTTGGTTTAATAATAGCTTTTTATAACAAGTATAATAATGACATATACATTTAATGTTAATTATCATATGTTAATTAAAAATGTATGGTATGTATATTTAATAATAGCTATTATGCATACATTTGGTACTGGTATTGCAATGTGGATAGGTGAGTATATAGAAGATAATGGATTTGGAAATGGTGTTTCTTTGTTGATATTTGTCAATATCGTATCAAGAGTTCCAAGTATAATACTATCACAAAAAAAATAGGATTAACTAAGCATACTTTAGCTGTTGAAAATTTAATTCTTGGTATATGTGTTGTTTTTATTAATATTTATTGCAATAATTATAAGTGAAACAAGTGAAAAAAAGAATACCATTAATATATGCTAAGTCTTTAGCCAGAGGTGGTAAGAGGGCAAGAAGTTATTTCCCTATAAAAAAATAAATTTATCTGGTGTTATGCCTATAATATTTACAACAACTTTACTTCAATTAATTTCATTTTTTTAGCTATGATTAAGAATGAAAAAAATTTCAAGTTTTTTTAAAACTTATTTAAATACAGGAAGTAATTACTATTTGTTACTTATGGGATTTTTTTGATTTTTTTATTTTTTTGCTTATTTTTTTATAAAGATTTGATCTTTAATGAGGATGAAATCGCAGAGGATATGCAGTCTCATGCTGCTGTTATAGATGGTATTGAACAGGGTGTTGAAACATCTAAATATTTAAAGAAAGTATCTTCTGATGTAACGCTTATTGGAGCTGTGTATTTGGTTATAGTTGCTGTTGTTCCAATGTTAATATTTAAGAAAATTGGATTTAATATGATAGCATCTACATCACTTATGATTATGACAAATGTTTCAATTGAGTTTATAAAAAAAGTTTATAAATGAAAAAAAGATTATTAAAGTTTAAAAACGCTATAAATAATAAGAGGGGCTTTTTGGCCTCTCTTTCTTTTTGTTGGCAAATGCCAACCTATTAATTTTTAGATATTATGTCGATTGACAAATCGTTATTTTTTTATGATATAATATATACTATAGATAAATAAGGAAAGCGGGGTGTTTTTTTGTTTACCCATTTACATAATCATACAGTTTATTCATTACTTGATGGATATTCTAAGGTTGAAGATATGGTTTTAAAAAGCTAAAGATATGGGAATGAAATCAATTGCTATTACTGATCATGGTGTGATGTATGGTGTAATTGATTTTTTTATAAAAGCTTGTAAAAAGCATAATATTAAGCCAATAATAGGTTGTGAAGTATATATAACTGATAATATGAAAGAAAAAAAGGTGGACAGAGATATCATTTAATTCTTATAGCAAAAAAAATGAAGAAGGATATAGAAATTTATGTTATTTAGTTTCAAAATCATGGCAAGATGGTTTTTTTACATTAAACCAAGAATAGATTTTTGATTTATTAACGAAACATAAGGATGGTTTAATATGTTTATCTGCTTGTTTACAAGGAGAAATTGCACATAATATTATGAAAGGCAAAAATGATGAAGCTAAAGATATAGCAAAAAAATACAAATCACTTTTTTTGGAGAAGATTACTATTTAGAAGTGCAGGATCATAAATTATACGAAGATAAAGAAGTTACATCTAGGGTTATTAAAATTGGTAAAGAATTAAATATAAAAGTTTTTGTGTACAAACGACTCTCATTATATAAATAAAGAAGATAGTGTTGTTCATGATTTACTTTTTAGCAATACAGCAAGGTCGTGATCTTGATGATATTGGTAGGTTGAGATTTCCTAATAATGAATTTTTATTTAAAAATCAGAGGATGAAATGAGAAGTATTTTTCCCTGATTTCATATGTGATAATACAAATGAAGTTGCTGATAAATGTAATTTAGAGTTTGAGTTTGGAGTAAACAAAATACCTATTTTTTTGAAACACCCAATAATATTGGAGAAGATGCTTATTTAAGACAAATAGCTTATGAAAAATTTAGGTAAAAAAATACGATCTTACTGATTTAAATTTAAAAGAAAAAAATAATAAAAAAAGACTAGAAAAAGAATTAAATATTATTTCAGAAATGGGGTATTCTGGGTATTTTTCTTATTGTTTGGGATTTTTATGAAATTTGCAAAGGACAATGATATTATGGTTGGTCCAGGAAGAGGTTCTGCTGCTGGTTCAATACTTTCTAATGTTTTAAATATTACAGAGCTTGACCCTATTGAAAATGAACTTATATTTGAACGTTTTTTAAATCCTGATAGAGTATCTATGCCTGATATTGATATTGATTTTGACTCTTTTAAAAGAGATAAAGTTATTGATTATGTAACAAAAAAATATGGTAAAGATAGAGTTTGTCAGATAGTTACTTTTTTTACATTTAAGGCAAAGGCTGCAATTAAAGATGTAGCTAGAACACTAGGGTATGAGTATTCTTTTGCAAATTCTATAGCAAAAGAAATACCTAGTGAAATAACTAAAATAAAAGAAGCTTTTGAAAAGGTCCCTAGTTTTGTTCACTTATATAAAACAAATTCAGATGTAAAGAAAATAGTTGACCTTGCAATGGCTATAGAGGGTCTACCAAAGGCTGTATCAAGACATGCAGCAGGAGTTTTAATAACAGATAAAGATGTTTATAATTATGCACCACTATCAACTGTAAAAATAGAAGGATCTGGTGAAAGATTTGGAGTTGTTCAATTTCCTATGACAACCCTTGAAGAGTTAGGGCTTTTAAAAATGGATTTTTTAGGACTTAGGAATTTGAACATAATTTATTCAACTGTTAAACTTGAAAATTTAGGCATAGATATGAACAATATAGATATTTATGGAGAGCCAGAATTATATGAAATGCTTTATAATGGAGATACTTATGGTTTATTCCAAATAGAAAGTGATGGTATGACATCAATGTTAAGAGGTATGTATTCTGATTTTTTTATGAAAAAAATCAAAAATATTAGACTTAAAAAGATGAAAAATGGTTTGAATAGAAGAAGGTTAGGAAAAGAATTTTTTTGAAAGATTAGTTGCTGGAGTATCTCTTTATAGACCAGGACCTATGGATTATATACCAGATTATGTTAATAATATGAAAAAAATCCTTCTTCTATAGTGTATGATCATCCTTTGTTAAAGGATATATTAGAGCCTACATATGGAATAATTGTTTATCAGGAACAGGTACAAAAGATATGTCAAACCCTTGGTGGTTACACACTTGCACAAGCTGATAATGTTAGGCGAATTATGGGGAAAAAGAAAAATAGAAAAAAAATAAATGAAGAAGAAAAGAACTTTATTTATGGTAATGAAAAACATAAAAGGATGTATTAAAAATGGAATTGATCAAAAATACAGCAAAAAAATCATATGGGATAAAATGAAAGATTTTTGCAAAATATGCATTTAATAAGTCTCATGCAGCAAGCTACGCAAAAAAATTGCTTATCAAACAATGTATTTAAAATATCATTATAAGGAAACCTTTTTTTGCTTCAACAATAAACTCTTTTCCTAATTATGAATCTTTACAAAATGCTGTAATTAATGTAAAAAGCTAATACTAATATTGAAATTGCAAAAGCCAGATATTAATATTTCAGAAATGCATTTTTGTTGCAAAAGATAAAAAAAGATTTATTTTTGGACTTAGTGGTATTAAAGGATTTGGTAAAAAGTGCAGGGTATGTTAAAAAAATCATAAATATTCAACTTTTTTTCTGATTTCTTTTGATAAAAAAATAAACATGAAAAAAATTAACAAAAAGCAACAATTGAAAACTTAATTTTTATCAGGAGCATTTGATTGTTTTTGGATTAAATAGAAAAAAACAATGATTGAAAATTACTTAGAGCTAAGAGATAAAACTAAAAAAATAGCCAAAAAAAGAAAAATAATAATAAAGATCAAATATCTTTTTTTGAATTAGGATCTATTAAAAAAAGATGTAGCTAAATTTGAAATTGTAAATTTTTGAGGAATATAATAATAACTATTTACTAGAAAAAAAGAATATGAAATACTTGGATTTTTATGTAAGTGGTAATCCTCTTGATAATTATAAAAGTTTTAATATTAATTCAGATTTTTAATAAAATACAAGAAAGTAATTTGGCTATAGTTGATAATTTTACACATAAGATAACAAAAAAAGGTGATTCTATGGTTATATTAGAATTGCAAGATATAAATAGTCAAAAAAAGAAAAAGCTTTAATTTTTTAAAGAAACAGCAGATAACTTTTTCATCATCAGGAATAAAAAAAGGTGATATAATTATGTTTTTCATGTAGCTCTATTAAAGAAGATACTTTTTTTATAAGAAATATAAATAAAGTTAGAGAAATAAATCCTAGAATTATAAAAGTTAATGCAAAACCTAATGAAATATATAAAAATTCAAAGAGAAATAAACTTAAATAAAGGATATGATTCAATTTATTTATATGCAAATAAAAAAACTAATATCTAAAGCAATAGGTGTAAATATATTTGATTCAGATTTAGATAAATTAAAAAAATATGAAATCAAAATTACAAATAAAAATAATTAAAAAAAGAGCGAAAACCGCTCTTTTTAATAAGATAAGATTAAATATTTTTAATAAAGTTAACCTATTATCCCTTGTGTTTAGTATAGCCTTTTTTTACTCCATTGCCAACAACCATTACTTTTTTTAGAACCACGAGTTATAGCTGTATAAAATAAATTTTTTTATTTAACATAACTGCATGTTCTTCCATTATGTTAATAATAACGCATTTAAATTCACAACCCTGTGATTTATGAATAGTCAATGCATATGCATGGGTTATTGTTTTTCATTTCATCAAAATCATAAGTAGTGATTTCATCATTGAATTTAATGTTGACAGTTTTACCGCTTATATTAATTGATACAATCTTACCAACATCCCCATTCATAACAAATTCCTTATTCTTTGTTTCCATAACTCTATCACCCACTCTAAATGTTAAGCCACCTTTTTAGGTTTATTTCACATTTTCCTACTTCTGGTGGGTTTAATATATTGCGAATTTTTAAAGTTGAAATTATCTGAACAAAGTATACCCTTATTTCTAAATGGAATAAGACAACAGACTTCATCTTCCCCAAAGATTTTTACAAGCTTTTTTTATATGATTTTACAATCATATCAAAAGTGCTTTCTTCATCTAAAGGTAAAACATTAAGAAAAATCATAACCATTATCTAAAGATGTTATTCTGGAATTAACCTTTCTTGCATTAAGAGGAATTACTTCCCCTTTTTTTGTCTAAAAAAATCTTTTTTTAATTGAATACATGGAACTCTACCACTCTCAATTAAGTCAGCTAATATATTTCCAGATTTTACACTTGGAAGCTGATCCTTATCTCCAACCATTATAAGCTTTGTTTCATGGTTGATTAATTTTAGGACAGTTGAAAAAAGTTCAACATCTAACATTGATATTTCATCAATTATTAATACATCAAAATTTTGTTCATCCATACAATAAAAATCTAATTCCATATCAGGCTTTAAATTAAATGTACTATGTACTGTATAAGCCATTCTGTCTGTGCTTTCAGCTAGACGTTTTGCAGCTTTACCTGTTGGTGCAGCAAGAGCAACATCTAAACCTACATCCTCTAATATATCTACAATCTGTTTTATTATCGTAGACTTACCAGTACCAGGACCACCCGTTATTATTGAAACATTATTAATACAAGCTGATTTTATAGCTTCTATTTGCATTGTATCAAGGTGAGTAGGTATATCTTGAAAGTTATATTTTTTTATCATTTTTTTATTTGCTAAAAAAATAACCTATTACATAAATCTTTTGCAATAAAATCTTCATTTTCAAATGTTTTTTTCTTGAAATAAAATTACAAGATTTTTTTGATTGGTAAAAAAATTATGACATCTTCATTATTTAAAAATAAAATTAGAAAAAAATCAATATTGATACCAGACATTTGAGAAAGTCTTGATTTAAAAATAACTTTCTTTCATACATGATGTTACCATTGTTCTCATTCTGATATAAGATATACTCCATACAAGCATTTATTCTTTCTTCAGAATTTTGTTTAAACCCAAATTTTGTTAATGCAACTTTATCAACTGATGAAAAAAACCAAGATATTTTTACTAAAATATATGGATTTTTGATTAATTTTTTTCTACACAATTAACTTTTTAATTTCTTGTGTATTTTTTTCTATTTTTTTGATTCAGTTACACCAAAAAAACTTAAGTATTGCACCTAATTCAATTTGAGCCATTTTTTTACTTAGTGCATTTGATATCTTTTTCAATATCTTTTTTTCTGAACACCTTTTACCGATAATATTTCCTCTGGTGTATTTTTTTAGGACATTGATCGTGTTTTTCCTTAAACTTATTATAAATACCATTTATAATATAATCTGGAACATCTGCAATATCAGATAGACTATCTAAATAAAAAAACATTTTTTTATCATCTTCATCAGGTTCAAATGATTTTTACCTCAATGAATTGGCCGTATTTATCATTTTTTTAATTTCACAGTTGTTTTTCTTTTTACTAAAAATAGACATTTTTTTGATGACGGAAGATATTCTCCTTTTTATTGAAATTTTTATCTCCAACTTTTTAAGGATTGAAATTTTTAATTCTTCTTTTTCTATTTTTTTCAATTATACCTAGTGAAATTGTAAATGATTCTTCTTTAAGTTTAAAGCTATTGGCTTTTACTTGGGAATATTCTTTTGAATATTCTTATTTTCATTTCATCTCTCCTTTTCTACCATAGTTTGGGTACTATGGGTTTTTAAAATAATTTTATATAAATACTTATCATATACCTTTATTATAACATATTTTATTATAAAAAGAGCTATAAGCTCTTTAATTTTTTTGTATAATTTGTATTTATATTTTTTTAGAAATTAGCAATTATTGTATCCAATATATCTTTTTTTCAAAGACTGTTGAACTGCAATTAAAATTATTTTTTTAATTTTTCTTCTTTATCTAAAAACAGATGGTACTATTTCAAACATTATAACAGCACATTCATTTTCTTCTTCTAAAAGCCTGTTTACATATGTTTTTCATAAAAAAATCAAATGTAATGTTTTTTTGTCTAAGATTTGTAAACGTTCATTTGAACCTTTTGCAAATCTATTCATAATTGAAAAACTTAAAACTATAATACGATTCAACGGGATTAGATAAAGCCTCTTTATTTGCCACTATTGGAAATACCAAAACCTCTCTTTGTTTACCTGTTACTTCATATTTTTTTCAACTTCACTTTCTAAAAAAATGCACTTTTTTTAAAAATCATAATTTATAATCCTTTTCTTATTTAAATAAAAAAATATTATTTACATCATTGAATTTAACTTTTTTTAATTTCATTTTTAACAGTTTCACTAATGTAAATATTTAACATATTAGATTCAGCATTTATTTTTCCAAGATTCTTTTTTTATTTTTTTATCTTGGAATCTAGCTATTATAAAACCATTTTCATATTTTTAATTTTTATAATATCTCCATTTTTTTCTTTTTGCTATCAAAAGCCCATGTATCAAATTCGTCTGTCAAATAGCCTTTTGGAAAAATTCTTATAATAACCATTTGTTTCCTTATCTTTTTTTAATTATGGTATTTTTTTAGACACTTCTTCATTAAATGTTTTTTTCATCTCCATTTTTTTACTTTATTGTAAATTGAATTAGCAAGATCTTCATTGTTTTTTTATCAAGAAAGATTATTTTTCAAATTTATTCCAGAGGTATTATCCCTATACCTGTGTATAAAATAAAGGACCTCAAAATGTTTCCCATCTTCACTTTTGATAACAGCCATATCACCAGTTTTTTTCTATTTGAATCATATAGCCATGAAGCTACATTTTTTTATCCATATTATCTCTTTTTAGCACCAATTAATTTTTGTTGAATTTTTCTTTTTTTAAATAATTCTAGTTCCTCTTTTTGGTGCATTTTTTTAAAAACCTCTTCATTATATGAAGTTTCATCTTTTTGAATTTTTCATATATATTATTTGCTATATTTTCATCTTCTGTTGCAAAACTTCTATAATCAATTTTTGTCTAAATTATCTTTATTTTTTTGTAAAATTCTTCATATTCATTATTTGTAAAATGTTTATTTTTTTCTTTATATTATCTATATAAGCATTTGCAAATAAGTAATCCTTTAAGAGGCTTTTTTTAATTTTTTTCCAATGTAGCATTTTTTTACCATGTCTATCTCTTAATATTTTTTTCAAAGGTATCATTTGAATTTCTAGCATCATTTTTCTATTGAATTTATGTAATCTTTAAATAGTTCATCCCTATTTTTTTGCTAAATCCATTTTGTCTTGCTAATAGATTTATTGAATAAATTTCTTTATTAAAATTAATAGCTTCTTTTTTTGAAAAATATGCTCTCCATGAATTAATACCATCAATTGATTTTTTGTTCTGACAAATCTTTACTTAAATTTAAATTTATATTTTTTTCAAGTTATTTTTTTATTATTTTTTTAATAAAAATTTAAATAATTTGTATTGTAATAAAAATCATATTCCTGTTTTGATATTTTTTTGTTGAATTTAATTTATAATATCTATTTTTCTATACTATTAGAAAACTGAGAATATAAAACACCAACTATTACTATCACTATAAAAAGAGATGCTACTAATAACTTTTTTTCCATTTTTTTCAGCTTCTTTAAGTTTAATTAAATATTTATTATTTACCCATTTAATTTTTGCTCACCCCCATTATTGATATTTATCTTTATATATTATATCACAAAATTACAATTTTGTCAAGAGTTATTATGTATATTATAGCCAGTATTAATATATATATAATCTTTTATAAAAAAACATACCATTATACGGTATTATTGAATTTTTGATTTTTTTATTGACACTTCAATATATTGAGCATTCGCAAAGGTGTTTATGGTTAGTATGTAAACAATAGGTTAATCCATCTTCCGTTTCAAAAAAACAACGAAATAATATCTATCCATAAATCTAATACCCTTTTTTTCTTATATTTATTATTTTACCTGAAATTAATCTAGTTTCACCTTTATCTATTTTTTTCTTGATAAACTGAATAAATAATATAAATAAGCTATAAAAAAACAATAAAGAAAAAAATAAAGTTATTATATTTAAATTACCAGTTATAGTCATTGTTATAGCCATAGATAAAAAGTATTGTTGCTAATACTATTTTTTATAAATTTTTGTCATAAATTTATCCCCTTTTTAAAAGCCTATTTTATTATCATCTTTAATTATTAATTTTTGCCTCAAATTTTTTTCACCATTATTATTAATGAAATCTTTTTATCAATTTTGTTTCTCTATTTTTTTACAAAGTTCATCAACTATTTTTATCTGTTATTTTTAACAGAGGCTATTTCATTACCTATGCTAAAATCCCTATTTTTCACATCCATATCCCCAATTGTAACTTCTAACCTTTCCGTTACAAATAGGGCATTTGAATGTTTTTAGACTCTTGAAATTCAAATTTTTAATTCATTTTTTTCATTTAATATTAAAGCTTGTAGGACTTGGGAATTTGTTTCCTGATTTACTTGAAATAAATCCATTTATGTATCTGGTTTTTTTCTTTTTTTCACAAAGATCTTTTTAAATCTGATTCTTTTTAAGTCTACAGATAAAAAGTTCTTTTTGTAAACCAAAATCCTTATTTGGACAAAAACCATGAGGTTTCCCAATCTATTAAATGTTCCCCACAAACTGGACATTTAATTTCCATCTGATTAGAATTTTTTTGATTTATTTTTTTATTACCAGAATTAATACTTTTTCATTCTTGAAATTTGAGCTAACCACTTACGAGTTATATCTTCTATATCTTTAATGAAAAAAATTCCATATTATCTTCATTATCTTCAATTTTATTTAAACGCTGTTCCCATTTTGCAGTCATTTCTGCTGATTTTTAAATCTTCTACAGTTAAAGCTTCTATAAAAATTTATACCCTTTTTGTGTTGCAGTTATAGACTTACCAGAATATTGAGCATATCCTCTATCAATTAATGTTTTTTTATTATGTTAGCACGAGTTGCCTCTGTACCTATTCCATCTTTTGAATTTAATATTTCTTTTAATTCTGGATTTTTCACTTCCAACATTAACCATCATAGATAACAATGAAGAGTCGTTAAGTTTTTGGTGGTGGAGTTGTTTTTTTCCTTCTTTTTATAAAAGGTTCTGAATCAAGTTCTTCTCCCTTAATTAAGGCTGGTAGTTGATCTGGTTGTTTAACTTTAACTATACTTAAAAAAAACCCTCTTGCTTTTATAACGGAACCATTTGAATAAAAATCATATCCACCAATATCAAAAACAGCAGAAGTTTCTTCAATTAAAGCATCATCTAACTGACTCATAACCAATGAACGAGAAATAATTTCATAAACTTGATCTTGTATTTTTATTTGATCCATAGTTATACTCTTTTCTTGTTGGTATCATTGCATAGTGAGATTCAACTTTTGAATCATCAAAAAAATCTTTTTCAAACCTTCGTTTATTTTTTTAACTTCAGGATATTTTTTTCCTCAAAAATTATTCAATATTTCATCAACATCAGATTGCATATCTTCATTTAAATGTCTACTTGATGTTCTTGGATATGTTATATAGCCACCTTCATATAATTTTTTTGAGCATAGCTTAATGTTTCAGCTGCACTTAACCCAAGAATATTATTACATTCTTTTTGTAAAGATGTTAAATTATGAAGTAATGGTGGCATTTTTTGTTATTTTTTTGAATTAACTTCTTTTGTTTTTTTGCTTTTAAAATTTGATATTTCATTTATAATTTTATTAGCTTCTTCTTCTGTTTTAAATCTATCTGTGTATTTAGCAATAAAAGTTTCTCCATTTTTATTAAGTTCAGAATTGATAGTGTAAAAAGTTTCAGATTTGAAATTTGCAATTTCTAAATCTCTTTTTACGATCATATTTAAAACTGGAGTTTGAACTCTTCCAACTGAGTACATTTCACCTACATTTCTCAATGTAACAGCAACAGTAAGATTTACACCAACTATAAAATCGGCTATTTGTCTTGCACGACCTGCATTTTCTTTAGATTTCACTTCTGAAGAATCCTTTAAATTGTTAAAAGCTTTTATAAAACCATCTTCTGTTTGAGATGCTAATGTAACTCTTTTATATGGTGTTTTACTTTTTTTGTATATTCATAAACTAAAGCAAAAAAATTAATTCACCTTCTCTATCATCATCTGTTGCATTTATTATTAAATCTGATTTATCAAAGAGATCTTTTTATTAAAGCTAATTGTTTTTTTAATTTTTTTCATCTGGTTTTTCCTGTTGATTTTTTTCAATTTAAAATCATAACCATTTTTTTATTTTTAGTTTCATATTTATTTTTTTAAAAAAATGGAAGTGGAATATTTGACCAATATCTATAATTAGGATCATAGTCACTAGCCTGCTTTAATTCTAACAAATGCCCCTGCCCCCCAAGTTATATAAGTTGGTTCATTATTCCATATTATATCTATAAATCCTTTTTGATTTAAAAAGCTGTTTCAAGTGCTTTCTTATTAGCATCAACCTTATCTACAGATATTATTTTTATTATTAAATTTAAAATTTGATAAAGCACAAGCTATTCTTATTCCTACATCAAATTTTTTTCTGCGTATATAGTTATCATTTATTTCAAAAATCCTTTCTTTTTAATTTTTTTATTTAATTATACCACAAATTTTTATATTTTTGTCAATTTGCCACTTGACATTTAATAAAAAAAAGAACTCAAATAAATGAGTTCTTTTTTTAAATAAATTAAATTAATATTCTAATGATCTTATATATTCATCATAAGAGTCATTAGAAATTTTTCTTAAAGTTACATCCTAAATATGCATCTTCAAGAAATGCAAGGTCTTCCCTTTCTTCATATTCTCCGTAACCATTGTAATCTTCTTCAAACATTTTCTCTCTCCTTCTACCTAATATGGGATATTAGGATTTATAATTTTTTTATAAATATAAAACAAAAAAAATACTTTTATGTTATTTTTTTATTTTTATATTATATTTTGGCATTTGTCAATAATAAAAAAATATTTTTTTAATATAGCGATTTGCGTATTGACAAATGTTAAAAAAATGATATAATAATTATATAAAATAAAAAAAGATAGGAGTTGATTATATTGGCTAAGGTAAGAATACATAATAATGAAGGTGGGTATGAAGTTTTTTTAGAGGTAAAACTTATATAGGTAGAAGAAAAAAACATTAAGAGCTGCTGAAAATCTTTGTTTTTTTAGTAGAAAAAAATGAAGATAATTTTGACTCTTGGTATTGTAAATATAGAAAAGAAAATATAAAAAAACAGAATATAAAAAAACAGAACTCATAAAAAGAATATCAACAGGAATAAGTGCTGTTCATTATACTAAAAAAATTCAGATATTAAATATAGGGTAAAGATAAAATATTATGGTATTAGTTATGAGCTTGGCTATTACAAGGATTTATCTTCTGCTAAATTTGTTAGAGCAGAGGCTGAAAGATTTAGATCATTAGGATTATTTCTTCAGTTTTTATAATTTAAACAAAGGACTTTTTTTCTAGTAAAGATAAGGAAGAAAACCTAAGTTTACTTATTGAACCATTATGTTAAAAAAATAGTAAATAAATTTATATTTGTAGTTTTTTTATATTCACATATTTTTCTTAATATTAAGTTTACTTATAAGTTTATTATATGGAAGCTTTTTTTAAATACATTAGATATTGGAAAAATGGCTTCTATTTTTATAATATTATTAATTTTTTTCTTATATAATTTTTTTACAATATATATCTTGTAAAAAGTAAAAAAAGAGAGCTTAAATGCTCTTTTTTTATTTTTTCTTCTTTATCATCTTGAAGAATTGATTGTATTTTTTTACTTTCATCCTCTGTTTGTGCTTGTGCTTTAAACTCTTTACCATCAAGAATTATAGCCTTTTTTTCTATTGATATTTTGCTTTCTGCATATTTAAATGTAGGTTTTTGTCCTTCTTGCATATTTGTTTCAACAAGGTTTAAATTATATAAATCATCTTTTTCTATCTATATCTAAACTACCTTTTTATATCAACAGTTTTACCAGATTTTTGTATATTTACCAGATATTTTTATTTTTTTAACAACAGAATCTATTTTTTTATACTTTCATTATCAGATAATTTCCATGTTCTCCCCATTGCAAATAATGTAGCTTTTTGAATAATTTATTTCAATTTCTTTTTTTCAGACCAATTGCCAGCATCATATTCAAATGGTACGCTTACTACATATTCTATATCACCTATTACATCATAAGTAGCTATTACCACATAATTAAAAAAATAACTCTTTTTGCATCAATTCTTTCCTTCGGATTTGAAACATATATTTTTTTGCAAAATTAGGATTTATACAGTAGGTAGAAATTTGTTCTTTTTTTAGTTAAACGTTCTTTGATCTTATCGGGAGTTGGAACAGCAGGTTTATTCTCATTAATAAATTCAAGTTTCCAATTTTTCCTGTTTTGATATATTTTTTTCTGTTAAAACCCAATTATTTTTTTAAAAATTATAGTTCATACTCATGTCGATTTTGTATTTAGCAAATTCATTTTTTTACTTCAACTTCAAGGGTTATTATATCACTCAATAATTTTTAAATCTGTGTCACGTCCTTTTTATTTTTTTATAGTTGTTGTTTGCTCATCACCTATATACCCTTTTTTTAAACCCATCAAACTCAATGTTTTTTTAAATCTTTTTAATATATGTTTAGTTGAAACTTCACCTTTTTGGCTTTGTTTTTCCATTCACTTTTATTATTAGGTACAAGAAAAGCTAAAGTCCATTTATCTTCTTTTTGAAGTGCAAATATTGCTCTGTAGTAGGCATTTTGATTTAATTCTAAACTTGTTTTTGTTAAAATTTAAATCATATGATTTTTGTTGGAATTTTTTTCAGTATATTTTTTTCTTTTTAATAATTTTTATATCAGATTTACTTAATTCAGATTCTCTAATTTTTAAAAATTAGATATACTGTCAAATTCACCTTCTTTTTAATATTTCTTTTTCTACATCTTTTTTTAATCATTTCTTTTTGTTAAATCTGGTTCTCCCTTGCAACCTGATAAAACAAATATAATTGGTATAATTAATAATATTGATTTTTAATATTTTTTTATTCATTTTTTTAAAAAAAGAGGGATAAATCCCTCATACTCCTTTTCTATTTTTTTCTTTATGCCTTGTATTTTTATACACCATTATCGCACAACCTATTAATAAAAATAGCACCTATTACATATGTTGCAATATTATTATCTTCTTCTTTAGATGCTTTTTCTGCACGTTTTTTAGCTTCTTTTTGAGGATTTTTCATCAATCTTTGATCAGACTCTACTGAATCTTCTAATTTTTCACCATCTATTTTTTTGTTACTGTAACGACATCTTTTTTTCGTTTATTAACGTCTGTTTACTTACTTGGTCTACTAGATTTATTGTACCACTCATATCACCTGACAAAAATCTTATACTTGTAGGCTTTGTTAAATCTTTTATTTTTATTTTTCCATTTTCAAAAGTTGCATTTTCCCCTAAGTCATAAGGTTCCAAAATACTTCCATCTCTATATCTTACTGGATAATCTACTATTTTTTTCCTGTTTTCTTTACTTCCGCAACTTGTGATGTAATAGCAAGGCTTTTTTTATTTTTTTAGATTTTTTTACTGGTGAAGCATCTACTATTTCATTTCTTGACAACTCTAGAATTTCTAGATTTTTCAGCAAATTCCAAAACCAGAAATATCTCTAATATGAGAATCTATTGCTACTATTTTTCTTTAAAGACTTTAAATCATCTTTAGTTGGAATATTTTTTTCATTTTTTTGTTCAATTCCCTATTTATTGCAATTCTTAAATTGTGATCTTTTTATTATATTTTTCATTTGCATCAACTTTATTTGCTGTAAATAAAGTTAAAATTAAAAGCACTAACCATTGCTATACTTCCTATTTTTTTCTAAGCATAAATATTAAACTCCTTATTTTTTTCAAAAATTTTTTTAAATTTAACAGTTTTAACTGTTCTTTCTAAATATCTTTCTGCTAAATCTTTTACTATTTTTTTAGGATATTTAACAGAAACAAAACCTAATCTATCTTTATTTAATTTAACAACATAAGTTGTCATATATAGTGGATGTTCAAGCAAACTTGAATCTGCTTCTGGAACATTTTTCGTGATCCATTTCTAATGTATATTTAACAGCATTAAAAACCAGAAACTCTTGTAAATTCTTTTCTTTTTTTATTGTAGGTAACAGTAAAGATTCATTTGTTCTATGTCCACCAAAATCTAATAATGATGAAAAAAAGGAAACTTAAATAGTGTTCCTTCTGGCTTATCATAAGATAAAAACTTTTTTTAGTTTTTATTTTTATCATTTGACGCATCAGCACCATCTGCACCGACTGTTAATATAATTCCATTATCCTCTTTTTATTGGATCCTTATTTAATCTAACAACTGTACCATTTTTTTACCTTCTGTTACATTAAAAGTTTTTTTATTGGTTTTTAAATGAGTATTCTTCTTTTTTTCTATTTTTTTTGTATCCAAAGGTTTTTAATGAAATATTTTTTTATCTAAATTGCCAGCATTTAAATTTTTTTGCAAATTCTGCCCCTATTAAACTTATGTCTTTTTTTCTTTTTATATTAGGACCATAAGCCATTATTTGTATAGCTTTATTTCCAACTTTTTTTATAAAAAAAATTTCACCATAAGCCTTTATTGACTCCATTGGGTTTAAATCATTTACAAATGTTAAATCATTAATAATTTCAAAACTCATATCATTTGAAATTTGATGGTTTTTTTCCCATATTAATATGACTTATTTGAAGTGGTCTATCAATTTCATCTGGTGTATACAATATTGATGCTTTTTGTTGAGTCAACAAGTGCATCTTTTACATTGTTCATACCAATTTCACCATCATAAAATTCCTCTGCCAAATCTACAACCCTCATGGCAATCATTATTGTAAATGTATTTTGGTTATATTGAGCATTAGGAGATAATTCAAAGTAATAAGTTTGAAATTTATCATCATACTTAGATTTCCAATCAAGAGGAATCTTTGTTTTTTTAATCCTTGACTTGGTATATATATATCTTTATACATATTATCTCTCTTGTCTTTTTGTTAAATTTACTGTATTTTTTTGAACTTCCTTTTTTTATCAATTTTTTTATTTCACCAACTTTTTGTATTATTATCTTTTTTTAAAGCCTATATTAACATAATTAAAAAGCTATTATGGATATAATTATAAGTGCAATAGCTGATAATGATATTATAACCTTTTTATTTTTTTAAAAAAACACAAATATCAACTCCTTTTTATATTATTTATAAGAAAATCATATCACAAATTTATAAAAAAATGTCAATATAGATTGACTTTTTTTATATTATTTTCTGATATAATAACTTTGTAAAAATAAAAAAAGCCTATCTTTTTATGTGAAGTTTATGATATAATATAGTTATACTTTAAGTATTTTTATATAAATTTATTTTTAAAAAAATCCTAACTTCCCAAAAAAAGTTAGGTAGAAGGAGAGTAAAAAAATATGAATAACATTACAATTGTAGGAAGATTGACTAAGGATCCAGAGTTGAAGTATATCCCAAGCACAGGAACAGCTGTATGCACTTTTGATGTGGCTGTAGATAGGGGTAGAAAAGATAAAAATGGAAATAACGAAGTTGATTTTTTCAGGGTTGAAACTTTTGGTAAGACAGCTGAAGCTTGTGCTAATTTCACAGGTAAGGGTTGTTGGATAGCTGTTAATGGTTCTTCCATATCAGATAGATATCAGGATAAGAATGGTAATAATAGAGTTTCATGGAAGATTAGAGCAAGTGAAATTAAGTTTATTACTTACAGAGATGATAGTAACCAGTCTAATAATGGACAGTTCCAGCAGGCACCAATGAATAACAATGGACAGTTCCAGCAGGCACCAATGAACAACAACGGACAGCCTCAGTTCCAGCAGGCACCAATGAACAACAACGGACAGCCTCAGTTCCAGCAGGCACCAATGAACAACAACGGACAGCCTCAGTTCCAGCAGGCACCAATGAATAACAATGGACAGTTCCAGCAGGCACCAATGAACAACAACGGACAGCCTCAGTTCCAGCAGACGCCAGTTAACAATGGACAGCCTCAGTGGGGAGCAATGGATGATATTGGAGATGACGATGTTCCATTTTAAAGGTTCTATGTTAGTCAATAAAATCTATTAAATTATGTGGCAGCATCTATAGCAAATTGATAGCTATGGATGTTGCCCTTTTGTATTTTATACCTTTCCATTAGCATTATCCTTACCTTAAAGTTTCTAAAGCTTCTATATCTGTAGGATACTCTTTTAATTACCTTTATCTTGTTGTTTTTGCCCTCTACAATTGCATTCGTAACCAACTCTAAATATTATACAACTTTTTTTAATAAATTCTAAAAAGAAGTCTCCCTTATTCATATGGGAGATGAATTTTTTTATAAACAATAAATATAATAATTCTATTATTGACAAAAAGTTGTTTTTTGTGATATAATATATATTATAATTATTAAAGGTGGTGGGATCTATGAAGTCTAATATTGCATATAAGTTTAGAATTTATCCTAGCGAAAACCAAGCTAGGTTAATATGCGATCCTCTTTGTAGGTTTCATACTTTATCTTTGAACATGGTAGGGCTAGGGACAGTCCGAACCTAACGACTATGGAGACAATGTAAGACTAAAACATTTTTTTAGCAAGAGTCGTTGAAGTAGTAAAGAAATTCTGGTTTACTATGTAAATTAGAAGCTTAGTAATTTATTGCTGAGTAGTTCACATCTTAACCATTAAAAAGAACCTAAAATTAGGTTCTTTTTTTATTTCTATTTAAGTGCAATATTTTTCAACAAGAGGTATATCTTCTAATGTAATTATTTTTATCTAAGGGTTTATCTTTTTTTGGTTTTTTTAGCATGGTTTATTAATGTGGCTTGTAAAACTCTATCTACGAAACGCCCATTACCACTATTTGTAATAGATAAAGAATAACTCATTAGATCATCAATCATTCTTATTTTTTTATTTCATCTTCATCTTCTTCTTTAATTTTTCATACCAGTATTTTTTTAATTTCAATTTAAAAAAATTTCATATAATTCTTCTTTATTATAATTTTTCAAACTTAAATGTATATTGAATACGAGATACTATACCAGAGTTGGTATCAACAAATTCTCCCATTTCTCTTGTATATCCAGCAAACATAACAACTAAGTCATCTTTATGATCTTCCATAGCTTTTTATTAATATAGCTATAGCTTTCCAGCACCAGCCTGTCCACAATCAACAAGTGAATAAGCTTCATCTATAAATAAAACTCCACCCATAGCACTTTGTATTAATTTTTGAAGTTTTAATACCAGTTAAAGCACCTGCTACTAAATCTTTTGATGTAGCTTCTATAAATTTATTTTTCTCTTAAAAAAACCTCTTTCAAAAAAAGAATTTTTACCTATATATCTTGCTAATGTTGTTTTTACCACAACCAGGATTACCTAAAAACATCATATGTAAATTCATAGGTGGGAATTTAATACCTTCTAATACTAATCTATTTTTTTGATTGTAAGAAAATATCTAAATCTCTAATTCTTTTCTTTTTATATCTTCTAATCCATAAATTCCATTAAAAAAAATTCATCCATACTTTTTATTATCAATTTTTATCTTGTGGTAAAAACATTTTTTTCCACCACGGTTTACATAATCAGCTAAAAAAATATGGCAAGATCTTTTATTTTTAAAAAGGGAAATATCTTCTATTTTTTTATCAAGATAAGAAAAAGAAGTATTCTCTGAAATCTTCATTAAAAATCAAATTTAAAAACTAACATTTGATTTAAAAATCATTATATATATCATTATAGTTAAGATCTTTAAAGAATATTCTACTTTCAAATAAATAACCTAATCTTAAATCTAAATTATTAAAAAGATCTAAGTAGATGTTCTTTTTATATCACAAATTATATATGCTGTACCATCTGCATTTATTAAATTTTCTAATAACTTTTGATATTTCAACTGACTTTGGGATGCTTCTTCACTAAAACTTTCTAAATTAAATAAATAGCTTATAGCTGTTTCAAAATCTTGAATTATATAAAGAGTTTCTAAGTCAAAAAGAATTTGGAATGTTTGAAAAAGAAATTTTTTTAATATCTTTTTATTTTTATCTTTTTGATTTTTAGATAATTAAATACTTTATTTATAATTTCATCTTTTTTTGTTCCAGAGTCTCCAATAAATAAACTTCTAAACCCTATTGATGTATCTAAAAGCAAGTGGATATAAATTTTTTTGCAATATATTCAATATCTGTAATGTTTTTCCATTATTTCATTTAATTTATTTGAATTATAAGATGAATCAATGAAAATATCATTATTATTTTTTTATTATTATCTATTTTTATTTATTTCTTTTTGCTTGAATTTCTTCAACAGGATCAATAATGTGTTTTTTTCTTCTATTTCTATCTTTATTCCCCTGAATCAATTGGATCTGGTATAAGTATTGGTTTTTCTTTATTATTATTTTTCAATAACAGATTCATTTTTTTAAATTCTTTAATATTCTCAATATTATTATTTTTTTATTATTTAAATTTATATTTTTTTGTTTTTTTCTGAGATTTTTTTAAGATTATCAGAATTTATAGTAGTATTATTTATTTTTTTAATAAAATTTTTCTTTTTCCATTTTTATCTTTTTTTATTTTTCTATTTTTTTGGATTTATTTCTATAATGTGATTACTTTTTGTCCTTTTTTTGTTATTTTTTTATTATTTATTTCTTTTTGAATTATTAACTTCAACTAAAGAACCACAAAACATACAAAACTTTGCCCCTTTTTGCTAATTCTTTACCACATTCTTTTACAAAAACATAAAAAAACTCCTTTCTTTATTACCTTGACTTTTTTTATTGTAATTATAACATATTTTTCTACAAAAAAATACAATATTCTATTTTTTTATAGAAAATATTGATAACTTATGATATAATATAAATATATTATAAGTATTTTTGCAGATTTTTATTTTTTTATATTTTTCCCAATATTTAAAAATAAAATCAAATTTTAAAAAAAGGAGAGATAGATATGATGGCAGTATTAAGTTACATTTCAACTTTATTTTTTTGGGGGTTTTGATTTTATTATTCCCATTAATGTGTATTACAATAGCAATATTAACATTTGGGGCAATAGGATCTTTTCTATTGTATTTAATAAATGATTATAAACTTGCAAAACAAAAAAAGAAGCTAATGCTTCTTTTTTTATGTAATATTATCTTTCAAGATGTGAACCATGTACGAAAACAATTCTACCACCAGGTCCACTTACTTTTATCCAGCCATTTTTCACCAATTCCTAAAAACATCTACTGTAGTGCCAGATGGTAATGTTCCATATGTAAATGAATTTGAACCAGCTATAGCTTCACTTGGTTCTGAGTTCATCTCTGCTTCATTTATAACCTTTGCTGTAAACCTTTCAATTGCAAAATTTATACCTGAAATAGATTCAACATTTGATGAATTTCTAGGATATAAAATATTTGATTCAGGCGTTGAACTTTGAGTGTTCTGTTGTTGATTATAAGTTGGGCTAGGAGAATAAGAATAACTTGGTTGAGAGTAACTTGGTTGATTGTTGTAGTTACTTGAATTACCTTGTGTATTTTTATTATTTCCTTGGTTATTATTTGATTTTTTTGATTAGAAGAATTGTTTTTTTCTTACATTTATTTGTTGTTTTTTTCTTATTTTTCTTTTTTTCAATTTCATTTTTTTCTTTTTTTCTTTTTTTCTCTTGTTCTTCTTTCTTTTTTTAGCTTCTTCTTGTTTTTTTAGTTTCTTCTTGTTTTTTTAATTCTTCTTCTCTTTTCTTTTTCTTCTTCAATTCTCTTTTTCTCTTGATCTTTATCATACTGTTCTTCTTTTTTTGAGTTTTATCTATATCAATAAAATAATAATTCCCTTCAACTTTTTATCATATAAATATCATTATTTACACTAACTCCTACAACACTTAAATACGTTTTTCATGGCAACTCTTTTTTGTCACCGTCTTTAGGTTTTTGTTCTATATTCAACCCCTTCTATTGCTGGTGATACTGTAAATTTAGCTTTTTTTAAATTGAATACCATCTACGACTGAAACTATTTCTTCATTTTCATTATATTCTATTTCTTCATTTTTTTATTTCCACTTCTTTTTCTTTTTGGTGCTTTTTTTGTTCTTTTTAATTTTCCATAATCTTTTTTTATTTCATTTTTCTTGTTTTTGGTATTTTTTTCAACTAATTTAATTGGACCTATAGAGCAACCAGTAAGAAATATTGGTAATATAAAAAAATAAAGAAATAAGATTTTTTTCTTTCTACTTATTAGGCTACGCATGTTTTTCTCTATCCCTTCATATTAATTATATTATAAAGAAATTATATCACAAAAAAACAAAAATATGGCAAGTTTTAACCTGCCATATCTTTTTACTTACTTATAAAACTTGATGCATCAACATAAGCACATTCTATTGTTAATTTATCCTTTGTTTTTTTATTTATTTTTATTTTTTTAGCAAATGAAAAATCCACTTATAACTACATTTTTTTGTATTTTCAATTTTTTTAATAACTCTATTTTATTATCATAAAAAGCATAAGCTGAAATTATTTCCAATTTATCTCCATTAAAAAAATAACTTCTTTTTAATTTATTAGATCTAAATGCATCTGCACCAACTTTTTCTTATACTATTAGGAAAAAAATCACTTTTTCTAACCCAATATTGTTAAAAAGCATAATCTGAAATTACAGTTATACCTTCTGGTATTTCTAAAATTGTTGCTTTTACCAATCTTTTTCTAATCCAGATTTATTTAATCCAACTAACATAGTTCCTCTGATTATAAAATCTTCTTTTTTTAAATTTTTTTCATATTCAAATTACCTTTCTAACCTCTTTTTAATATTTTTTTGTTGCAAAAAAACAAAGAAAAATAATATACTTATTATATTTATATTGAATAATAAATTCTTATCAATCCCTATTATATTAAACATTTTTTTCTATTGTTGTAACAAATAGAGTAATATAACTATCTAGAAAAAAAGTAAAAAAATTTATTTTTATATAGTTTTTTTAGCCTTATTAATTATTGCCAAAAAAAACTAAACCCTATAATAAATAATAATATTATATTTAAATAATTAAAAAAAATTACCATTCATAAAGTAATTTTTTTAATATAAGAAAAATATTCCAAATTTTAATTTAGTTTCAATAAACATCATAATTATTAAAGCTATAATGATATTGAAGCTTAGATTTTTTTATTTAACATTTTGTTTTTTTACCGATAAACCATACCTATAAAACCCTGAATTTTTTTATAGAGGTTATTCCTATACTATAGTTTAAAGTAATTAAACTTCCCGATCGGATGGGACCACCTATAAGACCACAACTATTTCACTTTTAAAAATGTAGCATTAAAGTATATTTCTTTTCAATAGTTAGCTTATCTTAATGGGTTTATTACATAAAATCCATATAGTAATATTAACTTTGGTTATGTGTCAATCTCTATATGAAAGTTATTATTAAGTTAGGTATATGGTTTATATTCCCTTCTTTTTTTAAATTTATATTTATCAAAACCCATATATCGCCTAGCTATAACAAAAGCAGCTAGATTGTGTATATTAAGTTTCATCCTATTTTGAAGTATAGCTCCAAGTTTTGAGGTATAAGCTGGATTTACCCATCCTAATCCTATACCATGTTTTAAACATTGTTCTTTCATTAAGGTTGAGAACCTTTTATATGGAAAAAGTAACTAAAAAAAGTAATTATATTTTTCTACCATTAATGCTTGTAGATTTAAGAATCCCTGATTTCTTTTTTTAGTAAAAATCAAGATCTTCAATAACTATATCCTTACCAACATCAAGTGAATAAATACACAGCTTATTTATCATATTAAGCATAGACTCTTTGTTTTTTTACCTTTATGCTTATAATTAATGTAGTTTATATTAAAGGTTTTTAACTAAGTTTCCAGCTTTATCTGTTTCACTAACTGAAATAAAAACCTTTGTTAAAATCAACACCTAAGACCCCGTTATTAGATCTAGTAATGATATCAATATCATTAATCTCAAATGTTATATATAAATAAAGTTTTTTTGTTTTTTTATATATAAGTCTATAAGATATAGGTTTATTATGAGATTTATCTAGTACCTTAATAAAGTCTTTTTTTAAATATTTAAGATAAAAACTTCCATATATATACTTACCTGTTTCATCAACAAAGTTATTATCCTTTCTTAACCTATAACAAAAAAACAATTATGTTTTTTTATTATATTGAACTTGAAATTGTTGGTTATGACACGTTTCTTCATGAGAACCAATATAACTTACTTGATGAGCATGTCGTTTATATTTTATCTTTTTCACTAAAACAGAATCTCTTCTTTGTTTACAGCGATTAATTTTTATTGGCTAAAGCCCAAAGTTTACGCTTTTTGAGCCTTATAATAACGAATATTATTATACTCATTATTTATAACCTTAAATTTTTAATTTTTTTCAACAAGTATTCTAGTTTTATTATATCTCTTGTTTAAACTATCAAGTTTTTTTCATTATACATATCATAATAAAACTTTCTTAAACAGTTATTTAACCTCTCTTATTTTTTTATTACTTTATATTATATCACAAAAATGTAAATTTGTCGATTATATATTTCTTATATATAGAAAAAAATTTTTATTTTTGTGATATAATATAGGTACCTAATAAGTATTTAAATTTAAACCCAATAAAGGACAAAGGAGAGATAAAAAAATGAAAAAAATAAGAGAAAAGAAAAATTTTAGAAACACTATTAGAAATTAAAAAAAGGGTAATTTTTGATAATATTGATTACAATGTTGAAATGAACCTTTCTAATTTAATATTGGATGAAGTTTTAGGGGAAAATGTTGATCTTGCAATAAAAAAAACAAGTCACAAATTCTAGGATCTTTTAAAAAAATGTTAACTTGAAGATTTTTTTGATTCAAAAAAAGATGAAATTGAAAAATTTAAAAAGCTAATATTAAAAGGTTAATCTTAAAAGATGGAATTAAACCTAGTGAAATGTTAATTATTGGAGATGATCGTTATAGAAAAAAATCTTGAATTTATAAACTATTCATTTTCAATTTTTTTGAAACAAAAAAACATATGACTTTTTTTAAGTTTGTCAATTATGACATTGAAACAAAAAAATATCAGAGTTAATTAATCTTTTTAAGTGTTATTGAAGATGATAAAATAAAAAGAAATTTTTACATATTGATATTAAGGCTTTAAAAGATGATCTTATTTTTAACTGGTGATAAAAACATTTTTCTCATATTTCAAAACAAAAGAAGAGCAATCTTTTTTTGTATTTGTATTCTTTTTTTAGAATATTAGATGAAGATGTCGATAATGTATTTTTTTAAATATTTTTTTCTTTTTTTAAAAAGTTTAAGATTAGATATAAATACATTAGATAAATTATCTAAAAAAATTATAGTTGGTGATTATAAAAGCTAAAAAAATGGAATTGATTTTTATTCAATATGATGAAATTGATAATAAAATATTACTAGATAAAAAAAGTTGTTTTTTTGTTTTTAGGCTTTTGATGAAGCTTTTCTTTTTTAAAAAAAGGTTATAATTTAAAAAAAGAAGATGAACAAAAAAATCTTTTTAAAAATTCAAGAGTATCAATTTATGAAAAAAAGATGCAACTTGTTCAAAATTCTCTAATTTTTTTATTACTACTGTTGATGAATTTAATTATAATAAAAAAATATATTAAATTTAATTTTTGATTACAATAATGAAATTGATGACTTTGAAAAATGCATTAATTAAAAAAAGGATATGGAAGAATTAAATGAAATAGCAAAAAAAATAATACAGTTTTATATGAAAGACTGAATTTAATTAAAAAAAGTTATTAATAAGGATTTTTTTCTGATTTTTGATTTTTGATAAAGGTATTAAAAAAATAATGGAAGTTCTTTATCTGTAACTAAACTAGAATCTTTTTAATAGGTGTCCTTTAAATTCTTTTTTTAACATATGAACTTGATTTAAGAGAAAAAGAAACACTTACAATTGAATCTAGGGTTATTGGTAATTTTATGCATAAAGTTTTTAGAAGTTATATTTAATCCTTTAAATGAAAAAAAATTTTTAAAAAGATTGTAACTCTGAAGATTTTTATTTTTTTGGTTGATGATACCCTTAATAAGTTATCTGTTCAAATTCCGATTAACAATGAAAAAAAGAAAGATCTTTTTTTACATGAATTTCTTTTTAAAATTTAAAAAAAGAATTAAATATATTAAGAGAACAATATTTAATTTCCAATTTTAAAATAAAAGATGTAGAAAAAAATATTTCAATTAATATTGGTGCAAATAAGATATCTGGGAAGGTTGATAGAGTTGATCTTTTAAATAATAACATTTTTATTAATTGATTACAAATCTTCCAACAAGGATCTAACAGAAAAAAACAATATCAGAAGGTACTGCTTTACAGCTACCTTTATATGCTAAATATTATAAAGGAAATGGCTATAATATTTCAGGGATGTTTTATAAGGAAATAAGGGGGATTAAATCAAAAGATAATAATCACTTTTTTTACAGGTTTAACAAAAAAACTGAAGATTTAAATGATATTGATAAAAACTTAAATGAACCATCTTTTTATTAATGTTAAGTTCAACAAAGATGGAAGTATATCAAAAATTATCTAAGGTTTATAACGATCTTGATAAGTTCATATCATTAGCTGAAGATATTGCCCTTGAAACTATTGATAAAATTAAAAAAATAATGAAATAAAAAGCAAAACCAATTGAAGATAGGGTTTGTGATTATTGTAATTTTAAATCAATATGCAATAAGTGGTGTTAATAAAAAAATAAAAAGAGCTGGAATTAAATATCCAACTCTTTTTTTATTATCTCTTTTTTTCTTAACACTTTATCAGCAGCATTTAATGCCCTATCTATTTTTTTAGAACGACAATATTAGGTTCATCATCATTCCAAGAATTTTTCTATTATTTTATAAGAATTTTTTTCATAGACTTTACAGCTTTTAATATGTCTTTCATCATTGACTGCTCTTTTTTTCTTCTTTCCTTATAAATTTGTCAAATTCGTCTCTAGAGTTCATTGAATCAACAACATTTAGTGAATCTCCATATAGAAAAAAATTTTTCTTTTCTGGATTTTTTTCCCTAATTTTTTTCTGCTAATTTTAAACCTTCTTCCATAGCTATATATTCAGCTTTGAGTTGTAAACTTAAAGTTTTTCAATAGTTTTAACTATTTCAATATCTTTAAAACCCTCAACAACTTTTTACGGCTATTGAAGAATACTCATTGTTTTTTTGTTGATGCATCAACATGAATTTTTAACAGTATTTTTTTATCAATACTCTTACTCACATTGTCAACTCTTTTTAAAAAGTTAAACCTTGAATTTCAGTTTCCTTCAAAACATTTAAGTTAATATTACTTTTTAAGAAAAGATGTATCTTCATATAAAAAAACAAATTTTTTTATATTTTTCTTGATTTTTTTCTTAAAAAAATTTTAACTTCTTTAGAAGTCTTCTACTTTCACTATAAGAAGCTTTTATCCTTATTAACCCCACGTTTTTGTAGTAGATATCTCCAAGTCTTTTTATTTTTTTGATTTATTTTTTTCAAAATTTAATAAATCATTTGCATCCATATTAATATGAATATTTACATTGTAAATTTTTATTTTTTTATCAAAAAAATCAATAATATCTGCTAAAAAAAACATTAAGTCAACATTTTTTTACTCTTAGCAATATTCTGTGATCTTTTTCATGTAAGTATAAAACTTACTTAATTTAGGCACATACATATATTCAGTATTTAACCTACCTTTTTTTGAAGCCTTATCTATAAAGGCGTATACTTCTTTCATTTTTTTATCTCTCCTTTTTTTACATATATTTGGGTTTTTATTTACTGAAAAAAATACAATTCTAAAAAAAATCATCATTAATTTCAGTTTCTTTACTTACAATAAGTTTATCTGTTGTAACTTTATTTATTATAAATGGATTTAAATACAATCTATCATTTATAATTGAAATTTTTTTGACATAAAGTCATAAAACGCTGATTCTCTCACATTATAACAATATGTTTTTATTGTCATCTAATAGTCCATTTTTTTGCAACATAAATATTTTTTTGCATATACAAAAAGATGAACCATTTTTTTAAGTGGGTGTTCAGCTTTTTAAGTTGTCTGGAATAAACTTAATAAATGTTTTTTTCCATTAAAAGTTGATATTTCATATTTAGATGAAGAAAATGAAATAACACCAGTTTTTTTAACTGATCTTTAAAAATCCATTAAATTTTCATCTAATATAATACCAAAATAAATACAAGGAAAACCATTTTTGTGGATTTACTCCTTCAACTTGAAAAAAATAATTTTTTTCCGTCAAGCTTTTTTTAAAGTTCGCTCGACTTATAAAAAAATTTTTCATTTTTTTATCTCTCCTTTTTGACTTGGTTTCTTGTTTTAACAAATAAATTTCTTCAAGAAGAAAAATCTAAAAGCCTCTTTATCTTGTCCAGATGAAAATAATTCTATTGCTTCTGTGATTCTAAAAAAATGGAGCATTCCAGATTTTTTTCATTATAGAATTTTCCATAAAATTCAATTTTATTATCATCAGTTAAATTATTTGTCCAGCCAAGAGCAGAAATGCTTTTTTTAATTCAATACATTCATTTTCTTTTGTTTTTGGCTAAAATAGATTCCATTTTTTTATTAAAATTATCAATTGTGATATTAGCTAAAAAAAGAAATAAGTGTATCTTCATCAACATCTTTTTAAATTATTATTTAAATTCATTAATTGGTTGATTATAGTTAATCCTCTCTTTGAAAAAAATTTGTAGTTTCATAAAAATTTTTTTATTCATTTTTCTCTCCTTTTCTACTACAGATGGGTGCTGTAGATTTAATTAATTTATTTTTTTATAAAATACTTATACTTACATATATTATAACATAAAAAGTGAATAATTACTATAAAAAAAGAACCCAATAGGGTCCTTTTAAGCTTTCAAGTGAACCTCACCATCTAAAAAAGTTTCTACCTTTTATAGATGGAGCCTCTTAATATACGATTAGTGTTTCAACTAATTCCAACATATAAGAATCAATGTCTATCTCCATAATATTAGTCCTGTAATCTAGGCAGCAACTAGGCTATCTAGCACATTAACCATATCGACTAGCGTAGACAAAGTGCAAAGGGTTCTTGCTTTAAGTAGAGGAACTTTTGCCTCTACTAAAGACCTCTCCTTTTCAGGCAAGGCTTTTAATTTATACCTAATAATATATCTAGCACCTACATTGTATGATGCTGATAAATCTACATTATATATTTTACCTGTAGTAAACTTAGCTACTGAGTATGGCGTAGCTTCTGATACTTCATAACCACGCTTTACTTTACCAGATCCATCAAATGCTAATGCTGATGTATTTTTAGCATTAACAGTAGAAACTCTCATTTTAAGTAAATGAGCCTTATTGGTAATCATATTAATTAAAGCCTTATGTTTCCAATGATGGACCCTTTGTTTTTTACTAATTCTCTTTTTACCAGTAAAATCTAAGTGTTCAAATACGATAACATCAACCTTATTTTCTATAGCAAAGCCTATTATTTCATTAGCTATCTTGGATGTTAAATCCATATTCTCATTTTTAACTAATCTCCACATCCTGTTTAGCTTTCTTGAACCTAAAGACTGTTTAGCCTTAATCCTGTTAAGGTTTCTATATAAAAGGTCTTTTTCTCTTGGAAAGTTAATAAACTTCCTATTTAGGACAGTGCCCCTCATATCTAAAACCGAACAGGTTGCATCAGTGCTAAACCCAAGGTCGACAGCTAAAACTCTATTAATTAAATCATTTGAGATAAGGTCAACCTTTTCATCAAAGCTAAATCTTAAATAATAACGATTATTTCTTTTCTCTACTACTGGAGCAGATGGCTTTATATTAAACTTATGCCTGTTGATATAATCAATATCACTCTTTCTAAGTTTAACATTTACCCAAACCCAATCTCTTTTGTGATAAACCTTTATTCTTGCCTTATAACCATCAAGCTTAAACATTTCTTTATTATAAAGACATGGATAAACTATATGTTTAATTTGTAACCTAGGTTTATTACCTAACTTTTTCTTTTCCCAATTATCAAGGTTTGACCTATAACTAGATACAATACCGTAAGCTTTGGCTACAGCAGCCCTTCTTAGATAAGTTGGGAACTTATAAAAACGAAGGTCAAACTCCTTATATTTAGGATTAGGATTAAACTTAGTTTTTATGAATCAAACCCTCTATAAAATTATACTTACGTTTTATAGATTTAACTTCTGTTATATTAATCCATTCCTTATCAATAATTTGAATTATCAAACTTAAAAGCATCACGATAAAAGCTTAACTGTTTCATTAAGTATAATTTTTTTGGTTTACAATTTTAACTTTATAACTAGTCGTAATCTTCATCTTGACAATTCTCCTTTTTTTATAGTATAAATATATTATAACATATTTAATTAATAATGTCAATAGAGAGGTGAATTAGTTCAGGCATGGATCATATCTGTATTATATTTAATAATTACAATTAATAATAGAAGTGAAGCTATATTATTAATTAGGATAAATAAAAAGACCACCTTTACTCCGTTTAATTATTTAGATTATATCATATAATAGTAGTTTTTTTATAAAATTATGATATAATAGATGTAATAAAAAAAGTATTTTTATAAAAAAACAAAAATCCAGATTTCCCAAATTTGGTAATTTATTTTTAAAAAGGAGAGATAAAATGGAAAAAAATAATCAAGGATATGGAGAAAAAGACCATTAAGATGGAGCGACATTGAGGGTGCTGATAATTTAAAAAAAGAATTTTTGATAATTTTAATCAATGCCACAAAAATATTATCAGGAAAGGAAGTTAATACTTTTTATTTTTTTGTTGATGATTTTGTTAGATCTAAATTTAACACCCCTTTTTGTTTGTAAATTAAATAAAGTACCAGAAGAATTATCTTTTTTTATGAAAAAAACAAAAAAAAGAATTAGATATTTTTTTATAAAAGAAGGATATTCAAGATGTTTTTAAAGAAGAAAAAAACCTTTACCAGTATATAACCATGAAAGGACAAAAGAAGACAATAACATTTCAATGGAAGTTGCAGGTTTAGCATCTTATAGAGATAGCTTTAAAACAATGGTAGATATTATTGAGGAAAAAGACAATAAAGAAATTTGGATAGGTACATTACAGATAAGTTATGGAGATCTAGATGCAAAGCAGTTACCTTATTATTCAACATCTGGTTCAAATCGTTATAGCTGTGGACAGTGTCAAGAGGATATTTTGCCGAAAGACACTTTAATAAGGTGTTTTTATGAAAAATGGGATATTTTTCACCTTAAGACTATGTTAAGAGAAGAGTATAATGAAATGAAAAAAGATCTTGAATTAATTAAAAAATATGGACCTCTTCATCCTAATGAAATTTAAAAGAAGAAGCCTTTTTGGCTTCTTTTTTGTAATAAAAAAAGATAGACCAAACAAGTCTATCTTAAAATATCTTCTATATTCAATTTATCAAACATATTTAATATAGATTTATATAAATTAGGATAAGTTAAACTTAAAACTAAAAGCTTCATTTACTCCACTTTGCTTTGTACCTAAAAAAATTCCCCCGCACCACGATTTTCTAAATCCTTTAAAGCAAGTTCAAATCCATTTGATATTTCACAAAGAAGTTTAGATTTTTCATCATCACCATTTGGAGATAGTATGCAATATCCTTGTTTATCTCCTCTTCCAACTCTACCTCTTAACTGATGAAGTTGTGCTAAACCAAATCTTTCTGAGTTTTTAATTAATATAGTTGTTGCATTTGGTACATTAACTCCAACCTCTATAATAGTTGTTGAAACTAATACATCAAATTTATGATCTTTAAATTCATTTATTTTTTTCATCAATTTCAGATTGTTTCATATTACCATTTATTAATGCTATCCTTCTATTTGGTAAAGCTTTTTGAAGATCTATATATTCTTCTTCAACAGATTTTTATATTTTTTTCATTTTTTTCACTAGTTGACTTTTTCAATTAGAGGACAAACAACATATATTTGTGATCCTTCTTGAATCTCTCTTTCTAAAAAAACTATATAAATCAGAACCACTTGGTATAATCATTGTTTTTTTATAGGTTTTCTTCCTTGAGGTTTTGTCTTTATATCAAAAACTTTAACTCTATTTCCATAAACAGAAATAGCTACACTTCTTGGAATAGGTGTGGCACTCATTGTTATAATATGTGCATCATTACTTAATTTATCTCTTTGATCTACACCAAACCTATGTTCTTCATCTATAACAAGTAATCCTATTTGTTCATAAGGAATTTCATTAGAAAATAAAGAGTGAGTTCCAACTATTATATGACAACCATTTTTCTATTTTTTTATATTCTTATTTCTTTCTTTCTTTTTTTGAGAACCTGACAAATAAGCTATATCATCTTCATCAAAATATTTTTTTAAATCTTCATAATGTTGCCTTGCCAAAACTTCAGTTGGTGCAACCAATACTGATTGAAAATCGTTTTTAATAGCTAAACTCATTAAGCTAATTGCTACTATAGTTTTTTTCCGCTTCCAACATCACCTTGAATTAAAAGCTCTCAATCTTTGATTTTTTTCATAATTTCAATACATTCATTTATTGTTTTTTTCTTGATCTCCTGTTAAAGTGAATGGTATTTTTTTCTTTTTATATCAGCTACGCCTGAAAAAAATCATTAATTTTAACAAATCTATCTTCATCATCCTTCATAGAAAAAAATCTTGCCATGTCAAAAAGGGTATCAAAAACAATTCTTTTTTTGTGCAACCTTATATTCCTTATTGGAATTTGGACAATGCATTATGCTAATAGCTTCATTTGTAGAAATTAATCCATATGCATTTTTTTAATATATTCAGTTAAATATTCTGTTTTTTTGAATAACCTTTTAATGCAGATTTTTATTGAGTTCTTTAAATATTCTTCGCTCATACCTTTTTATTTTTTTGATAAACTGGTATTATTCTTTTATACTTATTTAAATCCATTGAATAATATATTGGATTAATAGTTGGTGGATATGGATATTTATAACTAAAAATTACCACAAAAAAATATATAGAATCTTTTTGAAAATCATTTTTGGGGAATTATACCAGCTTGATTAAAAAAAACATTGCTTGAAATTTATATCCCATCTTATCTACACAATTCACTATTAAATGTTTTTGTTCCTGGAAGTATAAGTTTTGAAACAACCTTACCTAAAATAGCAATTTCACCTTTTTGAATTTATAGCCCTCATTTACTAAATAATCTTTTCTAAAAATCCATATATCTTTTTAGGAAAAAAATTTTACTAAATCTTCTATATTATATTTTTTTACTTGATTAAATTGTTTTTATTTTTTTCTTGAATTTGCTATATTTTTCTAATGATAAAAAAAATTCATATTATTTTTTTCCCTTTCATTTATTTTTATGGAAATATTATATCACAAAAATGATATTTTTGTCAAATAAAACAAAAAGCTAACTATCAACAATAATATTATCCACGAAACCGACCAAACCACAATTCCTTTTCAGAACATAAAAAAAGAGAACCCTTTTTAAGATTCTCTTTAGTAAATCTAACTATTAGCTAATTCCTCTTGCATTTTTTTCTTTGTATTTCTAATTCTTTTTTTCTTTCTTTTTTTAATATTAGCTTCTATTGTAGAACCATCTGTTGTAATAAGTTCAACTTCTTTTTGTGAAGCCTTGACTTCAACTGGGACCTTATTGTTATTAACTGAAATTAAAGCTTCTCCTCTTGAAAACTGCTTTATTGTTCTAACTTCACTTTCACTTAATTCAAATATTTCTTTAACCCTTTGTGCTTCTTTTGGTAATATTTGATAAATCATCTTGGTAACAGAGGCTGAAATTATACCCATACCATATTTCCCATCTTCAAGACCCATAAAGTCACTCATATCTTGTGTTGCTATAACAGCTGAACCACGGTATGATCTTATTGTTTTTAAATATCTGTAAAACATAATCTGCTGCATAAACATTACTTCCTGCACCTATAAGTTTCCAACCTTCATCTATTATTATCATTTGTTTTTTTGTTCTATCTTCTTTAACTTTGTCCCAAAACAAAAATCAAGTGCTAAAAAAACATTCCTATAGGTAACATTGTATCTGATAATGACGATATATCAAAAAAACAATATATTTATTATCAAGGTCAACATTTGTTTGTCCATTAAATATGGATGCAGAACCTGTAACATACTGTTTCATAATGCTTGCAAGTCTTCTTAAATTTTTTTATTTTTCTTCTACAATACTAAGTAAATCACCTAAAATTGGCATTTTTTTCTAAGGTTGCCATTTCTATCATATAAAGATTTATTGTTATGATTTATGCCTTTTGATGCATAACATCTAATCAAGCATTCATCAAGGTACTGTTCTTGTTCATTATCCATTTTATCATCAAGTAATTTGAAAAAAATATTTTTAAGAGAATTTATTTTTTTAGCAAGTAAACTTTCACCTTTTTTTAATAGCAATAGTTTCTTCATCAAATAAGATATCTTCATCAGAATCTTTTTGGAATCCTTATTTCCATAACATTTATCCTGTTATTACCTGTTGGTGATAAATTTATATATTGTCCACCTATATTTATACATGCTGGTATAAATTCTTCACCTTTTATTGGTGCTATAATAAATACTCCACCACCTCTTTGTCTAAATCTGGTGGCCATGGATTGAAGTCCAAATGTTTTTACCAGAACCAGACATGCTACAGATAGTCATATTAGCATTATTATATAATTTTTGTATTAAATAAATCTATTATACAAAGAGAATTATTCGCTTTACTAACTCCAAGAAGTAATCCATTTTTCATCAGACATTTCAAATGATGTAAACATATATCCAGCAGCAGCTGTATCTGTTAACATATTTCTTGCAGATTTTTTTCTTCTATAAATTTACTTAAATTTGTTAAAGGTACAACTGAATTAAAAGGCTTCTTCATTTATATATGAAGTATCTCTGCTCATTAAGTCACTACTCATTAAATGTTCTTTTCATTGCTTCCTTTTTACTATAAAGATCTTCTAACGTATAAGCTCATGATAGTAACTAAAAATTGTACAATAAAAATAAGTCTTGTCCACTACTTAACATATCTTTTTATTTCACTACCATCTATTATTGCATCTCTTACTTCTTCGTAATCTGAACTTGTTTGTGATAAGTCCCCCATCTTCATTTTGTTGAATTTAACTTTTTCTATTAGCCTCTTTCCTAGCTTTTATTTCTTGATTCTCTTTTATAAAAAACATCAATATCAATTCCTTCACCTGCATTTATCAAATGTCTCATCCAACCTGCATTAACAGCTTTTTGGATATCCATTATTTCTTATATATAAAAAAGAATAGTAAAGCCCATCCATTATCATATAACGACCATTAGTTAAATCTACACCTCTTGGTGCTATAAAATTTGTTACTGGTATTTTAGGTACTTCATCACCCTTTGATAGATCACGACCTTTAGCAATCATAGTATCTTTTTATAACTCTATTAACTCTATCGTCAAAAGGTTCTAATTTTGATGATCTTCTATTGTAAAATGTATAATATAGTTCAGCTATTTTTTTCATCATCTTGATAAATTATAACATTATTTCCACAAGTTTTTAAATATACCTTCTGCTTTTTTGCAGCTTCTATTTCTAATTCTCTTTTAATTTTAGCAAATTCTTTAGTTCTTGTTGCCTCTATTTTTAGGTTCATATTCGAATATTAAAAAAATCTTCTTGTTAAAAGCTTCTTTTTGAACCTACATCACGAATTAATTCAATATATGGCATTGCAAACTGTTTTTACTTTTTTTATCATTTTCTTTTTCTAAATCAGCCATTAAACCTTGTATATTTTTTTCACTATCTGCTTTTATTTGTCATACATTTAAAATGAACTGTTGAATTACAAATTTTTTTAAATATGATGCAAAAGCTATTATAATATCTAATTGTTCTTCTGTACTTCTTAAATCAAAGTTTATAGGTTCAATTTCAACTATTTTAACATATTTATTATCTTTTGTTATAACAACACCATTTCTTATATCACTTATTGGTACAAAATCTTGTGTGAAATTTTTTTATCTCTGTATTTTTTTAACTCCTTTAGCTTTTTGGGTTAAGTCTTTTTGCCATTAATTTTTCACCATCTTTCTTTTTTTCTTTGAAAAGAAACTTTTTCTTTTTTTCTTTACTTTCCTTCTTTTTTTATTATTAGATTTTTGTTTTTACGCTTTAATTGTTTTTCTTTCGATTCTTTTTAAATTTCATTAAATTGTAAGGTTTTTCTTTTTAGAAAATATAAAATATAATTTTAAAAAAATTCTGTAAAGCTATTTCCATTTACTCCAATTGCACAAATAGCAAGTAGCGGAAAAAAATAAACAATAATTGAATTATTGCCATTATTTTTTTATATTTGAAATAAAAAAAAGTATACTAAAATAGCCATTGGTACTGGAATTAACATTATATCAATTAAATTCCTTACTTTTTAAAAAAAGCCAAAAAAAGTAAACCTCTATTCCTAAAATTACTATGAACTTTAAAAAAACTAAATTTAATTCTTTTTCATTACTCATTAAAGAAACTCCTTTCTTTATATAATTCTTTATTTTTAGTAAAATTATATCATAAAATTACTTTTTTTGCAATAAACAAAAAAAAGACTGGTGTGTCCAGTCTTTTTAATTGTTATATATATTGCATTAAAGATTTATTTTTCTTTAAAACCTTGAATTATTAATTTGTTTTTTTGCTCTTGTTAAAGCTACATACAAAAAGTCTTAATTCTTCTAATTCTTGTTCTGATTTTTATATTGTCTTTTTATAATATTCTTAAAAAAAATAACTCTTTAAAATTATTATCTTCATCTATAAAAATTAAAACCTAAACCAAGATTTTTTTATCAAAAAAATAAATTCTTTGCTAGTTTCTGTTTTTTTGAAAAAAACTATCTCCTGCAAAATGGTATTATAACTGTGTCAAATTCTAATCCTTTAGATCTATGGATTGTTGTTATCAACACTTCATTTCCCCTATTTTTTTCTTAATAGGCAAATTGATTTCTATTTTTTTAATTTTATCAACTTATTAAGGTGATGTACAACTTGATAAATTGATTTAAAATCATTAGAAAGTATATAATCTATTACAGTTTCAATATTATCTATAGCACCATCTTTTAAAATAAAGAAAAATCATAAAAAAATTAGATAGTTTAATTATTTTTTTCTTATTTGAACACTCATTGGATGATTTTTTTATATTTATTTAAAGTCATCCTAAAAATTTTTTTAATATGATCATTAATTAGTTTTTGATAAATCATTTTTTTGCAATTTATTATATCTTGATCATTAAGAAAAAAACAAACCAAAATGTGCTACTGAAACAAGATCAATATTTATATCATCTTCATTAAAAAAAGCTGTTTTTCATAAGAGATATAAAAAAACTCTTGCTTCGTAAGTATTTAAGACATTTATTGTTTTTTTCAATTTTTAAATGGAATGTTTTCTTCTTTAAAAAAACTTTACTTATTTTTATTTGAAGATGAACCTAATTTTTCTTGATAAAATTGCTATATCTCCATAATTTTTTTCCATTTTTTTAATTTCGGATTTTTATTACTTTGATAATGTTTTTCTAATTCAATTTCATCTTTTTTTCTGATTTTTAACAATTTTTTTCATTATTATTTAATGATAAATCATATATATCAACAATTCCACCTTCTAGTGTTCCAACTAATTTTTTTCGTTTTTCATAATTAAATTTTTTTCAATTTTGTTAAAAAAACATTATTAACATAATTGATTATATTAGTATTAGTTCTAAAATTTTTCATTTAAGGTAAAAAAACATCTGCATCTTTCATAGAGTTTTTTAAAAATTTCACTATCACTGCCTCTAAAGGCATATATACTCTGCTTTAAATCACCTATTTTTAAATATATTACTATTTTTTTATTAAGTAATAAATTAATTAAATAAGCTTGTTTATTTGATACATCTTGAAATTCATCAACAAAGATATATTTCTTATTTAATTGTTTATTTGATTTTAATATCTTAATTGCTATATCTTCTAGCATATTAAAATTTAATTTATTTCTTTTTTTATATTCATTTTTCTAGAAATGAAGAAAATTCTAAGATTAAATCAAATAAATAATTAATAACTGGTTTCATCTTTTTGATATCTTCCATCTCAGAATCTAAGTTTAATGATGTCATCATTTTTTTACTTTGTCTACTATTTTTTTCCTTACATCCTTTAGATGATCAAATTCAGGTGACTTTGCAGGAAATCTAACTACACCATTAAACTCAAAGCTTTTTACCATCAATAATGTTTTTTTATTTGTAATTCTTCTTCATCCATTTTACCTAAAAGATTATCTATCTTTGGGTGAGGTATGTTTGATGTTAAATCAATTAAGTTTTTGATATTTATTAAAGCAATCATATAAAGTTTTAACAAAATAATCATTTAAAGAACTTTTTAACTGTTTTTTTCTAGATTTCTTATTTTATTTTTCATCAAAACTCAATGTATAAGGATTATACCTTTCATACAAGTCAAGCAACAAATCCTCAGTACTTGTTAGCTTTGATAAAGATTTTTTTCTATTAAAAATCAACTCCTTATCTTCTCTTTTTGGTTCCAAAAAGTTAAAAAAACAAGTTCATTTTTTTCAAAAAGTTTATCAAAGACACTATCTACTAATTCAAAAATCATAAGATAAATCTTTTTATATATTCTGAATTATCTTCTATTACTCTCTTGCAAAAATGCATGAATTGTAGATATTTTTTTAGAATTTAAATCTATGTCAATATGATCTTCTTCTAATCTATCTATAATTCTGTTTTTTTCATTTCCTTTGCAGATGCATTAGAAAAAAAGTGATAACTAAAATATCTTCTGGTGTAATCTTAGAATCCTCTTTAATTATTTTTAGCTATTCTTTCTACCATTACAGTAGTTTTTTTCCAGTTCCAGCACTTGCTGAAACTAGTATGTTTTTTTGAATTAGAATTTATAATCTCTAATTGTTTTTTTCTGTGAATTTTTTTCATTTTTTTATCTCTCCTTCTATCTAATTTTTTTGGGTTAATACTGATTTAATTCTCTTTTTATCTTCTCTTTTTGTTTTTCTTCTATCAAATTTTTTTGAACCGTGAAAAACCAGTTTTTTTGATAAATATGGATTAAATCTTTCCTTTTTGCCTGAAACATCATCTCTTTACTGATTGTTCCAATTTTTTTATCTTTTTTTCTTTTTTTACTCATTTTTTTCTCTCCTTTTCTGCTATACTTGGGATTATAGTTTTTAAAAATAATTTTTATATAAAATACTCATATATACTTATATTATATCATAAATTTTTGACTTTAGTAAATATTATAGAATTTTTTTATTAAAGAGTTATATAGCTATTGACAAATCGCCATTTTTTTGTGATATAATATAGTTGTAAATTAATTCAAGATGTTTGTTTAGATTAGTAGTCATGTAATTTCATATGATAGTAAAACAAATATATTTGATATTTTTATATAACGAATCGTTTGGTAGCCATAATTACATGGTTGATTACTACTTTAATAGTAGTAAACAGGGCATATATCATATGCTACTGTAGTCCAAATAAGGTAAAAAGAGGATAAGCTCTTGAAACCGAAACATTTTTTTATTGTTATCTAGAAAATTAGATAAAGAAGGAACTAACAACATTTGTTAGCAATCTCAGCAGTGGTGGGTGGGCTGGACCTGTTGGGATTGATTTTTTTATAAAGAAAAAAAGAAAGAAAGGAAAAATTACAATTACCATGACATCAATTATTATATTTACAGTTGCACAAACTATTAATGTAATAACCTCAACAATTAAATCAATACTCACTATTAACGGTGGAAAACATATAGCTGGTCTAGCAAATGCTGTGTCTTGGACTGTATCCGCCATCATAATAAAATTAATTTCAAAGCATGGGCTAGAAGTTGTTATACCTATAACATTTATAACAAACTATGTTGGAGTATATATAGGTAAGTCCATTATGGATAAATTTAAACCAATAAAACTTTTGGACTATGCAAGCAACACTTAAAGATGTAGATATAGAAAAAAATAGAAAAAAATCTTTAATTTCAAGATCAATTAAATTTGTAATAGTTCCAGCCATGAATGGTAGAACTATGCTTAATATTTTCGCCTATACAAAGGCTGAATCAGCACTTGCTATTGAATTATTGGAAACAAATAAAATACCATATGTTGTTTTTTTAATTCTCAGTTTAGTAGCAAGGTTTAATAAAATAAAAAAATATATAATTATTGCTACAAATATGGCTGGTAGAGGTGCAGATATTCTACTTGGTGGAAAACTGGATATAAAATAAAAAAAGAAAAAGAAAGGACTCTTAATATGAGCTACATTTACGCAATACATTTCATAGAACAAGACGCAGTTAAAATAGGAAAAAGCTGATGACTTAAAAAGAAAGACTATCAGACTTAGTGTCTATTTGGGGTAAAATTGACAAAAAAACAAAGCTCGTGCAATGAAAAATTGATGACATTTTTGTTATAAATTATGAAAAAGAACTTCATAAAAAAATATGAAAAACTATAAAAAAATCAATGCCTTTTTGGTGATGGTTATACTGAATTTTTTTAACTGTGAAGTTTGGAATGAAATAGACAAAGATAAATTTTTTGCCTATTTCTAATACAAAAAAATAATAGAAAAAAAGCTAATAACACAAAAAGTCAAAAACCAAAATAATAAAAGAAAAAGGTCAATTTCTATAAGTTTATCAGATGAAGAATATAAAACTTTAGAAATACTTTTACCAAAAAAAGACAACAATGAAATGCGAAATAAATTACTAGCTGGCTTTAACCTCTCAGACCAAAACCAAATAGAAAAAAATAAGAGATCTTTTATATGACAACACAATAAAAAGAATTAGAGTATAAAAAAATGAAATCTTAGAACGAGAATTGGTTTTTAGAACAGATAGACATCATCATTTTTAAAAAAACAATATCACTTAATGAGAGTAAATTGTAATAATCAAGCAAAAAAAGATAAAAAAATATATGTAGATAAAATATCAGAATTAGAAGACATAATAAAGTACTCTAAAAATAGACAAAGATCAAATAAAAGATATTGATAAACAGAAAATAATGGAAGAAAAACACTATACTATTAAAAAGAAATTAAGGAACTAAAAAAACATAAACTTGCGAAGTGAAAAATACAATACGAGAAACATATAAAGATTTAAAAAGAATCAAAAAGACTACTCAAAAAGAGTCCTAACTCAATTTAAAAAAAGGATTCACCTTCAAAAAAAGTGTAATAAAAAGAACTGGATAACAAAATAACAAAACATATAGAAAAAAATATATTATGTATAAAAAGAAAGGTTAAAACAATGAAAAATAAACAGAGTCTGGGCTATGCCGAATAAAAAAACACATTTAGCATAAAACCAATAAAAGAGCTTATAGAAAGCTATATAAATATAATAAAAAGAATTAAATCCAAATGCTATAATTATAGATCCTTTTGCTAATTCTAACAAATTAGCTAACATAACAAATGATTTAGATACTACTTATGATACAGATTTTCACTTAGATGCTATAGACTTTTTTTAAAAAAACATTTGATGATGAATCTGTAGATATGGTCTTATTTGATAGTCCATATTCACCAAGACAGGTCTCTGAATGTTATAAAAAAATCTTGGAATGACAGTAGATCATAAAACAACACAAAAGTTCTTATTGGTCTAATCTTAAAAAAAGAAATTTCAAGAATAACTAAAAAAAGATGGAATAGTAATAACTTTCGCATGGAATTCTGGTGGAATAGGAAAAACATATGGGTTTACTATAGAAGAGATACTTTTAGTGGCCCATGGTGGTTGGCATAATGATACAATTTGTACAGTAGAGTTTGGCAACCGTGTAATTTAATATAATTCAAAAATCATTAAAATTACACGATTTATTACCACTTATTAAGTGGTAAACAGGGTGTATTTTATATACACTACTGTAGTCCAAATAAGGTAAAAGAGGATAATCTCTTGAAACCGAAACGTTTTTTTATTGTTATCACCTTGGTGGTAAAGAAGGAACTAGTTGTATTAACTAGAATCTCAGCAATGGTGGGTGGGCTGGACTTGTTGAGATAGCCAATTCTAATAAACTAGAATAAAAAAAAGAACCTAATTAAAGGTTCCTTTTTTTATTTGGATAAATCAGCTTACTTTATTACTTCTTTTTAGAAAGCTTTTTTTATTTTTTTAAAAGCAATTTCAGCAAGTGTTCCTGTGTTTTTCTTCAAAAAAACTCAACTCCATATCTAGAGTTAGGTCTATTATCACCAATAAAAAGAAATATGATTGTAATTTTTTTATCTATCATATCAAGATGATAGTTTTTCATTACCTTCTCTTGTAACATATAAAGAATTTATATCTTCTACTGATACAATATCTCTTTGAGCTAACTTTACCAACATATTAAGCAAGAATTTTATATTCTTAATCAAAAAAATTTCTTCATGAATATTTTTATACTCTTCACTTATTGTTTTTAAACAGAAGATCTAAATTCTCTATATCATCTAATGATTTAACATCTAATTTTTGAATTAAAAATTAGATATTTTTATCTAACAAATTTTTCACCATAACCCTTAATTATATTAAGTTCAGATGGCAAGTCGTTTAATATTGATTCTATAGTTAATTTAATCTCATCTAACTCTCCTTTATGCTTCGCCACTCTTAGCATTATTTCTTTCGCTTTTTTTCTTTAAACTTTTTCATCTCTTTTTTTCTATAAAATTATCCACTGTTTTTGGATAAATTTTTTTAAGAGAAAAATGGATCTTCACTTCCGTAATCAACAACCTCTGCTTTTTGCATTAGCCATCAAAAAGTCTACTAACTCATCCATTGTTGTTGTTCCTGTAATTATCAAATTCATCTTTCTTCTCTCCTTCTACTACAGTTGGGTACTGTAGATTTTTAAAAAAATAATATATAAAACACTTATCGTATACATATATTATACCACGAAACCAACTAACACACAACTCTTTTTCAGAAAAATCATGAGCACCTTTTTGAATTATCATATCTTGACATTCAGTTTCTTCTATTTTTTTATTAGACAATGTATATATTCGGTAGTAGAGTCGGACATAATATTTCTATTTTCATCTTTGTCTGCTTTGAAACGTTTGTGTTTTTTAGTAAAGAAACTATAGTCTCCGTAGTGCGACATTATCTCTTTTATGGTATCAAGGCTCATAAGTCCTTCGTTGTTATAACTCAAAAATATATATTTGAATTGAGCATTTTTGATTAAGTCTTCGAATGTTTCTGCAACAGTCCGTTTAGAACAGAATTTACTTTTTTGGACTGAAGAATCACGAAGTCCAGTAACTCCACTTAATATGGGATTATCATACCTTGCTATTGTTTCGAGTACATGGTAGTTAGAACAATATTGCCTAGCGTTGTATGGTGGGTCGAGGTATAATACATCTCCCTGTATCTTTTTGGTTAATATATTAATATCTTCGTTATATGTTTTTTTCCAATACTGCCTGAAACTACTGGTAATAATTCTAATTGAAACTCTTTTTTTGGGCGGATTTTTTTATATGCTTTTAAAAAAAGCACCATATACGGAAGCTGTATTTGCGTATTTGTCAATTGAGTTTACGAGGCTGGCTAAATAATAAAAAAATATAAATGATCATTAATTTGACCTGTTAAATGTAGTTTCTCTAGTTCTATTCTTATTGCATCACATTTCATTCCATTTTCATTAGTAAAATAATTTCTTCCAGAGCCAGATCCTTCACAATAATTTTTGTATATAAAACCTTCAACTGGTTTAAGTCCATTAAGAGTTGCTAATAAACTTATGTCAAGTTCTGGGATGTTTTTCTATATAATGCTTATTCAGGACATAACTATAGTACTGAATATCGTTAGAAATAACGGTGCATCCTTTTTTCTTTATATGTTTTTACCTACGATTCCTGTTCCAGCAAACAAATCGGCAAAAAAATATAATTGTCTCCATTTTTTTATATCCAGTAACTTCTTCTATTGTTGTTTCCAAAAAAATCTAATAAAGAATATTTTTGAACCAATGTAATTCATTTTTAATTATCTCCTTCTTTTTCTTATAGCTTACTGATATTTTTATAATTTTTCTTTACCTTAAACAATATATCACATTCCCATGAAAAAAAATCAACAGTAATATAAGGAGTTTGTTTTTGGAAATAGTATATGGGGACACGTCTTCAAATAAAAAAAGCGTAGCTATTTTTTTAGCTACGCAGAATTTAATTATTTATATATAATTTTATAAACATAAACAGATAATGTTGGTCTATATATAATCATTTTATACGAATGTATTTTTACTATTAGTTTTTTTCATTAACCCTATTCAAGCTTGCTTCAAAACTTCTTATATATCTATCCATTGTTTCACTATTTTTCAAACTGGTTATAGAAAGACTCTTTATTACTTTTTAGTTAAAGATTCTAATTGAGTATCTATAAAAATTATTCATCTCAGTTTGAGATTTAGATAGTACAAAACCTTTGTCTCCAACACTATCCATATAATATACGTTATTACAAGGCGGTGTAATACCTAATAACTCTTCATTAATATTAAATATCCTTGAATAAGATAAAAATGTAATCAGAAGCGAATTTAAGCGTATTTTTTTAGGTATTCCTATTCGTTCATTTACATAATAATCAAAAACCAGGATCTAAATTATACCATTGACCCTCTATTTTTGGCAACAACCCATGTATAAACATTTCCTTGATCCATTGTTATTGTATACAGATCATCTTTTTTTATCTTTTTTTATAAGTTTATTTTTTTATTAAACCCAACAAAAAGATGGTATAGTAGAATATTCCTTTTTTTATTTTGTTCATTTTTTTGGAATTTTTTTGTAAATTCATCAGTTGTTAATACCCCTAATTTTTACAAACGAATCTATTCCACGCTCTTTCAAAAAAAGTAGCTAAATTTTTAAAGAGTTTGCTAATGGTGAAGAACCATACATTTTAATCTGATCATCCTTCATTGAATAAACTTCTTTTTCATATTCTTTATTTAGCATCCCTTCTTTTTGTTCCTTCTATTTTGAAATCCTCATATAAATCTGAAATTATTTTACTTGTAGCTTTATCCCTTGATTGAGAAACTATATTTGCTACCTGTTCTTCTATTTTTCTTTTTGTCTTATTTCTAAATCTTCTTTTTTTGCTGAATAAGATGGTATTAGTTTTAATACATTATTGTTAATATCTAATTTGTAAGAATAACTTTTTACCAAGATTCATGAGTTCTGGTGTGTCAAAATAAATGATATTCATAACCTTTATAAAGGAATCTTCATTAATAGGTTTTGAAAAAAATCAATTTCTTTTTTTGAAATGTTAAATACCCTGTTTTTTTACTTCTGAATATACAAATTTTTTTCTCTATCTGTTAATATATTTCTGTAATACCAGCTATCCTTGATAGGCTTAACCTTATCTACTTTTTGATACTTTGTATTGCTTATAAAGATCAGCCTCTTTATTTACTTGTATATATTCTTTTTCTTCTTTTTTTATTTATTTTTACCTATTTCTTGTACACTTGATCCTGAATTACAAGCTGTTAATAAAAATGGTAAAATTAACAATAAAGAAAATGATTTTTTTAAGATTGATTTTCATAAATTTTAACCACCTCTTTGTAAAGTTTCATAACATTCTTTTTTTAATATATCATTATATTCTTCATTTCTTTTTTTATTAATAATATATTTTTTTATAAACTTTTTAAAAATATATCTTCATCCGTTTTTATGTTAAAACATCTTTTTACTATCACATAAATCTATTTGATGTGTTAAACCTTCTATAAAAGAGATACACACATCATTACTACCTATACTAAAAGCTAATAGCTATCATATTATTAATAAGCTCACCAGTATTTTTCTATTTTTTTGAACGAATATTGATATTAATGTCTTTTTATTGTTGCTTTTTCTTCCCATATTTTTGCCCCCTACTCAAAAAGTATCTAATATATCTAAATATAAATTTTTTTATCTAATGCACAAGCTAAGGCTCTAATTAAGTATAACCTGTGATCTGGAAGAATACCTTGTTCACCAATTACTTTTTATTAAAGAATCAATTAAAGAGTATGATATAATATTATATGTTGAATCTTTTAATGTTTTTCATTGAAGATTTTTCCAATTATATCATCTATTGCATAATTAAAATCATTTTTTTGATAATGACTTTAATTCAAAATAACAAAGTGTTGATGCTGGAATTTTTATTTATATCATCATCTACCATATCCAATTTTGCCTCTATTTGATTTAAATATATATTTTTCTAATCTAGCTTCATATTTGTTCATTTCAACAAAATATTTTTTTCTTCATCAACATCATCTCCAAGCCATTCTTTTTGTTGTCCCTATTAATTCAAATCCACCATTTAAGAAATCTATAGTTCTTAATAAAGAGACACATCTATTAGGGCTTTCTTTATAACTAGCTTTAATATAATCAAATAATCTTGAATTAATTAAAGATAAGTCTAAATCAGGTATTAAGACTAAATCACTCCATGTTTCATTATTTTTCAATATATTCTATTACAATATCTGAATTACTTATATCTTTTTATAAACTTAGGGATATTTTTTTCTTTCCCAATCTGTTATTTTTAAATACATCTAATTCAACTTTTTCTTCTCTTTTTATTCAAAAAGAATTTTATTCCTAAAAAAATAAATAGAGGTATTAATATAAATATTATTATAATATTTAGTATATAAATTTTATATCCTAATATAGCTATTGCCATTAGTTATCACCCACTTTATTATTTTTCTTTTTTTCATTTTTTTATTTTTTTATTTCTTTTTCTAGTTTAGATTCATTATCATTTTTTTACCAACTTTCATTTCTATAAAAGTTTTTTTATTAACTTATCAACTTTTTGTATCAGTACTTTCTTCTCCTAATACTTCTTTAGTTTTATTTTTTTATCAACTAATAGTTCACGAAGAGTTAATAATCTTTCTAGTTTATATATGGTTTTTTTATTCCCATTAATAGCAGATAAGTAAATATTATTAAAAATCTTCAATTTTTAATTCTAATTTCATATCACCTAATATAAATTTATTATCTTTAAATTCATATTTTTTTCATTTGCTTTTTGCTAGATTTAAAAGTTCTTTATTTGAATTAATACTATAATCTTCATTAAAATCAATAGTTGTGTTATTAACTTTTTGTATCATTTATTTTGTCAACTTTCCAACGTCCAAATAGTGCTATTTTTTTGGTGATAATAAATATTTATCAGAATCTTTATAACCTTCAATTTTTTTCAAATTCTGCTATTGATTTTTACAGGATCATATTCAAATAAATTTTTTTACCAAGCCTATATCTAGCTTCGGAAATTAAAGAATTTGAATCTTTAAAAGTAATATTTTTCATCAAACTTTTTTTATTGATTCAGTAAATTTACCATCATTTTAAAAGAATTAAGAGCTTCTTTATAAGAACATTGATACACCATATTAGATGCCTCTTTGTAATTTACTTTATTTAACTTTTTCAAATTCTTTAGCTGCTTTTTTTATATTCTTTTTTTATTATATAAATCAAAAAGCATCTAAATAGAAAAGATTCAGCTATATTTTTTTAGACCTTTCATTTGCATCTTTATATTTTTTTATTTGATTAAATCTTACCATAGCTTCATACTTATTACCATTTTCAAAAATCTTTATCAGCTAAATAATAATTTATTTTTATCGTAATATTTCTTTGAATCCTTATAATCTATTATTTTTTTCAAAAAAATATCACTACTTTTTTTGATATTTATTTTTCTGAATACAGATATAATGCTTCTTGGTATTTGTTTTCCATCATTTCCATTGCTATTGTTACGCCTGATGGTAATTCACCTTTTGTATTTTTCTAGCTTTTTTTAAAAAAATATCTTCTGCTTTTTTTAAATTTTTTTATCTTCAGTTAAACTTCTTCCAAAAGAAAGTCCAGCTAAAACATTAGCATTTTTTTATAATTTGTTATTTTATTAAATCCTAAAAAAATGCTTCTGTATATGAACCACTATTAAATTTAGAAATTGAATCCTTATATATCATTCTAGGTTTAGAGTATGCAAATATATAAACTATTATCATTGTTGTAACAATAAATGTTGTTGTGAATTTTTATAATAATTTTTTTAATAAATCCGATACCATCTGTTCTTTTTTTAGAAAAAGAATTATACTTTTTTGCACCAGCATACTGTATATTTTGTGCATAAAAGTTTGTTGAATGTCTATTTGAAAAAAGTTTCTCTAAAATTTTAAGTGGTATTAATTTCGTTATCCACATTAAATTAGCTCTTAGTAGTGTTTTTTCAACATTAAACCAATGAGTTTCTTTACTACCATGAATCTCTTTATCAGTAGGATCTTTTTAATAATCGTGGATAAGTATTTTTCATCAAGAACCCTTCTTGCTATTGAGTATAGTTTTTCACTTTTATGTATACCTCTTGCATTATCTTGTGGTTTTAGGAGTTCTTCGCATAGGTCAATTGCTTCTTCATCAATATTTAAAAGTTCATCTTCAATCCAAAAATCATTTTCTTCTATATAGAAATTAAATCTCTTAGATAATGCCTTTGATTTGAGTCATCATTATTCATTTCAAATAAAGCTTTTAATCAAAATTGCTTTTTTTGTTTTGACAGTATAACACATGAATCTTCTATTTTTGTAAAAAGATTCATCTTCTATAATTTCAGCATTGTCATTTCTTTTTTTATCCATTTATTTTTGAGATTTACCTTTATCAAATTTTTGATATTTTTGTTTATTAATGATGTTTTCTTTCTTTTCTTTTTCTTTTTTTATTTTTTATCATTTTTTTAGTTATAGAAGATTTTTATTTTTTTCTACCTGCATTATCATCACTATCATCATTTATATCAATAGATGAAAAAAATCAAATTCATCTTTAATAATATTATCTATATTTTTCTTCATTATCATTTTTTTATTGGTTTTTCAAAACTAGATGATTCAATGTTTTTCTTCTTTATCTTTTTCATTTTTTTAAATCCAAAGATTCTATATCTTTTTTTATTCTTTTCTTCAAAAAAACATTTTTTTAGTATTTACTTGTTTTTTTGTAATATCATCCTCTTTATTTTTTTACTATAGAGCTTGATATTGATTTTTTTGATTAAAAAAATATCTGTTGCAGATTTATTTTTTTATTCGTTTTCTATAGTTTTTTGTAATCCAATCATTTATCCCCCTTTTTATTTTTTTATTTTACCAAAATTATAACATAAATATATATATTTTTGCAATAGAATAAAAAGGACCTAGTAAAAAAACTAGGACCTTAATTTATTGGAAAAATATTCTTTTTAAATTTATCTCTTACTAAAGAATGGTTTATCTTATACAAATCATCATTTTTTTGTTGATAACTACATATTTTTTTACCATTAATAAATTTTTCTCTATTAAATAGATTAGGTGCTAATTTCCTATTAATTAAATCAACATGATAACCATATTGTATTCCATTTTTTTCTCATTTACAATTTCACCTGTTATATTAGATAAATTAACCTTTGTTATATCATCACTATATTCAAAATCTTTAAAAAGGAAGTCCATAATGAATTTTTATCCATATAAGCCCCCACATATAAGCTAATGTATCCTTTGATAGAGGACTACCTTCAAAACTGGTATATTTATCATCTCCTATCCATGCTACTGATGTATAATATGGACTATAACCAGCAAAAAGTTATTGATTTATCATTATGTGTTCCTGTTTTTTTACTGCTATATCAAAAATTTTTGAATTTGAGCATTTTGACCAGATCCTTCTGTTGCAACACTTCTCATTGAATCAGTTATGAGATCTGCTGTTTCTTTACTAAAAAAACAGACCTTTTTAAGTGGTTTCTTTTTTTATAAATAAATTATCATTAGCATCTCTTATTTCTATAATAGAATTAGGCTTAATGTAGTCTCCATTGTTAGCCAATGTATGATAAGCACCAGCCATATCAAGAACAGACTGAGAAGTTGTTCCCATCACTAATTCTCCACCATTTTTCATTAACATTTTTTTAATCCAAGCTTTTTTTAAATAATTTATTGAATTTTTTTAAAGCCAACTTTATCAACAAGTATTCTTGCTGCTGGAATATTATAAGAATGATTTAAACTCTCACGATAAGTCATAAATCCAACTGGACCAAGATCTCCATCTGGATATGGATCATATTCATCATATCCTTCTATTTTTTCTTTGGCATTAAAAAAACTATAGAACCAGGAGAAGTACTATTCTCATATGCAGGAGCATATATTGATAATGGTTTTATTATTGAGGCTACAGGTATTTTTGAATAAACAGCTCTATTGAGAGTGTTTTTTTGAGTAGGTTCTTTTCTTGAACCAACCATACCTACTATATTACCTGTTCCGTTTTCAATAACAACACTTGCAACTTCTGGTTTTTTTACCATTAACCAATATTGGATAATAGTTCCAGTTTTTCTACTGTTGTTTGTAATTTACTTTGAATGTCTGAGTTAATTGTTGACATTATTTTTATATCCACTTGTTTCAAGTTCTTCACGAACTTTTCTAAAAATTTCTATTGCTATGAGATAAATTTCTATTGTCTAAAATGCTATTTATAGCATCAGATAATACATATTCAGCAAATTGTGGATATTTATATATTTTTTTCTTCTGGCTTATAACCATCCTTTTTTTACAAACAATGGATCATTGTAAGCTTTTATTTGCTTCATCTTCACTTATATAACCAAGATTATGCATTGAAAAAAATAACATTATTAACTCTTTTTGTTTAATTCTTCCATATCTTTTTTTAACATATTTTTGCTGTTCTTGGATTATAAAAATTCAGGAGAGTTAATTACAGCAGCTAATGTTGCCGATTCTCTTATTGTTAGTTGATCTAAATCTTTTACCAAAAAAATCTTTTAGCAGCAACTTTGACACCATATATACCTTCGCTAAAATACACATTATTTAAATAAGCTTCTAAAATTTGATCTTTACTTAATTTTTCTTTCAATTTGTAGTGAAATTATTGCTTCTTGAATTTTTACGCTTTAAAGTTTGTTCTGGTGTTAAGTAAATATTTTTTTAACTAGCTGTTGTGTTATTCCCGAACCACCACCACTTTCTTGACCTGTAAGTCTTTTTAATTATAGATTTAGTGGTTGTTATAAAGTCGATACCATCATGACTATAAAATCTTTTTATCTTCTATAGATATGAAAGCATTTTTAACCCTATCTGGGATATCATTAATTTTGACCCATTCTTGCTTTTTTTATTTGATTTTACTTCCATTATTACATTTTTTTATCTTTATCATATATTATTGATGGCATTATAGGTTTAGATATTTTTTTGTTATATCATATTTTTATATCTTTTTGATATGAAAAAAATCCTAAAAGCCAGTAAATATAAAAACCAATAAAAAAAGTAAGTAAAGTAAGTTTTTTTAATTTTTTTGGTAAAAAAATCGTTTTTATTTCTTCTCATATTAAAAACACCAACTATTCTTCTATAATTTCATATAAGTCATCTGGCTTAACATTAAGTGCATCAGCAAGCTTAATTAGTGTTTCTATAGACGTTGTGTTAAGGGTTGACTTTTCCTCTAAGGTGTGAGATTGTACATTTATTAAGTCCAGCAACCTCACTTAAATCCTTAGTGTTTAAACCTTTTTCCTTCATAACCTCTATTAATCGGTTTCTAATTTTTAACTTTATTCATATTTCATCTACCTTTCTATTTATTATTTTTTTACTTAATTATAACATATATTTGTAAATTTGTCAATATGTAAATATATATATTTGTAGGTTTATATATACTTAAATATTTTTTTATATTTTTTTATAGAAAACTCTTGACTTTTTCTTGTTTTTTTATTATATAATAATAGTGTACTCATTAAAACCTTGCCTTTAAAAAAATAGGAAAACAGCCTTAGCTATTTGTTTTTAACTGGGGCTGTTTTGTGTTTAAACAAAAAAGAACCTATATAGGTTCTTTTTTTAATCTTTACAACTGAATGTCTATAACGATATTACCATCTTTTTGTTTTTGTAATAATTTCCTAAAAAAACTATTCCGTTAGGGATTTCGCTAAAAACAACAATAATTGTGGAAAGTTGCTATATACGAGTCAAAATATTTCTCATCATAAATCCCAAGAAGATTATCTCCATCACATTCACCAATAATATTAATTATATCAGAAATAGATAAAAAAATAACAAACAATTGTCTGTTTGATAAGCAGACAGGAAGGCATAAAAGGCTTCTATTATATAATCACAATATTCTTCATCCCAGCCCATATTACATATATATTCTTTTGAAACAATTTCGTTAAAAAAATATATGTATAAAAAAATATGTTTAATATCTGTAAAAGAAAAAAATCAACATTACTATATTTGCTTTGGTTCTCCAACATACATTTAGATATTAATTCTAATAAATAAGGATTTTTTTCTTCTTGATTGACTTTTTTTAATCTTTATTCTAAAGTCATTATCAACAAAACTTGAACCTTCAAATAAAGAATCAAATAACTCTAATACGATCTTGTTAATATCTTTAGTTTTTAGTTGTAAATAAGTCTTGTAAATCAGATGTGCAATTAATATTAAATCTTTGCAATTGATCTTCTAACTCATAATCATATCCTAGTATTGCATAAAAAAACTATCAAAAGTATCATATGTGGCTTTTTTTCTGGTGCTTGGTTGAAATTTTGATAAAACAAATCTCTTAGCCAAGTTTTTAAATTTAACCTTTTTCATTTAATAGTTCTCTTTTTTTATTCATAACTCTCTCCTTTTTCTACTACAGTTGGGTACTGTAGATTTAAAAAAATAATTAATCTATATAAATACTTACTCCTACCTATATTATACCACGAAACAAAGCAAAACCACAATTCTTTTTCAGAACATAAAAAAAGTCTATTTACTATTAAGGCTTTCTTTGATGTAATATTATATTAATAAAAAAAGAAGAAACTATATAGTTTCTTCTTAATATTAATATTTTACTTCCAATTCTCAATAAAAAAACTTATTGAGTCAAATAAAAGCAAAATCTTCTTCTAGAGAAATTTCATCTATAATTTCATCTAGTTTAAAACATAACTTTAAATAATTGTCGTTTGAAAAAAATCTTCATTAACATAATAAATAATCTCCCTTAATATAAGTAAAGATTCTTCTAGATAAATTGAATCATCTTCAATAAATTCCAATTCTCTATTGTATAATAAAGTTAATTTTTTTCTTTATAATATTTCTTTAGTTTTTTTAATAAAAGATCTTTCGTTTCATATTTAAAAACTCTCAATAAAACTGTTGCTTTTTATAATGAGGTGAGGAATTGATATATATTTTTTTATTTTTAACAAGGTTTTTATCTTGACTTCATAAGTTAATTATGGCATAATTTACTTATGAAACAACTAATAGAAAGGAGTTTAGATATGGGAACAATTGAGATTAGTCGTACAATTAAATCACGCATTATTTTTTTCAAAATAGTCAGGATGTATCCAAGATGGTTGATTCTCAAGAAGTATTTAGACAAGGTTGTAATTTTTGTATCAGAATACATGTTTAATAACAACTTTCCAATGAATACAACAACCTTAGTAAAACTTCTCTATAAGGATTTACGCTTTAAATTTGGTTTAAAGTCACAAATGGCTCAATCCTGCATTCGCAGTGTAATTGCTAGATATCGTAGTGTTCAAACCCAATTACGAAAAGAACGTGTTTGGGATGGTTATAAAAAAGATAACCATGGTAAACAGGTCAAAAACTATGTGAATAAAGATTTAGATTTTTTGTGGAAACCGATTGAGTTTAAACGACCACAACTTGATTTGGTTCGTAACCGTGATTATTCACATAAGGATGATAATACTATGTCTTTAAATACAATTCATGGTCGTGTGATTGTAAATCCTATCTTTAATGGTTGGGAAGAATATTTTGATGGTTCATGGAAATTGGGTACTGCTAAGGTTTTGAAGTCTGGGAAACACTGGTACTTACATATTGCTGTTACTAAGGAAGTTGAAGAACCTGAATTTAAAGTATCTCATGTGGTTGGAATTGATCGTGGTTTAAGACAGTTGTTAACCATCTATGATGAAAAAGGTAAAACTACATTTGTTAGTGGTAAAGCTATTTTACAGAAACGTAGACACTATAAGCGTTTGCGTAAGCAGCTACAATCTAAAAACACCAGATCAGCTAAACGTAGATTAGAAGCTATTGGTCAGCGAGAATCCCGTTGGATGAGTGATGTAAATCATCAACTATCTAAGACACTCGTTAACTATTATGGTAGTGGCACAATATTTACTTTAGAGGATTTAACAAATGTAACCTTTGATACTGCTTCAAAGCGTGCTAAGAAAGATCGTTATGAACACCATTCATGGGCTTTTTACGATTTTGAACAAAAGTTAACTTATAAAGCAATTAGTAAGGGTTCACAAGTAGTTACTTGTGATGCTCACTATACTAGCCAACGTTGTCCAAAATGTGGATTAATTGATGCAAAAAATCGTGATAAAAACAAACATGAATTTTATTGTAAGGCTTGTTCTTATAAAACAAATGATGATCGTGCAGCAGCTATGAATATTCAGTTCTTAGGAACTCTTTATAATAGTGGAAACCCAAAACCCACTTTTGAAAAAGTAATGTAACAAGTCTCATATGGTTTGTTATAGGGTAGCTGTCAACCTGCCCTTATGTAAACTTGTTTTTTTAAGTCATAGGAGTTGTTAAAACGTTCGTACTAGATGAGAGTTTGCAAGCTGCTTACTAAGGTAGGTGGTAGTTGATGGAAGATTGCTATATATGAGTCAAAATATTTCTTATTATAAATTCCAAGAATAAAAAGAAAGTCTATTTATTATTAAGACTTTCTTTTTTTAGGCTATTTATAATTTTTTTAACAAAAAGAATCTACACTTTCAAGTATAGAAAAAAATTATCTTCTAATGATATTTCTTCTATAATAGATTCAAAAATTTATCAAAAAGATTAAAATGCGAATAATTTGACAATAAATCATTTTTCTACATAGAAAATTAATTTATTTACTATAAAAAAAGTAATTCTTCTCCATATTCAGAATCTTTAATTATTAACGATTCTAATATTTTTTTCATATTCTTTTTTTCTAATCTTCTAATTAAGATATTTTTTTGAGTTTTTCTCTAGTTTTTTTCAATAAAGATAGAACTTTCAAATGTCAAAAAAATAACTTATAGTTTTGTTTTTCAAAAAAATATCAAGAAAAATATTTTTAAATCTTCATTTTCTTTTTCTTCTTTCTTTTTCTAGATTTCTTTTTGATTTCAAGAATTTCTTTTTTTAGACCATTTTTTTACTTGCATCAATTTCCTGTCTAAGAAATTCTCTTATGTGTCTAAGAGTTGTTTGACTAAGGTGATCTTCTTCAATCGGAAAATCAAGAATTTCTCCCCTTGAAGATATAGTCATCACTTCAAAAACCATAAGAAAACAATGTCTTCTTTAATGGAAATACATCCACATAAGCTTTTGTTGTAAAAAGAATCCCTTGAATCATATTCAGCCATTAGTTCTAATCTTGCATATTTTGCCATTTTTTTCTTTCCTTCTACCTAGTTTGGGTTACTAGGGTTTTTTTAAAAAAATATTATCTATATTAAATACTTATCGTATGTATATTATATCATAAAAAAATAAACAAAAATACAATTTTTTTATAAAAAGATAGAGCTTATAAAGCTCTATCTTCTATTTTATTCCATTGTTCATTAATTTCACTAGCAAACAGCAATTCTTTACCAGTCCAACCAGTCAAGACTGTCAATCTATGATAATATTCTGGAATTATAATATTATCATAACCAGCAGTTTGTATCGTGTAAACATTAAGCTTTGGATTTACTTCACTTTTATATTTATCAATTAACTTATGTAAATCTATATAGTGTGTATCATAACAATAATCCTTATATTCAGATTCATCTTTACCATATAGCTGCCCTCTACCAGCTTGCATATCTGAATATATAAAGACATTATCCCAATGGACCTTATTATTTATGGCATCTTTAAAAAATAACCATAAACCATTTTCTGTTGCCTCACCAACACCAGATCCTAATAAATCAACATGTTTAGCATCAGATAAAAACACCATTTCTTTTATTTATATTAGTAATTTCCAATTTATCACCAAAAACACCAACATATCCATCTTCTGAATTTTTAGCTGTAATTACAGATGACAAATTTCCAATATTGGCAACAGTTTGAGAACCGTATTCACTATTGAATGTTCCCCATGCTGAACCAGAGTTATCACTTAAACATATTGTCTTACCTTTTAATTTAGGCATATTATTAAGTGAAATATCCATGCACTCTTCTAATGTTTCCAAAACAAGTGACTTGAAATTAACATTAGATTTTTTTCTATTGCATTATATGCACTTTTTATATCTAAATGGGAACTGTTTAGAAGTTAAAACGCCAGACTTTAAATAATTTAAAAATATCCTTGGCTAAATCTTCATTGTTAATTTCTGTGAAAATGCCCCTTAAATTCCTAAGTAGAGCCATGTGCGGCATCTTAATAGTATTTAAGATTTCATCCCAACTTAAACCTTCGCTTCTTAAGTTTTCCCAAGTTTTAGTATCATCTTCAACTGAAACTTTTCCAGTTTTCATAAGTTCTGATAAAACAGGTGAATTTGCATGGCACAATCTTACAGTATCTATCATTCCTATCTCATGATTTTTTTATATTTATTTACTTGATATTTATTTAAAGACTCTAACTTTTTTTAGCCCAGCTTCTTTTTTTAGTATATTTGGTATTTTACTTTTACCACCATTTAAGTAAATGTAGTAAGCTGCTTGAGAGGCAGGTTCATCAGCTCTTCTCATAACTAGTGAGTTTATTCTATTAAACTCACCTTCGTTTTGGCTTGTAAACTCAAGTCTTTTTGGATGAATTGATGCTCTAACCATTATGATCTGAGGATTAAGTCTCATATTATATGACAAACGAAGTGTTACTGCTAATTCTAAAGTCTCTTTAAAATTATAATCAAGTGCCTCATCTATTATTCTTTCCATAAAAATTAGATGTTTTTTTCTTTTTTTATGTTAAAAAAATTGGAACATAATGAGGATTATAATTATTATTTTTTTCTTTTAATTCCATCCCTGTAATATGCGGGTTCACCAAAAAAATTGATGATGCTGCAACCATTTTTAAGAGTGTCTATTGGATTTAACTTAAAAAGATTTACCACCCATAAAATTTAAAACAGCTTTTTTTCTCTGTTTTTCTTTATTTTTGAGATTTAACTAAATTAGATATTTTTTTGACATATTTTTTTCTCCTTATAAAATAAAAAAATAAGAAACCCAAATAGGCTTCTTATAATTTAAACATAAAAATTATTGTAAGAAAAAAACTCACAATAAAAATAAATAAAACCTATGAATATTAAAAAGCAAGTGTTTATTTTTACCTAAATAGAAGAAGTAACTCACTTTTCTGCTATAAGTGTATTTGTTTTTTTATAAATATTTTTTTGTGATTATTAACTTTGGCAAAAAAAACTTAGATTTACTTTAAGTTTGTTTGTGTAAATTTATGTATTGTATATTTTTATCAAATTTGTGAAGTAAGCCAAAAATACTGCTACAAAAAAATATTATTTATCTTATTTACATATACATTATATAATAAATTTAAATATTTGTCAATACTTTTTTTATAAAAAAATAATAAAAATATTTTTTTATTACAGGTTGCATATTTACAAATCGGCAAATTTATGATATAATTAAAAAAAGAAAGAAAGAAAGAGAGTGAAAATAAATGGGAGAAAAAAATGAAAATATGAAGATTATGAAATAGTTTTTATCTGATGAGCTTACTGAAAAAAATATAATAAATCTAAATATATAATCGTTAATGGATCTGGCAAAAATTCTTGATAATAAAAAAATGGAATTGGTTATAACTCTAAAAAAACAGCAAGAAATGCTTATGAGAAAAAGAATTGAATTTAAGACAAGTGGTGGGAAAATGATGTTTGTGTCGCATAAATATTCAGAAGTTGAGGATTACAAAATTCAAAAAGTCAGCAAGATTTTGCAAGAAAATATAGGAAAAAAACAGATGACAGGGTTTAAACCCCTGTCATTTTTATTTTTTGTAAAACTTGCAAAAAAATATTTTTTTATGTTATTATAGTAAATGGTTACAAATTGTAATATTTTTTTATTATTTGTAACAAAAAAATATAACAGGAAAGGAATTGAAGTATGATTTTTAAAAAAAATAAAAAAAGAGGATAATTAAAGTATGTTTATTAGGCTTGTTTTTTTAGCAAGTACAAGCTATGGAGTGTCAAAAGCTGATAATATTGAGGTGATAAAAGGAGATGATAGATATGAAACATCTCTAAAAGTTCTTGATAAGATAGAATCTTCTGAAACCATTGTTTTTAGTGGATGGTAAGAATAAGGAAAAAAATAATTAATGCATGTAACCTTGCGTCTAAATATAATGCACCTGTTGCACTTGTTAACTCAAATAAAGACGAAAAAAAGTTTTTAAATAAAATAGAAGATTTGAAAGTAAAAGAAAACAATTATAGTTGGTAATGTAGCAATAGAAGATAAGATTAATACAGAGGTTGAAAAAAATAGAAAAAAAGAAGGTAAGGAATTAAATAAAGAAGTTACAGATCAATTAAAAAAATGAATCAGACAAAGCTGTAGTTACAGAAAATTTAGTAGATGCATTAAGTGCTACAAGTTATTCAGCTAAAAAAATAAAGCACCTATTTATCTTGTAGATAAAGATGTTGATGATAATACTATAGAGGAAATAAATAAAAAAATAATAATTCAGAAGTTTTTAATAGTTGGTGGAACTATAAATTCTAATGTTGATGAAAAAAAATTAATAATTCAAAAAAAGAATAGAAGGTAAAGATCGTTATGAGACAAGTGAAAAAAATAGCAACATTAACTGGTTCTACCAAAAAAATATATGTAGATGGAAGGAATTTTTGCAGATGCAATATCAGCTATATCGCTATTAAATATCGACAATAATATGAATGTTATTTTTGGCAAAAAAACAGAAAAAGGATATTGATAAAAAAATAATAAAAAAATATAGTTGTAGGTGGTAGCCTTTTTTTGAAAATAAAGAAAATATTAAAAAAACATAGACAATAAAAAAAGCTACGCATAAAAGAAACCATTGGTGAAAAAGATAGCAAAAGAATCATATAATTACCTTGGTGGTAGATATGTGTGGGGTGCAAGCAAATTAGGTGTTGCAGTTGATTGTTCAGGTTTTACATCAAGTTTATATAAAAAAATATGGTATAAATATACCAAGAACATCTAAGGATCAAAAGAAATGCAGGTAAAAGAATATACCACATGAAAGATGCTAAACCAGGTGATATTGTTTGTTTTTAATGGACATGTAGGTATATATGTTGGAGAAGGTAAGATGATTCACGCATCAAGCCCAAGAGCTGGTATAATTAAAACAAGTGTTAGCTATGGATCTAAACCATTATTTTTATGTTAGACCTTTTTGGTGCATAAAAAAAGAACCTTTAATTAGGTTCTTTTTTTATTTATTTTATTTTTTTCTCATTTTTTTATTAAATTTAAAAATACTAAATATAGTAACACCAAATGCACCTATATTTATAATTAAAAAAATTTAGTTGAATAATCTTTATTTTTCATTTTGTTTAGTTGTTTTTTTATCTTATTCTCTATTTTTGTCTTTTTACTTTTTATTTTTAGTTAAATTTTTTTATATTTTTTTATTTCCAATAAAAGAATCTTTAAAATCAAATGTATATATTACAGTATCTTTTATCTATTAAAGCATAAATTTTTTTCTATTTTTTTATTTCTCCTGTGTACATATAATTTTTCTTTTTGTTACTTTTTATGTTATTGAAATCCAAATCTATATTTTTCTGCTTTTATAGAAGTTGAAAATAAGCAAAAATATTAATATTGTTAATATTAGTATTTTTTTCATTTAAACCACCAACTTTTTCTATTTCACCATTTTTTTAATCTTATTGATAACCTTATCAACAAATTGAACTGATATTAAATCACCTATATCTCTTCCATATGTCTTAAAAATCACTTGATATGCTTTTTAACTTCCAATTTCCAATTTTTTTAATTTCATCTTCAACAATAGGAAGGTGAAAACTCCCATTTTCCATTTCATAAAATAAAAAAAATACAAAATTATAGGACTATTTTTTTGATTTCATAATCAAAAAAATGAACATACCTATATTCGTCATAGCTAAAATAACAATTTTTCCCCAAACAATATTTTTTTGATTGTTTTTCTCAGAAGTTTTTTTATAATCAGGATCATAATCATAAACCCTAACTTTTTTTATAACCAACCAATTGTTTATGTATGCATATTGGAGTTAATAATTTTTTTAATCAAATAATCTTTTTTTCTTATAATAATCTTCCATTTTTTTGATTGATATTTTTTTCAAAATATGAATTTCTAACATATCCTCTATATTCATTCTTTTTTTATCTCTACAATTTTTTTAGCCCTTTTTATTTAATGAATATATGCAATAATAAAAGCATTTCTGATGTTAATTTATTTTTCATTTAAATTTTTTTATCCATTTTTGTTGGCGTTCTCATTTAAATTATCCTTTCTTATTTTTATTATATTCTGAATATCTATTTTTTTATATTTTTTTATAGTAAACATTATACTACAAAAACACTGTTTTTGTCAATATATGCCAACTTTTTATAATTAATAAAATACACATTTAGTTATTGACAAATACCCATTTTTTTATGTTATAATATATTTATAGAAAAGAAAAAGTAATATATTTTTATATAAGGAGAATAGATATGTATAATAATATGAACAACAATGTAAATAACTATGGATACAATAATATGCAATATACAAATAATGGTTTCAATAATCAGAATAATTTCACTGGTAATGTAAATAACTCTAAAGATAATGGAAATATAGAAAGATTAAAGCAGATGTTTATAACTGAAAAGTTTGGTGCTGATTCAATAATGTCAGCTAGTATGCGTTCTTTTGATATAGGTAAGATAGTGTTTACTTTTTGTTAAGTTTGATAAAAAAATACTAATAGATCAAAAGCAAACTATTGATATATATATGAATTTTTGAAGACTTTTTATAGAATTTATAATGGATTGCTTGGAAATAAAGATTATTTAAATCAAAGCTTATAAAAAAATTTTTAAAAAAACAAAGGGCAAAATGCTTATCCTTTAGATGTTAATTTATTACAGGGTGGTACATCTGCACAGAGATTACAGGCACAAGGAAAAAGCTAGACCAGATGGTAAGCCAGAATACCGTGGACTTAACATGAATTTTATGTTAAATAAAAAAATAATAATGGGATTGTATTTTTTTAAAGGCTGTAAAAGGTGCTGGAAAAAAACAAACCCTAAGACAAATGGTATATCTCTTGAAAAAGCAAGAAAGCTTTTATTGGAGTATCTTTTTACAAAGCATGAATTAAGTGGATTTTTTTAGATATGTGTAAGGCACATATTGAAGCTTATCTTAATTATAAAGTATCTAATGTTTTTTTCAAAAAAATAATAATTATTTTTAAATAAAAAAAGAGCCAAATGGCTCTTTTTTTAGTGTTTTCTACTTAAACTCTCCAAACTGTAAAGCCATAGTTTTTCAAAAAGATTCACAAGGGATTCAGTATCTATTGAGTTTGCAGCATCTTCACTTAACCATTTATTTGTTACAGCCTCTTCCCTAAGTTCATCAACAGAGAAAATCTTTGAAGAATATTCTAAATTGCAATCTTGAGAAGCTTCCCAAAGTTGATATGTTTCATAGGTATCTTCCAAAATTTCTTTTGTGATAACTTCACCTTTGTGAACCTCACCACCTAAAAAGCCTTTGACTTTTATAGATGGAGCCTTTTAATGTGCGACTAGTGTTTCAACTAATTCCAACACATAAGAATCAATGTCTATCTACATAATATTAGCCCTGTAATCTAGGCAGCAACTAGGCTATCTAGCACATTAACCATATCGACTAGCGTAGACAAAGTGCAAAGGGTTCTTGCTTTAAGTAAAGGAACTTTTACCTCTACTAAAGACCTCTCCTTTTCAGGCAAGGCTTTTAATTTATACCTAATAATATATCTAGCACCTACATTGTATGATGCCGATAAATCCACATTATATATTTTACCTGTAGTAAACTTAGCTATTGAATATAACCCTTCATAACCACGCTTTACTTTACCAGAACCATCAAATGCTAAAGCTGATGTATTTTTAGCATTAACAGTAGAAACCCTCATTTTAAGTAAATGAGCTTTGTTAGAAACTATATTAATTAAGGCTTTATGTTTCCAATGATGGACCCTTTGTTTTTTACTAATCCTCTTTTTACCAGTAAAAATCTAAGTATTCAAATACGATAACATCAACCTTATTTTTCTATAGCAAAAGCCTATTATCTCATTAGCTATCTTAGATGTTAAATCCATATTCTCATTTTTAACTAATTGCCACATCCTATTTAGCTTTCTTGATCCTAAAGATTGTTTAGCCTTAATCCTGTTAAGGTTTCTGTATAAAAGGTCTTTTTCTCTTGGAAAGTTAATAAACTTCCTATTTAGGACAGTGCCTCTCATATCTAAAACCGAACAGGTCGCATCAGTACCAAGTCCAAGATCAACAGCTAAGACTTTGTTAATTAAATCATTTGAAATAAGATCGACTTGTTCATCAAAGCTAAATCTTAAATAATAACGATTATTTCTTTTCTCTACTATTGGAGCAGATGGTTTTATATTAAACTTATGTCTATTAATATAATCAATATCACTTTTCCTAAGATTAACATTTATCCAAACCCAGTCTTTTTTTATGATAAACCTTTATTCTTGCCTTATAACTATCAAGTTTAAACATATTTTTCATAATAAAGACATGGATAAACTATATGCTTAATTTGTAACCTAGGTTTATTACCTAACTTTTTCTTTTTCCCAATTATCAAGGTTTGACCTATAACTAGACACAATACCGTAAGCTTTGGCTACAGCAGCCCTTCTTAAATAAGTTGGGAACTTGTAAAAACGAAGGTCAAACTCTTTATATTTAGGGTTAGGATTAAGTTTGGTTTCATGAATTAAACCCTCTATAAAAATTATATTTACGTTTTGTGGGTTTAACTTCTGCTAAATTAGACCACTCCTTATTAATAATTTGAATTATCAAACTTAAGGCATCACGATAAAGCCTAACTGTTTCATTAAGTATAGTCTTTTTGATTTACAATTTTAACCTTATAACTAGTCGTAACCTTCATATTGACAATTCTCCTTTTTTTATAATATAAATATATTATAACATAAAAAAATACTATTTTGTCAATATAGCGTATTTGATTTAAAAATTTCATTTGGTTATAGTTACAAAATACAGACATCCTGTAATAGTTGGAGATTAAAAAAATATCTTATTAAAAAAACTAAGCGTTTACTTGAAGAAAAAAATAGAGACTAGAGGTAATAGAGGTTAATTCAGGTATGGATCATATTTATATTATGTTTAGTTATAAAACTCATATAAACCTAACTAATTTAATTTAATCAAATTTTGCAAAAAAAAATAGAGCTAAATAGCTCTATTATAAAGACTTTATTCCATAATCAAACTTAGCAGTAAAAACTTGATCATAAGATAAAACCGTCTGAGGATAATATTCCTCAGTATCTCTGTTATAATGCATTAAAGTGATTGGCATTAAATTAGAAATACAGTATGCAATAACCTGAGTACATGCAACAGTTAAACCTGTTACATATAACCTTACCGCATCAGCATCTTTTTAATGCTTCATGAATCTGAATATTCATCCCATTAAGATCTAGTGGATTAACTTCATTGGGGAATATATATTCCTCAACTTCAGCTATTTCGTGTCTACCCTTACAAAGTCCTATTATCTTTTCCATTTTTCTCTCTCCTTCTACCTAGTTGGGACCTAGGATTTAAAATAAAAATTAAATACTTATTATATACCTATATTATACCACGAAACCAACCAAACCACAATTCTTTTTTTCAGAAAATAAAAGAAGAAACTCAGTAAATAAGCTTCTTCTTTTTTTGTATTATAAATTAGGCTTTCCTCTCCCCTAAATACAGAATTTCCAGTCTTTTTTTCTTATTGTGTTCTTTTTTTATCTTCTATTATATCAGTTGGTAATTCAACATCTGGTATATCTGGAAAAATCAATATCTGGGATGTCTGGCATTTCAATATCTGGAGTATCTGGAGTATCTGGAATGTCAGCATCTAAAATATTTAAATCTTCTTCTACCTTTAAAGAATTATCCTCTTTTTTTCTCAATTATTTTTTTCTTTAATGTTGTTTTTTTATTTGTTTTTTTAAGAATTTCATCTTTTTTTACTAAATACAAAGATTCTATATGATTTTTTTAATTCTTCTATTTTTCCATAAGCTATCTTCATAATTTTTCTATTAAAAAAAGATCTTACATTATTTGTTATCTTAAATCTATCTTTTTGTACTTAGTGGAAAGCTATAATTAATTTCCATATTATTTAATATATTTAATATATCAAATCCAGCAAATATATCTAAATCTTCAACACTTAACATATCGAATATTTCTCTTCTTAATATTTTTATCCATTATCTCTAAGGAATATTCTTCTCTAAGTTCTTTTTAATGAAGAAATTTTTAATCCATAATCTATATTCTGAATATGGAATTTCATCTATTAGGTCGCTTTTTAATATATCTATCAAAAAAATTCTTGATCTATTCTTTTTTTAGAGACTTTCTGAAAACCTCATTTAATGCTATCATATCTTTTTTTCTACATAAGAATCTGATATATCTAACCCTAAACTTTCTATTTTTTTCTATCACTTCATATAAATTCTTTGAATCTATTTTTTTAATACTATCAATTTAATCACCTGCTACTTTTTTTATAAAATCAAAAAAATCTTATAATTTAAAAAAATAATAATCTTGGTGTTTTTACCAACAATTTTTTTGCTTTTATATCGTCTTTTTTTATTTCATAAGGGTCATTATCATATGACTTATCAGCCTTTGTTATAACTGAATTTCCTTTTTATTTTTTTACTATCCTATGTGTTGTTATTTTTTTCTGAATTAATATATGCTATTATATCATCTTTTTTTAAATTCATCTACTAACCCAGCTTCTTTTTGCTATTGCTACTGAATACTTAGGAAGAGCTTCTCCCATTTGATCATTATTTATAATTATAGGTTTATATCCTAAAAAAATAAGTATTTAAGTTATTATCAGAACTCATTATTTTTATATCCAGAATAAAATAAACTTAATATACTTAATAAGAAAAATCAATGAGCATATCTTACTAACAAACACTTTATTTACATTTTTTTATTAGCCATTTTTTTAACTCCCCAAAAATCACCAAAAGCAGATAATCCACTAAGTAATAAGTCAGTATTATTATCTTCTTTTTGTTGTAATATTTTTCTTCTTTTTCTATTATATTGTCTGTTTTATCAAATTCAAAAATTAGACAATTCCTCTCTTATTATCTGTCTTATTTTTATCATAATTAACATTTTTCATCATCAAGATTTATTTTTTTATTTAATAGGGCAGAAAGAATAAATTTAGACTTCTTTCTACCCATTTTTTTGATATTTTTATTTACTATATCTATTTCCTCTTGAGTTTCTGGTTTTAAATGTTAACTGAAACGTAATCTTGTCCATAAAATCATCTCCAAAAAAATCAATCCCAACAGGTCCAGCCCACCCACCACTGCTGAGATTTCTAATTAATATAACTAGTTCCTTCTTTACTATTTGTATAGTAACAATAAAAAAACGTTTCGGTTTCTAGGTATATTATACCTATTACCTTATTTGGACTACAGTAGTGTACCTAGCACACCCTGTTTACTACAAATAATGTAGTAATCGACCATGTAATTTTGAGGTCTTACTGCCATCTTAAAATTACATGGCTACCAAACTGGCTACCAAACTAGAAAATATTATCTATTTATGATTGACATAGCAAGTTTTTCATAGCCTACTGCATTAGCTGAAATATTTGGAATAAATTCTGTTTTTGATACCTTTTTAGAATTTTCAATATTGCTTTTTAAAGCCAAGGCACCACCACCTATAAATATAGCTGGATCTGCTTTTAAATCTATACCCATTTCACGAAGTTCATTTAATATTTCATTTGTCTCTTTTATGATTTCCTCTCTAACAAACTTCTTAACATCTTCATTAAACACAACAGGCTTATTCATTAATATATTTTTCAACATGAATATCATCAATCTTTAAATCAAAACTTTCAGAAACTCTAGCCTTAACTTTATTAGCTAATGATATCATACCATGTTCTAAACTTCTACAGTATGTTAAATCAGGTTTTCCATCTACCATTAAAAGAACATCTGTTGTATAACCACCAATATCAATTATATAAACCCTATTAAATTCATTTTAAAAGATTAGCCTTGCCTTCTGTTATAGCTGAATACGCCTGTGGAAATACCAAAACATTTTTTTATTGATATGTTAAATATAATATCATTATATTTAAATGTTATATTTTGTCCAAATTTATAAAAAAATACTGTCTAAATGTATTTTTGTAATTTTTGCAAAATGTTCTGGTGGTAATCCCTACAGCAAGATCTACTTCTTGTCTATATCCTTCTTTTCTTGCTATAATTTCTTTGGCTATAGCAAATAATGTTAAAAATAAAACACTCATTAGTTGATGTCTTATCTCTCATATACACACTTCTTTCATTTTTTTAATGTGTAATACTTGTTATCAAACATTATTAAATCATGAGCCATAGGTGGCTTTTAAATCATGACTTTTTAACACCACTTTTTAAATACACAATTTGCTGTCTTTGTCTGAGAATTTCCGTTATCTATACCAATTATCATTTTTTTACCTCTCCCTTTATTTTTATTATCTTATATTATTTGGGCTTGACCTTATTATAGCTGTTGAACTTTCTGAATCTGTATTTGGGATTATAGTTTCAACAGTAAATGTATTATCCTTATATCTCTCCCTTAAATCAGATAATTTTTAAATTTAAATCATAAGATGGATTTTTTTGAACTTATTTTTAACATCAATAAAGAGTTCTTTGGTTTCCATCTTATCCTTAAAATCATCAACATTTTTTTGCTAAAAACAGAGTTATTATACTCCATATAATCTCTTGTTATTTTTTTGAAGTATCCTCATTTTTTTACCACAGCCAACTAAAAGTAAACAGCCACATAAAGCTACCGAAAGTATTGCACTTTTTTTGTTTTCATTTTTTTCCAACTCCCTTCGTTTTTTTATTTTTTTATGAAAACTTTTTGTATGCCAATATTATACTATAAAATATCTATTTTGTCAATGGATAATCTATTTACCATTGTTATTTTTTTATAAAAAAAATATCCCCTTTGAAAAAAAGGGGATAAAGTTTTAATTATAAAAAAATCTTTTTGTTATTGATGATTGTCTTTTTGGAAGATAATCAGTCTTTTTTTATTTGACCATTATTATATGGATAATAAAAAAATTCCTTACTGTTGGAAATAGAGTTTCAATTAAAATGTCATCTGGTAAATCTGGATAAAAATGGAGATAAGCCTGTTGTATTAAATTGATGAGTTTCTCCATTTTCATCTAAAAAAACACATTCTCAACATGATAATTTCCTTGTGTTCCAGTGTCTCCTACAACCATATAACTTGGTATTTTTCATTAATATAGCAGCAAAATTGTTGTAATAAGAATACCCTACACAACTAGCTGACTTATGCCAATATAAGGAATATGGAACAGAGGACTCTTCTCTGTAAAGATTAGAGGCGACTGATTTATATGGGTATATTCTTTTTTTACATGGACAGAAAAAAAGATTTGTATTTTTTTCATATCTTGTCTTATAATCCATAGCGTGAGATTTTTAGAATATCATCTCTTACTTGGTTTAGATTATTAACAAAATCTGTTTTTATTATATTCGTTTCCAATATTTTTTTCCATAAAGAAAGATGGTTTTTAAATAATATTTATATTTATTACCTTCTTTGTTTCCTTCTAATTTAAACCCAGTATCTTCTATTATACAGTCTAAACCTTGTGAAATACCTTCTATTTTATCATTTGCTAATTCTACAGTTTCTCCATTTTTCCTCAATGCCTTTCTACAAATCTTGATAAAATATATTTATCAAGATCTTTTTGAGTTTTAATAGGTCCACTAAATGCAAAAACTTGGTAATTTAGAATATTTTTTTATCTATAGTAGTTGTTGGCTTATTTTTTTATCTTCAATCTTTTTTTATCATCATTTGAAATATTATTTATTGTAGGAGTTATATTTTTTTAATAAACCACCAACAATAATATTTGAACCATTTTTTTATTAAAGTTTTTATTTTTTTATTCGATATATAATTATTGTTTAATAAGACTATCTTATTGTTTCCATCTAATAAATTTACACTACTAAGAGCATCTGCATAATTACCACCATATGTAATTATATTGTCTTTATTACTTAATTTATCATTTATTTTTTTCATTTGTTTCATATCTTGTTAAACCAGATAAACGCTCTCCATTATCTTGTTTTTACAGAATCCTTGTCTCCAAATGTATATTTAACTTCCCTATTTGTATTATAAGATTTTTGATCCATTAACCAACATCAAACCAAGGTTTTTCTTGTTTTTAATAAGGCTGATGCTGATAGGGCATCTGGATAATTTCTACCATCAGCTACGCCAACTTTATCAAAACCATCCAATGTTTTTCTCATTTGTTTTTATACCTGTCTACACCTGAAAATCTTTCAGTTTCTATACCCAATTTTTTTAGCTTGATTTACAAAAATTATCACCAATAGTATCTGAACCACCAACTAACAATACTTTTTTTAGGTTTTATCTTCTTTAATTCATTAGAAATATTAGTTTTTAGGACTAACTAATATTAATTTAGAATTAGGGATATTTATTTAATAAGTTAACACTACTTAAACTATCAGCAAAAAGAATATCCATTTGCCAAAAATAAGATAATCAACTTTGGTGTTTTTGTTCTAAAGCTGTCTTAATGGAAGTTTCAACCCTATTATAACCCTCTATTGTTCTTACTGTTCCCTGTGCATTAGATAATATAGGTGTAGACATTGCCATTATTCCAGCAATAGCTAATATTAATTTCTTTTTATTCAACATAATAAATTATAAACTTCTTATTTTTAGTTTATTAATAAAATTCATTAAAATAAACTAAAAAAAGCTTTTTCTCCTTTCTTATATTTTTTTATTTATAAAAAAATCACTCTTTATTGTTTCTTTTTCTTTTTTTGTGAAATAATCATATTCTTTTTATTTCACCAGAATTAAATAAATAATAATAGTTGCGTAATGTAGGCTTTAATGTACCAATCAATGCATCTTCTGGCATACCATTATAATAATTAGATATACCTGTTGTATTAATTTCATACCTTTGTCCATTTTCATCTAAAAACATATTTTTCAAAGCATGGTAATAATTAGGATCACCATTATCTCCTACTACAGCAAAACTTGGTATCTTCATTAGCATAGCTGCCAAATTATTATAATAAGTGTAACCAAGACAACTTGCTGAACCATTATACCATAATGAATATGGTGAAGATGAGTTTGTCTTTATGGAATCAGAATGATTAAATTTATAAGGATATAATTTCTTTATATATAAAGAAAAAAAGTTCTAAATTTATCATAATTATTATTTTTTTAGATAAAGCACCAGAATTATTTAAATTTTTTTCTTATATGATTTAAATTATTTAAAAAAATCAGTTCTATTATATTTACCATCAGTACAATGTTCTATAAAGAAAGATGGCTTTAGGTAATATGTATATTTATTCTCATTTTTTTATTACCAACCAATTTTAAAACCAGTATCTTCTAAAACATAATCTACAGCAGGAGAAATACCACTAATATTAGGATTATCTATTTCAACAGTTTCTCCATCTTCACTTATTCCATTTACAAATCTTGATAAAACATATTTATCAAGTTCTCTTTGTGTTTTAATCTTACCAGTAACAATATTATCTTCAATAGGTTCTTCTATTTTATTATTATAATTATTATTGTTATTTATAGGGTGGATTATTACTTTCATTAATAGAGTTACCACCAGATCCACTAGAACCATTAGAGCTACTAGAGCTACTAGAACCATCATAACCACTAGATCCACTAAATCTACCACCGTTATTATCTGTTGAAGAAACTTCTTCAGGCTTTGATAGATTCTTTATTTTTTTAATATTTGATCTCTTGATAAAAAGTCCACCTACAACTACATTATTACCATTTTTTTAATTTCTTCCTTATTATAATTTGATATAGCCCTATTATTCAAAAAGTATAACCTTATTATTTCCATTTAATAAATTTACACTACTAAGAGCATCTGCATAATTACCACCATATGTAATTATATTGTCTTTATTACTTAATTTATCATTTATTTTTTTCATTTGTTTCATATCTTGTTAAACCAGATAAACGCTCTCCATTATCTTGTTTTACAGAATCCTTGTCTCCAAATGTATATTTAACTTCCCTATTTGTATTATAAGATTTTTGATCCATTAACCAACATCAAACCAAGGTTTTTCTTGTTTTTAATAAGGCTGATGCTGATAGGGCATCTGGATAATTTCTACCATCAGCTACGCCAACTTTATCAAAACCATCCAATGTTTTCTCATTTGTTTTATACCTGTCTACACCTGAAAATCTTTCAGTTTCTATACCCAATTTTTTTAGCTTGATTTACAAAATTATCACCAATAGTATCTGAACCACCAACTAACAATACTTTTTTTAGGTTTTATCTTCTTTTAATTCATTAGAAATATTAGTTTTTAGGACTAACTAATATTAATTTAGAATTGGGATATTTATTTAATAAGTTAACACTACTTAAACTATCAGCAAAAGAATATCCATTTGCCAAAATAAGATAATCAACTTTGGTGTTTTTGTTCTAAAGCTGTCTTAATGGAAGTTTCAACCCTATTATAACCCTCTATTGTTCTTACTGTTCCCTGTGCATTAGATAATATAGGTGTAGACATTGCCATTATTCCAGCAATAGCTAATATTAATTTCTTTTTTTATTCAACATAATAAATTATAAACTTCTTATTTTTAGTTTATTAATAAAATTCATTAAAATAAACTAAAAAGCTTTTTCTCCTTTCTTATATTTTTTTATTTATAAAAAAATCACTCTTTATTGTTTCTTTTTCTTTTTTGTGAAATAATCATATTCTTTTATTTCACCAGAATTAAATAAATAATAATAGTTGCGTAATGTAGGCTTTTAATGTACCAATCAATGCATCTTCTGGCATACCATTATAATAATTAGATATACCTGTTGTATTAATTTCATACCTTTGTCCATTTTTCATCTAAAAAAACATATTTTTCAAAGCATGGTAATAATTAGGATCACCATTATCTCCTACTACAGCAAAACTTGGTATCTTCATTAGCATAGCTGCCAAATTATTATAATAAGTGTAACCAAGACAACTTGCTGAACCATTATACCATAATGAATATGGTGAAGATGAGTTTGTCTTTATGGAATCAGAATGATTAAATTTATAAGGATATAATTTCTTTATATATAAAGAAAAAAAGTTCTAAATTTATCATAATTATTATTTTTTTAGATAAAAGCACCAGAATTATTTAAATTTTTTTCTTATATGATTTAAATTATTTAAAAAAATCAGTTCTATTATATTTACCATCAGTACAATGTTCTATAAAGAAAGATGGCTTTAGGTAATATGTATATTTATTCTCATTTTTTTATTACCAACCAATTTTAAAAACCAGTATCTTCTAAAACATAATCTACAGCAGGAGAAATACCACTAATATTAGGATTATCTATTTCAACAGTTTCTCCATCTTCACTTATTCCATTTACAAATCTTGATAAAACATATTTATCAAGTTCTCTTTGTGTTTTAATCTTACCAGTAACAATATTATCTTCAATAGGTTCTTCTATTTTTATTATTATAATTATTATTGTTATTTATAGGTGGATTATTACTTTCATTAATAGAGTTACCACCAGATCCACTAGAACCATTAGAGCTACTAGAGCTACTAGAACCATCATAACCACTAGATCCACTAAATCTACCACCGTTATTATCTGTTGAAGAAACTTCTTCAGGCTTTGATAGATTCTTTATTTTTTTAATATTTGATCTCTTGATAAAAAGTCCACCTACAACTACATTATTACCATTTTTTTAATTTCTTCCTTATTATAATTTGATATAGCCCTATTATTCAAAAAGTATAACCTTATTATTTCCATTTAATAAATTTACACTACTAAGGGCATCTGCATAATTGCCACCATATGTAATTATGTTATTTTTTTATTTTTTTAACAATTTTATTTATTTCCTCATTTGTTATATACCTATTATTACCTGATAACCTCACGCCACCATCTTGTTTCACAGACTCTTTATCTCCAAATGCGTATTTAACTTCCCTTATTTGTATTATAAGATTTTAGATCCGTTAACCAACATTAAACCAAGATTTTCTTGTTTTTAGTAAGGCTGATGCCGATAGGGCATCTGGATAATTTCTACCATCAGCTACGCCAACTCTAGTATATTTTTTTCAAGTGTTTTTTTGTTTGTTTCATATCTATTAATTCCTGAAATCCTCTCCATTGGTATTTTTTTAAATTATCTATATCTTTTTATAAAATTACCATTTAAAGTATCAGCACCACCAATTAACAAAACTTTTTTTAGGATTTAGTTTTTTTAATTCATTCGTTAATCTTGTATTTTTTTGGTAACTAATATTAATTTTTGAATTTTTCATAATGATTTAATAGATTAACACTACTCAAACTATCAGCAAAAGAATATCCACTTGCTAAAATAAGATAATCAACTTTAGTATTCTGTTCTAAAGCTGTCTTAATGGAAGTTTCAACCCTATTTCTCCCTTCTAGTATATTTACATCATTTAATGCATTTGCTGAAGGTACAAAAGATAGCATCATAGTACCAGCTAGACATAATGGAAATATTTTTTTAATTTTTCTTAAAATTCATATTATTTTTTTACTCCTCTCATTTTATTTAATAAAAAAATTTCCCCATTAATATTTTTGATATATAAATTTTACATTGAAATCACCCCTCTTTTTTTGATTTTTGAAACTAAATAAATTATAACATAAAAAAATATTTTGTCAATTTTGCATTAATTAGAAAACTATTTTTTTACATAAAAAAGAACCTAAAAAAATAGGATCTTTTTTTATTTATTTTTTTATAACTACTTTGTATAATTGTTTTTTTCTCTTTTTATATAACTATTATTAATTATTTTTAATTTCTTCTTCTGATAAAAAAAGTCTCTTATATAGAAATATTTTTATATTTTTAGATGAAATAGTTTTTATTTTTTTGTTAATATATTAATTTTTAATCACCCACATTTGTATTTTTTTATATCTTTATTATACCATAGAATCAACTGATTGTCAATTAAAATATTAATTAGAAAACAAAAGAGAACTAATATTATTAGCTCTCTTTTGCTTTTAATAAAAACTATTTAAATAATATTATGGGGATCATTTGTCTTACTAAAAGTGTAAGCTTTTATTTATTATATCAATCCCAACAAGTCCAGCCCGCCCACCATTGCTGAGATTTCTAGTTAATATAACTAGTTCCTTCTTTATCTAGTTTCCTAGATAACAATAAAAACATTTCGGTTTCTGAGGTTTTATCCCCATTACCTTATTTGGACTACAGTAGTATACATAGCATACCCTGTTTACTACAATTAATGCAGTAATTAACCATGTAATCATGGCTACCAAACGGGATAACTTGTCTCACCAAATGTGCAAGCAAGTTTTAGTACTTTACACTACTATTATATTATATAAAATGTTATTTATCAAGTCTTTTTAGCAATCTTCCTGTTTTCTGTTTCTCACATACATTGCTGCTGAAACTAGGAAGATTCCTCCACCTAGAGCCATACCAGCCATGATACCACCCTGACCAGTAAGTGGCATGTCTGTTTCTTTTATATCTCCAAGAGTTACTCTAACTTCACCACTAGCAAGGTCTGATGCTGTTCCTTCAGAAGCGTTCATTGTTCTATCATCAGTAGTATCTAGACCAGCTATAACATTGTCACCTGAAACTGTGTTATTAAGTGCTGTAATGTTTAAACCATCATATGTAGCACTTATAGTAAAGTCAACAGGCTCAGCTACCTTATAACTTTCAGGAGCGTCTGTTTCTGTAATAGTATATGTTCCAGCTTCTAGACCTGATACAGCTACTATACCTTCATCAGAACTTGTGAACTTGTATTCAGTATCTGAAAGTGTACCGTCAGCCTGAACATACTTACCGTTTGTTTCAGTGTTTGCTGGGTTCTTCACCTTAATTGTAAACTTAGCATCCTTTAGAGGCTTGTTAGTATCCTTGTCAACCTTAACTAGCTTTAGTTTAAAAGCATAGTTTTTAGTAAGTACTGGCTTAGATTCACCCTTAGAATTTGTATGAGGGTCATTTGAATATACAAGCTTAACTGTATTTCCATTACCAGTACCACCTATAACAGCGGTATTGTTTATTTTAGTCTTATATTCAACTAAAACGTTAGTGTCTGCATTAACACCATCAATAGCTTTTAGATTTTCTATACTTAACTTAAGAAGTCTATTGCTATATTCTTTAGTGAACTTAGCAGTTACATCAACACCACCTATAGAAACCTTAACTGAGTCTTCGACAAGGTCCATACCAGCAGGAAGCTGGTCTTCAAAGCTATAAGAATACTTGTCATAAGTTGCTATATTCTTAGAAACTGTACCAGTAAGTTTGTAGTCAATAATCTGACCAATATGAGAGTCACTAGATAGACCCCACTCACCATTTGCACGCTTTACCTTCTTGTCTATAGTTGGTAGAGATGTCTTTTCGTTTATAGTAATATCTCCGCCACCAAGAACTGTGAATATTGGAGCTGTTGCATTTTTATGACCTGTAGCTATTGTAGCAGGATCAGTCACAAATAACCAGTAACCTGGATCTAGGTCATTTTTTGTTTCTTTAGGTGTCACTTCAGTTGTCTTTGTAAGACCCTTTACAGCCTTAGCTATCTTGTTTGCAAGATTGTCATTTGCAACTATTGTGTTCTGATTTGTACCAGTTATCTTAGTAGAAAGATAAGTTGCTACAGCCTGTGCATTATAGTGACCTGTTGCATCTTTCGCAAACTTTGTTCCAGATTCACCTATTTCATCATTTACAACAGCTACTACAGCATCTTCTACTTCCTGAGAAGCCCATTCTAGGTTACTTATGTTGGCAGATGCACCACCACCGTCACCTTCTACTGGCTTAACTTTACCAGAGAATATTTTAAATCCCTTGTACTTAACTTCCTGATCTGAGTTAATTGTTATTACTCCTTTTGTTGTTCCTGATGCCGCAAAAGATGGGACAAGACTTGGTGTCACACATCCCATTGATAGCATTAGTGCAAGTGCTGTTTTTACTTTTTTTACTTGTTCTTTTTTTGAAATTCATATTTTTTTCTCCTTTTTTTAATATTTTTTTAATAATTTGAAATACTATTAATAAAAAAATAAAAGACAAATAGCTATAATAGCTGGTAAATATCTTTTATTATTTATTACATTTTTTTAATAACCTCTTTATTTTTCTCAAAACCATTTGGAACAGGACACCTCTTAGCATGTACTAATAATCTATGGGTATTAACACCATATGGAGTACAAGTTATAAGAGTTGCTAAATCCTCATTTTTTTAATTAATAAAGAGTGCATCTTATGAGGTAATACTACCTCAGTTTTTATAAACCTTGTAGGTAATTAACTTACCCAAGGTTTTTTTATACCAAATACATCTCCATTTTTCTAACCTTCTTATATCATCAAAGGCTCTCATCTCTTTCATTCCTGAGTGGGCTGAAAGACAAGTATGTGTTGATGGACCACCTATAGGTAGAGATGTCTCTTTAAGGTGTCCTACACCTTGTGCAAGTGCAGATTCGTCCGTTCCATGATATATTGGTAGAGTTAGGTTTATTTTTGGGTATTATTAAACTAGCAAAAAGCTGTGTTTTTTTACCTGATGTATTTAGCTGCTTTTTCATACGGTTTTTAGGGTCTTACCTGTAACCTCACCAGCTAGACTTTTTATTATATAGGTCAGCCTCATCAAAGTAGGATTTTAATGAATCCGTTGATAGCCTTGATGTTGTGTTTTTCTAATTGCTTTTACCTTTTTCTGTGTTTTTTTATATGTATAATAAAAAGTCATATGCTGGATAAAAGATTAGCATAAATAAACCTAAAACAAGTCCTATAATTGGTATTTTTATTCTTCATGTTTTTCTTCCTATTTTTTTGGTTTTTTTCAGACAAGGCAACACATAAAGAAATTAAAATTAATGTAATTCCCAGTATTTTTTTGTTCTCTATGAGAATCTCCTGTTGGAACACTTGAATTTTTCTTGTTCTGTTTTTATTTGTATTATTTACAATAGGGTTATTAGATTTGTTATTTGTTTTATTTATTAAAGTTTCTCTTTTAACCCTTGTTGTTGCCATATCGTCTACTGTTTTACCATCTTGATATTCTATATTTGCATAATTAACTAAATCTTTAGTTGTTTTTACCCTTAAAATTAAGATTATATAAAACTTCTATTTTTAGAAGGTTCTTTTTATAAATGGTTTTTATATCGACAGATATAAGTTTAAATGTATCACCTTTATCCTCTAATTCAAACATATTTGTAATATTTGTTTTTATTTTTTTCTGTTATAAGATATTTTTTTATACTTTCTTTATCTAAAGATGTATCATTAGGCAATATATCACAAAAAAACATATTTATAAGTTTGAAATTTATTTATTTCTGGTATAGAACCTCTTAATTTATAAGATATTGTTTTTATCTTTAATATCAATTTGATTTTTCTTTTTTTGTATACTTGGTCATCTAAAACTAATTTTTTTCAATAGTTGGCTTTTTGTGGCTTTTTTTATAGCCTCAGCAAAACTATTTGTAGTAGGTAAAGAAAAAAATACCTAAAACTAAAAAAATGTTGCAAATATGTATTTAATTTTTAGTCATTTTATTTCACCTACTTTCTTCTTTTTTTAAATAATAAAGTGAAACTAAAACAAGTAAAGAACCTATTGCTAATCCTATAGTTATACCATTACGTCCAGTAAGAGGTATATCCATGTAATAATTATTAAATACCATTTGACCATCAGGGTCTTCTACCATGTTTATGTCACTTGTTTGTTTTAATATCATTCCATTTTTCTGAATCTTTGACTTCGACTTTCATTTTTGTAGACTTTTGTATCATAAACTATATTGTCTATTTTGTTGTTTACTTCTACTATTTGGTAGTTAAATTCTTTTACCAATATCATTTTTGGTTATATGTTATAGGTGAAAATTTTTATAATCCCATCTTGGTCATTAACTGCTCTGTCAATTATAGAACCATCTTCATTTAGTAGATAGTATTCAAATGAATAATCTTTTTAGGTCTGCACCATGTAGTTTTTTTCTAGCAGTAAATGTTATAGATTTAGACTGGAAGTAGTTATTTACTATTTTTTTAGTTCAGGTACGTTGTCTGCTCTAACTTGTCCTTTAAATACTGAACTTTCTTTGTCTATAGTATAACCTTGTTTTTTTCCTTTTTCTGCTATTTCTACTGTATAGTTTTCAGGTATTGATTGTACAATATAATCTCCTTTAGCATCAACATCAAATGGTTTGTTTGTTTCTATTATAGATTTTTTTACCTAAGTGTTCTACTTCGGTTTTCATTTCTACTTCTTCACCGTTTTCGTTGTAGACCTTCATAACGAACTGGAATGTATCTTCTTTTTGTTGTTCCAACAACTTCTTTTTTTAAATTTAAGTTTTTTTGACCTTGATATTTATTATGAAAAAGTTAGATCGTCTTGACCTGTGTGATTTACCGTATATTTTTGGTTTACCATCAACTATTGTTTTTTTCTATAGTTATAACCTTTCTTTGTCCATCAAAAAGTCATTTTGTTATTAAAATTGTCATTTTTCGGGTCTAACTTCACTAACATATAGAGTTACGCTTGAATTATCATTTCCATTAAGAGTACCTAAAAAAACCTGGCAGATCTGAAACCTTAATAGGATCAAAGACTATAGAACCGTCTTTATTATTTGATTTTATTTGTAATCTTTGTGCCTTATATTTACCTGATGGCACCATAGTTAGTTCAAATTGGAAGTCACCTTCTTTTAAGTCTAGACCTAAAAGCTCTTTATTTAAAGTTAGGTTTATTTCACCACCACATTGGTAAACATTTATAAATGTGACATCTGTAGAAGTATCAGCTTTAGGTTTAATATCTATCTCTGCTGGATTCTTTCTATAGTAGTCTAGTATATTAGGGTCAAATTCACTTACTGACTGTCTAATATTGTTTGGGTTATCCAAAGGTAGTTCTGGTGTTTCTTCAGGTTGACCTATAATGATATTTTTTAATTTATTAAAAAGTCTTTCAGGTATGGTTGCAGCTCTTGTTGTTGGATGTTCAGCATCAAGAATATATTCATATCTTGATTTAATATCAGGTCTACCTTTTCCATAAACATATGAAACATAACACTTAGGTATATCAACCTCTTTTATCTTATATGTCTTTTTAGTGTCTAGACCTGTGATAGTCCTATATTCTCCACCTTTTAAGGTGAATGTGTCTACTTTTTTATCACCATCCCAAAGTTCAAATTTGAAGTTTTCTCCTGTGTTGTAACCCACAACTCTTTTATAAACTTTTATACTACCTGTTTTTCTTTCGTTATTAAAGACTAAACCATCTTGGTCGTATGTTACCTGAGCCTTAAGTGTAGAGTTTTCATTGATCACATTAACAGTTACATTTTCTATATGTGTGTCGTAGACTATTTCAGGGTCTAGGTTATCAACTTCTCTCACTGTGTATGTGTGTTGTCCCTCACTTTTGTAAACTATTGGACTAAATGAGAAGGCACCACCTTGAGATTCGACTTTGTCTATAACCTCTCCATTTTCTAAGAGTTCAAATTTAAAGGATCCTTCAGGTTTACCATCAAGTAATTTTTTACCCTCTATTGTTACAGATACTGTGTTTGGTGAGTATTTGTTGATAAAGGTTGCAACTGATGTTTTGTTCGGTTGAATTTTACCAACATCACCTGTTTTAGAAGTTAGGACCCAACCTTGTAGTTGGTCTTCTGTGACCTTGTAATTGACACCTGCTGGTAGATTGTCAAATGTTATAGATTCCCCGCCTCTTAGTTTGAAGGTGGCTTCTCCATTTTGAATATTGACATTTTTGACCAAAAAGATGCCGTTATGCTAGTAACTACTAAGAGCAGAGCTAGTAGCACTTGTAAAAATTTTTTCACAAAAAAATCACCTCTCTTTATTACTATGTTTTTTTAGTTTATTTATTTCCTCTTTATTATACTACAAAATTAAGTTTTTTGCAAGTTTTTAGAGAGAAAAAAATAGACAGGTTTCCCTGTCTATTTTGTATTTATTGGTCTGAAGATGTTCTAATAAGTATTAAGTAAGATGCTTGTTTTTTTCTTTAAGTTCTTGAAGTGTCATTAAGTGGTCTTTAGCTGCTACAAACAGCGGATCTGATGTTCCTAGTGTGCAAAGATTATAATTTTTTTACTGTTTATAGGTAAAGTCATATAATTTGTAGTATAACTATTAGCACCAAAACCGTCTATTGGTTTTTTACTTATATAGTATTCAACTTGACCATAGGAGAAATGCATCCAACCTTGATTAAATTCTTCAGGTAGTTCTGCACCCATTACTTCTACAAGCTTACTAGAATTTAGGTCTATTAAACAATTATTTGTAAGAGGACCATAGTATCTAACTTCTTGTTCGATTTCTTCAAGTACTGGTCTAAAAGCTAAATCCTTAGACGTTGCTTCATAACCAGTCTGAATTATTTGTTTAGGGTTGGTTCTTGGCCCAATAGCTGTTAGAACAGCTTCATTATCTACTGACCATTCTTGAATAAAGTTTTTAGACCCTATATTTTTGACCAATTATTAAATCGTTATAGTTTAATCCTTTTTATAACTTTATTGTATTCAGAATATTTATAATCATCTCTAGGATAAGCTATTTTTTTGTTGGTAGCCACTTAGTCATAACTGTTTCATTAGCACCACTTAAAAAGTCTAACCCTATATTTTTTTACCATTTATTTCTATTGGTTTAGCTGGTGTATAATTATCATTTTTTTATATTTTTTTGATAATTGGGTCAGGTAAATCTTGATTTGGTGCATATATTCTATTTGGTGAATATTGATCTTTTAATGCTTTATCACCATAGACTAGACCTTTAAAAATATAGGTCTTTAAAAGATAAGTTATATTTAACTGGTAGTTTAGAAACATAAAGTTTTTTTACCATCTATTTTTATATTCTAACCATTTATCAACAGATGATTTTTTTACTTTCTGGTATTTCAGAATTATCTCTTGATGTTAGAGTACCTGCACTAAGACCTGTTTGATCAACAAGGTCTTTATATGATATTAGGTTGGTTTCACCTTTATAAACAGGCTCTGGGTTTTCAATAATTTCTTCTAAAACAGGTCTCCATAATGTTGTAGATTCTTTATTGTTTGATGAAAAATTACGTAAAACAGTATCGAACGTACAACTTTGACTATAACCCTTTAAAGACTGTAAGTTTTCACTTGTATCTGGATTTTTAAGATTTTGTTCTTGTATCCATTCGCCTGTGCCATCCTTAGTAATTTCATTAAATCCTGTGATGTCAAAAAATGAATATTGTCCTTTTGTTTTAGGATTTACCCAGTATGGTGCTGCTTGGAAATTATTTGGTTCTCTTATCCATGCTGGTCTTGAAGAACCGCTTATATCGTTATATGATTTTGAAATACTTAATATTAGATTAGTATATTCTGTGTTTTGTATTAATTTTTCTATTTTAGATTCATCTGCCATCTTTGAAACATTATTGTCCCATGGTTTTTGTCCACCTATATCAATACCATTAAGAAGTCTAACTCTGTATTTTTTACCGTTTATTTCAATCGGATCTGCTTGTCTATAAGTATGACCTCTATAGTCAACTATAGGTCGACCTTCGTTTTTAGCTACATTTTCATCACTGTAAATTACACCCTTATCAAATAGGTGGTCAAATGATATAGAATCTTTTATAGGTTGCTTAGCAACATATAGGTGTTTGCCATCTATATTGTATTCTAACCACTTATTAGATGTCGATCTTAGGTTACCTTCAGTTACACCTAAAGTATTTGAAAGATCGCTGTATGATATTAAATCAGTCTCACCTTTAAATGGTTGAGGGTCAAGTGTTACATGATGAACAGGACAAACATCTTCTACAAGTTTAAGTATACCAGAGTTTAGTATAGATTCAGGCATGTCTATTCTAGGACTACCTTGTGCCTTTGGGTCTATTATATACATAGATACAACCTTTCCACCTTCAACTTTATAGTGGATTTCAGATTCCTTAGTAAATCTCACCTTGTCAGGATTAGGTACACCATCCACATTCCATAAGGTATTTAATTTACCAAAGTTATTATCTGTAAACTTCATAGTATGTTCACCATCTTCCTTGTTCGTTAACATTGGGTCAGATAAAACACCACTAGCATTTTCAAAGACAATCTTAAATAGGTTTTTAGTAGAACCTTTTTGAACATTTAATGTTCCATCAGGTACCAAATCGTCTTCACCAGTAAATTTAACCTTAAATGTAAACTCTGCGTTTTTATCGCCTTCTACAATTTTTTTCTCACCTCTAGTTTACCTGGTTTGTACTGGTTAACTAAAAGAGGGTTTGTAGGATCGTTATTAAGGTCATCTGTTTTAGTATCAGTGACTTTAACATCAAAAGATAGATGACCATCACCGTTATCTAAGACTGTTACTTCATATTCTATAGAAGACTTATCATAATTAACATCAGGGTTTTTCTTCATTAATTTCAACTGCCTTGTATCTAAATGTTTTACCTATATCATTTTGGTTAAACTCAATTGGGTCAAATTTAATATCCCCATTTTCTTTATTAGATACTATACAAACATTTTTTTGTTATCATCCATGTTTATAAGTTTAAACTTAAACTGGTCATTTTTTTGGAGTAAAACCACCTCTTATAACCTTCTTAGCAGTTAAGTTAAGTGTACCCTTGGCTTTTATAGGTATTTTTCAAACTTGATTTTATTATCTCCTACTATAGTTGTTGTTGATGTCATTGTTCCATCACCGTTGTCAACTAGTAGAATGTTAACCTTAAATTCTCTAGGGTCATATGAATAACCAATTTCTGATGTTTGACCCTCAGAAGCTTCATTATTAGGTACCCTTTCTTTTTATAGTATACATATGAGGTTTATTTAAGTCTTTTATACCAAATTTAAAGACACCGAAAAGAATGTCTCCATCTGAGTTATTAAATCCTGATTTTTACGATTTTGCCATCTTGGTCTATTATGTCAAATATAAACTGGTTGTTTTCTAGTTTTCTACCATTTAAGACCTTCTTGGCATCTATCTTAACTTCAGTATTGGTATCGTACCTGTTTGTAAATTCAATTTCTGCTGTTTGACCAGACCTAATTGTTTCAGTTTTACCGTCAGGACTTGCCCCAATTTCTTTAAAACCTTTCTTTTTCATATTCAGAAATAGTACATACATTAGTAGACTTTATTTCTTTTTATAGTTATAGACTCATCACCCCTTATAGTAAACTCTCCACCATTTGAGATTTTTACCTGTTTGACCATTTGATTTTTTTCATAGTCATAAAGACTATTATCGTCTCTGTTTTCAGAGTCTTTTATTAATAACTTAAATTTAAATTCGTTTTCTCTTGCTTTTTGGTGTAGCATTTTTCAATTTTTTTAGTAACTTTTTAAGTCACCATAAGGATATATTTCGTTGTGTATGTTTATATTATTTTCATTGTATTTTTGGTCTGAAACCTTCTAAGTAATCTTCTCTTATAGTATACTTAATAGGTTTACCATTTTCATATTTATATACTTTATCGAAGTTGTAAGTCCATTTACCATCCTTATCTGGTTTAACATATTTAGAGTTTACTACTTGGTTATTACCTAATAGGTCAACTCTTATAGTATCGGGTTTTTTTGAGCATTATCATCCCAAGTTTTTTTCACCCTTCATCTCTACCATTTCAGGCTGTCTTGTGTTAACTAGGTTAAATAGTGTATAACCCTCATCTTTTAGACTTTCAGCGTCTTCTGTAAAGCTTAGAGTATAACCATAAGACCCTTCTGATATATTGTTATCTCCACCTTCTTCAGTAAATGTATAGTTTATTTTTTCACCCTTGTCATTATAATAAGGTTTTGACCCAAAATCATAAGACCAGTTATTAAAGTCACCTATCTTTGTAGTGTCTACCATTTCACCGTCTGCAAGAAGGTTTATAGTAATACCATGAGGATCATTAGGTCTTACTCCGTCACGGTTGTTGTCATCGTTAAATGTTTTGTTTATTTTTATTTTAAATGGCTTTAGACCAACCTTAGTATATTCATTTCTAACCAGTAGGTTAGGTGTTCTAAGTTTATCTTTTTTTGATATAGATACAAAAGACATAGATGCTGAGTTGTAGGCGTGAGCACCACCATTTAGGGCAGTTTCTGTTTCATCAACAGTAAGATTTTTATCAAACCATTGGTCTGTATCGCCATGTCTTTCAGCTAAATCTTTTATCTTTGGTGCTCTCATATTAATATTAAGAGATAAAGACTCATTAGCATCTAGTTCAAAAGATGAACCGTCTTCTTTACGACTAGCATCAACAGCTATAGCTGTTATTTTTTTATTTGTTGGTTTTGTAGTCGTCCATATATCTGATCTAGTTAAGTCGTTATCAGCCTTGTTATCAGGGTCTGTAAGTACTAGATTCTCTTTTGTAGAGTAGTAAATAACAGGTTTAATACCTTTTATTTTTTTAACTGGTTCACATCTACATTTATTAGTTTACCTTGCCACTGAGTATCCTTATAATCAGGAGTTTTCATGGCTTGGTTTATATGATTCTAGGTTATCATAGAAGATTATTGAGTCACTAGATGTTGCATCTGTGTTTTGAATACTAAGTCTGTATGAATACCTTCCATTTTCATATACATTTTTAGGTGCTTCGTTAAGTTTACCATCATCATATTTAGCTTCGTTATTTACATCAACTGTTTTTCTAAATGATGTTATAGCATATGTATCAGCAGCTATCATATCAGTAGCCTTAGCATATAAAAAAATGACTCTTTATCGTGGTCAGGGTTTAGATCTGTCATGATATCTTCAATACCAGTTGTTGCTTTAGCTGAGAATTTATTTTTACCAGCTCTAGGGTTATCTGGTTCACCCTTTAATCCTTCTATAGATCCTAGAGAATCTACATTTGACTCAAAGGCTATGTTGTTTTCAACAACTTTACCCCAGTCCGTTAAAGACTCCCAAGTATAATAAGCATAGAATGTTATCAGTGGGTTATCATAAAGACCAGTAGTCCCTATTATAGAAGATAACTCACTACTTTCATATTTGTATAGTGGTTTTAAGTTAACATGAATTTTAAGTAGGTTTCTACCTGAGTTTTTTTATAGTTTTCTATAAATTCTATCTTAGTTATCCTATCACCACTTCTTGCCTTTATTGACCTTGTATCAGGTATTACGCCTTTAGGTAACAAATCATACCAGATAGCTGATGTCTGTTCATTAAATAGACCTGCTGCTTTAGCATCTTTTAAATCACTTTCTTCATCTACATTGGTTTGTGTTACAACTCTACCCATGTAGAAAAGTTTAACTCTTCTATCTTTTGGTTGGTTTTCGTAAGTTAGGCTCTTTTCAAGTTTAGAACCATAAGAAAAACCAGACATTGTATTGGCAGCACCCGTTTTATTAACGACTGTCTTTTTACCATTTAAAATAGCATCCATCCTTGCTTCGTTATAAACTTTAGCTATCGGTATATCAGTAGCCTTAAATAGGCTTTCAATTCTTTCTTTCACTTTAGGACTAGCCTTTAGTTTTACTACTGGATATGAGTTATAAACCACTCCACCTAATTTAGTACTAAGTTCTGTTTTAAAGGCTATTACATTTTCAGGGAATATAAGAGATGAACCATTAACTTTGGCTCCATTTTGAGGTATTATAGCCCCGCTTTCACTCTTATATACACCATACTTTTTCCAAGTATCTCCTATCTTACCATAGATATCTATATCTACTGTGTCTTTTTTATTTTCAATATAAGACCATTCACCCTCAGACCTTTTTTGGTGTTCTATGTGACCATCTTTTTCTGTAAGATAATAACCGTTTGTAGGTGCTGGTTCATAGTTATAAAGGGCTGGTTTTGATAGAGATATTGATTCAAATGAGTAATCGTCTACTGTTAAATCTTTTATGTCCTGCAGTTCAAGACTATAATCTTCTGTTGTTAAAGTATAGTCTTTTTTATTATAACTTTCAGGCTTAGTAGGATCACTGCTTCCGTCATACGTCCATAAGAAACCAAAACCGTGATTTTCAATTGCATATGTAAGCGTTACATCTTTACCATTTCTTAATTGGTTCATGTGGTATTTATACTCACCTTTTCTTCTTTTCTTAGCTAAGAAGTGACCCTTTTGTGGTTTGAATATAATAGGTCTATATTCAAGGCTTTGTGTTGCACTTTTCTTAGTAACTTCCTTATCATCCTTACTAGTTAATGTATACTCTACTGTATTACTTAACATATAGGATTCAAAGTTTTTAAAGTTAGACCTAGGATAAGCTACATAATAAGTTACGTTGGCGTGTGAAGCACTTGCGTTAGCTACATAACCGTCAAAGACATTTTTTATAGTAGGGTCTGATGTCTTAACTTGCTTTCCGTTAGCTGAATATCCAAGAAGTATAGCACCCTTATTATTAGGTCCTTCGTTAAACCTAGCTGTTGCATCAACAGTATAAGGCTGAGTTGCCTCTGTTGTTATTGAGCTTGGCCAAGCTACATATATGTAGTCTTTATCGTTTTCTGGTTTTAACTCTTTAGGAAAGACTCTTTCATTATACTTTTCGAATGTATAAAGAGCGTTTTGCTGGATAGAATCTAGTCTAGCTTTTGTATCTATTTCTGCCTGAACACCGTTAGTTCTTTTTGATATCTTGTCACCCTTATTAGTAGTAACTTCAACTAAAGCATTAAATGGGTCTGACTTATAACCAGTTGAGAAATCTTTTATATCAGATGGACTAAGACCCTTAATTGTAAACTCAAATACAGCCTGTGTTGTTGCTGCTATTGATTTAGTGTTTACTATTATATATTCATCTCCGTTGTTAAGATAAGCAAATGGTTGACTCTTATCAGGAAGTTCTGGAACTGCCATGTTTAGCTCACCAGTGTTTATATCTTCTCTAGTTTTGAATATATATCTAGGTACTTTAATTTGAATATCTCCTGGTTTGTAGTCAACCTTACTCATAAGAGAAATATTGAGTTTAGCCCTTACGAAAAAGGAACCACCGTTAGAGTTTGTTAAGTCTATATGTTGAATATTCTTAGATGTTTGATCATCAAGTATCCAAGACATATCAGCTACATCTATTTTATAACCATCTTTTTCAGAGACTGATTCTTCAGCACTAGCTGGTTCAAATAAAAAATCAAGAAAAGACTTATTTTTCTTAGGTTCTTTATGATATTTTTATAAGATCTTTGTATTCTTTCTTAGTTAACTCTTTTTGGTTTTAGTAAGTTTATACAGCCTCATATCTAAGACCTTAGTGTCTTTGTGTTCTTTCTGAGTTTCTTTACTCTTAGGTTCTTCCTTTTTAAGTTCTTCATTTTTTTAGGTTCTTCATTTTTTTAGGCTGATTTTTTTAACCTCAGACTTTACTTCTTTTTTTAGGTTCAACCTTTTTTTATCTCAGTTTTATCTTCATCTTTAGATATAGTTTTATCTTCATCTTTAGATGGTTTTTTCTGAAGGTTTATCTTCTGCTTTTTTTCGATAGGTTTAGACTCCTTCTTTTCTTCTATTATAGGTTTTATGTCTTCTTTTAGCTTATTATTTTTTTAAAAGTATCTTCACCTATGACAGTGAGGTTTGAAGTGTCGATATTTTTTTATTTTGTTATTAGCAAAAAGCGTTATCGTCTACTTCTTTTTATAGAGCCTAGGTCTACATCTGTAAGACCTATATTAGAAAAAAAGCATTTACGCCTATTTTTTTGTTATGAAAACACCGTCTTCGTTCATTTTAGGGAAGGATAGTTTCTTTAGTTCTTTAAATATTTGCCTACCCTCTTTAGAGAAACCTCTTATTTCATCACCAATTTCATTGTATATAAATGACTTATAAGTGTATGGGTTATCTGGGTTTTCAAAAACATATTTCTCATTAGGTTCAAATTCCATATTTTTGTTGAAGTATTTGATCCTATATGAGTCTAGGTCTGAGCTAAGAACATAGTCTACATTTTTAGGTATAGATATGTGTTTAGCCTTTATGTTTGTGTTTTTCATGATAAAGTCTACAGACTCTGGGATTTGAAAAATCCTATTAGTATCGTCTTTGTCTGCATAAAAACCTGTTTGGTTTTTTGTTTTATATTCAGCCTTTAAAGCATCAGGCATATTATCATTATACTTTAATTCATAAAAACCGTCCTTGTTTGCTTTTATGTTTTCCCTGTCTATATAAGCTTTTAGTTCTTCCTTGTTTAGAAAGTTAACTTTTTTGTACAGGGGGTTTGCAATGTCGTCTTCTCCTAGAGCCATAGCGGTGTTACCCATGTATGGCAGGACCATAGATAAAACAAGTCCTGTGGAGAGTATTTTTTTGAAAATTTTATTCATTAAAAAAACTCCTTTCTATAAATATATCTTATGGAAAAAAAGTTTTATTATATTGAAAAAGCTCATGCAAGAGAAATATTAAGTTGTCAATGTGCGAATGACTGGAAATATAAGGGGTTTCTTATATTTTTTTAGTCTATGAAAAATTATAGCATAAAAAAAGGTCTTTGTCAATGAGTCTTGTATTTTTTTACATTTACATTACAGTTAATTGAAATAAAAAAACACCCCCTTTGTTTATAAGGGAGATGTTTTTTTAATTATGCTAAACGCTTAATTTTTTTATACAAGATATCTACAGTTTCATCAGTATTTCCATGGTCAATAATAGTCATTATTATTGTCTTTCTAACATTATCATCTATGTATATGCCATTTATAGGTTCAATAGAACTACCGAATAACACTCTATCTTTTTTTCCGTTAAAAAGTTTTTTTCTTTAACCAAGATAGATAATACAGAAGAAAGATTTTTTTATTGTATTTTTTTCATAGCTTCGCCTCTATGCTCAAAAAAATCTGTTCTTCCCCAACGACTCCATAACTTAAATCATCATAAATATGAAAAATCTACGCTAGAATCCCTAACAATAAAAATCTAATATTTTATTTTCATCAAACTTAGCTTTTTCCTGTTATCATAAATGGACAATAATAAACACTATCACCTGGAACAAAAACATTTCTTTTTGTCTTTTTAATTTCCTCAATCTTATTAAGAAGATCTTGTATCTCTTCGTAATATTTTTATTTTTTTGAATTTTTCCATAATTCTCTCCTTCTACCTAGTTTGGGTTACTAGGATTTAAAATATTAATCTATATAAAAATACTTACTTATAGATATATTATATCACAAAAAAATAATTTTTTTGTTAATATCAAAATCACTATATTTATTATTTACATAAAAAAATAAAAAGAAGATGCTTTTACATCTTCTTTGATTTACTTATAGATTCTTTGTTATAGACGTGAACTTTTTTTAAGAATTTCTTTGACTTCTTCTTTTTTTAAATGTATCTTTTTGTAAGTATATATGATACTGAAAAAAATAAAAAAATCTGCATTTTTTTATCACCAATGCTCACACCAGCATCAAAAATGAACTTTAATTCTTCTATCTTTTACATCAAACATTTTTCTTGAAATCATCAAAAAGTTTTTCCACTTTTGTAAATTGAGCTTTTTTTCTGTTAATCTCTTAACACCTTTTATTATTAATATCATATGCAAATAAAGTACCATCATACTCTCTATAAATACAACCAAAATCACCTTCTTTTTGGGTGTCTTATGGTAGTTAATGGAATATATACATTAAGTGAGTCACGCCATATGCTATAGTTTACATAACCACTAGATATTCCATCTTTAACCTTATTAGAAACAGCCTCTTTTAAGTTTGTATCTTCAAATAAATCTCTTATCTTTTTTTAATAAAGACAAACTATTTATTAAACCTATTTCCTTTTCGTAAATCTTTTGTAGCTTTTTCAATATCAGAATTTTTCATTTTTTTCTAATATTACGAAATTCATGATCTAATTTTTCTTTGTTTTTTTCTTTTTAATTTTTTTCAAATTTAATTAGATTTTTTTGTAAATTTTTCTCCATTTGAGCTTTTAATCTTGGGGTTAACTCTAGTTCTAGACTCATCAGAAATTTTTTTATAAGAACAAACTCTACCATCTATTGTGTAGATATCATTATTAAATAAAAAAACCTACAATATTTTTCCTTATCTTTATTAAACCTCTTAATTTCCATTGCCATCTTTCTTCTCTCCTTCTACCTAGCTTGGGTTACTAGGATTTTTAAAAAAAATATTATCTATATTAAATACTTACTCTTACATATATTATATCATATAAAATAAATAATTGCCACAAAAAAAGAACCCAAAAAGGGTTCTTTTAGATAGTTTTAGCAAGTTTTTTTGCAAATTCTCCAATATTATTCCATTTGCAAAAAAATTATTAAATCCACCAGTCCAATCTTCATCATGTTTCATTGTTCTAACAAGAATTTGATCTGAGTTTAAAAGTTTATGTCTAACATCAGAATGGGACACATAGATAAACTTATCATCTTCTGTTTTTAACACGGCTGAAAAACAATAATGGTTTTTCATAAACTTGTGTAGAGTTAGTCCATTATCTTTTGCCATTTTATTAAGATCGGATTTACAATCTCTTTGAAACTTTAAGTAATCATCACCAGCATATGATCCTGAACTGAATTGATGATTTAGCCACTTATCTCTTGTGAACCTCACCACCTAAAAAGTCTCTAACCTTTATAGATGGTGCCTCTTAATGTGCGATTAGTGTTTCAACTAATTCCAACACATAAGAATTAATGTCTATCTACATAATATTAGCCCTGTAATCTAGGCAGCAACTAGGCTATCTAGCACATTAACCATATCGACTAGCGTAGACAAAGTGCAAAGGGTTCTTGCTTTAAGTAAAGGAACTTTTACCTCTACTAAAGACCTCTCCTTTTCAGGCAAGGCTTTTAATTTATACCTAATAATATATCTAGCACCTACATTGTATGATGCCGATAAATCCACATTATATATTTTACCTGTAGTAAACTTAGCTATTGAATATAACCCTTCATAACCACGCTTTTACTTTTACCAGAACCATCAAATGCTAAAGCTGATGTATTTTTTTAGCATTAACAGTAGAAACCCTCATTTTAAGTAAATGAGCTTTGTTAGAAACTATATTAATTAAGGCTTTATGTTTCCAATGATGGACCCTTTGTTTTTTTACTAATCCTCTTTTTACCAGTAAAATCTAAGTATTCAAATACGATAACATCAACCTTATTTTCTATAGCAAAGCCTATTATCTCATTAGCTATCTTAGATGTTAAATCCATATTCTCATTTTTAACTAATTGCCACATCCTATTTAGCTTTCTTGATCCTAAAGATTGTTTAGCCTTAATCCTGTTAAGGTTTCTGTATAAAAGGTCTTTTTCTCTTGGAAAGTTAATAAACTTCCTATTTAGGATAGTGCCTCTCATATCTAAAACCGAACAGGTTGCATCAGTACCAAGTCCAAGATCAACAGCTAAGACTTTGTTAATTGAATCATCTGAGATAAGATCGACTTGTTCATCAAAACTAAATCTTAGATAATAACGATTATGTCTTTTCTCTACTATTGGAGCAGATGGTTTTATATTAAACTTATGCTTGTTAATATAGTCAATATCACTCTTTCTAAGCTTAATATTTACCCAAACCCAATCTCTTTTGTGATAAACCTTTATCCTTGCCTTATAACCATCAAGTTTAAACATTTGTTCGTTATAAAAAAACATGGATATACTATATGCTTAATTTGTAACCTTGGTTTATTACCTAACTTTTTTTCTTTTTCCCAATTATCAAGGTTTGACCTATAACTAGACACAATACCATAAGCATTAGCTACAGCAGCCCTTCTTAGGTAAGTTGGAAACTTATAAAAACGAAGGTCAAACTCTTTATACTTAGGATTAGGATTTAATTTGGTTTTATGAATTAAACCCTCTATAAAAATTATACTTACGTTTTATGGATTTAATCTCTACTAAAACAGACCACTCCTTATCAACAATTTGAATTATCAAACTCAAAGCATCACGATAAAGCTTAACTGTATCATTAAGCATAGTCTTTTGATTTACAATTTTAACCTTATAGCTAGTCGTAACCTTCATTTTGACAATTCTCCTTTTTTATAGTACAAATGTATTATAGCATATTTAATTAATAATGTCAATAAAAAGACCGTCTTTACTCCATCTAAGTAGTCTAATGACTACTATAGATGGAGAATAAAAGAAGTTTAATTATACCAACCTAAACTCAATTCTTTTTCAGGAAATAAAAAAAGAACCTCAAACGAGGTTCTTTAATTCTTAATTACAACAAATCAAACATTGATAACTGTACTCCAACTACAGGTGAATCTTCTACAAAATTGGTATTAAAGCTACGCATTTTTTTATATTTTTCCAACTTTTTTTAGCAGCAACAACCCTCTCTGTATTTTTGGATAGCTGTATTTGTGTCATTTTTTTAATTTTTTTAATTTTTACCATTGAGAAAAAAACTTATCAAAATATGTAATTACAACATCTTCAAGTCCAGCTTCATCAAAACTTAATGGGATTGTGTCCATTTTAGACTTTGATATAACATCAAAAATCATGATTACTGTTATAAGTTTTTAAGGAAATAAAATTCAAATGCCCTTGCAAATATCTCAGTAGCAGAAGAATAATATTTAAAATTACCAACTTTTTTTCTTTCATAAAAGATCTCATTTTTTTCTCTTATTTCTTTAAATTCAAAAATTAAGAGAATAAGTTTTACCTTCATTGCTATAATCAAGAGCGTGTCCAAGTTCATGTATAAAACTTGTTGAATATCTAATGTCAACGCCTATACATTTTTTTAGTTGGGAAAAAAATACACCAGAGGCATTATGTCTACCAAGTTTTCTGAATCTTAGTTCTGTTTTTATTTTTTTATTAAACCAAGTATTTCAGAAGATAGATTGTTAACCTCTTTTTCAAAAATATGAAATTTTTTTGTTAAATCAAGATCATTATCAAATTCAATGAAACTGAAATAGCCATTTAATGAACTTTTTATTCATAGCTTCAAATGTTTCATCATTTATATTTTTTCTTTGTTTCAAAAAAACTCTTGCTGTTTTGCCAGAAGAATTTGAAACAACATAATTTTTGATTTTTCACTAATTTCGTTTGAATAATTTACTATTTTTTTCCAACATTGTTCCACTTTTTAGATTCCATTTTCTGAATATCTTCTTTGTTTATTAAGTAAAACAAAACTCCAGTTAATAAATCTTTATTAATAACTCTTGTTTGTTCAGAGCCTCTATACCAATAAGAACATGTGTTTAAAAAGAAAACTAAATGTACTAAACGAACCATCTTCTGAAAAACTTTATTGAATTTATGCCTTCAAATAATAGTTTTGCACTGTATAGGCTGTCAAGTCTTGCTGGCATATCTTTTGTTATTAAAGTGTGAGAAGTTTTACCATCTTCTAAATGGTGAACAAAAACAAATTGAATCTTCATCCTCTCCTAATTTTTTATTGAAGATGGAACTCCTCTAAGATGTTTAACTCTAAAGTAATTATCAACATCTTCAAGATCACAAAAATTTAGAAATATTTATCCCTTGTTCTGCCTTTGCATTTAATACACCTTCTGTTGTCTTATCGTAGACATCAGAATTTTTCATCAATTAAGAAAAAAACTATAAAAAAATAATCAAAACACTCTGGAAAAATTTTTTTCCTATTTTAGCTAAAAAGTGTTTTTAGTTGCTGGACCTTTCATATACATAAAAATCACCAGCTGTTAACTCAAATACAGTTCTCTTTCTTGTTTGATTTTTCTCTTACATTTTTTTGTTAAAAAAACTTTTGATAAATCCATTTTTCATCTCTCCTTTTTAAAATAAATTGCCAGACTTGGGAAATCTGGGTTTTTTTGTTTTTTTATAAAATACTTTTTGTTATATTTATTATATCATAAAAAAATGTGAAAAAAATACAGAATTAATTGCAATTTTATATAGTTGATTATTGACAAATCACCAAATATTCAAAGGAAGATGTTGCTCTTATTCGTGAACTACTCAGCAATAAATTACTAAGCTTCTAGTTTGTATAATAAACTAGAATTTCTTTACTACTTCAACGACTCTTGCTAAAAAAAATTGTTTTTAGTCTTACATTGTCTCCATAGTCGTTAGGTTCGGACTGTCCCTAGCCCTACCATGTTTTATTATATAGACATATACAGCCTATAACCTTCATCTCTTATATTAATCGCAGCATTAAAATCACGATCTATTTCAGTACCACATTTATCACAAACATAAACTCTATCCTTCAGTTTCAACTTTTTATCAGAAAGTTTTCTATTACCACATGATGAACATGTTTGAGTTGATGGATAAAATTTATCAACCTTAATAAAGTGCTTACCTCTTTTATCAAGTTTATATTTTTAGCATATCCCTAAACATACCAAACCCATTATCATAAGTAGATTTACCTAACTTAAGAGATCTGGATATGTTTTTTTCATATTAATATCCTCAACTACAATCATGTCATATTCATTAGAAAGTCTAAAAGACTCTTTATGTAGAAAAATCAAGCCTCTGATTAGCTATCTTTCTATGTAATAAAGAAAGTTTCTTTTGATTTTTTTCTTATAGTTAAAAAGAATACTTTTTGCTTACGAGATAGACTTCTTTGAAGTCTTCTTATTTTAGCCTGAGACTTCCTGTACCACTTAGGATTATTAGCTACATTACCTTCACTATCAGCATACAAACCATCTGATTTATAATCAAGACCTAATATCTTCTTAGGTTTAACAGGTTCTGGTTTTACTAGATCATATTCTATATTAATAGATGCATAATAATTACCTAAACTATCCCTTGATACAGTAACATTTTTTTAAGCTTACCAGATTTAATTGGTCTATGAATATTAATTTTTTTATAAAACCAAGTTTAGGTAGCCTAATTAAACTACCTTCAATCCTAATATTATTAGTAACATTATTGGTCGTATATGACGGTTTAGACCTCTTCTTAGACTTAAACCTTGGGTACCTAGATCTTTTCTCAAAGAAGTTCTTAAATGCCCTATCTAGGTTTAATATAGCATTGGCTAAAGCTAGTGAATCAACTTCTTTTAAGAAATCAAATTCTTCTTTATACTCACTAACTAATAAACTTTTTAGACTTACCCTCTTTTTTTATAGGTATGAGACCTATAAAGAAGATCACAGTTGTATATTAATCTCACACATCCAAAAGTTTTCTCTATTAACCTAGCTTGGTTTTCGTTAGGGTAAATTCTAAACTTATATGCGATATTAGACTTCATAGATCTCACCACCTTTAATTATTATAGTATATATTATATCACAAAAAAATATATTTTTTTGTCAATATTGAAAACACTATATTTATTATTTACTATCAAAGTTTTATATACAGAAACGAATATTGACAAATTACCATTTTTTTATGGTATAATATAAGTAATAAAAGAAAGGATAATAAAAAAATGGAAAATAAATTAAGAGTAGTACTTTTTTTGTATCAAGAAATAAAGACAATAAGCATCTTTATAATTACACCCAAAGGAAGAAATCTTTTTCTTTCAAATAAGACAGTAGAAGAATTGGAAGAAACTTTTATGGATTTTTGTAAATAAAGGTCTTAACAGAGAAATGTCTAGAATGTATTTGTCAGTTAATCCTAGAGATGAGAAAAGTGTAAAACGTGAATTGATGCATGAATTATTCGACAATAATGTTGAACTTGTAAAAATGGAATCAAAATTAGCTTCACTTGCATCTAAGTCAAGATGTGCGACAGAGAAAAAAATGGATGTTTGATTTTTGACTCTGAAGATAAGAATTTACTAAATAACTTTGTATCTGAACTTGAGGTTCTAACTGAATTAAAACCAGCGGTTTACAAAATACCAAATGGTTATGCTGTAGTAGTAGAAAGAGGTTTTTGATCCAAGAGAATTATTGAGCAAATATCCTTTTGTGGAACTTAAAAGAGATGATATGTTGTGTGTAAAATGGGTTAAAAAAACAAGAATGTAAACCTTATAGAGATGATAAAGTAGAAATTATAAAAGATATAATAACCAACCAAGAAGCCTTAAAGAAAGAAAAGGTTGAATCTACTAGAAAAGATTAATCTAATAAAAAGAGGATCCAAATTTAAATGAAAAAGGTAGGATGGGAAATCAGGTTGATTCAAAGAGAAGTTAAAAATGATGAATTGAAAATTCCTATCTCAAATAAATTGGATATATTCAAATTTTTTTACTAGAAAAAGAAGAGCTTATATTAAATAATTATAAAAAAATTATAACAACTATTTAGATGAAATTATAGTAAAATCACTAGAAAAATAATCATCACCTAACATAACTGAAACTTTATAAAAAAATAGGAACCTATTTAGGGGTTCTTATTTTTTTGTCTTAAACCAATAATATTAATAACAGTAAATAAAAACACTGCCCTTACTCCACCCAAGTAGCCTAATATCTACTATAGATGGAGAATGGGGCGGTTTAATTATTCTATATTCATATCCGTAAAACCCTTTTATGCTTATTTCAACATATTTAAGATTAGACTTATCATCTTTCTTTGTTGTAACCTTAAATCCACTATCAAATAGGGAATCATAAGGAACTGTAATTGAAATTTTATCACTATTTATTTCTGGCTTTAATAATTTAATTTTTTTGTTTTCTTTATCTTCTTTTTTTAATTATATCTTCATCTATAAAAGAACCATCTTTTATACCTCTATCTTCAAGAATTTCTCTAAATTTAGCTTCATTATTTTTCATTACTAATAAAATGATTAACCATATGATCAATGTCAACAACAGATCCCATTGAATCTAAAGCTTTTTGGAACCATTATTTTTGTTTTTCTGGTTCAAGATAAAGATCGGCAAAAACTATAAACAACTCTACATAAAGTGTTTGCTATTTTTAATTGAATCATCTCTAGTTGTGGCATCTAAAAAAACTCTTCTACAATTATTGGATCATGTTCTGTTTCAACAGCTTCTTTAGAAATATATTTAAACATTCCAGTTTCATACTCTGTTGAAAAAAACTAAAGCTAAATCTATAGAACCTGTCTGCTTTATAGTTAAAGCCTTGTGAACATCTAAGGTATCCTTTTTTTAAGTCTCTAATAAGATCTTCCTTAGAGGCTAAAAAAATAAAATAACCAAACCACAAAAAAATCTTCACTTTCCACTCTTGTGAATATGATATTTCTATCTTTAAAAATTATAACCTATTAGTTTCTCTAGTTCTCTTGCTAAATATTCTGCATCTTTATCAAAAATCTTCTTCTGAATAATTATTAATCATATTAAGTATTTTTATTATAATTTTCATTTAAATTTTTTTGCATATCCAACTCTAAGGAGTTTTTGATTTATCATCTTTTTTTAACTGAATTTTTTTAACTAAATCTAAAAAGTCATCTTCTCCAAAAGTATTTTTTTCTTTCCTAGTATTTCATCTGAGTAACCAAAGCAAGCCAACTTTAGTATGTTTAAGTTTTTTTAATTTCCAATTTGCCATTTTTAAAATTCCTTTCTTTTTATTATGTGAAAAATTTATTTACTATAATCATAACACAAATATAACGATTTGTCAATATGTGAAGCTATAAGTTTTATTATTAAATATACATAAATAAATCAAACCACCCTATTTCCCATTTATAGTAGTTATTAAACTATTTATGTGAAGTAAAGGTGGCTTTTTATTTATCCTAATTAATGTAGTTGCACCTTTATTACTAATTGTATTTACTAAACATAATATGGATATAATCCATGCCTGAAATAAACACTATTAAATCAAATACGCTATATTGACAAATTGTTATTTTTTTGCGATATAATATATTTATACTATAAAAAAAGGAGAATTGTCAAGATGAAGGTTACGACTAGTTATAAGGTTAAAAATTGTAAATCAAAAAGACTATGCTTAATGATACAGTTAAGCTTTTATCGTGATGCTTTGAGTTTGATAATTCAAATTGTTGATAAGGAGTGGATTAATTTAGTAGAGATTAAATCTATAAAATATAAATATCATTTTATAGAGGGTTTAATTCATAAAAACTAAATTGAATCCTAGTCCTAAGTATAAAGAGTTTGACCTTCGTTTCTACAAGTTTCCATCTTATTTAAGAAGGGCTGCTATAGCTAAGGCTTATGGTATTGTATCTAGCTATAGGTCGAACCTTGATAATTGGGAAAAGGATAGATCTGGTAATAAACCAAGGTTACAAATTAATAGAACGGAAATTGTTTCAATGTTTATAAAATCTAAAAAAATCCAATAGATCAAATTTATGAAAATTATCATTTAAACTATTCTTATTATTAAGATAAAAAAAGAGTGTAAATCACTCTTTTTACACTTTTAAAATAACTATATTTTTTTAAATAACTATTGACAAAAATACACTAAATGTGATATAATTATATTATAAGGTGTTGTAATTGTTAAAGGAGAAAAATTGGAAGAATGATAAAAATCAATAAAAAGTAAGATTAAAACCAAATAATAAACAACTTACTAAACTATTCCAATATGCTGGGTGTGCAAGATTTGCTTATAATTGGGCTATCACAAAACAACAGGAGAATTATAAACAAGGAAATAAATTCTTATCGGATAATGAATTACGAAAAGAATTTACACAGTTAAAGAAGTTAAAAGAATACCACTGGTTAAATGAGGTGAGTAATGATGTAACAAAACAAGCAATTAAAGATGCTTGTAATTCCTATAAGAGATTTTTTAAGGGACAATGTGGATATCCTAAGTTTAAGAGTAAAAAACACTCTACTCCATCTTTTTATCAAGATAACGTTAAAATTCAGTTTACAGATACTCATGTGAAAGTTGAGAGGTTTTCAATGAGCAGAAAACAGAATAAGCAAAAATTAAACTGGATTAGACTTTGTGAAAAGGGAAGAATACCAACCGATTGTAAATACACAAATCCACGTTTTACTTATGACGGACTATATTGGTATATGTCGGTTGGAATTGAGGTGGATAATAATGTTAGCATACCGTCAAACGAAGGTATAGGAATTGATTTAGGTATTAAAGATTTAGCAGTTTGTTCTGATAGGAACTATTATAAGAACATAAATAAAACGCAGAGAGTAAAGAAGTTAGAAAAGAGAAAGCGTAGGTTACAACGCTCCATATCAAGAGGATATGAGAAAAATAAGAGAGGAGTGAGTTACTGTAAAACAAGTAACATTATAAAAAAAGAAAAAGAACTTTTGAAAATAGTAAAGCGATTAACGAATATTCGTAGGAATCACTTACATCAAACAACGTCTGAAATTGTAAAAGCGAAAACCAAGTTTTTATTTGTTTGGAAGATTTGAATGTAAGTGGCATGATGAAAAAAATAAACATTTATCTAAAAGCAATACAGCAACAAGGGCTTTTATGAATTTAGAAGACAGATTGAATATAAATCTGAATTAAATAACATTACAGTAATTATAGCTGATAGGTTTTTTTCCCAAGCTCTAAATTATGTAGTTGTTGTGGAAATATTAAGAAAGGTTTAAAACTATCAGATAGAATCTATAAATGTGAATGTGGAAACACTATAGATAGAGATTTTCCAAGCAAGTTTAAACTTAAAAAGCATATGGAGAAAATGTTTTAAAGCAACAATCTGTAGCATAACATATTCAAGTTATTACAGATATGTACCGAACGTTAATCGGGAATTTACGCCTATGGAGAGTACGATGAACTTGTAAGTAGTATCTGGATTTATTCAGTATGAAAGCATACTCGGGGAAGTAGGAATGAAACATAAAAGTTTATGGCTTTTTTATAAGTTTTTCAGTAACGGTTGAGGTAAGAGCTTTTTACAAAACCTTAATTAAAAAAAGTTGCAACAAATATATATATAAAAATACTTTAAATAGAGTTATGTTAAGCTTTAACATAAAGTCGGTTTTTATAATGTGTAAGGTTATGGAAATCTCTTGCCAAACCTACACTATTGGGAGAAAAAAATGAATTTTATTAAATACTTAAAATAAGTGGCTAACTAGAGTGGGATTTAGTTAGCCTTTTTCGGTGTTTATAATAAAAAATAAGAGCTTTATAAGCCCTTATTTAAAAAAAGAAATTAGCAAGATTTTTTTAGCTTCTTTTTCAAGATCTTTATATCCATTTTTCTGAATATTTATTTTTCTATTAATTTTTATAGACTTTATCTGATTTTTCTAATAAATCATAAGGTATATTTTTCATTTATCCTCTTACCATGAAATACAAAACTGTTCAAAAAAATAGAAAATTGATCTTCTTCATCCTTATTTCTATTTAATGATACTAATTTATCTTCTAATGAGCGGTTATTTGTAGCTTCTAGTCTATCTTCATCACTAGAATATACATAAACAAGAATATAATCATATCCAAGTTCTCTACTTATAAGATCATAAGTACCTATAGGATCAATTATATAAATGTCATTTTCTTCAAGCTGAGATAGTGTAGCAAAATATTCATTACCATTAATCATAGTCCATCTATAACATTAACTTTATATTTCTCAAGGTCATCTTTATTAATAAAAAAATATGCCCTTTTTTTCACCTTCAAAACGAGGCTTTCTTGTAGAATATGATTCTATTGATTTTTAAACCATTTTTTTCTTTAACATATCAGCAAAAAGTAGACTTTCCTGAACCTGTTCTACCTACAACTAATATTTTCTTCTTTTTCATAAATTCTCTCCTTTTCTACTACGATTGGGTGACGTAGATTTTAAAAATATAATCTATATAAATACTTATCGTATACCAATATTATACCACGAAACCAAACAAACCTCAATTCTTTTTTTCAGGATATAAAACAAGAAATAAAAAAAAGACAATGGTTTAACCATTGTCTTTAATTCTTTTACTTTATCTTTTCGGCATAATAATATCCAACTTTATCTCCAACACAAAAAAACTAAGTATTACAGACTCTCTAGTCTCAAGTAAATTATTACCAAGTCTTTCATTAATAGATGGGTCAGAGTAAACATCAGAGCCACCTGTAGCTTTAAATAGGGTATCATCTATTAAATTAGCCCTTTTTATCACATACTTAGATAAATTACCATTAGTATCTAAAATAGAAAAGCTATCTCCAATCTTAAAATCACGATCAAGATCCTGACCAATCATATAACCATGACCAATTATATAACAACCCTTACCATCATTATTATCAAGAGGGTTCCATTTCGAATAGATATTATTATCGTTTATATAATGCTGTGCATCACCAAGAGAATAATCACCCTCTTTGCCAAAATTTTTACCTATCCTAAACTGGGAATTTCCTACAAATAACCACCCCTGAGTTTCATATGAAGTAGACTTTTGACCTATTGAATCGTATTTGACAAGATCTTCATTTGGACTAAATTTGTCTACACTAATTTCTTTCTTGTTTTTTTAAGATCATTTATTGCTATGTTATAAACTTTTTTTCATTCATGGCATATATGTTACTAAAAGATCCTTTTTTCATAAAAACATAATCAGATCCAACTAAAAACAAGGTTTGCTTTTTGATGTTTGATTGACAAAATTATTAGCTATCAAAGCATCCTTAAAAATCCTTACCACTTGCTAAAATAAGATTATTACTTAATCCAGTTTCATCATTAATATAATAATTTGTATCATATCTATCATAACCACCAATTCTTTTTAGCAAAAGTAGAAAAATGCCTTACAGAGTTAAATCCACCAAATATATATTTAATGTCATAACCCTTAATGTCATTTCTATAATCCTTAGAACCATTTACTAAAAAGTAGTCCTAAACCTTTAGATTTTTAAAAAGGCACTAGAACCCTAAAGCATCAGGATAATTTCTTCCATCTGCAAGTGCGTATTCATCATAGTTTGATTCTTTTTAAAAGATTTTTTTGTTGGTTTCATATCTATTTTTTTACCTGAAAGTCTTATAGTATTTGAACAATATCTTTTAATAATATCTTCATAAGATTTAGAAAAAGTTTCTTTACCACCTACAATATAAGCAGTTGTTATATTAGAGGTTTTACAATAAGATTCAAGTTGTGAATTAAAACCAGATTTATCAACAATAATTAACTTTGCACCAAACTTATTAGTCAAGTTAATTGCTGATAAAGAATCTGCAAATGAATCAGCAGATGCAAAGACTACCATATTAGAGTTTACATTTCTAGAAGCTTCAATTGACTTCTGTATTGATGTTTCACCCTTAACGATATTGCTTTCGTTAGCCTTCACTCCTATTAAAAAAAGCCACCTAGTACAAATAAAGCTGATAAACCTAAAGTTATTACTTTCTTTTTTTAATATTCATTTTTTTCTCCTTCTACTACAATATGGGAATTGTAGATTTTTAAAAAAATATAATTTATATAAAATACTTATCAGTATAGATATATTATATCATATTTATGATCAAAAAGATAGATGTTTTTATTTGTTTTTATAAAAAAAATACAAACTTTATTATATATCTATTAATCATATTTAATATATGGTATAATATAATTAAGAATAAGTGTTTTATGTAAAATTATTATTTTAAAATCCTAATTTCCCAAAAAAAGTTAGGTAGAAGGAGAGAAACATATTAAATTTCATAAAAAGAGATTACAAAACCTAAAAAAACAAAAAAATATTATCTAATAAGGAGATAGCTGATTTTCTAAAGGTTAACCCTGAATATTTAGAAGAATTTGAAAAAGCTTATCGAATTGCAAGTTTAAATTCTGATGATGATAACTTTTTTAAAAAAAATTCCAGGCAAGCTTTTATTGAATCAAGAGCCAATAATATTAATGAGTATTATGATGATATGGTTGAAAAGGTTGTAAAAGAACTTCTTGATATATCAAAAGTATACGAATATAAAAAGAGAAAAATAACCTTGAATATATTACTGAATATTTACCAGCACCTAATAATCTTATTACTAAAGAAGAAATTATGGCTCTTCCAGAACACCTAAGGCCAGAACTTACTGGTAGTATGGTAAAAATGGATATAGGTAAAGGTTCATCAGAACAAATAGTCTTTATGCTTAAAAAAATATTTAGAAAAACAATGATATTAAATATTATCATATGTTTAGACAGGGGCTTGATATATTGGACCTTGATCCTATTACTTATCAAATACTATCTATGAATAGAAATTCGATAGGCAATTGGTTACCAGCATTAGTAGAGGCTAATAAAAAAATAAGGATTTTTTTCAAAAATTCCATCTACAAAAAAATATTAAAAGTTCCTATGCCAGTTTTTACAACTTACGAGATTAGAATATATGGATTTAACTAGAACGACTAAAGAAATCATAAATAGGTATATCTATAAAGTTTTTTTAATCTTAATGATGAAAAATGACTATTTTTATAAAAAAACAGGAACATACTCATCTAAATTTGACTTTTAGAAATGCTAAAGTTACAAAAAGGAAATGAAGTACATGAACTTGGTGAATATTTATTATTTATCCATTATCAAGCCTTATTAATGGCATCACCATTAAATGGTAAATCAATCTATGGCGTTTCTACAACAAATGAATGGGTCGTTAGAGAGTGGATAGAAGATAAAGAAAATAATCCTACTATATATCATGGACTACCACTACATACTGAATTTAGGGTTTTTGTAGATTGTGATTCAAAAGAAGTTTTATCTATAGAAAATTACTGGAAGCCTGAAGTTATGGAAAAAAAGATTTTTCTGAAAAACAGGGGTGACGGAATTGATGATAAACATGATTCTGTAACATTCTTATTAAATAAAGAAAGACTTTGTAAAAAGGTATGAAGATAATAAAGAAAAGGTTGTAGAAGAAATTAAAAAGATATTACCCGATTTAAATCTAAAAGGTCAGTGGTCTATAGATGTCATGCTAAATGGAGATGATTTCTGGTTAATAGATATGGCTATAGCAGAAAATTCATTTTATTATGATTCTATTCCAATAGAAAAAAAGAATTAAAAAGTGAAGAAAAATTGGATTCCAAAAATTAGAAGATTAATTTAATTCAAAAAGGAGCTAAAACAATTAGCTTCTTTTTTTATAAAAAAAGAGACTAACCAAAGGTTAGTCTCCAAAAATAGATTATTTATTTTTTTCTTTTTTTATTAATAAAGTAATAAGCACATCCAACAATAGCACCTATAACAACTATTACCGCTGCAAATACAGTTTTTCTTGTTAGAGTCACCAGTCTTAACTTGTTCTCCCTTAACAGGACCGTTGTTACCGTTATTAACTGGATTCTTTTGAGTACCATTTAAGTCACCCTGCTTATTATCAACAGGTTTAGCTGTAGTAGTATTTGGAGCCTCAACAAAAACTTCATTAGAATTTAATGTCTTTTCTTTTGTATCCTTTGGCTCAGTATATAATACTTCAAACTTATTTGGAACCTGTTCCTTATCCTTTAGGTCAGAAAGTAACTTAGCCTTAAATTCAACATAAACTTCTTTACCTAGAGAGTCTAATTTCTTAAAGTCTACAGTTATCTTCTTGCCTTCAACAGTTACAGTATAATCAGATTTTGCTAATTCTTTTTCATCAGTTCTTAAAACAAAATCCTTAGCATCAGATGCAAGTTCAAGCCTTGGATCTAAAGTATCTGTTATCTTAAATGTCTTGTATTCCTTTATTTCATTTGGTAATGGAGTAGATAACCTATAAGTAAAGCTTTCACCCTTTTTAGCTGTTATCTTTTCTTTTCCATTTACCTTCTTTGTTGGTGCAAAGTTTCTTTGAGGACCATCATCCTTTTTAATGTTGACAATTACCTTATTTGAAGCAATTTCTTCTGGTGTACCACCTACAGTAATTGCACTTACATTACCAACATTAGGAATTTCAACATCAGCTACATTTGCTTTTTGCATTAAACACAAGATCTATAACCTTTGCATCCTTTAGATTCTTGATCTTATCCTTTGGAACTTCAAATTTTACAACTCTTGTTTCCTTATCATAAGCAACTGGATTATTTTTATCAGCAACTAAATCCTTAGAATTATCAGTCACCTTAACACCATCTATTAAGACATCCTTTAATCCAACATAATCAATTCTTGAATCTAATTTATCAGTTATAGCAAACTGCTTATACAAATCTATATCAGATGGAAGTTTTACTCTTAAAGTATATGTAAATGAATCTTCAAGCTTAGTATCAAGCTCTGTCTTTTCATCATTTATAAATTTCTTTATTGTAATCTTTTCATCATTTTTCTTAGAGCTTAACTATAGCTGGTTCTGGAACTCTCTTCTTCTTAGAATTTTTCCATTGTTTTTGTTCTTAAACTCAACATCAGCTACATTTGGAATTGCTTCCATATTCTTAGCCTTTTTTTATTCATCTTAGACTTAAATGCGATATTAACAAGCTTCTTACCCTTTAAGGCTTCAAAGTTACCAGCTGTAACTTTTAATGTTCTTGTTTTCTCATCATAATTAACCTTAAATGTTGAATCTTCCTTACCGTCTACCATTACCTTAGCTGAATTATTGATATAATCAATTCTTTCATCTAGTGTATCTATTATTTCAAACTGTTCATAAGTTTCAATATTAGATGGTAAAAGCACTATCTATAGTATATGTATATTCATTTCCAATTATATCTTCATGTAGAAGTTTACCTTCAACTAACTTAGATACAGTAGGTTCATCAGATGGATTAATATATACCTTAACCTCATTTGACTGCCTATCTTTTTCTATAGCATTTGGTGACTTATATATTACCTTTGCCTTATTTGGAATACGTTCATCAGTCTTAACAGAATCATTTACCCATGCAGGCATTGTAATTGTTAATTGTTTCTTGTTTTCTAAAGCCTTAAAGTTATTTATTACAAATTCAAACTTCTTAGTTTCTTTATTGTAACTAACTGCATAATCCTTAAATTCTACATCACCTGATAACTTAGCTGAAACCTTTGGCTGTCCATGTTCGTCTAGATCAAGAACAAGTCTTGGATCTATTTCATCTGATACAACTATTTTTTCATACTTATGAGCATTATTTGGTAATGATACGTTTAGATTATAGTTAAACTTCTTACCAGCCTTTTCAGCAAAATACAACTCTTGACCCTCAACATCTTTTCTGATATTTAGATCTCCTGCTCTTTCGCTATATACAAATACTGTATTAGACTTCTTATCACCCTTATCTCCTGTTAAAGATAGGTATTTTACAGAAGCTGAATTTGGAACCTTAGCATCTGGTACAGTAGTATCATTTAACTTAGCTTTAAAAGTTATAGTTAAATAATCATATTTCAAACCATTGTTATTACCAGCTTCTCCAAGAACAGTCTTATCATTAGCTGCTATTGTCAATTTCTTACCATCAACATTAGTTGTGATATTAGCTGTATAATCACTAGAAGTGTCTGGATTTAAAGTTTTTCCAACTGTTCTATAAGCTTTTACAGAACCCTTAACCAAATCTAACTGATCTGATAATGTATCTTCAATTTCAAGTGTCTTGAAATTCTTTACATCACTTGGTAATTTAACGTATAGTCTATATTCGTTTTCTTCACCAAGTATTGTATCTCTTGTATCGTCTCCTTTACTTGTTTCTGTTTTATTTGTTCCCGCTGGTGTGATAACTTGCTTTTCAACATCTATATCACTTGGCTTATTTGGATGTGTTGTAACCTTTTTTGATACCAATGGGTCATCACCATTTATAATAGTTGTTGACTTATTATCAAAAGATTTAGTAGCTTTACTATTAAGTTTAACCTTAATCTTCATAACATAAGTTTCACCCTTCATTGGCATAGTACCGTCAACTGACACTTCTCTTTGAACACTCTTACCATTTTGATTTTCAATCATTTCCATTCTTGTATGTCCAAGTTCTGTTTTATTTGGTGCCCATCTTACTGTTCTTGAACCTTCATCATATGTTAATGATGGAGTGTTAAATACTTTACCATTTAACATGATTTTAGCATCAACATAATCAACTTCATCTGGCAACCTATCTTCCATTACAAATGATGAATAATATTTTGGTAATTCACCTGGTATTGAGTGAACCTTTTGAGATATAGTGTATTCCATCTCTTTTTCACCCTTAGCTGTATCCATCCAGTTTTCCCATGTATCAATTTCATCATTATCTGTTACTGTCTTTACTGGAGCAAAATATGGTCTATTTCCTGTTGGCAAATCAAACGAAGGAGAAGACAATGGGAATTGCCATCCATTCACATTTAAACCATCAGCAGTTGCCTGATTACCCCATATAGTTGTGTAACTTGTGCCTATTGGAAGATAAGTATTAGACAATAATCTAAACTTATAACTTTCAGCTTTTCCTAAAGCAAATGTTACAGCATTTCTTTCATAATTAGAACTCATAAGATTGTCTACGAAATCATTACTTGTTGAACCAAATACTTTCATTCCCTCATACATTGAGTTCCACTTTGTTTGAACTGTTTTACTCTGATCAAAGTTTGAGTCCTGAGTTGCTGAGTGCAAACTCTTCATCTCAACATTTGTATCATTTGATAGATAAGCTGTAGCCTTATTATTTGGTGATATTAAACCAACACTTTCACCATCTGAAACATAATAGTTTAATGAACCAAATGTCATAAACAATTCTCCACCAGTTAACTCTGGATGCTGTTCTTCATCTTGTGGTGTCATTCCTGCAACCTTTGTTGGATCTACTTTATTTCCCTGCTTGTCTATAAATTCATATTCTGCTGAATGTGCCTCACTATTTTTTTGGTCTAACACCTGAAAGTGGGTCATTAGAAATAGAGAAGAATAATCCATCATAATCTGTTACAGGATCTTTCTTATAAACAAATTCGCTTAAAGTTAATACAATATCAACTTTTTCATCAATAAAGTGATATCCTGGTCCACCTTTTGACTTAGAATCATCTTTTACAAACTTTTTAATTGTTGCACCACCTGGATAAGTTATTCTTATCTTAGCATTAGGGTTTTTAGAATATACAGCTTCTGGTATTAAAACATTGGAACCTCTTCTACCACCCCTAAACTTTGGATATACAGTATCTCCTATAAACTGTTTAGCTACCATAAAGGCATTATGATGATACAATTCTGGTGTAACAAGCTTACTTACTCCAAATTTTTGTTTCAACGCATAGTCACTCATTGGACCAATTGTAGTAAATCCACCTGTACTTTGTGAATTAGCAGCTGCTTCTCTATCTTCTGGATAGTTAGTATTAAGTAGCTGAGGTATTCCCTTATGAATTTCTGGTGAACCACTGGAAGTATCATCAACATTTAAAACTTCAATTCTATGAGCTATATCTTTTTCTTTTATACCAGCTCTATGAATTGTTAAGAAGGACTTTTTATTTTTACCTTCTTCTTGTGTTTTAAATCCCTTTGCATCAACTTTCTTGTAAGGAATTTCACCTAATTCTGCCGCACTTGCTGTCGCTGTAATGGCTGGTGCTATTGCAGGAGCTACCATACCTAAAAGCAAGTATTGAGCTTTGAATTTTTCTTTTTTCATATTTTTTTAATCTACTCTTTTTAATTGGCTAAATTAAAAAGTTTTTCCTTTCAATATATTTTTTTGTGCAGAGACACAAGGTAAAACCTTGTGACTTTAGAAATATCATAACATTAAAAATATGATTTTTGTCAAGTATTTTTTTATAAAAAAATTAAAATAAAAAAACTAACAACCTATAAATAAGTTGTTAGTTAATATTGTTTATTAATTACTTAATATGAGTATATCCATTTGCACTCATAAAATCATACACATCTTCCATTATCTTATTACTATAACCCTTTGAAGTTGAGTCATGAGATATTCCTTCATATGCCCTATCCCATGTTAACAATAAGTGCTGTTGAACAGGCTCTGTATTATCTAGTTTATGCCAATTTCCATCTGCATAGAAATTATTCCACTTATGCATAGATGTTTCCATTGTATTAACCTTTATTCCAGCAATATTAAATAAAATTGAAGTTGTGAAAGAATAACCTTCGCATACACCTTCTCCGAATTCTAAAATAGAATATGGACTTCTATTTTTTCTTGCAATTTCCTGATTATTGTTGCTAGCATCTGTAACAGGAGAATACACAGCATTATCCCATATCCATTTACTAATCTTTTTTGCCTTTTCCATGTCACTCATTGTATTATTTTCATAAACACCTATTGACTTTAATACCTCTATGCCCTTATTTATATACTTCTTATGCTTTTCTCTATCAAACTTTTCACCAGTCCAATATGCCTGTGTGATCTTATAGTTGATATCACCAGACTTTATAAAAATACCATTATCTTCAATGTATTCACCCTTTGGAGACAACTCTGTGCTAAATCCCATAGGCCATAAGAAAGCATTTGTTTTTTCTGGCTTTACACCAGAGTAATTATCCTGTGAAAGATTAAGCTTTGATGCATCTTCTAACTTAACTGTAAAAAGAATATTCTTCTTCTCTTCCATATTATTTATAACAGCCTTAGCTGATAAAGAGTCTAATGCTTCCATTGAGTCAACTACCGTATAAGATTCTGGTGCTACATATAATCTAAATACATAGCCATCCTTGTTTATCTTTTGATTTGGTAGTAACTTATATCCATTTGGAATTTTCGCCTTTTCATATTCTGAACTCTTGTCTACCATAACAGAAGAAACTTCTTCATTTGTAACAGCATTATATATGCTTACCTTAACCTGATTTGGTCTTGGGTTTGGGTTTGGGTTTGGGTTTGGGTTTGGGTTTGGGTTTGGGTTTGGGTTTGGGTTTGGGTTTGGGTTTGGGTTTGGGTTTGGGTTTGGGTTTGGGTTTGGGTTTGGTGTATTATTTCCAATTAAAGAATTAACACTAGCCTGAGAAACTTCGTCTCCAACTATATATCCCTTCTTAGCACCCTTAACATAATCTTTAGCACCATTATTACCATTTCTACCCATTAAAACAACACTAGCACCTGTTGCTGTTGTTACATTAACTGCCGATAGAGCATCTGGGAAATTCTGTCCATTAACAAAAGCTATAGTATCAACCTTACCTATTTCTTCATTAATCTTATTTCCAGTTGAATACCTATCTGATCCTGATATTCTCTTTCCACCATCCTGCTTAACTGAATCCTTTTCACCGAAAGTATATTCAACCTTCTGATTTGATATATAAGACTTTGATCCATTAACTAACTTTAATCCTAGACCCTTCTTCTTTAACAGTGGTGATGCAGATAAAGCATCTGGGAAATTTCTACCATCAGCTACGCCAACTTTATCAAAACCAAACCCCTTTAATGTCTTTTCATTTGTTGCATATCTATCAGCCCCATCAAATATAGTAATATTAGATGTAATCTTTCTTGCTGAATCTATAACAGCCTTGTCAACCATACCACCAACTACATAAATCTTTTCAATACCCTTTATCCTTATATAAAGAATAAATATCAGTATTCTTACTTACAAGCTGTACCTTACCGCCAGTCTTATTTGCAACATTCTGTGCAGATAGGCTATCAGCAAAAAGAATATCCATTAGCCAATATAAGAGTCTTTGAATTGACTAACTTAGCTGTTTCTGTGGCTGTTTCAACCCTTGTCTTTCCAGCCAACTTTGTTACCTGACTTGTTTCCATTGCACCAGATGGCATTACGGATGTTGCCCCCATTAATCCACCTAGTATTCCTATAATCTTTTTTTATTCATTTTTTTATCATTCCTTTCTTATTTATAAAACTTATTATTTTACTTGTTTACATATTATATTATAACATATAAGCGGGTATCTGTCAATATCCATTTATAAAAAAACTAAAAAAATCTTTTTAAAACATATAATATAACGCCTATTCCTACACTAAAAAAAATATCAATAAAGATAAAATTGCTAACATTATTGTTTTTTTATTTTTTTCAAAAAGGATTGTATTCATTACCTTTATCAATTGGATCTACATTTTCATAATAAAAAAATCATACTCATCTGGGTCGGCACCCATTTCTATTTTTCATTTTTTTGATGATTTTTGTTGTTACTAATTCACGTCTTTTTTTACTTCATAGACTTCATCATCTTCTTCTTTACCCGTTAATATTGGTGGAATCAAAACATTATCTTCTTCATCTGGTTTTTGTTTTTCACAGTTACTATATCTGGATTAACTTTTCTTTCATTAATACTTTGATTTTTTTAATAACCCTATTTTTGAGTATGTTTTCTTAATAATATCGAAGATGCACTTTTTTTCTTATGATCTTCTTGTTTTTCATCAACAGTACTAGAAGTAGTGTTTTCAGGCATGGAATTAGCAGGAGCTTCATTTATTGGTTTTTCTATTTTACTACCGCAATGAATACAAAAATACTGCTTCATGAGGCACTTTTTTTACCGCAATTTGTGCAATATAAAAAAATTATCCAAAAAAATATCACCTACCTTTTATTCTTTTTTTCTTCATTTTATCTTTAGATTTTTTCTTCATTTCTTTTGCTATTTTTGTTTTTGCCTCATTTCTTTTCTTATCCTTATTTAAGAAATAAGCAAGCCATTTCATAAAAGCTACTAATATAATTAAAAATCCTATTCCTACACCTGTATATTTTAATTTATTATTAAAGATACTTGATTTAATATAGATATTCTCACCACTACTATCATAATTAGCTGTGAAATTATCTGAATTTTTTTATATTTTTATATTACCAGGAATTGAAACTATAGCTTCTGCTTTCATTTTTGAAAAAAATCAATTCTTGAATCTAATTTTTTTCAGCCTTCGCTTTTTTTAACACTTTTTCAAAATCAGGATCTTTTTGTGTATCTTATTTTTCCCTTTTTAAAACATATGTTTTTTTGATAAAAAGTTCTTATCTGCTTTAATCATTAAATCAGAGTCTATTAATTTTTTTCTTTTTTTAAATTTTTTTCATGCTCATATTAAAAATCACTTGGAGACAAAAAAATTCACGACTAGCCTTAAATCCGATATCAATACTATCATTTATAGTTTCAATATTAAATCCAGCTTTCTTAAATCTCTCTGAGTCTTTTTTTAAACAATGCATTAATATCGTTGATATCTTCATCCTTAATATATTGCCTAAGAGAATCATAAGAATCTTTATCAACAGTAACGCTTAAAAGCTAATGAACTTGAGCCATCTTCATTTATTTTAATATTGTAACTTTGTTTGTTGCAACCTGACAAAAAAATAAAATTGGAATAAATAATAGAAAAAAATATTTTTTTAAATCTCAAAAAAATAATCACATCCTTATCTTTTCTATAAAAAAATTTTATTGAAATAACAAACATGATAATAGCAAAAAAATAAATACACTTGAAGCTAGTAAAATTGCTAATTTAGGCATCTTTTTTTAAATTTTTCTCCAACATTATCTCCGCTATTAACCCTTGTTTTTTTGCTTCATTTTCTGTTTTTTTCTCTTAAGTTATTTAGAAATTTTTGAATTTAAATTAAAATTTATTTTCTTCACATTACACTCCTATTCCAGCCTGAGAAGGCTTAACTTATTTTTTTGATTATCTATTTATCTATAAAAAAATTATAACATAAAAAAATGTCTATATTACAAGATTAATAGCCTATTAACCATGTAAACTTCCTTTTTAACCTCATATGTTAACCTTGGATTTTTTTATTTTTTTATTTTCTGAAAACTTTACATTCATAACCTCATTTATAGTGTATGGAATTTTAATTATTCCTAAAATAGAACTTTTTCTTTTTTTGATTTAAAAAAATGATAATTTGATTCTTTAATATGATCAAAAAAACTTCATTATTAACTTTTTTTCTATCATTTCCATTTCACTAGGACTTGATATTGATGCAATATTATTTTTTTGTTATCATAAAAAGAGTACTTGTTTTTCATTTTTTTATCAAAAATCAGGTTCTATGTATCCAACCATCTGATGTGGGCTTATTGTATATTTTTGATACATCATCCATCTGATAATCTATATGCCTTCTAGCTTCACTATAAACTTTAAGATTTATAGCATATATAGGAGCTTGAATAATAATTATTAAACCTATTATTATAGCTACTATTGTATGCATTGCACCAAGTAGACTGTATTCATTAAGTCCTGCACGAACCCTGTTGTAATTTATTGTTATTGGTATTGCACCTATTGGAATTAAAAACCATAGTGATTTTATGCCAATAGCATTTATTGTATTTATAAAAGTATAACTAAGTGTCATTTTTTTATCCATCTCTCTTTCTATCTTTTCTATTACAGCCCTATTTACAAAAGAGCTAAATGTCATATAATTTTTATTTGCTAACATTTCTGCTTTTTCTTTATCTTCTTGTAAAATATTGAAACCAGCGTGAACTTTTCTTGGTCTGTCCAGCTTTGGTCTTGCCATACATATCACTCCAATCGTTATTATTATTTACTATTATAACATAATAATTATTAAATGTCAATATTAATTCCAAGAAATACTTGACAAAATTGTATTTCTGTGGTACGCTTTTTTTATAAAAAGATAAGATGAAAGGATGTTATATAAATGAATAAACATAAAAAAACGAGCAAAGATAATAAAGAAAATTTTTTTATATTAGGAACTATAGGATTAATATATGCTACTGGTGTTTTTCTTCTTTAGTGATAGATTTACATATGGTACTGTAATAAATGGAACTAAATATTCTTTTTAAAACTCCTACCTATGTTGCTAATAATATTAGTAATAGAACTAGAAATTACACATTAAAAAAATAAAAGGAGATAACACATATGATGAAGTTACGAGTTCTGAATTTGATTATGGAGAAAGTTATATAGAGGGTAGTATTTTTAAATTTAAAGAATAAGCAAAATCCATATTTATGGCCAATAAATCCATTTTTTAAATAAAAAAATACAATTTAAAAAAACCAATATTGCATATGATGAATATAAGTTTAAAAAAACCTATATTCTGGTTTAGAATTAGCTGATGATACAAAAGTAAGAGATTCAAAATCAGCTACGCTTGAATTTGATGATAAGGGTAAATTAATTGAAGAAAAAGAAGTTTATGGCAATAGAGTTGATAAAAAAATAAACTTGAAAAAAAGCTATATTAAATGCATTTCATAATGATATTGAGGAGATTAATGTTAAAAAAATCTTTATATAAAACCTAAATATACAATTAAATCAAAAAGAGTTCGCAAGTTTAAAGCGTAGTTTTTAATAAACTAAAAAGGTAAAAAAACTTTATTTAATTGTTGGAAAGCATCAAGATGAAATAAATTATAAATATCTTAAAAAAATGGATTAAAAAGTGATGAAAACGGTGAAATTTCAGGTAACAGCAAAGAGATTAAAAAAAATATGTAACGGAAGTTTCCTATAAGTATGATACATATAATAAATCCCGTGAATTTATAACCACATCTGGTGAAACAGTAAATGTTCCAAATGGTAATTATGGAATGAGGACTGATATAAATAAAACAGTTGAAGTAATAAAAGATATGATAAAAAAAGGTAAGGAAAAAGCAGAGGTTGCCTATTTAAACAAAACACTAAATGGAGCTGATGATATCGGAGATACCTATATAGAAGTTAGTCTAAGAGATCAAATGCTTTATGCTTATAAAAATGGTGAAATGGTTATGTCTACTCCTGTAGTTACAGGTAATCCGAATACTGGCGGACAAACACCTAGAGGGGTTTATAAGATATGGTCAAAAGAAAAAAATAGAAGACTTGTTGGTGAAGATTATTCTTCTCCTGTTAAATACTGGATGCCATGTACATATACTGGTGTTGGACTTCATGATGCATCATGGCAATCAAGCTTTGGTGGCAATAGATATTTATATGCTGGATCTCATGGTTGTGTAAATATGCCTCTATCAAAAGTTAGATACGTTTTTAATAATTTTGAAAACAATACGCCTGTTATTATATATTAATAAAAATAAAAGAAAGGGATTTTTATTGGCCCTTTCTTTTTTTATGTCTAGACAAAAGCAACATGGCATAGCTCATGTTGTAAATAATATTTTATTAATTATATATTACAATATTGAACAACTTTTTGTCAATAAAATAAATATATTTTTCTGTAAAATAAAAAAAGAAACCCAAAAAGGGTCCCTTTTTAAAGATTAATAATTTATTTTTTTGTATACATACAGCTATCAAATCCAAATATATCAGAAAGCATATACCCATATCCGTAAGAAGAATCTTCATTAGCACCTTCCACTTGGAATATTTCTTTTTGAATATCAAAGCTTAATTTTTATATCCTTTTCTAATTTAATATCAAGTCCACCAATTGAACCATGAGACGATATTTGCGAATCCGCAAGTTGTCTCTTTAAGCATTGTAAACTCTTTTTTTATTTATAAATAAATATAAATCTTCAATAGTTGTTTTTTTATGGCGAAAGTTAAAAAAATTGAAGACTATTTTTCTTCACATAAAAAGCTCTTGAATAACGCTATTTAGAAATGGTGAAGATTCAATTTTTTTCCTTATTATATAAATCTTCAACCTTATAACCCTGTGTTTCAAATAACCATTCTAAACACTTAGGAGTAGCTGGTTTTGAATGATGAATGTAATATGAATAATAAGAATCTATAATGTCGGAACCTACATGAAGTCCTGTATAATCAAGAAATCCGCCCAATTTATCACCTTCATCATTACCATCCTGCTTAGGGAAAATATTAAGGAATACTTCTGTTGATCCAAGACTGTTAATTTTTATAAAGTTTATGCATTGCATATAAATCATTGACAAACGAATCTAAACAATCAGAAATATCATATTCTAAACCCAAGCCATAAATAGCATCAATTAAGTCAGTATAATTTATTGCTGTTAAATAATAATCATTATTATTACAAGTATCATCTCCACTCCAATAATAATCATTTATTATTTTTGGATTCTATATCCGATAACATTTCTTCTTTATTAACAAGCTCAATCTTACTATCTTTTTATTTTTCAATAAATAATCTAAAAACAGCTTTTATCAATATCTTCATCAGATGGATAAATAGTTTCCTCAAATATAAAAAGAACAACTATCATACAACTTTTTCTGTCATAACTGATATCCACTGCTTTACTACAATTTCTACAAATTCAGAAATTACCATACTTTCGGTAGGATTATTTGATTCTAAATAATCTTCCATCTCTTTATAAATAGTCCTATAAATTTCATAATTAGTATTATTTAAAAAGAGCTTCTGCAATATTGTAAGATATTGAAGATAACTCATTTTTAATGAAATGGCTATACTCAAAATCCTCTAACTTTAATGGAATAATGTACTCCTTTGTAAAATCATTAATCATTTTTGTCTATATTTCTCATTTTTTCTCCTTCTACCTAGTTGGGATCTAGGATTTTTTTAAAATTAATATATATAAAATACTTACTCTTACATATATTATATCACGAAACCGACCCTAACACAATTCTTTTTCAGGAATCGAGTAGGGAGGACTTTCTCCTCCCTCTCACACCACGGAGCGTGCCGTTCGGCACTCCGCGGTTCAATTCAAATAATAATCTAAACAACTAATGAGTCCTCGCTTTTGCGAGATTTCTTTTGTTATCTTGCGAAGTCCCGCTGTTTTTGGCTACCGCCTGATAATGGTCTGTAAATCCTACGGATTGTCTCGCCATCCATTCTGGTACACCAAGCTTCCTTAGTCCCCACATCCTTTTCTTGCTAGTTTTCCATTGTTTCCATATAACTATTCTCATACGATTACGAAGATGTTCATCTATTTTAGTCATATTTTGTTTCATCTTACCTATTCTAAAATAGTTTATCCATCCTCTTATCACCTGATTTAGTTTCAGTATCCTGTAGTCCATAGACACTGACCACGAACGATATGTTAGTTTCTTGAGCTTTCTCTTGAAAATCTGTTTATTGAGTCCTTTGTGTGGTCTGGCTTCCCATTTTCCATTCATTTTCACAAAGCCAAATCCTAGGTACTTGAGCCTTGTTGGTTTTTGTGACTTTGGATTTAGTAGCATTTACCTTAAGGCTTAGCTTCCTCTCTATCCACGATGTGACCGAATGCATCACTCTATTTGCAGCTGCACTACTTGCAACGGTTATTATACAGTCGTCTGCATATCTAACGAAGTGCAAGCCTCGTGCTTCTAACTCTTTGTCTAATTCATTGAGCATTATGTTACTAAGCAAAGGGGATAAGTTACCTCCTTGCGGAGTTCCTATAGTGGTTTCTTCATATTTCCCTTTTACCATAACTCCTGCTCTTAGGTACTTAGTTACAAGAGATATTACATCTGGGTCTTTCACCGTTTTGCCTACTAGATACATTAGCTTGTCCTGTGGTACATTATCAAAGAACTTTTCTAGGTCAATATCCACTATGTATGTGTATCCATCATTTAGATATTCTAGTAGCTCTACTATTGCTTGTTGTGCTCTTCTACCTGGTCTAAAGCCATAACTATGTTCACTAAATTGTGGCTCGAACATTGGTGTTAGAACTTGGGCAATTGCTTGTTCTATGATTCTGTCTACTACTGTTGGAATTCCAAGATTTCGTACTCCACCGTTTGGTTTTGGTATTTCTACTCTGAGTACTGGTTGTGGTTTATATTTCCTTTTCAGGATTTTAGTTTTGATATCTATCCAGTTTTCTTTGAGGTATTTGTTAACATCTTCTATGCTTATACCATCTATGCCTCCGGCACCCTTATTGGCTTTTACCTTTTTGTATGCCATTTTCATATTTTCTCTGGATAATATCTGATTCATTAGTTGTCCCATAGATTGTCTCACTTTCCTAATTTTCTTTTGTACATACTAGCCCTAACTCCTGTGAAATGTTCACTCCGTTACGTCTTTGCTACTATATTTCTCGTCGGGCTTATATACTTAGTTTGATTAAGTCACTTTGACTTTTAGAATTGTTCAGCCCTTCGCTCCATTTCCATTACAGAAACTTCTCCACTACTATGGCTTCTGCTGACTTCTCACAGTTCGTTGTTACTAGGTTTTCCCTCTGTGAGACCTCACGGGATAAGTCGTCAGTCTTTCCTCGTCTACCTGCCTAATCTACTTACATAAGTTACGTTTGCCTTTTGGACTTTGTGACTAATGGCCCACTCATCCGTTATGTAAGCCTTGATATTAGGTTTCTGTACGTCAGGCTACGATTTCGCTATTGCTTCTTCTCGCCATCACCTCACGGTGATAACCTTGCAAGTTGCTATGAGGTTCGTCGGCAACTACGCCCTACGTGGACTTTCACCACAGACTGACGGCATGCCCGTCATACTATTAAAGACCCCATCTATATAAAATAGATAGGGTCTTTTTTTAAATATAAAAAATTAATCATCAAGATTATCATTAATTTTAGAGTTATCATTGTCTAATATCGGCAATTTATTATCAACTTCTTTAGTTTTAGCATCTACCAATCCATCTGAAACAGCATCTGAAATTGTTGGTGCAACAAGTTTAGCACCCACAAGATTATTAAATAAAGTTTTTTTAAATCAAGACCTAATGAATCACCAAGTCCAGCATTAACTTGTGTTATTGACTTAGTTATATCCTCAGTCATCTTAGCTGTATTTCCACTTCCATACATTGTGATTTTATCAACTTGAGCAAGCGGTTTTGCAATACTTTCAGCAACTTTTGGTAAAGCTTCAAAGTACATTTCCAAAACAGCAGCCTGATTCATCTTTAACATAGCTTCAGCTTTTTTATCTAAACCATCCGCTTCTGCTTTTAATTTTGCAGCAATAGCTTCTGCTTCTGCCTTACCTCTAGCCTCTATACCAATAGCCTCTGCTAACATAGCTTCTTTATCTGCTTCTGCTTGTTTTAATCTTTCATAAGCCTCTGCCTCTATTTCTTTTTGTCTTTTAAATAACATAGCCTGTGAAGACTGTTCTATAGCATACCTTTCAGCATCTGCTTTTGCCTTTTCTGTATCTGCTTCAACTTGTAGCAAAGCTTGTTTTTTAGCAAGATCAGTATTTTTTTGAGCAATTTCTAATTCTGCTTTTACTCTTGCATCATTTGCTAATCTTGTTGCTTCTGCCTCTGCTTCTGCAACTTCTCTTTGAGCATTAGCTTTTGCAATAGCAGCAGTTTTTCTTATTTGTTCTGTGTTATCTATTCCCAGATTAGAGATAACACCATTTTCATCTACTAGTCCCTGAATATTAAATGCTACAATTTCCAGACCCATCTCTGCAAGATCTTGTTTAGCATTTGCTTGGACCTTTTCTGAAAAAGTAGAGTTCTATCTGTAACTATTTGTTCTAGTTTCATCTGACCAATTATAGCTCTTAAGTGTCCCTCAAGAGTATCCCTAACCTCATCAGAAATTACAGAAACATCTTTATATAAAAAGTTCCTTGTTGCAGCTCTAAACATTTCTTTATCTTCTGTAGAAATTTTTACCTTAACAGCGGCATCAACCTTAACATTAATATAATCATTGGTTGGTACATAATCTGTTGTCTTAGCATCTACAGAAATCATAGAGGCGGTCATTTTATCCACCCTTTCTATAAATGGAATCTTAAGTCCTGTTTTACCATGTAAAACCCTTGTACCTCTTGGTCCAGAAATAACCTTTATTTCGCCAGGAGAGGCAGAAACAAAAGCGGTGGCTAAAAATAAAATAAGTAAAATTCCTATAGCCACAATAATCAACCCTGCTTTTAATAAAAAAAACATAAAACACCTCTTTCTTTTTTTTGTGAACCTCACCACCTAAAAAGTTCCTAACCTTTATAGATGGAACCTCTTAATATGCGATTAGTGTTTCAACTAATTCCAGCACATAAGAATCAATGTCTATCTACATAATATTAGCCCTGTAATCTAGGCAGCAACTAGGCTATCTAGCACATTAACCATATCGACTAGCGTAGACAAAGTGCAAAGGGTTCTTGCTTTAAGTAAAGGAACTTTTGCCTCTACTAAAGACCTCTCCTTTTCAGGCAAGGCTTTTAATTTATACCTAATAATATATCTAGCACCCACATTGTATGATGCTGATAAATCCACATTATATATTTTACCTGTAGTAAACTTAGCTATAGAATATGGCGTAGCTTCTGACACTTCATAGCCACGTTTTACTTTACCAGATCCATCAAATGCTAAAGCTGATGTATTCTTTGCATTAACAGTAGAAACCCTCATTTTAAGTAAATGAGCTTTATTGGTAATTATATCAATTAAAAGCCTTATGTTTCCAATGATGAACTCTTTGTTTTTTTACCAATCCTCTTTTTACCAGTAAAATCTAAGTGTTCAAATACAATAACATCAACCTTATTTTCTATAGCAAAGCCTATTATCTCATTGGCTATCTTGGATGTTAAATCCATATTCTCATTTTTAACTAATCGCCACATTCTATTTAGTCTTCTTGATCCTAAAGATTGTTTAGCTTTGATCCTGTTAAGGTTTCTATATAAGAGGTCTTTTTCTCTTGGAAAGTTAATAAACTTCCTATTTAGGACAGTGCCTCTCATATCTAAAACCGAACAGGTCGCATCAGTACCAAGTCCAAGGTCAATAGCTAAAACTTTATTAATCAATTCATTTGAAATAAGATCGACTTGTTCATCAAAGCTAAATCTTAAATAATAGCGATTGTTTCTTTTTTCTACTATTGGAGCAGATGGTTTTATGTTAAACTTATGTCTATTAATGTAATCAATATCACTTTTTCTAAGCTTAACATCTACCCAAACCCAATCTCTTTTGTGATAAACCTTTATTCTTGCTCTATAACCATCAATCTTAAACATGTCTTTATAATAAAGACATGGATAAACTATATGTTTAATTTGTAACCTTGGTTTATTACCAGATTTTTTTCTTTTTCCCAATTATCAAGGTTTGACCTATAACTAGACACAATACCATAAGCCTTAGCTATAGCAGCCCTTCTTAGATAAGATGGGAACTTATAAAAAAACAAAGATCAAACTCCTTATATTTGGGATTAGGATTAAACTTAGTTTCATGAATCAAACCCTCTATAAAACTATGTTTATATTTTTATAGATTTAATTTCTACTAAATTAGTCCACTCCTTATTAATAATTTGAATTATAAAACTCAAGGCATCACGATAAAAGCTTAACTGTTTCGTTAAGTGTAGTCTTTTGATTTACAATTTTAACCTTATAACTAGTCGTAACCTTCATCTTGACAATTCTCCTTTTTATAGTATAAATATATTATATCGCAAAAAAATAACAATTTGTCAATATAGCGTATTTGATTTAATAGTGTTTATTTCAGGCATGGATTATATCCATATTATGTTTAGTAAATACAATTAGTAATAAAGGTGAAAAATTTAATTAAAAAAACTATGTTATTAATCAGAGTAGACAAAAAAAACCCCCTTTACTTCATATAAATAGTCTAGTGACTACTATAAATAGAGAATGGGGTGGTTTAATTATTAAATCCTATTTTTTTACCAGCAATCCTTTGTTCATTAATTTCATTTATATTAATTATTAAAACACTAGTTATATATTTATATCTTCTTACATATCTCATAATAATAAAATCTCCTATTAATTATCTGATTTTTTTACATTATAAACTGACTTTCCACCTGTTATTAAGCCATAAAAATCTATTTACCATAGAATTATAATTAGCATCCGAATAACCTAGATATATTCTAGCAAATGAGGTGAAATTATTACATCTATCATAAGCCTTATTTTTTTAGCAATATTTCTTATGCCAGCCTCTATACCAGCCTCTATAGTAGGATATGTAGATCTTCCTCTACCCCTATTCCATAAAAACACTCATTGGATTATTAGTATGCCTTATATTTGAACCAAAACCAGTCTCAACACCCATCAAAGCAACCATTAAAGCTGGATCTTGATTGTATTTCTTACATAAATCAATAACTAATTGCCCTTTGTTAGAACAAGGACCTTTTAGAAATTTATTTAACTGCATTGCCTCTAAATTTGTTGTTTCTATATTATTTTTATTTTCTATTGCAGAGGCTTCTTTATTACTAGAATGTGTTACCTCATATGAGTCCTCTGTTTTTTTGTTTATCGTTAAATCAGATGAATTATTTTCAGATTTATTCTCTTTTTTCTTTAAATCAACAACATTTTTCTCCACCAACTATATAATGTTTACCACTTCTATTTTTTTAAAATAATCATTATTTATACTATCAGAAAGTAAAACCATGTTGTTAGAGTTTAATGTAATATTAATTGATGATAATGCATCTGCAAAATCATTTCCTGAAACTAATGTATATGTGTCTACGGCATTGTCATAAACCTTACTATTGATTTCTCTATTTGTCTCATATCTATTAATTCCAGAAAGTCTCTCTCCGCCATCTTTCTTTACAGAATTTTTATCTCCAAAAGTATAGACTACCTCTCTCTTTTTCATTATAGTCTCTAGAACCATCAACAAGTTTTTAAACCTAAATTTTTCCTTTTTTTAAAAGCGGTGCTGCTGATAGAGCATCTGGATAATTTCTACCATCAGCTACGCCAACTTTATTAAAGCCTTCTAATGTTTTTTCATTCGTTTCATAACGATCTTTACCTGCTATAATAGTGATTTTCTTACCAAGCTTTTTAGCATTTTCTATTATCTTATTATCAATATTTCCACCAACTATATAAATATTTTTTTATATTTATTAAAAATTTTTCTATAGTTGATAGATCTGTATTTTTTTATCAACCAAAAACTATATTTGCATTTTTTTGACATTGCAACATTAAAAGAAGATAAAGCATCTGCAAAAGATTTACTATCTGTTAAAAATAAGATTTTTCTTTATCATTTAAGGCTGCTGTTTTTAATAGAGGTTTCAATCCTATTTTTTTACCAGCAATCCTTTGTTCGTTAATTTCACTTGCATTAATTGTTAAAGCACTACTCATAACCGTTAAGCCAGCTAATGATAGTGCTGTTATTTTTTTAAATTCATTTTTTTCAATTCCTTTCATTTAAATATTTTTGTAACCTTATTGTAACATAAATTAAACCATATGTCAACCGCTATATTTTTTTACAATTTTACCTAATAAAAAAATAGAGGAGATTTTTTTATTGACATCTCCTCTATAACTTTAGAAAAAAATTATATTCTACCTAATACATTTTTTAACCATTCCGTAAATTCTTTTTTTCATCTTCGTTTATTTGTGTTATCTCAACTAAGACATCAGCACCTTTAAATGGTGGTCTTACTCCACTACTAACTCTACATAAAGCATCACATCCAAATGGTAATTCTACAAATACTGATTTTTTTAGAAAAAAAGCAGAGGCTTTTTCCCATATAAATATCTCCAACATTAATTTCTACAGCCATTGTATCAAAAGGATGTGGCATAAGAGATTTTGCAGATACAGTTATATCAACAGATTTAAATATATCATTTTCATCTATTTCATTATATGTTATAGATGTAACCTCTACAACCAATCTTTCACCTGGAGCATACTCATCTCTTAATGTTTCAACTCTTTTCCACAATATTTCATCAATAGGTAATTCAATAAGTTTACCAAACATTTCTATTTGTAATTTTTAATTTATCAACTTTTACTATTCTTACTTCAACAGCAGATCCAACTGTTATTAATTTTTTTCATTTCCTAAGAAATGTGTTTTTAAACTTCTTTTTCTCTTGCTGGTTTAACCTTTGCTGTCATACACAATGTTTCATCTAAAACTTCGTCTATCATAAAATCTATTTCACAACCTATATATCTTTTTCATAAGATCTGACATTTTAAGATTAGAATGTGCAATATCTTCATCTCTAATTACTTCTCCTATAGGAATATATACTGGTGTTGCATAAACTTTACTTAAGAAATAAAAAAATCCTCACCAACCTCTATTACAGAAAAGATTCTACTTTGAAAAAAATGTGTTCTGGATTTTTTTAGCAATTGTATCCTTTACCCTATTAAACATTTTTTTACTTCCTGCTTAGATATCTTTCTAAGATTTTCAATTTTTTTCCTAATTTACCATTTATAGTAATGGCATTTACTATTTTTTTCATTCATTTTCTTTTTTTCTCCTTTTTTTATTTTTTTCTCCTTTTTCTTATTGGGAATTATAATTATTTATAATTTTTAAACTATGGAAAAAAATTAATCTATTAACAGATATTAATTCCAATAATTTTCCATTATCATCAAGAACTTTATATAACTCCATTCCGTCTATTTCATCAAATCTTTTTTTAACAAATGTAAAACTATATGTTTAGACTCATTTAATAAATCATTACTAGAAAAAAATAAATATAGCTTATCCTTGCCTTATCATTTTCATCTAAAGAATAGAAAATGTCATCTAATTTTTTTCTCCATTTTTCCAATAAAAAAAGTTTTAATATCATCTAAATTTAATAATGAATTATCATTTTTCTATTTTTATATAATATAACAGAATTTAACAACAGCAATTCTAAATCATTTAATGGGTCATTAGATTTACCAGTTGACGATATAAATTCCTTACAAAAAAAGAATATATGTTATCGACAAGACAATTTTTCATCTGTTATCTTAGGTTCTAATCCAAATTTTTATATATCTAAGATCTGAAAAAGAAATGGTTCTATTATACAAGTTTCTTTTAGTTACATCATTAATTATCTTCATTTTTTTATCTCTCCTTTAAAAAAATCATCTTCAGTAAAAATCCAAAAGCATTTGATCCATCTACAGATTCTCTTATTAATCTCTCCCTTTTTCATCCATTCAGGTTCATAAAGAGAAATATTTTTTTCTTTTTTTAAATTTCTTATGTTCTGGATGTTCTGTAAAATCAAATTTTTCTTAACTTTAATATTTTTTTGATTCTCTAATTAATAGTAAAACTACTGGCGGGTCAACTTTCATTTGTGTGAAATTTTTCAGATTTATCGCCCCATAAATCATAACCAAATTCTTCATCTTTTCTCATAACTTCATCTGGTAGAAGAACTGGTCTTTTACCTTCACCAGAAGATTGTTTAAATTCTTCTTGAAAATCAACTATATCAAATGTTCTCTTTGCCCTACTTTCACTATTAACATTAACTGTCATTGTTCCAGAATACTTAGAAAAATGTTCTGCTGTTTTTAAGTCACTTGTTCCTAAGAAAAGTTTAGTATTTGAGTTATTTACTATTTCATCAGCAGTTGTTTGTCCATAACCATCTGGGTTATAAAGCTGAGATAACCCCTGTACAATCATAGAAACATTAATTTTAGCAGAACGAACAGTAGCAATTATCTTAGCATAATTAGGTATGGTTCCTAATGGTGATAGGTAATTCTTTGATGTGATCTCCAAATTTTCCCCCACCTCACACCGTACATGAGACTTTCACCTCATACGGCGTTCCATCGTTATAAAAAATATATAACGACTTGTGGCTATCTCTCCACTATTTATTATCATAGCTTCTCTGATACTGTGCCACTACTCTCACAACCATTAATATATCTTATATAATAGTATTAACTAGTTACTTTCGATATAAATATAGATCTTTATCGCCAATACAGTGGCTTCTATATTGATTGCTTTCCAAGTTCCACATAATCTAGTATAAGCATTACTTAGGTCACTTCTTTAATCCTGCAAGTATCATCTTCATAGAATATCTACAAGATGCCTATATCCTTTAAATACAGAAGGTCTTTCATAGCAACAATTTTTTTACTAAACCTCACTTGCGTACCATTGGCACATTGACATTTCTATCAATTATTCTTTTAGAATTTTTATTTCAAAGTTTCGTCAGTATTTAATAATACATTCTAACCATATAAAGCAACTGTCCACACTATCATATACATTAACTACCTCTAGCTAAGTTTCCCCTTATTTTTTTAAGAGGGTATACTTCATGTGACTTCACCGAGCTTATAACATCATTTACTGCATTAAATGATGCTATTCGGAGTATTAACAAAACCCCTTCAGAGCGTTACCTCTTCATTTGAGTTTTCGATTATGTAGTTCTTAATTTTTTTTAAAAACTAAGCTGCGTTTTGTTTTTTAATTTTTGTCGCAGAACTTGTCGCACTATTGCAGAACTCGTCTAATATTAAATTACATGGAATCCAATTTCCTTTTATCTTACCTTCTGTTTCAGCATAATAAACATATTGGATAAAAAACATAGTAAAAAACAAACTGGATACATAAGCAAGCTTACTTTCCCTTGGATTTATAACCAAGAAATAAGCACATTTTTCTTTAGCTGGTTTAACTAAGTCAATTGCATATTCATCATATCCAAGAACTTTTCCTAATTTTACATTTTGCATTGTTTGAAGTCTTGAACCAAGTGAGTTGATAACATTACCCTTTTTTTATTCGCAGAGTCATTTAAGAAATAGTTCCAACTTCTTTTTAGCTGGATGAGTATCATCAAGTAATGCAAACATATTTTCTAATTCTTCTATTGTATTTGAACTTATTAAATCAAGTGCAGCAGATAAAGTCTTTTTCCTCTTCTTCTAAAGTTTCATCCATAACAACATATAATACAAGAGCGTTAAGTAATAAGTTTACTGAATCTTTAAATATATCTTTTGAAGATCCTGTATTTTTCAACTATAACCCTACATAAAGTTTGAGTATTATCTACTATATTCTCCTTATCTGCTAAAATTGTTGCTAATGGATTCCAAACATCCGAATGATTAAGGTCTGTAAGGTTTAAAACTTTAACAAAATATCCTTGATCTTCAAGGTATTTAGCATTTTCTTCATAAAATTATAGCAATAGGTAACTCTTTGATGCTATCTCTAAGTTTTCCCCTGCTCCGAACCCTGCGTGATAGTTTCCCATCACAAGGCTCTCCATCATTTATTTTTTTCTATTTTTGTAAAAATTTTTCATTTTGAGAAAAAAATTTATAGGACTTTTATGAGATACTGATGTTAAAGGTGTTATTGGAACTTCTTTAACAATAAATATTTTTGATGTATCACATATGCCTTTGTATGTTTTTTTATATTTTTTTCACAAAAGCTATATTGTTTTTATTTCAGAAAAAAATCTTTAAATTTTTCTTTTTCATAGCTTTGTAAAAATGGAAATTTATATCTGTTAAATCAAGATAAACACAACTTGCAAATTTATAGTAATAATGTATATCTTCAATAAAACTATTGATTTTTTTAATGCATTTTTTTCCAGCTTCTTTTTTTATATACATCTTTCACTAATACTAAAAGTTTTTTTAAAATTCTATCTTTTGAAGTATTACATAATTTTGTTTTTTTGCAACAAAACCATGTCTTGATTTACCATTTTTTTACAACTTTTATATTAAAACCTATAAAATCAATACTGTTTTTGCTTTTAGGTTTTTTTATCAATATAGAATCCTCATCTAAATGTAATCCATATCTTTTTTTATAAAATTTAAAATAGAGTATTTAAACCTAACACATTCATTATAACTTTTTTTGATAATAAAAATAAGGTTAAATCCATATCTAACAAAAAAATCCACTTTTTTTAATTTTTGTATATTGGGATGCATATTGGTTAAATGAACCGTTTTTTTATTTTTTTAGCTTTTTTTAGGTTTAAATGTTTCCCATTGATTTGATATAAACCAATCTAAATCATTTAAAATTATATTTATAAATAAACTTTTTTTAAAATGGATAGGTGCGATATTCCATATTTGCTACCATTTTTTTATCTAAAATAGACTTTATTATAGATATAGTTTTTTTATCTTTTATACCATTTGAATATAAAAATTTCTATAATTTTATTATGATCTATTTTTTTCAACAATACTTTCTAAATTAATAGTAAATGCTGTATACTTTTTTTGGCAACATTAATTAAACTTACAACTCTTGCTAGTGCGTGCCAATGATACCTGTTGGGTCTACTATAATATGAATGGTTGTGAAACTTCCCTTCAAATATTGGATCTAACACTTGTAATAACATTTGCTCTATGATTAAATCATAAGTATTAGAAATTCCATATATTGAAGTATCTAAACAGTATTTACTTTCCATATATATTTTTTTGATTTTTTTCTGGTTTATAAAAATTTTAATAGTTCAACTATTACATTATTATTAGCCTCTATTTCTAACAATGTTTTTTTATCTATATATTTATTAAAAAAACTTTTTTTCAGAAATATATTTTATAGATTTATCTATATTTTTCTTCACTAATTATATATCTATAAATATTTTTTTAAAATTATTACCATTTATAGAACAATCGTAAAGATAATTGTACATATTTTTTTCTCATTTTTTTAAGCATATTCTACAACCTCTTTTTCTTCTTTTTTTAGAATGTTATATTTTTTTAAAATCATACCTGAATATATGCTTTATTTTTACAAAATAATCAATAAATGACTAGTGCCTTTCCCTTTCCTAAAAGGTACTCCAACACCTCTTAGCCAAAAATTAAAAATAGGTTATATATATTCCAAATTTCCCTATTAAACTAGCGTTTTTGACATCAAACGTTCCAAATAAGCTATCTGTACATAATTCCCTTAGATTCCTTCTATACGCCTGTTGTCTTGAGATAGCCTGTAACTATCTATGGTCGTTCATAAAGGTGAGTCTTACTAAACCACAACAACCACATATAAATGTGTATATGCATTTCTACATATCCCCGATATAGACGTGTACATTCAAAGGTTCGTCAATTAAAACTAATTAATATTCTAATCATAGGAATTTTATAGACCACCAGCCTATTAATAACAACACCTACCTCTAGGCATCTTTCGTTACTGAAAAAGTACTACGGTTATCTTCGGCTGTCTTCAGCGAGCTTCTAACAATAAAATATTGCTAGTCGCAGTATTATGGTAGCCCTTCAAGGCGTTACTCTCTCATTTGACTATCGCCTATTTAGTTTACAGCTATATTATAGGAATTTTTTATATAGCCATACCCCATCTTTTCAATGAGGAACGTTTCGCACCCCCCTTTGGATCTGATAAAATCATACTTTCGCCACGTTTTGCAGCCTGTATAATATAAGGTCTAACAAACCCTCTTGATTTACCTCTACCAGATTCACCAAAAACAAGTATATGCTGATTTAAAAATGTTTTATCAATTGGTGGTAAAGCAACAATTTCTCCATACTTTGTTGTTCCAAGAATTGAGCCATCAACATCTTCAACCTCATCTTTTACTTCTAATTTTGTATACATTTCAGACTCATCCATCCAGCCACTGGTTCCATATAATCCTGTTTTAGATGCTTGAAAACCTCTATCATCATCCTCTAATGGTTTACCGCCACGTTTACTAGATATTAATACCATGAAAAATACAGGTATCAATATTAATATTAAAGAAAAAACCATTACAGGTAATGTAAGTAATTTTTTTCAAACATCATATTTAAACTCAATTTTCATCAAAAAAAGTGTTGCTATTATTTTAGTAACAATCATTGGAGAGGCTATTATCCAAATAAACATCATTATCATAATAGAAGTTATTAATGGATTTGAACTCTTACTTTTTCCTTTTTTTGCCATATCATCATATCCTTTCATAAAAATTATCAAACGAATATATTTTTTTATATTCGCTTCAGGAAAAAAATTTCCTTACCACATTTTTCTTGTAAATCAAAAAAATGTGAAGATTGATCTTTTTCAGGATTTAAATTAAAAAAACCAAAAAAAGCTTTTTTTATATTTTTTTAATTTTTGTGAAATCAAAATCCAATAAATTTAAATGAATGTTATCATTTTCATCTATAAAATCACAATCAAATTTAACATTTTTCTATATTCTTTTTTTAAATCACTATAAAAAAATCATCTATTATACTTTTTAAAATCTAAAGTTAAGAAATATGTTATTTTTTTACTCCTTTTTTTCATTAAGTGGTATAAAATGCATATGTTTATAAACATTATCAAAAGAAAAAAATATCATAAGGTTTTTGTTTTTATCCTTTTTTAAATAATGCCTTTTCACTATTTAGAAAAGTATTAACAACATCTAAATTATCACAGTACATATATGCTTTTTTTCTACTTTTTTTATTTTTTTATATTCTTCTACATTTTTTTCTACCAAGCATATTTAATACTGTTATTAACTTTTTTTCTCCTTGATTAGACCATGAAAACTAATCCACCACCAAGATTATAAACTGGAACTATATCTCCATCAAAAAAAATAAAACTCCAATATTTCTTGTATAATCAACTTTTTTTCATAACATTTTTTTATCTATTCTTTTTTTATTTCTTTACTTTCATAAAAAAAAGAAAGTCATTTTTTACTTACAGATAAATCGTTATTATCAATATCTAAAAAGGGCTTTTTCCCAACTTAAAACTCTAAATCCACACATTTCTGTTATTTTTTTACTCTAGCTGTTTTTTTATTAATTTTTCTAAGAGCAGCACCCGACATAGATAAATTATCATATGTTATATCCATATACTCTGGATAATATGTATCTTCAAAAATTATTTTTTTATAATTTAATCCTTTACTTCTTAACTTTAAAGTTTTTTTCCAACATCTGTATTCCTCTTTTTTTATATAAGAAGAATCTATTAACCTTTTTTTATACCTTACTATTATTCTATGTGGGCTAGTTGGTGATATATAATCTATTAAATCATATGGATATTCACCAGCTTTTTGCTATCTCTATTAATATTTTTTTCACTAATCGTATGGGGTCTAACTGTATATTTCATTACACAACATCACCCCAAACTCCAAGAAAAATTAACAATTTCACTTGCTTTTTATTAAATAAATTTCAGTAAAATCAGCTTTTTGAATTAAATTTAGACATAAAAAAATATGAGATAAATTACTAGGTGAATCGTCTGCTAATAAATATGAACTTAAAACATCTTCTACAGCATTAAACTCTATATTAGAATGATCCCTAATATTTAAAGAATTATCTCTATAATTATATATTGTTACCATAAACATATGCTCTTTAAAATAATCATATTCTTTATCTTTAAAATAATTATCCATAATAGTTTGAATAAAACCTCTTATATAAAGAACATCACCACCTTCTTTTTTTAGGTAATAATAAAGGTATTTTTAATGTAAAACTGATCATTTGTTAAATTTATGTCTTTATTAAAATTATAATCAGTTAATAAAAGAGCCTCACTTAATATATCTCTTGCATCTAATCTACCTGTTGCAAAAAGGTATCAACCTTGACATATTGGCTAACTTTTTCTGTTGATGTAATAAAACTTTTTAATTGATTCTTCATCTTTTAGTTCATTCATAATATCAAACTTAGATGATGCTACAGAAATTAAATTTTCTACTTGCTTAAATTTATCAACATTGTTAACCGCATACAAATTCGACATCAACATCACCTTCTTTATTTCTACTAAGTAAAGCAATATAAACATTGTTTATTTTTAGATAATATTTTTGTCTAATTTTTTTGTGCTTTTAAATACAGGATCTTCAAACAAAGATTTTTTTCCATAGTTAAAATATATGTTACATCTTCATTTCTATCAGTTTTTTTGTAATCATTCCAAGTCTTGATATATTTTTCTTTTTTTGATGTAAAGAATTTCGCAATATTCATTTTTTTATCATTGATAAAAAGCTATTTGACTTGGTGTATCTGCTTTTTGCTATATTATAATTTTCTATTGAACCTAAGAAAAAAATAATAATACCCAGAAAGCTTTTCTCACATCTTCTGAACCATTCGAGTCCTCATACTTTAAAACCAACTAACCTTCCGTTTGACATAAACTCAATAAATCCACCTTTTTTTCAAGATATTGAATATTCCATTCTGGACTCATTGAAACTGGTAAGGTAAATTTACCTTCATTATCAGAAAGTTTTTTTCTTGCTACGATATCAAACATTATTTTTTTGTTTGATTTAATTCTAAAGGTCCTAATTTTTGACAAAACATCTAAAAATTACTCTTTGATTTTTTTGTAATCATTTTTTTCTCCTTTTTCTATAAAAATACTTTTTAGCTACGCATAATAAAAAAATGTTTAGCTCTATTTTTTTATGGTATCATAAAAACATCTTTTTGTCAATAAGACTGTTGATAAATAAACATTTACATATTGACAAATTGCCAACTTTATAATAGGATTACAATAAAATTATAGTAAAATAAAAAAAGAACCTATTATTAGGCTCTTTTTGATTATTTTTTTATATTGCCAAGTGAACCTTACCACCTAAAAAGTCTCTAACCTTTATAGATGGAGCCTCTTAATGAGCGACTAGTGTTTCAACTAATTCCAACACATAAGAATCAATATCTATCTCCATGATATTAGCCCTGTAATCTAGGCAGCAACTAGGCTATCTAGCACATTAACCATATCGACTAGCGTAGACAAAGTGCAAAGGGTTCTTGCTTTAAGTAAAGGAACTTTTGCCTCTACCAAAGACCTCTCCTTTTCAGGCAAGGCTTTTAATTTATACCTAATAATATATCTAGCACCTACATTGTATGATGCTGATAAATCCACATTATATATTTTACCCGTAGTAAACTTAGCTATAGAATATGGCGTAGTTTCTGATACTTCATAGCCACGCTTTACTTTACCAGATCCGTCAAATGCTAAGGCTGATGTATTCTTTGCGTTAACAGTAGAAACTCTCATTTTAAGTAAATGAGCTTTATTGGTAATCATATCAATTAAAGCCTTATGTTTCCAATGATGGACCCTTTGTTTCTTGCTAATCCTCTTTTTACCAGTAAAGTCTAAATGTTCAAATACGATAACATCAACCTTATTTTCCATAGCAAAGCCTATTATTTCATTAGCTATCTTGGATGTTAAATCCATATTCTCATTTTTAACTAATCGCCACATCCTATTTAGCTTTCTTGATCCCAAAGACTGTTTAGCTTTAATCCTGTTAAGGTTTCTGTATAAAAGGTCTTTTTCTCTTGGAAAGTTAATAAACTTTCTATTTAGGATAGTGCCTCTCATATCTAAAACCGAACAGGTTGCATCAGTATCAAGCCCAAGATCAACAGCTAAGACTTTGTTAATTGAATCATTTGAGATAAGATCAACCTCTTCATTAAAGCTAAATCTTAGATAATAACGATTATTTCTTTTTCTCTACTATTGGAGCAGATGGCTTTATATTAAGCTTATGTCTATTAATATAATCAATATCACTTTTTCTAAGCTTAATATTTACCCAAACCCAATCTCTTTTGTGATAAACCTTTATTCTTGCCTTATAACCATCAAGCTTAAACATTTCTTTATTATAAAGACATGGATAAACTATATGTTTAATTTGTAACCTAGGTTTATTACCTAACTTTTTCTTTTTCCCAATTATCAAGGTTTGACCTATAACTAGATACAATACCATAAGCCTTAGCTATAGCAGCCCTTCTTAGATAAGATGGGAACTTGTAGAAACGAAGGTCAAACTCTTTATACTTAGGATTAGGATTTAATTTGGTTTTTATGAATTAAACCCTCTATAAAAATTATACTTACGTTTTATGGATTTAATCTCTACTAAAACAGACCACTCCTTATTAATAATTTGAATTATCAAACTTAAAAGCATCACGATAAAAGCTTAACTGTTTCGTTAAGTATAGTCTTTTTGATTTACAATTTTTAACTTTATAGCTAGTCGTAACCTTCATCTTAATAATTCTCCTTTTTCATAATATAGATATATCATACCATAAAAAAATAATAATTTGTCAACATGGCACATTTGATTTAAAAATTTTTATTTAATTATACTTATTGAGGAAAAAAATAGAGACTGGAAATAACAGAGGTTAATTCAGGCATAAAACATATTCATTTCTTCTTTGGTAACTTTTTTTCACCAAAAGTACCTTTCGTTTTTTTAATTTATCCAAAAAAATTATATTGGCAATAATCGTTTGTTTTGTTAATTATTATTTCTCTTATAGGCATTATTGTTGTAGATGTTACCAATAACAGTATTGCTACATTTAATATCTTACCAACTTTATTATTTAATAAAAAAAACTTAATTTATTTATTAGACTTATCAATAAAATAGTAAATCCTATTAACAAAAAAATATAAGAATTGTTATTATTAAGCAATCTTGAGACATAAAAGTTTCAATATGTTCTAATCCTATATTTTTGTAGATTTGTTTTTTTATATTCTCCTAATTGTTATATAGCCAACTCAAATTTTTAAGTTGGGTTTTACAGGGTTATAGTTTTTCCATTGTAAAATCATCTATAGTGAAGTCATAGAAATTAGATTTATTTGGATTTAAGACTAACCTTATAGACTCAGAGTCTTCTTGAGGTTCTCTCTTCAAAATTTCTTCTGCTTGTATAATGTGTCTATCATAGATATGTGCATTATTAACATAGTGACAAAAAACTCCTGGTTTTAAGCCTACATGTCTAGCAACCATCATCTGTAGGGCAACATACTGGATCTTATTTATTGCATTTGCAACAAGTAAATCTGATGATCTTTGGATTAAAGTCATATCCAAATATTCTCCTCTAACAGACCACTGTGTTTCCATAGCACAAGGATATAGACCATCACTATCATTGAAATCTTGATATTGATACAGATTAATTATATGTCTTCTGCCATAAGGTTCATTTTTTAGTCCGTCAAGAAGTTTATTCATAAGGTCATACCTTTTGACAGTTGCACCGTATCTTTGTCCTATAGTTCTGTTTCCGATATCCCATTCGTTCCACCAAGTAATACCATACTTGTCTTTAAGTGAGTCTAAATCATTACTCTGGTCTTGGTATATCCATAGAATTTCCTTGATACCAGATTTCCATGCTGTTGGTCTCAGAGTTACTATTGGAAGTTCTCCCTTTGATAGATCGTATCTTTCAAATACTTGGTTGACAAACATTGTGTAGGCTGGAGTACCATCTGCATATTTTGGTCTGACCTTTTCTCCAAGGGTATTATTTCTACTATTTAAAAATATCATTACAAAGTGATTTTTAAATTATTATCTGCTATTGTCATAGTTTGATTCCTTTCTATTATTTAGTACTCCTATTTATTTTTTTGATTTTTATATTGTTTATTATGTCATTAGTCTTGTGTTCCAAATTCCTTAACATATCAACTAATTCAAATGGAGAATATCTTTTATTATAAGGTTCATAAGGTTCACAAAGTTCATAAAAAGCCATCAAATAAATATTCTATGTCTATATCTTCAAGACATCCTACTATGAAGTTTGAAATTTTATTATAAGCTACTTTTTTTCATTTCCATCATTTATATCTTTATTGATAGAGTTGTATAATTTCTTTATCATAAAAAAATTCAAACAAAAAAATGAATCTATTTTTGATTTTTTTATAAACGTCTCCTGTGAGTTCTAGCTGTAAATCTCCGACTTCACCTATTTTTATATTTTTTTCATTAATGGATTTAAAAAAATTTCCATTATTTTTTTCATTGTTGTTTTTTTATCGTTCATTTTTTTAGTTCCGTCCTTAAGTTTGATCTTTTTCTGTTTTTTTCTTTTTTTCTTAATATATATAATATAAGCCATACTGTTCCAGCAAACACAACTAAGCTAATGCTGATCTCTCTTATCATTTTTAATTGTGAGCAATGTGTCATCCATTGCTTTTTGTTATGCTGGTACCGTTTAACACGGTATCTATCCTAATTTTAATTATCCAAACTATTGCAATTATCATCATTGTAAAAGGCAATGATTTTTTTGTAATTAAGTCGTTTTTATTGTCTTTCATTTTATTAATCACCTTCTATATTTAACTTTTTTTATTTGTCTTTAATCTTTTTTTATTACAAATATTAATGAAAAAAAATTATAATAAAAAGCAATTAAAAAAATCCAAATGCTGTAAGTTGTGCTATATGAAGTTTATAAAAAAATAAATCTTTAAGAGATTGAGAACTTTGATCTGGGTTTAATTTTTGAAATAAGATCACTTATTAGCATTGCTACAATAAAAAAATAGCAAATCCAATACCATAACATATAAGTTTAAAGTTTGTTAAAAAAACTTTTTTTATCTTCTTCTTTTTTTATCATTTTTCTTTTTTTATTATTTCCTTCTTCATACATTGAGTTGTCAAAAAAATCTCCATATCATTAATATTTTTTTATTATTTGATGTTTCATAACTATTGTTAGTATTATTAGTTGTATCATATATTGTTTTTTTGTTATCAAAAAAATGGTAAAATTGGGTTCATTATTTTTTTCCTTTCATTTTTATATTTTTTTATGTATATAGTTTACTGTCCAATCTTTTTGGATACGAAACACATATAGATGTAAATTCATCTTCTTTTTATGTGTTTACAGTCTAATAGTTCTTTTATAAAATTTAAGACTTTAGCGAAATGTTCTTTCTTGTCATTGTTATAGTCTAATATAAGAGTCATATAATCTACACCATTTGCTGTTGACCATAAAGATTGTGGTGATGTATCTTCATCACAGTTTTTTTGAAGAAATAATCTAGAACGTTTGTTATCAATCCAATATCGTTTATTTTTTTATATCTTCTTTAATTGGTTCTGTGCCTATAAAAAAATTTATTATAAGAGGGTTTTTTTATCTGTTATTTGTAGTCCTGTTAAAATCATATCAAATCTCCTTTTTGTTATTTTTTTGAGATATTTCAAAGTTTTTTTACAATATAATACTTGTTTTTCTCTTTCAGGCGTTATAATCTCTCTTTGTACCTAACACACCATATGATATATTAGGTAATATTATAAACTGAAGTCCTATTTTTTTATATCTCATATATACTTCATTTTATCAGTATTTTCTTTATTTTTTTCTATCTCTTTATTTGTTGGTTTATCACCAAGCTGGTCTTTAGCTTTAACGTCTTTAATAAAATTATATTCATCCTTTGTTATTTTTTTGCTCTTTATATATCTCTTTTTTGATTTACAATGTATGCTTTATAAATATCTGGTGATCTTGATTCTAGATTATTTATCATTAACGCAATTGTAGACCCAAAAAAATAAAAAAATAAAACCTGACAAAAAAACAAAGGTATTGGGTTTATTTTTTTAGATCTTTTTTTAAAAAGTGTAATCACTTAAGAATAAAACTGTTGAAGTTATTATTAAGAAAACACCTATTATTCCAATAATAAAAGTTAATGTATTAACTGTTAATGTTGAAGAATTTTTTTGATATTAGTATTATTTTTATTTAAATCCATTTTTATTTCTCCTTAGTATTTTTAGTATTATAGATTTGATCTTATTAGCCTCATCTTTCGTTGGTTTATCACCAAATATGGCTTTTTTTCCTTTATATTTTTTTAATAAAATCATAGTTTTTCTTTTTGTTATCTCTTTAGCATCTTTTTTTATCATTTAAATAAACCTTATAAACATCACCAGTCTTGTATTTTTTTCAAGATCTTTTTGGTATAGTCATTATTGTATTTATGGAAAGCGCTATGGCTATTATTAGAAGGAATATACCTAATATCCCTGTGTCTTCGTAAAAGGCTCGTATTGCAAAGTAGCTGAAAAAAATACTATGAATATTAATGATAAAAATTAATCCAAGTGTTATGTAACCTATGGTTGGTGCTTTTATTATTTCTAAATGTATTGCGTTTAAGTTCATATATTTAAATCCTTTCCTGTTTTATAATATTTCTAATTTTTGTTAATATCTTCCTCTTTTATTGATTCGCCTAGTATATAGTTATCTTTTTATATTTCGGATAAAAATCATATTCTTCTTTTTGTTATTCGTTTAATGCGTTCATCATCTGCACTAATATACAATTCATAAGTGTCTCCATTTTTTTACGATCTTTTTATCCAACATAGGATAATTTCGATTAGAACTACTAGAAGTACTATAATACAGATTATTACTATCGCAGTAGATATTATCATTTTATCATGATATAATATTGGTACTACTATAGAGGACATTGATATAATAAGTAACACACTTATAATAATTAAAGGTGCTATAGAACCTATTGTTGAGGCTTTCTTGTGTTTTTAAATGTATTGCATCAAATTTCATTTTTTTAAATCCTTTCTTTGATTTTTTTCTTGATATTTCTATTATTTTTATAAATAATTATGGATGTGTTTTTATATTTATTATAAAGTGGTTTTCTGTTTCTTCCAACCAACATCTCTTTTCTACGGATTCATTTAATTTTTCTTGATATAAAAAAATTATGTCTTTTGGTGTTTTTGAAAATTTAAACTTTGGTTTTTTTCATCTTGTGGATTGTATGATTTTTTTGAAATCTAAAAATTAAATATTCTCTCCCAATATTTGTTTTTTTGGAAACCTTATTTTTATTTATTTTTTTCCATCTTTAATTCCTGAAAAAAATCCTTATAATTTAAGTCTATTTTTTTATTTGTGGATGATAATAATTATACCTACATTTTTTTACTACAAAAAAAATTTTTGTTTTTTTGACCCGTAAAAGGTTCTACCACAGTTAAAGCACGTTATTTTTTTGCCATATTGCTTCCCCTTTTCTATTTGTATATAATTATAATTAATTATATTATAATGTTGAGTATTTGTCAATTGGATATGGTTGATAAATAACCGTTTTTTTGTGATATAATATAAATATAAAAAAAGAGAAAGAAAGGTGTGTAAAATGAAACTTACAAAGTCTATTATTAACACTAAAAAAGCTTATAACGATAGATTAGAGATAGTAACTGTAAATGTTCCTCTTAACTACATAAAAGAAGTTTATGACCTACCTAAAGGTCAGTTGCACCCTGATGGTAAAATATTAGAACTAAACCCTTTTTACCAAAGGGGTTTGGTCTGGACATTAGACCAAAAAAAGAGACTATATTCTTGCTTTTATTTAATGGTAAGGCTACTATAGAACCTACTATAGCAGAATATTATCAGGATGATTACAAAATGCCATATAATGGAAGTTATAGATGGCAAACAGAGACTAACTACAGTATTCGACTTTATTAACAATAAATTTTCAATAATAGTAGATGAAACAGGGGTATATTTTAGAAATCTTATAGAAAAAGACCAAAGATTCCTAATCAAGCATGATGTTAAGGAGACAAGAATTATGTCAAGAGATATCTCTAAAGAAGTGCCTATAGGAGATATTTTTAGATATATTTATTGAAATCAATGAAAAAGGTACTAAAATGTCGGATAATCATTTAAAGAAAGTTAAAAAGACATTGGAACTTTATAACATTATGTATAAGTAAAAAAAGTAAAAAAAGTAAAAAAAGGTAAAAGAGGACAACCTCTTGAAATCGAATAAAAAAAGAGGAATATTAAAATGTTAAAATTAAATAACCAAAACTTAAGCCAGAAAACTTTTTATATCGTGCATAGTAGGAGAAAAGACTGTATTTGCAGATATCAGTAAAATGTACCCCCAAAAAAACGCAAAAGCTAATATCTGAAGAACTGAAAAGAATAGATCCAAATATTCAATATACATATCATTCTTTTTTTCTTCACTAGAATCAGTGAATAAAACTCTAAAGAAGTGGAAAGAATTAAAAATCATTAGATGAAATAATCGACTTTATTAAAAAAAGAATAGAAGGACTATCTTTAAAATAAAAAGGTGATAAGGCGGTTTATATATGATAAAGCTAACTAAAGTTGAATTAAAAAAAGTGAAAAAAATACGCAAGAAGTGTGTTTGGTGACCATGTAGTTTCATATGGTGGTAAAACCTCAAGGTTACATGGTTGATTGCTACATCATTTGTAGTAAACAGGATATGCTACGCATATTACTGTAGTCCAAATAAGGTAAAAAGAGAAATGTCTTTTTGAAACCGAAACGTTTTTTTATTGTTATCTAGGTTTCTAGATAAAGAAGGAACTGGTTATATACCAGAATCTCAGCAGTGGTGGGTGGGCTGGACCTGTTGAGATTATTTTTTTATAAAAAAACACTAAAAATATTAAAATTAAACAATCAAAATTACTTCAAAACAATTTTTTTATGAATTTTTATTGACAAAACACTAAAAAAATATGATATAATATATTCATGTAAGAACGTATTCAGCAAACTTTTTAAAAAATATTAGGCATAGATAAAATAATTAAAACCACGTTCTGTAAATATTAACCATATAAGGACAAGATCAGCAAAAAAAACGAAGAATTAAAGTAAATAATAAAAACAGCTAGAGAGTAAGTCTGTGGACTACCGTGCTTTGTGCGACACAGCACAAAAGTTAGATTCTAGACTGTAAACTAAGCTTTAGAGGTTAGCTACCTCAAAAAAACAAACATAGCGTCCAAGCGATGCTCTAGAAAAAGTGTCCTAAATGTCCTGTCAGGTTGAATTATCAAAGTAGTGAGTTTTATGCTCACTATTTTTTTTTATATTAAAAGGAGAGTAAAAATGTACAAAATTTTAAAATACTCAAATAAAGAAGACTATATCTTCTGTTTTATAAACCAAAGAGAAAATCTGGACAATCTATCTATCAAACTAAAGGAAATCGACCCAAATAATAACTGGATGCTGGGGCTTTGTCCATCAAAGAAAAACAGTTAAGTCTTTTTACTAAGGGACACAGACACTTTGAAAAATCTAGATGATATGATTAATTTTTATAAAAGTAGATAGTTTATATAACAATCTACCAACACCTAAGATCAATTATGATGTACCAATAAATAAATCTGGTCAAAATGAAAAATATCAAGGTAAACCCAAACTTAAAAAGAAAAAGACTCTTTTTAGATTTTTGGTTTCGCTAGAACTTCAGTATCAGAATACTATATGATGTCAAAATTAACATCTGATATAAGTTTTAATATAGAAATAGATATTGAAACAAACGATATATCAATAGAGGTTTTGGATGAAGATTTTCTACAACCCTATGATTACCAAATCATGTTAAAAAAATCCAAACTATGTTCCAAAAAAATCGCTAAGATTGTCCACCATAAAGTTCAAGAGATTATGAAAAAAATTAGTGGATTATGGAATAATAGAAGGTTACAAAGAGAATGATTATATATAGAAAGGATAATTATTATGACAACACTATTAGAATCAATAAAAAAATATCGAAAACATAACACAAACTCAAAAATGGAGCAAAGGCTTATAAGTCAACTCTAAACAAAAACCTAGACTTTTTCAACCTTGCAGGAAACTACATGGAAGAAGTTGAAATAGGTGATTTATTTGCAGACGCTTATTTTGAAAATATTCATACAGCACTCTTAAACCTAATTAGGATGAGAGATATTAGAAACGGTGGCCTTGGTGTAAGATCTAATTATAGATTTTGCCTAAAAAGGCTGGCAAAACTAGATAAAAATCTTGCTATCTATTTTGCCTTTATAACACCAGAAATAGGAAGATGGGACGATATTTTCGTTTTACTTGATGAAGATGTAGACCCTTTTGTTAGAGAAAATATACTAAATCTAATAGAAACCACTCTTCATGATGATACGGACAAAGTTTTAGCCACTATAGAATCAAATAGTCAAGAATTAGAAATATCACTACTTGCTAAGTGGTTACCAAATCCTAAATCTAAAAATGCAAAAATAAATAGATATGCAGGATTAATTATGAAACACCTAAAAATCAACCAAAGAGATTATAGATATTTAAAATCTGATTTATCTAAGTTCTTAAATGTAGTAGAACAGAAAATAACAAATCAAGACTATAATTCAATAGACTATAGCAAACTGCCTACAAAGGCTCTAAGACGCTATCATAGGCTTTTCGAAAGAGTTGATGAGGAAAAGTTTAATGACTATCTTGATGGTCTTAAAAATGGCACCCAGAAGGTCAAGACAACAGGTTTATATCCATATGAGATAATCAAACCATTATTCACAAATAGAGATGATGCCGACCTTACACTAATTCAGAGTTTATGGGATAGTATTAATAGAAGTGAAATAAAGAAAAAAACACTATCGTATGTGCTGACTGTTCAGGATCTATGTATACAACTGTAAATAGAATAGAGGCTTTACCACTACTTAACTCAATATCTCTTGCCATACTTATGAGTGAGGCAATTAAGGGACCATTTAAAAACCATTTCATAAGTTTTGGTTCAAGACCAAAACTAGTTGATTTATCAACTAGAAGATATATAAACGATAAGGTTGATAAAGTTTTAAGATTTAATAATATATATTCAACAAATATTATGGCTGTATATAAGTTAATATTAGAAGCATCAAAACAGATAACAGATCCAAACGAATATATCGAAAGACTTATTATAGTATCGGATATGCAATTTGATGAGGCTATGACTAAAAAAACACCATATGAAGAGGCAAAGGCTTTATTTGATGAAGCTAAGATACCATTCCCTGAAGTGATTTTCTGGAATGTGAACAGTCAAAATGTTTCAATACCAGTAAAACCGAATGAGTGTGGTGTAAAACTTGTTTCTGGTTATTCATCAAACATTATTGATGAACTTGTTAAATCAGAAAGTTTTGATATAGATATGGAAAAGTTTATGTTCCTTTGTTTGGAACCGTTTAGGAAATTTATAACCATAACAGATATATACTAAAAAGATTAAATAAAAAAATGAGGATGAAAATGGATGAAAAAAATACAAAAAGAACTAGAAAGCATTGACGATTTTTTTCAAATTTATCTGACGAAGAGTTTGAGAAAAATACTGGAAGATGCTATGCCTAAAACTAAAAGATAATAAGGGTTCACAATGAACCCTTATTATTATTTTAATATAATTATTAAATAACAAAATAAAATATCAATTTACAATACTATATCACGAAACCAACCAAACCACAATTCTTTTTTTCAGAATATAAAAAAAATACTATTAAAACATATATGTTTTTTTCCAAAAAAATAACCTCTAAACGGTTACTTTACTCTTTTTATCTTCTTACTATTATTAATATATAGAAAATGACTAGATGATATTATCCAAATCAAACATAAACTAAAAAAATTTATAAGTTTCACAAAATATAAAAAAATAATCCAATTATTTTTTTACAACTAATATAACAGCAGATTCTATATTAATTTGATTTTTTTATTCATAAAAAAACTCCTTTTCTACTATAAAATATTATATTATAAATTTAGAATTTTTGTCAATTATTTTTGCTACGCATAAAAAGAAACTTAATAAATAAGCTTCTTTTTTTATGTTTTTTTATTAGCTAAATTTCTTACTTACTGACAAATTATAAGTTTCTCCATCTTTTTCAAAAAGAATAGAGTTTCTACCTTTGTTTAAGCAAGCTATGGCTGTATTTAAAGAACCACCAAATTGGTCTAACACAAGTTCATCTTTTTAATGTTATGTAGTCAAGCAAAGACTCAATTAAGGCTATTGGCTTTTTCTGCTTGATGAATTGTTTCACTTTTTAGAGTCTTGTCAAAATTAAATTCAACTGGTAACATTTTTTTCTTGTACCAGACATTTTTTTGGAACGGTTAGATTGTTTGATGATACCAAGTCTAAAAGGTCTTCTTCTGACATATTCTTTTTTTAAAGCCAATATTATTATCTTTTAATAATTTAAAAAGTTTTTTTCTTATCAACCTTTAATGATCTTGGTTTGCCTTTTGTGAAAAACACCATCTGCTCTGTATTTTTTTAGCTTTTTCTTCCTGTGTTTGAAACAAAGTTACCTTTTCTTCCAATTAACTGTTGAGTAATATTCAAATCCTGATTTTTGTGCCATTTTTTTACACTCATAAATATAATCAAAATTGTTTGAATTTTCTTCGGCAAAAAATTCCACTAAAAAACAACCATCTTTTAAAACTCTGAATTTTTCATCAAAATCTTTTTGTCCATAATTAAAGCATGAATATTCAGCAAACTTTCTTGAACCACCTGTATTAGACTTTGGATCAAAATACGGATGGTCTGTTATAATTGCATCTATAGAATTATCTGCAATCATGGAAAGGTCTCTACCATCTCCGTTTACTATTAATGTTGAATTACCATTGTGGTCAACAACGGTATAAACACCTCTTGAAATACGCTTAAAAAGACCTTTTTCAATACCTTCATATATTCTTGCCCTTACTGAGTGCATCTTAACATCACCTGCGTATGTGTAGGCATCACTCAATGTAAAAATCTCCTTCTACATTAGCTAATATTCTTTTTACTATGTTCATTTTTATCTCTCCTTTTCTACCTAACATGGGTTGTTAGGATTTTTAAAAAAATATTATCTATATAAAAATACTTACTTTTTATATATATTATATCATATAAAATAAATATTTTTCTATAAAAAAAGAGGTCTGTATAAACCTCTTTAATAATTATTTATTAAGCCTTTCTATTATATATAGGCTTAATATTTGTAATAATCTCTTAACTCTTTTGCAGTTTCCTCAATGCTTGTATAAGGTGATGACTCAGTTGCTAATTTAAATGAACCATCAATATAATCATTATCTGTTGGTAAACCTATTTCATCTTCTGTTTCACAAAATATTCTAAGAGCGTCTTCTAGGCTTTCAGCCTCTATTTCTATTTTTTTCCGAAAACCGCCCATTCTACAGGTAACTCAAATACTTTTTTTATTTGACATTTCTCTCTCCTTCTACTACAGTTGGGTACTGTAGATTTTTAAAAAAATATAATTTATATAAAAATACTTTCGTATATCAATATTATACCATATAAAAATAAATGTTTACAATAAAAAAAGAACCCCAAATGGGATTCTTAAAGAATGATTATAAATGATGCTTATTTAATACCGCAGCAAAAATATCATCTTGATAATAATCTTCGTTATTCATCTTTTTTTGTTGTAAGCTATTGTTTTTTTGCAATATCTATTTCTAGTTCTAGATTTTTTTATTCCAGAATAAATCTTATTTTTTTATATAAAATTCAATATCTGATTCTTTAGATCTTACTAGATTAACATAAGTTTCGTTTTTTTAAGCATATTAATTATAGCATCATAAACTTCTTTTTACATATAATAAGTTATCACTATTTTTTTAATTGGATCACAGCTTTCACCATTAAGCCTATCCATAAGTGCAAAAAGTGTTTTTATTTAAAGTGTACTCAACTCTTTTTTTGTGTAGATAAAAAAACTGTAAAAATTTTTGAAAACTTATATTATCGTAGTGTTTAAAAAGAACATATAGATCCAAGAAAACAAAAAAAATATCATCAATATACTCTGTTTCATCATACGATATCAATACTTTATCTTCTATTCTCTTTTTATATTTATGTAAAAAAACTCAGCAACCAAATCGAGATCTTGATAATTAATAAGTAATAGCATATTTTTTTATACATATAAGCTTCATTTACTTTTATATAGAACATCAAAAAAATCTTTTTTTGAGTATAAGTTCACCATATTAATACTAAAGCTTATGATCCTCAATAAATAACTTATTCTCCTCACTAATATCTTTTTGCAAAAAAACTATTAATTCCTTGTTTAACATTTTTTTCTCTCCTTCTACCTAGTTGGGATCTAGGATTTAAAAATTAATTTATATAAAATACTTACTCTTGTATATATTATATCATATAAAAAGAAATAATTACCACAAAAAGAGACTTATAAAAGTCTCCTTTAAATGTTTTATTCATTTAATTCCTTTATTAATTTTTTTCATTTTTCATCATAAGATTTTTAAATCATGGTTTATCATATTTATTAGATAATTTAAGTGTTTTTTTCCAATTCTTTTAAATTATCCACCGTCTCAAAAAAAGTAAAGTTGAAGATGAATATGGTTTATACATATCACCAAATAAAAAAACCTATATCAATACTAGACAACTCAACCAATATTAATGCCTGGATATTTTTTTATTGATTGAATATAATTTCTTTCTTTTACACAAAGATCAAAATCTTCACAAAAAAACCACTTGAAAAAAAGTAAAAGAAAATAAAATTTGATTAATCCTAATTTCCGCAACTAAATCATCTCCATTATCACAAAAGTCCTCTATTTCGCCAATTTTATACCTTTCGTTAAGAGACTCTATAGCCTTAATTAATTTTTTTCCCTATTTTTTTCATAATTCTCTCCTTTTCTACCTAATATGGGTTATTAGGATTTAATTAATTTATTTTTTTATAAAATACTTATACTTACATATATTATAACATATAAAATAAATAATTACCACAAAAAAAGAGACTTATAAAAAGTCTCTTTTTTTGGAAAAAAATGGAGTATTTTACTTCTTATTTAAGTGAACTAAAACATCTTTGATATTTTTCATTAATATCTTCCCATGCAGAATCGTAAAATTCAAATGAACTATACTCTTCTATTATAGTACTTGATATTTCATCTTCATCTATACCCTTCATCACCATATTTACTAAGTATGATGCAACAAGATCTGCAATATCATAATGACCACTTATATTATCACTTAAACTTAGTTCAATTAAGTAATATCTAAGTTCCTGTAAATAAGCTATCTCTTCTACTGAAACATATGTCTCTTCTTCATCAGCAAGTGAGCTAGTTATAATTTCCCTTATCTGGGCTGTAATTTTTCTTAGCAATATCACCTGCCAAAGCCACAGCCTCAGTATAAACATCAAATATCTTATTAAAGTGTTCCTCTAAATTATCTGGCTTAATCTTTTTAACAGGACTAAAAGGTACAGTTGACATAAAAGTTTCATCATCTAAGACTATAGCCATATTCTTAAGATACAAAGAAGTATTTGGATTGTCGGTATTGAATATTATACCTTCTACATCTTCTATCTTTTCATATTCAACTATTACTATCTTATTAGAATTAAGACTTTCTGTACAAAAACTCAAACTTGTTAATATCAATAGTTTTAATTGAATTTACAAATGGGGAATCTGGTTTTTTTATAACCGTATCCTTCTTTACAAAAAAATATGTTTTCTAAATTCCTTACATTTTCTACATTACTCATTTTTTTCTCCTTCTACCTAATTTTTTGGGGAAATTAGGATTTTTAAAATATAAAATCTATATAAATACTTATCATATACCAATATTATATCACGAAACTGACCCCAATACAATTCTTTTTTTCAGAAAATAAAAAAACCAGCTATTTAGCTGGTTTAAATTATTACTTTTTATGTAAAAACATATAAACTTTTTTTGCAAAATCCAATAGCACCAATATAACTTTTTATTAATAAAAAAACTTTAAATAAAAACAAATACTTTAGAGTAATATTTTAATATAATAAAAAAATAATATTAATAAAGTTACAAAAAAATTACATCCAAACTAATTCTTTTCCATAGATTAGAGCTTTTTTTACCATTTTCATAATATCACTATTATCAAAAATAAAGAATAAAATATAATATATAATTTGCTATCCATAAAATATAAATTATTATATCTACAATAGGATTATTAATATAAATAAAAAAACCTATTTGCTGTAAAATTAATATTTACACAATTAATAAAGATAAATATTATAAAAAAATTATTATAGGTAAAGAAATTCTACTATCTATCAATCTTTTTCTATTTGAAGTTTCTATTTCCATAGCTTATTTTTCCTTAATTTAATAAAAATATTTCTATCTGGATCATCATCATCTATTCCATCTATAAATAAAGAATCTTCATCTTCTGTTTTGTCATCCTCATCTTTACAAATGTCATCATCTTCTTCTAAATGATATATATCATCAATATTTTTCATTAGACATTTCACTTAACGTTTGTAACATATATATACTACTTAAATATTCAGAAACAATACTTCTGAAATTTTTCATCATACATATAAATTAAAGGAATAACACATTTTCTTATTCCATTTAAACTTGCAAAAATCATAATCTGATGTATTTGCAACAATTTCACTAGATTTATTTTTTTATGAAAATTAAATATTTTACTATTAGCATAAAAAAAGAGTCCATATCATCAAATGATTCATCTAATTCTGTTAATAATTTTACTAATCCACCTATAGTATGAGCAAAGTCACTAAAAGTATCATTCACATCTACACTAAAACCAAATAAATTGCATGGTATTTTTTTCATTATGAAATTTTACATTTATATTTTCTAGGATATTAAAAAAACTTTTTTTATATTTATCTCATCTTCACTTCTATCTTCTATTTTAATATTGTTAATATTGATTATTTTTTTCTTTATTGTCTAACATATTTTTTTGCCATCATTAATTGTTTTGATTCTTTAGATAAGACAAAAATTAATTCCTGCAAATAAAAGTATTTTTTAAACTCATTAGCTAATGTTATCAACAAAGAAACATCCTTAACATAAATAATATCAGCATTATTTATATCTTTTCTTGTTGAAAAAAATACAAATCATTATCTTTTTTTCAAGGGATATTATTTTTATTTTTTTAAAAAAACATCAGTTGTTTCTTTTTGGAATGTATGTATAACCTATCTTATTTCTTAAATCCTCATTCGTTGTATACATATCCAAAACACTTAATTCTTTACCAACTTTGAAAAAAATTCTAAAACATGGTCCTTATATAAACCTGTTGAATCTATAATTACCACCTTGTAGCCTCTTTTTATTCATATTATCATCTCCTATTTTTTTAATAATTTTATCATATTAATAGCCTTAGTAAAATATTCTTCGTCTTTTTCTATAGCTATAACGCTTCTTTTTTGATTTTTTTGCAAGCAACAAATGTTGTTCCACTACCTGCTGTTGGGTCCAAAACCAAATCGCCTTCATCTGAGTACATTTTTAATTAACATTTCTATCAAAGCCAAGGGCTTTTGAGTTGGGTGAATTGCTGATTTTTGTGTATCTTTTGAAAACTTTAAAACACTTCTTGGATATCTCATATCAGAATCATAAGAACGAAACCCATGATCTCCATAATTTGTTGTTTTTTTGAATTTCTTTTTATGTGCTGATGAGGACACTTTTTCTTTCACCTTTTGACATAACAGGATTATATGTGCCTGTCTTTTTATAAAATATTAATATATCTTCGTGTGCTGATAAAGGTCTCTTTTTTGCATTTAGAAAACCTGTTGGTTGCGTTTTCTCCCAGATTAAAGTTTGTCTATAAATATCCTCATTTTTAACAATTAATCTTGCACTATGTAAGCCTTGTCCAAATATTATTATTTTACCATTATCTTTTATTACTCTTCTTAATTCCAACATAAGAGCATCTATATCAAAAATTTTTTTATCCCATTTATTTTTTTGTTATTTTTATAAGGTGGATCGCAAATAATAAGGTCTATAGATACATCTTTTATTTCCTTAAGAATAGAAAAAAACAATCGTCATTTATAAAAAAATATGTTTATTATTCATAGTTGTTACCTTTCTTTTTTTATTATACTTATATTGTACCACAAAAAAACAAAGTTTTGTCAATATTACGGATAATGTATGTTAATCTTTGTGTATGTATTGACAAATCACCGTTTTTTTATGGTAATATAATAATATAGAAGACCTAAAATCTTGGATAGTTTGGTGATCATGTAATTCCATATGGTAGTAAAACTCAGAATTACATGGTTGATTACTACTTTAATAGTAGTAAACAGGGTATGTTACGCATATTACTGTAGTCCAAATAAGGTAAAAAGAAAGTAATTTCTTGAAACCGAAAAAAATTTTTTTATTGTCGTTACTCAAGTAATGAAGAAGGAACTGGTTTTATACCAGAATCTCAGCAGTGGTGGGCGGGCTGGACCTGTTGGGATTGATTTTTATAAAAAAACTTATAACCTCATTAATTTATTAATATAAAAACAAACAGAAAGGATATAAAAAAATGGCAAATATAACAGCAGTAAAAGGATATATTACAATACTAACAAAGAAAAAAAAGAAGATGCAATCAAGTTTATATATTTAGTAAATAAACACCCTAAGCGACGGTGAATATTATACATGGATACAAAAATTTTTGCTAAAATGGATATAAAAAGAAATATCGGATAATTTCTATAAAGAGATTGAAATGAATTATAAACAATGTATTGATTTAGGTCAATATAAAGACTTTATACCATATACAGTTTTATTTTTATGGTGCTGGTCGTTGGACTTATTATAATAACGTAGAAGATCTAAAATCTTTGATGGAAGAATCTATATCAAGAACAAATGATAAAGATTCTCTTAAAATATTAGAAGATCTTATAAAAGCTAAAATAAAAAAATTATATTTGATTATACGGAAGAAGATGCAGGCACACTTTGCATAGAAGAATGTATAGATATCATGGATTTTTAAAAAAAGATGGAGAATGCTCAGAAATAAGTGTTAAACACCTATGACTGGACTGTAGAAAATTTAAAAAAATCTTTGTGGTTATAATGAATGCTTCACACTAAAGAAAGATGATTTATTAAATCTAGTAAAAAGATCATATAGATGGTCATAAATTTAGTAAGGATATTCTAAATAATTGTAAAAAAACTTTGATAACTTAATAAATAACTGGGATTACCACTATTCTCAAATGTTCTCAAAATTTATAAATAAGTTTAATACAGATGAAGTGTTTTTTTGACTTTGATATAGATGCAATAGAGCCTGATGAAGAATGCGATATAAATTTCAGAGAAGAATTAGAAAAATTACATAAGCAGTCTATTATAAAAAGAAGATTACACTATCTAAAACACTTTGGAGCCTTTAAAGGCTCCTATTTTTTTATTATTTAATACAAACAAAAAAAGAAGGCACCGAAGTGCCATCTTATTCCCAAGCGTAATCACTGGCGAGAGATATTTACCAGCTTTGATTACATTTATATACTAACATATTTTTTTATAAAAAAAGTCAATAGTTTTTTTAAATATTTTTTTATTATTTACAAAATGATGTTTTTTTGTGATATATTATAGAAATATTCTTTAACGAAATTTGTCTTAAGGTAAACTTGATGAGTCTGATTTTTGTAATAAAGATAGATGGAAACTCATTAGGGTTTCTTTTTTATTTCCTGAAAAAAAGAATTGAGGTTTGGTTGGTTTCGTGGTATAATATATGCAAGAGTAAGTATTTATATAGATTAAATTATTTAAATCCTAGTACCCCAAAACTAGGTAGAAGGAGAGAAAAAAATGAAACAGGTTGATTTAATTGCAGTAGAACATGCTGTAAATAGGCTAATAAACAAAAGAAAAAGAGAAATCTATAAGGAAAAATGAAGTTCGTATCAAGGAAGATGTGGAGATCAAAAAAAGAAGAACTAAAAAGCGTTAAAAAGAGAAAGCTTTTTGATTATAAGGATGTCATTGAAAAAAATTTTTATTCTTATAATGAACTTAAAAAGTAATATAACCTTTAATGAACCTTATCCTATTGATGAGATCTTAAACTTAAATGTTAGAGAAGAATATACTTATGATGAATTTGTTTACAAGTTCGAAAAAAAGTAAATGAATTTTATAACAATAAGATAAAAAGACTTTCAAAAAGTTTATAATAAATTTTCTTAGTGATAACATAATAAAACTTAATGATAATAAAATCTTAAGTGATGAAGATATAAATAATACTATTTGTTATGAAGAATTTTTGTTATATTATAGGTTTATCTTTAAAAAAATTGATCAAAGTGGCAATAAAGAGATCGTATTTACAAGAAGGGTTAATTTAGCAAATTATACCCCTCTTTTAAACCCTCAGCCTACAAGCACAACTAATAGCTACAATTTGGACAATATAATTATCAATGAAGATATTATAGAAAATATGAAGAATCTTATAAAAAAAATAAATTGGATTAGCTTATTTTTAAAAAGGACCTTATCACAGGTTCTTTTTTTGAAAAAAATATAAATTATGATATAATTTATGAGAATGAAAGTATTTTTTTATATAGTGATTGACAAATCGCCATTTTTTTATGGTATAATATATATATAACAAAATTAACAATAAATCCCAAGATTATGATATAATAATGTTAATTATTATTAAGAAAGTAGAGGTAGAAAAAAATGAAAATAAATATGATAATGCCAGTTTTGGTTTCAATTTTAATTTCGCAGTCGGTTATGTTTTCTGGAGCTGCAAATGTAGAAAACAAAGAAGATACATTAAATAGGATATATGGTGAGAATCGCTATGAAACTAATATAGCTACCATTAATTCTTCTTTTGGTGATTATTCTCAGGTTGCAATAGGTAGTAATTCTGATAATATCCAAACTGTTAAAAGCTATTAATCATTCAATAGACAAGAGTATTCCTTTTGTATTAGGCAAGAATAATAATTCTAACTTAAGTAATATAAGTGGAATAAAAAAAGTGGTGTTAGTTCTGTAGATTTAAACTCTTCAACCAATTTAAGAAATGCTGTTATAGTAAATCATATGAGTGATCTTATTACAGCATTGACGTATGTAACAAAAATATAAGGCTGAAATTATATTTAATGATGGAACAAATCTTCCTAATATGTCTAAATATAATAAAGTTTTTAATAGTAGGTGGTAGAGTTAAAAAAATACTATGGGATATGAACAGGTATCTGGTAAAGATCGTTATGAAACGAATAGGCTTGTAAATTCAAAAATATGGTACTGGACACGGTTATCTTGTTTCTGGTGAAAAACACAGCAGATGCAATAAGTTGTGTTAATATGGTTATAAATAAGCCAATGGATATTATATTAACTAAGAATGATGGATCTAGTGTTGATGTGAATAATACTAGTATTGAAGCTATTATTGGTGGAGCTGTTAAAATCCAAAGAAAGATACTTTATGTTAATCCGCACCAGGATGATGAAGTTTTAACTATGGGACTTTCTTTACTTAGAGATGCAACAAATAATCGTAAGAACACATATCTAATGTTGATGACTGATGGAAGTAAGAGCTACGCAATAAAAGCTTGTTAATGGAAGATTAAAATCAGAAGGTAGACGTGAAATAAGTGTAACTGAAATGGTTAATGCTAGGAATCGTGAAATGATAGATTGTTTTACAAGGATGAATGGTGATAAAAATAATATTATAATAAATTCATATAAAAATCTTGAGTTAAAAAACGAAGATGTTTATAGGGAAATTGAAAAAAATTCTATAATAAATATAAGAATATAGAATTAAAAAAACAATGGCTGTAAATGAATATGATAAATCAAAAAGGAGCTATTGACCATAAAAGCTTGTAGAGATGGATCTTTGGATTTTTGCTAGAAATAAAAATGTAAAAAAATCACCTTATATAGTGAAAAATGGTGGAAAAACAATGTCAATCACAAACAATGAAAAAAATAAAATTATTCATGCTGCAAAAAGCTTATACTGTATACAATCCAAGTGCTGGAAGATACGCAGTTGGTTATACATCTGTAAAGCATATGTTTAGTAGATTTGAAAATAATGATTTTACTTTTGGAATTGTAGAATACTAAAATCATGACCACCCGTCCAACGGGTGGTTTGCATAAGGGCTATAAGCCCAAGGGTTACCGGCCAGCGTCTAAAGGCGCTGGCTTTCACTCTGTTCAAGCTCGGCCTTTGACTCGTCGCCACCCTTTAAAGGGTATTTGTACTACTTGCCATCCCTAAAGGGATCTTCATATTCTTTGACACTTAATTTATCCATGGCTATATCATGTTTTTCCTGTTCTTGAATATACTTCTTTATAGTTGCTTCATTCAATCCAACCGTACTTACATAGTATCCTTCAGACCAAAAATGTCTATTTCCAAATTTATATTTTTAAGTTTGCGTGTTTGTCAAATATCATTAGTGCACTTTTTCCTTTGAGATAACCCATAAATTGTGATACACTAATTTTAGGTGGTATACTTACTAGCATATGTACATGGTCTGGCATAAGATGACCTTCTAGTATTTCTACACCTTTATACGAACATAATTGTCTCAGAATTTGGCCTATACTTTGTTTATACTGATTATATATTATTTTTTTCGCCTGTATTTTTGGTGTAAACACTATATGATATTTGCACATCCATTTTGTGTGAGATAAGCTATTCGCTTTATTAGCCATAAAATCACCTTCCTATTCGTATTATTGAGCTTGAACAATTCAATTATACTACGGAATGGTGATTTTTTTGTATAACATCTGTCGCGCACCCGCATAGCGGGTGGTTTATTGTTTCGCACGCTTTTGCGAGCTCAACAGGGACACGTCCCTAACGAATAAAAAAGACCTTTTTTAAGGTCTTTTTTTTTATTTGAAGATTAATGGTTTTATCGAAGATTAACAATTTCATCAGATAAGTCTTCAAGCATAACTATTCTTTTTAACTGATATTCTTCTATATCTAGACTTATCAAATTCTTTTTATAATCAATTTTTTTCTTTTAACAAATCATCATAATCAAAAATAAGTTGCGAGAAGATACCTATCTCCAATTTTAAATTTATACAATCCTTTTTATCTCTAAATTCATCAATAATTTGGGAAAGTTCTTTTTTTCATATTAATATCACCCTTTTCTTATTTTTATGTTTATTATAATTTATAGATAAATTATAACATAGAAAAAAATAATTTTTTTCAATGATAAATAATACAAAAAGAACCCTTATGGGTTCTTTTTTTGTATTATAATATCTTATACACTTTACCACCTAATGGGTAGTTAAAATCTGAGAAAGTACCACCTTCAATATCCTTTTTCAACCTCTCTATACATAGACATTCTAGAATCTATCATATCTATTTCATGTAAAAGCATTGCTTCTTTACAAGCAGGCTTCACAGGAGACCCATATTCCAATTCTCCATGATGAGAAAGGATCAAATGTTGAATTACTTCCAACTTTATAGGGTCTATTGGTTTAAGGTTTGCATTAAGTCTATTTTCATTAATCTTATTAAATAAACTTTGAATATATAATACACCCATAGTTATATGACCTAGAAGTCTACCCTTAGTAGAGTATTCTTCAACTATACTAACAGAATTAACTATATATTCTTCAATCTTCATAAGATCATGAAAAAAACAACGCCAGCATATAAATAATCTCTCTTTACATCTTTAAAGACAGAAGATATACTTCTAGCTATAATAAGCATATTATTTGTATGCTCTATGAGACCACCATTATAATTATGGTGATATGTCTTTGCTGCTGGATATTCCTTAACTTTATCTTCTATGGATTTAATTCCAAAGAAAGCCAATTCTTTAATGTCAGGGTCCTCTATTGTACTAAGTATATTTAATACATTTTCAAAAGCCTTATCCTTATATGGATAGCTTCTAATATACTCACTTAATGGTATATCCTTAGTATCCTGTATCTTATTAAACCACTTTGGCTTAATTTGTAGCTTTTTCTTTGTACAAAGATACAAAGACCTCAGTATTTATAAAAATCTCCTACTGACAAACCAGTGCTTTCTAAAGTAGTATTAAAAAAATATTACCCTGTATCTCACCAGAGTTATCACAAATAACAATTGAAACATATGGTTCATTGTTTGATGCAATTTTTTTCTGTTAGGGATTTTTACTAAATAAATACCACTATAGGTATTTCCCGCTTTCATTTCTGAGCACTTTACTCTACTATTATTCATAATTCTCTCCTTCTACCTAACTTTTTGGGAAGTTAGGATTTAAAAAAAATATAATTTATATTAAACACTTTCGTATACTAATATTATACCATGAAACCAACCCAAACTCAATTCTTTTTTCAGAAAATAAAAAAAAGAACCTATACAGGTTCTTTTTTGAAAAATCTAATTAAGCAAGACTATTTATTTTCATAACCATTTTTCATCAAGGTAATTTATAGCTTCTTCAACGGATACAAAGTCAATATCTTCACCTAACGAATGAGACACTTCTTCAGCAAAAATTAATTAATTCATCACTACTACAAAGAGCAGCACTTATATCATTTTTCATCAACAGCATTGTTGTTGACAATCTCCCAAAAAGAAGTTTTTATTCTCTTTTTATTTTTTTATATTACTCTCAGAAAAAAAGTATCAGGTATTAAACCATAAACATCAGCAACACCATAGCCATAATTTTCATTTTCAGCTATCTGCAACCAAGAATTATAAAACATATCATCCTTATTAGGATTAAGCACATACATTTCAAAAAGGTTTTTTTCTAGTTCTATTTCTAAAATAGAGCCACCACCCCTTATAGGATCAAACAATCCACAAGTACCACTAGTGAATACAAGCTTATTATTTCCCTCAAGTAATCCAAAAATAATCTTCAGCATTTATCTTCATTAAAAAAAGATAAAAAAACCACCATTTTTCTACAATAAGATTATTTAACTCATTGTAAAAACTAGTTAAAAAAATTTTTGAAGATGAAATCTTATTTCTGTCACAAATATCGTAAATTGAATAACCTTGTGACCTAAAAAAAGCATATCTATAACATTTTTCTTGGCTATCTATGTCTATATTTTTTTAAAAGCCTCTTTAATATCATCTTTATCCTGATCATACATAGCACTAAATAACTCTACAAATAATCCACCTTCTGTATTAAAGTTCTCTCTTTGAAAAAGGCATCACATTTACATGAAGTTTTTGTTGATGTTAATAGACTTCCAAAAAGTTTTTAAAATTAACATTTTTTTCTTAATATAAGTATATATCAAGAAAAGGTCTTTTAAACTTTCTACAGTATCTTTACTGAATTTTTTTCATCAAAAACTCTCAATATAGTCAATAGATTCTTCACCTAACGAAAAAAATCAAAGAATATATCCAATTCATTCTCATATAAATAAGGTGCTTCTTCATTCACAAACCTTATTAACATACTATTTGTTAATTCTAGAGTTTTTTTCAATTATTTCTATAAAATTTTTCATTTTCAAAATCTATCTGCATATCTTCTAGCGTTTTTAAATTTAGCTATATGATTACAAGAAAGATTTTTCATTTTTCAAAAACGTTCACTTCTCCTAAATCTTCTACAAATTCTCTTAAATTTTTTTCATTAATTTTTTTATTCATTTTTCCTCTCTCCTTCTACTACAGCTGGGTACTGTAGATTTTTTTAAAAATAAATTTATATAAAAATACTTACTCTTATACATATTATACCATATAGAATAAATGTTTATAATAAAAAAAGAGTCATATAGACTCTTTTTAATTAAGGTAATTTTCAATAATTTTAATTTTATTTATTATTTCTTTTTTTAAGTTTTTTTCATCATTCATAGCTTTTTTTAACTATTAGGTTTCTGAAATTTGAAATATCTTTATTTAACACAGTTTTTTTCTTTGTAATAAAATAAAAAAAAGACTAGATGGTGAAATATCAATAGGCTTTTGTCCACAAATAAACAAAAATACAAATCAAAAATCAAAAATAAATTTCACCATATTTTTTTCATTTAACCAAATTATTAAATTTAAATCATCATCTTCTTCTGAGATTGCAATGGTTGTGAAATGCTTTCCACTTAATGATGGAAAATTTAAATTATTTAACTTATTTAAATAATTAATTAAACCAGAAACTAAATTATCAACAACACATTCTTTAATAGCTATGGTTAAAGCTTTTTATTCGTGAAATTTTATATCTACCACTCTTAATCTGACTTGTTATTGTAAATTTTTTTCTTTTATTAATTCTAATTTATCTTCATTAAACCAATCTTTAAACATAAATTCTAAGATTATCATAAAAAAAGAATAAAATTGAAATAATCTACCCTCATTATTTGAAAAAAATACCTAAGATTATCTTTTTTTCTTCTTCTATAAAAAGAAAAATATTTTTCTTTTATAAAGTAAACGATCATTTATATCTTTTTTTCATAAAGATATGCTTTTTTTCTTCCTCTTCTAATAATTCATCTTCCAAATAATCAAAATTATTATTTTCCATAATTCTCTCCTTCTACTTAGTTGGGACCTAGGATTTTTAAATTATTAATCTATATTAAATACTTATCGTATACCAACATTATACCACGAAACAAACTAAACTACAATTTTTTTAATATAAAAAAAGAGGATATAATCCTCTTTTTACTTATTAACGAATATAATCCTTATACTTACAACGTAATTCACTATGAACGCTTTTTTTATAGTATCAACCTCATCAAACAACCTAGGTGGCAATGTGTGTAAAGTCATTTTACAAGTTATTCCATCTCTAAAGAAAAAAATCATGAACATCAAAAAAATTATAAGATCTTTATAATAAAGTTTAATTCTTTGAATTTTTAGAGTTTGTTAATTCTATCTTTAATGTAATTTTTATTATTATCATCTAAAAGTTTTTTTATAACCTTTTTATAAACAATATCTCCCGAAAAAAATCAGATAATTCAAAACCATTGATATTGTTAACTTTTTGGAAGTTTACCTATTGATCTTATCCTCTCTATTTCCATCTCTTGAATTAATAATGGTAAATATTAATATAAAAAGGACCCTTAGAGGTCCTTTAAATTTAATCTAAAAATATACAAAAGTTTCTTGATATCACAAGATAAAAAGCTGTTCTATGTTCTAACACTCTATTTATAACATTTTTTTCTTTTTAACTTGAAATCTTCATACTTTTTTTATCCATATACTTTACTACACTATATGGTGTGTAATTTCTTGTTGCTATTGATAATAAGAAATCATCAAGATTAAATTCTAGTGATATGCATTTGCCATCTGATAAATACGCTGATGAATTAACAATAGTTATTAGTGTGTTTTCATCAATAAGTTGATGTCCTTCATTATAACTATCTTCATAGTGCAACATATCATGATCTTTATCATAACGCAAAAGTTCGCCACAAGATTCATCAATAAGCTGAAGAGCGAGAACATTTCTTATTGCTAAAGTTAAGCAAAATAGCTTGTCTTCTTCATATCTTGATTCACCTTCTTTGATATAGTCTAATTCTTCTGATATAGACTCAAGCCCTCTTATACTAGTTATCTTACCAATAACTGGATTAGCAAGGACAAGTGTTCTTACAAATATGTACTTTTGTGCGTTATCAAAATTTAACTCTTTTAGTGATTCTTCTCTTTTTACAAATTCCATTAGTTTCTTATTCATCTTTTTCTCTCCTTTTTTCTACTACAGTTGGGTGCTGTAGATTTTATATGCTTTGTGAACTACTCAGTTATTAAATAACCAAGCATCCTATATTTTTCATATAAGAGCTTTTATGTGTCATTAGGATAAACCCTAACTACCACAAGGGATGTTCTCTCCACTACCGCTACCCCATACAGGGTTACACGGATACTTTTTTTAAAATATAATTCTTTTTTTGGATTAGATGAACCTATTAATATGAAGAGGTCCATATTTTTTTAATAAGATTGATATCTTTTTTTATCTCCTCATATTCTTCTGTTGTTATAGTTGTTCCAATATAATGTTTCCATTTATCAATAAAAGCTTTTAATGATGGTATATCTTGAAAACGTATGGTCACAAAAAAAGGCTGCTATCTTCGCCCAAAAAAAGTCTTATAACCGTTAAACAAAGAAATAGAAAGGTAAGGGTACTGATTATTATCCACATATACATAAGATGCTTCAAAAAAAGTATAAATTACCATTAATAGTATCATTAATATCTATTACTTCTATAAATTGATCGTCATAAGTTGCAAATCCACTTCTTTTTTTAATTGTTCGTTATTTTTCATTTATTGTTTTAGACTTGTCATAATTAGGATGACGTTTTTTTCACTAACAAAAGATAATTGGAATCCCTTTTTGATAAAGCTTTCCATATTATAAATTAATTCATCATACCAATGATAAAGTTCATCTGGAATAGTTTTACCCTCATCTGTATGTGTATAAAATAAAAGGTTACTATCTTTTATATTAAAGTCATTTCTTATTAATGTGTCGGAAAAAAACAAAAAAAACAATTTCATCAAATGAATTTTTCCAATATAATGTTTCTGCAAAAAAATTAAACTTATAAAAAAATCAGATTTTTAACTTTTTCAGCCCCCTCAATATCACTCCACCTCAAGGCTCTTTTTATCCATGTCCTTAATAATTTTTTTCTCATTTTATCTCTCCTTTTCTACCTAATATGGGTTACTAGGATTTAAAAAAATATAATTTATATAAAATACTTATCGTATACATATATTATATCACGAAACCAACCAAACTACAATTCTTTTTTTAGGAAATAAAAAAACCAGCCACATAGATGATACAACAGTTTTATTATTGACAAAATTAACTCTTTATGCTATAATTAAGAAAATGATCACACAATGATCACATATAAATTTTTTTATAAAAAAATATAAAGAAAAAGGAGACAGTTAAATGAATAACAAAAAAATTATTAGCATTTTTTTATTAGTTTCAGGTATAGCACTTAACTCATTTAACATTTCGGCATTTGCAGACCAAATATCAGCAAACCAAATATCAGATGATGATGTAGTTGAACCTGAAGCTAAAATGTACGACTCTAAAGGAAAAATCAGACCAAGTTCAATAAAAGATTGGGACTTAAAGGTCGATTATAATCTTAGAGATGGTGCAAGTAAAGAATATCCAGCAGATAATAGTGTGCCTATTTATAAAACAAATAATGCTAGGATAACAAGGAAGGAAAAAAACAAATAAAGAGGGTTAAAAAGAGACCAATATGGTGAAGAATACAGATATAACTATGTTTGTACAATGCACTATATAGATGTTGAAACAAACAGGGAAGTTAAAACTGAAGACTTGATGTCTTATATAGACCCTATGTCTTTTAGAAATTATACACCCGAAGTTACAAGTCTAAACCTACCACAAGGTTATAGACTAGATTATACAACATTTTACAAACCAACAGTTCTTAATAACGGTGGAGAAGATGTTGATATTAGAATACTAGTTAAGAAAAAAATAGGCTAGTTAGACTTCACGATAAGAAAACAGGAGATCTTATTTTCTCAGGAGACACAAATATTTATGCACCTGATTTTGATGATACTTCAATCCCTAAAGAGTATAAACTCCCATATATGGACGAGTCATTTAGCGGATTTAGACTAGAAGGTGAAAACTTTGTAAAAGATATGTATCTTGATAGGTATACAAAAGATGATATCAAACCTACAGATGAATTATCAAGACAGGCTAAAAATAAAAAGAAAGAGTTGAAGCTGCTGAAAAGTTAGATGAAAAAGATAAACAAAAAGGATTATGAATATAAGAAAAACATAGTCTTAAAAGCTTTAGAATCAGCAGATCCAAAAAGCTGTAGAAAAGAAAGTTGAAGAAGAAGAAAAAGACCAAGTTTCAAACACTAAAGAACCAAAGGTCAGCAAGACTGTTAAAAATGACTATTAACTTTAAGCTAACTGATGATAAAACTGGCGAAAAAAAGTAGCAGAACACAAGAAAGTCTACTTTTAAAAAAACGAAAAAAATATACACGCCCAGAAGCACCTTATGGTTATGAGTTTGTAAAGGATCAAACATTTAAAAACCCTTACGCAGATAATGACTATACAATAGAAATGAAAGTTACCAGGGTTAAGCCAATAGATGATATTATAGCATATAATAACCAGTACAAGGGTGAGCCTCAGATAACAAACGCTCTAGACGGTTTAAAATACACTAGAAGTGCAATTCTAAACCTAAAAGACAAATATGAGCCACCTAAGACTGAAGATAAAAAAGACATACAAACAAGTAAAGACACAAACACTCAAGTAAGTAAAGAAACAGAAGATAAAACAAAAACTTCTGATGAAAAAGATGAAGGACCAAAGGTTGGCAATGAAAAAAAGGATGAAAAACCATTAGATGATAAAAAAACAGAAAATAAAGAGGTTAATAAGGAAGAACTTAAAACCAAACCTCTTGATTCATCTAAAACAACAGATCCACTACCTGAAAAAACAATGCCTGATAGTGTATATGTCAAATTTACATATACAAATGGATCAAAAATAATAGGTAATAGGATTATAGAGGTTAAGAAGGGTAACAAGATAACAGCCCCAATACTACCAAGTGGTTATTCATTGAATGAAACATTTAATGAGATTGTAGCAAATGAGGATACTTTTTATTTCTGTAGAAGTTAAACCTACGGGCACTGAGAATAAAAACAACTGATGTGTCAACGATAAAAATCCTTAGATACGAAGTTAAACGAAAGTGAAAAAAACTTCTAGAAAACTCAAATATTTTTTTGAAAGGATATTAAATGCTATAAAATCTTTATTTAATTAATAAGCAAAAGACCCACCTTTTTTATGAGGTGGGCTTTTTTGATCTGTTAGTAAAATTATAATATTTTATATTACTTTTGTATTTAATATAGCACATTCCAAGAACTTTACTATATCAAACGGTTCTATGAGATTTGTCATTTCGTTTATTTCTGGATAAAAATTCTGAAACATTTATAAATAATCCATTTTTTTGCCTCTTATTTCTATAAAACTTTCTATATATTTATCACAAACCTTATTGTTTTCTGTGTCTATATTGGCATCCTTAAGAGCTGATAGTATGCCTATGAAATGTTCTCCAAAGTTACATGGATATTCCTTTTTTTGTCTTTTTTTATCATAAACTGAAGATTCAAGCAAGGGTCCTGCCATATAATTTTTTTAAATTCTTCTTGGTTTATAAGGGCTAACCATAAATTTTTTTCTTTCTTCATAATCACCCTTTTATTTCAAAGGTTTCTTGATCATTAGATGTTTCCGTAGCTATTTTTGTCTATTAACTCATTAGATAACAATTCTTCGTTTGTTATAAAGCTCACTATCTTATCTTTGATGTTTATTGATGCATCTACAACGTTTAATTGATTTAGGTTTTTTTCGTAAAATATCGTCATAGATAATCTTAATATATCGTGTGGGTCCATATTAAAGTTTACTTCCATTTTTACTCTCTCCTTTTTTTATTATTTATATTTATAATCTTATTTTTACATAACATTATTATACCACAAAAAAATGCAATTTTGTCAATAGGTATAAAAACCCCAATTAACAATAATAGGTATTGACAAATCACCGTTTTTTTATGGTATAATATTAATATAGAAAAGTGAAAGGAGTTTGATTTATGGCAAAAAAACAAAATATTATGCAGTAGTAAATGGATATACTAAGGGAATATTTTTTTAACTTGGTCTCAATGTGAAGCTTCTGTAAAGGGATTTCCAAATGCAAAATATAAATCTTTTTTTCTAATCTTTCTGATGCTGAAAAATATTTGATTAATTACATAGAAGAAAATGATAAAAATGTATGTGAAGATAACGAAGTAAAAGATCCTTTTTGTAGTGATATATGTGCTTATGTTGATGGTAGTTACAATTCAAATAAAAAAAGGCTTATGGATCTGGTGTCGTTATTATTAAAGATGAAGAAGTTATAAAAGAAATGTCTATTATTGGAAATAATAGTTCTTGGGCTGAGATGCGAAATGTCGCTGGTGAAATTAAAGCTGCTATATTAGCTATGAATTATGCTGCTAGTAAGGGTTATAAATCTATTACTATTTTTTTATGATTATCAAGGCATAGAATCATGGGCGACAGGTGAGTGGAAGGCGAAAAAAAGAATGCACAAAAATCTTACAAGGAATACTTTGATGAAATTAGTAAGATAGTTAATGTTTCCTTTATTAAGGTTAAAGCCCATTCTGGGGATAAATATAATAATATGGCAGATAGGCTTGCTGGTGAATTATTAGATTAGGAAAAAGTGGAGTTAAGTGAGGTGTTTAAATGAAAAAGACCATATCTACTACATTGTTTATAGATAAAAAAATAAAGACCTATATTCTTATTTTTCAAGCCTATATATTTGATTATAATAAGATGTGGTTAAATACATTTTATGATCTTCGTGATAAAGAAATTTATAAAGTACAAGATACTAAGTATAGAAGTGGGATTATGAAAAAGTATAATACATCTAATCGTAATGCTAAGGTTATTATGAGTGAAGTTGTAGCTAATCTAAAGTCCAAACTTGAGTTAAGAAAGTTTTATTATAATATGTATAATGAAAAAAACTTGATAGTTTAAACAAGAGATATAATAAAACTAGAATACTTGTTGAAAAAAATTAAAATTTAAGGTTATAAATAATGAGTATAATAATATTCGTTATTATAAGGCTCAAAAAGCGTAAACTTTGGGCTTTAGCTAATAAAAATTAATCGCTGTAAACAAAAAAAGAGATTCTGCTTTTAATAAAAAAAGATAAAATACAAACGACATGCTCATCAAATAAGTTATATTGGTTCTCATGAAGAAACGTGTCATAACCAACAATTTCAAGTTCAATATAATAAAAAAACATAATTGTTTTTTTGTTATAGGTTAAGAAAGGATAATAACTTTGTTGATGAAACAGGTAAGTATATATATGGAAGTTTTTTTATCTTAAATATTTAAAAAAAGACTTTATTAAGGTACTAGATAAATCTCATAATAAACCTATATCTTATAGACTTATATAAAAAAACAAAAAAAACTTTATTTATATATAACATTTGAGATTAATGATATTGATATCATTACTAGATCTAATAACGGGGTCTTAGGTGTTGATTTTTAACAAAGGTTTTTATTTCAGTTAGTGAAACAGATAAAGCTGGAAACTTAGTTAAAACCTTTAATATAAATTACATTGATTATAAACATAAAGGTAAAAAAACAAAGAGTCTATGCTTAATATGATAAATAAGCTGTGTATTTATTCACTTGATGTTGGTAAGGATATAGTTATTGAAGATCTTGATTTTACTAAAAAGAAATCAGGGATTCTTAAATCTACAAGCATTAATGGTAGAAAATATAATTACTTTTTTTAGTTACTTTTTCCATATAAAAGGTTCTCAACCTTAATGAAAGAACAATGTTTAAAAACATGGTATAGGATTAGGATGGGTAAATCCAGCTTATACCTCAAAACTTGGAGCTATACTTCAAAATAGGATGAAACTTAATATACACAATCTAGCTGCTTTTGTTATAGCTAGGCGATATATGGGTTTTTGATAAATATAAATTTAAAAAGAAGGGAATATAAACCATATACCTAACTTAATAATAACTTTCATATAGAGATTGACACATAACCAAAGTTAATATTACTATATGGATTTTTATGTAATAAACCCATTAAGATAAGCTAACTATTGAAAAAGAAATATACTTTAATGCTACATTTTTTTAAAAGTGAAATAGTTGTGGTCTTATAGGTGGTCCCATCCGATCGGGAAGTTTAATTACTTTAAACTATAGTATAGGAATAACCTCTATAAAAATTCAGGGTTTTATAGGTATGGTTTATCGGAGTGGTTAACAGAGGAAAATATGGTTAATTTAAAGTTGAGAATGAGATAAATATTGAATTAAGCTGCAAGAAAAGGGGGACTTAAAAAAAGTTTCCTCTTTTCGCTTAATATAACTATTAATGCACAAAAAAAAATTAAAAAAAGGGAGTTAACAAACATGATAAAATACATAGAAGCTGATGCGACAAAAATTGATGTAGATGTCCTAGGGCACCAATGTAACACAAGAGGTGTTATAGGTGCTGGAATAGCAAAAACTATAAAACAGCTATATCCAGATGTATACCAAAAATATAGATATTACTGTATGGACACTACAGGACTACTTGGAACAACACAATTAGTTAAGTCCAAAGAAGGAAAATATATAGCTAACATCTTTGGTCAAGATGATTATAGAGGAAGAGGTCTTAAAACGAATTATAAGGCACTCAAAAAAGCTCTAGAAGAACTTCAATATAAAATGTTTGAATTAAACCTTAAAACCCTTGCTATACCATATCTAATCGGTTGTGGGTTAGGTGGTGGCGATTGGGATATTGTAAACCAAATAATAAATGATATTTTTGGTGAGAGTTCTATAACATGTTATATATGTAAGTTTAAGGTGTAAAACCATGGAAGTATTATTTATAACAGAGGTATTGGTATATATAATTATTGTATTTATGCTTATATTTATAGGTTTAATTTCATATATGTTTATAAAGAAAAAAATTAAATAGACCCACGGTCTATCTATCTAGATTAAGAATAAATATAATTAATAAAAAAAGAGGCGATATAAGGCTATGCAAACAGCGAAAGAAAAAGACCATAATGTTAAAAGAGAAAAAAACTTGAGTTAATAAAAAGGTTTAATGAAATTACCAGTAAAATATATCACGGAATATAACAATTATGAAATAGATGGTATATTATACGATATAGAAAGCGACTTAAAACCATATTATAATAAAGATACGAAATGTTTTTGGTTTAAGGTTGAAAAAAACAATATTATGTTATACATATTTGAGTTTAATTCTCAAGAATATGTACTAACAGACCTTGACGGAGAAACTATAATTTCAACAAGAGATGATACAACTGAAGAGGGTGTAGCTCTAAAGGGGTTATACGATTATTGTAGAGAAGGAATAAATAACCACTATAATAAAACTGTAGAAAAATTAGATAAAATAATAGAAAGCATATAAAAACGGTAGACCTTTGGTTTACCTATCTTATTTTAAAAAAACTAACCCCACATTCTAGTGGGGTTTTTTTCTTCTAAAAAAATATCTTTGGTGACTTCTTAACATCAAGACAAATATTACATTTGAAATAGTCTTCTAAAAGCCTTCTCAACAATAGCTGTTTTTTTGAAAGCATTGTTTCTTCAGAACGTTTCTCAAGTTCTTCACATATATCATTACGAAGTCTGAAACTAACAGTTTTTGAGTTTTTCATCTTATTTCTAGCCATTAATTATTCACCGCCTTTTTTTCGTTATTTCTATAAGGGAGTCTTTATAGTCTACAGCATTAGTTATAACAAGTTTTTTTGTATTGCTTTTTATATAAGATTCATACTTTCTAAAAATAATTAACCTTCTATTGCAATTAAAAATATTATTAGCAATTTTCTTTATAACAGAAACAGAAATTGAATTTCCAGCTTGTTTATAAAGATGGCTATTAGCTATATTTGGTAACTTATAAGTTTTAGGAAAAACCTTGAAAATTAAAACACTCTCTAGGTGTTAATTTCCTTATTCCTTTATCAGTTTTTTTATGAGAGGCACATTATTACCACCAGTACCCATATTAGCTGTTAATGTAGGACATAAACCACTTTTTGTTTTTCTCTTACATATTTTTCTTCTCCATTGATATACAGTATTTTTCCTTTGTTATAAATTCTTCTAAAAATAGGATAAAAAAAGAATTTTTTTATCCCTTGTGTAGTAAAACTTATCATCTACAACATTTCCCTCTAATATATCTGATATAGACTTAGTTAAAATTTGAGGTTGAGGAAAGTCAAATTTATCATAATGATTTTTTTATCTCTAAAACCAACTATATAAACCCTCTCTCTATTTTTGAGGTATGTTCCCATAATCTTTAGTATTCATAATCTTATACTTAATATAATATCCATTTGATATTAAAGCATCTTTTATTATAGAAAATGTTTTACCCTTATCGTGAGTAACTAGATTTTTAACATTTTCTAGAAGAATAACCCTTGGTTTTTTAGATACTATAATCCTCAATGTTTCAAAGAACAAATCTCCTGTATTCTAATCTTCAAAACCTTTCCTATAGCCAGCTATAGAAAATGAAGTGCAAGGAAAACCAGATGTAATAAGATCTACATCAGGTACATCGTCAGGATCAACATCTCTAATATCTCTAGAATCGAGATTAGAAGAGAAATTCTCAGAATATGTTATTCTAGCATTTTTATCAAACTCATTTGCATATACAGTTTTAAATTCACCCGTTAGTTCAAATCCTAAATCAATTCCACCAACACCAGCAAATAAGCTAGCTATTTTTATACATATTATCACCTCATTTAAATTAGAATTATATAGATAAAAAAACTTTCTTTAACATACAATTAGTATACCACAAATAATAAATTATTTCAATAAATTTTTATGTAAATTATATTGTGATATTTTTTTCTTAACGGTCTTTGACCCACCTATTTATATTTATTTTTACTCTGCTTTCCCCATTTTTTTATAATCAATTTCAATTCCATCTTGTACATTATGAACAAAAAAACACAATATTCAAGACCACCTTCTTTTTAAAGATTTAGCTTCCATAAGTATACCTCTTGCAACAAGATCATCTTTATAAAAAAATATGGAGTTATTCTATACCAAACTTTATCGTTTGTTTTTTTCTTATATATTTATTTACCATATCTTCATATGGTAACATTCCATCTACATTAAATTGTCTAGTTCCTGTCATTAAATTTTTTTAGGATTTGCATTTTCACCAGTTAACATATATGCAATTAGATGACATCTGTTGTAAAGATATTTATCTTTTATTATTTTTATCATATCTTATTGTATGCCATCCACTTGGTTTTTATCATTCCTATATCTCCTCTTTTTTTCTTTTTGGCATTAAGCTTTTTTTCCTATAAAAAGCTTCTGCTACACCAACCCTACCTAATTTATCTAAATCTGAATAACTTTCAAATTCTTTTTTTAGGAAAATCTTTAGAAAAAAATGTTTTATTATTGTTTATTATTGTTGCATTATCTCCTGAATATGTTGGTATTATAAATTTGTTTTTTTGTTAATGCTTCATCTGATGTATATTTATATCCTGGATCATCTTGTTTTTAATTTTTTTCATCATCTATTATCTCAGAATCTAAATTAATATTATCTTTATTTTTTTATTTGCATTGTAATTATTTAGATCTGACTTCGTATCATTATCAAAAACTTTCTTGAAATTTCTCTTCTTGTTTATGAAAGATTTCTAAATTTCTAACCTTAGACATCTCTCTTGGTGAAGCTAAAGATGTTAATGTGATAATGAATGTTAATATAATAGTTATTAAATTGATATTTTTTTATTTAAATTTTTTTAAATTTCTTTTTTTCATTTTTTTCACCAATTCCTCATTTTTTTATCATCTGTTTTTTTAAGCTAGAATTATGCAAAGCTTCTAAAATTGATTCTGCCATAACATATGCTAAATTCACAGGAACAGCATTACCGATCATTTTATATGCATCATTCAAGTTTGTATAATAAAATTTAAAATTATCTGGAAATCCTTGTATCCTTGCACACTCTCTCACAGTTAATCTTCTATATAATGCTTCTTTACCAGGTTTAAATATTTTTTTATCTTTTTTTCTACTTTAGGCATGACTGGTGCTTGTGGATGTAGTTGACACTGTCTACCAGATGCTTGAACTGTAAATGCTTGTTCATCCCATTGTCTAACTCTATTTCTACTCATAAATATTGGCGAATAGGCACCAATAAAATATTCATGATTTAAGACTTTACATTTATCACCATTTGTTTTATTTTTTTTCTAATGCTGGAATTGCCGAATCTCTTAAATCAAATATCGCATCTTTAAAAGTTAATTTGGTTTCATATGGTTTAGGGGGTTTAAATTTAACATTTAAATCCTTCCTAAATCCAATATAAAAAACTCTTTTCCTATCTTGTGGAACGCCATAATCACTAGCATTTAACAAATGAATAAAGACATCATATCCTGCTTCTTCAAATTGAGAAACAATATTTTTAACAGCACTATTATGCCTTTTCGCCATCATTCCCTTAACATTTTCCGCCAAGAAGAACTTTGGTTTTTTATCTTTCAAAATGCGTATGTACTGATAAAATAATTGCCCTCTTGGATCGTCAATTCCCTTTAATGACCCCGCCTCACTCCAAGACTGGCATGGCGGACCTCCTATAATACCATCACAATCTGGAAACATCTCTGAAGGAATATTACAAATATCTCCTTTTATGAGTTTTGTTTTTATGATTTTTTTCATACGTTTCCCAAATTGTTTTTATCATATTCATTAGCAACTACCACATTAAACCCTGCTTTTTTTCAAAGCCCAAGTCTAATCCCCTGCTCCTGAAAAATAAACTAATTAAATTCATTTTACTCACCTCTTTTTTTAATAATAAATATATCATAAAATATATTTTTTGTCAATATTATTGTAGTTTTGCTATTGACAATATGGTGTTTTTTTGTGATATAATATAGTTGTAAGTTGAATTGATATTATTGCTTAGTTGTTATTACTTAAGTAATAAAGAAGGAGCTGGTTATATACCAGAATCTCAGTAGTGGTGGGTTGGGTTGGATCTGTTGAGATTGTTTTTTAAAAAAACCTATTGACAAAATGCTATTTTTGTGATATAATATAAATATAATTAATAAAGAGAGGTAACCAAGTGGTTAAAGGGGGTAGACTGTAAATCTATTGGCTTAATTGTTCTTCGTGGGTTCGAATCCCACCCTCTCTACCAATTTAATATTATGTATAATATGGTCTATTAGCTCAGTCGGTAGAGCACTTGACTTTTAATCAAGGCGTCCCGAGTTCGAACCTCGGATAGATCATTTTAAGCAAAGGAAATGTATTGTCTTGCTAACGAAAACCAAGTTAGGATAATATAAATCTCACGCTTATGCAAATAAAACATGGTAGGGCTAGGGCAGTCCGAACCTAACGACTATGGAGACAATGTAAGACTAAAATATTTTTTTAGCAAGAGTCGTTGAAGTAGTAAAGAAATTCTAGTTTATATAAATACTAGAAGCTCAGTAATATTTATTACTGAGTAGCTCACTCAAGTTGTCGTGGGTTTAAACCTCACCATTTTATAAACATTGACTCACTCACCATGTGTGAGAGGAGAACTCAATTAGGTTGATTATTTATATAATTAGCCTTTTTTTGTAGGCGTTTGGCGAAGGCGGTCAACGCACATGACTTTGACTCATACATTCGTAGGTTCGACTCCTACAACGCCTGTTAACTTTGTAAAAAAGAGCCTTATAAGAGGTTCTTTTTTTATTGAGTAAAATTTAAATTTATGTTATAATATATATAATGATAAGTATTTAATATAGATCAATAATTTAAAGTCCTAATAACCCATATTAGGTAGAAAGAGAGGTAACAAAATGCAAATAAAAAAATGTTAAAAATGGAGATTTTTAAATCTCTAATTTTTAAAACAAAAAAATTGTAGAAATTTACGGATTTAAGTGTTTGGCAGTAGGATATTTTAAGAAAAAGGCTTATATGGAAATGTTCTAATTATCTTTATTTTTCCATGTACTATCTTAGGTGAAGAATATGAGAATTACACTTTAAGCTCACAAGTATCCCCCTAATTTCTATTATGATTTTTTTACACTAAAGCTGCGAAAAAAAGGTTGTAAAATGTGTGATGTTTTTTTCTTGTTTTAGATACACCATGTGGAATCTTGGAGAAGATGAAAGGACAACTTATTGTTCTGTCCATAGATAATTTCTTTATTTTTGAGCATGGATGATATATCTTTTTGATCCATATGAAATAAACGAAAAAAACATATTTTTTTATTCATATCTTAATTCGATTGAAAAGTAAATATCTACAATAGAGAAGGACCTCAAATGAGGTTCTTTTTTTATTTCCTGAAAAAGAATTGTGTTGGGGTTGGTTTCGTGGTATGATATATGTACACAACAATTATAC
>BNJT01000512.1_pt1 | contig 218514 bp, 273 predicted proteins | sample 8540491 | NCBI WGS metagenome assembly BNJT01 (sample SAMD00202455, study PRJDB9452) | human saliva metagenome | host: Homo sapiens
AACCTCTGGCTCCCATTACAGTTGATTCTTGTAAGAAGAGAATTCCAAATACAAAGATAAAGAAGAGCATAGTCAGAGGATTTAGCAAGCGATATTGGGGCATGAGATAGCCATCTGCCATAAAGTCTTTTGACTTGCGATACTTAAGATGGGCCACCATGATTAAGATGTAGATGGCGATATAAACACCTGATGAAGAAGCCGTAATCAAAGCAAAGGCATCTGATACGCCAGGAAGTACATTGATGAAGGCTGCAAGACCAATCAATACCGCAGAAGCAATGATAGCATTCTGAGGAACGTTGTGGCGTGAAAGTGTATCTGCCTTAATAGCTTTCAAAAACGATTTGGTGAATCATGGGCAATTTGGTACAAGTGACGACCTGTTGAGTAAAGGGTTGAATTTAAGGCTGACGCCGCGGAAGTCAAGACAACAAAGTTAATCAAGGCTGCTGCCCACTTAAGACCAACAAGTTCAAATACCGTTACAAATGGTGAATCCGTCGCAGAAAGCTCACGCCAAGGAATAATAGACATGATGGCTAAGAGAGCCCCACCGTAGAAGAAGATAATTCGCAATGGAATTTCCTTAACCGCCTTAGGCAAGACTTTCCGAGGATCCTTAGTTTCAGATGTTGTAACGCCGATAAATTCAATCATCAAGTAAGCAAAGAAAACCATTTGAAAGGCCATGACAAAGTTCATTCCTCCATTTGGGAAAAGGGAGAATTGCTCACTGATATTGACAAGGCTTGCTGATCCATAAGGAGTTTCAAAGCCGGTCAAGACCATAAAAATACCCGTCGCAATCATGGCAAGAATAGCAACGATTTTAATCATGGCAAACCAAAATTCCACTTCACCAAATATTTTAACTGCAATCAGATTAACCAATCCTAAAATTGTTAAAAAGACAACCTGAATCAACCAAGATGGCCAAGACGGAAACCAAAACTGAACATAGTGAGCGATTGCAGTAATTTCAGCCATACCAATAAAGACTACTGATAACCAATAAGACCAAACCGAGAAATATCCCCAGCCCTTTCCAAGATAGCGAGTAATAAAATTGATAAAGGTGTGTTGCTCTGGGTCCTGGTACAACATTTCACCGATAGCACGCATCATGAGATACATGAAGCCACCTGTAATCATATAGACCAAAACAATCGAGGGTCCTGTTAAACTAATAGACCGACCAGCCCCAAGAAATAATCCCGTACCAATCGTTCCTGCAATGGCCATAACCTGAACATGGCGGTTTGTTAATCCACGCTCCATTTTACTTTTCTTTTTATGTTTATTTTCTGAATTCATCTAGTCTCCTTAAGTTTTTAGAATTAAGAAAAGGAGTGATAGAAAACGCTTTCCCTAAATCCACTCCTTCTTTTTATCCTATTAAGCGGTTTTTTCAACCTTTAAGATTTTAACATCATAGCTTCCAGCAGGTGTTTCGATTGTAACAACATCACCTTTTTTCTTACCAATCAATGCTTGACCAATTGGGCTTTCATTTGACACTTTTCCTGCAAAAGCATCTGCTCCAGCTGAACCAACGATAATGTATACTTCCTTTTCGTCTTCTCCAACTTCTTGGATTGTTACAGTTTTTCCGATAGCAACTTCATTTTTTGCAACGGCATCGCTGTTAACGATTTCTGCGTAACGAATCTTAGTTTCTAGACTTGAGATTTGTCCCTCAACGAAGGCTTGCTCATCCTTAGCTGCTTCATACTCACTGTTCTCTGACAAATCACCATATGAACGAGCAATCTTGATACGTTCTACAACTTCTGGACGACGTACTAGTTTCAATTCTTCTAATTCTTTTTCGAGTTTTTCCTTTTCTTCCAAGGTCATTGGATATGTTTTTTCTACCATTTTTCTCAACTTTCTTTTGATTTAATTAATAAATATATGCTTTAAAGCAAAATTATGTGGAAAACCACATAATTTTAGTTTGTGCTATTTGATTGAGGTAATTTACTATTGATATGTTCTTGAACGTTACGATCATGTTCTTCTAGTGTTGTTGCATAGTAAACTTTACCATCTTGAACATTGGCTACAAAATAAAGATATTCACTCTTTGTCTGATTGATACTTGATTCGATAGCATCCAAGCTTGGGCTATCAACTGGACCAGGCATTAGACCTACTTTTGTATAGACATTGTATGGTGAATTAATAGATGTATCAATGGCTGCATCATCAGAGAGACTGATGTTTTGACCAAGTTTGCCTTCTGCGTAAAGGATAGCAATATTACTTTGAAGTGGCATACCGAGGTTTAAGCGGTTATAGAAGATTCCTGCAATCAGCTTACGATCTTCTGTTTTTGCACCTTCTTTCTCAACAAGTGATGCAATTGTTAAGAGCTCATTTACGGTCAAGTTCTTTTCTTTGATAGCAGCATATTGTGAAGAAAGGTTCTTATCCATAGCTGCAAGCATTGAATCAATTAAACTTTCAACAGTTGTACTTTCTTTGATCGTATAAGTCGCAGGGAAAGATAACCTTCTAAACGGTAACGAACACCACTATCTTTTGCTGGCAAGCTTTCAAGCAAGTTTGGATATTTGGCAACCTCTTGAGCAATAAAGGTCTCATCTTGGGCCTTAGCCAAGAATGCTTCCGCTGTCAAAGGTTCCTTAAAGTCACCTTGAAGTTGGCCAACAGTTTGAGCAATTTGTTCCAAAGTATAGCCTTCAGGAATAGTCAAGTCTGCAAGAGCAACTTCCTGAGGTTCAGGTGTACCACCCTTTTGCAACTCTTTAATGACATCTTCAACACTCATACTCTTTTGCAAGTTGTAATAACCAGACTTCAATCCAGTGTAGTTTTTATACTTGGCATAAAGTGTAAAGACCAAACCGTTCTTAATAACACCAGATTTTTCCAAAACTGAGCCAATTTCTTGAGTATTAGCACCATCTGGAATCTGAACTGACATATATTGTTTAGAACTTGGATCTACTGGTTGTAGAGCTGATTCAGCATAGCGTAGGCCAAAGAATCCACCAGCACCAATTAGAATCAATAATACCAAAACTGTTACTAAAAATCCTTTTAAGCGGGATTTCTTCTTTTTCTTGGCTGGTTTCACAGTCTCTCTCCGACTTCTTCTAGGAAGGTCTGCTTCTTCAGTAGCTTCTTGACTTGTCAATTCTTCCTTGTGTGACGCAAGGTTTACTGTTTCTTTTTCTGGAACAGTATCAAATGCACGATAAGAAACTGAAACTCTAGTTGGAATTGAGTTATTCTCTTCTTTTTCCGGAATTGATTGAGATGACTCAACTACTTCTTCTTGTACTGCTTCTGGAATTTCTTCTTGTACTTCCTCTGCAGCTTCTTCTGGAACTTCTTCTACAAGAACAGGACGCTCAGGAACAGTTGGGGCATTATCAATCAATTGATCAACAGCTGCAACTGATTTTGCAATCAACTCCTCTTCCGAAATACTTGGTTCCTTTTTTTCTGAAGTTGCTTCAGAAGGTTTTGCTAAAGTTGAAAAAAGGTCATCCGTTTGTTCAACTTCATTTGCCTCTTTTTTTAAGTCGTTCTAAATCTCGCAAAATTTGCTCTTTAAAACTCAACTTTTCTTCATTTGAATTTTCGCTCAAAGGTATTTACCTCCTTGTTGATAATCCTTAATATTATATCTTAAAAACTAAAGAAAAGCAACCTTAGAAGCCTTTCTACTCACTAATTCTTGTTTTCCCAGACCATATCATACCATTCTTCTCCCGCAAATTGGGACTTAGACTTTCCTTCATTGACAAAACCATGCTTCTCATAGTATTCAATAAGGTAGTCATGACAGGTCAGATTGATCCCCTCTCGTTCATGCTTAAGAGCCACTTCTTTAAGAGCGGTCAGGAGTTTTTTCCCCAGCCCTAGAGATTGAGCTTCTTTTGCTATAGAAAGACAAGTCACAGAAATATAACCACCTTCCTTATGACTGTGGTCTTTTATTTCTTCAGTGAAAGACTGGTCTTGTAAATAACGATGAGGGATTACCGGTCCTTCGATATAACCAAGTATCTCTCCCTCTTTTTCAGCCACTAGAAAGCTCGTTTTTATTTCCTTTAAATGTGCTTCAAAGACAGATCGAGGTATGGCTTCTTCAATAGAAAAATTTTCTAGTTCAATCTCTAAAATACGGTCTAAATCATTAAGTCTAGCTTGTCGAATAATCATAGTTCCTCCTGATAAAAGGGATTCTTCCAGCACATGAGAAAATCAACTTCATTTCCGACTCCCAAGTCTACTATTCCTTGCTCTATAAATTCATTCATCTCAAAATAAGACAGTAATTCATCTTTACAGACCAGATAAATACCGGGGCTATTTTGTTGAAGAGCAACTTGTTTCATGGCTGCGAGCAACAAGGTTCCAAATCCTTGCCCTTGATAATTCGGATGAACAGATAAAGCATCAATAACAAGATTTCCATTACTAATAGCTTCTCCATCTGCCATCTCTACTATCCATCTACTTACTGAGGATGTAGCAAAATCTGTCGCTGAAATATAAGCAATCACCTGATCATCAAAACTAGCTAAGAGAAACGTATCCGCAAAATTACGGATACGTTCTTCCATTATTTCTCTATTAAATGTTTCTTGGAAGTTTTGAGTACTCTCCTGTATCAAGCAAACCTGCTCGATATCAGATTGCTGAACTTCCTTTATTTTAATTGGAAATTCCATGGTGTTCCTTACTGAACATTACTTGTCAAATTTGACAAGAGACGTTCGAATGAGTATTCATATGATTGAATGTCACCTGCTCCCATAAAGACGTATACAGCATTGTCATGGTCTAAGAGAGGAGATACATTTTCAACAGTGATAACTTGATGTTTTTTATCAATTTTAGCTGCTAAATCTTCAACCTTAACATCACCATGATCAACTTCGCGAGCTGATCCATAGATTTGTGCTAGGTAAACTGCGTCAGCCTGATTCAAAGCTTGTGCAAAATCATCCAACAAAGCAATTGTCCGAGTAAAGGTATGCGGTTGGAAGATAGCGACGATTTCCTTGCTTGGATATTTCTGACGTGCAGCATCTAAAGTTGCGATAATTTCAGTTGGGTGATGCGCAAAATCATCGATAATGACTGTATCGTTAACAATCTTTTCTGTAAAGCGACGCTTAACGCCTCCAAAAGTATTCAAGTGTTCACGCACCAAATTCAAGTCAAATCCAGCTGTATAAAGCAAACCAATTACTGCTGTTGCATTCATGATGTTGTGGCGACCAAAAGTTGGAATGTGGAATTGACCCAACTCTTGACCACGGAAGTGAACTGTGAAAGTTGAACCAGTTGTTGAACGAAGCAAATCGCTAGCTACAAAGTCATTGTTGTCTGCTTCAAAACCGTAATAATAGATTGGGGCATTTGCCGTAATCTTACGCAACTCAGCATCTTCACCGTAGACAAACAAACCTTTGGTGATTTGTTTAGCATAATCATTAAAGGCGTTGAAGACATCCTCTAAGCTTGTGAAATAGTCTGGATGGTCAAAGTCGATATTCGTAATAATAGAGTACTCTGGGTGATATGGCATGAAATGACGTTCGTACTCGTCTGATTCGAAGACAAAATACTTGGCATTTTCAGAACCACGACCTGTACCATCTCCAATTAGATAGCTTGTATCAGTGATGTGTGACAAAACATGAGAAAGCATACCTGTTGTTGAAGTCTTACCGTGTGCTCCAGCAACTCCCATGCTAATAAAGTCACGCATAAAGCTACCAAGAAACTCATGATAACGTTTATAGCTTAGTCCATTCTTGTCTGCATAGGCAATTTCAACGTTGTTGTCTGGACGAAAGGCATTCCCAGCGATGATTTCTAAATCCCCTTGAAGATTCTTCTCATCAAAAGGCAAAATTTTGATACCTGCTTGCTCTAAGCCTCTTTGTGTAAAGTAGTATTTCTCTACATCAGACCCTTGGACCTTATGCCCCATTTGGTGCAACATCAAGGCCAAGGCACTCATCCCTGATCCTTTAATTCCGATAAAATGATAGGTTTTTGCCATCTTTTTCCCCTTTACTCTGTCATATTTGTCAAGTTCAACTCTTGAGCAATTTTACGTTCTTTTTCTGATTGATTTTCTTTTTTGTTATAAATCTGGCTTTTCTTTAAAAAATCATAATTATTTTTCTTTGGTCCAAGATGCTCTTCTTTGGTTGTCTGTTGCATCTGTGGAGCCATTTCAGCCAAAATATAATGGTTTTGAGTTAGTTTGTCACTATATTTTGCTAGCTCCCCAGGATTTTCCTTTTGGAAAGGAGCTGTTGGCTGATTTGCCTGTCTTACTACATTATTTGAAGGTTTATAACGTTTCGTAAAACTAACATCTTGAGTCAAATATTTTGCTGAACGTTTCCGTTTTAGATCAGCTCTTGCTTCTTCACGAGCAAGTTCAGCATAGGATTTTTCCTTCTTTTCAGGTAGCTTATCTGATGCTTGAACCAGTGGCTTTTTTTCGGTAGTAATTGGTGACCATTCCAAGTAGTTTTTGTCCTGGTAATCTCCCTTGATATTACTAATGAGATCCGACTCATCATATAAATCCATAAATGGCATCTCTGTCAGCATAATCTCATCATCTGACACTATTGGAAATCGTACTTGTTTCATTTTTATTCCCTTTCAATACTCCATTATAACGTAAAGTCTTGATTTTTCAAGTCTTGGCTTCAGAAATTCCTAATATTTCTTGAATTTCAGTAAGTGTGAGACTTCCACGAGACTCTGTTCCATCCAATACTTCTGAGACCAGATTCTTTTTCTCTTCCTGCAACTCTTGAATCTTCTCCTCAATTGTGCCTCTAGTTACCAGACGATAAACCTCAACAGCTTGGTCTTGTCCCATACGGTGGGCCCGGCCAATAGCCTGCGATTCAACAGCTGGATTCCACCATAAATCTACCAGAATAACTGTATCCGCACCAGTAAGGTTGAGACCAACTCCACCAGCTTTTAGAGAAATCAAAAACACATCGCGCTCACCTTGGTTAAAAGCCTTGGTCATTTCTTGACGCTCCTGTGATGGTGTAGAGCCAGTAATTTTAAAGGAAGTTAAGCCAAGTTGAGGCAACTCCTTTTCGATGAGATCAAGCATTCCCCTAAATTGAGAGAAGATGAGTACACGATGATTTCCCTCAGCAATTTGACTTAGTAGATCTCGTAAACTATCAAGCTTCCCGCTATCTCCCTTATAATCTTCCATAAATAGAGCTGGAGTATCACAAATCTGGCGAAGACGCATAAGTCCTGTTAAAATTTCAACTCTATTTCGTTGAAATTCTGCATCGGTCACTTGTCCCAAACGCTCTTGCATCTGTTGAAGTTGAGCTAGATAGATAGCTTTTTGCTGGTCCTCCAGTTCATTTTTATAAACGACTTCTATCAGATCAGGTAACTCTGTAAGAACATCCTCTTTCTTTCGACGCATGACAAATGGTTTGATAAACTGTGCCACTCTCTCAGCAGGCAATTTCATAAAGTCTTTTTTTGCTGGCAAAAGTCCTGGCAATACAATCTGAAAGATAGACCATAATTCCCCTAGATTATTTCAATTGGTGTTCCGGAAAGAGCAAAGACTGATGGAACCACAAACTTTCTCAAAATCTTAGCAATTTTGGTTTGGGCATTTTTCATCACTTGGGCTTCATCTAGAAATAGAAAATCAAAAGATAAATTTCGATAGATTTCACTATCCTGACGGAAAGTGGCATAACTGGTTACATAGACCTGATGTTTTTCTGCTAAAATAGTCTCGCGATAAGGTTTCAATCCATGTACGACAGCCACATCCAAATTTGGTGCAAATTTTTTAAATTCATCAGCCCAATTATAGATGAGACCAGATGGAGCAAGAATCAAGACACGGCTATTCTCCTGAAGTTGGCTACTTAAAAAGGCGATGGCTTGTAAGGTTTTTCCAAGTCCCATATCATCAGCTAAAATTCCACCAAATCCATAATGGTCTAACATCTGAAGCCATTGAATCCCTTTTTTCTGATAATCCCTGAGTTGGGCTCGAATATCTAGGGATTTCATCGGAAAATCCTCTGGATGCGTTAAATGATGCGCCAAATGACGAAATTCATCAGTAAAAGTAACTTGATCCTGGTCCTTAAACAGATGAGATAAGGTATAAGCCAAAGACTTGCGAGCCTGAAAAGCAGCACTCTCTATCTCATCAATTCCTAAGTCTTCTAAATCTTGTCGAATACGTTTTGTCTGTTCATCAAAATAATAGACCTGATTAGACGAGCTAATATAATAGTCCTGCTTGGCAACGAGAGCCTTCATAGCCCGATTGATTTCTTCTTGATCTATATCTTGAAAATCAAATTGAATCTCTAAAAGGCTTCCCTTGGATGAGATATGAATTTGAGGTTTCTGAACCTGATAAAGATCTTGCAAACTCTCAGAAATCTTTAATTCTCCTAGCGCTGAAAAGGCTGGTAATACTTCCTGAAAGAATGTATGGACTGCTTCAGCTTTCAAACTTTGACGCCATGAACGAAAATCCGCTTCAAACCCCGCAGATAAGGCCAACTGAAAGATCTGTTTTTCCAATTGAATGTCACTAGCAAAAGGAAGTTTCTCTAGTTCATTACGATTGGTTACTAGGCAAGTTTCATATTGAAATTGCATATCTAATCGAATAGAACCATTCTCTTCTCGTTCCATGTAAAAAGACGGACGGAAGGATTGGATTTGTAGTGAATCAGGAGCTTCTACTTTTCCTAGGCATTTAAACTGTGACAAGGTCGAAGCTAAAAGATCTCGATCACAAGTATCAAACTGTAAGATCTTTCTGCCACCATTATCTAAAGGAACTTTTCTAAGCGCATCTAATAAACTAGCCTGTTTTTTCGTCATCAGGAAAAAATTCCCTTTGTAGAATAATACTTGTCCCCTGTAAAAGAAATTAAGCCCTGTCTGTTCGAAAATCTCCATTTCAAAATAGTTGGATTTTTCTTCAATTCTAAATGAAAACAAACTTGCTTGGCCATCAAAGTCTTGGAAGAGAAGATGATGATAACTCGAAAGTTGGTGGTCAAACTGAAAGGCTTCTAATCCCATCAGTAGACTAGCCCCCTGCTCAAAAAAGGTTTTAGGGAAATAGAGATGTCGTCCTTGATTTGGGAAAAAAATAGAATTGTCTGTTTTCTCCTCAACTAATCCAAGTAAAAAATTCAAAACTTCTTGACTGGCTTTATTAAATTGTTCAAGTCTTAATGAAGTCTCATAATGCTTTCCTATCATGTAAGGTTTGGAAAACTCTATGATTTTTAAGAAAAGAGGGATATCCCTAATCACATAAAACTTGTCTTGCTGAGCAAGGCCAATTCTTAAAGTCCAGATAATACGATTGGTTCCTGCTTCCACCTGCCCTTGAGCAGAAAGCCGATAGATGTTAGATTGACGCGGAACTTGGATAGACTTCAAGAATTCTCCTCCAAAAGTCACCTGTGTCTCAACAGTTTCCTTCTCTTCCTGATTAGCCTCCAGATTGAGTAAGATTTGCTGTCCTAGCTGGTCATTTTTCAAGTAATATTCTAGAGCTGCTAAATGAACACAGTAACCTCTTTTTTTGAAAAAATCACATGCACAAAAAATCAAGTCATCGTCTAAACTATAACGAATTTCTTCTTCCGCTGCACGCGCATAGATGCGATGGTCTTGTTCTTTAATGATTTCAATCTGACCAGTTTCATAGAGTTCCGCACCCTCCATTCGAAGCTTTCCTGGAATCAATTTAGCCATAGTTTCCCCTTTACTTTATCTCTTAATTATACCATATTTTCGCCTATGAAAATAGCCTTCTAGGAAGACTTTTCTCCTAAAAGGCTAGTTTTTAAAGATTTGAAAAAGTGGCAATGATTCGTTGGCAGACTTCTTCCAAAATAGATGTCGGCATGGCTACATTGAGACGAGCGTGGAGGGCTCCTTCTTCACCAAAGTCCAAGCCTCTATTCAGGATAACTTTGGCTTGGTCTCTTAAAAGCTTTCTTAACTCTTCATCGCTAATATCATAGGCTGAAAAATCAAGCCAAATGAGATAGGTCCCTTGAGGTTTCATGACCTTTATTTTGGTTTCTTTGCCAAATACATCCACTACATAATTGATGTGTTTCTCAATCAGTTCTTTGAGTTCTGTCAACCAATCTTCACCATATCGATAGGCAGCTTCTGTTGCCAAGTATCCCAAACCTGAGATTTCATGTTGATTATTAGCTAGCTGGCGCTTTTGGAAAGCAAGTCTCAACTTAGGATTTTCGATAATAGCGTAAGAATTTTTCGTTCCGGCAATGTTAAAGGTCTTGGTAGCACTGCTTAAAATTAGTGAAAATTCTTTAAAATCTTCATTTACCGTGTTGAATGACTGGTGCTTATTTCCAAATAGAGCTAAATCTTGGTGAATCTCATCTGAAACTAGCAAGACTCCATGCTTTTGACACAGTTGTCCAATCTTCTCTAAGGCTTCCTTCTCCCAAACACGTCCACCAGGATTATGAGGGTTGCAGAGAACATAGAGTTTCACTTCCTCTTCGACAAAGTCTTTCTCCAATTGATCAAAGTCAATCTCAAAAAGTCCATCTTTTTCTACTAGAGAGTTGGTGATTAATCGACGATTGTTGAGCTTAATACTTCGAGCAAAAGGTGGATATACCGGTGTGTTAATGAGCACTGCTTCACCTTCTTTGGTAAATGCTTGAATGGCTGTTGAAATAGCTGGCACTACCCCTTCGATAAAGACTAGGGCATCCTTTTCAAAGCGATAACTATGGTGTTTTTCCTCCCAGTTTTGAACGGCTTCAATCAATCCATCACTAGCATAAGTATAGCCATAGACTAATTGCTCAGCATAGTCATGGACAGTCTGACGGATCTCAGGTAAGACTTCAAAGTCCATATCAGCAATCCAGGCTGGCAATACTTGACGGTCGGTCTCTGCTTCTTTCCATTTGTAGGTATGATGTCCAAAACGATTGGGTAAAGTTGTAAAATCATATTTCCCATAGTCTTATCCTTCCAAGGCTTGACGCAAGTCTTCAATCAAATCTCTAGCATCCTCAATACCAATAGACAAGCGTAAAAGGTCATCTGTTAATCCATAAGAATGACGAACCTCTGCAGGAATGTCTGCATGGGTTTGAGTAGTTGGGTAGGTAATCAGACTTTCTACGCCACCTAAACTTTCAGCAAAAGAGAACACTTTCAAGGTATTTAAGATATGAGGGATACGCTTCTCATCTGCTACTTTAAAGGAAATCATTCCCCCGCGTCCTGTATACAAGACTTCTTTGACTGCAGGTGATTGTTCCAAAAAGGCTACGATTTCTTGAGCATTAGCTGTTGAGCGCTCCATACGAAGTGACAATGTTTTAAGACCACGAATCAATTGATAACTATCAAATGGTGACAAAACAGCTCCTGTCGTGTTGAGATTGTAAAAGAGTTTTTCGTACAAATCAGCATTATCTGTCACAACTACACCAGCTAGAACATCATTATGGCCTGCAAGGTATTTTGTCGCTGAATGAAGGACGATATCTGCCCCGTCTTCAATTGGACGTTGGTAAATCGGGCTATAGAAGGTATTGTCGACAACAACTTTAGCACCCTTAGCATGAGCTAATTTTGACAATTTTTCAATATCAAATTCCAACATCAAAGGGTTGGTTGGTGTTTCGATATAAAGTACATCCACATCCTTTTCTAGCTCGGCAATTAGCTCTTCTTCTGTGTTGGCATAGGTAAAGTGGAAATCGTCCTTCTTGCTCCACTTGATTGAACCAGCGGAAAGAGCCACCGTAAAGGTCACGGACAGCCAAAACCTTGCTTCCTACTGGAAAAACGCTAAAGGCTAACACAATCGCGGACATACCTGAACTAGTCGCTAAAGCATACTTGGCTGATTCAATAGCTGCCAAAACTTCCTCTGCCTTGCTACGAGTTGGGTTTTTGGTGCGGGTGTAGTCAAATCCAGTTGATTGACCAAATTCTGGGTGCTGATAAGTCGTTGAAAAGTGAATTGGTGTTACCAAAGCACCTGTCGCTTTATCTGACTTGATCCCTGCTTGGGCTAAAATTGTGTTGATGTGAAATGATTTACTCATACAATACCTCCAAATCTATAGTAACTATTGTACCACTTATTTTGGATCCTTCGTTTTCTTGTTTTCAAGAGCTAGTTATAGTTTCAAACTATATAAAAACGATAACCTCATCAAAGGTTACCGTTTTTAAATTTAGAGTCATTACTTAACGTGTTTAGCAAAATCTTCTTGGGCTTTTTTATTAGATTCTTCTTTTTCTTTCAGCCATTTTTGTCTAGCTTCTTCATACTCAGCTGTTGTGACAATCTTATCTTGCAATTTCACGTATTTGTAGGATTCAACACCCTTATTACCAGCTTGAGAGAAGGCAGCAGAGAATGGAACTGTTTTTCTCAATGTAGGTGTTCCACCTTTAGAAACATTTGGAATTGCTAGAGAGCTATCCACCAACCAAGCTTGTGCTTCAGCGTATTTATCATAACGTTTGTTCAAATCTTGTTCAGCATTAGCTTCTTCTAACATCTTAGTATAGACATCCAAACCAACAGCTGTTGCTTTAGCATTGGTTGCTCCTGGTTCCAAACCGAGGTTTTGTAGTGAGCCACCACTTGTTAAGCTAAGAGTATCGAGGTAGGTTGATGGGTCTTGGTAGTCTGGTCCCCAACCACCGTTATAAAGGTCATAGTCTTTTTGCGCTGCCGTATTTGCTAGATAACCAATACTATCCATTTCCTCAGTAGTCAGCATTTGAATATCGATAACGACATTATCTGCACCTAGAACAGATTCAATAGACTGTTTGAAAGAACTTGCCTCTAACACCCCCTTCTTAAAGGTTTGGTCAACCGGTAAATCCAGGTGAATTGGGAATTGAACACCTTTGGCTTCCAATTCTTTCTTGGCTTGAGCAAAGACTTCTTTGGCCTTATCGGCATTGTAGTAAGCATCTTGGGCATCAGCGAAGTTCATATTTTGCCATACTTGACCGTAGTTAACCATCTTAGAAGCTACGACATCACCAAAATCTTTACCATCAAGTGTTACAAATGATGGTGGAACAAGCAAGTTTCTGATAATCTTAGTTGCTCCATCTTCCCCTTGAGATTGGGCACCATAAGCAGTACGGTCATAGGCAAAGTTGATAGCCTGACGGAATGATTTATTCAAAACTGCTTCTTGTTGGGCTGTCTTTTCAGCATCACTGTCGTGTTTTTGAAGTATGGTTATAAGATTGTCTATCTAGGTTAAAGTTATAATAGTAGGATGTCGCATCTTGCATGCTGTAAATAATATTATCTTTATTCTTTTCCTTAATTCCTTCAAAGCTCGAACTATTTGGATAGAGACGTGCGTAGCTGTAAACTCCTTCCATGAAGTTACGTGCCAAGGCATCTTGGTCGCTTCCATCGTAGTAAGTCAACTTCACTTCATCTACGAATACATTTTTTGCATCCCAGTAATTTGGATTTTTCTTGTATTCCATGACAGATTTAGATGTGAATGATTTGAGAATAAATGGACCATTATACAAGATATTTGCTGGATCCACTTTACCGAAATCATCCCCTTTTGAGTTCAAGAAGTCTGCATTTACTGGGAACAGAATAGTCGCAGTTGTTTTTGAGTTCCAGTAAGTTTCTGGGTGAGTCAAGGTATATTGGACAGTTTGGTCGTCAATAGCCTTTATACCAACTGTTGAAAAGTCTGTTGTTTTTCCGTTGATATAGTCATCCAAGCCAGCAACAGAATCTTGCACTAGATACAAGGCTTCTGATTTTTTATCTGCAGCATACTTCAATCCTGTCACAAAATCTTGTGCTGTCACTGGTGCATACTCTTCACCATCTGCTGTATACCATTTGGCGTCCTTACGAAGTTTGTAAGTATAAGTCAAACCATCTTGGGAAACTGTCCAATCCTCAGCTAATGAAGGAATGTAGTTCCCGTATTGGTCATTTTCCATCAAACCGTCTACCAAGTTTGTCACAACATCACCTGTTGTTGCACGATTCTCTAAGAGATAGTTTAGACTAGATGGATCGCTACTGTATACATAATTATATGTTTTAGTAGAACTAGCTGAGTTGCTACAAGCCGCCAATAGCAGACCTGCACTTAGGACAACGCCTGCTAGCGTCAGATATTTTGCCTTAGACTTTTTCATAAACAGAACCTCCAAATTTAAATATTTGTATCATTATACAGCTATTGTTTTTTTTAGTCAAGTGATTTTATCTAATTTTTACCAAATTATAGATTTTTTTCTACATTTTTTTATATTTTTTTGTATTTATTCAAGAAAAAAAGAACAATTTAGACTTTTTTACGTAAAAAGTTCAAATTGTTCGTTTTATTTATAAACTATTATGATAATTTTAATCGTGCTCGTAACTGATTTGCTTTTTCCTGTCCAATAACCTTATCCAAGAGACGAGTATAGAGACACATAACTCCGTAAAGCCCGCCACCGATTGTACCAATTAAGGCGACATATAGGAAACTCCAGAAACGTCCAGTTGGTTGGAAGACAAATCCAATAATCCATTGCAAGAGTCCTACTAGAATAAACATAACCAGAGTCAAAATAGTGACTAAGATTGTTCTCTTCAGAATAATCTTTCGACGCGCACCTGTAACCTGACAGATATCACGATACATCAAGACGTTCGGGATGATAAGACCGATAGTCGTTGAAATGAGGGGTCCATAACTATGGAAAATAGCTATCGATGGTAATTGTAGAACAATCTTAGCAATTGAGCCATAAACAAAATACAAGACTGCCTTACGGTTACGGAACATAGCCTGAAGCATTGGTGACAAGACCATGTACAAGCCTAGAATTGTTGATTGCAAGACCGCAAAGATAAATAAGCCCATAGCCAAGCCATCTGGCTTACCGTAAAAGACTGTATAGAGTGGTTCACCTACCATGACTACTCCAACCGTTGCAGGTAAGAGGAATAGGAAGAGCATGGTGATACTATCTTGAACGAGACGAGAAGCTGCTGGTAAATCCCCCTTGACATAGTTCTCCGTCAAGAGAGGCAAACCAACACTACCAATCGAAACTCCAACCGAAATCAAATCATAGTAATTTTATTAGGATTGGCAGAGAAATAAGAAAACATGACAATTAAGTCTTCATTACTATAGTTGGTAAACCACTTCATACTATTGATAAAGGTATTTTGGTCCAAGATTTGGAAAAGCTGAATAGCCGAACCAGTCAAGATAAAAGGAATAGCTTCCTTAATCGTATCAACCAAAAGACTCTTACTATCAATCTTATCTCGGGTTTCAAAAACTTTTTGAAGCATTCCTTCTTTGTATAGGAAATAGATCAAGACTGCAAAACTAGCTACCATTCCCACAAAGGCCGCAAAGGTAGACTGGGTAACTGCTGATATATAATCTTTTGAACCCAGCTTCATGATGATAAAGGTTGCTAAGAGCATCCAGATAACACGAATGACCTGTTCAGCGATTTGGCTCATGGCATAAGGTTTAAGATTATTCATCCCTTGGAAAAATCCACGGATAACACTCATAGACGGGAAAATCAAGACAGCCCAAGCTAGACTCTGCATAATGGGAATCAAATCCTTCCCGACACCCGAAAGATCGGCCAACCAAGGTGCAAAGAGATATAAGATCAAAGCAAAGGCAAGTCCTAATACAATCATAAAGCCTAAGAAGCTTCGAATCAGGGCAAAACTATGCTCTTCCTCATGCATGGTATTGTATTTAGCGACCTGCTTAGCGACCGCCACTGGGATACCTGCTGTCGAAATCAACAAGAACCAAGCATAGATATTATAACCCATGGTGAAAAGTCCATTTGCCTTAGCAGCATATGTTCCCATCCAAATATACCAAGGGATGATGTAAATAGCCCCGAGCAGGCGACTGATAAAGTTACTAGCTGTAAGCCAGGCAGTCCCGCGTAACATCTGGGCCTGCTGATGATTATTTTCGTTAGACATGACTTCCTCATTCAATTTTAATCACTAGGAAAAGTTCCTTATCTTCCATTATAAACTTTTCCTTGTTACTTGTAAAATTCAGACTTTCAGTTTACAATAGAAAGTATGATAAAGATTGAAACCGTATTAGATATTTTAAAGAAAGACGATCTCTTCCGTGAGATTATCGACCAAGGACATTACCACTATCATTTTAATGATGTAACTTTTGATAGCATCTGCTACGATAGCCGAAAAGCAAAAGATAATAGCCTATTTTTTTGTTAAAAGGAGCTGCTTTTCAAGAAGGAATTTCTTCTTTCGGCAATCTCACAAGGACTCGGTTGGTATGTAGCCGAGCAGACTACGAAGTAGGCATTCCTGTTATTGTCGTTAGCGATATTAAAAAAGCTATGAGTTTGATTGCCATGGAGTTTTATGGCAACCCTCAGGAAAAACTAAAACTTCTCGCTTTCACTGGTACCAAAGGAAAAACTACGGCAGCTTACTTCGCTTACAATATCTTAAATCAGCAACATCGTCCAGCTATGTTATCGACCATGAACACGACCTTGGACGGTAAGACTTTCTTCAAGTCTGCTCTGACAACACCTGAAAGCATCGATCTCTTTGACATGATGGCCCAGGCAGTTGATAATGGAAGAAGCCACCTGATTATGGAAGTTTCTAGTCAAGCCTACTTGGTGAAGCGAGTCTACGGCCTCACTTTTGATGTAGGAGTGTTCCTAAATATCAGTCCTGACCATATTGGTCCTATTGAGCATCCAACCTTTGAAGACTACTTCTACCACAAGCGTCTCTTGATGAAAAATAGCCGAGCAGTTGTCATTAATAGCGATATGGACCACTTCTCTGTTCTAAAAGAACAAGTTGAGAACCAAGAGCATGACTTCTACGGTAGCCAATCTGATAACCAAATCGAAAACTCCAAAGCCTTTAGCTTCTCAGCTACTGGTAAATTAGCTGGAGATTATGATATCCAGTTGATTGGACATTTCAACCAAGAAAATGCTGTCGCTGCTGGACTTGCTTGCCTTCGTTTAGGTGCTAGTCTGGATGACATTAAAAAAGGGATTGCTACAACACGCGTCCCTGGCCGTATGGAAGTTCTCACTCAGAAAAATGGCGCAAAAGTTTTCATTGATTACGCCCACAATGGTGACAGTCTTAAAAAACTAATCTCAGTTGTTGAAACACATCAGACTGGAAAGATTGCTTTAGTACTTGGTTCAACTGGAAACAAGGGAGAAAGCCGTCGTAAGGACTTTGGACTTCTCCTCGATCAACATCCTGAAATTCAAGTATTCCTTACGGCTGACGATCCAAACTATGAAGATCCGATGGCCATTGCTGATGAAATTAGTAGCTACATCCATCGTCCTGTTGAAAAGATTGCTGACCGTGAACAAGCCATCAAAACTGCGATGTCAGTTACAAGTCAAGAACTAGATGCTGTCATTATCGCTGGTAAAGGAGCTGACTGCTACCAAATCATCCAAGGTAAGAAAGAAGACTATCCTGGAGATGCTGCTGTTGCAGAACGTTATCTATAGTATATTTAAATAAGGCTAGGAAATTTCCTAGCCTTATTTTTTTATAAAGATGAATCGTTCTTTATCAAATTCTACAGCCAACTCATATTTCCCATCTTCATTTTGAACGATGTAACCTAATAAGACTAGACTATCAACAAAGATATCAGTTCGTTTCTGTAAGAGCTGATCTTTTTTGAGGAACTTGAGCAAAAAAGTAGTCATGTACTTGAGAGCATACTCAGGATTGACATCCCCTAAAATTTCATACAGTCTCTGCTGTTCTTCCGTCAGTGGATACTGGAACTTGACCTTGTAGAAGTAATTAGACAAGGTCATCTTTTCCCTTGCAAAATCGGTGTGTTCTTCTAGGATAGCTGCATTTGTTTGATTGCGCAATTCTGTCTTAAAATCTTTCTCCAGGATTTCTTGATAGATAGGACTATCATCCCTCACAAAGACTTCTTGGTCAAGTTCAAGAGATTTTGTGGATTCTAGAAACGGGAGATTGAGATAATAGCGTTTATTTTCTCTTAAAATCAATCCCGCTTTAATGTACTCCTCCAAATACTTATCAACTGGTATCTCTGGAAACTGAGCCTTGATTTCACGGAGGATAACATCGTCATGCTGGTCTAGAAAATCAATTAAATCTCTAAAGAATGGCTGGCGCGTCATGCGAGAGGGATTAAAAATCTGAATCATGAAGATTCCTTTCTTTACATACTAAAAGAGGAGATGCTGCTAATTGACTCGGGTTAGTGCCAAGCTGGTTCAGAGGCACAGGAAGCCCCAACTCTCGATAATATTCTCTCCAGAAATCACTGATTTCTGTGTATCATCCCCAAACTTCATGGGAATGGTCTCAAAAATAGGGAGGATTTCTGCTACAAACTGGGAACAATAGAAACCATCTCCATCTGGGTAAAAGGACGCATTGTAGGGAGCCCCTAAGAGACTCTCTGCTCGCTTTTTGACCTCTGTACAATCAATCTGCTCATAGTGATAAAGGTCATAGACTTTTCCAGCTTCAAAGAAGTCCTCAGGAGACTGAGCAAGAACACCACCTTCTACCGTGGCATGATAGACCTGTCCGTCCAAAAAGATGGCCACATGGCTATAGTGACCAGTAGATTCCTGGATGGCCTGTCCTATATCCGAATCATCTTTCACAAAAATCAAATCGCCATTTTCTAACATACTTCTCTCCTAGCAAAAAAGGAGCCGAAACTCCTTTTTAACAATGGTTTTTTCCATATATGATTATGCATTAAAGCTTTCAGTCAATTGTGGTACCACTTGTTTCTTACGTGAAACAGCACCTGGAAGGAAAGCGTGGTTGTTTTCAAGTTTGAAGTTGAAAGCTGCTTCTACCTTGTCCATATTAGCACCAAGAGCCAAAATTTCTGAGTTTGAGTTGACGATGTCTGTAATCATCAAGACAAAGTCAGAGTATCCGTTAGCTGCATTTGCGGCTTGGATGGCTGCTTCGATTTCAGCTTGGCGTGCCAATACTTCAGTAATATCAACTGTATTCACTTGAGCCACACGGACATTGTTTCCGTTGAGTTCAAATGTCTTAGCATCAATATCAATCAATTCTTCAGCAGATTTGCTTGCTAAATTTGTACTAGCCTTGAGCATGGCAAGACCGTATTCTTCCAAGTTTACACCAGCCAATTCAGCCAATTCAGGAGCAATGACTTTATCTGATGGGTGAGTGGTTGGAGATTTCAAAAGAAGAGTATCTGAAATCAAACCTGATAGCATTAAACCTGCGATTTCTTTTGGAACAGCTACGCCATGCTCTTTGAACATGCGGTAAACGATAGATGATGCTGATCCAACTGGTTCCAAACGCATGTAAAGTGGGCTGGCAGTTTCAAAGTTAGCCACACGGTGGTGGTCCACAACACCATAAACTTCAACTTCAGCAATATCTGAAACTGATTGTTGGAATTCATTGTGGTCTGTTAAGATGACTTGTTCTGCACCTTCTGCTTTAGCAGATGTGATCACGCGCGGTGCTTCTACACCAAAATAGTTCAAGACGAAAGCTGTTTCTTCATTTGGAGTTCCAAGAGCCACCGCTTCTGTGTCCAAACCGTATGCTTCTTTTGCAAGATAAGCAAAAGCTACAGATGAACCAATAGCATCTGAGTCTGGATTTTGGTGACCAAATACTAGAATCTTAGACATGATAATACCTCGTTTCTTTATTCTCTTTATTGTAGCATTTTTTTCAATTTTTGACAAAAAGTAAGAGGAGCCAAAGGACTCCTCATTACATATCAAAAGCATCGACTAAATTCTTATTTTGACACTCTTTGAGATAATGTTCTTTTTGCATGCGTGTCTTGCGCTTGAAAAGAGCTTCAGCAGACATGGCCTCTTCCTTACTGTCAAAACCTTCTGCAAAGATGAGTTTTACCGGCAATCGAGCGCGTGTATATTTGGCTCCTTTACCGCTATTGTGCACGGCAATCCGTTTCTTCACATCTGTTGTATAGCCTGTATAGTAGGAACCATCACGGCACTCTACCACATACATATAAGCCTTATGATCCATAGTAAATCTCTTGAATTTCCGGTGTATAAGTACCATCACTATTATGAACAATGAGTGGTGGTAAAACCTTAAAGCCACTAGTGGAGCCGTCCTTTATAGCTTCAATCAAAAGCATATTAGCTTCCTTCTCCCGTTTAGGATAAACAAATTGCAGACGTTTTGGAGCCAGATTATGCTGTTGGAGCGTATCTAAGATATCTAATAATCGATCAGGACGATGAACCATTGCTAAACGTCCATTTGATTTGAGAATACTCTGGGCACTACGACAGATTTCCTTAAGATTGGTTGTAATTTCATGCCGAGCTAAAAGGTAATGCTCACTTTCGTTCAGATTAGAATTTGGATCCACTTTAAAATAAGGCGGATTGCATAAAATCAAATCAACCTTGCTCCCCTGAATGTGACTTGGCATATTTTTCAAATCATCACAGATGACCTGCATCTGTCCGTCCAGCCCATTTAAACGTACTGAGCGTTCGGCCATATCAGCAAGACGTTCCTGAATTTCTACAGATAGAATTTAGCCTTGGTTCGGCTACTGGCAAACAGTCCAACAGCTCCATTGCCCGCACAGAAATCTACTATCAAACCATTTTTCGGAAAACGAGGAAAGCGTGACAAAAGTACACTATCCACTGAATAGCTGAAAACCTCACTATTTTGAATAATTTTGATGTCAGTAGAGAAGAGTTGATTAATGCGCTCTCCTGATTTTAATAATTGTTCTTCGTTCATACTTCTATTATAGCAAAATATAATAACATCACAATGATTTGAGGGATATCAATTACTGTTTTTCTTTAAATGTTCCAAGGCTTCTCGTGTCCAAACAGGCATCATGCGATCAAGCGGCGCGAATCCATGTTTGATGCGATCATTCGAAAAACGTCTCCGTCTAGGAAGTTGATGTTTTTCTTCTTCCAAGGTACGAATGGAAAGACTAGCCTTCCCTGTATATTCGTCAAAATCTACTACTTGTACCTGGACTTCATCACCGATTTTTAAAACCTCGTAAATATTTTCGATAAATCCTGTCCGAATCTCCGAAATATGAATCAGGCCTGTCACTCCTGTTTCTAACTCAACAAAAGCTCCATAGGGCTGAATCCCAGTAATACGGCCATTTAGCTTATCACCGATTTTCATTTTAGTCCTCAATTTCAATAGTTTCAATTACGACATCTTCAACTGGCTTGTCCATTGCACCTGTTTCGACACCTGCAATTGCATCCAGAACTTCATAAGAAGCTTCATCCGCAAGTTGACCGAATACAGTATGACGACGGTCTAGGTGAGGAGTTCCACCTTGTTCTGCATAAATCTCCGCAATTGGTTCTGGCCAACCACCACGAGCAATTTCTTTCTTAGAATATGGCAAGTTTTGATTCTGCACGATAAAGAACTGGCTACCATTTGTATTTGGCCCAGCATTAGCCATAGAAAGGGCTCCACGGACATTGTAAAGTTCTTCTGAAAACTCATCCTCAAATGACTCACCATAGATAGATTCACCACCCATACCGGTTCCAGTTGGATCTCCACCTTGAATCATAAAATCTTTAATAATACGGTGGAAAATCACACCGTCATAGTAACCATCTTTTGACAGAGCAATAAAGTTGGCTACTGTTTTTGGTGCGTGATCAGGGAAAAGTTTGATACGCATATCCCCATGATTTGTCTTAATAGTCGCAATTGGACCTTCTACTGTTTCAATGTCTACTTGTGGAAAATGTAATTCTTTTTCTACCATACCAAATCCTTCTAAGGCATCAAAGATGCCATCTTCTTCTAATGTTTTTGTGATATAATCTGCTTTTTCTTTGATTTTTTCATGAGAAACACCCATAGCGACACTAATGCCTGCATAATCAAAGAGCTCTAAATCGTTAAGTCCGTCCCCAAAAACCATCACATTTTCAGGTTTTAAGACCTAATTGGTCTACCACTTTGGCAACTCCAGCTGCCTTAGAACCAGAAATAGGCACCACATCTGACGAATGTTCATGCCAACGTACCATACGTAAAATCGATGCCAAAGTATCAGGTAAGATCAAATCATCTCCCTGATCCTCAAAGGTCCACATCTGATAAATATCTTCTTTTTTGTAAAAATCAGGGTCCACCTCTAAATCAGGATAAATCGGGTCAATCGCCTGGCTAATCATCTCTGTTCGCCTTGATAGTTTAGCAGCATGACTTCCCACCAAACCATAATCAATCCCAACTTCTTTGGTCCAAGTAATATACTCTTCAACCTTATCTTTAGCAATTTTGTTACTATAAATGACATTGCCCTTCTTGTCCTCAATATAAGCACCATTCAAGGTTACAAAGAAATCAGGTTTGAGGGCTTTAAGCTCTGGGACGACACCAAAAATACCTCGACCAGTCGCAATTCCTGTCAAGATTCCTTTTTCGCGTAATTGTTTAAAAATCGTTGGAATAGTACTTGGAACAAAACCTGTCTTTGAATTGCGTAAAGTATCATCTATATCAAAAAAGATAATCTTAATCTTCTTAGCCTTGTATCTCAACTTGGCATCCATTATAATACCTCCTTCAATTCACTCTTTCCATTATACCATAAAGTAGAGAAATACCACATCCCCAATAAAATCCTTGTCTCTTATCCGAATTCCTTTACTAGATACAAAACCAAATCATCATTATTTTGGCTAGTTGCATTCATTTCCAAGGGTTGATTTCGATACCAAATACCTGTCCCATCTGGAATGTAGCCCCGTCTGATATACAATCTCTGGGCAGGGCCATAGCCTAAGTGCAAACCTACACCAAGAGTGACCTTACTCGAAACAAACTTGACTCGTTTTTCTGCTTCTTCTAGCAGTTGATTCCCAATCCCTTGATTTCGAAAAGGCTCAAATACATTAAAATCTGATAATTCTGGATAGACTTCTGCAAAAGGACCATGTTTAGCAGAGGGCAAAATGGTAACGTAGCCCGCTACAACACCATCAATCTCTGCAACTAAGACTTCTCTCTCCCCACTTTCCTGTTCCAGAAAATATCTAGCCAAAATTTCCTCTCTACCAGGCCAACCTTGATTCATAAATCCATGAGATAAGGATTCAATATCAGACTTAATCATATTTCTAATCCTACAATTCATCTTTGACTTACCCACCTTTACTCTTTCTATTGCCATTATAGCACACCAAGGTCAGAAAAAAACACCAAAAAAGAGAACTAGTAAAACTAGTCTCTTTTTTATATTTTAGAATAGCTCAAGAGCAATCATAGTAATCATAGTTGCATCATAATAATTATCCAATGGTAAATCTTGCGTAAAAATATATTTATTCTGTTGAAGGAGTTTAAGATTCCCTTCGACAGTATTTGCCGCATAAGTAATTGGAGCTAAGAAACTTCCTGCTTGATATTGATTTAAAGCATGGCCTTGAAGATCATACCCGGCATAGATCCGTTTCTCTTTCATAAAGAAAGTCATCATCTTTTGAACGATTTTCTGACTTCTTTCGTCCCGACTCTGTGCCAAGGGGTAAGGTAAGCGACAAGCGTTATAAGAATAAGCTCCGTCGTATTGAGATTCAATGGTATTAGCATCAGCAACACGCGCACCTGACTTCTCTACCCAGATAAAGTCTGGCAAGAGACCTGTCTCAGATTGAGAACTGATTTGCTCTAATTGCCCAAGCATTTTATCCTTAATATCAAGCCATTGTTTATCTCCAGTTAGATTATAAAATACTTGGAAATAATGAGGTAGTGTATCAGATGTTCTCATCAAATAGTAAAAATCCGTATTTTTTTGGGCCCAATTTCCTACCTTTAGAACACCAGTATCCTCGTTATAATTGAATCGAAGAATATCAATCAAGATACTTTTTGCTTGACCTTCATATTCCTGAGCCTTATCTGGCCACTGCTTAGCAGCTTCGATCAAGGAATAAGCAATATAGAGATCGCCATCTGTTGCATTATGCTTTTCAACAGTTTCTTGTCCATTCTTGATAACCTGCTTCCAAGACATCAACTGAGTCCCCTCTAGTCGATGGTTTTTATAGTAACGATACAGGCTATCAAAATTCTCTTGATTGGCTTGTCCTTTTTGAGCTGCATAAACTGTCAAGAGCATACCGTAACTCTGAGCTTCTGATAAAACAGTTGTCTCATCACCACTACTAGTCGTACGAACATAAGTTTGATCCCCATTTGAAACGAGGAACTGCTGACTCCATTGATGGTAGATACGATTACGCATTTCAATTTTGCTCCTTCCTCTTGCCAAGAACAAGGTTAGGCAAAAGATTGAAAGGATGAGAACAAACCATACATATTTTAATTTATTCAGTTTCATAGTTCCCCCTAACCTGCAAAGCGTTTGGTTTTAACCCACTTCGTTTCTTTTCTACGAAGAATCTTGTCCATCACAATTGAAGTAATGGAATCAATAGATACTATGATAAATAGTTGAGCATAAGTGAAATAAGCTAACAAGGCCAACCAAACCTGCCTGCTTGTTGCTTGTCCAAATTGGCTCGCTAATGCAATCATAATCTGCATCAAATAAAGGCCAATCATGAAAATCCAGTTAAAGAGCATTAATTGAGTGATGTAAATATTGTTTGCATCAAAGGCAAATGGAATATCAAAGTCCGGGACAAATATACGAACAAGCATTGCGATTATATTAGCAAAGAAAATCAAATCAGAAAGAACGATGGCAAAGTTAAACCAAAGAAGATACAAGAATAGTTAAAGACTTCTAACTTAACACGCCAGTTTCCTTTACCAAATAGGTGCTTAAAGTTTGATAGGACTACTTCATAGTTCCCCTTAGCCCAACGTTTCCGTTGCATGTAATAACTCTTTAAAGTCTCTGGCTCTTGTTGGAAGGCCTCTGAATTATAAGCAAGGGCAATCAATTTTCCACTCTGCATGATTTTAAAGGAAATGTCGGTATCTTCTGTTAAGGCACCGTTTTTCCAACCACCAATACTTTTTACAAACTCAGTTTGAATAAGGAAGTTGGTCCCAGGTATACGTCCAATTTTAAAGAGATGCCACATACCCACATGGTGCACACGCTGAGTAACAACAATTTCTTGATTGATACAACGCGTTAAGAAGTTTTGATTCGCATTACGCGTCTTATTTCTACCAAAAGAGGCCACATGACGCTCTGGATCCTTCATCACTTCCTTGACAAGGAAATAGAGAGCATTTTTCTCAGGCATAGCATCAGCATCATAAACGCAGATATAGTCTCCTGTAGCCATCTTCAAAGCATCATTAAGAACTCCAGCTTTACCTCCAGTACCACTACGATTGATAATGGTTAGATCTCTTCCAGCGTATTCTGGCATAGCCTTAACAGATAAGCACTCTTGATAAGTGTTGTCTGAACAATTATCTGCAAACAAGAGCAATTCCACACGATCGTGAGGATAATTCAAATCAAGGATGGCTTTAGCTGTCTGTGCAATAACCACATCTTCATTATGGGCAGGAACGACAATCGTCACCTTAGGGTAGTATGGTAATGGTGTTGTATCAACACGAAAATCACTATGTTTAAACCAAAAGTGAACAGCCGAAAAAAGAATAACCAATCCCCAGGCAAGAGAAATCCAGATAGAAATCAAAGTAAAAATCATCAATATTTGACTAATCATGATCCACCGCCTTAAAATTTTTATTTACACGATGGTATAAAACCTTGTACGCAATAAATAATATGACAAAACAAATGCCAAACACAAGACTTACTCCAAAAGCAACTCCCCAAAATGTATCTGTCAGATTCATTTTTTCCTCCTAATATTCTACAATGACATCCGTCTCTAGCTGACGTTTTAAATGACTAGTTAAATCAGAGTAGCGTTTATTTTTCTCTCTGTTTTCAGAGTCAACTATCAAGTAACCCGTTTGAAATTGAATTCCTTGATTTCCGTCTTCACCATAAAAAACTAACTCTTCTAGTTTTTCCTTCAAATCATTGAAATAGATTTCCTTCAAGGAATGTTGATTGCTATCAGAAATAACAAGGAAATTCCCCTCTGAAATATAAAAGAGTTTATCATTGTACATCAGACTCTGTGAAATGACATCTTGAATCCGACTTAGCATACGATTATACTCTTTAGGTTTAATCTGGAAGAATAAGTCCTCATGGGACCAATGAATTAAGAGAGTCTGTATTTCCTCGCTTTTAGAAGAAAGCATAGATTCATATTCTAGAGCAGCCTCTTCTTCTTGATCTTGCACCTGAGAAACCATCTTAAAGAGATAATAACGAATCTTGATTAAAATTCCAATTAAAACAGGAAAACTAAAAAGGAAAATAAAAACCTGAAGACTTGGGATATAGACAATGCCCAGCACTAAAAAGATAATGCCTAGACCAAAGCTTAACAATATTGTCCAAGTCAGCAACAAATCTGATAATACCAAGGCTGCAAACAAGGCTAAGAAGAAAAATAAGATTTGTTCAAGTAAGAGTTGTCTAGCATAAAGCCCACAAAACACTAGGAGAAATAACTCAAATCCAATTAAAGCAATAGACCAGTTCCTAAATTTAATCCAACTTTTCATTATGCTTCATCTCCTTCTCTAAATTCAGATACAGCTTCCGTCAAACCATAATAATGTTGAATGGCTTGTACAATCCGTTCAGAAGCTTTTCCGTCACCATAAGGATTCGGAGCTTGAGACATATTTTTATAGAGTTTTTCATCAGTTAAGAGTTCTGTCATTGCCTCTTTCACACGATTTGGATCTGTTCCAACTAATTTTAGAGTTCCTGCTCGTACTCCTTCTGGACGTTCAGTTGTATCACGAAGGACAAGAACTGGTTTCCCTAAAGAAGGAGCTTCTTCCTGGACACCTCCAGAATCCGTCATGATAAAATAACTTCTTGATGCCAAATTGTGAAAATCTAATACATCTAATGGTTCAATCAAATGAATTCGTTCATGACCAGAAAGAATATCCTTAGCAGCTTCTTGGACTGCAGGGCTAAGGTGAACAGGATAGACAACTTCTAATTCTGAATGAACATCTACCATTTCGCGCAAGGCAGCAAAGACATCACGCATAGGTTGACCTTGATTTTCACGACGGTGCATTGTCACCAAAACTAATTTCTTTAAAGGATCCAATCGATCTAGGACTTCATGATAGTAATCTGATTGAACAGTCAATTTTAAAGCATCAATAGCGGTGTTCCCAGTAATGATAATAGCAGATTCAGGATGGTTTTCCTTAAGAAGATTCTCCTTACTATCAGTCGTTGGAGCAAAATAGAGATCCGCTAGATTATCTGTCATCTGACGGTTCATCTCTTCTGGGAATGGAGAATATTTATCAAAGGTTCTTAACCCAGCTTCAACATGCCCGATGCGAACTTGATTATAGAAAGCTACCAGACTTGCTACAAAAGTTGTTGTAGTATCACCGTGTACCAAAATCATATCTGGAAGTTCTTTCTTAACAATAGGATCGAACTTCTGGAGAATTTTAGCAGTAATATCTAAAAGTGACTGATTTTTCCCCATAATATCTAAATCATAGTTTGGTTGAATACGGAAGGTTTCAAGAACCTGATCTAGCATTTGACGGTGTTGAGCTGTTACAACTGTAATCGTTTCGATACAATCACTATGCTTTTGTAATTCCAACACTAAAGGGGCCATTTTGATGGCTTCTGGACGCGTTCCAAAAACAACCATCACTTTAAGTTTTTCCATTATGGTTTCCTTTTAATCATAATAAAATTTGACACATAATATTGATTCGAAAATAGAATATTTCAAGAGTCAATTAATTTGATTGTCTTAATTATTCTACCGACATTTAATTTAAATGTCAATTTTTTTAGAATCCACTAATGGTTTTAATAGTTTTGTAACACTATGAAATCCTTTTGTAATAAAGGGTTTCAGCAACTTTTAGTAATGTATACAGTCTATATTATAATATAGATAAATATATTGAATTCCTCAATTTTATTTTTTAAAAAAAGTCATTAAAATCAATAATGATTGAACGCTATCTACTAAAAACACGTAAGAAACAAACCCTTCTATTTTTATGATCGTGAAAAAGAGGTCCACTGGACCTCAACTCGCTCTCTCATTTCAAGGCTCATGAAAAAAAGACCCGTCGGGGTCTTTTTTTTAATCTTCGTTTACGAAAGGCATCAAAGCCATTACGCGAGCGCGTTTGATAGCTGTTGTTACTTTACGTTGGTTCTTCGCTGAAGTTCCAGTTACACGACGAGGAAGGATTTTCCCACGTTCTGAAACGAAACGGCTAAGAAGCTCAGTATCTTTGTAATCAACATATTCAATTTTGTTTGCTGCGATGTAATCAACTTTTTTACGGCGTTTGAATCCGCCACGACGTTGTTGAGCCATGTTTTTTCTCCTTTATAGTATTAATTGTCCATTAGAATGGTAAATCATCATCTGAAATATCCAAAGGATTGGTTGATCCAAATGGATTTTCATCACGTGAAAAGTCAGGTACTGAATTTGTAGGTGCTGCATGACTCGCAGTTGGTGCAGAATAAGCTCCACCACTTTGTCCTTCACGAGCACTACGGCTTTCCAACATTTGGAAATTCTCAGCTACGACTTCTGTCACGTAGACACGTTGTCCTTGCTGGTTATCGTAACTACGAGTCTGAATACGACCTGTAATCCCGACAAGAGAGCCTTTTTAGCCCAGTTAGCAAGATTTTCAGCCTGTTGGCGCCACATAACGACATTGATAAAATCAGCCTCACGTTCGCCATTTTGACTCTTGAATGTACGGTTTACTGCAAGAGTAAAAGTCGCAACTGCTACATTTGATGGGGTATAACGCAACTCAGCGTCACGTGTCATACGCCCTACAAGTACAACATTGTTAATCATAATCTACCTTCTTACGCGTCAAGTTTGACGATCATGTGACGAAGAATGTCAGCGTTGATTTTTGAAAGACGGTCAAACTCTTTAAGAGCTGCGTCGTCGTTTGCTTCAACGTTAACGATGTGGTAAAGTCCTTCACGGAAATCTTGGATTTCGTATGCAAGACGACGTTTTTCCCAATCTTTTGATTCAACAACAGTTGCACCGTTGTCAGTCAAGATAGAGTCAAAACGTGCTACCAAAGCGTTTTTCGCTTCTTCTTCAATGTTTGGACGAATGATATAAAGAATTTCGTATTTAGCCATTGATATGTTCCTCCTTTTGGTCTAATGACCCCAAGCCTTTGCAAGGGGTAAGTGAGGTTTGCTCACAATAAACTATTATACTAGAAAAAAGTTTTTTTCGCAAGCTTAAAGTAAGTTATATTTTTCTTTTTAGAGTTTTTTTGCAGAAGTTTTTGTAATTTCATCTACGAGAATATTTTCATCCTCGAATTTCTTTTTCAATGATGAAAGATCAATGCTTCCTTCAATTTGTACTTCAATAACGATCTTACCATCCTTACGTGGAATATTAACGGTATGAGAGATATTAAGATTTTCCTCAACGATTAAAGAAACAATCTTACCTAAAACTCCAACTTCATTTTCTGTGATAAAACGAACACGGATTCCCTCTTCCCCATAACCAGCGATTTCAAGAAAGGCACTGAATACATCACGATCTGTAATGACTCCATACAATTGTCCATTGTCAACAACTGGCAAAATACCAATCTTATTTTTAAGCATGAGATAAGTTGCATCTTCTAAACTTGCATAGCCTGAGACAGTTACAACATCTCGAATCATGACGTCTTTTACTTTTGTCTTATTAAGCAGATAATTCATCTCGAAGATTGAAAGACTAGTCGCTTTTGAAGGACTAGCTTCAGCGATTGTCCCTTCTGTTACCAAGCCTACTAATTTATCATTCTCAATAACAGGGAGACGGTGTAAGCCTTGTTCGCGCATCAAATCTGCTGCGTGTGCAACAGTTGTATCAGGACTGATATAAACGACCTTGCGTGTCATAAAATCTTTAACTGCCATAGGAAATCTCCTTTATGTTTATAGTTTTATTATACACTTTTTACGGAAAGCTATCAAACGCTTTCATTTCTTTTTCAAGATTCAGAAAAATCTGAAGGACTTTACGAAAAAGAGCTCAACTTAGAGCCCTTGATTTTATACTTATGTAGATTGTATGATTGCTTGGCAATCTTTATCCGCCGACTAAAAAAGGTCTCCCGGACTATAGAGGGATTGCGTGCGCAATCTCCATCCACAACCTAAACTAGTCTCCCAGACTAGAGGTTAATTGCTGCCGCAATTTTTATCCGCCGACTAAAACAATCCACTGGATTGTTTTAGCCACCTAGATATGCTTTTCTGACTTCATCTGATGCTGCGAGTTCTTTTCCTGTTCCTGATAGGACAATCTTTCCTGTTTCAAGAACATATCCTCGGTCAGCGATAGCAAGTGCTTTATTGGCATTTTGTTCAATCAAGAGAACTGTTGTTCCTTGTTTTTGAATATCTTGGATGATATCAAAAATTTCTTGGATAAAGATTGGCGCAAGCCCCATTGATGGTTCATCTAATAAAAGTAGTTTAGGCGTTGACATGAGGGCACGTCCCATGGCAAGCATCTGCTGTTCACCACCAGATAGAGTAGCCGCATCTTGATTTTTACGTTCTTCCAAACGAGGGAAACGAGAGAAGACTTTCTTCAAATTTGCTTGATTCTCTTCACGATTTTTCTTAAGAAAGGCTCCCATCTCCAAGTTTTCCATAACTGTTAAACCAGGGAAAACGTGACGCCCTTCAGGTACTTGAGAAAGTCCTGAGGCCACAATCTTTTGCGCAGGCATCTTTTGGATTTCTTGTCCCAAAAATTCAATTCGACCTGCACTTGGACGTACAAGGCCTGATAGGGTACGAAGGATGGTTGTTTTACCAGCACCGTTAGCACCGATAAGAGAAACAACTTCCCCTTCATTAACTTCAAAGCTCACATCACGTACAGCTTGAATCATACCGTAGTGAACAGAGAGGTTTTCAACTTTTAACATAGACATTAGGCTTCACCTCCAAGATAAGCTTCGATAACACGTTTATTGTTCTTGATTTCATCTGGTGTCCCATGAGCAATCAAACGACCGTACTCTAGTACGTAGATACGCTCAGTAACTTCCATGACCAAGTTCATATCATGTTCAATCAGCATGATGGTGATCTTGAATTCATCCTTGATGCGACGGATCAACTCAGTCAATTCTGCAGTTTCTTGTGGGTTCATACCTGCTGCAGGCTCATCCAAGAAGAGGATTTTAGGTTCTGTAGCAAGGGCACGAACAATTTCCAAACGACGTTGTTGGCCATAGGCTAAGTTTTTAGCTAAGGTTTCAGCATCACCATCTAAATCAAATATTTTTAGTAATTCTAATGCTTTAGCTTTTAATTCTTTTTCATTCTTATAAAAGGCTGGTAAGCGCAAGAAACTTGCAAAAACATGTTGTTTATGATGGTTACTAAATGCAATAAGAACGTTATCCAAAACTGTCAAGTCTTTAAAGAGGCGGATGTTTTGGAAGGTACGCCCTAAACCAAGAGCAGCAATTTTATAGGGTTGCTTGCCATTTAACAAGTGGCCATCCAAGGTTACTGTTCCTTCGCTTGGTTCATAAACTCCTGTCAGCAAGTTGAAGAGAGTTGTTTTTCCAGCTCCGTTCGGTCCAATCAAGCCAACAAGTTCACCTTCGTTCAATTCTAGAGTTACATCTCCAACAGCAGTCAGACCACCAAAATGCTTGGTTAACTGTTTTACTTCAAGTAATGCCATTAGTTTTGTCCCTCCTTCTTACCTTTTTTAAAGAGTCTTGATAGGCTCAATTCCCATGTTCCAAGAAGACCACCTGGTCTGAAAATCATAACGAGTACCAAGGCCAAAGCATAGATAATCATACGAACGCTAGCCACATCTTGAAGGAACATATTCAAAATACCAAGAACAATCGCAGCGACAATTGCTCCTGTAATTGATCCCAAACCACCAAATACAACGATAATTAAAACGTTGATAGAGTTGATAAAGCTATAATCCTTAGGCACAACAGAACCGATAAATCCTGCTTGAAGGGAACCTGCAATACTTGCAGTCATAGCTCCAAAGACAAATGCGATAATTTTGATTTTTGTTGTATTGACCCCGACAGATTCAGCTGCAATTTCATCTTCACGAACAGACAAGGTTAAACGACCGATTGGACTACGAAGGAAATTAAGTGTTGCAATTGTCGTAATCACGGCAAAAATGTATACCATTTGCCAATTAGTAAAGTTTGGAATACCAAGGATACCAGCAGCTCCGTTAGTTAGTTCACCACCATTAACAATAAAGATTCGAATGATCTCAGCAACACCAAGTGTCGCTACTGCAAGGTAGTCCCCCTTCAAACGTAGGGTTGGAATTCCAACGACCAGGCAACCAAACCAGCAATGATAGCACCAAGCAGCATAGCTCCGAAGAAGGCACCATAAGTTGGAGATTTAGAACCAATAATCGCTACTGCATAGGCACCGATAGCCATGAACCCAGCATGTCCCAGAGAAAATTGACCAGAGAAACCAACGATAAGGTTAAGCCCCACTGCAAGAATAATATTGATACCGATTTGCTCTAGAATCTGAATGTGGAAAAGGTTTAAAATACCAAACGAAACTAATAAGCTAATCACACCATATCCAAGTAACAAAAGGAGCAACCAGAGAATATTAACTTTTAAATTTTCTTTCATTGTTTACACCTTCTCTTTCACATTCTTACCAAGGATACCAGCTGGACGAACAATCAAGATCAATAGCAAGATTCCGTACACGATAGCATCACGGAAATCTGACATTCCGAAGGCTGTTGCAAAAGTTTCCAATAGTCCGATTACAAAACCTCCAAGAGCTGCACCAGGAATAATACCGATTCCACCTAAAACGGCAGCCACGAATGATTTAATACCCGGAGTCATTCCCATCAATGGTTCAAGAGAGTTGTAGTAAAGGGCAATCAAGACACCTGCTGCACCAGCCAGAGCTGAACCTAAGGCAAAGGTGAAACTGATTGTACGGTTTACGTTGATCCCCATCAATTGAGCTGCATCACTATCTACAGATACGGCACGCATGGCTTTTCCCCATTTTTTTTGGTTTTTTTGCACGATGAGTTGCAAAAGAATCATCAAGACAATCGAAACTGTCAAAATCAACAATTGAATATTTGTTAGACTGATTGGACCCAAGTCATAACGAACTGTTTGGATTGCTTGAGGGAAGGCGCGTGTATTGGCACCTACTAGATAGACCATTCCATACTCAAGCAAGAAGGATACCCCGATAGCAGTAATCAATACAGAGATACGAGTTGAATGTCGGAGTGGACGGTAGGCTAGAAACTCGATGATAACACCCAGAATAGCTGAACCAATCATGGACAAAATTAAGGGCAACAAAAGAAATTTAAATGGAGGGCATTAATCAAGAAATAACCCATGAAAAGCACCCCATCATATAGATATCACCATGGGCAAAGTTGATAAGCTTGATAATTCCATAAACCATAGTATAACCCAGGGCTAGTAAAGGCATAGACACTACCCAAGATTAAACCATTGACAAGTTGTTGAAGCATATGGTTCACTCTTTCTAAGTTTTATTTTTAGGATTTTTATAAAAATAATCCCTTTATAAATACCGAAACAGGGAGTGAGTAAAAGCTCATTCCCCATTTACGATATCTATAAAATTAAGGTTTTACGACTTCTGCCGCATCTACTTTACCATTATTCATGGTCATCATGAAGGCTGTTTTCACAGTGTTATGATCTGCATCAAAGCTTGTTTTGACCTGTAACACCTTCGAAAGTCTTTGTGTTTTAGCAAGATTGTTCTTGATATCAACTGAAGTTTTTGCACCTTTTGCTGCATTAGCTACAAGGTAAACTGAGTCATAAGCAAGAGCTGCAAATGTTGAAGGATCTTCGTTATATTTTGCACGATAAGCTTCAAGGAAGGCTTTTGCTTTATCTGAAACATCAACAGTAGTTGAGAATCCAGAGATGAAGTAGATATTTGATGCGCGTTCAGCAGTTGCTTGTTGAACAAATTCTGCACCGTTAAATCCGTCACCACCGATGATTGGTTTATCAATTCCCATACCACGAGCTTGGTTTACAATCTTACCAGCTTCTGTGTAGTAACCTGGCAATACGATTGCATCAAAGTCTTTATCTTTGATTTTTGTCAAAGCTGCTTGGAAGTCTGTATCTCCTGATACAAATGTTTCGTCTGCTACGATTTCACCTTTGAATGAATCACGGAAAGATTTTGCAATACCTTTAGCGTAGTCACTTGAGTTATCTGTATACAAGACCACTTTCTTAGCGTTCAATTTGTTTGAAACGTAGTTTGAGATGATTTTTCCTTGGAAACTATCTTGGAATGTTCCGATGAAGAGGAAATCTTGACCTTTTGTCAAACCATCTTGAGTAGCACTTGGAGAAATCAATGGAACTCCAGCTTGTGTAGCATTTGCTACTGCTGCTGCAGTCGCACCTGAAGTCGCAGGTCCTACGATAGCTGCTACCTTAGATTGAGTCACAAGGTTTGTTGAAACAGAAGCAGCTTCAGCAGTTTCAGATTTGTTATCTTTGTCGACTACTTCGATTTGTTTTCCATCGATACCACCTGCTGCGTTGATTTCATCAACTGCAAGTTGAGCACCCTTTTGCTCAGAAGTACCGTAAGATGCTACAGCACCAGTTTCTTCGAAGTTGAAACCAATTTTTACAACTTTTTCATCGATTGGGTTACCAGTTGTGTTTGAAGCTCCTGACTTTCACTTCCCCACAAGCTGCTAAAAGAGCTGTACTTGCAAGAGCTACAAGTGACAATGCAAATTTTTTTCTTCATAGTTTATCTCCTTTTTAATGTTCAATTTTAAATTACATGTTAAGAATATACCGAATTATCAGAAAAATTGTCAACAAGTTTCTCTCTACTTTTTTTAAATGATAACGTTTTTCGTTTCGTTTCTATATAGGTTTCCCAACGAAAAGGAGTTTCCAATTCTTGAATATGACAAACTCTCACTTTCTTGATAAATTTTCTCTTTTTCCTAAACGATTTACCAGCTCTTCTACTTCCTCTGTTGGGACATAAAGTTGTAGGTAACGATGCTTTTTTGAGTGGTAACAAATATCACCATAAACTTTTGCGAGTTTTTTTAGCATCGCGATTATAGTATAAATAGATAATCAGACCAGACCGATTCTCTTTTTTTGAAACATAATTCAACTTCCTTCTTACAAATCTTCCTTCTATTATATCAAAAAGCAAAGCTCAGTCGAGCTTTGCTTTTTAGTAGTTTAATTCAAAGAATTATTTGCCATAATCTCGTCAATAAAACCGTAGTCTAAAGAGTTTCTTGAGCGCTCATCCAGTAATCACGTTCAGCATCTTTATGAATTTGCTCAACAGATTTGCCAGAATTATCTGCTAGGATTTGCTCCAAAAGTCTTACGAGTTTTTAAGCAGGTGTTCAGCAGCGATGGCCATATCAGTCTGCTGAGTACCACCACCTGTACCACCCATTGGTTGGTGAATCATGTATTCTGCATTTGGAAGCATGAAACGTTTACCTTTTGCTCCACTTGAAGCTATAATTGTTCCCATTGAGGCTGCCATTCCCATAACGATAGTTTGGACATCTGCCTTGATAAAGTTCATAGTATCAACGATTGCCAAACCAGCTGATACAGAACCTCCAGGAGTGTTTACATAAAGGTAAATATCTTTTGTACTATCTTGGGCATCCAAGAAAAGCAATTGGGCGATAACTGAGTTTGCCATATTGTCTTCGACTGGTCCAGTCAACATGATAATGCGGTCCTTAAGAAGACGTGAGTAAATGTCATACGAGCGTTCTCCACGACTTGTTTGTTCAATAACTACAGGAATCATTCATTTCTCCTTTTGATCTTTCTAAATTTCTTTGTTAATAGGATTATTATATATCCTTGGTCAAAAAAGGTCAAATTTTTGCTCTATCCTACTAACAGATACAAAAATTTAACCTCCTTTCAAAACTAAGACTAGGCTTTAGTCTCAATATCACTTTAGAATCTTATTTTGTTCCGAACAAGCGGTCTCCAGCGTCTCCAAGACCTGGAACGATGTAACCATGTTCGTTCAAGCGTTCATCCAAAGCTGCTGTAAAGATTTCTACATCAGGGTGTGCTGCTTGAAGTGCCTTCACACCTTCTGGAGCTGATACAAGGCAGACAAACTTGATGTTTGAAGCTCCACGTTTTTTGAGGGAGTCAACAGCCAAAATCGCTGATCCACCTGTTGCAAGCATAGGATCAACTACAAAAATTTGACGTTGGTCAATATCTTCAGGTAATTTTACCAAGTATTCTACTGGTTGAAGGGTTTCTTCGTCACGGTACATACCAATGTGACCAACTTTTGCTGCTGGAACCAAACTCAATAGTCCATCAACCATACCAATACCTGCACGCAAGATTGGGACAATCGCCAATTTTTTACCAGCCAACTGTTTTTGAACTGTTTTTGTGATCGGTGTTTCGATTTCTACATCTTCAAGTGGAAGATCACGAAGCACTTCATATCCCATCAACATTGCAATCTCGTCTACTAGTTCACGAAAAGCTTTTGTAGAAGTGTCAGTGCGACGCAAGATTGATAATTTGTGTTGAATCAGTGGATGATTAATAACTTCAAGTTTTCCCATTTTCAGAATTCCTTCTTTCAATTTATTCTTCTTATTATATCAAAAAATGGTTTAAAAAGCTTTCTAAACCATTTATTTTTTTATAATTTCTAGATTAGGTGAGCCTCTTGGAGAGCTGCCTGCACTGTTTCAAGTGGTAGGTGAGTTAATTCTGTTCCCTTTTCTTGATAAAGGTGTTGGGCATAGTCATCCATACGGTATTGATTGATATAAACCACACGCTCACATCCTACCTGAAGCAATTGTTTTGTACAGTTGAGGCATGGAAAATGAGTAACGTAAGCTGTAAAGCCTTTAGGAACTCCACGCTCTGACCCTTGTAAGATAGCATTCACTTCTGCATGAAGAGTGCGGACACAGTGGCCTTCAATCACCAGACAGTCATGATCAATACAATGCTCTGTTCCTGATACAGAACCATTATAGCCTGTTGAAATAACCTTTGTTATCCTTTGACTAAAAACAGCTCCTACCTTTTGGCACGTTTACAGGTTGAGCGATTGGCAATCAATAGAGCTTGAGCAGCAAAATACTCATCCCAAGCCAGTCTTTTTTCTGTCATAGCATTTCTCCTCATTGTTTTATTTTTTGAAAAATGGCAGGCGTAAATCTGCGATTTTTTCAGCAGGAACCTTCATCCCATCCTTGATCCATTTAAGCAAGACCGATACGATGGCCGAACTCCAAAATGAATGCAGGTAAGAGCTAACACCTTTTGATTTTCCCATAGTATTTTTCTAGAAATTCTTGCATGGCTTGCACAAAGATTTTTTCTAAGTGATAGTCTAGGGCAAGCTGAATAACCTTGGCTTCTTTCTTGGCTTCTCTAAAGAGGTGAACCCATACGAGATAAAGATCTGTTTTAACATCGTAATGACTCAATTGCTCCATGATGTTATGGACGCTACGTTTAAAGACACTTTCTAAAATCTCTTCTTTTGAATCATAGTTTCGATAAAAAGCTGCACGAGAAACGCCAGCACGCTTGACTAACTCAGAAATGCTAATCTTAGCCAACTCTTTTTTCTCCAAGAGTTGCAAAAGAGCTGTTTCAATCGCTTCTCTGGTTAGCAAATTAGATTCTTGATTTGATTTTTCTAAGGTTTTTCAAGCGATTTTTTTCAGATATTTTTACGTTCAGACATAACAATTTCTTTTCTACTTGTGACAACAGAGATGTACTACTTTTGTTTCAAGGGCTTTCATGATATAATTGTAAAAAAAGACAGAACCTTTGTCAATGTATAAGTGATAAAGATGGAGAATTTCTATGACTTGGAAGATTGTAGCTGACTCTGGTTGTGATTATCGCCAGCTGGAAAACCTTGCTTTTGATACTGAATTTGTCAGTGTTCCCTTAAAGATTCAGGTAGCAGATCAAGTCTTTGTCGATGATGCCAATCTGGATATCGATAAGATGATGGAAACTATGTATGCGACTTCTGAAGCTTCAAAATCAGCCTGCCCTAGTCCCTGATGATTACTTACGAGCATTCGAAGGTGCCAAACATATTTTTGTAGTGACTATCACTGGAACTCTCTCTGGTAGCCACAATAGCGCTCAATTAGCTAAGAATATCTATCTCGAAGAACACCCTGATACTCAGATTCATGTCATCGATAGCTTATCAGCTGGTGGGGAAGTTGACCTAATCGTCGAAAAGATCAATGACTTTGATCAACCAAGGACTTTCTTTTGAAGAAGTCGTTGAAGTGATTACTACTTACCAAGAAAAAACGAAGTTGTTGTTCGTTCTTGCTAAAGTGGATAACCTGGTTAAAAACGGTCGATTGAGTAAGCTTATTGGTACAGTTGTCGGGACTCCTCAAATATTCGTATGGTTGGGGAAGCAAGCGAAACTGGAACCTTAGAACTCCTCCAAAAAGCTCGTGGTGCTAAAAAGTCTCTTCAGGCTGCCTATGAAGAGTTAATCAAAGCTGGCTATGCTGGTGGTCGTATCGTCATGGCTCACCGCAGCAATGAAAAATTCTGCCAACAGCTTTCAGAGCTCTTACGAGAAAAATACCCACAAGCTGACATTAAAATCATCCCAACTTCTGGACTCTGCAGTTTCTATGCGGAAGAAGGCGGGCTCCTCATGGGATACGAAATCAACTAATTGAAATCTGATTCAAGAGATGTCTAATCATCTCTTGTTTTTTTATGGTACAATACAGCTATGAAACATTTTTGATACTATTGTCATCGGAGGTGGACCCTGCTGGTATGATGGCTACGATTTCTAGTAGCTTTTTATGGTCAGAAAAACCCTTCTCATTGAAAAAAATCGGAAACTTCGGAAAAAAATTAGCTGGAACTGGTGGTGGTCGTTGCAATGTAACCAACAACGGCACTTTAGACGACATACTAGCTGGAATCCCAGGCAATGGGCGCTTTCTTTATAGCGTCTTCTCCCAGTTTGACAACCATGATATCATCAACTTTTTTACGGATAATGGAGTCAAACTCAAGGTCGAAGACCACGGACGTGTCTTCCCAGCCAGCGATAAATCGCGAACCATAATCGAGGCTCTGGAGAAGAAAATTACGGAACTAGGTGGGCAAATTGCTACTCAAACAGAGATTGTTTCTGTTAAAAAGATAGACGACCAGTTTGTCCTTAAGTCCGCAGACCAGACCTTTACTTGTGATAAACTCATTGTCACAACAGGTGGTAAGTCTTATCCTTCGACTGGTTCGACTGGTTTTGGTCACGAGATTGCCCGTCATTTCAAACACACCATTACCGAACTTGAGGCTGCTGAAAGTCCCTTATTGACAGATTTTCCTCATAAGGCCTTGCAGGGAATTTCCCTAGACGATGTGACTCTCAGTTATGGCAAGCACGTCATTACTCATGATCTGCTCTTTACCCACTTTGGTTTATCTGGTCCCGCTGCTCTTCGTATGTCAAGCTTTGTCAAGGGTGGCGAAATCCTATCTTTAGATGTCTTGCCACAACTTTCTGAAGGCGACTTAGTAAATTTTCTAGAAGAAAACCGTGAAAAATCCTTAAAAAATGCCTTAAAATCTTTGTTGCCAGAACGCTTAGCAGAATTCTTTGTCCAAGGCTACCCTGAAAAAGTCAAACAGCTAACTGAAAAAGAACGGGACCAACTTGTCCAGTCTATCAAAGTCCCTCAAAAATTCCCGTAACTGGTAAGATGTCCTTGGCTAAATCCTTTGTGACCAAAGGAGGAGTCAGCCTTAAGGAAATCAATCCTAAAACACTGGAAAGTAAATTGGTTCCTGGACTTCACTTTGCTGGCGAGGTACTAGATATAAATGCCCACACAGGTGGCTTTAACATCACTTCTGCCCTCTGCACCGGCTGGGTGGCAGGAAGTCTGCATTATGATTAAGAAATACGAAGGAGAAGCTTATTAAGAAATACGAAGGAGAAGCTTATGAACAGAAGAGAATCAGTCGAATTTGTTAACATGTGTATGATTAAAAATGGGGACAAGGTTCTAGTTCAAGACCGAGTTAGTCCTGACTGGCCTGGCATTACTTTTCCTGGTGGTCATGTTGAACGTTGCGAATCCTTTGTCGATGCTGTCATTCGTGAAGTGAAAGAAGAAACTGGTCTGACCATTTCCAAACCCCAACTCTGTGGTATCAAAGATTGGTATGATGATGCCGATTTTCGCTATGTCGTCCTTTTTTATAAGACAGAACACTTTACTGGTGAACTCCAGTCTTCAGACGAAGGAAACGTCTGGTGGGAGGACTTTGAAAATCTATCTCATCTGAAACTTGCTACCGAGGATATGTCTGATATGCTTCGTGTTTTTCTTGAAGAAGATCTCAGTGAGTTCTTTTACTACAAAGATGGTAACGATTGGCTTTATGAGTTGAAGTAAAAAAAAATAGGCTAGGAATTTCCTAGCCCATTTATTCTCCATTTGTCTGAACGTAAGCTGCAATCACATCTGATGTGTACTGGGCTGTTCCAGGGCCAAATTTATCAATATTCTCCTTGAACTCAGGGTTATAGACGTATCCTTTACCGATATATCCGAAGACTTCAATAGAGCAGTCAAATCCATAAGTACGAATGGCTTGCAAGAGCTTGCCTGCTTGCTCTTGGTTTTCAGTTGCTGTTGCAGGTAAACCAGCTTGAAGATTTTGTGCTAAGGTTTGAAAGACTTGGTTAAAGGCGACCGTAGACTCATCTTCGCGACCTTTTTGTCGCTCTAGAGTTTGATCCATGACTTCTTGTCCATATTTCTCTACCGCTTCCTGGTGATATTTTTGATGATCTTGATAGCTAAATCCAGTGAATTTTTCCTCAATGGTCATTTTTCTTTCTCCTTTTTGTTCTTGAATGGTTTTTTGCAAGGTGGAAATCAAGGTATCCAGATGTTGCCTTTCTCGAGTTAGATAGTCCAACTGCCTAGTCAAATGTGACAATATATCTGTCGTATCTTCCTTCAATAACTCTGCTATTTTTCTAAAGAAAATCCTAGATACTTGTAATAGAGGATAACCTGAAGTCGTTCTAAATCCTCTTGACTGTAAGTTCGATAGCCATTTTCTGACTTTAACGGAACTAAGAGTCCAATCTTATCATAATGGTAGAGGGTCTTGACGGAGACACCTGAAAGTTGCGCAGCTTCTTTAATATGGTACATGATTTCCTCCTCACATGAATAGTATATCCCCTTACCTTAGGGTAGAGTCAAGTATTTTATCATATTTTTTATGAAAACTTGAAAATCGCTTTCTTGACAGGCTTCAGAAAACATGATAGGATAATCAAGTCTATCAATCAAATAAAAGGCTCTTAAAGAGCAATTGAGAGAGGGCTATTTGACAATTCAAGTAGCCTTTTCTTATTTTAAAAATAGATTGGAGTTTTAACGATGTCTGAAAAATCGCAATGGGGCTCAAAACTGGGCTTCATCCTTGCATCTGCTGGTTCTGCTATTGGTCTTGGAGCTGTTTGGAAGTTTCCTTATATGACCGCTGCCAATGGTGGTGGTGGATTTTTACTGGTCTTTCTTATCTCGACAATTTTAATTGGTTTCCCTCTTCTACTGGCTGAGTTTGCCCTTGGTCGAAGCGCTGGCGTGTCAGCAATCAAAACCTTTGGCAAGCTTGGAAACAATCAAAAGTACAACTTTATTGGTTGGATTGGTGCCTTTGCTCTTTTCATCCTTCTTTCATTTTATAGTGTCATTGGGGGTTGGATTCTGGTATACCTTGGTATCGAGATTGGAAGATTATTCCACCTAATCGGAAATGGAGATTATGCCCAGCAATTCTCTTCTATCATTTCTAATCCAGTTATTGCTTTAGGAGCTCAAGCAGGTTTTATCTTCTTGAATATTTTCATTGTTTCACACGGCGTTCAAAAAGGAATCGAAAGAGCCTCTAAGGTTATGATGCCCCTACTTTTTATCATCTTTGTCATTATTATCGGGCGTTCTCTTAGCTTGACAAATGCCATGGAAGGCGTCGTTTACTTCCTCAAACCTGACTTTTCAAAACTGACAAGTGCTGGACTTCTCTATGCACTGGGTCAATCTTTCTTTGCCCTATCCCTTGGAGTTACAGCCATGCTGACCTACGCTTCCTACCTAGACAAGAAGACTAAGCTGGTCCAATCAGGAATTTCCATCGTAACTTTGAACATCTCTGTATCGATCATGGCTGGACTTGCGATTTTCCCTGCTATGTCAGCTTTTAATATCCAATCTGAAGGTGGACCAAGTCTCCTCTTTATTGTCTTGCCGCAACTCTTTGACAATATGCCTTTTGGTACTATTTTCTACATCCTCTTTCTCTTGCTTTTCCTCTTTGCGACGATAACTTCCTCAGTCGTTATGCTTGAAATCAATGTTGGTAACATCACCAACCAAGACAATCGTAAGCGTGCTAAGTGGAGTATAATTTTAGGGGTATTGACTTTTGTCTTTGGTATCCCTTCGGCCCTATCCTATGGTCTTATGGCTGATGTTCATATCTTTGGAAAGACCTTCTTTGACGCCATGGATTTCTTGGTTTCCAACCTCCTCATGCCTTTCGGTGCTCTCTGCTTGTCCCTTTTTACAGGCTATATTTTCAAGAAAACAATGGCAATGGAGGAACTTCATCTTGATGAAACACCTTGGAAACAAGGACTTTTCCAAGTCTGGCTCTTCCTTCTTCGTTTCATCATTCCAATTATGATCATCGTGGTCTTTATCGCCCAATTTATGTAAATACAAAAAAAGGACTTGAGAATATCTCTCAAGTCTTTTCTTTTTATGGATGGCTTACAATCAATTCTAAATCTAATCCTTCCAAGTTCCAAGCTTCAACATCACTCGGCAAGATAAAGTGGCTACCTTTTTGAATTGGATAATCTTTTCCGTCTACAGTCAGTTTCCCTTGACCAGCCAAGACACTCAACAAGCTGTAATCAGCCGTCTTCTCAAATTCAACTTTTCCTGTGATTTCCCACTTGTAGACAGCAAAGAAATCATTAGAGACAAGTAAAGTTGAACGTAAATCATCTGCCTTGACAGTCACAGGTCGGCTGTTAGCAGGCTCACCAATATTCAAAACATCGATTGATTTTTCGAGGTGAAGTTCACGCAAGTTGCCATTATCATCCTTACGGTCAAAGTCATAAACTCGGTAGGTAGTATCACTAGACTGTTGCGTTTCAAGGATTAAGATACCTGCACCGATAGCATGCATGGTTCCACTTGGTACATAGAAGAAATCTCCAGCCTTAACAGGTACTTTTGTAAGCAAGGCATCCCAGTTCTTATCTTCGATTTGCTGGCGGAGTTCTTCTTTTGACTTAGCATTGTGTCCATAGATAATCTCTGAGCCTTCATCTGCAGCGATGATATACCAACATTCTGTTTTTCCAAGTTCGCCTTCGTGCTCTAGTCCATAAGCATCGTCTGGGTGAACTTGAACACTGAGCCAGTCATTGGCATCAAGGATTTTGGTCAAGAGTGGAAATACTGGTTCTGGACGGTTGCCAAACAACTCACGGTGTTCCTCATACAAACGAGCCAGATCTGTTCCTTCAAAGCGGCCATTAGCTACCTTAGACACTCCATTTGGATGAGCTGAGATTGCCCAATATTCTCCGATTTTTTCACTAGGAATGTCGTAACCAAACTCATCACGTAGTTTAGTCCCACCCCAGATTTTTTCTTGCATTACAGAATTTAAAAATAACGGTTCTGACATCTTGATCTCCTGTCTGATTTTTCTCCCTTCATTATAGCAAAAAGAGTTCGATTGAACTTTTCATTCATAAAGTGGAGAAGATTTTATAAAAAATAGTAACGATATGGATTTCATACTTTTAAAAAATCTTACAAGAAACTATTAGTTCACAAGAGATTTGGAAGAATACCGTAAAGAAAGCCATGGTAACTACTTGGTACATAAACAGGTAGAATATTTGAATCATGTAAATGACTGGGTTTTAAAGGTCTTTCTACGTAGGAATATTTTGGTTTTAGGGTCATAATAAACAGCAACCCGCCACCCATCATTGGGAAATACTCTTCAAAGGTATATTTGGTTAGCAGATGAAACTGTTCCTATAAATTTTATATCTTAAAACCCGGAGGAATTTCCCCATCTTCAAAATTATCCATTTTGAGACTAGATAACAGATTGAACCTATGGGAGTACTGATTGTATTTGAAATCGCATATAGAAATTTCACTCTAAAACCTTGTATTGGCTCCCGTCAACAGTGTGCATCTAACCACTGGGAGATCAACCCATATAGTATATACATCGGATAATAACTCGTCCTGTTCTTTCGGTGCAGAATCTCTTGGCATTTCAATTACTAAAGACAAAATGTCGAACATGAAATAGGTACAGCAAAGCCTAACGACATTAAGCCAAATAATAGAAAGAAAGTTATTGGCATCTTTTCCTAAAACATCATGATGCAACTATTTCAAACAGAAGATAAAAGAAAAAGATTGGATGTCTGATCTTCAATAGTTTATATTCTCACATTCTGCTTTAAGAATCATTAAGGTTAACTTCAAATGACTAAGCGCCCTTATTTCATTCTATAAAAATCAATGACTAGACCAGCAGGTCCTTTAACTAATAAGGACTCTGTTCCCCAATCCGTTTCACAAGGACCGTGTAAAATCTCGACACCAATCTCTTTTAACCGCTTTTGGTTCTGGTCGACATCCTCAACCTCAATGTGTAGAATGATTCCTGACTGAAAATTTTCCAAAGGAATCAAATGATTTTGGGATAACATGAGACAGTGACTGCCAATCGTGAACTGAGCAAAACTGTTATCAACATAGTCCGCCTTTTTATCCAAGATACTCTCTAATTCAGCACAGACTTGGGGAACATCTGACACGATAATATCTAATTGATTTAAATTCATTTACTGTCCTCCACAAAAAGACCGGATTGCTCCGATCTTTTCAAGTTTCTCTCAAAGAAAATCAAAGAATAAAATCTACAATATTTACATTTGATTTTCAACGAGAGGAATTATTTAATTGCGCGTGATTGCAACCCTTCTTCTTCCAAGAAGAGGCGGAATGGTACAAGCTCTTCAGCTTCGTATTTTTCCTTGAAGGCTTTGATTGCTTCTTCTGAGTGTTGTTTTGGATCCAACTCAAGTACTTCTACTGGAAGTGGACGGTTTTGTGTGATGCGGGCATCAATGACAACTGTTTTACCTTCTTTGTTCAATTTAACAGCTTCTGCAACGACTGCATCGATATCTTCGATACGGTTTACAGTGAACCCTACAGCACCTTGCGCTTCAGCGATTTTCGCATAGTCAGCATTAGGGAAGTCACAACCAAACAAGTGTTTGTTTGTGTCTTGGTATTTGTCCTTGATGAAGGCATATTCACCATTTGAGAAGACCACGTTAATAACTGGAAGGTTGTATTGAACGTTGGTGATCACGTCTGGGTAGCACATGTTGAAGGCACCATCACCCATGATGTTCCATACTTGGCGATCTGGATTGTCTTCTTAGCAGCGATACCACCAGGAAGGGCGATACCCATTGTCGCAAAGAGTGGAGATGTACGCCACATGTTCTTAGGTGTCATGTGAAGGTGACGAGTTGATGTTTGAGTAGAGTCACCGACGTCGATTGAGTAGATAGCGTCTTGATCAGCGTATTTGTTGATAGCATTGTAAACTTGGTAAAATTGAAGCGCACCCTCAGTTTTACCTTCGAGTTTGTTCATGTAATCGCGCCAGTTTTGGTTGTTCTTCACGTTTGCACGCCACCATGGAGTAGACTCAACTGGGTTTACTTTATCAAGGATAGCTTTAGCTGCTTGACCTGCATCACCAAGGATTGAAGCGTCAAGGGCGTGACGTTTACCAAGTTTGTAAGGGTCGATATCCACTTGGATGAATTTTTCAGTGTTTTTGAATGCTTCGTAAACTTCAGCAAATGGGAAGTTTGAACCAAGGAAAAGAACTGTGTCTGCTTCAAAGACCACTTCGTTGGCTGGTTTCCAACCAACACGGTAAGCAGAACCTGTCAAACCTTCGTAGTTCCATTCGAACGCTTCGAAGTTTTTACCAGTTGTGATGATTGGTGCTTTGATTTTACGTGACAATTCAGTGATCACTTCACCAGCTTTAACACCACCGTAACCAGCGTAGATTACTGGGCGTTCAGCGTTGTTCAAGATTTCAACTGCTTTGTTGATTTCAACTTCGTTCAAAGCAGGAGCGATGAATGAACGCTCGTAAGAACCTGATCCGTAGTATGAGTTTTCGTCGATTTCTTGGAAACCAAAGTTTACTGGAATTTCAACGACAGCTGGACCTTTTTTAGAAACTGCAGCACGGCAAGCTTCGTCAATCACTTTTGGCAATTGTTCTGCGTAAGCTACACGTTTGTTGTAAACAGCGATACCGTTGTACATTGGGTTTTGGTTAAGCTCTTGGAAGGCATCCATGTTCAATTCGTTAACTGGACGTGATCCAAGGATAGCAAGGAATGGAGTGTTATCCATAGCTGCATCGTAAACACCGTTGATCAAGTGAGTTGCACCTGGTCCACCTGAACCAACTGCAACACCGAGAGATCCGCCAAATTTAGCTTGCATAACCGCTGCAAGAGCACCTGTTTCTTCGTGGCGAACTTGCAAGAAACGGATATCTTTGTCTTCAGCCAAAGCATCCATCAATGAGCTGAGTGTTCCTGATGGGATACCGTAGATAGTGTCTACGCCCCATGTTTTCAATACGTTGAGCATTGCTGCAGATGCAGTAATTTTCCCTTGAGTCATAATGATAACTCTCCTTCAAAATAATTTCATATATTTACAAAAAACGCTTTTATATAGTATTTGAAAACGATTCAGTAAATTTACAATCCTAATTTATCACATTTGATTTTAGATTTCTAAGTATATGCTCAGAATACTCCATTCTCTATTACAGAACAGTTTGAAAGCGTTTTGAAAATCTGTTTTAGAATAGAAAAAAGCGGTTAAGACCGCCTTTTTATACTCAATGAAAATCAAAGAGCAAACTAGGAAGCTAGCCGCAGGTTGCTCAAAGCACAGCTTTGAGGTTGCAGATAAAGCTGACGTGGATTGAAGAGATTTTCGAAGAGTATTAATCGACTTTAGTAAAATTAAGCATAAGAGAGCTGATTAAAACAGATACTGAACTAAAGGCCATGGCCAATCCTGCAAGTTCTGGATTGAGTACCAAACCAAGACCAGAAAACACTCCTGCTGCAATCGGAATACCAATGAGGTTATAGATAGAAGCCCAGAAAAGATTGAGTAGAATACGATTAAAGGTCTTCTTACTCATATCAAAAGCACGTGCCAATCCTAGTAAATTGTTGGTTGTAAGGACAAGATCTGCTGATTCGATAGCAATATCTGTACCAGAGCCCATGGCAATTCCGACATCGGCTACACTGAGGGCCGGTGCATCATTGATACCATCTCCAACAAAGGCCAATTTGCCATTCTTTTGAAGCTTGTGAATTTCATGTGCCTTTTCCTCTGGCAAGACATTTGCAATCACTTCTTCTATCCCAATTTGCTCTGCAATCGCATGGGCTACTCCAGCATTATCTCCAGTAAGCATGACCGTTCTAAGGCCACGTTTTTTCAATTTGGCAATAGCTTCTCGAGCATTTTCCTTAGGGACATCCTGCAAGGCAATTAAGCCTTTTAACTGACCATCTACAGATAGGAAGACAACTGTTTTTGCTTCTTTTTCAAGTAAGTCAAATCGTTTTTGATAATCATGTGGAATAGCAAGATCATCTAAGAGCTTGGCATTCCCAAGCAAGACTTGTTTCCCATTGATAATCCCAGTCACACCTTTTCCATGCAAGGCTTGGAAGTTTTCTACGGGATAAAGACTAATTCCTAGTTCAGATGCACGATTAACAATAGCTTGAGCTAGTGGGTGTTGAGATACATCTTCCAGTGAAGCAGCTAAACTTAGCACTTCTCTTTCATCACCAATAACATCTGTTACCACTGGTTTGCCTTCAGTCAAGGTTCCTGTCTTATCAAAAACAATGGTTTGGACTTTTTGGATCTCCTGTAAAACTGTACCATTTTTGAGAAGAATCCCCATCTTGGCACTTCGTCCTGTTCCAACCATGAGTGCTGTCGGTGTCGCGAGTCCTAGTGCACAAGGACAGGCAATTATCAAAACAGCAACTCCGTAGAGAAGTGAAGTCACAAAGCTTTCTCCTAGGAAAACAAACCAGATCCAAAAAGTAAGAAGTCCTAAAATGACAACAGCTGGTACGAAAATCCCTGAAATCTTGTCTGTCAAATCTTGAATAGGAGCACGACTCGTTTGCGCTTTTTTCACAAAGTCCACAATCTGAGCCAGCATAGTCTCAGAACCAACTTTTTCAGCTCTAAAGATGACCGTACCACTATTATTGATGGTTGAACCAATGACAGCATCTCCAACTGATTTATCGACTGGAATACTTTCCCCAGTCACCATTGATTCATCAATACTCGTTTCACCTTCTAAGACAATACCATCAACGGCAATTTTTTCACCTGGTCGAACGCGAATGAGATCCCCAACTTTGACTTGTTCTAGAGGTATTTGAACATAAACATCATCACGCAAAACCTCTGCTGTTTTTGCTTGTAGGTCTAATAATTTTTCGACTGCCTGCGAAGTATTTTTTCGCATTTTTTCCTCAAAAACTGCTCCCAAAAGAATGAAGAAGAGGATAAATGCAGCACTTTCAAAGTAAACGGGCAGACCAGTGAAGAGGGCAACTAAGCTATAGAAATAGGCCACTAGGGTTCCCAGAGCAACCAAGGTATCCATGTTGGAATTGTGCTTTTTAAAACTAGCCCAGGCGCTTCTGATATATGGAACTCCAGCTACCAGCATAATGGGTGTTGTAGCTAAAAAGGTGCCCCAACGCATGACTTGGTGACTAATTCCTCCTGTAGACATCCCAATCATGAGAATCACAAGAGGCACAGTAAAGATACTAGTAATCCAAAAACGCTGAAAAAGACTGAGAGACTTTTTAGTTTTTTCAACAACGGTGTAGGTCCCCTTTTGCATCTTCATGCCGCATGAAAATTCATGCTCGCCCAAGTCTTGAGGCGTAAAGCGAATGACTTTTTCCTCGTCTTGAGCGATTGGTTCTAGAATCCCTTCTTCTTCGAAGAGAATCTCTTTATAACAGTTTGAAGGTGTCACACGATGAAAGGTAATCTCAGCAGGAATCCCTTTTTGTAGTTGAATATGGGCTGGATGGTAGCCTTTGTCTGCCGTGATACGGATTTTTTGAACGCCATTTTCAAGGCTTGCTTTTACAATTTCAGTCATATCATTCTCCTATTCTACAATCATCTTACCGTGCATCATATTCATGCCACAAGAGAAACCATACTCACCTGCTTCTTCAGGAGTGATTTCAACCACATATTGGTCTCCCATAGGCAGATCTGCATGCACTCCAAAGTCTGGAAAAACGATTTGGTCCAAGCAAGGTGAAGGATCTTTTCGATCAAAAATAATACGAGCTGGTTGCGATTTTTTGAGGATAATAGTTCCTGGAGTGTATCCCCCCATGACTTCCACTCGAATTTCTTGATAGCCATTTTTTTGTTGGGCTCTCTTAGCATCTTCTTGCGGTTTTTTGAAAAACCAAAAGAGGATAAAAGCAATCATTCCTAAAACAACAATAGATACAAATAGATTTAACATAGCGTCTCCTTTACATACAATTACATTTTACTTCTGTCACAGCACTTGCTTTTTTCTTAGAAATGACTTCTTCCAAGCCTTCCAAGTCGGCTAGGGTAAAGTCACATTCTTCAATCAAATCGGCAAGTAAGTGCTTCATCCTGCGGGAACAAAGCTTGTCTTTGATATCCTGAACCATTAAACCTCTACTGTCGTCTAGAGTTAAAAGGGCCGAATAGACAAAGGACTTGCCCTGCTTTTCCCGAGTCAAACATTCCTTCTCCACCAAACGGGCTAAGAGTGTCTGAATCGTGGACTTAGACCAGCTAAACCTTTTCTCTAATACTTTGATGAGATCAGTACTAGTCTGTTTCCCCTGCATCCAGATAATCTTCATGACCTGCCATTCTGCATCCGAAATCTGCATCAGCATACCTCCAAAATCTACATTTGTCAATTATAAATATAAGTATACTCTTAAAATCTACATTTGTCAACTAAATTTCCTAAAAATTTTAAAATAGTTTAAAATGTATTAAAAATTCTTTCTTATATACTCGTTAAGTTCACTTTTTAAACTCTCTTTCATGTTTACAAAGACATAACTCAAAAACCTCCACTTGGAGTGGAGGTTTATTTTACTACTAATACAATTTTAAATCATGTGAATCAGCTGGGAAACTTGGATCATATGGATTGTGACGAAGCTTGAATCGTTTCACATCTTCAATTGTCTGTGTTCCAGATAACTGCATAACTGTCTTCAATTCATCATTCAAATGTTCAAAGACTTGGCGTACACCAACACTACCACCAAGGGCTAAACCATAAATGACAGGTCGTCCAATGGCTACTAAGTCAGCTCCAGAAGCCAAGGCTTTAAAGACGTGCTGACCACGACGAACACCAGAGTCAAAAACGATTGGCACACGTTTATTTACCGCTTCAGCCACTTCTTGTAGCGAGTCAAAAGCAGCCGGTCCACCGTCAATTTGTCGACCACCGTGGTTGGTTACCCAAATACCTGAAGCCCCTGCATCCAGTGAGCGTTCAACGTCTTCACGGCATTGTGGACCTTTGACATAAACAGGTAGTCCTGAGTATTCTGCGATAAACTCTACATCTCGTGGAGATAGGCGTTGTTTGGCTGATTTATAGACATAGTCCATTGACTTACCAGCACCTTGAGGTAGGTATTCTTCTACGATAGGCATGCCAACAGGGAACACAAAACCGTTTCGTTTATCTACCTCACGGTTACCTCCAACTGTCGCATCTGCAGTCAATACAATAGCCTTATAGCCTTCTGCCTTAACGCGATCCATGATATGACGGTTAATGCCATCATCTTTACTAAAGTAGAATTGGAACCAATGAGGTGTACCTTGAAGGGCTTGAGAAATTTCTGGCAGATCAACTGTTGAGTAGGAACTAGTTGTATAGAGTGAACCGAACTCGTGTACTCCACGCGCAGTCGCAACTTCTCCTTGCTCATTAGCTAGTTTATGGGCTGCAACAGGTGCCATAATGATTGGTGAAGATAGTTTTTCACCATCAAATTCAATCTCTGTGCTTGGATTTTCCACATCACATAAGGTCCGAGGAACAATGAGTTTGTGGTTAAAAGCTCGGATATTCTCTCTCAAAGTAAAAGTGTCCTCTGCACCACTTGCAATATACCCAAAAGAAGCTTTGGGAATAACTTGTTGGGCCATAGGCTCCAAGTCATAGGTATTTATAAAATCTACAGGTCCTTCTGCATTGCTTGTTTTATATGACATCAATAGTCCTCCTTAAACGTAAACGTTTACTTTTGTTTACTAGAATAGTTTAAAACTTTTTCATGATGTTTTCAAAAAATTTGTCTGGACTTTTCATCATAAAGGTAAACAGATTAAGAACTAGAAGTTAAAGATGATACAGATTCACTCCCCTATCCTATTCTAAACAGAGTCTATGGTTATAAACCTTCCATTAAATAAAAAACTCAGGTAGTTCTATGAATACCTGAGTGTCTTTCTATTTATACATTTTGCCAATTTTCTTGGTCTTCTTTAAAGCGTTTGAGGAGAGCAAGACCTTCTGGTGTGATGTAGCCTTCTTCTTGGGCTAGGTGAATGAGCTCACTGTAGTTTGAAAGAGTCACTAGTTTGACACCAGCATCCGCAAAGTTCTTATCTGCTTTTGGTAATTGATAGCTAAAAATTGCTACGACACCAATCACATCTGCTCCTTCACGTTTGGCAGCTGCTACAGCTTCAAGAACCGAACCCCCAGTTGAAATCAAATCTTCAACAACGACCATTTTTTGACCTTGAGCTACACGGCCTTCGATTTGGTTTCCTGCTCCGTGGTCTTTTGGTTTGCTACGGATATAAGCAAATGGCAGATTCATCTTATCAGCGATGATAGCACCATGTGGGATACCTGCAGTCGCTGTTCCTGCAATCACTTCTACCTCTGGGAATTCTGCCTTGATGGCTTCCACAAAACCATTCTCAATCAAAGTTCGAGTTTCTGGGTAGGCAAGCGTCACACGGTTGTCCGTATAAATTGGTGACTTGATTCCTGATGCCCAAGTGAAGGGCTCTTCTGGTTTGAGGTAAACGGCTTGAATTTTCAATAGATGGCTAGCAATGTCTTTAGCAAGTGTCATGGGTTTCTCCTTTGTATTTTAAAATAGATTCTTATTTCCACTCTCGTGTCCACTCATCCTTGATAGCATGATAAGCTGCTACTGGATCAGTGGCTTGAGTGATTGGGCGTCCGACAACGATATAGTCACTACCAATATGATAAGCATCTATTGGTGTCATGACTCGTTTTTGATCTCCTACTGCAGCGCCTGATGGACGAATGCCGGGTGTCAGGCAAATAAAGTCTGGACTGGTAGCTTCTTTGATGAGCTTCACTTCCTGAGCTGAACAAACCACACCATCTAATCCCGCTTCAGCAGTTTTCTTGGCATAGTGAATAACCGATTCTTGAAGACTGGTTTGAATATTTTGAAACTCTCTCATTTGCTCCTCAGAGGTTGAAGTTAACTGAGTGACAGCAATCAATTTAGCTTCTTTCCCAAGGCCTTCACGCGCAGCCTTCATCATCTCAACGCCACCTGCTGCATGAACATTGGTCATATCAACTCCTAAATCAGATAAAACTCTCATAGCCGATTTTACTGTGTTAGGAATATCATGAAGTTTTAAATCTAAAAAGACACTATGCCCCAATTTCTTCAGATATCGTACAACCTCAGGACCAGCTGAGTAGTATAGTTCCATTCCAACTTTCAAATACAGTTTTTCCTCACTAGGAAAGAGTTCCAAAAAATCTTGAACTTCTTTAAAAGTTGGAAAATCCAGAGCAATGACTGGGCGACTTTCTCGCATATCTTTCTCCTTTTGCTTTATTTCAAATCCAGTTAATTCCTTTGGTAAATAATACAAAAAAGGAACCTGCTACAGCAAGGTTCCACGAAAAATGGGTAGTCTCCACCCTTTCACCGTCTAACCTTAGCTGCCTCTCTGGACTGCTTTAAAGGTTTTTTATTATTCTATTATTTAAAGCGGGACTTGTCAAGTAAAAACAAGTAACTGAACGAATCAGCGACTCTGTGTTGTTTGAGTCGTCTGTGCTGTTTGATCTTGATTTCCTTGCTCAGCTTGTTTTTTCTTTTCTTCTTCCTGCTTCTTCTTTTCCTCTTCTTTGGCTTTGACTCTTTCGTCATCCAGAGCCTTATCCACTAGACTATAGCTATAGATACCTACTTCCATATCAATACCACTTGGTACGGTTAATTGAGGTTTTATCTTGCTATAATAGGGTAATTTTTTACCTAATTCTGATAAAGGTACCAGTATCTCATCCGTATCATGCATTGTGATTTTGAGGAGGTCGCTAGTGACTTTACTTGGTGCCAATTCAATCTTATCAATTGAATCCTTAATCTCGGAGCTCACTTTTGATAGCTCTGAAATCAAAGTCTTGATTTGTTCTTTGTTCGTAAAAAGAACTGATATAAAAGTTTCAGGCAGATCACTTGGACTCACAGCGGTTGATTCTATTTCACCACTGGATAAAATTGGATAATAATTCTCTCCTGATACAGAATAGGCTACAATCCCAAATTCTTTAACTTCAATTGTAAATTTTGCAGGGAATTTGTATTGAATAGAAGCTGATTCAACCCAGTAATTGGATTTGATCAATTCAGCATGCTTATCTTTATTTAGAATCAAACTAATAGTATAGTCACTGTCACGAATTCCTGAAGCCTCTTTTATCTGTTCAGCATTCGTTTGGACTGTACCTGTTACCTCAATTTGTTTAAGGGTAGCAAAAGGAGTCAGAAGGTAGATTGATAAGAACAAGATCAAAAAGCTCGGAACTAAAATAGAAACTGCACGCCAAATATGAACAGATCGAATTGGAGGTTTAGGAGTTTTGGGCTTCTTTTCTTTCTTAACTTTAGATTTTTTTTCTTTATCCTTATCTTTGCTACTTGAATCTATTGAAGATGTCTTTTCTGTATCAGTCTGTTCCTCTTGTTTTTCTTGAACATCACTGGTATCAGAATCTTCTTCCTTTTCAGATTCCGTATCGCTTTCTGGTTCAGAATCAACATCGGCTTCCTCATCCGAATCTGTATCAGCTGTATTTTCAGCACTTTTTGCTTCCTCTTCAGCCTTTTTTTGAAGATACTCTTGGTGTTGCTTTTGCCATTCTGATAATTCTTGATCGCTCTCCTCAGAAGAAGATGGCGCTTTTTTTTCCTCTGCGCTTGCTTCAACTTCTTTTTGTTTAGCCTCTTCTTCAGCTTTTTTTTGAAGATACTCTTGATTTCGTTTTTGCCACTCTGACAATTCCTTGTCAGGAGTTTGCTTTTTCTTTTTTTCCTTTGACATCAATTTTCCTTATGATAAATCTTTTTTAAGCAGCTCATAAAAATCCGCCACAGATTTTAATTCATGAGAATCCCTCATCGTGTTTTGATAGATTTCTTTGTTATTTAGAAGTAGAGTTACTTTTTCTTCCAAGCTAGATAAATCCAAGTCACTTTCTTGTAACTCTTCTGCATATCCTTTTTTCACAAAGTAAGCTGCATTTTCAATCTGGTCTCCACGACTGGCTTCGCGACCAAGTGGCACAATAACATGCAATTTAGCCATAGCTAACAGCTCAAAAATCGTATTGGCACCACCACGAGTAATGACAACATCTGCCATATTCATGAGTGGTTGATAAAGTTTAGTGACATAATCAACTCGATAGAGATTTTTGCTCAGTTCATTCAAGCTAGAATCTCCAGTAAGGTTAATAATATTATAGCGACTAGTCAGCTCATTTTTATGGTCTGTAACCAACTGATTAAAGACACGTGCTCCAGCAGACCCCCCCACAAATAGAAGTGTTGGTAGTTTGCTATCAAAACAAGTCCGGATATCGACCATAACCTCCGGCTCTTCTATAACCGGTCCAGAAACCTTGGTCACAGCTCCTACATGTTCCACCTTAGTAAGACTTGCAGGTTGTTCAAAAGTAGAGTACATTTTGGTTGCAAACTTATAGGCTATTTTATTGGCCAAGCCCATTGATAAATCTGACTCATGAATAAAGACAGGAACTCTAGATAAACGGGCGGCAATAACCGGAGGTACGGATACAAATCCTCCCTTTGAAAAGAGGGCCTGGGGACGAATCATAAGCATGATAAAGAAGGATTGGACGATTCCCCAAGCAACTTTAAAAACATCCCACATGTTCTGCCAAGAGAAATAGCGACGCAATTTCCCAGTCGCAATAGAATGAAAGGTCACATCAAAACCTGACTTGAGGATTTCTTGATGTTCGATCCCATGTTTATCACCAATATAGTGGACTTCCCAGCCATCTTCGATGAACTTGGGTATCAATAATAGGTTGAGGGTAACATGCCCTACCGTCCCTCCACCTGTAAAGACTATTTTTTTCATATTATCCTTTTAACTCCGCAACTGTAGCAAGGAACAAATCCCCTCGAACTTCAAAGTTGGCATACATATCCCAGCTTGCATTAGCAGGACTGAGTAGAACTACATCACCCTCTTCTGCAAGTTCATATGCCTTGCGGGTTGCATCTGCAATATCTGACGCGTCGACATAAGGCACACCGGCCTTATCTGCTGCACGTTTGACACGCTCTGCAGACTGACCGAGGATGACCATTTTCTTCAGTCCGATAATATCTGGAACCAATTCGTCAAACTCATTACCACGGTCTAACCCACCAGCAATCAAGACAACCTTGCTATTGTCAAATCCAGACAAGGCTTTTTGAGTCGCCAAGATATTGGTTGACTTGCTATCATTGTAGAATTTTACACCCTTGATTTCATCAACATACTGGAGACGGTGCTTGACACCACCAAAGGCTGACAAGGTTTCCTTGATGGTTTCGTTATCAACGCCACGCAGTTTAGCAACTGCAATGGTGGCAAGGGCATTTTCCACATTGTGGCTACCTGGCACACCAATCTCATCAGCTGCCATAACCTTTTCACCACGGAAGTAAAGAAGACTATCTTCTAGATAGGCTCCGTCAACCTTTTCAAGGGTTGAAAATGGAACCACAGTCGCATTTGTTTTTGATGCAAGTTCTTTAGCCAATTCCTGGTTGAAGTTTAATACCAAGTAGTCATCTTCTGTCATATTATTTTGGATATTCCACTTAGCTGCCACATAGTCCTCAAAAGAACCGTGATAGTCAATATGCGTTGGCATCAGGTTGGTAATAACAGCAATTTCAGGATGGAATTCTTGGATTCCCATCAATTGGAAAGAAGAAAGTTCCATGACAAGAGTGTCCTTATCTGTGGCAGTTTGAGCCACTTGACTAGCAGGATAACCAATGTTACCTGATAAGAGGCCATTTTGCCCAGCTGCAGTCAGAACTTCTCCAATCATGGTTGTGGTCGTAGTCTTACCATTTGAACCAGTAATACCAACAATGGGTGCATCAGAAATCAAGTAAGCCAACTCAACCTCAGTCAAAACTGGAATGCCTTTTTCTAGAGCTTTTTCAATCATAGGATTGCTATAAGGAATACCAGGGTTTTTCACCATGAGGGCAAAATCTTCATCCAACAATTCCAAGGGATGACCACCAGTTACAACCTTGATTCCATCTTCCAAGAGACTTTGTGCTGCTGGATTTTCCTCAAAAGGCTTGCCATCATTCACCGTTACAATGGCACCCAACTTGTCCAAGAGACGAGCTGCAGACTCACCAGATTTGGCTAAACCTAGGACTAATACTTTCTTATTTTCAAATTGATCAATTCGTTTCATATCTAGAACTCCATTTCTACTCTTACTATTTTACCATTTTTATGAAAATAAAAAAGCCACAAAGGGCTTTCTTATTTGTTTTTTGTGATGAAAAACCTATTCTACCGACTTGAGGGCTTCTAGCATATCGACCTTTCGGAGATAGTGATTTACAAAAAATCCAAGAATTGTCAGTATAACACTAACTGCTAAAACTGGGATTAGATACACTTCCCAACCTACTTTTGGTTGAAAACGGAAGGTTCCAGGTGCGATCATCTGGATGAGAAATTGATGGAGATAGTAACCTGTGACTAATCCTAAAAAAATTCCAACCACTGACAATAAGATAGTTTCCCGATAAATATAAAGAGTCACTTCTTGATTGTGAAAACCAAGGACCTTGATGGTGGAGAGTTCACGAATTCGTTCAGCAACATTGATATTTGTCAGATTATAGAGAATCACAATAGCTAGTAGCACCGATACCAGCACCAAAATCGCCATGGTATGATTCAGAGAATTAGCAAAACTTTCAAAGAGTTGAATGGTAGAAGCATTTGAACGAGGCCACTGACAGCTTGCTGCTCCATAAATTCACCCGCAACTCTTTCGGTGTTGACTTCACTTTTATCCTTGAGTTGGACTAGATAGGTATTCATCTTAGGAGTTTGACCATAAATTTTCTCATAGGTCGCCTGATTCATATAAACAAAATGGCCTACGTAGTGCTCGGTGATAGCGCCTACTTTAAATGTTTTCCCATCTACTTTATAGTTGTCACCAACAGAAACTCCAGCCAACTGAGCTAATTTATCTGTTAGGATGACTCCACCTGATAAGCTCAGTTTTTCTCCATTTTTTTCTAAATGGACAAAAGGTTCCAGGTCATCCTTATCCGTTACCATGATGGTCACTGTCTGAACTCCAGCCTTGCCGGAATACTTTTCCTCCACCTGCTTAGAGTATATCAAACGGTAATCTTCAACTTCATTACTCTTCAGTTTTTCTTCTAGCATAGACTTATCAGCATCTGAAGCCCGAGTATTGACAGAGAGAACCATCTGATATTGTTGCAGGTCCTTAAACTGCCTGTCTGCCACTCCAACCACAGAGGATTGAATACCAAGTCCTGCAAAGAGGAGAGCAACTGAACCTGCAACCCCAAAAATAGTCATCAACATACGCTGCTTATAACGAAAGATATTACGAGCAGTAACCTTTTGGGTAAAGCTCAAACGAGACCAGATAAATGTGATGCGTTCTAGGAGAATTTTAGAACCTTTGACTGGAGGCTTAGGTAATAATAATTGTGCTGCTTCTTCATGTAATTCTCTACGAGATACAAGGTAGGCAGGTAAGACACTAGCTACTAAGCTCACCCCCAGAGCTAAGCAACTATAGGTCCAGTAAAAATACTGTTGATTCTCACCAACAATCATTCGCTCGGTGATGATATGTGAGATTGTGGGTGCTAAAACATAATGGCCAATTAGGATTCCTAGAAGAGTTCCAAGCGTTCCAGCAACTAGACCATAAATCACAAACTTAGCAATGATGTCTTTGCTATGGTAACCTAGAGCTTTAAAGATTCCTGCATTGGTCCTTTCCTCATCCACAAAACGTGTCATAGTCGTAAAGGTAACCATAGCTGCCACTGCATAGAGAACGACTGGAAAGATATTCCCAACAGCTCGAATACTCGTGGCTGAGTTACTATACATAAGATAACCTTGACCAGTTGGAGAACTTTTTCGATTGTAGACATGATAGGTTGGCTCTGCTAGAGCGTTTACTTCATCCTGACTAGCCTGCCATTTAGCCTTTTCCTTAGCAAAATCTGTCTCAGCTAGACTTAGTTTTTCCTTTTCTTGTTTCAGTTGTTCTTTTGCTTGTTCTATCTGGCTCGAAATTTGACTCTGCTGTGGTTCTGGGAAATTGGCTCAACTGTGCCTCTTGACCTTGAAGCTGAGTATCGGTTTCCTGTAGACGTTTCTTGCCAGCTACCAGATTGGTCTCTGCCTCGTCCAGTTGCTTCTTTCCTTCATCAAGTGATTTTTGAGCGTCTTTCTTCATTTTCTCAAGTCGAGCTTGACCATTATCAGCAACTAGTTCCTTTAAAGTCTCCTCTTCTTCCTCTAGCTTCTTTTCGTAATCACTAGAGAAAGGATTGACATCTGTTAGACTAGTCAAAACGCAGGCGGGCAATCGTGTAAACAGAGCTCTTAAAAGTTATCTTTCAGTTACAACTACCATAGGCTGATAAGTTCCCATTACCACTGGCTGAACTCCCCATATCCGATCTTTTGGAAAAAATATCTGGAGAGTGGATAAAGCCTGTAATGGTATAACTTTCCCGCTTCAACTGAGAATTGCTAGCATTCTTTTGGCTCAGATGAATAACTTGACCAATCTGATAGCGATCTTTCCAAAAATCCGCCAAGGCCAATTCATCTTCTTTTTCAGGCAGACGACCTTCCGTTACTTGAAATTTTGAAATCTTATCAGTATTTGAAAAGATTCGTATGGCATCTTCACTATTTGCCAGAGTCAAATCTGTCATATAACCAAACTCGACATCTGCTCCTGATAGAGTTTGCAATTCTGCCTGGTCTGCCTGATCAAGCCCATAATCTCCTATGACAGTAGTATCTGCCGCATTGGTATTTTTCAGAAAAGTCCAAGCTGTTCGCTCCATATTGGGACTGGCCACTTTGAGACCGACTAGGGCCAAAGAACCTAACATCATCAAAGTTAGAATGGATAGAAATCGCCCTTTTGAACCTGTGAAAGACTGGAGCAGGTCTTTCCAATATATCTTCCTTTTCATATCAGTACTCCAAATCATCAATATCCTGTGGTTGAGGATTGATAACAACGCTCTTGACACTAGCATCATGCATCTGAATCACGCGATCAGCTATAGGAGCTAGGGAAGCATTGTGGGTCACGATGACAACGGTAGCGCCCTTCTTACATGACATTTCTTGAAGAATCTTTAAAACCTGCTTACCAGTCTGGTAGTCCAAAGCTCCCGTTGGCTCATCACAGAGGAGAATTTTGGGATTTTTAGCCACAGCTCGAGCTATTGCTACCCGTTGTTGTTCACCACCTGATAGCTGAGCTGGAAAATTATTGAGACGATGGCCTAGACCTACGTCCTTTAGAACTTGCTCAGGGATCTAAGGCATCTGAGACAATTTCTGATGCCAACTCGACATTTTCTTTAGCAGTCAAGTTAGCAACCAAGTTATAAAACTGAAAGACAAAAGCCAACGTCATCTCTACGATAGTTGGTTCTCTGATGAGAGGTATAGTCAGAAATGTTAGTACCCATCAATCCCAGACTTGCCCTTCATCATTTGTATCCATTCCACCTAGAATATTTAAAGACCGTTGACTTTCCTGCTCCAGATGAACCAAGGATAATGACCAGTTCTCCCTTTTCAATCTCGAAGTTGACATCTCGATTGGCTATGATTTCTGTATCTCCAGTATGATACCTCTTATAGCTATGTTTCATTTCAATATAGGACATCTTATCTCCTCCTTTCCTACCCCTTATTTCACCCTTATTATAACTCTTTTAATAATAGAAAGAAAGTTAAGCCCTAAATATAAAACATAAAAAAGCGGACAAAATCTAGTTCTATTTCTTGAAACTAGTTTGTCCACTTTTTATAGTTGAGATTGTTTTCTTGTCCAATCTCTATAATCTAAATACTGTCAGATTATTTTATTCTTCGTCTTTCTTCCTTCCCATTGCAAAGAGACCAAGAAGCGCTCCCACTACACCTGCTGTTGCAAGGGTTGCATTTTCCTTAGTACCTGTTTCAGGGAGAATATGTTGACGGCTTGCAGGTGCCTGATAAGTCTTGTCTTGTGACATAGCAAGGGCTACAATCGACTGCTCATCTTTGTACTCCGGTACTTCATTGACCGCTGCTTCGGCTGCGTTCACGCCACCAGTATATTCTGGGACTTCGTTCACCACTGCTTCGACTGCATTGGCACCACCTTTGTACTCTGGCACATCGTTAACCGCTGCTTCGGCTGCGTTCACACCACCAGTGTATTCTGGAACTTCGTGAACTGCTGCAAAGACTGCATTGGCACCACCTTTGTACTCTGGCACATCGTTAACCGCTGCTTCGACTGCATTCACACCACCAGTGTATTCCGGAACTTCATGAACAGCTGCTTCGACTGCGTTAACGCCACCCTTGAATTCTGGGACTTCTACTACTGGAGCTGTTTCATCACCTGCTGTGCCAATAGCTTCAGTGTACTCTGGAACTTCATGAACAGCTGCTTCGACACCATTTACTCCACCTGTAAATTCTGGGACTTCTACTACTGGTGGTTGGATTTTATCAGCTGCTTCATTTTCTTCAATGTACTCTGGAACTTCATGAACAGCTGCTTCAACAGCATTAACCCCACCCTTGAATTCTGGAACTTCATGTATAGCTGGTTCTTCTCCATTCACACCGCCTGTGAACTCTGGAATTTCGTGAACTGCTGCTTCTTCTCCGTTCACACCGCCTGTGAACTCTGGGACTTCATGTACTGCTGGTTCTGTCTTAGCACTTTCAGCTTCTGCCTTAGTCAATTGAATGCGGTATTCCTTAATATGTTTACCACTTTCTGAAACAAGATGAATCAAGACTGGAAGTTTATCATCACCACTATCAACAATAGTTGCTGCTACGTTTTCGCCAGCTTCAACTGTTACTTGAGGACGATTTCCACTGTAGGTTACTTGGTAATCCACACGATCTTCAGAGAAGTTAGCAATCTCATTACCATCCACAAGAAGTTTTGCAGCTGTACTATCCTTAGGTTCCTCACTTGGAGCAATGAAGGCCATTTCTGTAATAGCTACACCCTTGGTATCAGCTTTTCTATCCATGCGCCATCTCATAGCCTTAGCTTTAACTGGGGCAAAGGTTACATGGATATCAGTACCTGCTTGAATCTCTTGATCCGCACGGTATTCAACTTTCTCCCAGTTAGAAGGAGTGTTGAATGGATGTTCTGGATCGTATGGTTGGTAGTTAGAGTAGTATTCTGGTGAGTCAAATTCTGGTCCCACATAGCGCTCTAAGACGAGTTTAGAAGGTGCATCTGTACCACCATCTGAGAAGAATCGAATGCTTCCTTCAGCGACTGTACGTTCAACAATCTTGCCAGCTTCTCTAAAGATAACCCCTACTGAAACTTCTGGATTATCAGATGGAGTTGGAGACCAGTTGGTCCAACGACGGGTTTCATCATCAGAACCATCGTTAACATAGTCCACACGGTCATGAGAGTTTGGATCAATATCGTTAGTTGCTGAGGCAAATGAACGGTTGCTATCGTCATCGAAGTCTGGGTTGTCTGATAGGTTTTCACCGAGTTTATCAGTCACACGTACTGCTACTTCGGTAGTTAAATCAGTACCTAAAACGCGACCACGAACTTTAAATTCACCTGCATTCGCTAGATTCTCAGCTGGAACTTCATCCCATTCAACTGCCAAGTCTTTGACTTCATAGCCATCTTTACCTGTGAAGTAAACAGGAACTTTGGCTGGTAAGTCTAGGTTTTGCCCCTTAGCAACTAAGCGTGATGATTTCACAGCAACAACAGGTTTACTTGCTAGCAAGTCTTTATCATTTGTAAAGTGGAGACGGTATTCACCTAGAATATCTCCGTTTTCAGCCTTAACGACAACACGAACTGGATCCCCTTCACGAACGCTTGGAATCACTGTAGCAATACCATTATCTGATACACTTGCTGTTACAGTTGGTGCTTGGCCTTCTTTAGCTTCTAGATAATAGTCAGTCAAGCCAGGGTTAAAGTTTGGCAAATCTTTTCCATCTACTTGAATTTGAGCTTGAGCTTTCTTAGCTGCAGCTACTTGTTTAGAGAAGATTTGAATTTCTGTAATGGAAGTACCCCATTTACCATCTGGTCGAACCATACGGATACGAACCGCATAGGTATTGACTTTATCAAAGCTAAAGTGAGTCATTTCTCCAGCTCTCACTTGATCTGGAGCTTTAAGATTTGTCACTTGTTTCCAGTTATTGTCATCGTTAAAGACGTGGTCTTCACTAGCTACAAAGCTTGGGTTCTTAGGAACTGTTGGAACATCTTTTCCTACATAGTATTCGATGACATAAGACTTAGGTGCACCAACACCATGGTCTTCGTGGAAGGCAACATTGAGATTGTCAACCGAACGTTTAGACAGGATACCAGAATCACCAAAGAGGATTCCCACTGATGCTTCACTTGTACGGTTCCAGTTTGTCCAGCGGTTTGCCGGTTGATCATTAAATGAGATTAGTTTGTCATTGACATTTGCTACCGAGTCACTTGGATTTGAGTCTGATGCAAAGGCAAGTGGCAACTCTGAACCTGTCCACTGGTCAGAAATGTTTGCACCAGTTTCTGTCTGAGCAGAAACACGCACATGTAGTTTCGTTGGTAACTGAGTACCTTCCACATTCCCTGTCACTGTAAAGCTACCTTCAGTTGCATATTGGCTTGGGTCAATAGCATCCCAAGTCACTTTAGCTGAAGATACTTGGCCGTTTGAGTGGTAAGTACGAACACTTTCTGGTAATTGAGGAGCTTCTGAAACTGGAGTTGTTGTAGTCACTTCTTCGACTGCAATGATACCTTCTACAGAAACTTTAGCATGAGCTTCGTTTTCAATTCCTTCTACTTTACCTAGAACATCAAAGCTGTGGTATTTAGCAAGGTCTTCCTTAGCAACTGCTTGCCAAGTCACCTTGTGAACTTTGGAAAACCTTTATCGTACTCTACAGTTACTGTATCAGGTAGACTTGGTTCTTGGTTCAAACCTGTCACGACACTAACTGGTCGAATGGCCTGGACAACTTTATTTTCAGTGTTTGCTTGGATGTTCAAGTCAATCTGACCTTCTGCTCCTTCAAATTGAGCTTTCAAAGTTACTTGACCAGGTTTATGCAATTCAAGCATACCTTTACGAACAGCTACGTCTCCTTCACCTGATGTTGAGAAGGTTACCTTGTCAGCTTTTAATACGGCCTGAGTTCCATCTTGATAATGAGCCAAGACTTTGATACCAACTGTTTGGTCTTCTTTCAGTGCGTCTGCATTTTCAACTTCTAGGCTTAAACGTTCAATCTGAGGAGCTTCTTGTAAGAATTGGATAGCATAAGTCTGAAGTGCTCCACCATCATTTGGTTGAACATAAATACTAGCTCGCATACCATTTGCTTCGTTAGCTTGAATAACAGTAACTTGCGCGTTTTCAGCTAAAGCTTTAACCTCAGGTAAAGCAGCTCCATAAGCAAGTTTATGGTATAGAACCGGTTGATCAGTTGAGAGCCCTTCTACAGGCTGGTCTGCAACAGTTACAGTCGGTACTACTGGTGAAGCCGCTTGACCTTCGGCTACTACAAAGGTTGCAGCGATTTCATCATCACCTGAAATTCCTTTAGCTTGGATACGAGAGCCTGGGATAGTTAATTTAGCTTGATCTTCAGCTGCAACTTCCCACCTATCAACGTCATAGCTTCCTAGAGTACCATCTGACAACACATATGTAACAGATGGATCAACCGTACTTAGATCTGTACTCGGTGCAATTCTCTTAACTACAGGTAATTCTGCTTCGAGTGCCAAGACTTCAACACGCGCTTCTACATCTCTTCCTTCTGCCACACCTTTAACAGTAAAAATACCAGGTTGGTTGACATCAACTGCGGACCATTCTACAGGAAGTTTTGCACGACTGCCATCACTGTAGATAAATCCTACTTTTGAAGGCATTTTCGCTGCTTGACCGATTACTGTACGAACTTTAGGAACCTCTGTACCTAAAACAGTTTTTTCCTCTTGGTCTTTCTTACCTGTGAAGATAGTTGTTTGACCAGATTTCAAGAAATCAGAGTGAGCAGTCAAGGTGAATTTACCTGCTTGCTCAGTTGATTTGACAATCACAACACCCTTACCATTAAAGGCTTTGCGAATCCATGAACCATCTGCTTGTTCTTTGTAACGTTCACGGCTGGCTTGTTCCCCGTTATCTACACCGACAATCTGACCTTGTCCATGCAACTGGAAGCGAACAAGATTATTGGCTGTAGGAACTACGTTACCTTTACTGTCAACAATTTCGTAATAGATATAAGTGAGGTCTTTTCCGTCAGCTGCGATAGCATTTTCTTCTTTGACCAAACGAACCCCTGCAGGTTCTCCAGCGGTCACAATCTTATCACGAGCAACGATGTTACCAGCTTCGTCACGAGCTACTGCTTCTAAAGTACCTGGTTCAAAAGCAACCTTCCATTCAAGGTAAAGTTCATTCGGTTTAGCACCTTCTTGGTAAGTACGTCCATCACTTGTTTGTTTTTTAGTAAATGTCTTCTTGCCTAGAGTATTACCATTCAAGAATAGTTCTACACTTGCCGCATTAGAATAGGCACGGACTGGAATATTACCGTCTGCATCCGCTACATTCGCTTTAGGGTAGGATTTTCCCAGTTCCAGTGAGGAAGCAAGTGAACCATTGGTTTCTTCTGAGCAGAAACCCATTGGCTTTGGTACAAGTAGTAGTCATTCTTTGGAATACCAGCTGTATCTACGATACCAAAGTAAGAACTCTTAACTGGAGTTTGGTTTTGGTTGTGCCATGGAGTAGGTTCACCGATATAGTCCGTACCTGTCCAGATGAACTGACCTGCGTAACCTGCATTGTCACGGTCAAAAGTCCAAGATGCTGTAGCTGTTTTACCCCAACCAACACGGTCATTACCGTAGTCTGATTGCTCGTAATGACGGTAAGCCTGATTGCTGTGGACCAATTCACGTTCTGGACGGAAATAACTTCCACGTGTACGAGTAGCTGAGGAAGTTTCAGAACCGTAAATCAACCAATTTGGATGTTTCGCACGAAGTTTCTTGTAGTTGTCTTCTGAATAGTTAAATCCAACGGCATCAAGTTCATTGGCAATCTTTTCATGGTCACCACTACCATCACCAAAGCGGAACTTATCTGCTCCCATAGTGACATAGCGTGTCTTATCAACAGCCTTAATAACTTGAACCAAGCGTTTAACAGTTGCTAGAGAACGAGGTTTCCCGTCTGCTTCACCGATTTCATTACCGATAGACCACATGACGATAGCAGGGTTGTTCTTTCCTCGTTCAACCATGGTACGAAGGTCAAAATCAGACCATTTTTCACCTTTCTTAGCGTCTGGGTGAGTAGCATCTTTGTCAAAGAAGCGACCGTAGTCATACTGTTTCTTACCACCATACCAAGTATCGAAGGCTTCTTCTTGGACCAACAAACCAAGCTCAGCAGCGATTTGTAAAGTTTGCTCACTAGCTGGGTTGTGGGTTGTACGAATAGAGTTTACACCCATATCCTTCATTTGTTTCAAACGACGGTATTCTGCCTTATAGTTTTCTTCAGCTCCAAGAGCACCATGGTCATGGTGAAGAGAAACTCCATGGAATTTAATGCGTTCACCATTCAAAGAGAAGCCTTCATTTGGTGTCCAGTTGTAATAACGGTAACCAAACAAATCTTTTTAGCATCGACCAATTGACCATCACGATAGACACGAGTCACCAATTCGTAAAGAGCAGGCTTGTCGCTATGAACTGTCCAAAGTTTTGGTTTATCAACTTGTAAAATAGCATTCAAGCTAGCTGATTGATGAGCTTTCAAGACTTGACTAGCTGTACGAACTAGATCCGTTACAGCTTGACCATTACGTTCAATGATTTGATACTCAGCAAGAATTTCATGATCTTTATCATCAGTATTGACAATCTTACTTGTTACATGAGTATCAACCTTGCCATTTTGTTGTTTTTCAAGGTCTGGAGTTAAGATAGTTGTTCCATTTTTCTCAGTATGGACCTTATCTGTGACTTGAAGGGTAACATCACGGTAAATCCCGCTTCCTGAGTACCAACGGCTACTTGGTTGTTTGTTGATGGCATGCACTGCTACGACATTCTCGCGACCGTCTTTATGGAGATAGTCAGTGATATCATATGAGAATTGGTTGTAACCATTTGGATAGTGACCAACTAGCTGACCATTTACGTAAACCTGAGAATCCATGTAAACCCCATCAAACGTGATACGAACATTCTTATTGAGGTCTTCTTCATCGAGTTTAAAGGTCTTACGATACCAAGCATCACCACCATTGAGTTGCCCACCTTCGTTTTGGGCAGGTGAGTCATGGTCAAAGTCATTGTAGATACTCCAGTCATGAGGAAGGTCTAATTTCTTCCAACTAGAAACATCGGCATCTGGCTTGATCGCATCTTTAGCATTGGCATTGAGCTTGAAATGCCAGTTTTGGTTGAATTCTACTTTTCTATCCTCAATCAACTGTTTACCTCATCATTAGTTGCAGGTTTGAGCTCTGGTTTTTCTGTTTGAGCAGATTGATCCTGAGTCACAGCTGGAGCTTGCTTTTCTACATCAGAGGTTTCTTTTTTCTCAGGAGTAGTCTCAGTAGTTGGGGCTTCCACTTTTTTCTCTACTTCATGCTTAGTTTCTACTGCTTCACTGTTAACAGTTTCTGTTGTTACAGGTTGTTCAGAAGCTTTTGAATCTACAGCCTCCTCTGTAGGAGTTTCTTGCTCCACTTTTTCTGTAGCAACAGCGACTGGTGTCTCATCAGCAGATACAGAATTTACACCTGCTAGATTTGCTCCAAATAAAACAGAGCAAGTCCCGATAAGCACTGAGCATGTTCCTACCGTAAATTTACGGATGCTATAGATACTTTTGCGATTCCAATAATCTTTTCCCATAGGGTTCTCCTTGTTAAGTAACCGCTTCCATTTTTGTTGAAAGCGCTATACTTTTTTTGTAATGATTACTTCTATTTTATAAAATAATATAGGAAACTTCAATACTATGACTGTAAAAATCATACTTTTGATTGTTTTTTCTATATTTTGTAGAAAACTATAAAAATCTGAATGTACATTTAGTGAATGATTTTGCTAAAAAAAGCGGTGGGACAGAAATCGATAGACAAAGTCTCGATTTCGTAGTCCCAGCCCCGCGAGGATGATTAGGATCTTTTTGGAGTCTAATACTCAATGAAAATCAAAGAGAAAACTAGGAAGCTAGCCGCAGGCTGTACTTGAGTACGGCAAGGCGACTCTGACGTGGTTTGAATTTGATTTTCGAAGAGTATAAAAGACGAACAAAAAGTTCAATCAACTACCGCGTCAAAGTTTGATTACAAATAAAAAGTGAGGTCGGGATCTTTTGTCCCAACCTCTTTTACGGACTATAAAACTGATATTTCCTTATAGATTATTGACTAGATTGCCCCTTTTCCAAAAGCTTGACCATCTCATTTTTACGCTCTTCTAGCTCGGCAATTTGATGGAGTAAAAGTCCTGAAAAATCACATTCAAGCTCTTCCGATTCGCCACTATTATACCAATCTAGAGCTACAATATGATTGTCCTTATCAAAGCAAAAAATCACATCTCCATCCCCGATGATAGATAGAAATGGAATATAATCCACAAAACCCAGAGCGTGTAATTCCTTGGTTTTAAGACGAATGTCTAAGAAGTCTGGGATGCCATTTGCAATTCCCAAGACCTTAATACCTCGACAGAAGGTCCAAAATGGTGCTACATCGTAAGCCTTGGCTCTTGGCCATAGCTCTTCCCTGACCTCCATAAAGAGGCCTCCCAGAGCTGACATGGTGAATTCCCTGAAATCTTCTGGTAGACGAATGCCGTATTGATTTTCAAAATCCTGAACATCTTCTTCCGATGGTTCATTGCCCATGCAGGCGACAACCTGATAAGTTTCCTTATCATAGTGACGAAAAATACTCATAAACTTCCTTGAGTGCCATTATTTTAATCCTTTTTACTCAGAAATAGTAACTACAAATCCATCTGGTAAGATGACCTCTTGTCCATCTTTAAGCTGGCAATGACTAGCTAAATTAACAGAGTCTCTTTCTAAAACAAAATTCTCAGAAGACTGATTAAAGATTGCCTGAACTTCTTTTCCTTCATAACTCCATTTCAAAGCTAGAACATCTGGTTTCAATTCTTGCAAGCTATATGAACCATGCTGAATCATACTTGCCACTTCCTTACGAACCTTGATTAATTTCTTCATAAAATTCAGCATATCATTATCCTCAGACACGCGCTCCCAGGGCATGACACGACGGCAGTCAGGGTCTGGTCCACCTATTAGTGCCAGCTCTGTTCCGTAATAGATACAAGGGGCCCCTTTTTGAAGATAGAGGAAAGTTAGGGCAGCCTTGACATGCTGGATATTTCCTTTGGCAGTTGTAAGGATACGCTCTGTATCATGAGAATCTAAAAGGTTAAACATCACCTCTGAGATTTGTTGCTTGTAGTACATAGACTGGCTGTTGATTTCTGAAATAAACTGCTCTGTCTTTTTACGCTGACGCAAGAAATAATCCTTGATACTTTCAGAGAGCGGGTAATTCATGACAGCATGGAACTCGTCCCCTTGTAGCCAAGGCTGAGACGTATGCCAGATTTCACCTAAAATATACAAATCAGGCTTTTTAGCTAGAACTGCCTTTCTAAAATCTTTCCAGAACTGATGGTCAATTTCATTGGCAACATCCAAGCGCCAAGCATCAATATCAAAATTTTCAATCCAGTAAGTTGCAACACTGAGAAGATAGTCCCTAACCTCCGGATTAGCTGTATTTAACTTAGGCATATAGCTAGCAAAGGCAAAGGTATGATAAGGGAGTTGTCTTGGATTCTGAAGTTTATCCTCAGTAACTGGAAACTCTTGAATATGGAACCAATCTTTATAAGGGGAATTTTCTCCATTTTTTAGAACATCCTGCCATTGGGCAGACTGGTAGCCGATATGATTGAAAACAGCATCTAGCATAATCTTGATGCCCCGTTTGTGAGCTTCCTCAACTAGATTAGCAAAAACTTCCTTATCCCCAAAGTGACGGTCAATTTCAAAATAATCCGTCGTATCATACTTGTGATTGGTTGTAGCTTCAAAAATCGGACATAGATAAAGTCCAGTGATTCCCAAATCTTTAAGATAGTCTAAATGGTCGATAATCCCTTGCAAGTCTCCACCAAAAAAGTCATCCCCATTAGGTGCAATGGCAGCATCCCACTCTCGAGCTCCATCTGGAGTCAAATTAGGGTTTCCATTGGAAAAGCGTTCTGGGAAAATCTGATACCAAACGGTATTTGAAACCCAGTCAGGAACCTGACAACCGTCAATTTCATGAATATAAGGAAGCTTAAAGCCGTTTCCATCAGCATCCAAGTTTTCTTGAGTATGTTCTACGCAACCCTTATCACCGTAAAAAACACCCTGACCTTCCTCATCAAGGAGCTCAAAGAGATACTGAATCCGTGCAAAATCAACAGATACCGTAACCTGCCAATAATCAAATAAAGCATCTGAGGTTACTTTGGTCATTTCTTTCTTAGCTTCATACTTATCTTCAATGAAAATAAAGGGATCTCCATAGTGTAAGATAACCTTCTGGACATCATTTCTCTTGGTTCTAATTCGGATATGTAGCTGACCTTCTTTGTAAAGATAAGCATACTCTGATTCTGGTCTATGATAAATGGCTGTTAATTCCATCATTTGTCTCCTAAATAATCATCATCAACAAAAACGCAAACGTTTTCATAATTAACAGAACTAGTATACTATTTTAAGACTTAAATTGCAATACTTGGTCAAATTTAACGAGAAAACAGCTCAAAATAGATACTGTAGAATAGCACCTATCAATAAAAAGCTACCAAATTCAGCCTCACAGCCTAGTCAATCTGACAAAGGGCAAGTTCTTTTAATCCTCTGTCGTAGAGGAAGGTTAAACAAAAGTTGTCTGTCATATTTTGAAGCTTGTGTTTACTCATTCCTCTAGGCAAGGCTATATCGCACCATTCTCTTGTTGCCAGAGAAAATAGCTTTTGCTTGCCCTTCCAGTCATCATTCTTAAATAGGGGACTCAGGATAAGATAAGGCGAATCCGTAAAAATTCCATTGACACCAGCTTTTTTACCTAAAGCCTTTAAATTATTAGATTCTAATAACTTTTCGATAATACGACCATCACTAGAGATTTTAACAAGAGCATAATAGTCCATGCCCCATTTATTGACAGAGGTTTGACTTTCTCCAGAGCTAAAGGCATAGAGCTCTTGCTTCCAACATTTCATACTATCGATTTTAGGACAAGCATCTGAGCTCGTGTCGTGGTGATTTAACTCTTTTTTATCAATATGCGAATAAGTGGTCCACTTAGCCTGCTTTTTCTCTCGATCAAATTCTAAAAGGGCATAGTTTCTTGCCTGATTTGTATAAACTTGATCTTCAAAACACACGGGTATCTGGTCGCTATCTGATACGATTTGAAAATATCTCTCTTGTGCCTTTTTAGGAAGTATACTCTGGGAATCCTTTATGGCAATGATTTCTGGATGAGAAAAATCACCAGTATAATAGACCATTTCCTTGCCAGCCTTGATGATTCCAATATTTTGTCCATCTGTATAGAGTAGAGGCTCTTCCTCCCAAACATGGTCACAATCCCAAGCATCTATCTCCTTCACACCCAAAGGCGATACTTCAAGCAGACAGTAGCGATTGAAAGCTTCCTTCTCACTGGTCAAGACAAAGGCTCGACCATCATGTAGCATGGCTGAGCTTAGGACAACACTGTAATTCTTGTCGAGTTCCCATTTGTTCAATAGGCTTAACTTTAGCTTCCTCATTTTCTTCCTCCTAATACTCAATGAAAATCAAAGAGCAAACTAGGAAGCTAGCCAAAGGTTGCTCAAAACACCGTTTTGAGGTTGTGGATAGAACTGACGAAGTCAGTAACACATATACGGCAAGGCGAAGCTGACGTGGTTTGAATTTGATTTTTGAAGAGTATAAACAATCACCATTCATTGATGGCAAATAGAATGGCTAATCTAATATTTCTTAGCAATTGATCTGAAAGTTCATCGTATTGTTGGCCAAGTCCCTTATCTTGTGCCAGCCATCCAGGTCCATCATTCCAGGAGCCCATTCCTCCAAAAACATCCGCTGCACTTGCAGCTCTAAATATACTTTTTGATTTTGTGGCGGAATTTGAGGCTCCGCCAGTCCTTTAGCAGCATCAAGGTCAAGTAAATGATTTCTAGCAGAGTGAAAGACTTTGGCAAAGTTCTCACATTCAATTTTAATTGCTAGATCTTCTATACGAGCCAATATGTCCTTAAATTCTTCGATATTATTTTCATAGTGGGGAATTTCTTGAGAAGACCTTTCCCAGTCATACTCGGTGTAGGTAACATCCCAGCCCCTGCCTAGGGAAGCAGATTCCCAATTTGGTAGGAAATAACTTGCCTTCCCATCTTTATAAAAACAGAGAATTGAACTCTGTGTTGTATTGGAGAAGCCTAAAATACCTCTGTCTTCAACTGAAATGGGACAAAATAATTTTAAGTCCTTCAAACCTTTTTCCTTAAGGTGTTCAAACCAATCAGTTACTGAAAGTTCTGTGGCTTCCCCATTTTCTGACGGCAAAATTTGAAAGCTCAACTTATTTGTATATTTTTCAGGGTTATACCATATTTCTTTACCACTTTTTAAAGACTTCCTAGCTGCTGCCACGATACAGGCTATCTGATACATTTGTCCATTCATATGATTTCTTCCATAATCCCTTCAATCAGTTTTGTCAGACTTTCTACTACATAGATAATTTCATCAGGATCATGGATGTAGCAAATAATCTGCCCTTCCTGCCCCTCCTGGTCTGGATCAAAATCCAGCATAAGATAACAAGAGTCACAATACTGAGCAAAAGGAAGCCATTTTTTATTAAAAAGATAGGGCTTAATCCTGCTATCACGCATATTTTCCAGGTCTTGACTAGAAAAATAGTCGGGAAATTCAGTTAACAGAGCATCTCTATTTTGAAAGTACGTCTTACAAGTCTCAATTTCCTGCAAACTCATGAGAGAAAAATTCAGATCTCTCTGGTCAATCACACAAGGTAAAATAGAGAGGTATTTACTCCCATTTTTATAGCTATAAAGCTCTTTGAAGTCACTAGGTAGACGAATGTCAAATATTTCCTCAAAGGCTTGAAGCTCTTTCTCGGAAGCACCAGAAATGCCCTGATAATCTTCCAGATATCCTTCCTCCACAGGATCATCCAAATCCCAGTCTTCAAAATACTCACAAATATAAGTTTCTATTTTTTTAACTTGGTCAATTAGTTGCATCATTTCACCATGACTTCTTTATTTTAACTAGCTTCAAATTCCTTTTACCGCTTATAACTTGTTTTTTCTAGGAGAAGGGGTTCAGGATTTTGCTTAATCCAAGCAAGAGCCAATTGGCAGAGGCGGTCTAGGCGAGGCTCGTCATCAAAATCTTTCCCATAAACCTGAGCAATAAGTTCTTTAGTCTCTGCTAATTCTTGATCTGAAAGAGGGATTCCTAGAGACAAGTATTGAGGGAGAGCCTGAAGCATTTTTCTATAGTCCCTGTCCCAGTTGACCCCACCATTGCGATCCAGTTCATCTCGAACTCGACCTGGTATACGGATAACTTCTCCCTGAACAGTTTTGGCTGCTCCACTCGAAGGGATTAAGAAGGACCATAGTTCCTCATATTGCTCCTCCCAGCTCCCTTCTTTTACGAAAATCGGTGAAACTCCATCGTGGGTTATTCGTTTGGCTACCGGCTTGACATCAAAGAGCTCATAGAGCTTCGTTAAACCTTTATCTGCAGCCTCTATGTAGTCAGGATGGATACTTTCTCGATGAAATTCAAAATCCTTACCGATTTGCTCAACTCTTTCCTTCATTTTAGAGGTTTTCTTAGCACCAACATCCAGAAGCATAGATGCGATTTCAGCAGTTTGGGCAATATAAATCCCCCGACAAACCATCAAGACTGAAGCTAGTGGGGTTCTTCCCATATCATTTTTAGCATTGACATTTGCTCCCTTGTCAATTAAAAATTTGACTGTTCTAGGATGAAAAAATTCAGCTGCCATATGTAGAGGGGTATCACCATAGGTATTGGGCTTTTCAATGTCTGCCCCCAATTCACACAAGAGTTTTACTGTATCTCTCCCCAAGATTGCTTGACGGTACAAGGGAGTCGATCCATAATAATCAGGGATATTGATATCCAAGCCCTGTTCGACAAGCCAGATAACCAATTCATCCGGGACTCCTCCCATATGCAGAGGTGTACATAAGCTAAATCTTCCATCATGAGCGGTTAATTCACAACGATCATAGACTGCTTTAAGGGCTTCAATATTTCCTTCATCCATTAAATCCTTAAACTCTTTTGGTAATGTAACTCTTTTCTTTGCCATATTTAGTTCCTTTCTTCTGATACAGCGTCTAGGGCAAGCCAATGAAGATTGTCAACAGTTTTCAAAGTCAGGGCTTGTCCATCATAATCATTTTTCAATTCAAGACCGTTTTGCTCAATAGATATATGATTGTACCAGTGGTCTAGGCTGGCGTATTCCCCCATATGAATGTTGATGAGCATACTGGTTATCGGATCCCACGTTCCTTTCTTAACAGTTTCAGCTAAAAGGTAGTAAGCGTCTAAGAATATGAGATTTCTCCCATAGATCCAAAAAGGTAGTTCAAGCTCTAACAAAGGCAACTTGGCAGAAAAAATCTCATCACCGTGTGGTGGTACGGTTTCATAATGAAATTCTATCTCACTGCCATAATAGGTAATCAAGGCTCCCGGACATCCGATATTTTGAGGAATGCCCTCCTCAGCTACTATAAATTCCATGACCTGCTCCTTCTATTTTCAATCATAAAATCCGACCAGACTCTGCCAAAATATCAAACTGGACGCATGACCTATTCTAGTCATCAAGTGGACGAAGTCACTTTCACAACCCTTCCAAACTGCAGATTGGGCAGTTCCCATGGCTCTAACAAATGCTAGAAAATCTGGTGCCAGCCATATTTTTTCATCATAGGTCATCTCTGCATCAACAGCATAGACTGCCCCAGATTGACAATCCAGCAAAATAGTGTAGGGATCTCCATTTGCAATGATGATCAAGCCTCTTTCTTGTAGAGTCGAGTAATCGTGGTATTCCAAATTGCGATTGATTAACCAAGTAAGACTAGCGCCGTCCCCATATCCAAACTGGTAACTTAAAAAACCGACCTGCCCCCAGTTATAGGCCAGAATATATTTCCTAAAAATCGGATCCAAATCTTGGATTTGCAGCTGGCTTTTCAAACGATCCAATTCGGACACTGGCAGTTCCGTTTGGTTCAAGACAATTCCTTCTCTTATCTCAGGGTCAAGTCCTTGTGTTACTTCTTCAATAATGGAAATGATTTGGTCAATTGTCAATAATTCCATTGTCAACCTCCGACTATAAATAGTCCATTTTCTAGGCAAACTAGCTAGTTTGGGTCTTCTTTTTTCTGATGAACATCCTTATCACAATTATACTACAAAGCTATCAAATAGGGATAAACTACCAGTATTTCAGGGATTATTTTTGACGAACAACTTCTCCGAATTAAAACAAAAAACCATTCCACAAGGGAACAGCTTTCTCACTTATAATTAAAAGTCTCCCCAGCCAACTTATCGGCTAACTTAGGAAAGAGGGTATAAAATTTGTGGGCTAGATTGAGCAAGACTGGGAGATTGAGCTCGCGTTTGTTTTTTCCAATGGTTTTGACAATCTTTCTAGCTACTGCATCTGGCTCGAGTAGGAAACGGTCAACTGATTTGAGATAACTGCCATCTGGATCAGCCTGGTCAAAAAATCCTGTACGGATAGGTCCTGGATTAACAGTTGTCACATAGACCCCATAGGGCATGAGCTCAAGGCGAAGAGCATTTGAAAAACCGATAGCCGCAAACTTAGTCGCTGAGTAAAGGCTTGACTTGCCAGTTGCTATCAAACCTGCCATACTAACGATATTGATGATATGGCCTTTTCGAGTCGCCTTCATACGAGAAGCAACCAAACGAGACAGATTCATCAAAGCAAAGGTATTAACCTCAAACATTTGATGAATGTCTTGAGCAGAAATCTTATCAAAATCTTCAAAAATTCCGTAACCAGCGTTGTTAATTAAAACATCAATCTTGCCATAACGCTGATAGAGTTCAGCAACTAGTTCTTCTATGGCTTGAGCGTCGGTAATATCAATTTCAATCAATTCTGCCTGAGGATAATTTCCGTATAGTTGAGCTAATTTTTCCTTATTTCTACCTAGCAAAATGAGTTGGTCTTGAGGTAAGAGTTTGACAATTTCTTGGGCTAGACCCCCGCTAGCACCTGTAATAAGAATGGTTCGCATGATTCTCCTTTCTCTAGCAACTAGATTTCCACTTCTTCCAAGTCTTTAACCACATGGACATTTTCAAAAATCGTTGCAGCATCTTTCTTAAGTTGGCTGATATCTTTTGAAAGAAAACGGGCGCTGATATGGTTGAGCAAGAGTCGCTTAGCTCCCGCTTCTACTGCAACCTGTGCAGCCTGCATATTGGTTGAGTGACCGTGATTGCGGGCAATTTTCTCATCACCCTTACCATAAGTGGACTCATGGACAAGGACATCCGCATTGACAGCCAGACGCACACTGGCATCCGTTTTTCGAGTATCACCCAAGATAGTGATAATCTTACCTGGACGTGGAGCTGAGATGTAGTCTGCTGCCTTGATCTCGGTGCCGTCTTCTAATACAACATCCTGACCGTTTTTGATTTTTCCAAAAAGCGGTCCAAATGGTACGCCGGCAGCCTTTAGTTTTTCAGCATCCAGAGTGCCTTCTAGGTCCTTTTGCATGACACGGTAGCCCACACAGAAAATAGTATGATCCAACTCTTCCGCATATACTGTAAATTTATCTGTTTCAAGAATTTTCCCTAGAGAAGCTTGGTCAAATTCATGGAAATGAATCTTATAGGGCAGGCGTGAACCTGACACTCGTAGACTGGTCAAGACAAAAGATTTGATGCCTTGGGGACCATAGATTTCCAAATCTGTCTGTTCTTCATTGGCTTGAAAGGCACGACTAGAGAGAAAACCAGGCAAGCCAAAAATATGGTCTCCATGTAAGTGGGTGATAAAGATTTTGCTGACCTTTCGTGGTCGAATCGTAGTTTCCAGAATGCGATTTTGCGTTCCTTCTCCACAGTCAAAGAGCCAGACTTCGTTAATCTCGTCCAAGAGTTTCAGAGCGAGACTTGAAACATTGCGGGCTTTAGAGGGCTGACCAGCCCCCGTTCCTAAAAATTGAATATCCATTCGATACTTTCTAATTAATCAATATATAACATAGCGGTGCGATTTTCCGAGCGATAATAAAGCTTGCCAGAAAAAGCTCTAGCTTCTTGTAGTAAATCCTCTTGGCTATATCCCTTAAGTCGCTTTCTTCCATCTGCTAAATTTTCCAAATCTGTCAAGGCTGTGAGATTTTCCAGGCTAACTACTTCCTCTTCACCAATCGCCTTCATGTAAATCTTACCAGACTCCACAAAAACTAACTGATGGGGAAAAATTTGCGCAATCTCAAAGAGTAATTCATCCGTAATTGCTTCCTCGTTCTCTGAGAAAATGCGACCTAGTCCTTCTTTCTCGTAGCAAAATCCAAAGGATTTACCAGATAGATTGAGGCGAATAAAGGGCTTGCTTTCCAAATCGAAATTTGGTTCAACATTGTAGAGGTTCAGTTCTTGGCTGACTTCTGCAAAATAATCGGTCGCAGCTTGAGGACTTTTTTTCTGGTAGAGCTCGGCAAAGTAGGCATTCACTACGCTGGGTGGAGGTGTAATGAGAGCTAGTTGCTCCTCTTCAGACCTACCAGCTAAAAGTTGGTCCAGATAGACCTTGTCTAGACTTGTATAGCCACCATACTTAAGTGCCAAAGTTTTGATATCAGTCATAAAATTCCTCTAATCTCCATTTGTTTCTATCTGCAATGTAGCCAGTGATGACCTCACAGTCATCTTGGTAGTCACGTTCTTCAAGAATCGCGACACTCTCCAAATCATGAATCTTGTAAGATTTAGAAAAAGGTACGCGCAGGGTAAAGGGTTCAAAAATTTCCTTGATCTTATCCAGCAATAAAGCCTGCAACTGTTCGCGACTATCCTTAGATTTAGCAGAAATCAATGCATATGGCGTTTGAGTAGGCGTAAAGTCCTCCACCAAATCCGCTTTATTATAAAGGGTCAAGCGAGGAATATCCTCCATGTCCAAGTCTTTCATGATGGAGAGGACCGTTTTTTCATGTTCCTCATGATAAGGATTGCTGGCATCGATGACATGGACCAGGAGATCTACATGCTTGCTTTCTTCTAGGGTTGATTTAAAACTTGACACCAATTCTGTCGGTAGGTCTTGGATAAATCCAACGGTATCTGTCAAAGTTACCTGTAGATTGCCCCCCAGATGGATGCTTTTAGTTGTCGCATCTAGAGTTGCAAAAAGCTCATCCGCTTCATACTGGGTCTTGCTGGTCAGAGTATTCATAATAGTTGACTTCCCAGCATTGGTGTAACCAATCAAACCAATCTTAAAGGTACTTGACTCCAAACGTTTTTCTCGAACTGTCGCTCGATTTTTCTCAACCACCTTGAGTTGACGTTCGATATCTGTAATCTGGTTGCGAACACTACGACGGTTAAGCTCCAGCTGACTTTCACCTGGACCACGGGAACCAATTCCCCCTGCCTGACGGCTGAGCATAATCCCCTGACCAACCAAACGAGGCAAGAGGTATTTGAGCTGAGCTAGATGAACTTGGAGTTTGCCTTCATGGCTTCGAGCTCTCATAGCAAAGATATTAATATCAATTGCATACGGTCAATGACCTTGACACCTAAGACTTCCTCTAAATTGACATTTTGTCGAGGTGTCAGACGGTTATTGACGATGACTGTCGTGATTTCTTCTGCGTCCACCATTTGAGCAATTTCTTCCAACTTACCAGAACCGACAAAGGTCTTAGAGTCGTATTTTTCTCGTTTTTGTCTGTAGCTATCGACTACAAGTGCACCAGCCGTCTTAGCCAGACTGGCCAGTTCTTCCATGGAGAGGTCAAAATTATCCATGCCCTGGAGTTCAACACCAATGAGCAGGACTCGCTCCTCTTTTTTCTCCGTTTCAATCATCAAAAAACTCCTCAATCTGGCTTAAAATACGCTCTTTCACACCAGATTCTCCTATCTGATAAAAGGTTACCTGCATGCGATTACGGAACCAGGTTAGCTGGCGCTTGGCAAATCGGCGAGTCGCTTGCTTGAGACTATCGCTAGCCTCCTCCAAACTCTGCTCTCCTCGAAAATAGGGGAAGAGTTCCTTGTAACCAATCCCTTTAGCAGCCTGCACATCTGGATAATGGTCAAAGAGCCACTTGGCTTCGTCCAGAAGTCCAACTTCAAACATCAGGTCCACTCTGTGATTGATACGCTCATAAAGCTGACTACGCTCATCATCCAAGCAAATAATCAGCGGATCATATAAACTTTCTTGATTTTCCAAATCTTGACCAAAATGAGCAATTTCCAAGGCACGCATAGCACGACGACGATTAAACTGGGGAATTTCAAGACCTGCTTGTTCCACCAGATGGGCTAACTCCTCATCCGAAACAGGTTCTAAGCTAGCTCGGTAGGCTAAAATATCCTCGTGTGGTGTCTCTCCACCTAGATGATATCCCTCTAGTAGACTCTGAATATAAAGTCCTGTTCCACCTGCAATAATAGCGAGCTACCACGATTTTGAATATCCTCGATGGCTGCCTTTGCTTCTGAAACAAAATCAAAAGCCGAGTAAGACTCGGTTACATCTCTCACATTAATCAAGTGATGAGGGACAGTTGCCTGCTCCTCCGGACTTGCCTTGGCTGTTCCAATATCCAGTCCTCGGTATACTTGTTGGCTATCCCCACTGACTACTTCGCCATTGAAACGCTGAGCAACTTCAATGGCTAGGGCGGTCTTTCCAACTGCAGTTGGACCAACAATCACAATTATTTTGCTTTTCATCGTTTTTCCTTGAAAAATTCCCATTTTTTCGTTACTATTATTATATCACAAAATAGACAGGCAGAAAAATGCTATATCTTAAGCTATTTCCGTCTGATTTATAAATAAAAGGAGGAAGACTCATGGCTAAAGGATTTGCTAAAGGTCTCGTAACAGGTGTTGCAGGAACTGTTGCTGCTGTTGCAGGTGCAGTATACGCATTCAAAAAGAAAGTGATTGAACCAGAAGAACAAAAAGCAGCTTTCATCGAAGAAAATCGTAAAAAAGCAGCTCGCCGTCGCGTATCACGCTAATAAACAAAAAGAAGTTGGAATTTCCAACTTCTTTTTATGTTATTAAATAGCCAAATCAAACTTCAACTGCGGTTTCACTGGATCATAGTCAACCAACTCAAAATCTTCTGCTTTAATATCAAAGAAGTTGGTCTTGTCTGGTACATTCAAGACCAAACGTGGTTGGCAATTTGAAGGTTCACGACGGAGCAATTCCTGAGCCTGTTCAAATTGATTATCATAGATATGAAGGTTATTGATAAAGTAGAAGAATTTTCCAACCTTTCCAACCAAAGTGTTTGGCAATCATCATTTGAAGCGCCACATACTGCATGGCATTGATGTGATGAGCTACAAGCATATCATTAGAACGCTGGGTCAAGGTTGCATCCAGATAGATGTCCCCATCTACTCGACGGACATCAAACATAGTCTGGAAGGCACATGGAAGAAGGCCGTCTGTTTCCTCAAAAGCTTGGTAATCCCAGAGAGAGATAATATTGCGACGGTTCCAAGGATTAGTTTCCAACTGTTTGAGGATTTTATTGATGATGTCGTGCTTTTTAACAACAGCCCCGTAACGCTCACCGATTGTCCCTGTATCTCCAACTTCCCAGTCATTCCAGTAGTGAACATTGTACTTGTCATTGAGAACTTCTAGGCTATTTGTCTGGTCTTGGTAGATCCAAAGAACTTCTTTGATAGCTGATTTGATAGCAATTGGACGCAAGGTCGTGATCGGAAATTCACCCTTAGACAAATCATACTCCGCAAAAGCACCTGTGATGTACTTGGAGTTAGCCACTGTTCCATCCTTATACTTGGGACGAGCCTGTTCTGAAAAGACTCCTTCATTGAGAATTCGCTCAATATTTTCTTTAAAAATCTTATCTGCTTTTGTCATTTACTCTCTCCTCAACGTTTATTCTTAACTAGTATAGCATAAAAAGGTTTTTTCTACCTGCTCAGAAAATCAATAGCTTTTTTATATTTCTTCAATCTTTCCCTATCCTTTTCAGTAATAGAAGACAATCTCGATAAATCTGAATTATGTTTTAGATCAGCTAATTTTACTACTCTTGCAAGAGGATTTTTCTTCACAGTTTCCAGATATGTTTGATAATCTTGCTCCTTTTTCTTTGTCAAAACATGAACAGCAGTAACTACTGTTTCTGGTAAACCAGCTTGTAATAGTTCTTCAGCTGAAACAGGACTATCCTCTATAACATCATGTAGCAGAGCCACTGCTTTTTCTTCTTCAGTATCAACTTGGCTTGCTACATAGATTGGATGTTCTATATAAGCTACTCCTGCCTTATCCAGTTGTCCTTCATGAGCTTGCCTAGCAATAGACAAGGCTAAATCAACCATGGATTGTTCTGTAGTATTCATCCAAAACTCCTCCTATCATTATTGAGTTATTACTTTATTCTAACAACTTCAACTTAAAAAGAGCTTGATTAATAACCAAGCTCTTGATTCATATGCTTTATTGCAAGACAAGAGATGCTGCCCCAATCACTCCAGCGTCATTTCCTAGAGTCGCAAGAGCTAATTTCGTTGTTGTACGAACTTGTGGGAAGGTATTTTCATCATAAACTTTTTGCACTCCTTGAAGAAGGAATTCTCCGGCAGCCGATACACCACCACCGATAACAATCGTTGATGGATTTAGGATAGAACCGATGTTGGCACATGCAATACCCAAGTAACGTGAGAAGTTACGGTAAACGATCAAGGCAAGATCGTCCCCTTCTTTTGCCAAGTCAAAGACAGTTTTAGCTGTTACTTCTTCTCCGTCATCAATCAAGCGTTTCAACTCTGCATCGCCTTCGTACTCATCTGCATAACGACGAGTCAAGTTGACAATCCCTGTAGCTGAAGCTACTGTCTCAAGACAGCCTTTTTTTCCACAGGTACATGCGATTGGTTGGTCAAAGTCAACAGTGATGTGACCAAGCTCACCAGCAGCACCAGCAACACCGTGGAGCAATTTGCCTTCTGCCACGATACCGCCACCAACACCTGTACCAAGTGTCATAAAGACAACGTCTGGTTGGTTTTCACCAGCCCCCATCCAACGCTCACCAAGAGCCGCCACGTTGGCATCATTATCGATGAAGAATGGAATACCCAAGGCTTTTTCCATCTTTTCTTTGATTGGTTGAAGAGTTTTCCAGTTGAGGTTGTAGGCTCCGATAACAGTTCCATTTTCACGATCAACCACACCAGGTGAACCCATACCAATCCCTTGGAAATCCGTAGCAGCCAATCCAAGCAAGTTCAAACGATGTTGAATTGATTCAATCATATCGTCTACGATATGGCTTCCTTCATCCAAAATGTTAGTCTTAATAGACCATTTTTCTTGGATTTCTCCTTCTTGAGTTAAAATTGCAAACTTGACAGAAGTTCCACCAAGGTCAATCCCAATAATCTTTTGACTCATCTTTTTCTCCTTTATGATAATATCAACTTCCATATTATTTTATCAAACTTATTTCAGCAATTCAAGAAAACTTCTAGTTATTTCTGCAAACTCTTTTGGTTTTGCCCTATTTAGGACATGAGGTCCCTCAGAGATGATCTGAAACTGGGAATTTGGCATCAGTTGTTGCAGACCTTTCATAGACTTTAGATTAGGCTTATCCTGGCTACCACAGATTAACATAGTTGGATAGGGACAATTCCGTGCAATCTCTCTTAAATCAAGTGTTTTTAATTCCTCAGAAACTCCAACCATAAGAGCTTTATCTGCTCCCTGTTTCTCAAATATCCTTTTGGGGAGTAGTTTAAATATCAGCAACTGAATATAAAAAGGAATGTTACCAGCTAGTTTCAGTGGGCAACCTGACAAAACCAAGACCTGAAGATTTGGTATATCATAACTTGAAAGCTCCAATGCAAGTGCAGCCCCTAAGGACAAACCGATTAAGACAAAAGGTTCTGTCTCCTCTGACAAGTGCTGATAAATGCGCTCCTTAGCTTCTTGATAGCTAGCAACTCCGGAAGGAAATAACTCTAGGGCTTCAGAGGGATAATCTGCAAGAAAATCCTGAACTTCTTTCCAACTATCTGCTGACTGTCCTAAACCGTGTAAAAATATTAGTTTCATTTAGTTCTCCTTTACTGACAACTCATACAAGCCCCTAACCGCATTGCAGGCATAAATAACTTCTGCTTGCTTCAAATCTTCTATGGTTAAGACCTTCTCTTCTACCTGCCCGCTTTCAAGTAAATGCTGGCGATAAATCCCTGGTAACAGGCCTAGCTGACTAGGAGGTGTATAGAGCTTGCTATTCATTTTTAAGACCAGATTCCCAATAGAGGTTTCAAGCAATTTTCCATCAGCAGTGTGATAGATAATTTCCTGCTCTCCCACTGTCAAATGTGGTCGGTATGTCGTCTTAAAGTAGGTAAAGGACTGCTTCAAATCAGCTTCTTGCTGACAAAGTTTGGCATGAAAAAGTTACATCTAATAATCAATAACTATTTATCCCCTAGTTTTTGAATGGCATAGTTTGCTTCTTCTTTTGTAAATTTTCCAATCCAAGGAGAAGTTAGCCTGTTATAAATTTCTGTTTTTGATAAATTACTGTATTTTCGGTATTCTCTTGCTTTAACTAAGGCATTTGCTTTGTAATCTGCGTTCAAGTGATCAATGGCATACTGTGCTGCTGAGCTTGAAAAACCATGTGTAACTTGTGATGTTAACTGTTCATAAAGAGCTTTTTTTGACATATGTAAAGCCGAATTATAGCTTTTCGCTTTAGTTAAAGCAGCATTGTACTGATTCCCGACTGCTGGTTTTGGTTGCCATACACCATTGTATCCCACATAGTAACGGCCACCATCTACCCATTTATCCCTAGCCATTTTACCATCTGATTCAACATAGTAACGGCCACCATCTACCCATTCATTCTTGGCCATCTTACCATCTGATTTATAATAATAGTATCCTACCCATTTATTGCGGGCAGGGCTTCCTTCTGGTGTTAAATCTAGTTTTTGAATGGCATAGTTTGCTTCTTCTTTTGTAAATTTTCCAATCCAAGGAGAAGTTAGCCTCTCATAAATTTCTTTCTTTGATAAATTGCTGTATTTTCGGTATTCTCTTGCTTTAACTAAGGCATTTGCTTTGTAATCCGCGTTCAAGTGATCGATGGCATACTGTGCTGCTGAGCTTGAAAAACCATGAGTAACTTGTGATGTTAACTGTTCATAAAGAGCTTTTTTTGACATATGTAAAGCCGAATTATAGCTTTTCGCTTTAGTTAAAGCAGCATTGTTTTGATTCCCGACTGCTGGTTTTGGTTGCCGGACACCATTGTTTCCCACATAGTAACGGCTACCATCTACCCATTTATCCCTAGCCATTTTACCATCTGATTCAACATAGTAACGGCCACCATCTACCCATTCATTCTTGGCCATCTTACCGTCTGATTTTAGATAGTAATTTCCTATCCATTTATTACGGGCAGAACTTCCTTCAGCTGTTAAATAGTAATAAGAACCAGAATTTTTATCATAGATCCAATCGCTTTTTGCCCTCTTACCATCTGATTTAAGATAGTAATTCCCTACCCAAGCATTTCGGACAGCGTTTCCCGAAGCATTTAGGTAGAAATAAGAATTAGCTTTTTTATCAAAAATCCACTTATTAGTGACTTTAACACCATTTTCATAGTACGAAGACCCTACCCAGCCAGATTGGACTGTAGACTTTGGCTTATCCTGTTTAGGTGTCGTATTTTTTTGTTTATCAGATTGCTTTGGTGCAGTACCTTTGGATTTCTCTGATTGCTTTGGAGTGCTAGATTTAGGCTTCTCTGTTTGTTTTGGAGTGCTAGTTTTTGGCTTTTCTGATTGTTTTGGAGCGCTAGATTTAGGCTTCTCTGTTTGCTTTGGAGCGCTAGATTTAGGCTTCTCTGTTTGTTTTGGAGCGCTAGATTTAGGCTTCTCTGTTTGTTTTGGAGCGCTAGATTTAGGCTTCTCTGACTGTTTTGGAGCGCTAGATTTAGGCTTCTCTGTTTGTTTTGGAGCGCTAGATTTAGGTTTTTCTGATTGTTTTGGAGCACTATCTTTAGGCTTCTCTGATTGTTTTGGAGCACTATCTTTAGGCTTCTCTGATTGCTTAGGTAAATTATTTTCTTTTACGTTACCATTCTTAGGCGTACTCTTTTCTTGAGCAGAAACTTGCTGTATTGAAAAAGGGGACATACCTGCTGTATCTGTAAGCAAAGCAAGTCCAAGTGTTGCTGTCGCTATGCTTGTTACTATATATTTTTTTGATTTCATCTTAAACTATCCCTATTTTTAAATTTAATGACGCCTACATTATATCAAATGCTTAACTTTATTTCAATTTCAATATTTAATGTTCACAAATAATATTTAATAGCCATTATATTTTTAACTCATACAAGCCCCTAACCGCATTGCAGGCATAAATAACTTCTGCTTGTTTCAAATCTGATAAAGTTAAGACCTTCTCTTCTACCTGCCCGCTTTCAAGTAAATGCTGGCGATAAATCCCTGGTAAAATGCCAAGACTACTAGGTGGGGTATAGAGCTTGCTATTCATTTTTATAACCAGATTCCCAATAGAGGTTTCGAGCAATTTTCCATCAGCAGTGTGATAGATGATTTCCTGCTCTCCCACTGTCAAATGTGGTCGGTGTGTCGTCTTAAAGTAAGTAAAGGCCTGCTCCAAATCAGCTTCTTGTAGATAAAGTTTAGCCTGACAGAAACTAGAACTAAGTGGTGTCAATACTTGTCGATCAATTTCTATTTCTCCAGACTTGCTGAGACTGATTCGTATCCGATAATCTTGACGGATGTCACAAGACTGGTACTCCTTCTCTATTTTTTGTCTCAAAACTTCTTGGTCAAATGGAAAGGCAAAATAACGACTAGCCTTTCGCAGTCTTTCTAGATGTTGATTTTCAAAAAGTAATTTCTTCTGGCTAATTTTCCCTGTAGTAATCAGCTGAAAACGAGGTTGTTTTCGGTAAAGAACAGCTGCCTTTTGATGGACTTCACGGTATTCTGACTCCCAAGTACTATCCCAAGTGATGCCACCTCCGACACCATAGATGGCTTGCCCTCCATGCAGTTGAATAGTTCGAATAGCCACATTGAAATCCGTCGTCCATTGGGCAGTAAGAGACCAACAGTCCCACAGTAAACTCCTCTAGCTTGTGGTTCCAAGTTCTTGATAATTTCCATGGTCGCTATCTTGGGAGCTCCTGTGATGGAGCCACATGGAAAGAGCGAACGGAAGATTTCTACTAGATCAACATCCGGTCGTAACTGACTCTTGATAGTTGAAGTCATCTGCCACACTGTAGAATACTGCTCCACTTGGCATAAACGCTCCACATGTTCACTACCAACCTCAGAAATACGGTTCATGTCATTGCGCAAGAGGTCCACTATCATCATGTTTTCTGAGCGATTTTTGGGATCCTGTTCCAACCAAGCCGCCTCTTTCAAGTCGTCATCGTTATTCAAACCACGTTTAGTTGTGCCCTTCATAGGACGAGTCGTCAACTCACGACCATTTTGTTCAAAAAAGAGTTCTGGACTCATGGAAATCACTGCCATATCGTCATGTTCAACATAGGCATTGTAACCCGCCTCCTGCTCTACAACCATACGATTGTAGATAGCAAAAGGATTGGCACTTAAATTCTGCTTGAGTTGGACAGTATAATTGACCTGATAGGTATCTCCTTGTCTTAAATGATGGTGAATTTGGGCAATAGCCTTTTCATAGTCCTCAGCAGATGTTAGTTCCTGCCAGTTTGATGGCAAATCCACCTCCTCATAAGTCAGAGGAATATTAGATGTTTCAACACTGTTATGAACAGTGAAGTAAAGCAAATACTCTCCTAACAAGGGACCTGAGTGTACTGCTAATTTTTTCTCAAAAGCAGGTGCAGCCTCATAGCTGACATAGCCCACCACATAATAGCCCTGTTCTTGGTAGCTTTCCACTTGAGCTAATAAGTCCGTCACTTCTGCTAAATCTCTGGTTTTTAACTCTTTAATAGGCTGGGTAAAGACATATCTCTCGCCCAAAGCTCTAAAATCAATCACTGTTTTTCTATGCATATCCTAAGTATACCATAAAAACCAGACCCCAAACAGGAGATCTGGCTTTTTAACTAATATGGTTGAGAAAACTTACTCAACATAATCTAACAAATAACCATAACCCTTTTCTTCCATTTGATCCTTTGGAATAAAACGGATAGACAGGCTGTTAATACAATAGCGAAGCCCTCCCTTGTCCTGAGGTCCGTCTGTAAAGACATGTCCTAAGTGGGAATCACCAGTTCGGCTTCTGACTTCTGTTCTGACCATATTATAAGACTTGTCTTCCTTGTAGGTCGCAACATCTGGACTGATAGGCTGGGTAAAGCTTGGCCAACCACAACCTGATTCAAATTTATCTTTCGAAGAAAAGAGAGGTTCTCCAGTTGCTACATCTACATAAATTCCTGATTCAAATTTATCCCAGTAACGATTTGAAAGGCGCGTTCTGTTTGACCGTTTTGAGTCACTGCATACTCTTCAGGAGATAGGAGCTTTTTCAATTCATCGTCACTCGGTTTTGGATATTTACTGGCATCAATAACAGGATAGGCTGCTTGATTGACATTGATATGGCAATATCCATTTGGATTTTTCTGGAGATAATCTTGGTGATAGTCCTCAGCCACGATAAAATTTCTTAAGGCTTCCTTTTCAACCGCTAGAGGCTGGTCATACTTCTTAGAAACTTGATCAAAGACTTGATTGATGACTTCTAGGTCTTTTTCATCTGTATAGTAGACTCCCGTGCGATATTGGGTTCCTACGTCATTACCTTGCTTGTTTTTACTAGTTGGATTGATAATGCGGAAATAATGGAGCAGGATTTCTTTTAAAGAAATTTGATTGGCATCATAAGTCACATGAACAGTTTCAGCATGCCCCGTTTGGCCGATTAATTCATACTGGGTTGTTTCTCCTCTGCCATTCGCATACCCAGAAACAGCATCTGTCACACCTGCTACTCTTGAAAAATACTCTTCAACTCCCCAGAAACAGCCTCCCGCTAGATATATTTCATGTAGGTCTGCATCTTTATCTGGCTCCGTTTTTTTCTTAACACCTTGACCTTGGCTAACTGCTGCCTTCTCAATTTGAGAGGTATCGGTGTAGCTAGCGCTTCTTTTTTCCAAAAGAAATAAAATTCCGATGATGATGCAAATGAACACTCCAATTAAGAGTATTGTTTTTAATTTATCATTCATAATAAGCCTCTAATTCATAGTCTTTAAATTCTCTAAAATAGTTTCCTTGTCCATAAAGCCTGGTTGAGTCTTCACCAATTTGCCTTCTTTATCAATAAAGGCCTGAGTCGGATAAGAACGAACTCCGTAACTCGCTAAAAGTTGTCCCGAAGGGTCTAGCAATACTGGTAAAGCTTTATAGTCCAAACCCTGATACCATTTTTTAAAGGCTTCTTCTGACTGCTCCCCTTTTTGACCCGGAGAAACGACTGTCAAAACGACAAAGTCATCGCCAGCTTCTTTTGCCAGTTCATCTGTATCAGGCAGACTAGCTAGACAAATAGAGCACCAAGATGCCCAAAATTTGAGATAGACTTTTTTGCCTTTGTAATCTGATAGACGATAAGTTTTTCCATCAACTCCCGTGAGTTCAAAGTTTGGAACTTCTTCCCCTTTTTTTGCAGTTTGAGAGCTAACTTGCGCTTGTTTGTCTTCATTTTGCTTATCAGCCTCGCTCGTCGTCTGATTTTTACAAGCCGATAGACAAACCAGACTAGCGCAGACCAATACAGTTGCTTGCCATTTTTTCATTTTCATCACCTTTCTCGCTCATCATATGAATATAGATATTGTATTATAGCTCCATTATATACCTATTATCCTAAAAATACTTGAAATCTGTTTGGAAATTAATGATGCTTCTTGATTACAAAAAACTCCCACCTGCTAAGCAGGTGAGAGTCAATTGATTATTTAAAGATAGAAGTTTTAAAGCTATCTGTTTGTTGAAGAAGTTTCTTAAAGAGTTTCTTTAAGTGAAACGGTGTTGTCAAATTTGACAGAACCCTTACTTAGAGTAGCCTTATCTTTATCAACTGCTTCAGCAAATGCACGTTTCAAGTCTTCATAACTATTGTATGTTTTACCATCGATTTCAATAGATTGAATTCCTTTTTTAGCGTTATTCACTACTTCTTCAAAGTAAGCTTTCTTCCAATCTTCAAGATTGTTGAATTTTCCTTCAGAAATCTTGTTAATGATGAAGTCATCACCTAGAGTATCTTTACCAGCTTTTTTAGACTCAGCTTTAAGCATGTTAGATGCATAGTTTAAGAAGCCTTTTTCATAGCCATAGTAACCCCAGATTCTGAAAGTATTATGTTTGAATGACATAGCTCCAGGAGCACCTTCACTGGTATTTCCACCATAGATACCCGTCATCATCGGTACAGTAACATAGGCTGAACCAAAGTCGGATGGATTATAGACTCCATTTCCAGGTCCACGATTAGTCATAAAGTTGTTGGTAATGAGGTCATTTACTGTATGCAAAGGAATAGTCTTTTCATCATCACTTAAAGGTCGAACCTTATCGAATTGATTCTTTGTATTGTTTCCTCGGTACTGTTTGTCTACTTTCTTGAACCAAGCATTGTTTAAATCTTGATTTGCTTTATTGAGGACAGCTTCTCCTTCAAGATAATCTAGAAGCATGAGAGTGTCATTATAGCCCTTCATGTAACGATCAATTTCGTCACGTGATTTAAGGTCATTTGGATTAGTGTTATACCATTGATTTCCATCATTTGGACGTTCATAAGCCATGTTGAGACCTAGGGCTTTGTATTCACCATTTGGATTTGATACTGATGGGGTTTGTAACATTCCCTGAGCAAATGCTTCAAGATCTGTTCCTTCACGGTGTCTTGAGCCACCTAGGTATACCATTCGGTCATTTACGTGAGTTGTTTCATGAGTAAAGGCAGATACCCCAAAATCACTAATCATGTCCGTCACCATAAAGAAGACAGAATCATCCTTATATGGATTCGCATAAACGCGAGCAACAGCTCCCATACGCCAATCAGTCGCATGGTAACGGTCTGTAGGTCCATACAATTCACGGATAGGCGCCACATCTTTACCACTGTTTGTATGACCATAACGGTCAGTACTAATGCCTTTATAATTCTGGTTGTCTAGTACAGGTGTTGGAACCATATTATTGCTCTTCAAGAGCTGATTACGTACTTTATCTAGAGATAGACGTGACCAGAAATCTAAGTAATTCTGTTGTCCTTTAGCAACCTTATCAATTTCAGCTTTGAAGGCATTCCGTTCTGCTTCAGTATTCTTACCATATTTCAAATGAACTATAGGCCATGGTATTGTATGTTGAAATCAAGAACATATGGGCATCTTTTAAGTTCAAGAGTGGCAAAATCATCTTGCCATGCACATCGTTATTTAAGCCTTCGTATGCTCGATGTTTCTTATCGGCAAACTCAGGAGTTGTTGTTTTTGGCTCTACAATATAGACATTGTCTTTGGTTGCTTTGATAAACCAATCATTCAAGTCTGTATCGCTTGTAAAGAGTTCCATGTTGTATTTCAGGAAGTCATTTAGGTTACCAGAAAGAGTATTTTTAGCAACTACTTCACGGAAGGCATCGTGTGTACGAGTTCCTTTGACATAATCTTCTTTTGAACCAATTTCAATCAAACGGTCTAATACACTTACATTCTTACCATAGAAGTCTGGCTTGAACAACATGAGTTGCTTGATATTGAAATCATCAAACTTCACTCCGTAATAACGGTTAAGGTAAGAAAGGCCAAGGAGAACCGCTGCCCTGTTATCATCAATTTTCTTGGTCAAAGCACGTTTAGCAGCTTCATCTGTATTTAATTGATGATCCTCATTTTCAACCAACTGTTTCACAAATTTAGTAAGATTATCCTTAACTTCTTTAAAGGTTTCTTCAAGATAAAGGTTCTTAATAGCATTAACTTTGTTTGGACCAGTTCGACCAAGGTGCGTGTAGATTGGGTCAGATTGTAATTCCACAGGACTTAATTTTTCAACAATAGCATTGATGAGATCACTACGGTCCTTGTCAACCATATTCGGAGTATAAACAACTTCACCAAGTTCTGCAATACCGTACTCTTTCACTTGTTTCACTTTTGAATCTTTAGGTGAGATGGTAAAGATATCTTTTGTCTTATCTGCATAGTGGATCATAATATGATCAGCATCAGCTAATTCCGTCACAAAGGTATTGCCTTTCATAGCAGTTACAGACAATACTTCTTTAGTCAAGAGAGGACTTCCTGCAGCTAATTTATTACCTTGGTCTACAATCCACTCTTTATTATAGAAAGGTTGAAGTTTTGCAATATTACGGTAAGCTAGCTCACGAGTCGCATCATAACTATCAATTGCTTTGTACTGATCGTCTTTGTTTAGACTGTTATTAAGCTTGTCTTCAATAGGTTTGCTGCTGGTAAATTTATCAGCAGTGATTCCCATTGCTTCAATTTTCTTCTCGGCTTCTGCTAGTGAGATACTTGGAATTTTACGTGAATTGTTAAAGGATTTTTTACCTTCACTCACGCCATCAACACTATAATTACGTTTGGTTCTTGAATAGGTGAAGTAGTCGTCAGCATCAATATCTGAGTGACCAAACACCATCTCACCTGTTTTGACTTTCATCATAGTGATGTTGTCTTCAATAGTACCCAAGGCCCAGTTGGTACCCAGCAATCCACCAGACTGAACAGCTTCTTTCAGTTCGATAGAACCTTTAGCAACTGAATTTCTTAGGACCCCTTCTGTACCGACCGTGTAGTTATTAGCACCATTTTGAGATGAATAGACTAGTCCTGCAGCTTTTGCTTTATTACCAGTAATTTCAGCATCAACGTATGCTTTCTCAACAACACCCTTCCAGTTTTCACCAAGAATACCAGCTAAATAGCCTCCTCTATTGCCAGCAGCGTGAAGTTTACCGATAAAGGCGACATTACTTACTTTTCCACTACCATCAATTTTATTGATAATACCAGCTACATCATTGTTACCGACAACACTTCCGGTTACTTTGACATTTCAATAGTTGCATTGTTTTTGATAACACCTGCGATTGGAGCTACTCGATCAACTCCAGGCATATCAATATTGACATTTTCCAGTAAGAGATCCTTAACAGAACCACCTTCAATGGTTCCAAATAATGGTCTAGTGATATTATGAATAGCAAATTTATTACCATCAGTACTTCCTAATGAACCTTTAAAGGCATTGGTTACATAAGATTTGCCAGCCGGTGGTACATTATTAGCATTCATATTGCTACCGAGTTTAAATGTACCAGTAGGATTCGCTTGCATAGCTTTTACAAGTTCATTAAAGTCGTAGTAAACATCACCTTCGTGAGCTTTTGGCTTAGGTAAATAGTGTACATACTCTTCAGTGAAACGATTTTCTGCAGTACGTTGAATCAAATCAGGTGCCTTAGCAGTTACTTTGTATAGTTTATTTCCATCTACAGTAACTTCTTCGATTTTATCAACAGCTAGTTTCGTAACCTTGTTATCGTAAGTCGTAACTTTTAAGTAGTAAGGCTTAACATTCGATGGTTTCTCGGACAAGAGACTACTATCGGTCTCATTACCTTGGTCATCCACACTGATTAAGCTTGTTTCCTTAATATTTTTGACTTCAACTTTTTTAAGGTCGATTCTCAGTGGTTCTTCTTTAAGAATTTCTTCTTCGTCACCATTACCACGATCATACACCATAGTCGTCGCAAGTGTATAATCCTTGTAATAATCTAAATCAGATAAAGCTGTCGCAAGATTAGACTCTGAAATAGCAAATGTCTTAATAACTTGATCGCCTTTTTTCAACACTGCTTGAATAGACTTGATAGTCACTCCATCTGGTTTTTTAAGGCTATAAGTTGCTTTTGCACTTCGATTCAATTCTTCTGTATCAACTTTAGTTAATGTTAGAGTAGGTTTTTCTAATTCCTTAGTACCTTTTTTGATAATGTGGTCTTGTGCCTGTTCAAGAACTTCTTCTGAAACAGTAGGTGCATCTGCAGTTTTCACACCCTTGATAGTCTTGTAAACTTTGGTAATTTTTTTCTTACCATTTTTACCTACCTGAGCAACTGTTTCAGTTCCCTTGAGTAAACTCGAATCTTGTTCCATTATCGTTTTAAAAGGAACTTCTTCAATAGAAACTTCTTCGGTTTGGCCTTCAATTGGTTTGGTTCCGCGACTGATTTTTTCAGCTACAGGAGCTTTAACAACTTCCGTACTAGTGGTGATAGCTTCGCCAACTTTCTCCCCATCTACAGTTTTGTAGACACGATGTATGAGTTGACTACCAGCTTCACCCTTTTGAACAACACTTTCTTCGTCTGTATAGCGATTAGAATCCGATAGATATTCTGTAGAATATGGAATTGTAACAGTTTCTGTTTCTGTCACAGTTGACTCAGTCACATTGTATTCTGGCAAGCTAGGTTGAATGAGAGGTTCACCTTCGTGTCCCTCTTCCTGAGTACCTTTTGCTGTTACTTCATCTGTATAGGCTGGGAGTTCAGGTTGGATTGGAGATTCGCCTACATGACCTTCTTCTTGAGTGCCCTTGGCTGTTACTTCTCCTGTATAGGTTGGGAGTTCAGGTTGAATTGGAGATTCGCCTACATGACCTTCTTCTTGAGTACCCTTGGCACTTACTTCTCCTGTATAGGCTGGTAATTCTGGTTGGATTGGAGATTCGCCTACATGACCTTCTTCCTGGGTACCCTTGGCACTTACTTCTCCTGTATAGGCTGGTAATTCTGGTTGGACTGGGGCCTCGCCTAGATGACCTTCTTCCTGGGTACCCTTGGCACTTACTTCTCCTGTATAGGCTGGTAATTCTGGTTGGACTGGGGCCTCGCCTACATGACCTTCTTCCTGGGTACCCTTGGCACTTACTTCTCCTGTAAAAGCTGGAGCCTCAGGCTGGACTGGGGCCTCGCCTACATGACCTTCTTCCTGGGTGCCCTTAGCTGTAACTTCACCTGTAAATACAGGATTCTCCGGTTGAACTAGTGCTTCACCTACGTGACCTTCTTCCTGAGTGCCTTTTGCTGTCTCCAGCTTCTCAGTCACTGGATTTGAAGGATTCTCAGTTTGTGTTTTTTCACGTAGTGATGGGTTAAAATCAGTTTCCTTGAAGTAGCCAACATATTCATATCCCTCAATTTGAATGACACCTTTAGCTAATTCTTCCTGGCTACATACAGCGATTGTCTGATTATAGGACTTCAAGATTTGATTCTCAAAGGCTGAGGCCGTTTGAGGAATAAAGTAGCTTCCACCTAAAGCACCAATCACGAGAAGACCCGCAACCTTATTACGATTTTTCTTTGAAATTACCAAAACAGCTAGCGATGCTGTCGTAAGGCCAAAGCCAGCAAGTGCTAATTCTTTACTTCCAGTTTTTGGTAATTCCTGAGAAATAGTGGCTTTCCTTCGGTAAACAAGATAAACAACATCATCTTGTTTTAAATCAGAAGGAAGTTCCTTATGAATAAGGGCCTTTTCAGCTTCTGTTAGCTCTTGCTCTGCTAAATAACGATAGTGTACCTGATTTGGCTCACAAACTTCATTAGCCACTACTGGATCAAGCAAGAGGTTGTTAGCACCAAAAAGTACGGCTCCGATGACAGCAGAACCGACTCCAACAGAGAACTTTCTAATAGAATATTTTATAACCTTTTCAATTTGTTTCTTTTCCATTTTACAATTTCCTAATAGCATCTTGTGGGTATTGAGCACGCGCCCCTCCGATTAGTTTTGGACGACTAGCGAGGGCAGTTACATGGGCTTGGCCGATTGATCTCAAAACTGGGCGTATCGGCACCTGAACATGTTTGACATGCATGCCTATAGAAGTGTCACCAATATCTAGACCCGCATCTGCTTTTATAAATTCGACCTCAACTGGGTCTTTCATATAGCGAAAAGCCGCCAATTGCCCTGATCCTCCAGCGTTCAGTGTCGGAAGAACACTCACAATCTCAAGATTGTATTTGATTGCAACCTCTCGTTCTACTACCAAGGCCCGATTGACATGTTCACATCCCTGAACTGCTAGGTGTATTCCTCTAGCTGATAAGATTTCTAAGATTCTTTTAACAATTAATTCTCCAATTTCTTGACTAGAGGCTTTCCCGATGTGTCCTCCTATCACCTCACTGGAAGATAAAGCCCAAAACAAAGAGAGCTCCCTCATGGAGAGAAGCTTTTGCTAATACATCTTCTAGGATTTCCTCTACCTCTTTTTGTAAATGTCCTTGGTCCATGCTCTACCTCGCTTACTTCCTTTCTATGATATCGTTTTTTCATCATTTTAGCAAGCTAGGGGACATAGTCCACGTTCTGTTGACTCACCTATTTTCTAACCAAAAAAGACAGAGAATGTCCATCTCTGTCTCATTTATAATTCTATTTATACTTTTTGGAGTCCTTGGACGGCATCGTGATTGATGATGATTTGACCGTATTCTTGGAGAACTGAACGGCTGATATCACTATCATCAGCAAACTCACGCATGCGAGCCAATAACCAAGCTGGGTAAAGACTTGGATGATCCTCTACATCAACCAAGACAGTTAGATAGTATTGGTCATTCATTTTGTAAAGTTCTGAAGTCTCCATTTGGTAATCAACGGTTTTCGCAAAAGAAACCAAACTAGTTAAGTCGTCAAAGCGTAGGATGTAGTAGATATAAGGTTCTCTTTTCCCTTCATCCACCTCAGCAATTTCATCAATCGCCGCTTCTTCCTCTTTTTCAACCTGCTCTAGAGATTGGATAGCTTCAATGTCTTCTTTAGTTTTCTCTGCCATGGTTTTTTCCAATGTTTTCAAGAACTCATCTGGAGACATTTTCGCCAATTCATCCATATCTGGAAGGTCTGCCAAATCCTCAAAATCCAAATTTTGGTCAATCTTAGACTTGGTTACAAAGACGTCAACCTTATCAGGCTTCGGTGTCACTCGAAAGCTAAGCATACCTGTATCCAAGAAACTGTCTGGCATCTCTAACTCATCCAGAATGGCATAGAAAAACTCTTCTGTTTTTTCTTGTGGAACGAGAAAGTCTGCGATTTCCATCCCACGATCCATCAAATCTTCTAAAGACATCGTGATTTTTAAAGTCGTATCACTGATTTGTTTCATTTTCATAGTTCGTAACCTCATACTTTCAGTTCTATCTATTATACAAGATTTAAATGATTTTATCAAAAGAATGGCGTTGGAATGTGATATAATACTAGTATCTATTTTAGAATGTAAGAAAGAAAGTTTCATGAAAAATATAAAAGTTAATGCTTTGGCTAGCTTGCTGGTCAATATTTTAAACATCGTTTTTCCCCTGATTACTAATCCCTATCTAACACGGATTCTTAGTAAATCAAATTACGGCTACTTTAATACAGCTAACACCTGGGCGAGCTTTGTCATTCCACTAGCTGCCTTTGGGATCTACAATTATGGGATTCGAGCAATTAGTAAAGTAAAGGATGACAAAAATAAGATTAATTATGTCTTTTCTAAGTTGTTCTATATTTCGCTCATTACTTCAGTTGTAACAACCGCTATTTATTTCCTCTTTATTTATTTTGATACTAGTATTGTCAATCTAAAAATTCTTTACTATATCCTTGGAATCCAAGCTCTCTTCCAATTTCTGAATATCGAATGGATGAATGAAGCCTATGAGAATTATTCTTTTATCCTTTATAAAACACTCGTGATTCGTATTGGAATGTTGGTCGCTATCTTCGCTTTCGTTAAGACACCTGATGATATTGTTCCCTATGCTACAATCATGAGTGCAACAACCATTATCAACTATCTACTCAGCTTCCTATGGATTAAACGAGAAGTTTCCTTTGTCAGGATCGAAGTCATTGAACTTCTCAAAGCATCTAAGCCTCTTCTGACCATGTTGCTCCTAGCAAATGCCAATATGCTCTACACCTTGCTAGACCGTATGTTCATTACCAAAGGGACCTGATGAGAATTACATCTCCTACTACACTATTGCTTCAAGTATTGTTATGCTGATTGCTAGTGTCCTCAGTGGAGCTATCAATGTCAGCATTCCTCGACTTGGTTACTACTTAGGAAAAAAAGATTATACTTCATATAAATATCTGGTCAATCAAGGTGCATCTCTCTTTTTCTTCCTCATGATTCCAACTAGCATCGGGATTATGATTTTAGGAACCTATGCGACTGTTATCTACTCTTCTGAGAAATACTTAGAAGCAGGAATTGTAACAAGTGTCTTTGCCTTTCGAACCATTATTTGGGCTATCGAATTAATCCTTGGAAAGCAAATTATCTTTATCAATGACCATGAAAACCGATAACAGCTTTCTACTTTATCGGTGGCGGTGTCAATGTCATCCTAAACTCTCTACTCCTTTTCAACAACATCTTTACACCTGCCTACTACATCGGAACAACGATTATTGCCGAGGCAATCGTAGTTCTACTTGAAATCCGCTTTATTCAGAAACATAAACTCTTGGATTTGAAAGAAATCTTTGAAACATTAGCTCGCTACACAATTGTTTCATTAGGGTTTATCCCAATTTACTATATCTGTAAAATGCTCTTCCAAGTTCATTCATACACAGTGAATATGGCTATGCTCAGTATGGTGGTATCTACAATTGCCGGTTGTGCTATCTACTATGCTTTAGCTCTCTTTGTGATTAAGGATAAAACACTTCACTATGCATTAAATCTAGTTCGCGCTAAAATCAAACGAAGTTAACAAAACACCTATAAAGCTTAAGCTTTATAGGTGTTTTTATTGTAGAAAAAATTAATTAAAAATCAGTTAGAAACTTAATTCTATTCTTAGCTCGCTTGTGTTTTAGGTTCAGTAGATTAATTTTTTTCCTCAGATGTAACAGATAAGCTTTCTGTTTGTTGAGTTCTCTCAACTTCTGTTGTTTCGAAAATATGCCCCTGACTTTTTGCCACAGTTTGTTCCTGAGTTGTTTCCTCGGTTGTAACAGTCGTCCAAATTCCATCTGCATTAAGCCTGTACCCGTCAGGACTTGTTCCATTTCTTAGGAGAGAACCATTTGTTTGGAAATAGTACCAGTTACCATTCAGTTGTTTCCAACCAGTCTGCATTGCTCCGTTAGCATCAGAGTAATAACTTTGGATCCATCTACTCTTGTATAAACCAGTTGCCATGCTGACCATTTTCAGTGTCAAGATAGTACCTACGGCCGTTATCTTTGGAACCAACCTGTCTTCATCGCGCCACTGCCAGTGAAGTAATAATAATGGTTATTGAGCCATTTCCAACCTGTCTGCATAGCTCCGCTTGCATTGAGATAATAACGAGAACCATCTATTTCTTGGAAGCCTGTTAACATGACACCTTCTTTATCTAGATAGTACCATAGTTCCTTATCTTTGAACCAGCCTGTCTTCATAGCTCCACTGCTAGTGAAGTAATAATAATGGTTATCGAGCCATTTCCAACCGGTCTGCATAGCTCCGCTTGCATTGAGATAATAACGAGAACCATTAATCTCTTGAAGGCCTGTTAACATGACACCGTCTTTATCTAGATAATACCAGATGTCCTTATCTTTGAGCCAACCTGTCTTCATGGCTCCACTACTTGCGAAGTAATAATAATGGTTATCGAGCCATTTCCAACCAGTCTGCATAGCGCCACTTGCATTGAGATAATAGCGTGAACCATTAATCTCTTGAAGGCCTGTTAGCATGACACCGTCTTTATCTAAGTAGTACCAAGTATCTTTATCCTTGACCCAGCCAGTTTTCATAGCTCCGGAACTAGCAAAATAGTTCCAATGACCATCAAGGAAGGCCCAGCCAGTTTGCATGATACCATTTTGATTAAAGTAATAGGTAGTGCCGTTGATATTCTTTTTACCAACTGATCGAATACCATCTTCATCATAATAATACCAGCTAGAGCCAAGCTTTTGCCAACTAGATGCGCTTCCTTCTGTTTGAAGGGCACCACTACTTGCAAAGAGCATCTTCTTACCATTAAAGACTTGTAAGCCAGTCAGCATTTTACCATCTTTATCAAAGAGATATTTTTTTGACCACCGATTTCAGCTAGTTCATTGTAAACGTCTTGCACCGTTTGAACTGGATATAGTACCAAGTATTATCATGATGGAACCAACCACCCGTCTGCATCTTTGCCATTATTGTTTAGGTAGTAGTCATTAAATTTTTGGTTCTCCGTTCCATTCTGTCAGTGATACGGAGCCAACGACCACTCTGCATTTGACCTTTTCCGTTAAAGAAATAATAGTCTCCAGCAATATCTTGCCAACCAATAGCCATCTGACCATCTTTCAAGCGATATTTCCAATGACCATCTTCTTGATACCATTTCTCAGTTACAGTAGGGAATATTTCGGAAAGATCTCCTGAAACATTTGTAAAAGCCCTTTATCACTAATATCAAATACAGTTGCATCCTGAGTTTTGCTTGATGCATGAATCACTTGAATATTCTTTCTGTTTTGGAGATAATCTCTCGTTGAAGCAACGTTAATATCACCTCAGTCGTTTGAATGACCACTACTAGGAGAAAGGTGATCTATGAAACCAATTGTATTAGAAACCTTGGCATCGTAGTGGTGATTCCATTTCATCATATCTACTTTACCAATTACAGGACCTAACTTATCTTCTGCTCCTTCAGCATTATCTAAGTCACCACCAAGATAAATTCTTTTTCCTGCTACAGTTACTACTGCAACAATTGAATTGGAATTATCATCAAGAACTCTTTTTAAGTTCCCATCAGAATCATATTCATTTTTATAATTATAAAGCTGAATATCCATGTCACCAAATTTGAAATGACTATCCTGATCTTTGATATCTTGAATTAATGTAACACCCTTATTCTGTGCAGCACGAAGAGCATTATCGTAATTGAAAAGATTATCCCACAATCCCCAAGTGCTTGTAATTCGTTGATCCGAATATTTTTTCAAATAGAACTTATCGACTTGATAGCGATTAAGAATTTCATCTGCTCCACCTATGTGATCACTATGAACATGAGTCCCTAGTATAAAGTCTAATTTCTTTACTCCTAACTGATCAAGATGACGAATTAAACGATCTTCTAATACTTGATAATTGTTAGTAGAAATTCCCCATCGATTTGGATAACGTGTATCCGTTCCATCCGGAAAGTCATAATCCTCTCCCATATCAATCAAAGCATAGTGACCATTACTTTCTAGTAAAATAGCATCACTTCCAGAGTTAGCTTTGGTATTGATAAAATGGATTCGATTCCCTGCACCTGCTGAGATTGTATCTGCATTTACTGTTTGCGCATGAATTATTGTTGCAGATAGAAGCACGGCACTAAGTAATATTGATTTTGTAAAACTTTTCATAAGGCATTCAGCTTTCTCTATTATTTCTATACTCTTTCGTTAATCAATCCAATAATTCTTCTCATTTCCTGGTATCTGTTTGTCAGCAGGAGGTGGAGTCATATAATCTTCCCCAAATTCATAGACAAGAATCTCATGATATCTTCTTGGTACCTTTAGGATTAGATTTTCATAAGGCATATCAATTGTATCATACAGCCATTCTGTTTTAATACCAGCTGGATAGTATGAATCATAAGTTGAACAAACTAAGTCTGTAGAGTTTTCAACACTGTATTTTAAGGCAAGTTGTTCTAGCTTTTGATTCCAGAATTGAGGAGATGTAAATCTGAATATTGCTGATGCAATATAACGAGGAAGATTTTTAATTCCTCCGTTTTCATATTTAATTCCCTTAAAGTTTAACGACGATAGACGAATTAGTTGTTTATAGAGTTTCATTTTCTTACGATCTTGTTCATCTGTAACAAGACCATCGTACGGGAATACATCTACGCAAGTTCCAAGCACAACACTTGGATCTAAAAGATTTGAATCTCTCCATGTTCGAATATCGTAAACACGCATATAACTATATGGATATCCCTTGGTTTCTCTAAAAGAAATCAGCTTATAGTATGGGTGTTCATCGTTTTTTAGAACAGCATATAACTTTTCAAATTCATCTCTAGCCAACGAAATGTCTGTATCATCATCCCAAGGAATAAAACCTTTATGACGAACTGCCCCTAGTAAAGTTCCAAAATCGATAAAATATTTGATATCATGTTTTTCACAAACTTGGTGTAAGTATTCTAGAATTCCAAGCTCAATTTGCTTGATTTCTTCAAGGCTTAAGATTCTTTCTGACATTACTTGTCACTCCTAATCTTTACTTCTTTGTTTAAATAATAATCTATTGGTTTTCAGTAATCTTCCACAATTTGAAGTCATGATGCGAAATTTGTTGCTCAACTGGAGGTAACTGCATGTAATCTCCATAATCTGAAGTTAGAATTTCATGATAATGTTTTGGAATCATAAATTCCTTACCTTCAAAGCTACCAGCTTCAACTTGTTCTAACCATTCACGTTTCCAAACGGGTTTATTCATATCTTTATAGACAACATAATCCACAAATTCATAATCTTCTACTTTTCTAGATTTAGCAAGCTCATCAATTTGGGCAACATACTTATTTGTGTTTGTAAAATAAAAGATAATAACAGAAATATAGCGGATAATTGAATTTACTACACTTTTACTATTCGTAATTCCTTTAAAAGTGTAGCAACTTAATTGACGCTTTTTAATGATCTTAGTCATCTTATCTTTAAATGCCTGATCATCTTCATATCCATCTACAGGAAAGATATCAACATAAATCCCCATATCTGAATCAATTCGAACATCTTCTTCAACCAAATAGGTATGATTGTCTTGAACTTTCATAAAAGGATAGACATAATTGACATTATTTTTATAAGACATTAATTCATAGCGCTCGTCTGGATGTGCAATCATATAATCTTGCAGTTTTTCATAATCATCACGAAGCATACAAATATCCATGTCATCGTCCCAAGGAATAAAACCTTTATGACGAACTGCCCCAATTAAACTACCATAGGACAAGAAGTATTTGACACCAATTTTATGACACACTTCATGGATATACTCCATGATTCCTAACTCCATTTGTTGAATTTCAGAAATATCAGTTACTTCTTTGTAACGGATATTTTTTTCTTTCTCACAAATCATTAGACCATATCCTACAACTAACCAAAAAATGATGTTGATGAAGTTGGTTGAATACATAATTTGGCTCTCAAACAACTGACCAAATAAAATTCCAAAGAATAGAATCATAATCAGTTTTTCACTATTTTTCTTTGATTTAACTAAGTAAGAAACAAAGCGGAAACCTACATAAGCAATGATGAGTATGAAAGAAATGAGACCCAAGAATCCGGAACTCACAAAAATTGTAACAAAGATATTGTGGAAATTACCTCCAATAAGTGAGTTTTCAATTTCAAATTTACTAAAATATTTTGTGTAATAATCTGATACGTTTCGAACACCATAACCAAATAGAGGTTTTGCACTTCCCATTTTGATTGCATTTTTCCAAATATAGGTACGTCCACTTGGAGTTGTTTCAATCAAGTGAAGTTCCCCATTTTTCTTAGCAACATCCGAATCAGTTTCAGAATAAGATTTACCTTTATTTAAGTCAATTACAGTTGCCTTGGCTGCTGAAATATATACTGAAGTTAAATAACTAATACCAATATTGCTACCTGTTAGTAAGATACTAGCTACTAAAAAAGTTAGCCATTTTTTGGCAAATCTTCCCCTAGTGACAAAAATACAATAGAATACTAGCATTAGAAGCACTGATAAAAGAGCTCCCCTACTTTGCATGGTTGCAAAATAAACTAACTGAACGACATTATTAATTTTAAGATAAACAGAGTATTTGCTTCCCTTATGTATTAAATACATAGCAAAAACGATACTAATGTATGAGAAAATCGCACTGGCGTTAGGGTTAACAAGTCCCCATAATCGGCCATTCATTACTCCGTAATAATAAGAGTTCTCTCCAATCTGAAATAGAATTAAAACTCTTGAAAGTAATAAAACAAAAGCAAATATAGCCGAAGCAAATGAGACAATCTGTATGGTTCCTGCAATCATACCTAATAACTTCCTTAGCTGATCAGGTTTTACCATGGTAAATAATAAAACATAAGCCAGCATAAAGAAAATTTCAACCATATTTCCGAGCAGGTGTCCAGATCTATTAATGAGCGCTGATAAAAAGTGACTGCCCACTAAAAGACCAAATAGGGTAAGAAACTTCTTATCTATCTCTATTCGTTTCCAATTAAAAAATAAAGTTAAACAAATTGACAGAACAACAACTGCCGAAAGTCCCTTATAAATCGGATTTGTTATTTTATAAATTAGTGAACTCATACTTAAAATCGAAATGAAAATAAAAAGATAAGAAATCCACAGTTTTGATTTTTCAAAGCATTCATTCGTTTTTGAAAAATTCATCTTCAACTCCTTTAATGACATTATTTATTCAAGCCTACAATTTGTCTATAAATCCATGGAGAAATTCTTAGTGACAAAATGGCTATTTTCCGAAAACTAGTAAAATAAGGATCTCTCAATATTTGTGAGGTATGACTAACTATCCACTTTCTCAATTGAGTTTTCTCTTTTTTATATTCTGTCGAATCTGTGAAGATTATTTTATCGTAGACTGTAATATAAGACCAAGATTCTCTATTTACTAATTCGGGTTTTAATTGAGGGAAACATTGATAAACTTTAGGAATAATGATTTTATATACTTCTATAGTATCAAAAACATGATTATTCACAGATGTAGTTGCACTTCCCTCTCTATGATCATAATAGTATATTGGTTTGTCTATAAAAACACTATTACATTTTGTTTCAAGTATAACTTCTGTTAAGAATAGAGCATCTTCTGCTAAATGATAATCTGTACTAAATTTAAAATCTTCAATTAATTCCTTTTTAAATAATTTTGCAACAGGGAAAAAAGAAGTTCGGGTAGTCATCAATAGTTCTTTCATGGTTTGCTCAGCAGACCATACTGACTCTTGACCTGAAAAATCAGGCAAATCTGTCACTTGTCCATTTTTTACATGATGCAAACGAGCAACTGAGAAACCAACAGAAATATCTGATCTTACTGCGCTTATCAAAGTTTCCAAATAATCTGTCGTAATAAAATCATCACTGTCAACAAAAGATATCCATTCTCCGGTTGAGTTTTGAATACCTACATTTCTAGCATTGGAGACTCCAGCATTCTCAAGATGAAAAACCTTGATATTCTCATTTTTAGAAGCCAGCTGATCACACAAGTCACCACTCTGGTCTGTTGAACCATCATTGATAAGTAGCAATTCAAAATTGGTATAAGTCTGCTTTAAAATCGACTCAACACATCGTTCAAGATAATTTCTACGTTGTATACAGGAACAATGATACTAATTTTTTCTTGCATTGTATTCTCCCTTATATTCTGTATAACTCTTATCCATATCTGCTATGATGGCATCGTGGTGAGGGACTTGCTTGTCAGCTGGAGGTGGTGTCATATAGTCACCAAAAGCTGTGCTAAGATAAGCATCATAGCCGACCGGAATAGGCATTTCTGTTCCCTCGAAAGGTAGGAAGATGTTGTCTTCAAAGGCCTGAATTGGATACTTTTTCTTCATGTATCCTGGCCCTGAACATAATTCTGTAATGCCATCACTTTCGGCTGGTCCATACTTGGTCATTTCTTTCTCAGCCTTTTTCCAGATACGATAGCGAAGCGATTTAGGAGTCAACCCTAGTAAAATGGTACTACCCCACTTCATGAGAGCTCCATGTTTTTCTGGAATGGTTTGTGCACAAAATAGAGAATAAATCAAAGCCCAGCGGACTTGTTTCTTGCGCTCTGCTGGATTTTTAGGGTAGTAGTCCAAGGGAAGAACATCCAAAGCCAAGCCGTGGGGAAGATCCAAATCTTGTTGATAAGGCTTGATACAAGTCGTCTCCTTATCACGAATGGTAATAAAGAGGTTACGGTCTACATAGTCTTTAGAACTCTTTGATAGGAAGTAACGCTCATCCGCATATTGAGGCCATAACTCTGCTAGTTTTTCATAGTCCTTTCGTGGCATAAAGAAGTCCAAATCATCATCCCAAGGGATGAAGCCCTTATTACGAAGGGCGCCAATGGCTCCTCCACCACAGAGATAGCACAACAAATCATGTTCTTTACAAAATGCGACGAAATATTCAGCCATTTCCAGACTACGAGCCTGAATCGCTTTCAAATCACTCATGTCTCTCCTCTTCTGTCCAATAACGAGTTATATCGTTTTATTATACCATAAAAATGGTCAAAAAATCCATCTAACCATGTGAAAAATCAAAGCCTGAGACACCCATTTAGTTAGATGTTTCAAGCTTTGATTTTAATTTATTTTTTATCTGAATCCCATTTGGGCTAGCTTATTCCACAATTGTTTCATACTCTTTTTCTTTTGATTCGAGTGTTTTAACAACTTTTGTAGAGTATGCTCCTTTCATCGTTGTATCAATTTGACTAGAAATCAATCCCAATGCTGTCTTTGTTGCTAGCGCTTCTGTTTTAATTTTGAAATCACCATCTGACATCAAATTGTTACGCTCATTCAATTTGATTGGCGCATAAATATGGCTGATTAGTAAACGTTCTAGTCCCTTCTCAATCTCAGTCATATTATTGTTCACACCTGAGAAGAAGTCATTAATCATTTCTTCAAACACGGGCTATCCCTTCCTTTTTTCTTGTTCAAGTTTCATCTTTTGACGATGTAATGTATCTATATCATCTTCCAATTTTCGTCGTTCTCGTCTATACTCAATCTCTTCATTTTCAATTCTTTGTTCCAAGGTACGTTGATTTCTTGTAAATCCCATGGACACCGATTGACTAAAGTGAGAAGCTATTCTGTTTAGCTGTGCTCTTTCCTCAGTAGTATCCACGTCCACTTGTCCTAGGTAATGCTGCATCATCTGATGCTTGCTTTCCATCATATGCAACAATTGGTCACGTTTTTGCTGAAGGTCTTCAAATTGTTTTTCTCTTTGTTGGCGAATAGAACGATTCCGTTCATCTAATAAATCTAAATGATTTTGCTTTGTTCTTAATTCCTGCCATATTACTTGATTTTCATCCATTCTTTAAAATTCCCTGCTAACTCTTTATCATCTTCCAATTTCTTTTGGACACCATCTGCTATTTGCTTTTCTAAACTTTGAAAATCTTCGGCCAATTTTTCTGATTTTTTTATTTTTGGATAGAAATAATGATCAAGGTCATCTACGATTGTCGTACGAGATACTCCTCCGTCAGAATAGGCTGTCGCCACCTCTGTAGGTGACAAAATAAAACCAAAAGGGACTTGATAGGTACTCGCTACTATTTTCTCTGCTTTTTGGTGAGCTTTACGAACTATGGAGCGAATCTCTTCATGACCAGCATTTGCGACTTCATGCAATCCCGATGAAATCGTTAAGGCATGTTCGGAGTCTAAAAAGATTTCCTCATTACTTGTGTAACCTCCTGAAGCCAATGCCTCTTTAGCCTTTGCATAGTTATACAAGCCACTGTAAACCTTATCTAGACCAGATGAATAACGTTTTTCAAAAGATGAACGATCATTCTTAATTTTAAGGCTACCATCTTCATTAAAGACATAACCACCCCACAAGTGTTGAGAATATATAAAATCTATCTGTTGTTTCGAATCTACATGATGCATAATCCCTACAACACCGACACTATCCATTCTATTTTTAGGATAACCTATAGGAACCATATCCTTATCATCAACGTAATTATGAATACGATACTTCATCGCATCTACTCGTTTCCGCTGTTCTTCCGTCAAGACCGGATAGATGTTCGGCCCTTGGTAGATATAAGCTCCTGAAATACGAGAAATGTCCCTAACATTAGCTAGGGCGTATTGCGCATCCATGGAGCCGAGAGAGTGACCATAAACTGAGATTTTAGCGTTTGGATATCTTACTAAAACGTCGTTTAAAATATCTGCCGATACCTTCAATTGAGAGGTTGTCCCTTTTTCGCCTGTCAAAATGCTATGAGCCATGGGAATATCATTTTCAAACCAATCCACTTCCCATCCTTCGTCAAATGGCGCTTTAGAACCTTCATAGAGAACAGACACTTCAGAATGGTCTGGACTCTCAACTACGAAAACCTTTATTCCTGTCTCGTTTTCGATCAGCTGACGGACTGTACCGATGGGTTTAGCGTTATCTTTATCACCAATTTCAACAGGCTTATCAACTGCAAGCTCTTTATCATACTCTTTTTTTGCTATTTGAAATCTCTCATAGTCAGTATATGTATCAGTCATTTTTATCTCTCTCTTCTACTTTTTTCATTATGGTAGGATCATTTACTCCACCTTCACTAGTAAGCTTCTTCGTATTAAAGTTTTTATTTAGAGTGAAACTAAAAATATAATCCTTATTGTCATTGACATATATGGAAACCATAATACCTCCCATTGGATTGGAAGCAATAGAGTCATAATTAATCGCATAAGTTTTAATAACTCCGTCTGGTTCAAATGCTTTAGGATCTATTCGCTTTAATCTATTTCTAAAAATTTGCTTCGCTTCCTCACTCTCTACAATTCTCACCATCTCATCATGTTCTGCTTGTTTCATTACTTTATATCCTCCTACGCTTAATCCAACGATAACCAACAAACTAGCTAAAATAATTCCTATAATTTTTAATGACTTCATAATGTCTCCTTTATGTTATTTTACAAATATATCATGCACTGATTTACTTATAGTATAGCATAAAGTTAATCATTAAAATTATTACACAAACTTCTGAATAAATAAAAAATCAAAGCCTAAGACATCCATTTAATGAGATGTTTCAAGCTTTGATTTTAATGTTTTTATCATCTGAATCCCATTTGGGCTAGCTTATTCTGGTAAGCTTTTTGATCCACTCGAAGGGCTTGGCCTCCATAGACATCATAGTCATCTACCCAGTCTCCAAGTTCCGGTACTGTAAGTCTCTCAATACCGTTCTGACCCCCTTCAAGGACGGATAATCCGTTGGTCAATAAGAAGGTATAAGGAAGGTTTGTAGATGTCATGGCGAATACTTTACCAAGTGCTTCTGAACCTGTGAAAAGTTTGTAGGATCTTTAATTTGCTGTAAAACAGCAGTCATGACTTGTTGCTGTCTACGAGTACGGCCATAGTCCCCTTCATCATCATCACGGAAACGTGCATAGTTGAGAAGAGTAGAACCATTCATTTGTTGCGTTCCGACTTTAATAGTTTGTGTAGGTGATTCGGTTTCTGTCGCATGCAAGTCATCACCAACTGTCGCTTCTGTAACTGGAACACCATTTAGAGTTGAAAATTGAGCATCAATGGTCACCCCGTCAGGGAAAAGCGTGTCAATGGCAGTCGCAAAAGCTTGGAAATCAACAAGGGCATAGTATTTGATATCTAGGTCAAAATTATCTTTGAGGACCTTACGCACCATTTCAGCCCCTTGTTTTCCTTCTTGTTCCCCCAATTCGTAGGCCAAGTTCAACTTATGGTCAGCTTGTTTCTGACCATCAACAACCTGACTATAGCCATCAATGTATACTAGGTTATCACGCATAAAACTTACAAGCTTAAGCTTTTTATCCTTACCACTTACATTTAGAACCATTATAGAATCCGTCCGTGTTTCTGAACTATTCTGTCCAATACGGCCATCTGTTCCTAAGATAAGAATATTGACACCATCTCTTGTATCCTGACCATTGAAAACTTCAACTTGGGCAGCCTTGGCATCTTTCGACCCGCTTGAGCCATTCGGATTGGCTGACTGGAAACCTTTCAAGAACATGAAAATCATTCCTACTGCAGCACAAAGCAACAGCATTCCTAGCCAAGCAAGGATGCGCTTAAAATGAAAGACTCTTTTTTTCTTTGGTTCCCTCTGCTTAGGAATCTTAGCTTTTGGTTGAGGTAGACTACTACGTCGACTAGCCCGGCTTCGATTCGTATAACTCGGAAGACCTGTATTCATTTCAGTGTATTCTTGATTTTCTACTTCCTCTTGGACAACGGAGCGTGCTTCTTGTTGACCATCCAGCTTCGCTTGTAAAAAAGCAAACTCTCTCTTTTCTTTATCATTTAGATAGTGGATGTTTTTTAATAGATAGTCGTAACGTAATTTTTCATGGTGTGTCAGAGGATTTTCTCTAGTCATTCCTTCTCCTTCCCTTTATCCTGTATGGTATAGATAGGGTAAGCTCCAAGTATTTTATACTGGATACCAATCGTTTCTAATTCTTTTTGAGCAAAATGGACCAACTCTTTATCAGCATAGTCCACATCAATGATAAAAAAGTATTCCCCCAAGGCTGTTTTTAGAGGGCGACTCTCAATCTTCGTCAAGTCAATCCCACGCCAAGCAAAGGTAGAAAGTGCCTTGTATAATGCCCCCGGAAGATTATCTGGCAAGGTCAAGGCTAGGCTCATCTTTTCAGAATCTGCATTCAAGGGGATTTGTGGCAAATTAGGCCCCAAAACCCAAAAACGAGTGAAATTGGCTTCCATTTCTTGAATATCTTGAGCAATTAATTCCAAACCATATTCTCCAGCCGAACTTTTGGGGGCAATGGCCGCAAAAGGCTGATCTGGATGCTCGGAAACATAGCGCGCAGCGTATGCTGTACTGGCAGTGACTTCTAATTGAGCATTCGGGAAATGTTCGTCGATAAATTTCTTCCCTTGAGCCAAGGCCTGCGGATGAGAAAAGATTTTCTCAATTTTAACTTGCCCGGACACTGCCATCAACTGTTGATGAATTGGTTGCACAATCTCCGCCACAGCTAGAATTCGAGCCTGGTGGAAGAGATAATCCAAGGTCTCATGAACACTACCTTCTATAGAATTTTCAACTGGCACTACCGAATAGTCTACCAATCCCTGTTCATAGGCCTTGATAACGTCTGTAATATTTGAAAAAGGCTCTAGTTCCTCATGAGGAAAAGCCGTCTGCACCACATGGTGCGAAAAAGATCCTTTGGGGCCTAGATAGGCAATTTTCATCTCAGTTCCTCTATAATTTCTTCTGGGTTTAAACTTGATACATCTACAATCTGACTAGCTACTTCCTCATACCAATCCTGTCTTTCGTTAAAAATTGCAAGCAATTCTTCCTTGCTATTCTTTAAAAATAGTGGACGTTGATTATCCTTATCAGCTGAAATTCGCTGGTAAAGAGTCTCAAAATCTGCTTTAAGGTATATGTTGTCTGGATTTTGCTTGAGCAAGGCACGATTACGAGGAGAAATGACTATTCCTCCGCCTGTAGAAATAACTTTATCTGTCTTCAGCAGTTCAGCTAGTACTTCTTCTTCTAGCTGACGGAAGGCTGCTTCTCCTTTTTCTTCAAAGAAACGAGCAATCGACATACCTAATCGTTCTTCCAGCAAGGCATCTATATCAACGAAGTCAGAATCCAGCTTTCTAGCAATAGTAGTTTTTCCTGAACCCATAAAACCTAGTAAAACCTTAGCCATGAATCAAAGTCTCCAAATCATCAAAGAAGCTTGGGTAGCTAGTATTGATAGCTTCGGCACGATCCAATTCGACCTCTCCATCTACCACTAAAAGAGCTGCAATGGCTGTCATCATACCGATACGGTGGTCACCAAAGGTGTTGACTCTGGCTCCATGGAGGACAGATTTCCCTTTGATAATCATGCCGTCTGTTGTAGGAGTAATAGTTGCTCCCATGCTATTTAAAGCATCTGCAACAACCTGAATACGGTCTGTCTCTTTGACTTTAAGTTCTTCAGCATCTTTGATAACCGTTTGTCCTTGAGCTTGGGTAGCAAGAAGAGCGATAATTGGTAATTCATCAATTAAGCGCGGAATCAAGGATCCACCAATCTCAGTTCCCTTCAAATCTGAAGTTTCAACAGTCAAGGTTGCAGACTTAGCAACTGGGTCAATATCAGTAATTTCTAATTTTCCATCCATAGCACGGATAACATCGATGATACCTGTACGTGTTTCATTAATACCAACATTCTTAAGCACCACTCGAGAATTTGGAACAATCAGACCTGCGACCAACCAAAAGGCTGCACTGGAAATGTCTCCAGGTACGACAACCGTTTGCCCACTTAGTTTTTGTGGCCCTTGGACTGTGATTTTCTTACCATCGACACTCAAATCACCTCCGAATTGTTGGAGCATATCTTCTGTGTGATTACGAGTGCACTCCTTCTCGATAATGACTGACTGTCCTTGAGCCTGCAAAGCCGCAAAAATCAAGGCTGACTTGACTTGAGCAGAGGCAATTGGCAATTCGTATTGAATAGGTCTTAAGTTTTTCGTTCCTTTCAACTGCAACGGTGGCAAGTCTCGCACTGTTTGACCTGAAATGGTAACTCCCATTTTTTTCAAGGGAAGAGTTACACGATCCATTGGGCGTTTAGAAAGACTATCATCTCCAAACATCTCTACTTCAAAGTCTGTACCAGCAAGAACGCCTGAAATTAAACGAATAGATGTCCCAGAATTTCCCATATCCAGAGCTTTCTGAGGTGCTTTCAATCCATCCATCCCAACACCTTGAATGGTAATGACACCGTCCTTGTCCTCAATCTCTACGCCGAGGTCACGAAATACCTGCATGGTTGACAAGACATCTTCACCACGCAAGATATCATAAACCTTCGTTTCGCCCTCAGCCAAGCTTCCAAAAATAATAGAGCGATGACTGATGGACTTATCTCCTGGTACTCGAATACTACCATTTAAGTGCTTAATGTTTGTTTTTAATTTCATACAGGCCCTCATACTGACAATACTTTTTCTTATTTTATCATAAAAAGTCAGAAATTTCTTAAAAATTCCTGACTTTATGATAGTTAATAATATTTTTTCAATACACTTTTACCTTTTTGATTTATTTCAACCTGAAGCTTTTTAATAGCAATTCTTTTTCACTTTCAATTTACCAGCTATCTGAAGAGCCACCACCATCAAATCCTCCGCCATCCCAATCATCAGAAGACCAAGATGAACTAGAACTACCAGTATCATATCTAGAAGTGGAAGAATCTAATCTACCATAAGAACTTGACTGTACCCTTTGTGAAGCATAGTAGCTTTTTTTGAGCTCGGGAAGTCCAAGAAGCATTCTTCACAAAATCTTTATCGTTTGGATAGAGTTTTCCCTTCCCATTATAAGAGTATTGAGAGCGGTTCAGCCTATCTAGTTGCTTTCTTTCAACTTCTGCGTAGTATGCTTCTATCAATAATGTAGTCCAAGTATCATTAGGCAGAAAACTTTTTGAGTCTGGATAGAGTTTGTTATATCCTGCGTAGTTATATTGAGACCTAATTAAACGCTTATTTTTTTTATAGTAAGATTTACGTTCTTCAGTCCACGTATCGTTAGGTACAAAGTCAGGAAAATCTGGATACAGCTTCCCCTTTCCCTCATACTCATACTTAGAAAAGCGACATCTTTTTAAGTAATCGAAGCAAGTTGCTAAAAGTGCATAAACCAAGATAAATAACGGAATGTAGTTAAAGCATATCCTAAGGATTGCAATAATTATTGCTGTGTATTTTAAGCTTTTTGGAAACTGAGTATTCTTATTCTCTTTCTTGTTTATGATTTCAGATTTCCCAGATTCGGCTTTAGAAATACCTACTAGAATTCTGTTAAGAGCATCAGTATATTTTCCTTCTTTCATGTAAGGCTTCGAATCATTTAGTAAAGAACGAGCCTTCGAGTCAGTAAGCCAAATTGCTGCTTCGTTGGATGTTTCAATACGAAACTTCCTATCCTTTATAGCAATAGCGATTAAAATACCACTATTGGAATCTTGTTTCCCAATTTTCCATTTGCGTGCAACCTCATTGGCTACCTCTTCGATACTGGAACCGTCCAGGGTATCTACAATGTAAATACCTACTTGGGTTTCACTTCCAGTATTCATACTCTCTAACGTTTCTGCAACACTAGTGGTTAAATAACCATTAGGATCGTATATACCATTTAAAGGCCGATCTGGAACAACCATATTAGCCGCCACTAGCGGCATAAAAAAGAATAAAGGGATAATTAAGAGTAAAATTAACTTTTTCATAGGAGATCCCCCACAAGACTAATCAGTTAAATTGATTTTAGGGACAAACTTTGCATCTTTCTCTGCTCCAATTAACTCAGCTCTATAGTTAGAAACTTTCAAATTTGTTTTTCATTTTGTTTATTAGTACAGACAATCATTCCCACAGTCATTATTAAACAGTCTGGGCCAATAATTCTAGCTTACACAGTAGTTACCGATAATAAAAATATGATTGAAAAGATGCCAATAAATCATATACAAAATAATTTTTTTATTTTAGCAATTCTGAAATTGGTTCAAAGACAATTTTTTCAATATCAGAAAGGTAGATAGAAAGTTGTTGCTGTTTGGCAAAGAATTCTGACAAGAGAGAGTTCCCTTGAATCTGCTTGCCAAAACTTTCCATTTTTTCTTGGAAAGAAGCATCTGGAATTTGACCAGTTTGTGCCATGATTTGGATTTCATGTTGAAAAGCAATATAATCTTCAAAAATTTTGCTTGCTTCTGCATCCGCTTGGATGGCATCTCTAGCTTCTTTAACTGCCTTGTATTCAGGCAATTCGCGTAGTCCACGACTTAGTGCATTTGCACTATCATAAATATTTGACATAATTGTCCTCCTTATTTAATAACTACTGTGTAGTCTGTATTTTCTGTAATGACTTGCTCAGCACGTTTTAAATCCTGAGCATTCTTAAAGGAAATTTGCAGAATCCCGTGAACATCCTCACGGTTTTCCTCATTGATATGGATATTGACCAAAGAAGTTCCACGTAGCAATTCCAAAATGCGTAAAATCACATCTTCCTCATCGGGAACATCTACATAAAGGTCAAATGAGCTATCTACTCCTCCGCGTTTATGGATTTCCATGGCCTGACGTTGCTCACGCGCTTGGTTGAAAAAGTTCCAGATTTGGTTTTCATCACCCTCACTGATAGCTTGTCCAATCTCGTCCAAACGGCCCTTGAAGTCCTGGATGCGTTCAATAATGGTATCCCGATTGGATAAGAGGATAGAAGTCCACATACTAGGCTCACTTTCGGCAATCCGAGTCATATCTCGAAATCCACCAGCCGCAAAGCGTCGCGCCATTTCATGCTCTTCAGCATAACTTGCAGTTTGTTCCATCAGGCCTGATGCTAAGATATGCGGAAAATGGCTAATCTGAGAAGTCACTCGGTCATGCTCTGTAGCATTGATTTCAATGAAACGAGCATGAAGACCTGATAGCAAGTCTTTCATTTCTTCGAGCGTATCCGGAGTTGTTAGACTAGACGGCGTGAAGATATAGTAGGCATTTTCAAATAGGTTGACATCTGCAGAGGCCGCTCCTGTCTTGTGGCTCCCTGCCATAGGATGCGCTCCAACAAAGCGAACGGGCTTATCTGCAAAATACTTCTCTGCTGTAGCCACGATAGCTGACTTGGTCGATCCAGCATCAGAAATAATGACACCTTCTTTCAAGTTCAAGCTTGCTAACTTCTTGATAAAGGTAAGGGTCTGCTGGATAGGAAGTGTCAAAATGATAATATCTGCAAGGGGAGCGAAACTGGCAAAGTCATCCGTCGCTCGGTCAATCATTCCTCTCTCTAAGGCAATATCTCTAGACGCTTGACTACGATTGTATCCTAAAATTTCATAATCAGGATGATCCCGCTTGATTCCGAGCGCCATGGAAGCACCAATCAAACCTAGTCCTGCGATATAGATCGTTTTTGCCATAAGAACTCCTTAATAATTCTTTGTATACTCCCGATGATTAGCAACAGCTTCTTTTAATTCTTCCAGATTATCAGAAGAGAATTTCTCTAGAATCTCCTGAGCCAAGACCGTTGCTACGACTGCTTCCATAACGACACCAGCCGCTGGAAGAGCAGTTGGATCACTTCTCTCCACCGTTGCCTTATAAGGCTCATGGGTTTCAATATCAACGCTCATCAATGGTTTATAGAGAGTTGGAATTGGTTTCATAACCCCACGGACAATAATCGGTTGGCCGTTAGTCATACCACCTTCGAAACCTCCAAGATTATTAGTACGACGAGTATAGCCATCTGTTTGTGACCAGAGGATTTCATCCATGACTTGGCTCCCCTTGAAATAACCTGCTTTAAAACCAAGACCAAACTCCACTCCCTTAAAGGCATTGATTGAGACAACCGCTTGAGCTAGTCTTGCATCTAGTTTGCGATCCCATTGAACATAAGAACCCAGACCAACAGGAACACCACCGACAACCGTTTCAACAACACCACCGATGGTATCTCCATCACGTTTGATTTGATCAATATAGTCCTTGATCTCCTGCTCACGTTCTTGGTTAACGATAGAAACTTCTGACTGGGCAGCTAGTTTCTTAATCTCTGAGACTGTTAAGTTTTCTGGGACATTGATTTCCTTACCACCGAAGATAACAACATGGTTGGCAATTTCGATATCAAGCTCAGCTAAAATCCGCTTGGCTACTGCTCCAACTGCAACTCGCATTGTCGTTTCACGAGCAGATGAACGTTCTAATGAATTTCGCAAATCATCAAAACGGTATTTGATCCCCCCAACCAAGTCTGCGTGACCGGGACGAGGATGTGTGATTTTTCGTTTACTTTTGAGTTTGTCCTCAATATCCTCGGCAGACATGATATCTAGCCATTTTTGATGATCCTTGTTAATGACATCCATGGTGATAGGAGCCCCTGTCGTCTTTCCATGACGAACTCCAGAAGTGAAGATAACCTGATCAGTCTCAATCTTCATGCGTCCACCACGACCGTAACCGCCTTGGCGACGTTTGAGATCCTCATTGATATCTTCTGCAGTCAGAGGCAGTCCAGCTGGAATTCCTTCAATAATTGCTGTCAGACGAGGACCATGTGATTCTCCTGCTGTTAAATATCTCATACATTCTCCTTATTTTACTAAGTAATCTTTCATTTCTTCGAGAGAAACTGGGTGAATCGTCGCTGAACCAAGCTCAGGTACCAAAACTAACTTCATGGTATTGCCACGCGCTTTTTTGTCATGAGTCAAAGCCTGATAGAGCTTGTCAAGGTCCCAGTTTTCATAATCAACAGGAAGACCAAACTTCTGACACATCTCTCGGATGGACTGAGTTATTCCAGCTGGCATGAGTCCTTTTTGTTCAGCCACCTTAGAGACCTGAACCATTCCCATAGCTACTGCCTCACCGTGCATGACTTTTCCGTAACCAGCAGTTGCTTCAATGGCATGGCCAATTGTGTGACCAAAGTTGAGATATAAACGAATGCCATTATCCAACTCATCCTCAACCACCATCTTGCGCTTAACCTGGCAAGAATGCTCAATCAAGCTCTCTGAATATTCCAATATGCTTTCGACAGAACCATCCATATCAGATAATAGGTTCCAAAGCTCTGAATCTTCGATGAGGCCATACTTGATGACTTCACCCATTCCTTCAATCAACTCTCTTTTACCCAAGGTCTCAAGAACAGTTGGGTCAATCAAAACACCATCCGGCTGAGCAAAAGTTCCCACCATATTCTTGGCAAAAGGAGTATTCACTCCTGTCTTACCCCCGATTGAAGAGTCAACTTGAGCTGTCAAGCTAGTCGGAATTTGAACAAAGTGAATACCTCGCATATAGGTTGAGGCTACAAAGCCAGCCAAATCGCCTACTACACCACCGCCGAGGGCTACGATTCCATCACTACGAGTCATATCCTGTTTGACTAAAAATTCATAGACTTTTTGAACTGTAGTCAGATTTTTTCGTTCTTCGCCCTCTAAAAAGTCAAAAACTGCCACTTGAAAGCCAGCATCCTCCAAACTCAATTTAACCTTTTCTGCATAGAGTGAAGCCACACGGTTATCCGTTATGATAACAATTTTTTGTGGTTGCCAAAGTTCGTGCAACCATTTTCCTGCTTGAGACAAGCATCCTTTTTCAATCTGAATATCGTAAGGATGATGTGGAAGGTCTATTCTAATTTTCATAGCAGGTCTCCTTTTTCTTTATTGGTGCTTTTGTTTTAGTGATTCCCAGATTTGATCTGTTGGCATTTCCTTGCCTGTCCATAACTCAAAAGCTTCAGCAGCTTGGTAAAGCAGCATGCCAAGGCCATTGATAGATTGATTTCCCTGGTTTCTTGCCCATTTTAAAAATGGTGTTTCAAAGGGTTGATAAATCACATCTGCTACCATGAGCTTCTCTGGTAAAACGATGCTGGTCGGGATTGGCTGAGAGGATCCATCCATGCCCACACTAGTAGCATTGACCAAGAGATCGGCTTGAGTGATGCTATCTTGAAGTTCTTGAATATCCTCTAATGCAAATAAATCTACTCTAAATCCAGTCGCATTCTGTATTTTTTCTAAATAAGGTCTTGTTTTTTCCATGGATGAAGAACGAACAAAGACAGAAATCTGACTCACTCCATCCAAGATTGCCTGTGCCAAAATTGCCTTGGCTGCACCGCCTGCTCCTAACAAAACCAGTCTTTTCCTTGATATTTTAAAAGAAGGCAAGCTCTTAAAGAATCCCTTGCCATCTGTGTTATATCCAATTAATGTTCCTTCTCGATTCACAACTGTATTAACTGCACCAATTAAACAAGCCTCTTCGCTCAACTGGTCCAGATAAGGAATCACTTGTTCCTTGTAAGGCATGGAAAGATTGATTCCATACATCTGGTAGCGACGAATATTAGCAACTGTTTCTGCTAGTTCAGTCGCATCTACTTCCCAAGCAAGATAAACACCATTGGTATTGGTTGCTTCAAAAGCGCTATTGTGAATAAAGGGAGAAATGGAGTGTTTGATAGGATTTGCGACTACAGCTGCTAAACGTGTGTAGCCATCAATCTTCATTTAGAAGCTCCCTAATTTTTTTCATGCTAGATAGTGAAATTTGTCCTGGAGCACTAGCTTCATCTAGACTTGCAAAAGACCAACTAGAACCAGTCACATCTGAAGTAATACGAGAGACCTTGCCCACTTTCCCATAGAAATCGTTACATATTCTTGTTCAGGATTCAGTGTTTTAAAGCCACGTGTAAAGTTCATCAGATCTAACACATCTTGTTCTGTATTAGCCATAACAGCTATTTTCACAATTTTAGGATTTAAACTTGTTAACTCAGACAATATTTCCATTAGATTTTCAGGTGTCTCTTGGAAGTTATGGTAGCTCAAGACGAGATTTGGAAAGTCCAACATCTGATCAAAAACATCCTTGTAGCTAAAATACTCAAAATCAATATAATCTGGTTGATAAAGCTGTGCCACTTCCTTGATAATTTGAACATACTCTTCTGAAGAGAGCTCAATTTGACCACCCTCGGAACGAGTACGTAAAGTGAAAACAAGCTCACGACCTGCAAATTTTTCAAAAATAGCTGGCGCTACCTGCAAGATAGCTTCCTTGGGTAAGAAGTCTGCTCTCCACTCAATGATATCTGCATCATGATACCGCATAACATCAATAGCCTGAGCCTCTTCTATACTTCTTGGCATGACAGAAACAATTAATTTCATTTACTAACCTTCATGGTAATCACTTTGAGGTAATTACTACTTTCATCTTTTTCATTGTAGACAAAGTCTGCTGGAAGTCCATATTTATGAAGGACCTGATACTTTCTACCTGCAAATCCTTTGTCGATTTGTTCTGTAAATTTTTGACGGGAAACATTAGCCGCATTGGTACTAGCAATAATGATTCCACCTGGGTTTAAAATCTCTAGGCTTTGGGAAATCAACTTATGATAATCCTTAGCTACAGAGAATGTTTGTTTTTTATTTCGGGCAAAGCTAGGCGGATCCAGAACAATCACGTCATAGCTTAAACCTTTTCTTTTAGCATATTTAAAATATTCAAAGACATCCATGACAAGCAGTCGATGATTGTCTAGACTCAAACCGTTGGCATGAAAATGAGCTTCTGATAGTCCTCTTGAACGTTTGGCCAAATCCACAGAAGTTGTTTCACTAGCTCCCCCCATAGCTGCAGCAACTGAGAAAGCTGCTGTGTAGGAAAACATATTGAGTAAGGATTTCCCCATTGCTAAACCATCAACTAAGCTCCCACGAACTTCATGCTGATCCAAGAAAATCCCTGTCATAAGACCATCATTCATAAAGACTTGGTACAAGACTCCATTCTCGAGAACAGTGAAATATTCAGCTGCTTCTTGACCATAGATATGGGCAGACTCATAGTCTAGACCTTTAAAGCGAATCTTTTCATAGGCACCTAAGACTTCCGGGAATACCTGAGAGAAGGCTACTATAATCTCTTGGCGAATTCCATAGATATAGGAGTTATACCAGGAAAAGACAACATAATCTCCATAGAGATCCAGCGTCATTCCACCAAATCCATCGCCTTCTTGATTAAACAAACGAAAGGCAGTTGTCAACTCATCTTGATAGTAGGAAGAACGTTTGTTTAGCTTTTTCAAACAAGTTTTCAAAGAAGGTTTGATTAAAAGAAATTTTCTGGTTGGTTACAAACCAACCAATTCCCTTATTTTGACGGGATAAATAAGCCTTCCCTAAAAATTCTTTGCTTTGGCTGAAAAGCTCAACTTCCTGATCAGTTTCAGATAAGTCTGGAAAATCAACTTCTTCCAAAAGAACCTGATCTTTGCGGAGCTTTTTTTCGACACGCCGGCTGACGAATACTTTATTCATAGATACAATTATATCAAATTTGTTGAAAATTCACAAAATAGAAAGTGATTTCTCCATTGATGTCATAGGAACTATCCAAGCTTTTTGTTTCTACTTGATGATTTCTAAATGAGAATGGTCATTTGTGTTGAAAAATTTCATTCTATTACCGTAAAAATAGACATTCACATCCTGAGGTCTATTTTTATAGCGCAAACGTTTGCGCATTTGCCTGCTTTGTGGTAAAATGATTCTCAAATTGTTAAGTATGAGGACTATCTATGAAAAATCAAACCCTAATGCAATATTTTGAGTGGTACCTTCCCCACGATGGACAACACTGGACGCGACTTACCGATGATGCTGAGCACCTTGCAAATCTAGGAATTAGCCACGTCTGGATGCCACCTGCCTTTAAAGCTACCAACGAAAAAGATGTCGGTTATGGTGTCTATGACCTTTTTGACCTCGGTGAATTTGACCAAAAAGGAACTGTGCGTACCAAGTACGGTTTCAAAGAAGACTATCTTCAAGCCATTCAAACACTTAAATCACATGGGATTCAACCTATGGCTGACGTCGTCTTAAACCACAAGGCAGCTGCCGATCATTTAGAATCCTTCCAGGTTATTGAAGTCGACCCAGAAGATCGCACAATTGAACTTGGAGAACCTTTTACCATCAATGGTTGGACAAACTTTACTTTTGATGGAAGACAAAACACCTACAATGATTTCCACTGGCACTGGTACCATTTCACTGGAACTGACTATGATGCCAAAAGACGGAAGTCTGGTATCTACCTTATCCAGGGAGATAATAAGGGGTGGGCTCACGAAGAATTAGTCGATAACGAAAATGGTAACTATGACTACCTCATGTATGCGGACCTAGATTTTAAGCATCCAGAAGTCATACAAAATATCTACGATTGGGCTGATTGGTTCATGGAAACGACTGGCGTAGCTGGTTTTCGTTTAGATGCAGTCAAGCATATCGACTCCTTCTTTATGCGTAATTTCATTCGTGACATCAAAGAGAAATATGGACAAGACTTCTATGTCTTTGGAGAATTCTGGAATCCAGATAAGGATGCCAACCTTGAATACCTTGATAAAATCGAAGAACGCTTTGACCTTGTTGATGTCCGACTCCATATGAATCTCTTTGAAGCAAGCCAAGCTGGTGCAGACTACGATTTGCGTACCATCTTTAATGATAGTCTGGTTCAAATCAAACCAGATAAGGCTGTAACTTTTGTCGAAAACCATGATACTCAACGAGGACAAGCTTTAGAATCTACTGTAGAAGAATGGTTTAAACCAGCAGCCTATGCTCTTATTCTCCTACGTCAAGAAGGGCTTCCATGTGTATTTTACGGAGACTACTACGGTATCTCTGGTCAATATGCTCAGCAAGATTTTAAAGAAGTTCTTGACTGTCTCTTAGCTATCCGAAAAGATTTAGCTTATGGAGAGCAGACGGACTACTTTGATGACCCTAATTGTATCGGTTGGGTTCGTTCTGGATGTGACAACCAATCGCCTCTTGCTATTCTTATCTCAAACGCTCAAGAGAATTACAAAACCATGTTTGTAGGTCCAGAATGGGCTGATCATACTTTTGTTGATTTACTTGGCAACCATTCAGACCAAGTAACTATTAATGCTGAAGGATATGGTGATTTCCCAGTTGCTGAACGTTCTGTAAGTGTTTGGGGACTTACTTATTAAGAACACAAAAAAACTTGCCTATGGCAAGTTTTTTTATTGCTAAATATTAGTCTTTCCAAAGATCCATGGCATTTTTAAAATCAGATGAAACCTGAACATTTTGAGGGTTTGTTGCCTCTCTCTCTTGACGTTTCGCTTCTACCTGGGCTACACTCCTAATCCCTTCATGACGCCAGTTTCGTAGGATAGCTTGGATATATTTCCAATTTGGTTTACCATTCAAAACAGCTTCTCGTAAGGCTTCTTTTATCAAATCCGCACTAGTTCCGTCTTCTTTCAAGCTCTTTTCCAAGTCTTCAATTTCAAATGGGCTCAATAGACGACCTAGCTCCTGTTGGAAAGTTTCTACCAAGTTCTTTAAATCATTTGGAGCAGATTGCACTTGGTTTGGAGCTTGTTTTTCAAAAAGTTGGTCTAGGCGCTCCAAGGCAAGAGTTGCATCGAAGATTACTTCTATTTCGCCATTAAGTTCAATGGTTCGGTATTGAAGTAACCCTTTCTCAGTCAAACGAGAAATAGCCTGATTGACTTCAGTGACATTTTTGCCGATTTTTTCAGCAATCTGACTTGGAGACAATTCACCTAAAGCCGTTGTGTTCTGTAGGTAAAAGAATTGCCAAACCAAGAAATCATCGCTTGACGAGAACAGTTGATTGTAATGTAAGAGCAGGTCACTCGGTAACACTAAGTTTCCTGATTTGAAAGCATCTAAATATGTCATAATTCCTCTTATAAATATCCAAAATGAGACACATCATCTTCCACACTTTTCCACTCAAAAGGCGTTTCTTGGTAAACTGCATAGTTTACCCAGTTACTGAAAAAGAGGGCTGCAGATGAACTCCACCTCATACAAGGGAGTTCATGAATGTCATCATTTTTGAAATAATTTTCTGGTATATGTGGATCTAAACCAGCATCTAGATCTCTAAAATATTCCTTTGCAAGCGTATCGCGATCATACTCTAAATGCCCAAAGCTATAGACTTCTCTCAAATCTCGACTCGCAAGGATAGAGATTCCTACCTCTTTTCCTGATGCTAAAATCTCTAGATTTGTTTTATTCAGAATGTCTTCTTTGTGGACTTCTGTATGGCGAGAATGAGGGGATACATATAAATCATCAAATCCTCTCAATAGGAGATGACCTTCTTTCAAAACATCTTGAGGATAAATCCCAGAAAGCTTCTGATCCATCTGGTATTTATCCACGCCATAGCGATAGTATAGACCTGCCTGTGCTCCCCAACAAATATGCAGGGTTGAAAAGACATGGGTCTTGGACCAATCGATAACTTGGGTAAACTCTTGCCAATAGTCAACATCCTCAAATGGAAGGTGCTCAACTGGAGCTCCTGTGATAATCAAGCCATCGAAATAATCATCTTTGACTTCTGAGAAGGTCTTATAAAGTCTTCATATGCTCAGAACGAGTTGTTTTCGACTGATGACTTTCCATATATAAAAATTCAATATCTAACTGCAAAGGAGTATTGGCTAAATGGCGTAAAAGCTGAGTTTCTGTAACCATTTTCAGTGGCATCAAGTTTAAAATCAGAATTTTCAGTGGTCGAATATCCTGATGAGCCGCCCTCTGGTCATCCATGACGAAAATATTTTCCGTTCGTAAAATCTCAACTGCTGGTAATTTTTTATCAATTCGAATCGGCATAGAAATCTCCTTACTGTATCATATTGGACTCAAGTAAACATGGTATCGTCAACGGGGAAAAATGCTGACGTTTCTCTTTCCCTTTATTATACTGTATGAAGATATAGTTTTCAATTATAGTTTTTCTCTAACTAGATATAGCTTATTTTTATATCAAATGAAGAGAAAACAGCCCTAGGGACTGTTTTTCATTAATAATGCATCAGCACTTTATAGTCGTAATCTCCGATAGCTTCACGACCTTTGAGTTCATCCAGTTCGATCAAGAAGGCACAACCTGCTACGACTCCACCCAATTTTTCAATCATTTCGATTGTCGCTTTAACAGTACCACCTGTTGCCAAGAGGTCATCTACAATAAGAACACGTTGGCCTGGTTTGATAGCATCTGCATGCATCGTCAAAGTATCAACCCCATATTCTTTTTCGTAGTCAGCTGAAATCACTTCGCGTGGCAATTTCCCTGGTTTACGTACAGGTGCAAAACCAATTCCCAACTCAAAAGCGACTGGACATCCAACGATAAATCCACGTGCTTCTGGTCCTACGATCATATCAATTTTTTTGTCAGTAGCATATTGAACAATTTCACGAATAGCGTAGCTGTAGGCATTTCCATCTGCCATCAATGGGCTAATATCACGGAAAGTAATTCCTTCTTGCGGATAATTTTCAATACTTGCAATGTAATCTTTTAAGTTCATAGCGTTTCTTTCTTTTAAAGTTTTTACTCCCTATTATACCATAATTCCTAGAAAAGCAAAATAGAAAGAAGCCTTGGAAACTTGGTTCAAGACTTCTCATTCGTTCTTTAATGATGGTTATTTACTAGCTCATTGAAATCATATCTTCTTTTTGGTTGTAGAGCTTGGATTTCCCATGCGATTCTGTTCGATGCGCCACTCTCGCTCATAGTAGGCCATGGTTTCAAATACTCTTCGCGGCAAACCCACATCCAGCAAGTAGATTGGGATTTTCAAAACACTTGAATGCTTCACATTTGAAAATCTACTTCGTAGACGTCGCCATAGAGAGTTATTGTTCAAAAGATTTGTATCATAAAAATGAACATCAATAGTATAAAAATCATTTGCATTTCTTCTACCCTTAATTTTCATAAGAGAAAATTTTTCTACCTGCCCCCAAGAATAAAACTGCCAGTCTCTCTTCGGATATGGCTTATAGGAAAATCCTTGAGCTGTACATTTCAAATACTCTTTATCCGAAAAAAGAAGTCGCAAGCGCTGATACAAAATCAAGCTAACAACAATAATTAAGAATCCAACAAAGAGAATTAAGGCCACCAATCCCATAGGTGTTTCTTCGGGATAGCTCAGCAAAAACGATAGAATCCAAATTAGGAGAGCCAATTCTAGTAGGTAAAGAAGAAGACTCAAAATGATTTTCTTACTACTCCATTTAATAATTGTTTCTTCCATTATGCCAACTCACTTAAATATTCATAGCGTTCGTATTTTTCAAGCAAGGCTTCATTCTTCTCATCCAGCTCCTTTTGAAGAGTAGCTAGCTTCCCAAAGTCAGAGCCATTTGCTTGCATTTCTTCTTCAATAGCAGCGATGCGATTTTCCAAGGCTTCGATGTCACCTTCAATACTTGCCCACTCCTGCTTTTCTTGGTAGGTCATCCGTTTCTTTTCTTCACGGACTTTAACGACTTTTTCCTTGTCAGCCTTTTGAACTTGACTGGTCGCTTCTGCTTCAAAGGCCTTTTCATCTAGATAATCTGTATAATGGCCAAAGAAAGGACGGATGGTCCCATCTTCAAAAGCAAGAATCTTAGTTGCTACCTTATCAAGGAAATAGCGGTCGTGACTAACTGTCAATACTGGTCCTGCAAAACCTTGTAAGAAATTTTCTAGAACTGTTAAGGTCGCTATGTCTAGGTCATTTGTTGGTTCATCCAAGAGAAGCACATTGGGTTTTTCAAGGAGTAATTTGAGGAGGTACAGACGCTTCTTCTCTCCGCCTGACAGCTTCTCAATCAAGGTACCGTGCGTTGAACGAGGGAAAAGAAATTGTTCTAGTAATTCTGCAATGGATGTCGTAGTACCACCGCTAGTCTTAACCTCTTCTGCCACTTCCTGCAGGTAATTGATAACCCGCTTACTCTCATCTAAACCTTCGATTTGTTGAGAGAAATAAGCGATACGAACTGTTTCACCGATGATAACTTGTCCTTCAGTCGCTTCAAGTCTTCCTGCAATAAGGTTAAGAAGGGTTGACTTCCCAACACCATTGTCCCCGACGATTCCGATACGGTCTTTGGCTTGTACGAAAAGATTAAATGTTTCAGAATCGGTTTATCGTCATAGGCAAAGGAAACATCCTTAAACTCGATAACTTTTTTACCGATACGGCTAGTTTCAAAATTCATGCTCAAGTCTGTCTCAAGGCTAGTATCTGAAACTTCCTTTTTCAAGTCATGGAATCGATTGATCCGAGCCTGTTGCTTGGTTGCACGAGCTTGGGGTTGTCGTCTCATCCAAGCTAATTCTTGTTTGTAAAGCTGTTCCTTTTTGTGAAGAAGAGCTGCGTCACGCTCATCCTGTTCAGCCTTGAGACGGACATAATCTTGGTAATTCCCCTGATACTCTGTTAACCCTCCTCTATCCAATTCAAAAATTCGCGTAGAAAGAGCATCTAGGAAATAACGATCGTGGGTGATGAAGAGGACGGTCTTCTTGGAATTCTTCAAGAAAAGTGTCAGCCACTCGATGGTCGCAATGTCCAGATGGTTGGTTGGCTCATCAAGAAGCAAGAGATCATGATTTCCTAAAAGCACTTGCGCCAACTGGACCCGTCTACGTAATCCACCTGACAAAGCCCCAACAGGAGTCGACAAGTCTTGAATGCCTAGTTTACTGAGAACAGTCTTGACCTGACTTTCGATTTCCCATGCTTGGAGAGAATCCATCTCCGCCATGACCCGTTCTAGACGCGCCTGCTTGTCCTCACTGTAGTTGAACATAAGCAGTTCATACTCCCGAATCAACTGGATTTCCTTGAGGTCACTGGATAAAACAGTATCCAAGACAGTCTTGCTATCATCAAATTCCGGATTCTGGGTCAAATAACCAATCTTGTAATCACTCTTTGCTGAAAAAGGGCTAATATCGCCATCAAAACCTGAAACACCTGAAAGCACATCTAGAAGGGTCGTTTTCCCAGTTCCGTTGACCCCAATAAGACCGATGCGATCTAAGTCGTGGATGATAAAAGAAATATCCTTAAAAACGGTCTTGTCACCAACTGATTTACTTAGTTTTTCAACGATAAAATCATTCATTTTCTCTCCCTTAAGTATGCATGAATGGCTTCCACTTCATTATCTAGATTACCATCCACAATAGCGTACTCAATTTCCTCTAAAACATCTCCTAATTCTGGACCTGGATGATAGCCATATTCCTTGATGAGAATGCCACCATTAATTTGCATTTCTTTCTTATCATGAATAGTCAAGCTCTCGTAGGTTTCTGTGATCGCTTGTGGGTTGACTTCTTTTCCTTGAGCTCTGCGAAGATTTTCAGCCTGTAGAAGCAAGTCCAAATCAAAACGGTAACAACCACGTTTACCTAGTTCCCCTTCTTCTCGGAGAGCCAAAATAGACAGCAAATCCTGTACCTGCTTGGCAAATTGGCGTGAAGTCTTCCAATGTTTCAAAAAAATTGTTGAGCATCTTCCACTTCTAAAACCCATAAAAGTCGCTGCCCAAGCTTGCTCAGAAGATTCAAAAAGTAAAATCTTTTTCTAAATCAAACAAAGACTGGAGTTTTTTTCCTGACTACCAGCCATATCTGGAAGATAATCATAAGCTTGACTCTCAATCATAGAAGATAAACCTACTCGCCAATAGGGAGCCAGTAAAAAGCTTATCAAACTCGACAAAGGTGCGCTCCACAGAGATTTTTCTCCAAGAGAGGAGTCAAAGACTTCATAGCTTTAAAGGATTCTGTTTCAAGTTTAAAGCCAAGACTAGCCTGAAAACGAAATCCACGCATAATACGTAGAGCATCTTCGTTGAAACGTTCACTAGCTACACCGACAGCTCGCAGGACCTGATTTTCTAAATCTTTGAGACCATCAAATAAATCGACGATCTCCCCTGTCTCATCCAAGGCAAAGGCATTGACTGTGAAATCTCGGCGTTTGAGATCTTCTTCGAGTGAACGAACAAAAGAAACCGAACTTGGTCTCCGATAGTCTACATAGACATCTTCCGTCCGAAAAGTGGTGACTTCGTACTCTTCATCTCCATCTAAAACCAAAACGGTCCCATGCTCAATGCCGATATCAGCTGTGCGTGGAAAAATCTGCTTAGTCTCTTCAGGATAAGATGAAGTCGCGATATCCACATCATGGATGGGACGATTAAGAAGGGCATCCCTAACAGAGCCACCCACAAAATAAGCCTCAAATCCTGCTTCTTTAATTTTTTCTAATACTGGTAAAGCCTTCTGAAATTCAGAAGGCATTTTTGTTAATTTCATAGTAAGTGTTCTAATCCATAGACAAGCTCATGACGCTTGACAACTTCTTTGATTCCCAAATTCACCCCTGTCATGAAGGAGCTACGATCATAGGAGTCATGACGCAGAGTCAATCCCTCTCCTTGATTGCCAAAAATGACCTCTTGATGAGCTACCAAACCTGGTAAACGAACCGAATGGATACGCATACCATCGAAATTAGCACCCCGTGCACCAGCAATGAGTTCTTCCTCATCGCTAGCACCTTGTTGAATAGACTCACGAACTTGTGCCATCAACTCAGCTGTTTTGATTGCTGTCCCGCTCGGAGCATCTTTTTTCTTATCATGGTGAAGTTCAATAATCTCCACATTTGGGAAGTATTTAGCTGCCTGTGCTGCAAATTGCATCAGTAAGACAGCACCCAAGGCAAAGTTAGGAGCAATTAAGCCCCCCAATCCTTTGGAACGAGACAATTCTTTTAATTCTTCGATTTCTTGACTGGTGAAACCTGTCGTTCCTACTACTGGAGCAAAGCCATTTTCAAGAGCAAAGCGTGTATTTTCGTAGGCAACGGCTGGCGTTGTAAAATCCACCCAAACATGGGCATCAAAACCTGCCAAGTCATTTTTATTATTGAAAACAGGAATTCCTTGCCACTCAGATGCAGACTCAAAAGGATCCAAAACTGCTACTAGTTCAAGTTCAGGATCAGACAAAACCATCTGACAAGCAGCTTGGCCCATTCTTCCCTTAAAACCTGCAATAATCACTCGAATACTCATCTTCACTCCTATCTAAGATACAAAGGACGCTATCTACCCATGTTATGAGACTATACTATGGGAATGTAGCTCAAAGCAATACTTCCTTCTCCAAGGTGAGTCCCGATGACACTACCGAAGGTTGCAATCGAAATGTCTGTAGCTACTCCACCGTCTAACAAAAGCTGACGCAAGTCTGCTGCTTTTTGAGGAGCATTCCCATGAATGACAGTAATCTGATAATTTCCATTACTTGTTACTTCTTTGACAATTTCAACCAAACGTTTTGTTGCTTTCTTCTCTGTACGAACCTTCTCATAAACTTCGATAACACCTTGGTCATTGAAATATAGAATTGGTTTAATGCTAAGAAGATTCCCTAAATAGCTGCGCCATTTGATAAACGACCACCTTTAACCAGATGATCAAGGTCATCTACCATGATAAAGGCAGAAGTATTTTCAATCTGTTCGGTTAACTTATCTAGTATAGACTGGAAATCATCTCCCTGCTCAGACCATTGAAACACACTTTCCACCATGAATCCTAGTGGTGCACTTGTAATTCGAGTATCAGGAAAAGCGATGGTTAGACTTTCGAACTCATCCGTCATATACTGGATATTCTGGTGAAACCCTGAGATTCCAGAAGAAAGGAAGAGACCCAAAACATGAGTATAGCCTTTTTCTTTTAATGATGATAAAATTTCATCCAACTTTGCAATACTTGGTTGACTTGTTTTAGGTAGTTCAGATGAACGAGCCATTTTTTCATAAAATTCTTGAGCGGTTAGATTTACACCTTCAACATACTCCTGTCCGTCGATATTCACAGGAATGTCAAGCACAAATAAATCTTCTTTCCGCAAGGTTTCCGCTTGTAGAAAAGCAGATGAGTCTGTTATGACCGCTAATTTCATTCTTTTAAAACTCCAAATTAATTCCTGGTAAGTCTAGTGCAATTTCCGTCACTTCATAAGTCAAACGGTTTAGCATATCCAAAGAAGGACGAGCAAGCGTCTCAACTTCTTCTTGGCTAAAGTCACTTGGTTGATCTACGATACGACCTTCAACGTGGTTTACTTGAGAAATAGTACCACTGATAACAAATTTATCAAAGACAATCATAAAGCTCAAAACAACTACGAGAGAAGTCACCTGATTTTCTTGGTCATGTTGAAGTAGTTGGAAGTTCACATCAACCTTTGTTTCAGGAATTCCGTTCTCATTTTCCCATTCAAAGTTACGCGCATCAAAGTGATACTGACTAACAAATTCTTGTTCACGTTTTAAATTCATCATATTCTCCATGGTTACAATTTACTTTGACATTGTAACATATTTTCTTATTTTCTGCTAACTTTCCTAAATTCCGATTTCTGCTTTCACAACTTCAGCAATGGTATCCACATAGTAATCTACTTCTTCAGTTGTTGGTGCTTCAGCCATGACACGCAAGAGCGGCTCCGTTCCACTTGGGCGAACGAGAATACGTCCGTTACCTGCCATCTCTTCTTCCATCTTATCGATAATAGCCTTGATAGCTGGTACTTCCATGGCTTTGTCTTTCATAGTGTTTTCCACACGGATATTAACCAACTTTTGTGGGTAAATTGTTACTTCTGAAGCCAATTGAGATAAGCTCTTACCTGTTTCTTGCATGATCTTAGTCAATTGAACTGCTGAAAGTTGACCATCACCAGTTGTATTGTAGTCCATCAAGATAACGTGACCTGACTGCTCTCCACCGAGATTGTAGCCTGATTTTCTCATTTCTTCAACTACATAGCGGTCTCCAACAGCAGTGACAGCTTTATTAATGCCTTCACGATCCAAGGCTTTATGGAAACCAAGGTTGGACATAACTGTTGTTACAATTGTATTTTGTGCCAATTGACCTTTTTCAGAAAGGTATTTACCGATGATATACATAATCTTATCACCGTCGACAATCTCACCGTTTTCATCTACTGCAATCAAACGATCGCTGTCCCCATCAAAGGCTAAACCAATGGCAGATTGACTTTCTTTTACAAGTTCTTGCAAGGCTTCTGGATGAGTTGAACCAACGTTCAAGTTGATGTTCAATCCATCTGGAGTTTCTCCAATAACCGTTAATCGAGCACCCAAGTCTGCAAAAATTTGTCGAGCACTTGTTGAAGCAGCACCGTTTGCAGTATCCAAGGCTACCTTCATTCCTTCAAGAGCTGTTCCAGTTGAAACAAGATAAGCTTCATACTTGCGCAAACTTTCTGGATAATCAACTACAGTACCTAGACCTTCAGCACTTGGACGTGGAAGAGTATCTTCACTGGCTTCAAGCAAGGCTTCGATTTCTGCTTCCTTGTCATCGTCAAGTTTAAAGCCGTCACCACCAAAGAATTTAATTCCGTTATCAAGGGCTGGGTTGTGGCTAGCTGAAATCATGACACCTGCACTTGCTCCCTCAGTTTTCACCAAATATGCTACAGCAGGCGTAGCAAGTACACCAAGTTTATAAACGTGAATTCCCACAGAAAGAAGACCAGCAATCAGGCTGCTTCTAACATTTCCCCTGAAATACGTGTATCGCGTCCAACAAAAACCTTAGGCGCTTCTGTCGCATGTTGACTGAGGACATATCCTCCAAAGCGACCCAATTTAAAGGCCAATTCTGGCGTTAATTCTACGTTTGCTTCTCCACGGACTCCGTCCGTTCCAAAATATTTACCCATTTTATCATTCCTTTTCTAGTTTAATGTTTATTTTAAGATTCTGACTTCGTCTCTGCTGCTGTCGTTGAAGAGTTTTCAGTAGATGAAGTATTACTTGTTGTGGTTGTGCTACTTGTTGTTCTGACAGTTTTAGTTGAAACTTTCATAGTCGTTTCAAAAGGTGTAATCACCGTTGGTAAGACAGCTCCATTTTTATCAACAGCTTGCAAAGGAACTGTTCCAGAGTAGTTTCCTGTAATCTGTTCGCTCGTTGGTAAAACTGCTACAATTCGGTCAATCTTAGATAGTGTATCCGCATCACTAGTTACTGAAACTTTTTCATCAGAAACAGTCACACGTTCGATTATAATCTTCTCATCAATTTGACTAGAATCGATTTGAGGGATAACAGGTACATTATCTCGAGTAACTTTCTTACCAATCTTGACTGTGATCTTTGTGGTGTTGCTACAGCTGTCAAACCACTTGGAAGATTTTCAATGGTCAAGGGAACTTCAATGGTTCCTTCTGTAGCCTGGGTCAAATCAGCAGTCACTTTAAATTTACGAGTGCTCTCTTGCATCTCACTAGCCAAGGTGACTCGATTTGAACCTGTTAGAAACACTGTCACTTCTGAGCTAAAACCACTGATAAAATACCGCTCACTATCATACTGAATATCAATCGGTACATTGACTACTGTATTGGTATAGGTTTCAGTTTTAGTTTGCCTTGCGTTGGTATTGTTTTGATAATTGATTGATGTTGCATAGATAAACAGGATACATGCAAAGAGGAGCGAGGAGATGATATAAAGACTATTTCTTTTCATTATTCCAGCCTCCTAATAGACGTTCTTTTAAGCTTGGCTCCTGTGAATCCTTAGGTATCAGAATACGGCGTAGTTCTTCCTCGAATTCTTCCAAACTTAGATCATGTTTGAAGACACCGTTATAGGTGATGGATATACCTCCAGTTTCTTCAGATACAACAAAAGTAAGGGCATCTGAAACTTCTGATAAACCTATGGCTGCACGGTGACGAGTTCCGAACTCTTTGGAAATACCTGTGTTTTCAGTCAGTGGTAAATAGGCAGAAGTTACTGCAATCCGATCTCCACTAATAATGACTGCACCGTCATGGAGAGGCGTATTAGGGATAAAGATGTTAATTAATAACTCAGCAGAAATCTTAGCATCCAAAGGAATTCCTGTAACGATGTACTCCTGCAAGGTTCTCACACGTTGAACAGCTACCAAGGCTCCAATCTTTCGCGGGCTCATATACTCAACCGATTTTACAAAAGCCTGAACCATTTGCTCTTCTGAACTCATAGGAGTATTTGAAAAGAAGTCCGTAGCTCGACCTAATCGTTCCAAACCTGTCCGAATTTCTGGAGAAAAGATAACAACCGCTGCGATAACTCCATAGGTAATCAATTGGTTAATCAACCAGGAAATAGTCGTCAAGCCCAAAAAATTAGCCGCTATCTGAGCTAAGATAAAAACTAAAACGCCTCGAACCAGAATCATAATCTTGGTTCCTGCAATTGATTTTGTAAATTGATATAAGATATAAGCAACGATTAGAATATCAATCACATTTATCGCAATACTCCAAGGACTGGAAAACAAACTAGACCAGTATTGAAGATTAGATAATTGCTGAAAATTCATCCTGTGTCCCCTCTCCAAAAAAGCTTCTCTTCATTATACCATTTTTAATGGAAATTTTCTCCCCCCTACCTCATTTTAAATTGGCAGAAAATATACCTAGAATAATGTTTTATTGCTTTATCCCTCTGAAATAGCTAGTTTACAGATTTTTTTAAAATAGTATAAGTCTTTAGAACTTCTTACAAATCATTAAAAATTCCTAAAAAAGTCCATAAAAAAAGCCCTTAAAAAGGGCGTACTATTAATGAGTTCAGCAGGCAAGAAACTAGCAAGGTCAAACGTGCTTTTTTTCTACCTTAATACTATTATACCATAGTTTACCCATGCTTTTCCAATTCGTGCATATCTACTGAATGAAGCACTAAACCCCGATACTTCCAAGTTGATACTAAGTAATCTAGCAACTCTTTATCTTCTACTTTAAAATCTAATAGGAGCAATAACTTAACTTTGTATTCATTCTTTATTATCGGTACACTATAAGCCACCTCTACCCAATGTTCAAAACCTAGTTTAGTTTCTTCAATACTCATAAGTTCAATATTTAAAATATTCATTTTCTTACTCCTACTTTATTATTCGTAAAAAAAATAAAAAAGCACTTAGATTTCTCTAGGTGCTTATTTATCTAATTGGTAAGCCTTTTGCATAAGCTTCTTTAGCCTCCGCAAGTGTCATTTTATTTGGACCGCCATCGGTATTTATAATACCTGTATTTTGCCAATGACAGACGTCACAGATATCATAGTCCATAACTTCAGTTCCACAAACAGGGCAATGAAGCCATAGATAACCATCAATCTCCCATGTCTTTTTTGAATTCTCCATCATAGTACTCCTTTCCTAAGTCTGGTTTAAACATCGTATTTATTTTATGTACTTTAGGATTTCCTAAAACATATACGTTGTTCTCAACATCATAACGCACTCGTCTATGTCCAACCTGATAACCTAATATGTCGTTCAATATTGGTTTTGATAATAATTCAGAAGCCAATCGTTGGTATTCTTCTGGAGTTTTAGCTCCAAATTCTTTTCCATGGTCTTTGAAATGACCATTTAAAGATTTTTCAGTAGGGAACTTTGCTTTAGTCCATTTTATACGGTCTTTTAGTTCCTTGTATCCCTTAACATCATTGTACTTCAAATCCTGAAATTTTGCTAGTGAAATAGGAGCGTTTTTAACTCCTAAAACATCAACTATTTTCTTATACTCCTGAATATCTGCTTTGCGATTATTATCACGCACATCAATATTTATTCTCTTACGAATTTCTAACTCATTTGAACTCTCATTTCTGATTTTTTTAGTCCAAGAATTTTGAACCTTACCATTTTTAGGATGATAGTCAATTACACAAGTACAATGCTGATGCCTTCTGTAGAAATTAGTTGGTTCTTTACCGTAAATATAATTTCCTACCAAGCAATCCAGTGATAGGATCTATGACACCAGTCGCATTACTCGATTCAATCACTTGTAACCTAACTTCATCATCTTCACCCTTGGAAATGTAGACGGAACTACATGAACCAATCAAAGCAGATAAGATAGCACTATAGTAGAAAATATGATAGAATAAAATGATAAAAATGAAATAAGGAGAAACCATGTCTGATCTATTTGATATTACCATCATAGGGGGTGGCCCAGTTGGTCTTTTCGCAGCCTTTTATGCAAATTTACGTCAAGCTAAAGTACAAATCATTGACTCTCTTCCTCAATTAGGTGGCCAACCTGCCATTCTTTATCCTGAAAAACAAATTCTTGATGTCCCAGGTTTCCCAAATCTCACTGGTGAAGAATTAACTAATCGCTTGTTAGAACAATTAGAAGGTTTTGATACACCAGCACACCTCAACGAAACTGTTCTTGAAATTGAAAAAGAGAATGATGTTTTTAAGATAACAACTACTAAAGGCAGTCATAGTAGCAAAGCTGTCATTATCGCTATGGGTGGTGGTGCTTTTAAACCACGTCCACTTGAATTAGATGGTGTTGATGGTTATGAAAATATCCATTATCACGTTTCTAACATTCAACAATATGCTGGCAAGAAAGTAACCATCCTGGGTGGAGGAGACTCTGCTGTGGACTGGGCCTTAGCTTTTGAAAAGATTGCCCCAACTACACTTGTTCACCGTCGAGACAACTTCCGTGCGCTCGAACATAGTGTCCAAGCCCTTCAAGAATCATCTGTTAGCATCAAAACACCATTTGTGCCAAGTCAACTTCTTGGAGATGGAAAAACTCTTGACAAGCTTGAAATCACAAAAGTCAAATCCGATGAGACTGAAACCATTGAGTTGGACCACCTCTTTGTCAACTATGGCTTCAAATCATCAGTTGGTAATCTTAAAAACTGGGGATTAGAATTGAATCGCCATAAGATTATCGTCAATAGCAAGCAGGAGTCAAGCCAAGCTGGAATTTACGCTATCGGTGACTGCTGCTACTACGATGGTAAGATTGACTTGATTGCAACAGGTCTTGGTGAAGCACCAACTGCTGTCAACAACGCCATTAACTACATCGACCCTCAACAAAAAGTACAACCAAAACACTCAACAAGTTTATAAGAAAAGAACCACGAATCTTAGGATTCGTGGTTTTATAGTTCCTCTGGTATAAAAAGCAACTTACGCTTCTATTATATTGTTCCTTAACCTCACGATTAATTGAGTTATCGTTATATTCAGTCATTGCTACTTGAAGATTAACTTCACTCACATATTCTTTAATCATGAATCTACTCTCCTAATAACTTACTCAACTCTCCAGAATATGTATAGCCACTTGGCTCTAATTTACCCTCACTATTTCTTACAATACCGAATTGAATATCTAATTTTTCATCATTATTAATATAAGTTTTAACCTCTATACCTCCCATTGGATTATAATATAAACTTTCATTATCAATCACATAGTCACGGATAATTCCTTCTTTAGTAAAAGCTTTTGGATCTTTCTTTTTCATATATTCTTCATAAATTTTCTTCGCCTCATCACTTGTCGCGATGGCAATCATTTCTTGTTTTTTTTGATATTGATGCATGCTACAACCTCCTATTGTGATTCCAATGACTGCTAAAATACTGAATAAAATAATCATGCTTTTTTTAGATGTTTTCATGTTTCCTCCTTTATGCTATCCTATCAATGAATTAGGGACTAACTTACTCATAGTATAGCATAACTTTCCTGTACCTTATTAGCTTCTTCATCAGAATTTTTTACAACCGCATAAACCTGCTCGCCTGCTCCTGTGGGTATTGTCGAAGACTTGAGTGACATAACCTATATTTTGATTATACTGAGTATTAACCTCATATTTATTTTTTTTCATGTTAGGTTGGTACTCTGTCATTGCTATCTGAAGATGAGGATCGTTAATATATTTTTCCGGCATAACTATCATTCCTCTTTTTTATAATATTTATCACGAGTCTGCCAAAATTTAGGCGTACTTCCATAAAATGCTGAAGTATAATCTCCATCAGACTTTTCAATTAAATTATAATCCACAAGCATTTCTTCATCATCATTGATTATTAAAGAAACCATCAGGCCACCCATTGGATTATAACTTAATGAATCTTGCTTCACTTGATAGGAATGTACGAATCCTTTCTCAGTAAAAGCATAAGGGTCTTCTTTCTTTAAATATTCTTCATAAACCTTCTTTGCTTTATCGCTGGTCGCGATGGCAATCATTTCTTGTTTCTGTTGATATTGGTGCATGCTCCAACCTCCTATTGTGATTCCAATGACTGCTAAAATACTGAATAAAATAATCATGCTTTTTTTAGATTTTTCCATGTTTCCTCCTTTATGCTATCCTGTCAATAAATTGGGAATGAACTTACTCATAGTATAGCATAAAAAGATTTCTCATCAAAATGCCTCACACATATTTAATGACTTCAAAAAAACAACCACGAATCCTAGGATTCGTGGTTTTATAGTTCATCAGCGATTTTATTAATCTTTCTCAGTCGATGATTGACACCACTTTTGGTGAGTGGATTTGTCAAACTGTCTGCCAATTGCTGGATAGAGTAGTCCGGATGTTGAATACGCAAATGCGCTACTTCCTGCAAATCTGCTGGAAGATTATCCAAGCCAATTCTATCTTTGATTTTACTGATATTGTTGATGGTTTTCATGCTCGCAGAAACCGTACGAGCGATATTTGCTGTCTCTGCATTATTGGCACGATTGAGGTCATTCCGAGTTTCTCGGAGAATCTTGACACCTTCAAAAGTATCTCTCGCCTCCATGGCTCCCACTAAAATCAGGAAATCCATAATATCTTCCGCTCGCTGAAGATAGGTCACCGCGCCTTTTTTTCGTTCGATAACTTTTGCATCTAGCAAGAACTGCTGCAAGAGCGAAGCAATCCCTTGGGCGTGGTCCAGATAAACAGAACTTATTTCTAACTGATACTTGCCTGACTCAGGATCCCGAATACTCCCATTTGCCAAAAAGGCTCCACAGAGATAGGCACGTCCAGCTTCCTCATCTCCTAAAATCTCTGAATCAATCCCAGTCTCCAAGCCAAAGAAAGAATCGGCCAAACGCAAATCAGCTAAAAGTTCTTGGACTCGCTCATCCGTAAATACAGTATAGACACGATTTTTTCTAAGATTACTTCTCTGGTGGTGACGAATCTCAGACTTGATGCCATAAAAGTGCAAGAAAGATTCATAGAGATGACGAGCCAATTTAGCATTTTCTGTAATGACGGACAAGGTCAAACCAGAGCTCGATAAACCAATACTACCAGACATCTTGATAATAGCTGACAATTCATGACGACTCAGGTGATGCTGACTTAAAATTTCTTCTTTTACTGCTACTGTAAAACTCATTTTCTCACCTGTATGATACGCATGAGCTCATCTACGATTAAATCACCATCGTGAAAGGCTCCCCCATTTCCAAGCGTAGAAAGTTGGATGAAATGACACGTGGGACTTGCTTACGCAAACCTTCAAAATCATGCTCAACCTGCACCAAATACTCATCAAAACGGTTGGTATCCATATAGTCCCTCGGAACCTTTTCGATATTAACAAGGACAGTATCGATAAATGGACGCCCCAAATGACGATGTAATACTTCTACGTGATCACTATCCGAGAAATGCTCCGTTTCTCCACGTTGAGTCATAATATTGCAGACATAGGCAACCTCTGCCTTAGTTTCCAGAAGTGCCTGACCGATTTCTTCGATGACGATATTAGGCAAAATCGAAGTAAAGAGTGAACCTGGTCCCAAGACGATCATATCACTACCAAGAATGGTATTGACAACACGACGGCTAGCCTGCGGTTTCTCATCGTCTAGAGTGTTTGTCACATAGACATAGTCAATCATACCTGGATGATCTGCAATGTGACTTTCCCCAGCTACTTCTGAACCATCTTTAAAGACAGCATGGAGTGTCAAAGGATGGTCACTTGATGGGAAAATCTTCCCTGTAGTATGGAAGAATTTACTCAGCAATTGCATGGCATTATAGGTCGAACCCTGCATTTCAGATAATCCAGCTATGATAATGTTTCCTAATGGATGACCAGCAAAAGCACCTGCTTCATCAGAAAAGCGATACTGAAATACTTTCTCATAAAACTTAGGCATATCTGACATGGCCACAAGGACATTACGCAAATCCCCTGGAGGTGTCAACTGTTGAATATTCTTACGCAATTCACCTGAAGAACCACCATCATCCGCAACGGTTACTATGGCTGCAATTTCGACATCCTTTTCCCGTAGACTATTTAAAATAACAGGGATTCCGGTTCCTCCACCAATCACCGTAATTTTGGGTTTTCTCATGAACGGTTTACCGTTTCCTTTCTTCGGTCTTTATCACGATGACTTTCATTTACAAGCCAACTTTTAGATAGGTCAGTCGCTAAACGCTTGGCAAAAGCAACACTTCGGTGTTGGCCACCAGTACAACCAATCGCAATAGTTAAGACTGATTTGCCTTCTTTTTTATAGCCTGGTAGGATTGGTTCAACCAAGGCTAACAAATGACGGTAAAAATCTTCAGATTCTTCATGGTTCATGACATAGTCATAAACTGCCTGGTCCTCACCTGTCTGATTACGAAGTTCTGGCAGATAGTAAGGGTTTGGCAAGAAACGAACATCAAATACCAAATCTGCATCAATTGGAATGCCATATTTAAAACCGAAGGACATGACCTCAATACGGAAGGACTGCGTTTGTTCTTGGTCCGAAAATTGCTCTGCAATAGTCTTGCGAAGTTCACGAGGAGTTAACTCTGTTGTGTCAACCACGTTTTGACTCATATTTTTTAATGGAGCCAAGAGTTCGCGTTCCAGCTTGATACCATCCAAGATACGACCATCTGCTGCAAGAGGGTGACTTCTTCTAGTTTCCTTATAACGTGCCACCAATTCCTTATCAGCTGCATCCAAAAAGAGGATTTTGAAGTCCAAATCATCTTGATTTTCCAATTCATCCAAGACAGCCTGAATCTCTGAGAAGAAAGAGCGGCTTCGCATATCCACCACTAGGGCTAACTTGTGGTCGTCATCCTTGGTCTCTACCAACTGCAAAAACTTTGGCAATAGAGCTGGTGGCATATTATCAATCGTAAAATATCCTAAATCTTCAAAGGATTGAATGGCTACAGTTTCCCTGCACCACTCATCCCTGTTACAATCACCAGGTGAAGTTGTTTCATTGTCATCATAGTCTCCTTATATCAAAAGAAGTTTGGAAGAACCAAACTTCAACTCGCTTATCCAATCTCTGCGATGACTTCAATTTCGACTTTTACATCGCGAGGAAGACGAGCTACTTCCACAGCTGAACGAGCTGGAAACTCCCTATTAAAGGCTGTTTGGTAAACCTCATTAAAAGGAACAAAGTCGTTCATATCACTCAAGAAACAAGTTGTTTTAACAACATGGTCAAAATCTGTGCCTGCTTCTGCCAAAATAGCTCCAATGTTTTTCAAGACTTGTTCAGTCTGTTCTTGAATCGTTTCTCCTACGATTTCTCCAGTTTCAGGAGATAAAGGAACTTGACCGCTAGCAAACAAAAGGTTCCCAACGATTTTTCCTTGAACATAAGGTCCGATTGCCTTTGGAGCTTTATCTGTATGAATTGTTTTTGCCATATGTATTCCTCACAATTTTTCTAAAATAGCATCCCAAGCCTGGTCCATTCCTGCTTTTGTTACGGATGAAAAGAGGATAAAGTCATCACTTGGATCAAAGTTCAATTTCTTTTTAATGGCTGATTCGTGCTTATTCCACTTGCCACGTGGAATCTTATCAGCTTTGGTAGCCACAATGATAACAGGAATCTCATAATATTTAAGAAATTCGTACATCTGTACATCATCTGCTGACGGATCATGACGAAGGTCAACGAGACTAACCACTGCTCGAAGATTTTCTCGAGTGGTTAAGTACTCCTCAATCATGCGTCCCCATTTTTCGCGTTCCTTTTTAGACACACGGGCATAACCGTAACCAGGCACATCTACAAAACGCATCTTATCATCAATATTAAAGAAATTAAGTAGTTGTGTTTTCCCTGGCTTTCCAGAGGTACGAGCTAGATTTTTTCGATTGAGCATGGTATTGATAAAGCTCGATTTACCAACATTTGAGCGTCCTGCAAGAGCAATTTCAGGAAGTTCATCCTGCGGATAGTGGGACTTGTTGGCAGCACTCAGTAAAATCTCAGCATTGTGTGTATTGATTTCCATAGTCACCTCTAGGCTGTCTCTAGGATTGGCTTAGCCGTTCCATCAACTGCTTCTTTTGTGATACGAACTGTTTTCACATTTTCTTGACTTGGAACTTCAAACATAACATCTAGCATGGTTTCTTCGATGATTGAGCGAAGACCACGCGCACCAGTCTTACGTTCGATGGCTTTGTTAGCAATTTCCTGAAGTGCTTCATCGTCAAATTCAAGTTCAACATCGTCATATGAAAGCAAGGTCTGGTATTGTTTAACCAAGGCATTTCTTGGCTCTTTCAAGATGCGAACCAAGTCATCCACTGTCAACTGCTCCAAGGCTGCAAAGACAGGCAAGCGTCCAATTAATTCAGGAATAATACCGAATTTCTGAATATCTTCTGCAATGATTTCTTGCATGTATGAGCTGTTTCGTCAATAGCCTTGCTATTTTGTCCGAAACCGATAACTTTTTCACCAAGACGCTGTTTGACAATTTCTTCGATTCCATCAAAGGCACCACCCACGATGAAGAGGATATTCTTGGTATCTACTTGAATCATTTCTTGTTGTGGATGTTTGCGTCCACCTTGTGGAGGAACACTTGCTACTGTACCTTCGATAATCTTGAGGAGGGCTTGTTGCACACCTTCACCAGAAACATCACGCGTGATGGAAACATTTTCGCTCTTCTTAGCAATCTTGTCGATTTCGTCTACGTAGATAATTCCACGCTCTGCTCGTTCAATGTTAAAGTCAGCTGCCTGCAAGAGTTTGAGGAGGATATTTTCAACGTCCTCACCCACATAACCAGCTTCAGTAAGAGCTGTTGCATCAGCAATGGCAAATGGTACATTCAAACTTCTAGCCAGAGTCTGAGCAAGGAAAGTCTTCCCTGATCCAGTTGGGCCAATCATTAGAATGTTTGACTTTTGCAAATCAACATCTTCAGTCTCTTCACGAGTGTCATGGAAATTGATGCGTTTGTAGTGGTTATATACAGCCACTGCCAAAGCACGTTTAGCACGATCTTGACCGATCACATAGTGGTTCAAAATGTTTAGGAGTTCGATTGGTTTTGGTACCTCAGACAAGTCCGCCAAAACTTCCTCAGCCAACTCCTCACGAATAATTTCCTGAGCCAACTCCACACATTCATTACAGATAAAGGCATTGTTCCCAGCAATTATTTTTTTAACTTCTTCTTGGCTTTTGCCACAAAATGAGCAATAAACCATCATATCATTTTTCCTATTTGTAGACATGATTCCCTTCCGTTCTAACTATTCATTCTATCTAAAATAAGGTCATATAAAAAGCATGAATGCTATTCACCAAGTTTGTGAAAGCATTTAGCCAAAGTAGAGTAGCAAGCCCAAAGCGCTTTTTACGAAAAGCGTGTGTTCCAGCTACAAGACAGACAGCACACAAAAGAGCTGTAAAAAATCCAAAAATACTACGCTCCATTAGACTTCCTTTCTCTTTCTATATTTGATGGTAAAATCATAGGCATTTTTCTCATCTTTGCTATAAGATTTACTTGCAACAGTCTCAAAAGCAGTCAAGTTAAAATCTTCTGGGAAATAGGTATCCCCTTCAACTTGAGCATGAATTTGTGTCACAATAATCTCATCGAGATAAGGTTCAAAAAGCTGAAAAATCTGTTTGCCACCAATGATATAGAGATTCTTATCCTGATGATGATACCAGTCTAAAACCTGCTCAACATTTTGGAAAACTAGAGCTCCTTCAATTGACTCTTCGGGATTGCGCGTCAAAATCAAGGTCTCACGTCCTGGAAGCAAACGTCGACCCATCCCATCAAAGGTTACACGACCCATTAAAATGGCATGATTCAAGGTTGTTTCTTTAAAATGTTTTAACTCTGCTGGCAAATGCCAAGGTAAACGATCCTCTTTTCCGATTACACCCTTTTCATCTTGAGCCCAAATGGCTACGATTTTCTTTGTCATGCTTTCATCCTTTTCATTGATAGTTCTATTTTATCAAAAATCTTCAAAAAAGACTGTTTTGGAATGCCCTCCTGAATAGAAAAAATCCGTAGAAAACTTCTACGGATTTTTAGAAAAATACAGTATCTTACAAACCAGGTGCTTGTCCTAACTCTGCCGCAAGCATCCAGACTGTTTTTTCAAGATCTGCCTTAGCACCAACGAAGATATCATTGGTTACATCATCACCTTCTTCATCTGTTACATCCAATGCTTTTTGGAAAAGAGTGATAAGGTAACGATAAATTTCAAGGACACGTTCCAAACTTTCTTCTACGTTACGGAATTCTCCAACACCTTCTTCGATTTCACTGTGTTGAAGGAATTCTGTCAAAGTAGAGTATGGTTTGCCACCAAGTGTAATCAAACGTTCGCTGATTTCATCAAGGTAAGCATCTAGACTATCCATGTATTCATCCATCTTAGGATGCCATACCATGAATCCACGTCCACGCATGTACCAGTGTACTTGATGAAGAGCGATATGTGCTACGTACAAGTCAGCTACGGCTTGATTCAAAACTTCCTTTGTATTTACAAGCGCTTCTGCCGCTGGTTTAGTTAATGTTGCTACATCTTTTACTGCTTCTTTTTTCAATTCTACCATGTTTATTACCTCTTTTCATTTTTTATAGCCACTTTATCAGTGGTTATAGTACAAGTATACTACTCCCAGCATTCGATAGCAAGGAAAGTGTACTATCTTAGAAAAGTCTTAATAGACTGATAATTTAAGAATAGGAAACTGTAATTTTTAGTTCTTTTCTGTGTCTTTACCAGAAAATTGACTTTGATAAAGGTCATAATAGAAGCCTTTAGCAGCTAGGAGACTTTCGTGATTTCCTTGTTCGATAATCTGCCCATCTTTCAGCACCAAAATTTTGACAGCTTCCTGAATAGTCGAAAGTCGGTGAGCAATGACAAAGCTTGTTCTCCCCTTCATCAAACGTTTCATAGCCTTTTGAATCAAGAGCTCTAGACGAGTATCGACTGATGAGGTCGCTTCGTCCAAAATTAAGATTTTAGGATCCGCCAAGAGAGCACGCGCGATAGTTAACAACTGTTTTTGCCCAAGAGAAATATTACTTGACTCTTGGTTCATTTCCATGTTATAGCCACCAGGAAGGGTGCGGATAAAGTGGTCAACATTGGCCGCCTTAGCAGCTTCAACGATTTCATCATCTGTTGCCTCAAGATTTCCAAAGCGAAGATTTTCCTTGATACTGCCTTCATAGAGCCAGGCATCCTGTAGGACCATGCCAAACTGTCGACGATAGTCCTGACGAGACAAGTCACGAATATCTTGGCCATCCACTAAAATGGCACCAGCTGTCACATCGTAAAAACGCATGAGAAGGTTAATCAAGGTTGTTTTCCCTGCTCCAGTAGGTCCAACGATGGCTACCATCTCTCCAGGTTCAACATCTAAGTTAAAATTGCGAATCAACGGTTTATTTTCTACATATTGGAAATCGACATTTTTGAAACTAACTTGACCTGTCAATGGTGCTAGTTCTTTCACTTCAGCAGTTTGAACTTCTTCCTGTTCATCTAAAACTTCAAAGACACGATCAAGCGAAGATTTAGCACTTTGCATTTGCCCAGCTAACTGAGTGATATTTGGATTGGCTGGCTGACTTGCCAGACATACTGAACGAAAGCTTGCATATTACCAATCGTCAAGCGCCCTGCAATAACCTGCAATCCACCTAAGACAGCTACAATTAAGTAAGTTAAATCAGACACGATATGAAGGGCAGGCATCATCAAACCTGAAATAAAGCTCGCCTTAAATCCGACTTGTTGCAATTCATCTGTAATAGCTGCAAATTCCTGCTGCGAGTTTTCTTCACGTCCATAGAGCTTCAAAACATTAAAACCTGTCAAGTTTTCTTGCACAAATCCATTCATTCGTCCCAATATAGCTGCCTGCTGTTTAAAGTATGGCTGCGAACGATTTAGAATTGTTTTGGCTCCAAAATAAGTCACTGGAATCGACAAGATAACAATGATAGCCAACTGAAGATTGAGATAGAGGACCATTCCCATAACAAAAAGAATGGTAAAGACGGCGTTGACAATCTGCAAGAAGGATTGTTGGAGTGCATTAGATACGGTCTCTACATCACTAGTAAAACGTCCCAGCAAATCTCCAAATTGGTGTTTGTCAAAGTAAGACACAGGGATGCGGTTGATTTTTTCGCTCATTTCATTTCGCAAATCCTGTATCATAGACTGGACAGCATTGGTCATGAAATAGTTTGAGTAGTAAGAACCCAACTCATAAAAAAGACCACGCAAGAGATAGATCACCAGAATCACTGCGATATAGCTGGTATTAATCCCTGCTCCTGCAACACCATTTGCCATGGCAAGAAGATTGCTGGTTAACTCAGTGATAGCAAGTCCCAATACGAAAGGCTCGATAACACTCATAATGACGCTGACTATTTTCAAGAAGACTGCAAAGAAAACAGAGAAACGGTAGGCTTTTAAATAACTCCATAGACGAGCTAGACTAGATTGTTGTTTCATCCTTTACCTCCTATTCTTCTGTCAGAGACGCATTTTTTAGCTGCGACTCAGCAATTTCTCGATAGATGTCATTGGTTTCCATCAATTCTTCATGACGTCCACGACCAACGATTTCGCCCTTATCAAGGACGATAATCTGGTCCGCATCCATAATGGTTCCAACACGTTGCGCAACAATCAATACCGTAGCATCTTGAGTCACTTCCTTGAGACGACGACGCAAGATAGCATCTGTACGGTAGTCCAAGGCTGAGAAGGAATCATCAAAGATATAGATATCTGGACCCTTGATGACTGCGCGGGCAATCGACAAGCGTTGCTTTTGACCACCTGATAGATTGCTTCCCCCTTCAGCCAGATGCGTTGCGAAACCTTCTTCTCGACTTTCAATAAAGTCTTTGGCTTGGGCTACATCGGCTGCTTGGTGCAAGTCCTCATGACTGGCGTCCTCTTTCCCGTAACGGAGATTGTCTGCTATAGTCCCAGTAAAGAGCAAAGCCTTTTGTGGAATAAATCCAATTTTCTGGCGGAGTGATTTGAGACGGTAATCCCGGACATCAACACCATCGACCTTAATTTTCCCCAGTGTAACATCGTAGAAACGTGGAATTAACTGAACCAGAGTAGACTTACCTGACCCAGTCGAACCGATAAAAGCAATGGTTTCTCCCGGTTTAGCAGTAAAGGAAATATTATGCAAAACAGGGCTCTCTGTTTCGCCAGGATAGGCAAAGGTTACATTATCAAATTCTAGATAACCATGGGTTTCTGTTTCTTGAATTCCGTCCTCATTTGGATCAATGGAAATAGGCATATCCATGATTTCCTTCAAACGCTCACTAGACACAGCCGTACGTGGATACATGGTAAAGAGGTTTGACAAGAAAAGGAAGGACAAGAGGGCGTGAAAACTATACTCGATAAAGGCTACCAAATCCCCAATCTGCAAATTCCCTTGCTTGAGAGGATCTAGAGCAAACCAAACGATAGCTACAATCATGGCAATAATGATTTGCACAAAAAGCGGCTCTGTCAAACCAGTCAATTTGAACAAACGATTTGAATTATCCGCATAGATCGCATTTTTCTTTTCGAAACGGTTTTCTTGGAAGTCTTCACGAGCAAAAGCACGAATCACTCGCAAGCCCATCAAATTTTCACGGACATATTGGTTTATCTTGTCCAGTGTTTTCTGTTGTTTTTCAGATAAGGGGCGCGTTTTCACTGCCACATAAATGACCACAACAGCTAGAAAAGGAACGGAAAAAGCTACGATCCAGGCCAGTGAAGGACTGGTCAAGAAAATCATGAGAATACTCGACAACATCATCATGGGAGTGATGACACCCAACTTAAGCGTCTGTTCTGCAAACTGCATAAGAACAAAGGCATCACTGGTAATACGAGTAACTAGTGAAGACACACCAATTTGTTCATATTCGTGATGAGAATACTCTTGTAATTTCGCATAAACATCATTTCGCATGTCCTTAACCATATTGGTGGTCAGTTTACTAGCAGCATAGGATAGAACAACCCGCCCAAATGTCCCCAAGACGATAATAATCAACATTACGACAGCCCAAAAATAGAGCTTTTCTTCATTACCTTGATTAATCCCCTGGTCAATCATACGAGCAAGAACAGTCGGTAGCCCAAGATTGACAATCACAAAGAAAATAGCTCCGAAGAAGTCTAACACTAACCACTTGGGATAACGTTTGAGATAAGACCAAATATACAGCATGATTCTCCTTTCTTTTTCTTCTAATACTCTTCGAAAATCAAATTCAAACCACGTCAGCCTCACCTTGCCGTACTCAAGTACAGCCTGCGGCTAGCTTCCTCGTTTGCTCTTTGATTTTCATTGAGTATAAAATGCAGAAAAGAGCGTGCTTACGCACGCCTTTTTACTAAAAAGAAGACAGGCAGTCTTAACCTCGAGGGAGAAAACTGTCTGTCTCAGATATTTGAAGCTTATTTTACAAAGTCAAGCAATGCCAAGAAGCTTTCTGGATCAAGTGATGCACCACCAACAAGAGCTCCGTCAACGTCTGGACAAGCCATGTATTCTGCAACGTTTTCAGGTTTAACTGAACCACCGTATTGAACACGTACTTTATCAGCTACTTCTTGACCAAAGTCAGCTGCTACAACGTCACGAACAACTTTACACATTTTTTGTGCATCGTCTTGTGAAGCTGATTTACCAGTACCGATAGCCCAGATTGGCTCATAAGCGATAACTGATGAAGCTACTTGTTCTGCAGTCAATCCAGCAAGAGCAGCTGAAACTTGAGCACCTACGAATTCAGCAGCTTTTCCTGCTTCGTAAGTTTCAAGAGACTCACCACAACAGATGATAGGAAGCATACCGTTCGCAAAGATTGCTTTTGCTTTTTTGTTGATGTCTTCATCTGTTTCGTGGAAGTAGTCACGACGCTCTGAGTGACCGATAACAACATAGTCAGTACCGATTTCTTTCAAAACTTGTGGGCTAGTTTCACCAGTGAAAGCACCAGCATTTTTCAAAGTAGCAGTTTTTGAGCAAAGAACTTTAAGGTTTGAACCTTTAGCAGCAGCAAGAACAGTTGTCAAGTCAAGAGCAGGTACAGCAATCCCAGCTTCAACAAGGTCAGCTGAAGGAAGTTTTGATGCTACAGCTTCAACGAATGCTTTTGCTTCTTCTGGGTTTTTGTTCATTTTCCAGTTACCAGCAATAAATGGTTTACGTGACATTTCACATACCTCTTTTTTCATTTTATTTTCTACTTATTTTATCATAAATAGAGGGAGCTTGCAAATCTTACTCTGTAACCAGAAGTCTTCTTTTCAAATACTTTCCAGTCGTCAATTCTATTTAGAGTCTGGCTTTCTCCTGGTTAATTTGACCACTGCTTCTGTCCTAGCCGTGTGCGGAAACATATCAACCGACTGGATATAATGCAGGTCATAGACTTCAACCAAGCGGACTAAATCACGCGCCAGGGTAGATACATTGCAGGAAATGTAGACCATCTTTTCAGGAGCGTATTTAACGATGATATCCAAGAGTTTGTCATCTAAACCTGTACGAGGCGGGTCTACAATCAAGGCATCGGCACGATAGCCTTCCCTGTACCAACGAGGGATGATTTCTTCTGCAGTTCCAGCCTCATAGTGAGTATTGGTATAACCCATGCGCTTGGCATTTTCTTTGGCATCCTCAATAGCTTCTGGAATAATATCCATCCCCCTCAGACTTTTAACCTTTTTGGCAAAGGCAAAACCAATGGTTCCAACACCACAATAGGCATCAATCAGGTGGTCATCCTCAGTCACATCCAAGGCCTTCACAGCTTCACTATAAAGAATTTCAGTCTGTTCGGGATTGAGTTGGTAAAAAGCTCGTGGTGAAAGAGAAAATTCATAGTCTAGAACACCCTCACGAATACTATCCTGTCCCCAAATAATCTCTGTCTTGTCCCCATAAATCTCACTAGTTTTGGCAGTATTGGTATTGACTGCGACAGTCACTACTTCAGGATAATCCTTGACTAAATCTTTCACAAATTGAGTCAGATTTAATTGACGATTGGTCACAATGATAATCTGAACTTGCCCAGTTTTCCGTGCTCGACGAACCATGATAGTTCGAACTCCAAGGATTTTCCGTTCATCTGTAATCGGAATTTGATGGTAGGTCAAGAGTTCAGCCATTCGGTTGGCAATCGCTTGCGTTTCCTTGTCTTGGACTAGGCAGTCTTTTAACTCGACCAAATAATGGGAATTTTGAGCATATAATCCCGCCTTAACTTGGCCTTTAAACTTTCGAGTTTGGAATTGTAGTTTAGCTCGATAATACTTGGGTTCCTGCATACCAATGGTTGGTCTAATCTCAAAGTTTTCATAGCCTTCAGGTGCAAATTTTTTCAGAGCTTGATTGAGAAGGTCCGTTTTAAACTCCAGCTGCTTATCATAATGTAGATGCATGATTTGACATCCTCCACACTCATTATAAATGGTGCAGTCTGGTACCACCCGAAACTTAGATTTTTTATTGACCTCAAGTAGTTTGGCCTCAACGTAGTTACGCTTAACGGAAGTCACCTGACAATAGATATCTTCTCCCTTGAGGGCTCCAGGAACAAAAACGAGGGTTTTCTGGAAAAATCCGATACCTTCCCCGTTTATCCCCATACGCTTAATTTTTAATGGAATTTTTTGTTTGACTTTAAGACTCATAAGTCTATTATACCACGTAGTTTCTCAATGGTTAAGAATATGTTACAATAAAACCATGAATACAAAGACATCTCATTTCTCCCCATTGGATTTTCCTGAGCAATTACGAACTTATATAGAGGGAGCAACTCTTTCTGACAGCTCTTCTCATTCAGGCGCAAGGGTTCTCTTTCTTGATTCAGGTTACTATTTGAAAATAGATCAAAAGGGAAGATTAGAGCGAGAAGCTAGAATTGCAAGTTTGTTTGAACAAGAGGGAATAGGAACTCCAGTCATCCACTATCTATCTACGGATAAAGACTACCTCCTGACGAAAGAGGCTATTGGTCATGATACTCTCGCTTTTTTAGATCAACCAGAAAAAATTTGCCGTACCATGGCAGAGGCTCTTAAAAAGCTTCACAGCTTAAATCCGAAAAATTTTCCATCAGATAATCATTTACAAGCCTATAAAGAAAGAGCCTTGAAAAACTATGAAAAAGGTGAGTTCTATGACAAGGTGCTCCTACCCCAATTCCAAATCAACAGTCGCGAAGAGGCCTTCCAACTCATTCGAGAACAAGGCCACTTTTTAAAGACAGATGCCTTTATTCACGGGGATGCCTGTCTACCGAACTTTATTCTAAAAAATGCTGACCACTTCTCTTGCTTTATTGACCTTGGCTTAACTGATTTCAGTGACCGACATATCGATCTCTTTTGGGCAGTTTGGTCCCTCAACTATAACCTACATGACCCTAAATACGCTGAACTATTTCTTGACTATTATGGAAGAGATCAGGTCGATATAAATAAACTTCGACTCGTTGCTGCCTTTGAAGCGTTTGGATAAAAGGAAAACCATGAAAATCACAAAACTAGAAAAGAAAAAACGTCTCTATCTGCTCGAGCTTGATAGCGACCAAACCTGCTATATTACAGAGGATACCATTGTTCGATTTATGCTGACTAAGGATAAGGAAATTAGTCCTCAAGAGTTTGCAGAAATTCAGACCTTTGCACAATTTCCTACGGAAAAAACTTGGCACTCTACCACTTATCCTTCAAGGCCCGTACCGAAAAGGAAGTCCGAGATTATCTTGTTAAACATGAGATTGATGAGAAAATCATCCCCCATGTCATCCAAGCCCTCAAGGATGACAACTGGATCAACGACCGTCAGTATGCTTATGCGATCATCAATTCCAATCAGCTATCTGGTGACAAGGGAAGCTACATGCTGATACAAAAGATTTCTCAAAAAGGAGTTGCTAAGGCCCTTATCCAAGAAGTTTTACAAGAATTTGATCTGACGGAAGTCGCAGAGCGTACAGCCGAAAAACTACTGAAAAAATATCAGGGTAAATTGCCTGCTCGTGCTCTACAAGACAAGATAATCCAAAATCTTACCAACAAAGGGTTTTCCTACTCGGAAGCTAAAACAGCCTTTGACCAACTGGATAGCCAGGTAGAAGAGGAAACTGTTCAGGAACTAATCTTTAAAGAGTTGGATAAGCAATATCGAAAATATTCGCGTAAGTATGAAGGATACGAACTCAAGCAGCGTTTGACCCAAGTTTTAGCACGAAAAGGCTACGATTTTTCGGATATAGCCAGCGCTCTCAGAGAATATCTTTAATTTTTTCATGAAAAACTAAGAACTTTAAACAAAAATGTGATACAATAGTAAACGATAAACTTATAAATTGTAGAAAGTTGGTTAGTTATGAAACTTCCAAAAGAAGGCGACTTTATTACAATTCAAAGTTATAAGCATGATGGGAGTCTTCACCGCACTTGGCGAGACACCATGGTACTAAAAACAACAGAGAACGCTATTATCGGCGTCAATGACCATACACTCGTTACCGAGAGTGATGGTCGTCGTTGGGTGACTAGAGAACCGGCTATTGTTTACTTTCACAAGAAATATTGGTTTAATATTATCGCTATGATTCGTGATAATGGTATTTCCTACTACTGCAATATGGCAAGTCCTTACTATCTAGACGAAGAAGCTTTAAAATACATTGACTATGATTTGGATGTTAAAGTTTTTACAGATGGTGAGAAACGCCTCTTGGACGTTGAGGAATATGAACGACATAAGCGAAAAATGAAGTATTCTTCTGACTTAGACTATATTTTGAAAGAGCATGTCAAGATTCTTGTTGATTGGATTAACAATGAACGAGGCCCCTTCTCAGAAGCCTATGTCAACATTTGGTACAAACGCTACGTAGAACTAAAGAATCGGTAAAGTTGTCAAACTAGGGTATCTGCCCTAGTTTTTTTATAATCAAAAAACCTGCCTAATGTGGCAGGTTTTCGTTTAAATGTCTAATTTTGTAACGGTGAACTTGATATGGGAATAATCTTTCTCGATATCCTTATCTACCATAAAGGCTGTTGCATCCTTCTTGACCTGCACCAAGTCAATATTCTGGGCTTGAGCAGCATAGACACAGCCACAGTAACATTGACGATAAATATCGTACTCTTCACACATCTCTACAGAACGCTTGTAACCTTGATTCTTCTTAAAGTCACTCGGAAGATAATGGGTGGTATAGATTTTCTGCACATCGATCCCGATACTATTGATGGTTTGTGAATTTTTGTGAGGACTGATCGTTAGGGCTGAGCCAAAGTAGTCAAAGCCCAAATCCATAGCCACCTGCGCTGTCTTATCCAAACGATAGTCAAAACAAACCTTGCAACGATCGCCACCTTCAGGTTCTTCTTCCAAACCTCGAACCAGTTTACGGTATTCATTGGGTTCGTATGGTGCTTCTAGATATTGGACATTGTTGCCAGTTCGCTCATTAAAATCACTGACAAACTTTTGGGTCACATAAGCACGCTTATGATATTCTGCCTTGGGATGGATATTGGAATTAGCAAAATAAATGGTCACATCGGCATACTTAGTCAAGTACTCTAAAGTGTAGGTACTGCAGGGAGCACAACAGACATGCATGAGAATAGTTGGTCTTTCTTCATTTTTTTCCCAAACTTGGACCATCTTTTGCATGACACGGTCATAGTTGATCTTTTGATTGGGATTCATCTTGCTTAGAATTTCTTCTACATCAATCATGCTCTTCTCCTTTTCTTCTTGTTATTTTATCACAAGAAGGCTCTTTGGGCAAATGGGGTTTCATGCTTTATTCAGTTTTTAAGTCCTGATTTAATAGCTTGCCCATCCTTGTCAGACCGATTATTAATATAGGATAACTTAAAAGTAAGATAAAACCTAGAACTAAAAAGACAGCTACAAGACCCCAACGATCAATCAACCAACCTGTCAATGGGAAGATGACAATCATAGATAAACTAAAGAGCATAGAATTGATACTAAGCATAGTTGCTCTTACACTGGAAGGTAAATAACCTTGTAAATCATTGAAATAGATTGGCTGATAGACTGCATAAAGTGTATCGGTTAAAAGATATACGAGAAGAAAGGCAAAGGGTGTTCCAGAAAACACCAATAGCATTGCTAGGCCTGTCAGTGCAACAAGCCTCGGAAAAACTTGGTTGCTATTCCATTTTTTACCGATTTGACTAGCAAAATAAACCGCCGATAGATTTAACAAACTACCAATCAGCATGACCAGTGAAACTTGCCATCCTGCTAAGTCACTTATTTTCTGCTGATAGTAAAAGTAAAACATACACATGAGTGTCCCGACTAACTGGTAAGTCATCATCCAGTAAAAGAGTACTGGTTTTTCCTGCCATTCTTTTCGGACTTGCAGGACAATCGTTTTAAAGGACAAGGATTCATTTTTCTCTCTCTTGGCCATTGGTTCTTTCATGAAATAAATCAAAATGATAGAAATAAATGAAAATCCTATAGCAATCAAGTAGGTCCAAGCCAATGCTCCGTGAATAAAGAAGCCTGCCACAACTGTACCTAGGGTTCGGGTGACTTCTGCCACACCAGATAAAACTAGAAATCTGAAGATATCGGTCCTTTTGACCTGCCTCAACTGCTGAATCATATAAGAAAGCGGTACTGGTCCCCGAATCAAAATTGTAGGACCAAGCATTGACCATCATGGCAAGAGCATAGATCCAAAAATTCCCCTGACCAAACAAAATCAGGATAGAGGATACAATACTGGCCAAGCGAGACAAATAGAGATTGGTCTTGTAGCTAAATCGATCGGCCAACATACCAGATGGGATTTCACATAAGAGACTTGTCCCATGAAAGATACTCTCTAATAGACCGATTTGAAGCAAGGAAAGACCATTCTGAATAAAAAATAAAATCCAAAAACTAGTAATTCCAAAATAAGATGTAAATTCCAGACCTGCTAGGAGTGGAATATTGCCTTTGTAAGTTCTTTTAAACATTGTTTTCTCTCTTTCAATATGTATTATGACTGTTTCTAAAAGACTTACCTAGATTTGCCTACATTTTCTCCACCTCTTTCATTTAAAGTAATACTCAATGAAAATCAAAGAGCAAACTAGGAAGCTAGCCGCAGGCTGCTCAAAACACTGTTTTGAGGTTGTGGATAGAACTGACGAAGTCAGTAACATATATACGGCAAGGTGAAGCTGACGTAGTTTGAAGAGATTTTCGAAGAGTATAAAAACGCTAGACGGCGTTTTTATAGTTATTAAGGTTTGATACGGTGCAACATACGTGGGAATGGAATGGCTTCACGGATGTGTTTAGTTCCAGCTGCGAAGGTTACCATACGCTCGATACCAATACCAAATCCACCGTGTGGTACTGTACCATATTTACGAAGGTCAAGGTAGAATTCGTACTCTGTAAGATCCATTCCAAGTGATTCCATCTTAGCGACAAGGGCATCGTAGTCTTCCTCACGCATGGAACCACCGATGATTTCTCCGTAACCTTCTGGCGCAAGCAAGTCTGCACAAAGTACGCGATCTGGGTTCCCAGGAACTGGTTTCATGTAGAAAGCTTTGATGTCTGATGGATAGTTGATCACAAAGGTTGGTACACCAAAGTGGTTTGAAATCCAAGTTTCGTGTGGTGAACCGAAATCATCTCCATGCTCTAGATGTTCATAGTCAGCATCTGCATCATTTTCATGTTCTTGCAAGAGATCAATCGCTTCATCATAAGTGATGCGTTTAAATGGCTCAGCAATGTAGCGTTTCAAGAGATCTGTATTACGTTCCAATGTTTCCAAGGCTTGAGGAGCACGGTCCAAACACCTTGAAGCAAAGCTTTCACATAAGCTTCCTGCAAGTCAAGTGATTCATCATGTGTCAAATATGAGTACTCTGCATCCATCATCCAGAACTCTGTCAAGTGACGACGAGTTTTTGATTTTTCAGCACGGAATACTGGACCAAAGTCAAAGACGCGACCAAGGGCCATAGCACCTGCTTCAAGATAAAGCTGTCCTGATTGGCTCAAGTAAGCTGGTGTTCCAAAGTAGTCTGTTTCAAAAAGTTCTGTAGAGTCTTCTGCAGCATTTCCTGAAAGAATTGGGCTATCAAATTTCATGAAGCCGTTCTTGTCAAAGAACTCATAAGTCGCGTAGATGATGGCATTACGGATTTGCATCACAGCGACTTGCTTACGTGAACGCAACCACAAGTGGCGGTTATCCATCAAGAAGTCTGTTCCGTGTTCTTTTGGAGTAATTGGGTAATCTTGAGATTCACCGATCACTTCGATGTCTGTAATATCCAACTCATAACCAAATTTTGAGCGCTCGTCTTCTTTAACAATCCCTGTTACAAAGACAGATGTTTCTTGGCTCAAGTGTTTGATAGTTTCAAATTTTTCAAGACCTACTTTTTCACCGAATTTTTCGATAAAGTTTGGTTTGAAAGCCACACCTTGGAAGAAGGCTGTTCCGTCACGCAATTGCAAGAAGGCAATTTTCCCTTTTCCTGACTTGTTAGCAACCCAAGCACCAATAGTGACTTCTTGACCAACGTAGTCTTTTACTTCGATAATTGTTACACGTTTTGTCATGTTTTATCTTCCTTTTTTTGTTTAACTTGTCCAAAGACATTATTACCCACTATTGTACCACAAATAATGCCTGATAGCTAGATTCTATCAGAGAAAAATCTCAGGTTATATCCAAAAAAATCTCCGTCAGGACGACGAAGATCTTATTTTTATTTTTCCATAAATTGGTGCAAGCGACGAATAGCTTCTTTGAGTGTATCTAGGTCTGTCGCATAGCTGAGACGGACATTCTCTGGTGCTCCAAATCCTGCTCCTGTAATCAGGGCCAGACCAACTTCCTCAAGAATAGCCGTTGTAAATGCTGTTACGTCTGTATAGCCTTTCATCTCCATAGCTTTTTTAACATTTGGGAAGAGGTAGAAAGCTCCTTGCGGTTTGACTACTTCAAAGCCAGGGACTTGGCACAAGAGAGGATAAATGGTATTGAGACGTTCCTCGAAAGCCTGACGCATGGTTTCTACGGAGTCTTGCGGTCCAGTTAGCGCCTCGATGGTTGCGTATTGTGAGACAGCGGTTAGGTTAGAAGTTGTTTGACCAGTCAATTTGCTCATAGCAGCAATAATTTCTGGATCACCAACTGCATATCCAACACGCCAACCTGTCATAGCGTAGGCCTTAGATACACCGTTGATGACAATAGTTTGCTTGCGAATAGCTTCTGACAGACTAGAGATTGGAACGAACTCATTCCCGTTATAGACCAAACGACCATAAATATCATCGGCCAGGATAAGAATATCATGTTCAACAGCCCAATTTCCAATGGCTAAGAGTTCCTCACGAGAATAGATCATCCCAGTCGGATTAGATGGTGAGTTAAGAACCAAGACTTTGGTCTTATCTGTTCGAGCTGCTTCTAATTGCTCCACAGTTACTTTAAAGTGATTGTCTTCCTTGGCTTGGACAAAGACTGGAAGGCCTTCTGCCATCTTAACCTGATCTCCATAGCTGACCCAGTAAGGAGTAGGAATGATAACCTCATCACCTGGATTAATCACAGCCATAAAGAAGGTATAGAGTGAGAACTTGGCACCAGTCGCAAAGTCACCTCGTTAGCTGCTACAGAATACCCATAATAACGTTCAAAATAGGTATTGACTGCTGCTTTTAACTCAGGCAAACCTGAAGCTACCGTATAGAAAGACGCGCGACCATCTCGAATGGCTACAACCGCAGCATCCTGAATATTTTCAGGAGTATGAAAATCGGGCTGACCTAAAGTCAAGAAAAGAACGTCTTTTCCTTCAGCCTTTAACTTCTTTGCTCTTGCATCACTAGCCAGAGTAACGCTTTCTTCCATCTCTAAGACACGTTTGGATAATTTCATTGTTTCTCCTTTTCGACTAAGGCGCCAGATTCAAAATCTACCAGATAATAGTCTCCTCCAGACTTGATTTCCCAGACAGGCTTTTCAGCGTACCGTCCGAAGGTAATCTTGTCGATCTCAGTTGCTCCTTTTTCTCTGACAACTGCTTCTGCTTTTTCTTGAGAAGTACCATTTTCTAGTTGATATACGTAAATATTGTTGCTACTTTTCTCTATTAAGACAGCAACTGGTTTCTGGTTCTTATCTTGGCCAAGAACACTATAATAGCTTTCTAAGCCATTGAAGGTATCAGTCTGGCTAACCGTTTCTAGATTTGCATACTGCTTAGCGAGTCTTTCACCTTCTACCTTTGCAGTTCGATAAGGCTTCATGCTGAGCCATACCAAGTAGAGAAAGGAAGAAGTGATGACTAGAGTTAACAAAGTTATACCAATAATGTACTGAAATAATAGGGAATTTTTTTCTTTTTTCTGTCTCTTTTTCACTCGTCTATTTTACCATCTATCCTAGTGAATTACAAGTGAAGTTAGGGGAGGAATCTGGATTTTCAATACGTTTTTAGGATATCATTACATAACTTCAAGCCGTGTTTTTATAGACTTTTCTACGGTCTTCATTTTTAATTAAAAACTTAGATTCTATTGATTTTATTTTCTGAGCATATCCCTTGCAAATGATTTTATCGTGTTGTAACATATATTATAACAACAGAGTGATTCTGATTAAAAGATTAAAATTTAAAGGAGACTCCCTATGTCTAAAAAAGTATTGTTTATCGTTGGCTCACTTCGTGAAGGTTCATTCAACCACCAAATGGCATTAGAAGCTGAAAAGGCACTTGCTGGCAAAGCCGAGGTAAGTTACCTTGACTACTCAGCCATTCCTCTATTTAGTCAAGACCTTGAAGTTCCTACACTTCCAGCTGTTGCAGCGGCTCGCGAAGCTGTTCAGGCTGCTGATGCTATCTGGATCTTCTCTCCAGTCTACAACTTCTCAATTCCAGGGACTGTAAAAAACTTACTAGATTGGCTTTCACGCGCAATTGACTTATCTGACACTCGTGGAGCATCTGCTCTTCAAGATAAGATTGTTACGGTATCATCTGTAGCAAATGCAGGACACGATCAACTCTTTGCGATTTACAAAGACCTTCTACCATTTATCCGTACACAAGTTGTTGGTGATTTTACCGCAGCTCGTGTTAATGATTCTGCCTGGGCAGATGGTCAATTAGTCCTTGAAGATAGTGTCGCTGCTTCTCTAGAAAAACAAGCTGAAGACTTACTTCAAGCTATTCAATAATAAAAAAGATAGTAGAAAATCTCATTTCTACTATCTTTTTGTTTATTCAACAAACTCTCCGATCATACTATGTTTTAATGGCAAACTACACATTACCAAAAGGAAGATGAAGGAGGATTGAATCCAAAAGAGGGCCAAATCAAAAATGCCATGAACAGCAACTACTGTTAAGAATGAAAGATAAAGACCAACAATTGGACGCTTGCTCTGCTCCTGACTCATATCAATTAATTTTCGGATTGGATCTGAAGCAGCAATTCCTAATAATACCGTTCCAACCACACCGTAACTTAATATCGTATCAATGTAAATACTATGAGCATGTTCGTGATAAGGAGCAAAAATACGAGGATAAGAGTGCATATAGGTTAGTGGACCTTCGCCCCAGAAGGGATTTTGTTTGAATAAGGTCATACCTGCATTCCAGATTGACACTCGTTCTTCCATAGACGAATCGAGCGTTCCCATTCGAACTCCCAAATCACTCGAGAAGAGGAAGGCTAGACCAACACCAAAGACTCCGATACTGAGCCAGAAGGCACGCCAGTTCTTAATGGTTGTGAAAAGATAAATAATCGCACCAAAGATAATGGCTGGAAAAGCTGTTCTATTTTGGGTGAAATTCAAGCCAAACAAATTTGCAAAGATTGCGATGAGAGAGAAAATTCTCAACCATCTCAATCGAGTCGTACTAATTAGGTAAAATCCAATCATAATACAGAAGCAACAGATAATCCCATAATAATTAGGATTAAAGAAGGCTACCTCTGCACGGTTCTGATGCCAAACCTGCATCTTTGGTGATAAGAAAGTATAATCAAATTTCTTTACAATCTGAAAGTGCTCTAAAGCTGCAAAAACTGATGCTAGCACACTAAGCGACATAACCGATTGCAATACTAATCTGAAAAACTTAGGGGTTAAATGGGCTTGGTAATAATAAAAGAAAATTGCAAAGAGGAACATACCTAAAGTGGAAACCATCCCCATCACATTTTGAGCTAAAAGAGAGATAACACCACTATAGCCGATAAATAAAAGTAAGATAGAATGGTGGGATAATCGTTTTAATATCCCCTTCATCTCTCCAGTAAATATTAGGCCTATTAAGTAGGCGATAAAAATAATAACGAAAATATAAAAAGGCAAGAAAATACTTAGAATAACAGCTAGTAAGACTCGCTCTTGCTTGGATAAGCCTTTCAATTTTTCAATGATACCTATTGATTTCACAACAGATCCTTTCTCTCTGCGCTATAAAGCTCAGATAAATAAACTATTAAAACATTTTTACCATTTTTTTCAAATGATTTGAAAACCACTTTGTCCATGGCAACCTGACTAAAAACTAGGTAAAAATTTTTATAGCGAGCTAAGATATCTCTCAAAGCGCGCATCCTTTTTTTAAAAAAAATATGGTACAATAAATCTAGTTGTTCCAGAAAGGACCTAGTATGAAATCCTACCAAGAAGTTTACAAAATCTTAGCTCATGAAACAGATTATTTAAGCGGAGAGAAAATCGCTGAAATATTAAGCCTCTCTCGCACCTCTGTTTTGGAAGGCTATCCAACGCCTCCAGCAGGAAGGTTTAGAAATTGACAGCATCAAAAAAACCGTGGCTACAAACTTCTTCACGGTGACCTAATCTTACCTCAAGAAATAGAAGCTAACAGTCCAATCTCAGTTCAATTTAAACCTATTACCAAATCAACCCAGAGTGATGCCAAGGAGGCCATGGAAGCTGGTGCCAAAGGAGACACACTCTACCTATCAACAGGCCAAACTATGGGACGTGGTCGATTTCAACGCCCCTACTATTCTCCAGAGCAAGGTGGAATTTACATGTCTCTCCACCTCAAGCCCAATCTCTCTTATCTAGATTTACCGGCCTATACACTTCTGACTGCAGCCGCAATTTATAAGGCTGTTAAAAACCTTTGTCTAATTGATTTAGATATCAAATGGGTAAATGATTTATACCTAAATCAGAAAAAAATAGCCGGTATTCTAACCGAAGCCATCACTTCTGTCGAAACAGGCCTTGTCACAGATGTTATTATTGGTGTTGGTATCAACTTTTCTATCGCTGATTTTCCAAAAAACCTACAAGGGAAAGCTGGAAGTCTCTTCTCTCAAAGTAGCCCAATCACTCGCAACGAGCTGATTGCAGAAATCTGGAAATGTTTCTACGAAACTGAGGCCGATGAGCTGCTTTACCTTTATAAAAAACAATCAATTGTTTTAGGCAAAGAAATTTCCTTTAAGAAAGATCAAGAAATCATCTCAGGAAAAGCTTGTGATATCTCTGACCAGGGTCAACTACAGATCCAATTAGCTACTGGTGAAAAAATTTGGCTCAATAGTGGCGAAGTTTCGCTCACTAAATGGTGAAGATTTTTGAAAAATAAAAATCGACCTCTCTTTCGAGAAGGTCGATTTTCTTATCATTTATTTTTTCAAACGCTCAACATCACGCGCAATCACAAGTTCTTCATCAGTTGGGATGACAAGTACACGAAGTGTCGCAGCATCTGTAGAAATGTCTCCAGTTACTCCAAAGACATTTTTCTCTGGGTCTACATCACAACCAAACCAAGAGATACCTGAAATAACTTTCTCGCGCACAAGAGTTGCATTTTCACCAACACCAGCAGTAAAGATAATAGCGTCTGCCCCGTTTAGGACTGCCAAGTATTGTCCAATGTGTTTTTGGATACGGTCAACATACATTTCAAATGCCAAAGCAGCATCATGATCCCCTGCTTCCATTGCAGCAATCACATCACGCATATCACTAGACTTCCCTGAAACACCCAGCAATCCTGACTCACGATTAAGAATACGACTGATGTCCTCAGGCTTGTTAAAGTCCTCTGTATATTGCATTAAATAAGGAATGATGGCTGGATCAATATCCCCTGTACGAGTTCCCATCATAACACCACCAAGTGGAGTGAATCCCATTGATGTATCGATTGATTGACCACCTTTAACAGCTGTGATAGAAGCACCATTACCGATATGGCAAGTGATCAATTTCAACTCTTCTAGTGGACGTCCCAAAAGTTTTGCTGCTTCTTGAGCAACGTACTGGTGACTTGTACCGTGTGCTCCATATTTACGTACCTTGTTTTCTGTATAGTACTTAGTTGGTAATGGATAACGGTATGCTTTTTCTGGCATTGTTGTATGGAATGATGTATCAAAGACTGCTACACTTGTAATATCTGGCAACAATTCTTTGAAGGCACGAATCCCAGCTGCATTGGCAGGGTTGTGCAATGGAGCAAGAAGTCCTAGTTCTTCAATTTTTTCTAAGACATCACCTTCAACAACTGTAGACTCTTTGAAGTATTCTCCACCTGCAACAACACGGTGTCCGACACCAGTAATTTCATCATAAGTTTTAATAATATTAAAACGAATCAAGTCATCAAGTAAAATCTTAACAGCCAAGGTATGGTTTTCAATATCAAGAACTTGTTCTTCAGAACGACCATCAAACTTAACTGTTGAAACAGAATCCTTCAATCCGATTCGCTCAATTAAACCTTTTGCAAGCACCTTTTCTTCCGGCATTTGATATAGTTGCCATTTCAAGCTAGAGCTTCCAGCGTTAATTGCAATGGTTTTTGTCATAAATTTATTCCCCTTTTTAAGCGTTTTCAACTATTATACCAAAATTTGCACTAGATTTCATGCCCTTGACACCAATTTTGAAAATTTTCCTTAAATTCCATCAAAATTTCAGGGTCACGAAGACTGGTAAGTGGATAAACAAATGGTTCAACTCCTTCTCCTGTCTTCTTTTGTAGGACAAAAATGCTCTTAGACTGAGCTCCTTGGGCGAAGAGATCCTCAGGTAAGGCCACAATAGCCACTAGTTGAGCCTGTTCAGTCAGCCACGATTTCAAAAGTTCACTCTGAGGACTTGTCAGAAGATCTGTTGGAGCTAGAAAAATCGCATAGCCTCCTGTTCTGAGATACTTGAGTGATTGTTCCATTAACAAATGATGAGCATAAGTATGTTCATTCTTAGCCGCCACTTGATAACGTGAGGCTGTCTGATCATCTGGATAGTAACCGACAGGCAGGTCACTGACAATGATGTCACTTTCTTTTAATACTTGTGGACGTACTGCATCTCCTTGGACAAAGCCCATTTGAAGATCCATTACTTCCGCCATGCTTGCCGCCAAGTCAATCAAGAGGTCATCAAGTTCTATTCCCAGGTAATCTACCTTTTTGTTCATGGACGTTAAGAAACTAGCTCCCAGAATTCCCATCCCAGATCCCAATTCCAATAAGCTCACATTTTCAGCAGGGAAAAGTTGTTCAATGATAAAAATCATCAAGTGACCAACCGCATCTGGTGTGAACTGGTGATTGGCTTGAAGAGGTTCTGTTTGAGCTGCCTTCATTAACAAAAATTGATAGGTCCGTAACCACTCCTCTTTTCGAAGTGCCAAACGTTTTAAGGCCTGGTTATTTTTTTTGACTTGCTCCAGAGCGGTTTGACCATCGAGATAGATCCCATTTTGTTCAATCAAGGCATCATAAAAGCTTGTCGCCAAATCGTTTTGAATGATTTGGACATTTTCTAGTAAATAGGTATATGCTTGTTCAATTTTTTCAAAATCCATAATCTTATCTTACCAAATTCAGAGCTGATTTTCCAGATTTTCATAATACTGAAAACAAATAAAAACCTCTGAGATGACTCTCAAAGGTTTATTCTACTATTTACTATTTTCAACAGCTGCTGTTACAAAAGCAGTGTAAAGTTCTTCTGGACGATTTGGACGACTTGAAAGCTCTGGATGGTACTGACAAGCCACAAAGAATTTGTTTTCTGGGATTTCAACAATTTCGACCAAACGATTGTCTGGTGAAACACCTGAGAAGACAAATCCTGCACCTTCAAACTGTTCACGGAAAGCATTGTTAAACTCATAACGGTGACGGTGACGACGTTGAACCACTTCTTTGTTATGATAAGCTGCTGCTGCCTTAGAACCACGTTTTAACTTAGAAGGATAAAGTCCCAAACGAAGGGTTCCCCCCATGTCCTCAACATCGATCTGATCACGCATGATATCGATGATTGGATATTTTGTATCAGGATCAAGCTCTGCTGAATTAGCTCCTTCAAGTCCCAAAACATGACGGGCAAACTCGATACAGGTCAACTGCATTCCCAAGCAGACTCCCAACATTGGTACATCATTTTCACGCGCATAGCGAATCGCTTGAATCTTACCTTCAGTGCCACGTTGACCAAAACCACCTGGCACAATGATTCCGTCAGCATCAGCTAGGAGTTCTGCTACATTGTCAGCTGTCACGTCATTAGCATTGACCCAATCAATCTTGACTTCTGTATCATTGGCATAACCAGAGTGTTTCAAGGCCTCTACGACAGAAATGTAGGCATCTTGCAACTCGACATACTTACCAACAAGAGCAATCTTGACTTGTTTTTTGAGATTCATAACCTTATCAACCATAGCAGACCACTCTGTCATATCTGCTGCCGGTGCATCAATCTTCAAATGGTCACAGACGATTTGATCCATGCCTTGAGCTTGCAGATTAAGCGGAATTTGGTAAAGATGATCTACGTCTAAGGACTCGATAACAGCTTCTGGCGCCACATCACAGAACTGGGCTAGTTTGTTTTTAATCCCTTGTCCTGCTGGTTTTTCTGTACGAATAACTAACATATTTGGCTGGATTCCCAAACCACGCAACTCTTTGACAGAGTGTTGAGTCGGCTTGGTCTTTATTTCTCCAGCCGCCTTGAGGTAAGGAAGCAAGGTTGTATGGATATACATGACATTTTCTGCTCTGACATCAGACTTCATCTGACGAAGCGCCTCTAAGAATGGAAGGGATTCAATATCGCCGACTGTTCCCCCAACCTCTGTAATAATAACATCAGAGTCAGTCGTTAGAGCAGCACGCTTGATTTTTTCTTTCAAGGCATCTGTAATATGAGGAATAACTTGGACAGTTGCACCCAAATACTCTCCACGGCGTTCCTTACGAAGAACTTCGCTGTAGATTTTACCAGTTGTCACGTTTGAGTATTTATTGAGATTGATATCAATAAAACGTTCATAGTGACCCAAGTCCAAATCTGTCTCAGCCCCATCATCTGTTACAAAGACTTCCCCGTGCTGGTAAGGGCTCATGGTTCCTGGGTCAATATTGATATAAGGGTCAAATTTTTGGATGGTTACCTTCAAACCACGATTTTTCAAGAGCCGTCCTAGGCTCGCCGCAACGATCCCTTTCCCAATAGACGACACCACACCGCCAGTTACAAAAATATATTTCGTAGACATAGATTCCTCTTTCTAAAATGCTCAAGGCCTTGTTAACTACGAGGGGAGATAGAAAACAAGACCCTTATGTATAACGACTTTTCAAGAAAAACTTCCTAAAAAAACAAAAATAGCTCCCTAGTAACTAGGGAGCCCCGACCTCTAAAAGAGGTGCCCGAACAATATCTTACCTCAATTTGGCTCATTTGTCAAATGTCATTCTTTACTAATTTTATAGTTCTACTCAGAAAAGAAAAAACAACAAGGGAATTCCCTTGTTGTTTGGTATTATTCTTCTTCGTCCTCAGAGTCTTCGTCATCTTCTTCAACGAGATCAACATCTTCCCCAAGATCGTCTGGTGCGATTTCATTGATTTCAGCGTCGTAGGCTTCTACTTCGTTCTTCTCATCGTCTGGATTTTCATCATCATAAGAAAGAGCTGGATCTTCTTCGTAGGCATCCTCATCCTCTGGATCATCTGCACCATAATCAATGGCATCCGTATCTCCATCCATAAAGGCATTAACACGTTTTTTCTTAGCCTTAGGTGCTACTTCTTCATCGTCACTTTCTTCAAGAGCAATGATTTCTTCGTCAATTTCATCTACTCCATACCATGAACGAAGGCCCCATTTGTTATCTCCAAGAGAGATGAAGCTACCATCAAAGTTCAACTCTGTATAGAACAAAGGTAGTGCTTCGCGAATATCGCTATTAGAGGTACCAAGATAGTTTTGGATTTCATTGACCAAATCGCTAAAATGCATCTCGTGGTCGCGACCACGTTGTTCCAAGATGGCACGAGCCACCTCAATCATAGATAGTTCACTTTTTTCTTGCCCAGCAAATACTTCTAATTCCAAAGCGTTTCTCCTCTTTTTTTACTACTAACGCCAGAGTATATAAACTCTGGTCTCATTTTATCACGTACTCTTTATTGTACGATAATTTTCTTTATTAGTCAAAGGTTTAGAAGAAATTAATGTGAAATATTTCAGCGAATAAAAAGACCTGGGAGATACACTCACAGGTCCCTTACTTTATTTATAGCTTAAAGCTCGTTTAAAGGTTTTCCAGATACCTAAATCATCTGTTTGGAGGACTAGGCTGGCATACATACGTCCGATAAAGGCTGTTGCAGTCACGGCAAATACAACTGTTATCGCAAGCGAAATCCAAGCCTCGATACTACTTGCATAACCATTAATAGCCCTGAAAGGCATAAAGAAGGTCGAGATGAAAGGAATATAAGAACCTATTTTCAAAATCAAATTATCTCCTGCAGCGCCTAGGGCAGTAACGCCAACAAAACCAGCTATTATCAAAATCATCAACGGAGATAAGGCCTTTCCTGCATCTTCAGGGCGAGAAACCATAGAACCTAAGAAGGCAGCCAAGACAACGTACATAAAGAGACTAACCAAGACAAACAATAAGGTGTTCATAGAAAAAGCTTCTCCCAAATGACTTAGAATACCTGAATTAGCCAAGAAAGGCATATCCTTAAAGAATAAGATAGCTCCAAGTCCGCCTACAACATAAATACCAATATGAGTCAAAATGACAAGAAGTAAGGCAATCATACGTGCGTAAAAGTAGTGACTAGCACGAATACTTGAGAAGACCACTTCCATAATTTTTGTCCCTTTTTCACTGGCTACCTCTTGAGCAGTGACACTGGCATAAGTAATCAAGATCATATAGAGGAAGAAACCCAGTCCTGCCGCCGCAAAGGTTTGGACCATCTTTTTACTTTCCTTAGATTCATCAATCTGCTCTGAGAATTGAATCGTTTGTGCCAAGTGCTGTTCCTGTTCCTGAGATAAATGTGCCTCCGAACGATTGAGTTGGTATTGGAGCTCATTCAACTTAGTTGTCACAGCTAACTTTATACCACTTTCAAGTGAAGTTTCACCGTGATAAACTGCCTTGAGGACACTACCTTCTTGATCAATCGTTAGATAGCCCTTGATTTTTTCATCCTTGACAGCTTCTTGGGCGCTTGCTTCATCCTTATAGTCAAAATTAATGCCATTGGTCGATTTAAGACTCTCTGTTACAGCAGGTACCGAACTAACTACTGCCACCTTATTATTCTGAGCCAGAGAGGAACCTTGGAGATAGCCAATTCCGCCAGACAAGCCGATAAAGAGAAAAGGCGAGATTACCATAAAGAAGAAACTCCAGGATTTGACATGACGTAGATAAGTTTCTTTGATTACAACCAACATATTTCTCATACTTCCACCCCTGATTCTAGTTTAAAGATTTCGTCAATTGTCGGAGCTTGCTGGTCAAAGGTCGCGATATAGTGTCCTTGAGTCAAGATAGCAAAAAGCTCCTGTCCAGCATTTTCATCATCTAGGATGAGCTTCCAAATCCCCTGCTTGGTCAAGCTAGCATGTGTGACATGTGGGAGTTTTTCCAAGTCTTCCTGACTCTTTTCACTTGCAACAAAGAGTCGCGTTTTGCCGTATTGATTACGAACATCTTGGACTGGTCCATGCAAGACGACACGCCCATCACGAATCATAAGGATATCATCACATAGCTCTTCGACATTGGTCATGACGTGGTCTGAAAAGATAATGGTTGCACCACGTTCTTTTTCTTTGAGGATAACCTGCTTGAGCAATTCGGTATTGACTGGATCCAGACCACTAAAAGGTTCATCTAAAATGATCAGATCTGGTTCATGCATTAAAGTAATGATCAGCTGAATCTTTTGTTGATTCCCTTTTGAGAGACTCTTAATCTTGTCTGTCAATTTCCCCTTGACTTCCAGCTTCTCCATCCATTGAGGGAGTTTTTCTTTGACTTCTTTTGCATCCATGCCTTTTAACATGGCTAGGTAACGAACCTGCTCTAGAACTGTCAACTTAGGCATGAGACTACGTTCTTCGGGTAGATAGCCAATCCGAGCATAGGTTTCCTGACGAATTTCCTGGTCATCAAACTGAATTTCTCCTTGATAATCCAAAAATTTCAAAATACTGTGAAAAATGGTTGTTTTCCCTGCTCCATTTTTCCCAACTAGACCTAAAATTCTTCCAGGCTGAGCTTGAAAGTCAACGCCAAACAAAACTTGTTTGGGACCAAAACTTTTTTCAAGATTACGGACTTCTAACATAATCCACCTCCTACTAATCTTACCCTCATTATACTCCTTTTTTTAGTCATTACAAGGATTTATGTACATTTTTATTAGTAGAATTTACTAGGCATTTTTTATATCAAAATGAATAAGATTCAACTTCATTTTTCTTTCCAATATTCGGCATTTACAAAGACAAAAAAATCCATCCCTCAGGATGGATTTTAGACTGTTAACGCACTTCTGCGTCTACTTTTTCTTCAAGAGAAGCTTGAATTTTTTCCATATAGCGTGAGACTTCTTCGTCGGTCAAGCTATCTTCTGGATTTTGGAAGGTCAAGCTATATGCCATTGACTTCATTCCGATACCCAGTTTTTCACCTGAGAATACGTCAAAGAGTTTGATGTCTGTCAAACGTTTCACTCCTGCAGCTTGGATGGCATCAACCACCTCTTGGTGAGTCACTTCTGCCTTGAGGAGAAGAGCGATATCACGGCTGACTGCTGGGAATTTAGTAATTTCCACAAAGGCTGCTGCTGGTTGAAGAGTCGCTTCAATAGCCGAAAGGTTAAGTTCTGCTACATAAGTTTCTGGAATATCGTAAGCCTTAGCCGTAACAGGGTGCACTTGACCGAGGAAACCTAGAACTTGGTCACCGAGTGAAATCAAGGCTGTACGTCCTGGGTGAAGGCTAGCGATTTCAGATGTTGCTGTATAAGTAACTTCAAGACCCAAGCGAGCAAAGAGGGCTTCCAAAATTCCCTTGGCATAGAAGAAGTCAACTGGAACGGCTGCTGTTTGGAAGTCTTTTTCAGCGACTAAACCTGTCAAGGCAAAGGCAAAACTGTTGATTTCGTTTGGCAAGTCTTCTTTGGATTACCCGTTTGTTCAAAGACTTTTCCAATCTCATAAAGAGCCAAATCTTTGTTCTTACGCGCTACGTTGTAGGCAACTGTATCAAGGATACCAGAAACCATATTTTGACGAAGGACTGAGCGATCCACAGTCATCGGCCACATGAGCTCTGTTAAGTTACTTGGTGCAGTCGTAAACTCCACTGCTTTTTCAGGAGTTGTCAGAGCGTAGGTGATGATTTCTGTCAATCCAGCACCTTCTGCAATGGTACGAACTTGACGGCGAAGCTTTTGTGTCGCTGTTAATTCACCGGCTGTCCCATCATCTTTTGGAAGACTGGTTGGCAAGCGATCGTAACCATAAATCCGAGCGATTTCTTCAAAGAGGTCCGCTTCGATAGTGATATCCCAACGGCGACGTGGAACGCTAACTGTGAAGGCTTCTGCATTTCCAGAAAGGCCAAATCCTAGACGACGGAAAACATCCTCTACATCCGCGTAGGAAAGCTCAGTACCAAGGACACGGTTAACGTCTGCAAGAGTTGAAGAAACTTCCACATCAGATGTATCCAACTGACCTGCTGAAACGATACCCTTACGCACGGTCGCACCAGCCAATTCCGCAATCATACTTGCTGCCGCATCAAGGGCTTCATTAACGGTTGCCACATTGATGCCTTTTTCAAAGCGTGAAGATGATTCAGAGCGTAGGTTGAGACGACTACTTGTCTTACGGATAGATTTGCCATTGAAGACAGCAGCTTCAAGGACGACACGAGTAGACTTTTCAGAGATTTCTGTAGCCTCTCCACCCATGACACCTGCAAGGGCTACTGGTTTGTCAGCAACAGTAATGACTAAATCAGTTGTTTCCAACTCACGCTCTTCCCCATCCAAGGTCACTAATTTCTCACCAGTACGTGCTTCACGCACACGGATGTCATTTCCTTCAAAGGTATCCAAGTCAAAGGCATGCATGGGTTGACCAAAGTAAAGCAAGATATAGTTGGTCACGTCGACGACATTGTTAATGGGACGGATGCCCTCGTTCATGAGGAGGTTTTGCAACCATTGTGGACTTGGTGCGATGGTCACATTGTCCAAGATACGAGCGGCATAGTAAGGGGCCTTGTCTGTGTCAATGCTGACAGAAAGAGCATCTGCTGCAGCTTGATCTGTTTCTGTTAAGGTAAATTCTTTGAATTTGACCGCCTTGTCATAGATAGCTGCTACTTCGTGTGCTACCCCACGCATAGAGAGGGCATCTGCACGGTTAGGCGTGATGGAAAGTTCGATGATTTCATCATCCAAGTCTAGGTAAGAGAAGACCTCTTCTCCTGGAACAGCATCCTCTGGCAAAATTTGGATGCCATCTGCAAATTCTTTTGGAACAACTGAGTCAGAAATGCCCAATTCACCTAATGAACAGATCATCCCTAGTGACTCTAAGCCACGGATTTTTCCTTTTTTTATCTTGTAGTTGTCCGCAATGCGAGCTCCCGGAAGAGCCACCATAACCTTGATGCCTGCGCGCACATTTGGTGCTCCGCAGACGATTTGACGGGCTTCTTCTTCGCCAACGTTAACCTGACAAACATGGAGGTGAGTTTCTGGCACATCTTCGCAAGACAAGACCTCACCGACGACAATTTTTGAGAGACCAGCAGCAGGTGATTCCACACCTTCTACTTCGATCCCTGTGGTTGACATTTTTTCAGCCAACTCTTGTGAGGACACATCAATGTCCACCAATTCTTTTAACCATTTATAAGATACAAGCATAATTTAGTTCTCCAGAATGACAGTTGCCACTCTAGTTTTTTTCCTTTCCTATCATTTCATTAGAAGAATCATCTTCTTACCTTAATTTCTTTTTCAGTAACCAATCCGTATCTACCTTTTGCCCAACCAGAAAACGATGTTGGCTAAATTTTTCAAAACCATATCGATTATAAAATGCTTGAGCTTTTGTATTATGCTCCCAAACACCTAGCCAAGCCCAAGAAAAACTATTTTTTGTAGCAAGTTCCAGAGCAAATTCAAAAAGCTACTTACCAAGTCCAAATCCTTGGAATTTTTGTAGCACATAGAGGCGTTGAATTTCAAAAGCGTCCTCTAATTCTCTCTCAGTTTGAGCACTTCCCCAGTTGACTTTGAGAAAACCAGCTATCTCCTCTTCATGCATAATGAAATAGGTTTCGGAGTCAGGATTTTCCAACTCAGTTGACAAAACTCTTAGATTATAAGCCTCTTCAAAGTATTCCTGTAACTGCTCTTCCGTATTATCATGAGCAAATGTTTCACGAAAGGTTTGTTTGGCAAGTTTTGCCAACACCTCAACATCTGCTATTTCCACTTTTCTAATCATTATTTAAACTGTTCTGAGAAGCGGACATCACCTTGGTAGAATCCACGGATATCGTTGATTCCGTAACGAAGCATAGCTACACGCTCTTGTCCAAGACCAAAAGGCAAAGCCAGAGTAAACAGTCGCATCGATACCACTCATCTCAAGGACACGTGGGTGAACCATCCCAGCACCCATAATCTCGATCCAACCAGTTTTTCTTACATACGTTACAGCCGTCTCCTCCACACTTGAAGCATGAAACATCCACCTCAACAGATGGCTCAGTGAACGGGAAGTATGATGGACGCAGACGGATTTGACGCTCTTTACCAAACATTTTTTGTACAATCAACTGGAGGGTTCCTTGAAGGTCAGCCATAGAGATGTTTTTTTCCCAACAACCAAACCTTCGATTTGGTGGAACTGGTGACTGTGGGTTGCATCATCCGTATCACGACGGAATACACGTCCTGGTGAGATCATCTTCAAAGGACCTTTTGAAAAATCATGGGCATCCATAGCACGCGCCTGAACTGGAGATGTGTGAGTACGAAGCAAGATTTCTTCTGTGATATAGAAAGTGTCCTGCATATCACGAGCTGGGTGATCCTTTGGAAGGTTCATACGTTCAAAGTTATAGTAGTCTTGTTCCACTTCAAATCCATCCACGACTTGGTAACCCATCCCGATGAAGATATCTTCTATTTCTTCACTAGTTTGTGTGAGGACGTGACGGTGACCAGTCGCAACTGGACGACCTGGAAGCGTAACATCGATGCTCTCACTTGCTAGTTGAGCTTCCACTTTCTTTTCTTCCAAGAGCTTAGCTGTTTCTTCAAAGGTAGCAGTTAAGACATCACGAGCTTCATTGACGTGTTTTTCCGATAATTGGACGCATTTCTGCAGAAACGTCTTTCATCCCTTTAAGAATTTCAGTCAGTGATCCTTTTTTTACCAAGGACAGAGACGCGCAATTCTTGCAGCTCTTTTTCATTTTCAGCAGAAATCTGCTTCAAGCTAGCTAGCGTTTCTTCACGAAGCGCTTTTTAATTGTTCTTCAATAGTTGACATAATTCCTCCATCAGTCTCTCGTAGATAAAAAAAGAAAACCACATGCCAAAAAAACTCCACACTCGGAGCGTTGACACGCGGTACCATCCGTTTTTATCTGACAAGTCAGACCTTTATTTCTGAATCCATAGGCAAGTGAATTCACCCAGCTTTCATATAGAGAGCTTTCAGTCACGGCTCTCCTCCCTGATATACTTCCCCTGAGATACTAGTCTTGCAGATTCCTATTTAATTATTATTCATTTTATCAAATTTCAAGCATTCTTGCAAGATATTTTGCGACTAATCAACATAGTCCCCACCTTCAAAGCCGTAATACTCTTCCAAGCTGAGACCACTTGCAGCGATGTCCTTGGCTTCTTTTCCGACGTAGCGAAGGTGCCATTCTTCAGCCATATAGCCTGTTTCTTTTTCCTTACCTTTGAGATAGCGAACGACAAAACCACAGTCTGCAGCATGATCTAAAAGCCATTGGGCAGCCTTAGGTTCGGTAACCAATTCTCCGTCTGTACCGATAAGGTCAAATGCTAGTCCAGTTTGGTGTTCACTGTATCCAGGCCGAGCAGAATAGCGGTCAGCCTCTGCCTTTCCATCTTTGTTGACATAGTCCTGATAAAGTTGAGTTTGAGTTTCATAACTTCTGAAACCACTATAGTGATCGCTGATTGGGAAACCTGCTTCCTGCATAGCAGCAATTAGCTTCAACAATTCTGCCTTTGCTGTAGGATTTTCTCCAGGATTATAGTCCTTAGACAAGGGATAATGCTTATTAGCGATAATAATCTCATCGTACTTCCCTTGAACGCTATAGTAATCTCCCTTATTAACTACTTCTGCCTTCTTTTGGCTAGCCTCATGAGACTTGCTACCAACAGTTCCTTCTTGGACGGTTTTTTCTTCAGTTGAAGTCTGTGTTTCTGAAGTCGCTGGCTTTTCTTGCGAACAAGCTGCCAATGTCAAGGCTAGCAATCCTGATAATACAAGGTATCTTTTTTTCATTGTTTATCCTTTCATTTCTATTATTTGGTCCAAAGTTTCAGATAAGGTTTCAACCAAACCTTCTACTTTACTTCCCTTAACCTGATATTTTTCGGCAACCATTTCTTCCCAAGGAACCCACCAAACTGGACCACGACCATTAAGACCGTGTCCCTTCATATCACCCTCTCGTCTCGGAAAAATATGCCAGTGGGCATGTGCATCACCGTTTCCCAACAACTCTACATTCATCTTTTGAGCAGCAAAAGCTTTAGAGACGGCTTCTTGAACCAAGCTCATTTCTTCTAAAAAGCGAAGTTTGACTGGAGTTTCCATATGATGCAATTCTGTGACATGTTCTTTTGCTAGGAATAAAGTATAGCCTTCAAAATACTGGTGATCTCCAATGACAACATAGCCTGTTTCCAGTTCTTTTACAAAGTAAGGATTTTCCTCTGCCTTAATCAATTCAATTCGTTGACAAATTAGGCACATCCTAGTCCACCAACTCACTCTTAAGATAAGCGTCCACCATTCGCTCAGTAGCAAGAACAGAATCGATATGAGTTCGCTCGTAAGAGTGACTAGACTCGATACCCGCTCCTAGAAGAGCGTGTTTGACTTCTGCTCCAGCTGACATGGCTGCAGAAGCATCCGAACCGTAAAATGGATAGATATCTAGTTTAAATGGAATGTCCTGCTCTTTTGCTAGAGCAACCAGATGTTGACGGAATTCATAGTGGTAAGGACCTGAAGCATCTTTGACACAGATAGACACTGTGTACTCATCCGTCTGTTGGTCATCTCCCATTGCACCCATATCTACTGCTAGATATTCAACAACTTGACTAGGGATGTTTGAGTTAGCGCCATGCCCCACTTCTTCAAGACCGAGAAGGCAAAATGCGTAGTGACAGGGAGTTCAATCCCTTCTTCCTTATATACTTTAAGGAGATTTAGAAGGATAGCTGCACTGACCTTATCATCCAAATGACGAGACTTGATAAATCCTGAATCTGTCACGACAGTTCGTGGGTCAAAGCTGATAAAGTCACCAACCTCAATACCAAGTGCTCGTGTTTCTTTTTCATTAGTCACTTTTTCGTCCAAACGCACTTCCATATTGTCCTGCGTGCGTTCAGCAGTGCCAGCGTCCTTGTATACATGACAAGAAGTCTGGTGGATCAAAATGGTACCTGAAATAGTCTTACCTGTACTAGCCACATGAACTGTACAGTTTTCGCCTTCAATCATATTCCAAGGATAACCACCGATACGGTCCATTTTAAGACGACCATCTGGTTTAACAGCGCGAACGATAGCTCCCAAGGTATCCACATGGGCGGTCACATAACGCTGTTGCTCGTCATTTTTACCTTTGACAGTAACGTTGACACCACCTTTGGCAGTACGGATTGGTTGATAACCTAGTTTTTCAAGAGTCTCAACCAAATAATTCGTAATTTCACGTGTAAAACCTGTTGGCGATGCGATAGCAGTTAGTTCTTTGATATATTCTACAGTTTGATTCATTTCTTCACCTCTTGCTACCATTATATCACTTTTTCCCATTTTTAGTATGTGTAAAAGGAAAAAAACGAAAAATACTTTTGATTGCAAAAAGTATTTTTATGATATAATGAAAAAAGTTCTTATGATGAAAGGAAAAAATATGAACAGATATTTCAAAATGACGCTTCTCTTAGCCTTACCGTTGGCATTCTTATTGGGATGTTCTAAACAATCATCAACAACTTCTAACCCCTCAAAAGCAGAGACAACTGAGGTAAAAACGACTGAAGCTGAAACAACTGAGGCTGAAACTACAGAAAAGAAAGCCGAATCAAAAACTGTAACCTTTGTTCATGACAGTAATCCTGGAAGACATTCTACCTTGACATATACTGTAGAGGGTGATGACGTTATGAAACAAGAAGTTTATAATGTTTTTGAACCTGAAATACTCAATAAGAGCGCTGATGAGCTTAAAGAACTTATCGTGAAAACTTATAAAGGGTATGAGGGAATCAAAGGTGTTACACAAAATATCGAATTCAAAGATGGAAAAGTCATCCATACCATGGTCATTGACATGACTGTAGTCAATCTTGATGAGATGAAAAAAGCAATGCCAAATGAATATTCAGGAGCTGGAAAACGTGTGAGTTTTGCAAAAACTAAAAAGATGCTTGAGGACCTTGGATATACTGAAAAAACGAACTAAGAGTAATAAAAAAACTTGGCATAAGCCAAGATTTTTTTATTCCATCTCAAAAGCTTCACTCTTTTGCTTATTTGGCAGAACAAGAGAAAGTAAAATCCCAATGATCGCTGGTACTAACCATGGCAATGAAGCCTTAGCAAATGGTAGAGCATTCACAATATTGGCAAGGAAGGTCACTTCAAATGAACTTCCCAAGACACTAGCTACGGCAATAGCTGTAACAAGCCCCATCGTCAATTGCATGCCTGGTTTTGAAAGTGGTACAAACTTGTTCACAATCACAATCATAACAATCACAATGGTAATTGGATACAAGATAACTAGGACAGGGATAGAATATTTGATGATTGCATCAAGTCCGAGGTTGGCAATTGCAAAAACCAATCAAGGTAAAGACAGTCGCATAAACCTTATAGCTGAGTTGTGGGAAACGTCCGTTAAAGAATTCAGCAGTTGAAACAATCAAACCTACAGTCGTTGTGAAGCAAGTTACTGTTACCATAGTCGCTAGGAATAATTGAGCTGTTGAACCAAAGATTTCTTGGGTCGCTTGTGACAAGATATAAACCCCTGGAGTTCCACCCTTCATCGCTTCTTCTGTCATCGGGAAGTGATTTCCAAGGAAACCCTAGGCCAATGTATAGAGCACTAAAGCCAAGTGCTACGACAATTCCGACTACCCAAATGGTTGAGATGTACTCTTTTTTTACTCGAAAAATCCAAGTTGTTTTTAAGGTTTCAACCGCGATTACACTAAAAGGCAACAGATGCGAGAGCATCTAGAGTATTATATCCTTCAAGGAATCCTGCTCCAAATGCTGAAGCTTGATATCTTTGCTGTAGTCGCTATGGAGCATTTCCGCCATATTTGAGGGCTCCAAGAATTACCAAGATTATAATCAAGAGGGCAAAAAAACTGGAGTCAAAACACGGCCGATACGATCCAAAAATCTTTGAAGGATTAAGCGCGATTAAGAATCTCTGCAACAAAGTAGATAAGGGTAAAGACAATCAAGCCTAGACCTTTGTCAGCATCTGCCAAGAGTGGACTAATCCCTACTGCATAAGAAGTTGTTGCAGTACGTGGAATGGCAAAGAATGGACCAATCGACAAGTACAAAACTGCTAGATAAATCGTTGCAAACCAAGGGGAAATCTTAGTAGAAATCTCATAGATATATCCCTTAGGATTTAAGGTCCCGATGATCGAGGTCAAGACGGCAAGTCCGACACCTGAAAGTACAAATCCTGCAATGGCAGGGAGAAAGTGTTCCCCAGATTGAGCACCTAGGGTAGGGGGAAAATCAAATTACCCGCACCAAAAAAATATTCCAAACAGGAGTAATCCTGTTAAAAGCACCTTTTTAGCCATAAACTCTCCTTATAAAAAAAATAAAAATACTTTCTTAGTATAACATGATTAAAGGCTTGAAAAAGGCTATCTCGGAATAATTTTTAAAATGTTTTTCAATTTTTCTGATTTTTTTAGAGCAAATAAACTCCCTTTAAAAACCTTTCTTATTTTTCGGTCTTAAAGGGAGATTTTCTTATTCTAAGGCATCCATGCCACCTTGGACATTGATAACCTCATATCCTTGTTCAGCTAAAAATTGACAAGCGCGTGCTGAACGCATTCCTGATTTACAAATCACGTAGTAAAGATTATCCTTATCTAGTTGTTTATATGTATCAGCTAATTGGCTGAGAGGTAAATTACGAGCGCCTTCTAAATGAAGAGTCTCAAATTCCTCTACTTCTCTCACATCCAATACAGAAAGCGACTCTTTCTGGTATAGTTGGTAAATCATTAAAAGTAATTTCTTTCATTTTTCTTCTCCGAGAATTTTTTGAATTCTTTCTTTCAAGTCAGGCAAAACATCTGCTTCAAACCAAGGATTTTTTTTCATCCAGATTTGGTTGCGAGGTGACGGGTGCACCAAAGGGTAATAATCTGGCAAATAATCCTTAAAGCGATGTACACGGTCCGTTACCTTTCCACTGACCTTTTCATGCAGATAGTAGGCTTGGGCATACTGCCCAATCAAGAGTGTTAATTGAATATCAGGTAACTCTTTCAAAAGTTTAGGGTGCCATTTTTCTGCAAAACCAGGTCTGGGAGGTAAGTCACCAGATTTCCCATGTCCAGGAAAATAGAAATCCATGGGCATGACAGCAAAGTAACCTGACTTGTAAAAAGTATCCTCATCCACACCCAACCAGTCTCGCAAGCGGTCGCCACTTTTATCCTTCCAGTAAAGTCCTGCTTCTTGGGTTTTTAGCCCAGGTGCCTGCCCAATGATATTGATACGAGCTGTTTTAGGAGCAGCAAAGAGAGGCTCGATTCCTTGCTCAGTATAGTGTTGATTTTGCGGATCAGCCATGATGGCTTGTTTGATTCTTTCGATTTGAGACATCTACTCTCCCTCCAAAAAGAAGTCTAAGCATAAAATCTCAGACTTCTATAGCATTATTTGATCAATTCATAGATAGCTTCAGCGTAGATGGCTGCTGCACGGAAGAGATCATCCAAGGCGATAAATTCGTTGGCTTGGTGCATGGTATCGATAGAATCTGGGAACATAGCACCGTAGGCTACACCACGCTCTAAAAGACGTCCGAAAGTTCCACCACCAATAACTTGTTCATGCCCTTGAAGTCCAGTTTGTTTTTCATAAACATTTAACAAGGTTTGGACAAGCGGATCTTCCATTGGTACATAGTGAGGTGTGTGACCATGTTCAGAAAGGCTAACTGAAGCAACTGGCAAGCTTTCAAGAACTGACTTGATTTGCTCTGGACTTGTTCCTTTTGGATAACGGAAGTTAAGGGCAATGGTATTGTCAGCACTTGTTTCATCAAAGCGGAAGACACCAGCATTCATAGAAAGTGCTCCCATCTTTTCATCCACATGAGCTACTTTCAAATTTGCCTTCGTGGTCGTTCAAGAGAATCTTACCTGCAATGTCAAGGAAGTCTTTTGCAGGTCCTTCAAAAGCAAACTGGCTGAGGAAGAGGGCTAGGTAAGTCGCACCATTGACACCTGAAGCAGGCATAGCACCGTGGGCAGATTTACCGATAATCGTAACCTTGTATTGACCGTTTTCTTCTTGAATTTCTCCTCTAAGCTTGTGCTCTGCAACGAAGTCATCTAGTTTCGCTTGTAAGTCAGCCAAGTCCCCTGAAACAACTGCTGTTGCTGATTCTGGCACCATATTTTCACGCAAACCACCTGTGAAGCTGTGAAGACGAGCTTCACCCTTGTTTTCACCAGCAAAGTGGAGGTATTCTGTGATATTTCCTTTTTCACCATTAATAATAGGGAATTCAGCATCAGGAGAGAAACCGAAGTCTGGTTTTGCAAGTCCTACGTGCTCGAAATAGTAGTCCATGTCTGCCCAGCCTGATTCTTCATCAGTTCCGACGATAAAGCGAACTTTTTTAGAAGTTGGAAGTCCCAATTCTTTGATGATTTTCAAACCATAGTAACATGCTGTAGTTGGTCCCTTGTCATCTGACGCTCCACGCGCATAGAGACGACCATCTTTGATAGTTGGAGTGTAAGGATCAGTATCCCATCCACTACCTGCTGGCACCACGTCCATGTGGGCAAAGATTCCGAGAACCTCTTCCCCTTGACCAAACTCAAAATGTCCTGCATAGTTGTCGACATTTTTTGTTGGGTATCCATCACGGTCTGCGATTTCAAGGAATTTCTCCAAAGCTTTTACCGGACCAGGTCCAAATGGGTGCTCCGCATCTGCCTCACTGTCATCGCGTTCTGAGTTGATTTCTAAGAGGCTAAATAAGTCAGCCAAGAGGGCTTCTTTACGTTTTTCTACTTCTGCTGTAAAATCAATAACTGTCATTTTTACTTCCTATCTTTTTTCGATAATTTCATCTACTGGCAAGCGGTAGCTTGGTTCCAACTTCTCGTCTGTGTATCCTACTGTGATCAAAAGTTCTGGACGGAAACGTTCTTCAATTTCCAAGACTTCATTAGTTTTTTTGATTTGTCAAAACCAAGGATAATGTTTGAACCGATTCCCTGGTCAGTCAATGCAAGGACTAAGTTCATCGCAACCAAACCAGCATTGAGGGCTAGGTAGTCACTGATTTGTTGTTCATTGTAACGCGCAAACTCTGCTGGAAGATTTTTCATAAAGTACTGAAGTTGCTCTTCTGAGAAATTATTGGCACCACCGATACGAGCAATCTTGCGGGCGCGTTTGGCTAGGTCAGTATCTGTAAACAAGGCAATGGTTACAGGTGCAGATGCTACTTGCTCATAGTTTACACCGTAAGCCAATTTTGCTAGTTCAGCATTTTTCTCACGAACCACAACAAACTTCCAAGGCTGGCTGTTGTGAGCGCTAGGTGCCAAGGTTGCGATTTCAATAGCTGTACGAACATCCTTCGGATCGACAGGTTTATCAATAAAATGCTTGGTCGCATGACGTTTTTTATTTAACTCAAGAAATTTCATAAGCAAGTTCCTTTTCTATTTCTATTGCTTCCATTTTACCACATTCTGAAAGAGCTTGCAGAGTTTTTTCATTGGCGGAATAAATTATCTTTTTCTTATCTGGTTTAATTTTTAATTATAGACTCAAACTGGAAATTATAATATTTCTCTATCACGTCCATAAAAAATATATATTGGCTATTTGATGAATTGTCTGGTAAGCTAGAAAGCATTAAGTAAAGGAGACTCTTATGAAAAAATTATTCTTATTATTTGCTATCAGTCCCTTGTTGGTGGCCTGTGGACAATCTAAACAGGATAGTACTTCAACTTCCACTGCTAGCCCTAAAACCATTGTCGTAGCCACTGCTGGAGACATTCCACCTTTTGATTTTGAAAAAGATGGTAATTTAACTGGATATGATGTTGAAGTTTTAAAAGCGGTCGATGAAAAACTAGATCAATACAAGATTGAATTTCAAAAAACAGCTTGGGAGAGTATCTTCCCTGGAGTTGATGCTGGCCGTTACCAAGCTGCTGCCAACAACTTGAGCTACACCAAAGAGAGAGCCGACAAATATCTCTACTCCCTACCTATCGCAAAAAATCCTTTGGTTCTCGTGAGCAGAAAAGACAAGGCTCTTACCTCTCTTCAAGACATCGCTGGTAAAACTACACAGGATGACACTGGAACTTCTACTGCCAAGGTTGTTACAGACTGGAATCAAAGCCACTCAGACAATCCTGCCACCATCCAATACTCTGGTGAGGATGTGGCTAAACGCCTGACTGACCTCGCCAATGGTGAATTTGATTTCCTAATTTTTGATAAAATTTCTGTTCAAAAAATTATCCAAGACCGTGGCTTAGACTTGAACGTAGTCGACTTGGAAAGCAATGATAATCCAAACAACTACATCATCTTCTCAAGCGACCAAAAAGAATTTAAAGAGCAATTTGACAAGGTTCTCAAAGAACTCTACCAAGATGGAACCCTTGAAAAACTCAGCAAAACTTATCTCGGTGGCTCTTATCTACCAGATCAATCTCAATTACAATAAGATATACTAAAAACGATTGGCTCGTCCAATCGTTTATTTAGTATCTGTTAATTAAAGCAACTCTTACAAAAAATCAAAATAATTCTTCACATCCTCTACATAGCCATGCTTTTCAATTAAACTAGCTAACAAATCTCTATTATGTCCTTGGTAATTGTCCTCTCGCCGCAATTCTTCATACATTTCGATAAAGGGAAGGCCTTTGGTCTTGGCTGATTCTAGCTCTGCTTCATAGTCATAGACAACCTTACGAAATTGGATATTGACTAATTCACCATTTTCAACCTCAAGTAAGGCATACTGGGCACGGTGATTTTTCAGCCCTACCCAGTCAAAATAAGGCATACCAATCGAACCTGGATTGATGATTTGTTGACCTTGGCTACCATAACGAAGCAACTGCTTGTGAACATGACCATAGACGGCTACATCAGTAGTTTCATCAAGTAACTGGTCAAATTTTTCGGTATCATTTTCAACCAGCAAATCACCACCATAATTTTTCTCAGGTAAATTATGTGAAAGAGAAAAGCGCAAGCCTTCTACTTCTTTCTTGGCTACCATAGGTAGATTTCTCAACCAATCAATATGCTCTGGGTTTAGACGCTCCATCAGATACTGAGTCATCCTGAGAAGCTGAATTTCTTGGGGATCCTCTAAACCATATTGCCCATCTAAAGCCTCTAACACACAATCATCCCAGTTGCCTCGAACAGATGCTGTAATGGGAAGGTCTTTCAAAAGAGCCACCAAGTCATTTGCTCCCGGTCCAGGAAGAAAAATATCTCCCAGAAGCCAATACTCAGTCGCACCAAGATTTTTAGTGTCCTCAAGCACTCCAGCTAAGGCTGTCGTGTTGCCATGAATGTCTGATAAAATTGCAATCTTATGGTTCATTTTACACACTCTCTTTATTCGTATTTATTTATTCTAGCTATCCCTTACACCGTTATAGGTCTGCACCTTTCTTCATCTCACTTCCTCGTGCTAGGGGTTCTTTTTAGTTCCTTAAATATCGTATATACTCTACTAATACGTAGACAAGGATTGTTAAACAAATGATCATCTCTAACCAAACGAGGAGGTTGAGGACTGGAAACTGCAGAATGCCTTGGGACATTTTTCAATGAAGTTGCTGTGATGATGGTTGGAAAGGTTAGGGCTGAGAAGGCTGGTTGGAAACCTTGTTTTTAAAAATCCTTGGCAAGCGACTAAGGACAAAGAAAAAAAGAAGGTCTGTGATGCAAGGATCATAACTAGTAAAAATCCAACTAGGAAGACTGTATCCTCCTACTCTCACTAATGCTCGCCAAAAAGGAGAGAAAATGGAGCACAATAGATTCCTTCTTGCCCCAGTAAAGCGAGCGGTAATGGATTTTTCCACAAATCTTGATAAATTAGAGGGTAAAGGATAAGGGTTAAGATAAAACCAAAAATCCAAGCTCCATAGGCAATCCCAACTATCCCCACTACTGGGTAGGTCAAGCTTGCTACTGCTATTCCTACATAAAGAACCGTCCAAGTTGGTGTAGCACTAGCCCTTGGTTTAGCCTGTACGTAATTGATAGTAAAGTAGGTGATTAAACCTACATCCAAAAGAAAGGCAAACCACCAGAGAACTTGTGCAATAATACTCAAGTTCATAGGTAATACGCGCAACAAATAAGTCGATAAAATCATCCCTGCCATGGGAAAGGTTGCCATTCCTGACAAAACAGGGGCTTTCTCTAATTCTTGCTTACTTTCATGCCAGTTATTGAGGTGGCTTACCAAAAAATAAAACCATAAAATCAAGCCTGACAAACTAAAGATGTGTGATAAAAGCGGAAAAATATCCAAGATGAGATTTCCTGCTCCAGCCAATCCCAATAAGCAACCTGAAAAGGCTAAGGGGAGTTTTTTCATACCAACCTCCGAAAATGACGTTACTATCAGTATATCATAAAAACCATTAAAAAAGCATATAAAAATGGAGTCCGACCCTATCAGACTCCATCCTTTTTATAATTTAGGCGTAAGGTTGCAACTCTGGATTAATTGGTGTATTGGCTAAGTTATTAGCATAGTTACAGAGAGTCGCCAAACTGACACCAAGGACGACATCCAAGGCATTTTCTTGCGTGTAGCCAGCATCCAAAAACTCTCCAAGAGCTTCATCTCCTACACGCCCTTTGGTATTGATGACTGCCAAGGTAAACTTAGCAAGTGTATCTAGCTTAGGATCACTTTCAATCGGAGTACGATTGCGAAGGGCTTGGAGAAGGTCATCGTTCATCTGGATTTGCTTTATAGAAAAGGCAGTGTGCCCTGCTACACAGAAGGCACATCCATTGGTTACAGCTGCAGTGATTTGTACCACCTCGCGCTCTACGGGTGTTAGACTATTGCGACGATTGATTGCGCCAACAGTGCGATACGTTTCGAGGGCTGTTGGAGCATTTGCCAAAAGTCCGATAAGGTTAGGAATGTATCCATTATTGTCCTTTTGAACTGTTTTAAGAACTTCTTTGACTTCTGCTGGTGCTGATTCTACAGTATGGATAGTAAATGTTGTCATAAGAGGACCTCTTTTCATTTTCTTGACACTTAGTCTATCACAGAATTTTCTACTTGTATAATATATTTTTTTAATTGTGTTGATAGGATTTTTTTATGAAAACAAAAAATCACACAAAATGTGTGATTAGCTTAAGTAGCAAAATACTTCTTGGTCTCAGCGATAACGACTGGAGATAAGTCCAAGATAACAATCAAGTTTGGTAGAGTCATGAGAGCATTAACAATATCCGCAATGACCCAGACCATATCTAGCTTGATGAATCCACCTAGTAAGACCATGAGCACAAAGACAACACGATAAAGCCAGATAAAGCGAACGCCAAAGAGGAACTTAAATCAACGTTCCCCGTAATAGTTCCATCCCAAAATCGTGGTAAAGGCAAAGAGTACCAAGAAGATTGTTAAAAGGGCGCCATTTTTCTCCCATTCCTAAAAGGATATAGTGCATCGGACCACCCGCAACCGCACCATGGTCATCCTTAGTCCGGTATTTAATGGCAAGTAGTCCTTCTGCATACATGGTTGCCATTCCAAAAAAAGCTGCCATCCACATCCAAAAGAGAGCTCTTGGGCCACCAACTTTGATAGCCGTTGCCACCCCCGATGATATTTCCTGTACCAACAGTTGCTGCTAGGGCTGTACACAAGGCAGCAAAGCTCGAAATATCCCCATGCGCCTTATCCTTGATAAAAATAAGCTGGAAGGCCTTTGGGAGACGCAGGATCTGTAAGAGTCCTAAGCGAAGAGTCAAGTAAATCCCTGTACCAACCGATAAGATTAAAAAGGGTGGTCCCCATACCAGAGCATCAAGCTCTTTTAGCAAATTTAACATACTACTCTCCTATCTATTCAACTCCAAAAGAAAGAGCACATGTTAGAAACATGTACTCTGGAATGCATCGATAAATGCCAAAAATCGTTCTATCATTGCTCTGTCCTTTTACCTGAGAGTTTGAGCAGTTGCCTGCCTTGCCCCTTCGGTGCCTTTTACGGTCTCTCCAGAGTTCCGTCCATTTACAGTCATGAAAGGTCAAAGGACCTTCCACTTCTATTAAACTTCATTCGGTGTTGTATGTAATTTTTTTACTTATTTTACAAGAAATGTTATCTTTTGTCAATATATTTTTTTCAGCGTTGGTTAGACGAAAGACTTTCTCGATCTTTTGAGTGTGGAAAAAAATCTAATATTTCACTACCATTTCCGATGATATAATCAATTCATTTCATGTCATTTTTTTAGAATTTCACTCATATTATAAAAAAAGTTAAAAAAATAAAATACTATTTCAAAATTTAAATATAAAATTGTAGGCTAAGAAATCTATAACATCAAATTATTTACTATTATTTTACATGAATTAGCGTTTTAAAAGCAAATTAAATGTCTGGCGAATCATCTGTCCACCAATTGTATCCTTAAACTTATCCTCCCTAGATAACTCATCTAACATCTCTTCTAGACTAACAGCTTTGATATGACCTGGCCAAAAGACATTATCCAATCTACCTGCGCCCTTATAAGTTGGCATCAAGACAACACGTGTTTCCAAGCGATAAAATTTTTAATAAATTTGCAAATTTATGGGAAAAAAACTTTCTTCTGCATAAGACATGTTAGGAGACATTTTTTTAGGTCTGCCTATTTGAGCTCCTGTAGCACTATCTATAGTGTACAATAAACCATTCTCTTCTCTGTAAATCACATTTCCTGATGAATAAAACTTTAAATCCACTAACCAAATTGTAGACCCAGATACAATAACACAATCAATATCTGCATCTACTCTTTCATCTTCTAAATTGAGATTATGAACAGACCAAAAGGTAACTAATTTTTCTAAAAGTCCTTGTTTTTGTAACGCTTTTGCAAAATTAATTTCTCCCTCTTGACCAAGATTAATGGCAGATTCATCAAATCCTGATTTATTCAATCCTTTTCCAGGCTCTCCAAACATCAATTCATGCTGATAAAGTTTATAATTCTTAAGTTTTTGTGGTTCAAATCCTGTCATTTTACCATTATGAGTTGCCTTGGAAATAATGGAAAGTTCACTATATTTAGATATTGAAGGAGTACGGGTTTTTGAGAAAAACTTATCATTTTGTCTTCTGTCCCAAAAGAAATCCTAATATAAAATATAATTTATTTCTGAGATGTTTAAAAAGCTAAACAATTTCTCCCCCTAAAAAAATATCTTATTTAGCAATAATAACTTTACTTGGTCTGAGAACTCTATTATTTAACAGATATCCATTTTGCAATACTTCAACAATGTTATTCTCACTTTGTTCATCAGTAACTGCCACTGTATTAACAACTTCATGCAAACTTGGGTCAATCATACCACTATTATCAATAACCTGTAACCCATTCAACGAAAGAACTTGTAGAAGTTCTTCAGCAATTGAGGTAAGTAAATCTGATTTTTCTTCAGATGATTCAATACGATCAATAACTTGAAGAATCTGTTTCATAAATGGAGCAAATTTCTCACCCTTGTCTAAATCTTGTCTATAGATTAAATACTGCTTCAGTTCTTCAATCAGACTATTTTTAGCTTTATCTTCTAATAAGCGGCGTGTAATTAAAGATTCAATATCTTCAACTTTATCTACGATATATGAAACTTTTTCATGCAATACTTCTTCACTCATAAGAACTTTATCCTTTCTTTCTTCTATTTATTTGCCATCCCTTAGGATAATTGTAATACAAGACAATATTTGATAATAATGCCAAACTTAAAGCATTACTAATCCAAAAACTGTGCACAAACTTATCAAAGAAACCACTCAAAAACCAATTAGCTACAAAAACTAAGACAAACATTAAACATCCCATACCTTGCGAGTGACGTGTTGTAGCATAAATGGTAGAATTTTTTTATTTTTCAATATAATCATTATAAAAAAATTAGTATTTTTTTAATTTTTATCTTCAATTCCTAATTTTTTTGCGCCTTTTGCTAGGTAAGCTTCTGCAATTCGAACACGCGCCTTATTATCTAAAACTGCGTTATGCTCATATTTTGTTCGATCGATATATTTTCTAAAGAATGCCTCAACGTCTGTATCAGGTGCTTTTTTCATACGCTCTATCGTAATATCTAACAATAAACTAAAAATATACCTGTTGGAAATCTTTATTGTTCCCATATCTTTCGTTTAAGGTATCTAAATAATTCTCACACTCATCTTCAGATTTCAAAAAAACAGAATACTTGCATAGTGTATTTTTATGCTCTAGTGAATCCGAAACATCTACTAATTTTTTTGCAAACTTATAGGCTTCTTCAATATCTCCAATTTCTCTATAAGAGCATGATAAAAGGTTATAAATATATTCTTCATTATTTTTTTATTTTTCTTCTAAATAATGATCATATAGATATCGAACATCTTTTTTCTGCCTGTTTATACTGTTCAAATAAAAAAATAGAGATCTACCCTTTTTCAAAAGATAAAAGGAATTATTAGACAGTTCAAAAAGCTTCCTGATAATACTGAATTGCAAAATTTTTTTGCTGATCCTTTTCACAATAAACATCACCTAACAAGGATAGGATATCTGCATTTTTAGGTCTCAATCTATTAGCTTCACTAATTGCTAGCTCTGCATCCGATAATTTTTGATCTTCAAGGCTAATCATAGCCTTAAAATACCAGGCATCTGCATCATTTCGATTTATTTTTAAAGCCTCTTCAATGTAAGAATAAGCTAATGATTTCTTTCCTGAGTAAAAAGCCTGCCTAGCTGAATCAAGATAGCTTGTATTAGAATCATTAGTTGGAGTAGAATCTGGGGTTCCTTCAGAACTTTGTTTAGAAATTGCTAACTCCCCATCATATTTTTTTCTGGTTTCTTCATTTTCAAATACTTTTTCTGCCTGCGCAATAATTTCCATCTTTCTTTCAGCCATTGATCTTTGATCTATATTGGGTGAACCCGTCAATTGACGATAGCGTTTTCGATTTGACTTGATACTTTTCTTAACATCATCTAATGAACTTGTTTCTGAAATTCCTAACTCTTCATAATAGTTTGTTACTAACATTGTGCCTCTCCTCTAATCAATTGTTAAATCTTTTATTTTACGACTGGCCACTTCTACAGCATTTTTATCTAGATTTGCTTGTCTCTCTACCTCAAAAGTCCCTAATAGGTGATTATCTGAATCATGTACCTCTACAAATACTGTTTGATCAACATCATAATGATAAGTTACTTTCAAAGCCGTTCCTGCTGCCCAGTCTCCGGGTAATTTAATGGTGCTCTCTCCTATAACAGTAACAAATTGTGGATCCTCGTCATCCCCTTGAGTAACCTCTACTAGCACATTTTGTTGATTATCTACAACTGTTGAAAAATACTCAGAGTGCTTGTTTGGAACCTTGGAATTTTTGGGAATAATAATCGTATTTCTTTTCACACCATTTGAGAGAGCCAGAGTTCCCAAGGCTTGAGAAGTCACATCCGAAACAACTAATTTTTCTGCTAGTCCACGAACTGTTTCACTAACATCTGCACTTTCTGATTTATTAGCGATTTCCAATGCTGCCTGAATAGCTGCGCCCTGTGCTACAGCTTCATCTGGATTGATAGAATATACAATCTTCTTCCCAATTTTCTCTTCTAATTTTCTTTGTACCATTGGCATGCGGGTTGAACCACCTATTAATAGTACTTGGTCAATTTCATCCCATGATATTCCAGACTCTTCAACGACATCATCCAACAACTCTTCTGTACGATTCATTAGACTTTTCGTTGCTTCTTCAAATTCTACACGTGTTACCGGGATTTTATAACTTTTGCCTTTATAATCAAGAAAGACATTTGTTTTTTCTACAGTTGTTAGCCCTCTCTTTGTATTCTCTGATTTTTCACGAAGCAAAGCAGTAAAGTGTTCATCCGTATAAATATCCTCTGCTCCCTGTTCTTCCATCTTTTCAGCAATAATCATTGATAGGGCATTATCAAAATCAAATCCTCCTAAATTACGATCTCCATCAGTGGCAATAACATCAAACTCACCATCTTTTATTTTCATTAATGTGACGTCAAAGGTTCCTCCACCTAAATCGTATACCAATACTGTCTCATTTTTTTCAGCTGATATACCGTATGCAAGAGCCGCAGCTGTAGGTTCATTTAGAACTCGTAAAACATTGAGTCCAGCAATTTCTCCTGCATGTTTCGTTGCTGTTCTACGGGCATCATCAAAATAAGCTGGAACAGTTATTACAACATCTTCTACCTTGTCACCAAGTGCATTTTCTGCTCCTTCTTTTAATCTTTTTAGAATGATTGCTGATATTTCTTCTGCTGTATAAACTGTATCACTAGGAGAATCAAATTTCCAATTTGGATTTCCCATCTGCCTTTTAACATACTGTACAACTGCTTCAGGACTACTTGCTGCCAAGTTTTTAGCTTGAATCCCAACAAGTGGTTCATCTTTACCATCAAAATCTTGGAAGAATACTACCGATGGAGTTAAATTTTCACCATCTTGATTCAATAAAATTTGCGGCTGTCCAGTTTCTGATAATACTGATACTGCTGAATAGGTCGTTCCTAAATCAATTCCAATTGCTCTACTCATATTTCACTCCTAATCATTATTTGATTTAAACTGTGTTAGTACTTCTGTTAAAAAAACTTATAATATTTTAACTCTGCACCTATCTTGCTCTGATTTTTTTCTAATATATCATAAGACTACTAACGATTAAATTACTAAGTTAAACTTCTTATTTCTGTCACAATGATAAATCCAATTCTTTAATTGGTTTTTTTCAAGTCTTTTTATTATCTTCTAACTATATTGTGTTTTTTTATTGTTTACTCTCCCTTTCATCTATTATATGAATCTTCAATTCTTTTGTATTTTTATTTAATCATAAACAAACTCCCTTAAATTTGATTGCATACGTTTACAGTATAGCATGCTATTCGCTCAATTTACGAAAAAAACGTAACTATAATTACCCTTGTAGAGCATTCTACCCCCGAAAAACGTAACTATAATTACTTTTTCACTAAAAAGTCAACCAAAAACTGGTAGAATTATGAAAGAATATAAAAAAAATTCAAGGAGATTTAAAATGCAAGATGAAAGTGTATATGGATTAGTTTATAAATCCATCCGTGAGGAGAGAGGGTTTACACAGAAGAAAGCTGCTGGCACTAACGGTGACTCCCTCATTTCTTACGTCAGTTTGAGCAAGGAAAATCTCGAATTACTATTCAAAAAAATTTGATGAGCTTCTCTCGAATATTGGAATTGATAAAGGAGACCTTTGATATTCTCAAAAATGAAGATGTTTCCCTACTGAATTTCATAAATTACAGACTCAAGTAGCTAATTTAGCCTACAAGCGTGAATACAAAAAAAGATCCTTAGCTTGATTAATCAGCCCTTAGAAAATCCTGGTGTCTCTGAACACTATGTTATTGCTAATCGCGTAGTCAATAAATTTGCTATCGCAAATATTATTGGTAATTCTTTTCTAACTTCAAAAGACTATCAAGAATTGGAATATATCAAAAATTATCTTAGCGAATTAGATAACTGGAATAAAATCGAGGTAAAAATCTTTTCATCCATCATACCCCACTTTTCAATCGAATTTTTTTAGATTACAAGACTCTATCATTTACTAGATACTCTTAAAAAAACAAACTGAGTACCATTCAACCCGTACTGCTGACTACTATATTGACTGTATGAGAACTTCTATCAAACATTATTCTGTTAATGGTTACTATGATAAGGCTGAGAATTTAGCTCTTAAAACTTTGGAAGTAATTAACACCTTCCCTTTATTGAGTGCAAAAATGGTGGATATGATTGGTCTATCAATGGAACGTGCTAATAATTTTCTCAGACAAGATGACATCAGAGGTTTAGAAATTGCAAAACATATCTTTGCCGTTCTTGATAACTTTGAAAAAATCTATCCTAATCAACTCTTAACACGAATGAGAGAGGATTTCTTTGCTACTGTCACACAACTCAATCATACTGGACAACCTTTAGACGTCTAGTCGAGAAAAAGAAAAAGCTTGAGGAATACATAAGATTCCTCAAGCTTTTTCTTATCCTTTAAAGGTAACGATTGTTGCACCACTTCCACCTGCATTTTGTGGCGCATAGCCAAAGCTCTTGACTTGCTTGTTTCTTTGGAGATATTTGGTTACCCCTTCACGGATGACTCCTGTACCGATACCATGGATGATGTCCACTTGGGCCATGTTGTTGAGCAGGGCTTGGTCGATAAAGGCATCCAAGGCTTCCATAGCTTCCTCGTAACGTTTGCCACGAAGGTCTAGTCGAGCCTGTGGTCCTTTACCAGCAGCACGCTTGACAACGTTAACTTGTTTTTTCTTGACTGGCGCTTCTTGCTGAGCCTGAACCAAGTCAAACTCTTTTTCTTCAAGGGTCATCTTAATCAAGCCAACTTGAGCTTCCCAGCGACCATCCTTGAGTTGATTGGTCAAGGTACCTCGTTGACCATAGCTTAAAACGATGATATCATCCCCAACTTTTTGGAGCTCGTTTTTTCTTAGCCTTTTGGAGAACCTTTATGTTTTTAGAAAGATCAACTTTTTCAGGTGCTAACTTCTTGAGTTTGGCCTTGGCTTCGATAATTTCATGTGGTTTTAGTTGAGATTTGCTATGAAGATTTTTAAGAATATCATCACTTTCTGCTAGAGCTAAGTCAACAATCTCAGCAGCTTGCTCACGCGCCTTATTGAGTTCTGTTTCCTTCTCACGATTGAGCTCATTGTAAAGTTTTTTAAGAGCACGGTTCATCTTGAGGTTTTCTTGCTCGACTTGACGAATATTCTCAAGGCGTTTACGGCTTTCAAGTGTTTGCTCTTCCAATTGCTCAATAATGCGATTGACATCATTGTCTTGGTTAATCTGCTTGCTAGCATCGCCTACGATGACATCTGACAAGCCGAGACGTTTAGCAATCTCAAAGGCGTTGCTTCGACCAGGTACGCCTTGCATAAAGCGATAGGTCGGGCGCAAGCTAGCTGTATCAAACTCCATGCTGGCATTCTGAACATAGGCCGTTTCAATCCCGTAGGCCTTTGAGTTCAGGATAGTGAGTGGTTGCCATAGTCTTGACCTGACGCAAACGCAAGTCTTCTAGGATAGACATGGCAAGGGCTGCACCTTCTTGGGGATCTGTTCCTGCTCCAAGCTCATCTAGTAGCAAGAGCGAGTTTTGGTTAACCTTACCAAGAATATCAACAATATTAGTCATGTGACTAGAGAAGGTTGAAAGACTTTGTTCGATGGATTGTTCGTCTCCAATATCCGCAAAGACCTCCTCAAAAATTCCCACACGACTTCCCTTATCCGCCAAAATCGGCAAACCTGACTGAGCCATCAATTGCGTCAAACCCTAAGGTTTTGAGCATAATGGTCTTACCACCCGTATTGGGACCAGTGATGACGATGGCTGTTAGATCTTTACCAAAGTGTACATCATTAGCAACAGCATTTGCACCAAGGGATGACGAACATGAAGGAGTTGAATCTCCTGGTCCTCAGAGACTTGAGGAACTACTGCTCCTGTCTCTTGGATAAAGCGCACCTTAGCACGAATCAAGTCTAAATGTCCAATAATCCAGCCATCATTTGCGATTTCAGCCGCATGCGATCTTACTCGTTCAGAGAGTTCTTGCAGGATACGCATCATCTCATAGCGTTCATCTGCACGAAGACTAGCAATTTCCTCACTCAGCTTGACCACTTCACGCGGTTCGATATAGACAGTGTTCCCACTGGCAGAAATATCATGAACCACACCGGCAATCTTATTACGATAGGTGTTTTTGACAGGAAGAACCTGGCGACCATTTCTACTAGCGATGATGCCTTCAGTCAACATCTGAGCCTTTTGTTTGAGAAGGTCTTGCAAGACGTCACGAACTTGGCTCTCGCTATCATGGATTTTACGACGGATTCGTGCTAGTTCTTCACTAGCAAAATTCTCAATAAATCCAGCTTCATTGATGGCTTGGAGATTGCCCTGCAGATGTGGGAAGTCGTGAAGTTTCTCAAACCAATTTGCCAAGTGGTCCAAGCGTACATTTTCAAGATTATCATAGAAATTTTTCAGTTCACGGCTGGCAAATATGACACGTTTGAGAAGGAGAAATTCCTCTATGTTGAGATCAGCACCCATCTCCAAACGTTTGCAGGTAGCCGCAATATCTTTTGTTGCTGAAATGCTGAAATGAGGATGCTCAACAAAGAGTTCCTGCATTTCCTTCATCTCTGCAAAAGCCTGTCTAATTTTATCAGCTTTATCTGTTGGGACTAGCTCTTTTAACTGTTCTAGTCCTTGTTCCGTCAAAAGATGAGGTTCAAATAAAGCCTTGACCTTGTTAAATTCTAACGTTTCTAGTATTTTTGTATTCATCTTATTTCCTTAGTATAAAAGTTATGGCTTTTCTTATTTTCAACTCTTTAAATCAATCTCTTACTTTTCGAAATTGTAAACAAAAGGCTAGGAATAGTTCCCGCCCTTTTTAACCGATTATTTTAGTAACCCAAAGCTGTTTAATAAAATTAGTTGTGAATGGAATGCTTTGGATGATATGTCTAGCTACAAAGCTATTTTCAAGTGAATTTTGAACAATTTGTAATGGCACAGTCGCGAGAATCGTTAGCATCATCTGGAGGACAAACAAGGTCACACCGATTGATAGCACACCCGCACCGATACGGTAGTATTTCCCATCAAGTATCTTACTTGGTACTAGGTTTAGAAAGACCAAGCAAACGGCCGATGCAGTAAAAAATCGTAAAGGCCAAGAGGAAGCCGACACCTGCATAAAAAACCTTATCTAGATGGAAAAGTTGATTGGATGGGAAAAAGAAAGTTCCCTGTCCTTCCTGCGGATTAGCATAAGGGATTAATAAATTGAACTTCTGCCCTAAAGCTAAATAATATTTGCTTGCAAAATAAGCAGAGACAATCGTTGCTACAAGATAATATGCTTGTAAAATAATTCCTCTGCGGTAGCCAATATAAAAGCTCCAAGCAAGGATTAATAAGAGTAGAATGGAAATCATAGGGAATCCTCAATCTTACTCTGCTCTTGTTTAGCCGCAACCACTTTATAACGGAGCGATTCTAACTCTTGCTCCTTATCATCAAATTCAATCTCACGGCTGAGCTGTGTTGACAAGCAGTTAACTGCTAAGAGAATAGCTACTGTCTCATCATCAGCTCCAGGCATTTGTTCTTTGATTGCTTCATACTTTTCCGTCGCAACTTTAGCAATCTCCTCCATGAAAAGATTGTCATGTTCAGTTGTCAGCGTTAATGTTTTTTTCCCAAATGTAAACTTGAATCGATTTAAATTTGCCATAAAATTCACCTCAAGATATTATACCAAATTTCACTTAGTTTGTCAGTTTTTACCAATTCTAGCGCTTTTATGGTACAATAGAGACTATGGCAAGTATCACATTAACTCCGAGTGAAAAGGAAATTCATGCTTTTGTTCAAAAGCATGAACATGCACTCACTCCTAGTAAAAATCCCTATATTCGCTACTTTTTAAAGCTTCCTCAAGCCAGTGTTTCCGTCTATACATCTGGGAAAGTCCTCTTGCAAGGAGAAGCTGCTGAAAGCTATGCTAGCTTTTTTGGTTATCAAGTAGCACAAGTAGTTAGCGGGCAAAATTTCCCCTTGATTGGAACAGATGAAGTTGGAAATGGTTCCTACTTCGGTGGTCTGGCTGTAGTGGCGTCATTTGTAACTCCTGATCAGCATGACTTTTTACGAAAACTCGGGGTTGGAGATTCTAAAACACTAACTGACCAAAAGATTCGTCAGATTGCTCCCCTTCTTAAGGAGAAGATTCAACATCAAGCACTCCTTCTTTCGCCAAGTAAGTATAACGAAGTCATCGGTGAGCGCTACAATGCTGTTTCTGTCAAGGTAGCTCTTCACAATCAAGCAATCTTTCTCCTCCTTCAAAAGGGAGTCCAGCCTGAAAAAATTGTTATTGACGCCTTTACCAGCTCACAAAATTATGAAAAGTATCTAAAAAATGAAGCCAATCATTTTCCTAATCCAGTCACGCTAGAGGAAAAAGCTGAGGGCAAGTACTTGGCTGTTGCAGTTAGCTCCATCATTGCGCGTGATCTCTTCCTAGAAAATCTTGAAAACCTAGGACGAGAGCTAGGCTATCAACTTCCAAGTGGTGCTGGAACTGCTTCTGACAAGGTAGCTAGCCAAATCCTTCAAGCATATGGAATGAAAGGGCTCAGCTTCTGTGCAAAACTGCATTTTAAAAACACTGAAAAAGCTAAGCAACTTCTAGAAAGGTAAAAGTATGAATTATTTTAAAATATTTTTAAAAGAGTGGGGAATTTTCTTCCTGATTATTGCATTAATAGGTCTCAGCCGTCTCTTTCTCTGGAGCAATGTTCGTGTAGAAGGACACTCTATGGACCCTACTCTAGCTGATGGAGAAATTCTCTTCGTTGTCAAACATCTCCCTATCGATCGCTTTGATATAGTTGTCGCTCATGAGGATGAAGGGAATAAAGATATCGTGAAGCGAGTCATCGGATTGCCAGGTGATACCATCCGTTACGAAAATGATAAAGCTCTACATCAACAATCAAGAAACCGATGAGCCTTACCTAGCAGATTATCTCAAACGCTTTAAAGAGGATAAACTCCAATCAACCTATACCGGAGATAGCTGGGATGGGAAAAAAGGCGAGTACTTCAGAAGTCTTGCTGAAAAAGCTGATGCCTTTACCTTAGATGTTAACTTCAATACTAGCTTTACCTTCACTGTTCCAGAGGGACAATACCTCCTACTTGGTGATGACCGTCTGGTATCTAGTGACAGTCGACATGTTGGTACTTTTAAAGCAAAAGATATCATTGGAGAGGCGAAAATTCCGTTTCTGGCCACTCAAACGTATCGGAACATTTTAAGAACACTAAGAGGCCGAGAAATATAAATCTCAGCCTCTTCTCATTCTATTCTGAATGATAGATTTCATTCAGAAATGTAAAGGAATTATATGGAAGTCTATTTTACAGGTACGATTGAACGTATTATTTTTGAAAATGTCAGCAACTTTTACCGTATTCTCCTTTTAGATATAGAGGATACCAATGCTGAGGACTTTGATGATTTCGAAATCATTGTTACAGGGACCATGGCTGATGTTATCGAGGGAGAAGAATACACTTTCTGGGGGCAGATTGTCCAACACTCCAAATACGGAGAACAACTGCAGATTTCCCGTTACGAAAGAGCAAAACCAACTAGTAAGGGATTGGTCAAATATTTCTCTAGCAGCCATTTCAAAGGGATTGGTCTCAAAACTGCCCAAAAGATTGTGGAACTCTATGGGGAAAATACTATCGATGAAATCCTAGAACATCCTGAAAAACTTGAGACTATCTCAGGGCTGTCTTCTAAAAGTCGTGAGGCCTTTGTATCTACACTCCGTCTCAACTACGGTACAGAAATGGTCTTGGCCAAGCTTGCCAACTACGGTATTCCTAATAAATTAGCTATTCAAATTCAGGATACCTACAAAGAGGAAACTATCGATATCGTTGAAAATTATCCCTACCAGTTGGTAGAAGATATCAAGGGATTGGGTTTTACCATCGCTGACCAATTGGCGCAAGAATTGGGCATTGAAAGCCAGGCACCTGAACGTTTCCGAGCAGGACTCATTCATAGCCTTTTAAACGCTTGTATGGAAAGTGGGGATACTTATGTTGAAGCTAGAGACTTATTAGAAAAGACTCTAAATCTACTGGAATCCTCACGTCCTGTAGAACTGGAACCAAGTCAACTTGCTCAAGAATTGTCCAATCTCATTGAAGAAGAAAAAGTCCAACAAGTTGACACCAAAATCTTTGATAACAGTCTCTTTTTTGCAGAAGAAGGGATTCATAATCACCTCATTCGTATCCTTGAAAAAGAAGAAACCGATAAACAAGAAACAGAAATCATCCAGGAGCAGATCGCAATTGTTGAGGAAGAATTAGGCATCCAATACGATGCCATTCAAAAACAGGCAATCTGCGATGCTATCCAAAACAAGGTCTTTATCCTGACTGGCGGACCTGGTACTGGAAAAACCACTGTTATCAATGGGATTATTGCCGTCTATGCTCTATTAGAAGGACTGGACCTTCGAAAGTAAAAGTAATCTACCGATTCTCCTTGCTGCTCCAACTGGTCGTGCGGCTCGTCGCATGAATGAACTAACAGGCTTGCCGAGTGCAACTATTCACCGCCACTTGGGTATGACTGGTGACGACGACACTAGCCATTTGGAGGATTATCTAGATGCTGACTTTATCATCGTAGACGAGTTCTCTATGGTAGATACTTGGCTAGCCAATCAACTCTTCTCAAATATCTCCTCTACTAGTAAAATTCTCATCGTTGGAGATAGTGATCAGTTGCCATCGGTTAGTCCAGGTCAAGTTCTGGCTGACTTACTCCAGATTCCAAGTATTCCGCAAACACGCTTGGAAAGAATTTACCGCCAGAGCGAAGAATCAACCATTGTCACACTTGCGAGTCAGATTCGTCAGGGAATTTTACCTGCAGATTTCACTCAGAAAAAAGCAGACCGTTCCTACTTTGAAATCGCTAGTAACCAGATCCCAGCGACCATTGAAAAAATCCTAGACGCTGCCATCAGAAGTGGCATCCCTGCACGAGACATCCAAGTTCTAGCTCCTATGTATCGTGGAGCAGCAGGAATCGATGCCATCAATCAACTCATGCAAGAACTGCTCAATCCTCTTCAAAAAGGGACAGATTAGTTTTGAAGCAAGTCAGTTTCAGTATCGTAGTGGAGATAAGGTCATTCATTTGGTTAACGATGCAGAAGTCAACGTTTTTAACGGAGACCTAGGCTACATCACGGACCTCATTCCTGGAAAATACACTGAATCTAAACAAGATGAAATGATGATTGATTTTGATGGGAACGAAGTCGTCTATCCACGCAACGAATGGTATAAAATTCGTCTTGCCTACGCCATGAGTATCCATAAATCTCAAGGAAGTGAATTCCCAGTTGTCTTTCTTCCCATCACCAGTGCTAGCAAGCGTATGCTGGAGCGTAACCTCATCTACACTGCTATTACTCGGGCTAAAAGCAAACTCATTCTACTCGGTGAACTTCAAGCCTTTGATTATGCGACTAAACATATCGGAACAGCTCGAAAAACCTATCTGATTGAACGTTTCAGCGACTTAACTGAAAGCTCTGAGGAACTAAATGAGCCAATTCTTGAAACAGAAAACCAGATTGATCCTCATCAACCTTACATCCTGACTGAAGAAAACTGGACTAGTATCCCAGCCATGATTGGGATTAGCCAAGATGACCTTGATGAGTTTTTCGGAAAATAAAGCACAAAAAAACCACCGAATCCGGTGGTTTTTTATCTTTTCAGATTATTTTACTGTTGCAGTGCTTGTGATCAATTCAACAGCTTTTTTGATTGTGATATCATGTTTCAACATATCTGCTGAAAGCAAGCTTTGTACTTGGGCAACTTCCATGTTGTAATCTGCAGCCAATTGCTCGATTTCTTTTTGGATTTCTTCTTCAGTAGCGTCAAATCCTTCAGCTTTCGCAACTGCTTCGATAACAAGATTAGTCTTAGTGCGTGACTCAGCTTCTGCTTCGTATTGTTTGTGAAGGTCTTCTTGAGTAGTTCCAGTGATTTGGAAGTACATGTCAGGGTTGATACCTTGACGTTGCAAGTTTCCAAGGAACTCATTTACTGAGCGGTGAACTTCTTCGTGGATCATTTCTTCTGGAAGTTCTACGATTTCAGCGTTTTCAACTGCTTTATCGATTGCTGCACCTTCAACGGCATCAGTGTATGCTTCTTCTTTAGCAGCAGCTAATTCTTTGCGGTATTTTTTTCTTTCAATTCGTCAAGAGTTTCAACTTCTTCGTCGATATCTTTTGCAAGTTCATCGTCAAGAGCTGGAACTTCTTTAGCTTTTAACTTCGTGGATAGTTGTTACGAATTTAGCTTCTTTACCTGCAAGGTCTTCTGCTTGGTAGTCTTCTGGGAATGTTACGATAACGTCAACAGTTTCACCAGCTGAATGTCCAACTAATTGGTCTTCGAAACCAGGGATGAATTGACCTGAACCAAGTCCAAGTGAGAAGTTTTCACCTTTTCCACCGTCAAATTCAACACCGTCGATAGAACCAACAAAGTCGATAACAACAGTGTCGCCGTTTTCAGCAGCGCCTTCTTTAATTACCAATTCAGCCAAGTTGTTGCGTTCACGTTCGATACGCTCTTCAACATCAGCGTCAGTTACTTCTTTATCTACATCAACTGATACTTCAAGGTTTTTGTATTCACCCAATTTTACTTCAGGTTTTGTAACAACTTCTGCAGTGATAACCCAGTCTTGACCTTTTTCCATAGAAGTTACGTCAATTTTTGGTTGTGCAACGACTTCAAGTCCAGCTTCTTTAACAGCTGCTTCATAAGCGTCTGGTAAAAGAGCGTTCATTGCATCTTGGTAAAGTGCTTCTTCACCAAATTTTTGGTCGAAGATAGGACGTGGAAGGTGACCTTTACGGAAACCTGGAACGTTAAGAGTTTTCTTTACTGAGTTAAATACACGGTCCAATTCTGGTTTGATTTGGTCTTGAGAGATAGTGAAAGTCAAGACACCACGGTTTGTTTCTTTGTTTTCAAATGATACAGACATTCTGTCATTTCTCCTTAAAATTTTTAATACAGTCCATTATACCACATAGTAGCGAACTTTTTCAAGTAATGGATGCGCTTTTCGTCCATGCTTCAGTTACATCCTATGTCCCCTAAAATTCATCAGAAGCCACCAGATGATGTTGAAAAGCATAAACAGCTGCCTGGGTACGATCACTGACCTCAAGTTTGGCTAGGATATTGGAGACATGGGTCTTGACTGTCTTAAGGGAGATAAAGAGCTCATCTGCAATGCGCTGATTTTCATAGCCCTTAGCAATCAGTTGAAGGACATCGCGTTCTCGCGCAGTTAATTCTTCGTGAAGTTCCATATGATTGCGGTGGTATTCTACTTTCTTACTCACCTCTTGTTCGATCGCTAGCTCTCCAGCTGCCACCTTTTGAACAGCATGGAACAATTCATCGGCACTTGATGTCTTGAGCATATAACCCCTAGCTCCAGCATTTAAGACTGGCATGATTTTTTCATTGTCTAGATAAGAAGTCACGATCAAAATTTTAGCCTCCGGCCATTCTTTGAGAATAGCTAGAGTTGCATCAATTCCGTTGACTTCAGGCATAACAATATCCATGACGATCACATCTGGACGAAGCTCCAAGGCCATGGAAATCCCTTCGGCTCCATTAGTTGCTTCTCCGACAACTTCTACATCATCTTGTAGTTCAAAATAACTTTTTAATCCAAGACGCACCATTTGGTGGTCATCTACTAATAATAGTTTCATTTTATTTCCTTTTGTTAGTCAATCAAGCAAGGGGATCCGAATATCCACTGCCAAACCCTGCTTGGGTGCTGTTAATAGTTGTATGCTCCCTGCCATATCTTCCACTCGTTCTTTGATATTGCGTAGTCCATAGCTTAGTTCATCAACATCATCTAGCTGAAAACCACGACCGTTGTCTACTACCTTTAACTGCAAGCCTGTTTCCGTTTGATAAAGATAAACATCCAAACATGAAGCTTGGGCATGACGGAGAGTATTACTAATCAATTCTTGGACGATACGAAAGACATGCTCCTCAATCTTTTTAGGCAATTCGTCTACCTGATATTTAAAACTGACTTTGAGTTCACTTTTTTCTTCCAATTCTTTGAGAAGCAACTGAATCCCCTCAACCAGACTCTTTTGTTCCAGTTCAATAGGACGCAGATGCAAGAGTAGAATACGCAAATCTCTTTGGGCTGTCTCCAAAATAGCTGTTACACTCTGGAGTTGTGTCTGCATCTTCTCTTTGTCTAATCTGGAAGCTTGTTGACTGAGTCCTGATAAAATCATATGGGCAGCAAAAATTTCTTGGCTAACCGTATCATGCAAGTCACGTGCGATTCGCTTGCGCTCCTTTTCAATAATCACTTCTTCCTTGATCAAGGCTTGATTGTCTGCTTTTTGAATGGCTTCTGTCAATAAACCAAGCTTGCCTGATAAATTTCTAAAACTTGCGTCTAAATCAGCATCTCCAAGGCTTTTAATATCTTTACCAGTTAGCAGACGTTTAAGATTTGCTTGGATTCTTCTTCTTGAAATTTCGTCAACCATTGTCCAAAATAGGACCAATAAAAAAGCTAGGGCAAGACTAAACATCAAAGCTAGAAATAGGACTTTTTCTGTCTTTTCTAAATCTTGGAAGAGAGAAGTCCACTCCAAATCTAAGACCTTAAAAATGCTTCGAAATAGAAAAGCAACAAAGAGAAATGAGGTGAGACCAATTAAAATATAGGGTTGCTTTTTCATCCTCTCACCACCTCAACATCTCCAACCATGGTTGTCAAAAGAATCTTAACACTCTTGGGACTCTTGAGATAATCTCTGGTTTCTTGATGAAATTGCTCATTACGTAAAGCACGTTTAGGCTGGTCAAAAAAGGTTAAATCTCCGTACAGAGAATTGACACTTAGGCTGACTTCAACATCCACTGGTACGATAATTCTAGTCGTACCAACCAGTTTTCTCAAGATGATGACATTATCATGATTGCTCAAAATCACGTGCTCTAGATGAATGGTATCCTTCCCCATAAGGCGAAAGAGATTGATATCATCAAAACGACAAGTCTGGTAACTTGAAAAATGGTGGAGATTTCCAAACCAGCGATTTTTCTCCCTCTTTACCGTCACTACTTCCTCAAAAACCAGATTGGTATCTTCTCTTTCCTGGTTCATCATAGGGTAAAGCAGGAACAGACTATAAATCAAGGCCACAAAGATGGCTAAAATGACAAAGGGATTGAGCATGATGATAAAGAAAAATAGGATGCTCACTGCTACTAAAATAAAATTTTTCCCCTGTTTTCCAGTATAATATCGAATCAGCAGTAAAAACAAGAGCAATATCAGTAGAAAACGGGAAAAATGCTCTGATACCATCATAATCAGAGCTCCTGTTAATAAACAAGCTTCAATAAATAGAAAAATTTGAAATTTTCGCATGTATCCGTCCTCTCTATTTAATTGTATCACAAATCCCAAAAGTCACATCAGTCTGAGGAATGATAAAGAGGTCGGGACTAAAATCCCGACCTCCTTCTTTACATTTGGTCTTTTGCTTCTTTTAATTTTCCATAAAGGAGATAGTCGACCTCTTGCAAATCTTCAATTTTTTTACAATTAAGGGCACACATAATCAAGCGTAGGTCTTCCTTCCAGCTTTCAACAATGGAAATAACGACATCAACAGAGTAATTTTCAACCAGCTCTAACATAGTGCGTGATAGACCAACTGCCTTGGCTCCAAACACCAAGCATTTGATGATATCTAGTGGATTGCGAACTCCTCCACTAACCAAAAGTTCCATCTTGTCTTTCCAGTCTTGGGCATTCAGAAGAGCTTGCATAGTTGATTGACCCCAATCATTGAGGTAGTCACGTTGACCACTGCGACGGTTTTCAATATAGGCAAAGCTCGTTCCCCCACGACCAGACAAATCAACGGTTCGTATTCCCATCTCATAAGCCTTAGCAATGGTCTTCACATCCATACCAAAACCGACTTCTTTTAAAACAAGGGGAACAGAGATTTGCTCAGCATAATCTTTCAGATTATTTTGCCACAATCTAAATTGACGTTCACCTTCTGGCATAAGTAATTCCTGCATGACATTAACATGAACTTGCAAGAGAAGGGGATTCATCTCTTTTACTGTTTGTAGACCTAGTTCTACAGGTTTGTCTAAGCCAATATTGGTTCCAAGAAGGAGGTCAGGGTAACTAGTTTTGACTGAAAAAGAGTCATCTGAAGGATCCTTAAGAGCAGCGCTGTAGGAACCCGTCACAAATAAAATCCCACAGGCTTCAGCCACCTGGGCCAATTTTTGATTGATTTCTTTCCCCTTATCGCTTCCACCCGTCATGGCATTGATATAAAAAGGAAAGTCCCATTTTCGCCCTGCAAATTCTGTTGAAAGGTCAATTTCATCTAAGTCATATAAGGGTAGCGAGGAGTGGATCAACTCCACTTCATCAAAACTATTATAAGTACTGTTTTTGTTCAAGGGCATAGCGGATGTGTTCATCCTTCCGATTTGTCGTCATGTCCCATCCTTTCTTGATACAAGAGCTCAATTCCCTAGATCAGCCCAGCGTTTTTTTCAGTAATGTGGTCGAATCTTGGTCAAAAGCTAAGTGCAATCCCACAGTCTCCACCACCAGCACCACTGCTCTTTAGCAACAGCTTTTTCAAGTCTTGGCTGGCATTTTTTTAATTGTCTGAGCGAAGGTGTGTAAATATCTGAACTCAAGCCTTCTAAAAGTTGGCTAGCTTGTTCCAGCAAGTCAATAATGGTTTTCTTCTTGACCTACCTCCAAAGCCTTTACCAAGTTAGCTACTGTTTCTTTTGAAGCCTGTAAAAAGCTAGAGTTCATATTATCCTTGATTTGCTTGACCATATGACTTGATACAGCCACTTCCTTGGTCCAACCAACCAGAAAATCAAATTTCAACGCTGGTTCAACACTCCTAATAGAAAAGCCCCAGTCACGTGCTAATACAGCTTGCAAGTCTTTCTTTTTCTAGCCAATCTGCCACTTTCTCACGGTCAAATGACTGATAGAGGACGAGGTCTTCTGATACGATACAGGCAATGTCCCCCATGGAACCATTGTCTCCACGTTTGAGAAGTACAGCACTCGCCAATTTAAACAAGAGTTCTCTATCAGCTAATCTTTCATAGAAGGCAAGCATGGCCTTGATGACCAAGACAACGACGCTACCACTAGAACCCAGACCAAACTTCTTGCCCTCACGCTCCATTTTCCCACGAATGTCTAAAGAAAAAGGCTGCAGTTCAACTCCTTGGGCAGTTAGATACTCCTCCACCAAGGCAACTGTTTCTTGAATCAAGGCATAAGAAGAATCCGGTCGCAAGTCTACACTATAGGAAAACATATCTGAGTAGAGTCGATAATCATTAGACGCTTTAATCTCAGCCGTCATATAGATGGGAATAGCCTTTATTAGCGCCAACTGTCCTGGTTCTAAAATGGCATACTCCCCAGCCCAATAGAGCTTCCCACAAGTTTAACAATCGTCATCTTGGCTCAAATCCTTTGTTTTTGAAACGATTAAGCGATAGCGTTGACCTAAAAGTTCTGATAAATGTTCCAAGTCCTCTTCCAAGCAAAGAACCTTGACATTAGGGCCCGCATCCATGGTAAAGTAGCAAGATTCTCCTTGTTCTCTAAGCTGACGAACAAAATCCATAGCCTCATAACTAGCATCTGTCAGATAAGAGAAGGATGGAGTTGCAGTTTTTGTCGTAGCATGCATAGCCAAGGCGTTCTTCTCTGTCAATTCTCCAACTTTCTTAAAGTCATTTTCCTTGAGGTAGACTAACATATCCTTGTAATCTTGTTCAGATTGACGAATCCACTCATCAAAAGTCGTAGAAGTTTCGACACAGAGCTTCATACCATCTCGACTGGAAATTGGTTTTTTCTGGTCTTCCAAGACCAACATAATCATAGCTAGTTTCAAGTCAGTTTCGACAGGATAAATCTCTCCACTATCCTTGTCCCAGGCTGCCAAGGGGCCATAAAAACTACGAGATGAAGAACCCGATGCAAACTTAGCTTCCAAGGCCAATTCTCTGCGATTCAGCCCCAGTTGGAAATATGCGTTACAAGCTTTGACCAAGGCAGATAAACCACTGGAACTTGAAGAAAGGCCTGCTGCTGTTGGCATATTGTTCTTAGTATCGATACGAACAAAACCCTGCTCCTTCAGGACGGTAGCGGTCAATGATTTTACTCATCTTGGCATGCTCAGCTTCGTTTTGCAACTGACCATTGATGTAAAAGGCATCCGCCTTTGCATCTGCTGGTAAAGGAGAAAGTGTCGTCTCCGTATACATATTTTCTAAAGTCAGAGAGATACTGCTAGTCGCAGGAACCATCTCTTTTTCTGCTTTCTTTCCCCAATATTTAATAATAGCAATATTGGCATAGGAACGTACTGTCACAGGCTTTCGATCCATGTCTGAACAGCTCCTTTCTCTTCTAATCTTTCAGCTAAATCTTGAGCTTGGTGATAGTCAGCTACTAAGGCTATGATACAGCCACCTAAACCACCACCACTCATCTTAGCACCTAAAGCTCCATGGTGAAGAGCAGTTTCCACCAAGGCATCAGCCTCAAGGCTACTAACTCCTATTTCTTTTAGATTTCCATGTGCTTTTGTTAAAATCTCTCCCAGCATCACGGCATCTCTTGCCTTTATTGCTTCTTCTGCTTGCTGGGTCAACTCTCCAAGTGCATACAAGAAAGGTAAAGCTTCCTTACCCTTGCTCTCTACAACTTGAATAGCTTCACGAGTGTGTCCATAGACTCCTGTATCTGCAATGACCAGATAAGCCGACAAGTCCATAGCTAGTTCTTCAAAACCAACATTCTTGATAAAACGAATAGGTTGGTCACTAAGACAGGTCTTAGCATCCAATCCGCTAGGATTCATATGGGCAATCATCTCTGCTCTATTAACCAGAATCTCTAAAACATCATGCGGAAGTTCTGCTTGGTAATAATCAAATACCGCGCGAATAGCCGCAATGCTAATGGCTGCTGAGGACCCCATCCCCCGTTTTTCAGGAATAGCCGAGTCAATTTGGCAACGGATGTAAGCATCTTTGATATTCAGATACTCTAGGGAAGCATAAACTGCCATGGACAAGGTATCCTCTTCAAAAAGGCGCCATGGTGTCGTTGCCGGCACCACCCGACAAGTCACCTCTACCTCTAAAAGCGGTAAAGAGATGGCTGGATAGCCGTAAACGACTGCATGCTCTCCTATTAAAATAATTTTACTATGTGCCTGACCGACACCAACTTCTTTTGTCATTTAATCCTACTATCAGACGAAAAGCGTCTGTTTCTAGATAAAATTTTAGAACTTTATTCCTTTCTATTTTATTATATTTTCACAAAAAAAGCGATTGTTTCCTTCACAATCGCTTGTTTTCATTACTGTACCCATTCACCATTATAGTTGACGTAGTAGCCATCTACTTTTGTATTTACAGCTAAGGCACCTGAACTATAGGCATAGTACCATTTCCCATTAACTTGGAACCATCCTGTCTTCATATCGCCATTACTTGCATTGAGGTAGTACCAAGTTGAGCCGTCTTGAAGCCAGCCTGTCGCCATAGCTCCTGATGCACGGAGATAGTACCAACTGTTACCAACGATAAAGCCCAACCTGTTTTCATATCACCCATTTTCAGCGTCAAGATAATACCAAGATGAGCCGTCTTGATACCAGCCAGTTGCCATAGCACCTGATGAACGGAGATAGTACCACTTGTTACCAAGATATTGCCAACCCGTTTGCATTGCAGCGGTTGTTGGATCTAGATAGTACCAAGTTGAGTTATCGTTTGGTCCAGCCACGCACTAGCTCCCCAACCGTTAAACTGTTGATACGAGCATCAAAGCTACCATCCTTCTGTAGATAATACCAATTAGCCCCTCATCATGAAAGCCCAACCTGTTTTCTAAAGAATGATATCTGATTGAGTGATCGTTCAAAAGTAATAGACTCGTTTCTCTGCTGGATCTATCATACTTTGTTTCCCCATGATGTTTGTTCCATACTGTCTAGTAGTTTTTTGCTTCTAAAACTTTGCTTACCAACAAATTCTTGTAGTACTCCCATCTTGACCAAAATAATACCATTTTGACATTGGCATAAATTCCAACCTCGTACCATTTGGGTAAGGACCAATGGTACTTCCTTGATATGGAAATGGAATGTATTGCCAACCAACAACCATTTCACCATTATAATCAAAATAATAGGTTTTTCCATCAATCACTCGCCAGTAGGTTTCTTTGAGTTCCCCCTTCTTGTAGTAGGTTCTACCATTTTCTTGGACAAATTGCCAGCCTTCTGAATCAGCATCATCCGCAAATACCGTACTTGTTGCTAACAGACCAAATAAGAAGACTGCTAATGCGATTTGCATCATTTTTTTCAAAAATTTCATTGATTTATCCTCCAAAATGATTATAGCAAAGACAATACTATATGTCAATATATAATAAATTCAAAAAAAGCAGTTACACAACTGTAACTGCTTTTCTATTCTTGCATGGTGTAACCCACACCACGCACGGTTTTAATGTAGCTCTTTTGACCTTTTACGTCAATCTTGCTACGTAGATAACGGATATAAACATCCACGATATTGGTTTCGGTCGCACTTTCATACTTCCAAACACTTTCCAGCAACTGCTCTCGAGTTAAAACCTTCTTGCTTCCCATAAGGGTAGCCAAAAGGTCATATTCACGACGTGTGAGGGCAATCATTTCTTCACCACGATAGACAGTATGATGTTCTACGTCCATACGCAGATTTCGATAGGATGTCGGGACCTTCATTTGACTACAGTGTTGGTCGATAAAATCCCGACCTCGGAAATTGCTGCAATACGAGCCACCAAATCATCAATAATGACTGGCTTGTAGATATATGAAACAGCGAAACGCTGGATTGTTTCAAGTTGGTCTTGCAATTCTTCTCGATGATCCAAGACTATAATAACCGAAGCTGGCTTAGTCCGACTCAACTGTTCTGCAAAACCCTGGGCTGTCATATCCCCTAGATGAGTATTCAGTAAAATCAAGTCATAGTCAGTCTGAAGAGCCATGGAGAGAGCTTTTTGACCCTCTTCTACCTGATCAACTCGGTATTGCTCTTTTTGGAGTTCCAGACTTAAAAAATGAGCTAGATTTCTTTCTTTCTCAAGTAATAAAATCCGTTTCCCCATGGCTGACCTACTTATTTTTCGTCATACCAAGAGTAGTGGAATGTTCCTTCTTTGTCTTTACGTTGGTATGTGTGGGCACCAAAGTAGTCACGTTGTGCTTGGATCAAGTTTGCTGGAAGGTCAGCTGAACGGTAGCTATCAAAGTAAGTGATGGCAGCTGAGAAGGTTGGTACTGGTACACCTGCTTGAACAGCAAGAGCTACGATATCACGAACTGATTGTTGATACTTAGCAGTTACATCCAAGAAGTACTCATCCAAAAGAAGGTTAGCAAGGTCTGCATCACGGTTGTAAGCATCTGTAATCTTTTGCAAGAAACGAGAACGGATGATACATCCATCGCGCCAGATAGATGCGATATCTGCAAATGGCAAGTTCCAGTTATTTTCTTTAGAAGCTACACGCAATTGCGCAAAACCTTGTGCGTAAGAAATGATTTTTGAGAAGTAAAGGGCTTGACGGATCTTTTCAATCAACTCAGCCTTGTCTCCTTCAAATTTGAAAGCAGCTGGTTTTGGAAGAACTTTGCTAGCATGAACACGTTCTTCTTTGTAAGTAGAGATGTAACGTGCAAACACTGACTCAGTGATAAGAGACAATGGCACACCAAGGTCAAGTGCTGATTGGCTAGTCCATTTACCAGTTCCTTTGTTTCCTGCAGCATCCAAGATGTAGTCTACGATTGGACCATCTTGACCTTCGTCGTCTTTGCGTCCAAGGATATCCGCAGTGATTTCGATCAAGTAGCTGTCCAATTCGCCCTTGTTCCACTCAGTAAAGATTTCAGCCATATCTTGAGCTGAAAGGCCAAGCAAGTGTTGCATCAAGTCATAGCTTTCTGCAATCAATTGCATATCACCGTACTCGATACCATTGTGGACCATTTTCACATAGTGACCAGCTCCATCAGGACCGATGTAAGTCACACATGGTTTACCATCTTCTGGTGCTTTTGCAGAGATTTCTTCAAGAACATCTGCTACCAATTCATAAGCTTCTTTTTGTCCACCAGGCATGATAGAAGGACCTTCAAGGGCACCTTTTTCACCACCAGAAACACCTGTACCAATGAAGTTGATACCAGAGTTCGCCAATTCTTCGTTACGACGGATAGTATCTTTATAGAAAGTATTTCCTCCGTCAATCAAGATGTCGCCTTTATCCAAGTGTGGAAGAAGGGCTTGGATGGTTGCGTCTGTACCAGGTCCTGCTTGAACCATGAGCATGATACGACGTGGTTTCAATTGAGTTTACGAAGCTTTCGATATCATAGCTTGGCACAAAGTTCTTTTCAGGATGGCAAGCAACAACATCTTCTGTTTTTTCTTTACTACGGTTATAGATAGCAACTGTGTATCCACGAGATTCAATATTAAGGGCAAGGTTACGACCCATTACGGCCATACCAACAACACCAAAGTTTGCTTTTGTCATGTGACACTCCTCTTATTTAATATGTTTTATTTTATCACGTTTATCTGTGAAAAGAAAGAATTTTATAACAATTTGACTAGTAGTCTAAATCATCCGCATGGCCAGAACCATTCCCAACAAAGTATCCTGTCTTACAGTTTAGAGTGAAGAGATAAGTTCCATCTGGTTTGTAAAGATTGTAATATCCATTGCCATTCACAATATTTACACGTTCCAAGATATATTGGTTTCCAGTGATATATCCACGCGCACGGGATGTCTCAAGGATCTGTTCAAGAACACCATCTGCAAAGGTCCAGGCAGGATTACTACTATCATTTACAGCAGATTGATTATACGGTACTCGGCTAGCGCTTCTTTGCAAATTAACACCTTCGCTTGACAAGCCACTATTAGTAGATGCCGCAGTATCACTTGTTGAAGTAGATGGACTGCTTTCTGTTGTTGGGCTTGACGCTTCCTGGCTCGCTGCTGTTGTCGAGGCTGTTGTTGAGGCCGTTGTTGTACTTGCTAGTTGGCTCTTCCCAAGGCTGATTGCTTTATCAAGCAGTTTATCAATTTCTGTATTACCAGTCTTGATTTCCGTGAATTTAGCATCCGCTTTGATTTGCATTTGTATCCAAGACACCATCTGTAATAGCTGGAGTTTCAAATTGAGAGTTCACTTCTTGGATAGCCTTTATTTGGGTTTCTAGACTATCATATTTTGATTTGGCTAGAGTATGTTCTCTTGCTCCTTCAAGTTTATCTAGAAGTTCCTTCAATTGATTCAGTTGACTAAACTGGCTATTTTTAAGAGCCGTTTTGTTTTCATCAGTATAAAACGTGTCGTAGAGCGTATTAAATTGTTCATAGACTGACTGATTGCTTACCAAACCTGAATCTGCCGCCTTCGTTTGAAGCTCTTGAGAAGAACGCGTAATCTGACGATAAACGTAATAGCCACCTCCAAAAATCAAGAGGAATAGTAAAATAATGGCTGACAAAATTGCCCATTTCTTTTTATTTTGAGGTTCATCATCTGCTTGAGCAGAACGAGATAAGGGTTGAAGTTGATCTTCATTTTCCTCATAAACCACTGCAACTTCGGAGTTATCAACCTCAGCCATCTCCACAGCTTCCAATTCATCCTTAAAAGGTTGCTCGAGAACTCTGGTTTCCTCTTCTTCGGCTTCTTGGGCAAGGATTTCAGTTGTATCTGTGGCTACTGCAAGAGCAATTGCTTCCTCTTCCGGACTTAACACATTTTCTTGTTCAGTAGTTTCTCTCACTTCTTGGATCATATCATCCAAGCTTTGAGTAGACTCCTCTTTTTCGTTTGTAAATTTTCAAATTTGTCTGCTTCGATTTCTTCACGGTGTTGCTTGATATATTTATCTAAGATGGTATCATCTGGAGTCACACCTGCTTCAACTTCTTCGTTCTTACGAATAGCCTGACCAACCGTTAAATCTTTAGCCTCTTCAAATTCAAACTTAGATTCTTGCTCACCCTTGTGATGGCGATTGCGTCTTTTCTTACTCATTTGCATTCCTTTCTACTTTGACATCTTGTCTTTTCACTCGTTGACCAAAATATTGATATAAATCAACTTTCAAAGTACCGTTATAGAGTTTCCGTTTTTTATCTGCCTGACTACCATATTTACTTTCAAAAGCTTCATCACTGGTCAGGATAAATTTACTCCAGGTTTTAAGTGGTGCAAATACCTCTCCCATCTCAGAATAGAGCTTTGTTACTCCTGCATCATCTGATAAGCGTTCCCCATATGGTGGATTCGAAATAATAACTCCATTAATCTTATCTGTTCGCAAATCCTGCACGCGCATCTGCTTAAAGTGGATATCCTTAGAAACCCCCGCAGCCTGAGCATTTGCCTTAGCAATTTCCACCATGCGGCCATCGATATCACAGCCCATGATGTCTAGCTCAATCTCACGATTAATCTTCTTGCTAGCTTCCGTACGAATCTCCTGAATCAAACGATCACTAACCCAATTCCATTCTTCGAAAGCAAAGGAACGGCGTAAGCCTGGCGCCATATTACGAGCAATCATAGCTGCCTCAATACAGAAGGTTCCTGAACCACAGGTTGGATCAATCAAAGGTTTATCTGGATACCAGTTTGATAATTGCAGAATTGCTGCTGCCATGTTCTCTTTAATAGGAGCACCACCTTTTTCAGTACGATAACCTCGTTTGAAAAGACTAGAACCACTTGTGTCAATCATGATAGTCGCAACATCTTTAAGAATTGAAACCTCTATTTTAAACTCTGGACCATTTTCCATCAAGGGAACGCCTTCTGGTCGAGCATAATGTTTCTGCAATTTCTTGACAACTGCCTTTTTTTAGAAATAGCTTGAACACTAGGTTCATTATGAAGTTTTGATTTGACACACTTAGCCTTTGAAATTGGAAAAACGCGCTCCAAGTGGTAGATAGTTTTTCCCAATCTAAGGCAAAAAAACTCCTTGAAAAAGTTCTTCAAATGTTTTTTTGCAGGAAAAGTCCCAACAACAATCTTAATCCTATCTGCAGCTCGTAGCCACAAATTGGTTTCAATAATTGTCTTTACATCTCCTTCAAAGCGAACGCGACCATTCTCAACTTGACAATCATAGCCAAGTGCACGCACTTCCCGACCTACAACAGCCTCTAAGCCTGCTGCAGCAGTCGCTATTAAAGTTAAATGTTTGTTTCATGTCAGTCTTTAAAGACCTTTCTCTTGTTCACCTTTAAAAAAATGAGGTTGAGAAAATTTCTCAGCCCCAACCTATATGCAATTTTCTATAAGCCATGTTTTGTTCCAGAAGTGACTAGGACCACTTCTTTCGATAATCATCTGTCTACCACTAACAGCTAGAAGCTGCTAGCAGTCAGAGTACTACGTTCGTTTCCGCGCACTCCATGCCCCGACCAAAATTTGGGTTGCTAGCTTGAGGGGTTTACCGCGTTCCACTCTCTCTGTTTCCAGAGAGACTTCGTCACTGTGGCACTTTCAGAGCTACTAAAACATATCCGAAAACTTAGTCTATTCACTCGCCGTAACGATTTCTCGTCCCTAGGCTTATGGTTTCGCCTAGCACAAACACTACAGGCATCACAGCCTGTGCTAGCATGGACTTTCCTCATGAAAAGATAAACTCTCCACGCGATTATCCAAAAATTGCACAACTGTATGATTCTTAGAAATCAGAATTTTCTACGATTTGTTTTCCAAATACTTCTTTTTCAAGACGATTCAAGCGTTTCAAGATATCAAAGTTAGTCATAGAAGTCGTACTTCCAAGTTCAGCTGGCTCAGACGTTACAGATACAGGTGCCACTTGAGGTTTGTCCGCCAATTGTTCTTTCAATTCTGCGACTTCCAAGCGCAATGATTTAACCAACGCTGCATAGGTTTCATAATCCTTGATAACGTCATCTAAGAATTCATCTACCTCTGCTTTACTGTATCCACGTACTTCTCTTCCGAAATCCTGCTCAAAAATATCCTTTGCTGTAAAAATAATACTTGCCATGTCTCTCTCCATTCTCAGTTACTAGTATTATTATATAAAAAAAGGCAAACAAAAAGCAAGGTCAAAGCCTCAATTTTCGGAAAAATTTTCGGCTATTTCGTTTAAATCCTCAAATGTTAATCTTTTTGTAATATAGTTGTCTTTCTTTTTCATCAGTTCGTAAAAAAATCTCAGTTTTGTTTCGTTTTCTTGATCATAAAAAAGATAGGCTCCATCTGTATTTTCAAGTAAAAAAATCTGGTAATCTCTCAATTGGCTTTTATGCTCATAAGCCGGATAGGCATACTTGATAAAATCGACCTGTTTAAAATCACTCAATTTGATCTGATTAGCTTCATTCCAATTCGAGCCATGTGTTTCAAAATCAAAAATAGTCGCTAGTTGGAATCCATAGTCGTCTTTCATTTCCTTGGCGACTTCTAAAACCCAATGTTCAAAACCAAGAGAACCTGTAAACACTAGCCATTGCAACCCTTCCTCAGCCAATCTTTCCAAATCTCTTCGAATGGCTTTTTTGATAATTTTTAAGCGAATGTCCTTTTCATTAAACACTCCCTAAATCAAAAGCTGAGTATCCCAAAACCAAGGCTGTATGCATTTTTTCACCCTTTCTGAAAACCTTTGTGGTATAATAGAGTGATGTTATTGTACCAATAAGGAGGACTATGGTCAACTATCCACATAAACTTTCATCTAAACCAAGCAAAACTTCTCTACCTCAAACTAAAAATTTCGCAAATCGAGGTATGAGCTTTGAAAAGATGATTAATGCTACCAATGACTACTATCTATCACATGGAATAGCAGTCATTCACAAAAAGCCAACCCCAGTTCAGATTGTTCGGGTCGACTACCCTCAACGGAGTCGGGCTAAAATTGTTGAAGCCTATTTTAGACAAGCTTCAACTACTGACTACTCGGGTGTTTATGAAGGATTTTACATTGATTTCGAAGCAAAGGAAACCAGACAAAAAAATGCTTTCCCGATGAAGAACTTCCATTCTCATCAGATTCAGCATATGGAACAGGTTCTTGAACAAAAAGGGATTTGCTTCGTCCTAATCCATTTTTCTTCTTATCAAGAAACATATTTATTACCGGCGATTGACCTTATCCGTTTTTTTCAACAGGATATGGGGAAAAAATCAATGCCGCTTGATTATATTCGAGAGCATGGTTATGTGATTGAACAACAAGCCTTCCCTCAAATACCTTATCTCGATATCGTCAAACAACATTTACTAGGTGGTAAAAACAATATGAACAAACAACTTATCTGGCGCATCGCTAAATATCTAGGAATTGGATTCTTTAGTAGCCTTTATTGCTTCAATATTGATTGGTGGAAGTGTCTTCTTCTACTATGTATCTAAAGCACCAGAACTTTCTGAAAGCAAACTTGTCGCAACAACTTCAAGTAAAATTTACGACAGTAAAAACGAATTGATTGCTGACTTAGGAGCCGAGCGTCGTGTCAATGCTCAAAGCAATGAAATTCCTATTGAATTGGTCAATGCAATTGTCTCTATCGAGGATCACCGCTTTTTTAACCATAGAGGAATCGATAGCATTCGAATAGCTGGAGCTTTCCTGCGAAACTTAACTAGTAGAGGTGGCCTCCAAGGTGGTTCAACCTTGACGCAACAGTTGATAAAATTAACTTACTTTTCAACTTCTTCGTCAGACCAAACAATCTCACGTAAAGCCCAAGAAGCTTGGCTAGCTATTCAGTTAGAAAGAACTGCAACCAAACAAGAAATTTTGACATATTACATCAATAAAGTGTACATGTCAAATGGTAACTATGGTATGCAGACTGCATCTCAAAATTACTATGGTAAAGATTTAAAAGACTTATCAATTCCACAACTTGCTCTTCTAGCCGGAATGCCACAGGCATCCTAACCAATACGATCCTTATTCTCATCCAGAAGAAGCAACAGAACGTCGTAATCTAGTCCTATCAGAGATGCAAAAGCAAGGTTATTTAACAGCTGAACAATATGAAACAGCTATAAATACACCTATCACTGATGGTTTACAAAGTCTGAAAGGAAGCAACTCCTATCCTCCATACTTAGACAATTACCTCAAAGAAGTGATTGAACAAGTTGAAACAGAGACAGGCTACAACCTTTTAACTACTGGAATGGATGTCTACACTAACGTAGACCAAGACGTTCAAAAGCGTCTTTGGGATATATACAACACAGATGAGTATGTTTATTATCCGGATGATGAACTTCAAGCAGCTTCTACTATCGTAGACGTTACAAATGGTAAAGTTATTGCTCAGCTTGGTTCAAGACACCAGTCAAGCAATGTATCCTTCGGACTCAATCAGGCCGTTGAAACCAACCGTGACTGGGGTTCTACTATGAAACCAATCACAGATTATGCACCTGCACTTGAATACGGAATTTACGACTCTACCGCAGCAATCATAAAAGATGCCCCTTATAACTATCCTGGAACAGATATTCCTGTTTATAACTGGGATAAAGCATACTATGGAAACATCACACTACAATATGCAATCCAACAATCGCGTAACGTACCTGCCGTTGAAACACTTGAAAAGGTTGGTTTAGACAAAGCCAAGACTTTCTTGAATGGTTTAGGTATTGACTACCCGGATATGCACTATGCCAACGCTATTTCAAGTAACACGACTGAGTCAAACAAAAAGTACGGAGCAAGTAGTGAGAAAATGGCTGCTGCTTACGCTGCTTTTGCTAACGGTGGTATCTACCATAAACCAATGTATATCAACAAGATTGTCTTTAGTGACGGTAGTTCAAAAGAGTACTCTGACCCTGGCTCACGTGCCATGAAGGAGACTACTGCCTATATGATGACAGAAATGATGAAGACTGTCTTGGCATACGGAACGGGTCGTGGTGCTTATATGTCTTGGTTACCTCAAGCAGGTAAGACGGGTACATCTAACTATACAGATGATGAAATTGAAAATTACATTAAGAGATACGATTATGTCGCACCTGATGAAATGTTTGTAGGATATACCCGCAAATATTCAATGGCTGTTTGGACAGGTTATTCAAATCGCCTCACTCCAATCGAAGGAGATGGATTTAGAGTAGCGGCAAACATCTACCGATCAATGATGGAATATCTTTCCGAGGATGATCACCCAGGTGATTGGACAATGCCTGAGGGCTTGTATCGTAATGGTGAGTATGTCTTCAAAGTCGGCGCTCGTAGTAACTGGATCCCTCAAACAACCCAACAAGCTACTACAGAAGCTCCTACTACAACAACCGAAAATCAAACTACAGTAGCTGAAACTACTAGTCCAAATAATGGACAAAACCAAACTGTTCCAAATACAAATCAAAACCCTCAACAAAATCCAAAAATCCTCAAGGGACAACAATAATCTTAAAAAAGACCTAGGAAACATCTTCCTAGGTCTTTTTATTAATCGAAAAAGTGGAGTTAATTACTAACTCCACCTTCTTTTATTTTACATGGTTTGCAAGATCTTCTTGCGCTTTTTTATTAGATTCTTCTTTTTCTTTCTTCCATTTATCTTGAGCTTTTTGATATTCATCAGCAGTTACTGGTTTATCTTGAAGTTCAAGGTATTTGTACAAGAGGGCTTCACTTGTTCCCTTGTTACCTGAGTATGCAAATGGAAGTGTGAATGGTACCATCTTAGACAACATTGGACGTCCAGTTTGAGAAGTTGTTGGAATAATCAAAGCGCTATCTGTCAACCAAGCTTGGGCTGCAGCATATTTGTCATAACGTTTTTGAAACGTCAGTGTTTTCATTGTCCAGCTTCAACAACCATCTTTTTCGTAGTCTTCCAAACCAACTTGTTTGGCAGCAGCGTTGTTTGTACCAGCATCAAATCCTAGGTAAGTCTTAGTATTTTTCACCGACTGATGGTTTGATGATATCAAGGTAAGTAGATGGGTCTGCAAAGTCTGGAGTCCAACCAACGTTATCTGAAAGATCCCAATCTTCCCCAGCAGCTGACTTTCAGCAAAGTAGGTGACATTCTGAACTTCATCTTTTTGAAGTTGTTGGATATCAACGACTACGTTATCAGTTCCTAATGTTGCTTCAAGTGATTGTTTCAATGATTGAACACGTTGTACTTTTGTAGTACTTAGTTTGGTCAACTGGCATATCCAAGTGAATTGGGAATTGAACACCTTCTGCTTGGAGAGCTGTCTTAGCTTTAGCAAATTCTGCTTTTGCTTTTTTTCTGGACTGTAAAGACCGTCTTGAGCATCGTCTAGGTTAACATCTTTCCACTCGTCACCATAAGTCACCAATTTTTCCTTAACTAACTCACCAAAGTTTTTACCATCTGCTTGAACAAATGTTGGTGGTACGAACAAGTTACGAAGAAGTTTTGCTTTGCTCCACTTTCTCCATTGATTTGAGAAGTATAAGCTGTTCTATCAATACCGAAAGGCAATCGCTTGACGGAAGTCTTTGTTTAGGAGAGCTTTCTTAGTTGAAGTTTTTTTGCTCATCTGTAGTCTTAGAAGTATATTTATAAGACTGACGATCAATATTTGGTACCAATTAAGTAAGTTGAAGAATCTTGTGGTGTATAAACGATATTGTCTTTAAACTCTTTTTCAGTTTCAGGATAACTTGCACTTGTTGGGAATAGACGAGCCGTTGAGAAACCACCAGCCTTAAAGGTTTCTGCAGGTTTGTTTGTATCTTGACCATCCCAGAATGATAGTTTTACTTTTATCAATATGAACATTGTCCTTATCCCAATAATTTGGATTCTTTTTCAAATTCTACTGAAGATTTTAGCTACCAATGATTTCAACAAGTAAAGGACCGTTATAAAGGATACTACTTGGATCTGTTGCTTTTGGCAAAGTCACTTCCTTTTGAAGTAAAGGAATTCTTCATTGACTGGTGCAAGAACACCCATGGTTGTTTTAGAGTTCCAGAAGCTTTCAGGTTTGTTCAAAGTATATTGAACAGTCTGATCATCAATTGCTTTGATTCCAACTTCAGAAAAGTCTTTTAACTTTCACCTTTTCACATATGCATCAAGACCCTTTAATAGAATCTTGAACGAGATAAAGTGCTTCTGACTTGTTGTCAGCTGCATATTTAAGACCCGTTACAAAGTCTTGAGCTTTCACAGGTGCATACTCTTCACCTTCAGATGTATACCATTTAGCATCTTTACGGATTGTATAAGTGTAAGTTAAACCATCTTGAGATACAGACCAATCTTCTGCCATTGATGGCACAAAGTTTCCGTAGCGGTCATTTCTCCATCAAACCGTCAATGACGTTACTAGTGATATTAGAAGTTGCTGCTTTACCAGTTGTCAAATAGTTGAGGTTGTCTGGGTCGGTTTCATACATGTAAGAAAAAAAGTTTTTCTCACCTTTTGCGCTCGAACCTGAACAAGCTGCCAAAACACCTGACGCTAACAGAGTCACTCCTGCTAGGGCCATTACTTTTGAAAATTTCATAATAAACTCCTTTTTGACTTTTTATACATTATAGTCCCTTTTCAGCCATGTGTCAATACAATTTTCAGAATTTTTCAAATTGATTTGAAAATATTTTTCTTCCTCTATTTTCTAATATGAAAATCTTTTTTTAGGAAAATTTCAATCATTGACATTTATCAACTAT